>Ga0247808_10000016_pt1 | contig 261079 bp, 246 predicted proteins | sample UWRJL089202R1_FD_179914 | JGI IMG/M metagenome (GOLD analysis project Ga0247808, IMG submission 179914) | Plant litter microbial communities from Arlington Agricultural Research Station in Wisconsin, United States - UWRJ-L089-202R-1 | ecosystem: Environmental > Terrestrial > Plant litter >...
TTATGTCTGGCGTCCATAGCGAATTGGAACCACCCCTTCCCATCTCGAACAGGGCCGTGAAACGATTCTGCGCCAATGATAGTATGCTCTTCGCATGCGAAAGTAGGTCAACGCCAGACTATTCATACAGATGTACTCATTATTGAGTACGTCGCATAAAGCCCTCTTTTGCGAGGGCTTTTTTGTTGGTGGCATCTAGTCATACCAATTCATTGAGTTGATTGATATAATGCTGGAATAATTAGTGGTTAAGAATGATGGGCTTTATGCCCATTTTTTGTTTCTGTTAATCGTGGAATTGCACGTAGCATTATTCAGCAATTAACTATTGGATAGCGCAATATGCAGGATTTGTATTCATTAATAGAACGTTCTGTAACGCAACTTGGTTACGAAATGGTCGATTTGGAAGTGTCCAATCGAGGTAAATTGCTGCGCCTGTTTATTGACAAGCCGGAAGGCATCACGATCGATGACTGTGTGCTGATCAGCAACCAGGTAGGCAATGTATTGGCGGTAGAAAATGACATCGACTATGACCGGCTGGAGGTTTCATCGCCAGGCCTGGATCGAGTGCTGAAGAAAGACGCCGATTTCATACGTTTTGCAGGCGAACGCGCCCAGGTAAAGACGCGTATGCCTATTGAGGGTCGCAAGAATTTTGTAGGTGTATTACGCGGGCTAGAAAATGGCGAGTTGCTAATAGAGGTAGAGGGTCAAGTGCATAAAGTCGCCATGACCAATATCGATAAAGCCCGTTTAAGCCCTGAGTTTTAGGCATATCCAAGGTTATATAGTTAAAGAATATTCAGATAGGCGGAGATAGAGATGAGTCGCGAAATATTGTTATTGGTAGATGCCTTAGCGCATGAAAAAAGTGTAGCGAAAGAGGTTATTTTTATTGCCCTTGAGTTGGCATTGGCTTCAGCGACGAAGAAACGATTCTCGGATGATGCGGATGTGCGTGTGCAAATTGACCGCGAAAGCGGTGAGTATGAATCCTTCCGCCGCTGGTCCCTGCTATCCGACGATGAGGCACTGGAAAACCCGGCTGCCCAGATGTATGCGGACGATGAGCGCCTAGAAGGCAAGGAAATATCCGAACTCAATACCTTCGAAGAGCCCCTCGAGTCTGTGGAGTTTGGTCGCATAGGTGCGCAGGCTGCCAAGCAGGTGATCCTGCAGAAGGTACGCGAAGCTGAGCGTGAGCAGATCCTGGATGACTTCCTTGCGCGCAAGGAACATCTTGTCACTGGTGTGATTAAGCGCATGGAAAAAGGCAATGCCATCATCGAAGTGGGTCGCATCGAATCCTTGTTGCCGCGCGACCAGATGATCCCTAAGGAAAACCTGCGTGTCGGCGACCGCGTCCGCGCTTACCTTTCCCGTATCGAGCGCAGTGGCCGTGGCCCGCAATTGATCCTGTCACGTATTGCACCGGAATTCCTATCCAAGTTATTTGAACTGGAAGTGCCGGAGATCGAAGACGGTTTACTGGAAATCAAGTCGGCAGCACGCGATCCTGGCTTGCGTTCAAAAATAGCGGTTAAATCCAACGACCAGCGCCTCGATCCGGTCGGTACCTGTGTCGGCATGCGCGGTTCGAGAGTGCAGGCGGTGACTGGCGAGTTGGCCGGCGAGCGTGTGGATATCGTGCTCTGGTCCATGGAGCCTGCGCAATTCGTTATTAACGCGATGGCGCCTGCTGAAGTGTCCAGCATCGTGGTCGATGAAGATGCACACAGCATGGACGTAGTGGTCGAAGAGGACCAGTTAGCACAAGCCATCGGCCGTAATGGCCAGAACGTACGCCTGGCATCTGAATTGACCGGCTGGACCTTGAATATCCTGACGGAAGAAGAAGCCGCCAAGAAGAACGAAGAAGAATTCAGCAATACGCGCCAGCTCTTTATCGAAAAGTTGGATGTCGATGAAGAGGTGGCCGATATCCTGGTGGAAGAAGGCTTCAGCACGCTGGAAGAAATCGCGTATGTGCCGATTTCCGAAATGAGCGAAATCGATGCATTCGATGAAGATACTGTGAACGAGCTGCGTAAGCGTGCCCGTGCTGCTTTACTTACCGAGGCGATCGCCAAGGAAGAAAAGCTGGAAGAAGCGTCCGAAGATTTACTGACGATGGAAGGCATGGACGATGCAACTGCCAACCTGCTGGCCTCCAAGGGGGTTTCCACCATGGAAGACCTGGCAGACCTGGCGGTAGACGACCTGATTGAGTTGACCGGCATGGATGCCGAACGTGCCAAGCAACTGATCATGACGGCGCGTGCGCCCTGGTTTGCTTAAGCCTGGATTTGCTTAGCCTAGGGTTGCTTGCATACGCATCAATCGGGCAAGGCATATCGGTTATGCGTGAAATAAAATGCGAATTAGTTGGTAGTACTGTAAAGAAGAGACTGGAGTAACAGAAATGGGACAGACAAGCGTAGCACAATTTGCCAGTGAGTTAGGCCTGCCGGCTGAGCTTCTGCTTGAGCAGTTAAAGGGTGCGGGTGTGAATAAGACCGCATCTGGTGACCAGTTAACTGAACAGGATAAAACCTCTTTACTTGAATACCTGCGTAAAGAGCATGGAGCAGCCCAGGAGCCTAAAAACAAGATTACGCTTACCCGCAAACAGGTTACCGAAATCAAGAAGTCGGATAGTACAGGCCGTGCCCGTACCATCCAGGTAGAGGTGCGTAAAAAACGCGTGCTGGTTCGCCGCGATCCTTCCTCCCCTGACTTTCCAGAAGAGGCCGCTATCGCAGAAACTGCCATGGAAATGGCAGCTGAGGCCGTAATAGAAGATTTGCCACTGCCGGAACCTGTGCTGGACGTGATAGCCGAGCCTGTCGTGGAAGAGGCAATCGTTGAGCCTGAACAGGAAATAGCCGTTGCAGAACCTGTGGTAGAAGTCGCCCCATCCAAGACTATCAAAAAGAGCCTCATCAGCGCAGAGCAGATGGCACAGCGTGAGCAGGAAGCGAAACGTCATGCCGCACTGGTGGCCATACAGACGGAAGATATTCGTAAAAAGCAGGAATTGCTGCTAAGGCGTCAGGAAGAGGAAGCTAAGAAAGCGGTAGAAGCTGCCGCCGCTGCAGCCAAAGCTGCAGAGTTGGCGAATAAGCCGACCAAACTGTCTGAAGGCACGCTGCATAAGCCTGCCGCCAAAGAAGGTGCCAAGCCGGAAGACAAGTCCGCTAAAAAAGGCGCTGCAAAAAATAAAGAATGGGTGGATGCGGAAAACAAGAAACGCGGCATTAAAACCCGCAATGACTCAGGCGCCAACCAAGGATGGCGTGCGCATAAAGGTAAATCGAAATCCAATAAGGATGACGACCAACAGCATGCATTTAGTGCACCAACCGAACCAATCGTGCACGAAGTATTGGTTCCAGAGACCATTTCTGTCGCCGACCTTGCGCACAAGATGGCAGTAAAGGCATCAGAAGTGATCAAGACGCTGATGAAGATGGGCATGATGGTTACCATCAACCAGGTGCTGGACCAGGAAACGGCCATCATCATCGTCGAAGAGATGGGCCATACCGCCACTGCAGCTGCTGCTAACGATCCGGATACGTTCCTGGACGAAAGCGAGCACGCGGAAGCTATCCTGGAATCCCGTCCGCCAGTGGTCACTGTCATGGGCCACGTCGATCACGGTAAGACTTCGTTACTGGATTACATCCGCCGTACACGTGTTGCTTCCGGTGAAGCGGGCGGCATTACCCAGCATATCGGCGCCTACCACGTAGAAACACCACGCGGCATGGTGACTTTCCTGGATACCCCGGGCCACGAGGCATTCACTGCCATGCGGGCACGCGGTGCTAAAGCGACCGATGTGGTTATTCTGGTTGTCGCTGCGGACGATGGCGTGATGCCGCAAACCATTGAAGCGATCCACCATGCCAAGGCAGGCAATGTGCCGCTGGTTGTGGCCATCAACAAGATAGATAAACCCGGTGCAAGCTCTGAACGCGTCAAACAGGAACTGGTGGCGCAGGAAGTGATTCCTGAAGAATACGGCGGTGAAGCCATGTTCGTCGAAGTTTCAGCCAAGACCGGCCAGGGCATCGACAACCTGCTGGAAGCCGTGCTGTTGCAAGCTGAAGTATTGGAATTGATGGCAGCGAAAAATACACCTGCCAAGGGCCTAGTCATCGAAGGCCGCCTAGATAAGGGCCGCGGTCCTGTTTCTACTATACTGGTGCAATCCGGTACTTTGAAGCGCGGCGATATGATCCTGGCTGGCAGTACCTTCGGCCGTGTCCGTGCGATGCTGGATGAAGCGGGTAACGATATCAAGGAAGCTGGTCCATCCATTCCGGTCGAGATCCTCGGCCTGTCCGATGTACCGAATTCCGGTGAAGAAGTGATCGTGCTGAATGATGAGCGCAAGGCGCGTGAAATCGCCCTGTTCCGTCAGGGCAAGTTCCGCGACGTGAAACTCGCACGCCAACAGGCAGCCAAGCTGGAAAACATGTTCGACCAGATGGGCGAAGGCGAAGTCAAGACATTGGCTCTGATCATCAAGTCCGACGTACAGGGTTCTTACGAAGCGCTGTCTACTTCGTTGCAGAAACTGTCTACCGACGAAGTCAAAGTCAATATTATCCATACCGGCGTGGGTGCGATAAGTGAGTCCGACGTGAATCTGGCAATCGCGTCCAAAGCCGTTTTAGTGGGCTTTAACGTACGTGCCGATGCCGGCGCACGTAAGTTGATCGAAACTGCGGCTGTGGATGTGCGTTACTACAACATCATCTACGAAGCGGTGGACGAAGTCCGGGCAGCGCTGGGTGGCATGCTGTCGCCGGAGAAGAGGGAAAGCATCATCGGTATGGTGGAGATCCGCGAAGTATTCCGCATCTCCAAGATCGGCGCAGTGGCCGGCTGTTATGTACAGGATGGCCTCATCAAGCGTACCTCCAAAGTCCGTGTATTGCGTGATGGTGTCGTGATCCATACCGGGGACCTGGACTCGCTCAAACGCTTCAAGGATGACGTGAAAGAAGTGAAGTCTAATTTCGAGTGCGGTTTATCACTGAAGAATTTCAATGAAATTGAAGTGGGCGACTTGCTGGAAGTATTTGAAGTGGTTGAAGTGGCCAGGACCTTGCAAGCTTAATGGCAAAAGAGTTCGCACGTAGTGACCGGGTAGCGGATCAGATACAGCGGGAGCTGGCTGATCTGCTGCAGTTCGAGGTAAAAGACCCGCGTGTGGGCATGGTTACCATTACTGAGGTTGAAGTGACTGGGGATATGGCGCATGCCAAGATTTACTATAGTGCGCCGCTGAGTAAAGACGCCGCCGCCGCAAAGTCGCTGCAGATCGGGCTGGAAAAAAGTGCGGGTTTCCTGCGCGGCCAACTGGCCAAGCGCATGCTACTGCGCACTGTGCCGCAACTGCATTTTGTCTACGATGCATCGATTGACCGCGGCATGAAGCTATCCAAGCTCATTGACGAAGCTCTTTCACCGGAAAACCTGTTGAAGGATTAACGGCAACAGGTTTTCAGTAGCCGTATCTCCCATGCAATTTAAACGAATCAAGCGCCATATCGATGGCGTATTACTGCTGGATAAGCCGCTCGGATTCTCATCCAACCAAGCCCTGCAAAAAGTCAAATGGTTGTTCCAGGCGGCTAAGGCGGGCCATACCGGTAGCCTCGATCCGCTTGCTACAGGCGTGCTTCCGATCTGTTTCGGCGAAGCGACTAAATTTTCCCATTTCCTGCTGGACTCCGACAAAAGCTACCGCGCTTTGGTCAAGTTTGGCAGCACCACGACCACAGGCGATGCAGAGGGTGAGGTATTGACCACGGCGGCAGTGAATGTCTCGCTGCACCAGTTGCAAGATGCCTTGAAAAAATTCAAGGGCGAAATCTCGCAGGTTCCCCCTATGTATTCAGCTCTCAAGCACCAGGGCAAAGCGCTGTATGAATATGCGCGGCAAGGGGTGGACATCGATCGGCTGGCAAGAGCGGTTAGTATCCATGACATTACATTGAATCAATTCGACGGCCAGCAGGCGGAGATAACGGTGGCCTGCAGCAAGGGTACCTATATCCGCACGCTGGCTGAAGATATCGGCGCTGAACTAGGGTGCGGAGCCCACCTGGCAGGATTGCGCCGCCTGTCTGCCGCGCATTACGTATTGGCGAATACGGTTACGCTTGAATCGCTTGAAGCGATGCCGCTTGAGGAAAGGGATGCTTTACTGCTTAGCCCCGACTCTGCAATACAGGATCTGCCGCAGGTTGAGCTGGATGATGACAGCGTTTTCTACCTGCTGCGTGGACAAGAGGTATGGAAATCAGGCTTCAACGTGCAAGGGCTTTTCAGGATTTATTCCGAGAAAAGGGTCTTTTTAGGGATAGGTGAGCAAATAGCGGAGGGCAGGATCGCACCCCGTCGGTTATTAGTACAAAAGCTATAGTAAGCAGGAATTTGCTAGCACCATATCTAGCGTCTATCTGAGCACTGAATGACATATCTAGTAGTAAAAGCATTTAATTTTTATTAATGCGCATAAACTTTACTTAAAAGCACTTAATAGCTTGTTAGAGCAGTGGTTTTAAGGTTAAAATGCGCGGTTCAAGATTAGGAGAAAAAGATGTCAATTTCGACTGCTGAAAAAGCCAAAATTGTTGGTGAGTATCAACAAGCACAAAATGATACAGGGTCCCCGGAAGTGCAAGTTGCACTGCTGACCAGCCGTATCAGCACACTTACAGAACATTTCAAGATCAACACCAAAGATCACCACTCACGTCGCGGTCTGCTGGCGATGGTTAGCCAGCGTCGTAAGCTGCTGGATTACCTCAAGCGTAAAAACGCTGACCGTTATCGCTCACTGATCGAGCGTCTGGGTCTGCGTAAATAACATTTACAAAAAAGCGCACCGCATTTTTGTAAAATGATATGAAGCCGAAAAGCACTAGCGCCTTTAACCAAGCGCGGTGCTTTTCGGCTTTTTTATTTGTGGCAGGGCTTCTTGAAGGTTTGCTGCAAACATTACTGTGCAAGGCAGTCCGTATTTCAATATAAATACTCCCGTTAAATCGTTAACCGAAATTACGTTAACTAACCGTTATTAGCTCGCTATTAGTGCAGTAAATAGCAAGCCATGCAAAAAGGATAAATAATGTTTAATAAAGTGAAAAGAAGCATTCAGTACGGCGCCCATACATTAACGCTGGAAACCGGCGAAATAGCCCGTCAGGCCGCGAGTGCCGTGTTAGTCAGCTATGGCGATACCGTTGTCCTGGTTGCCGTTACTGCCAGGCACGAAGTTAAAGCGGGCCAGGATTTCTTCCCGCTGACCGTGGATTACCAGGAAAAAACCTATGCTGCCGGCAAGATCCCAGGTGGCTTCTTCAAACGCGAAGGCCGCCCTTCCGAGAAAGAGATCCTGACTTCACGCCTCATCGACCGCCCGTTGCGCCCCCTGTTCCCGGAAGCGTTTTATAACGAAGTGCAGGTAGTTGCTACCGTATTGTCTTCCGACAGCGAAATCGATTCCGACATCCCCGCCATCATTGGTGCATCTGCCGCCATGTCGCTTTCCGGTATTCCATTCTACGGTCCACTGGGCGCCGCACGCGTTGGTTACCTGAACGGCGAATATGTGCTGAACCCAACCGCTAGCCAGATGAAAGAGTCTGAGCTTGACCTGGTGATTGCCGCTACATCGACTGCGGTAATGATGGTTGAGTCCGAAGCGAAAGAATTGCCTGAAGACGTCATGCTGGGTTCTGTCGTATTCGGCCATGAGCAAATGCAGGCCGTTATTACTATCATCAATGAAATGGTCGCCGAAGTGGGCAATGAGCCATGGGCCTGGACACCTCCAGAAGCCGACACTGCATTGATCGAGAAAATGGCTGCACTGGCTGGTAATGACATCAACGAAGCATTCAAGATCAAGGCCAAGGGCGAGCGTTCTGCCAAGCTGGATGAGATCAAGAGCCGCGTTTACGCCGAGCTGATCACTGAAGAAACTTCAACGACGGAAGCGAACAAGATCAAAACCGAGTTGTTCAACCTGGAAGCGAAAACAGTGCGTAGCCAGATCCTGAACGGCGAGCCGCGTATCGATGGCCGTGATACCCGTACTGTGCGTCCTATCAGCATCCGTACCGGCGTCCTGCCGCGTACGCACGGTTCTGCTTTGTTCACACGTGGTGAAACGCAGGCGCTGGTTGTCGCTACACTGGGCACCGGCCGCGATGAGCAAACCATCGATGCGCTGCAAGGCGAGTACAAAGACCGCTTCATGCTGCATTACAACTTCCCTCCCTACTGTACCGGTGAGACTGGCCGCGTAGGTACGCCTAAGCGCCGCGAGATCGGCCATGGCCGTCTTGCCAAGCGTTCGCTGGTTGCGGTATTGCCTAGCCAGGAAGAGTTCGGTTACACCTTCCGCCTGGTATCCGAAATCATGGAATCGAACGGTTCGAGCTCGATGGCTTCCGTCTGCGGCGGTACACTGGCTTTGCTGGATGCCGGCGTACCACTTAAAGCACCTGTAGCAGGCGTTGCAATGGGCTTGATCAAGGAAGGCAATCGCGTTGCGGTGCTGACCGACATCCTGGGTGATGAAGATCACCTCGGCGATATGGATTTCAAGGTAGCAGGGACTGAAGCAGGCGTGACTGCATTGCAGATGGACATCAAGATTACCGGCATCACCAAGGAAATCATGGAAGTCGCTTTGTCACAAGCCAAAGAAGGCCGCTTGCACATCCTCGGCATCATGAAGGAAGCCATTAGCGGTGTGAGCCAGGAGCTTTCCGCATTCGCACCACGTATCATCACCATGAAGATTAATCCGGAAAAGATTCGTGACGTGATCGGTAAAGGCGGCGCAGTGATTCGTGCCCTGACCGAAGAAACAGGCGCGACTATCGATATCGAAGATGACGGCACCATCAAAATCGGCTGCGTGAGCGCCGAAGCGGGTGAAGAAGCCAAGAAACGTATCGAAGCGATAACTGCAGAAGTGGAAATCGGCCAGACATACGAAGGCACCGTCATCAAGCTACTGGATTTCGGCGCTATCGTGTCGCTACTGCCGGGTAAAGACGGTTTGCTGCATATTTCACAGATCGCGCATCAACGTGTTAACGCTGTTGCGGATTTCCTGAAAGAAGGCCAGGTTGTGAAGGTCAAGGTTGTGGAAGCGGATGAAAAAGGCCGTGTGCGTTTAAGCATGAAGGCGCTGATCGATGCTCCTGCAGCGGAAGAAAAGACCGAAGCTGACGCTCAGTAGTAGCCAGATGCGGTAAACAAAAAGGCCAGATGAAAATCTGGCCTTTTTGTTTTGTGGTCAGCGAAGTAAACGCTGACAGGATGGATGGATTACTTAGCCACTTGCCGTTCGCGCATTTCATCCAGCGTTTTGCAATCAATGCATAACGTGGCAGTAGGGCGGGCTTCCAGGCGCTTCAGGCCGATCTCGATGCCGCAGCCATTGCAGTAGCCGTACTCATGCTCATTGATCTTGCCAAGGGTTTCGTCTATCTTCTTGATCAGCTTGCGCTCACGGTCGCGGTTACGCAATTCCAGCGCCATGTCCGACTCCTGGCTGGCGCGGTCATTAGGATCTGCAAACATGGTGACTTCATCCTGCATGGTATGCACCGTGCGATCGATGTCATGACTCAACTCTGATTTCCAGTCATTCAGGATCTTGCGGAAATGATTGAGTTGCTTATCATTCATATACTCCTCATCAGGCTTGGCCTGGTAAGGGACGAATTGTTTTGTAATTGCTTCAGCCATATCTACCTTGAACTTCCCATGTACATAGAATTCTTAAGTTCGATTAACAATCACTGCGATTATCAGCGTTTGCCATAACATAAAATTAAGGCGGTGCAAAGTGTACACTGATTGCCTGTGCTATGCAAAATTCAAGGCAAAAACTCAAGCTCAAGAAGACGCTTTAAAATCCCCGCATTTCCAATGCCAGCAAGGTGTTCTCCATAAGAGTGGCTACCGTCATCGGCCCCACGCCGCCAGGCACCGGAGTAATCCATCCAGCGCGTTCTTTCGCCGATTCAAAATCCACGTCTCCGCATAATGTGCCGTCCTCACGTCGGTGGATGCCGATATCGATGACAACAGCACCGGGCTTGATCCATTCGCCTTTCACCAGGCCGGGTTTGCCTGCAGCGACCACCACAATATCGGCGCGCTGGATATTGCCGGCAAGGTCTTTGGTATGGCGATGGCAGCAGGTGACCGTGCAGCCGGCCAACAAAAGCTCCAGGGCCATGGGGCGGCCAACATGATTGGAAACCCCAACTACGACGGCATCCAGCCCCATTAAATTAATACCTGCGGATTCCAGCATTTTCATCACGCCGAATGGCGTGCAGGAACGCAGTGTGGGCTGTCGCACGGCCAGCCGGCCGATGTTATACGGGTGAAAGCCATCCACATCCTTATCCGCGCTGATGTGCTCGGTGACCAGCTTTTCATCGATGTGTGCAGGAAGTGGGGACTGGACCAATATCCCGTCGATTGCATCGTCATTATTTAAGGTGTTAATGAGCTCTAAAAGCTCAGCTTCAGTGGTCTCTGTGGACAGGTTATGGGCAATGGAATGAATCCCAACTTTTTCGCATGCGAGACGCTTGTTGCGCACATACACGGCAGAGGCCGGATCGTCGCCCAGTAAGATGACGACGAGTGCCGGTGCGCGCTTGCCGGAAGCCAAGCGTGTATCCACTTTATTCTTGATTTCAGCCAACATGGTATCGGCAATGGCTTTTCCGTTGATGATGTGCGCGGACATAAACAGTTCGTTAATTAAAAGCGCTATTTTAACAGGCTATGGCATTTATCGCGTGGCCCGCCAAGATTTAGAATTGACCATTAGCCAGAATTGCGCTATATTCTCGCCCCTCGGGGTGTAGCGTAGCCTGGTAGCGCGCCTGCTTTGGGAGCAGGATGTCGGGAGTTCAAATCTCTCCACCCCGACCAGTTTTTTCGTAGTGTCTGCAGTATCTAACTATTGCACTACAATTGCCCGTGAATCTGCCCGTAGCTCAACCGGATAGAGCACCAGCCTTCTAAGCTGGGGGTTACAGGTTCGATTCCTGTCGGGCAGGCCAATTCCACATTGGCCGTGTGTAAGCTTTCAATGGTGGCCGTAGCTCAGTTGGTAGAGCCCTGGATTGTGATTCCAGTTGTCGTGGGTTCGAGCCCCATCGGTCACCCCATCTTATATCCCTGTTTTAAATCAACTTTATTCTTGCCAAGTTATTAGGCTTGGATAATGTCTTTGCGTTTGTCCTGATTTTGTCCTGATTGGAGAGAATTATGGCTTCGTTTCGTAAGCGTTTTGGCAAATGGCAAGTTCGTGTCCAGCGTGTCAATCAACCGTCTCTTAGTAAAACATTTGTAAGTAAGCAGCAAGCCGAAGCATGGGCTAGGCGTATGGAGTCAAAAATAGATGAGGGTGACATCATCGAACCGTTACGTAACCAGAAAATACAACTAGCAGAGCTTCTGACTAAATATAAGCTGGAAGTATCACCTAAGAAAAAAGGAGCAGAGGTAGAAATAATAAGAATCAAAAGAATGATCCGTGATGAACCAATAACCCGTCAGTTCTGCAACAAGATAACTGGTAAGTCACTAGCTGAATATAGGGATAGTAGATTGAAGGTGGTTTCTTCAACAACCGTGCGATTAGAGCTAGCCTTGTTAAGTAGCTTGTTTAATACAGCAATCAGAGAGTGGGGTTATAACTTAATTAATCCTGTTAACCATTTGTTGTTGCCAAAAGCGAACAAAGCCAGGGCGAGAAGATTAACTTCAGCACAGCTTGATTCGTTTCTAGAATCGTTACATGTTGATGACAGGAGCATTGATGGTGTGACAAAAAAAGCTTATACGCGTAACCCACTTTTAAGACCCTTGGTACTTTTGGCAATCGAAACGGCAATGCGTCAAGGTGAGTTATTAGCTATATCTTGGTCTGATATTCACTTAGATATTGGCTTTGCTAGATTGCATGATACTAAGAATGGTGATGTCCGGGATGTCCCCTTGTCCAAAGCTGCTGTAAGCGTCCTGGAGTCGTTATCTTCTGATCGTGGGGGAAAGGTATTCCCTATGACTAGTAGCGCCGTTAAACAGTGCTTTAGGCGTGCTGTTGAGCGGTTTGGTTTGTCAGATTTCCATTTCCATGATCTTAGGCATGAAGGTACATCTAGATTAGCTGAGAAGCTAACAAATGTGTTGGAGCTGTCTGCAGTAACAGGCCATAAGGATTTAAGAATGCTCAATCGTTACTATCACCCACGGATGGAATATCTGCTAAATAAAATTAACTGACCTATTGAACTTTCAGGAAGTAGCCCAATCTACTTTCTGCTTAGTTCTTTTTTAAGCAAATACATTTACGTAATGGACTGATTCATTTCGGGAAGAAGTTTCGTGAATTTTCGTAACCTTAGGGTTCGGGAGTTCGCTCGACTTCAATCGGCAGATCCTGAAACCTTAATTTAAATTAAGGATGTTCCATGAGTAATATCAAACGCAACACCGCAACATACAGTCTCGACTTCAAGCAAATTGATCTCGACTGCCTTCACCAGGCTCTTCAAGTATTTGAAGCTCTTGGTATCGAGGGCAAACTCCAAGGTAAAAACTATCAACTGATTAATCCTAATCGCCAGGATGACTCCCTGGGCTCATTCAGCTTTAACATTGAGAATGGGATTTGGAAGGATTTTGCGTCTAGCAATATGTCTGGTAAAGGCTTTATATATTTAGTATCAGAACTGTTTAATCAGCCACGCCTTGCAACTGCTAAAAAATTGAAAGCCATTCTTGATAATCTTAATAGCCAGCAGTCACAAAATACTCCTAGTGAACAACCTACCGCCAACACTTTAGAATGGGTTGAAACACCACCAAGCGTAGTCCCTGAGGTTAAACATATTCTGACTAGATATGGTACGCCCACAGATGTCTATCCTTATCATAATGTGTTTGGTGATGTGATAATTCATGTTGCTCGATACGACGTTGCAGAGAAAAAATCGTTTAGGCTCGATAACTATCTTGTCAATGACAAGGGTGTGTTCGCAATCAAAAAAAATGATGGCAAGGAATTACTGATCAAGATTTCTTCACGTATCGATGTGGTGGCCTCTACCAGGGATATGAGTAATCAAAACTGGGGGATGTTGGTGCAGTTTAAGGATCGTGACAATTATGATCATGAAATTGCTCTTCCAAAAGAACTGCTTTCAGGGGGCGGCGAAAATTATAGACAAGAGCTCTTGAATAGGGGCGTAGATATTATGCCTGGTTCAGCGGTGAAAGATGCCCTGACTGGATATCTTATGGAAGCTAAGCCTGTGGCAAGGGCCTGGTGCGTGGATAAGATGGGGTGGCATAAGGGTGTATATGTAATTGATACCAGGAATTATCCATCAACCAGCGAGAGAACTATTTTGCAGTCTGAGAATATTCAGCGTTCCTCAGCTTTTGGTGTAGCAGGAACTTTGGAAGAATGGCAGTTGAATATTGCCAAACAGTGCGAAGGTAATTCAAGGCTTATCTTGACTCTTTGCGCTTCTTTAGCAACACCATTTATTGATTTACTCGGAATGGAAAATGGCGGATTTCATCTCCGTGGGCAAAGTAGTGGAGGTAAAACTAAAGCACTCAATGTTGCTGGCAGTGTCTGGGGAAGCCCTGAAATGGTTAAGCAATGGAAGTCTACGGCTAACGCTATGGAGGCAGTAGCACTTGAGCATAATGACTGCATTTTATTGCTTGATGAGCTTGCACAGATTGAACCGGATGAAGCTGGCACTACAGCATACGGTTTAGCAAATGGCACGCAGAAAGCAAGAGCTAATCAAAGGGGCGGTTTGAGAGCTATGGCACGGTGGAGAATGTTTTTTTTATCCACGGGTGAGATTAGTTTGGCTGAGCACGTGGCTCAAGCAAATCTGACAATTAAAGCTGGCCATGAAGTCAGGATGCTTGATATCCCCGCAGATCCTGGAGCGGGAATGGGAGTGTTTGAAACTATTCACAGTGCCAAATCCCCACAGATCTTTGCTGACCAACTTAAATCTATGTGTGAGAAATATTATGGTGTTGCCGCAGATGCTTTATTAACTAATATTACCCAAAACAATGACGCAAAATATGACGCGATCGAGTTTGTCACAGTTATACAAAAACAATTTGTCGCGGATTTCGTTCCTGAAGGTTCTCACGGTCAAGTTGGTCGAGCTGCCAGTAGATTTGGTATGGTTGCAGGGGTAGGAGAGTTTTGTATCAAGATTGGCCTTTTACCCTGGGCTGCAGGTCAGGCAATTTGGGGCATCGAAAGATGCTACCAAGACTGGTTGTTGAATCGCGGGGGTAACACTGCGAGCGAAGAGTTAAGGGCGGTCCATCAAGTGCGTTCGATTATCGAGCAACATGGTGAGTCGAGGTTCACTTTACTCAGTCCGGAATACGTAGAAGATAACATTGGGCACCGTACAGCTAATCGAATTGGCTTTAGGAAAATTCTTAATGATGGTGCAACTGAGTACTGGGTCATGCCGGAAATGTACAAAAATGTTTTGTGCGAAAACTTCGATCCAAAAGTTGTTACCAAAGTTCTGGTGGATAAAGGAATTTTAAAGCCAAACAAATCTGGTGAACATACATGGGTGAAGCGTTATCCAGGAAGTGGGCCCAATGGAGGACGGGTTTACATTATTCATGCTTCTATTTATGAGCAGCCACAAATCAACGAGGCGTCTATAGATATGGAAATGGTGGATGTGTAACGTTCGCTATTCTGGCGTAACAATTTTTGTTTTGCTTGTTGGATTTATGGTCTTTTAAAACTCAGATTCTATGAGATGTAACGCTGTGACGTTTGTGACATGAAATAAATCATACCTCGGTTCCTTTTTGGTGAAGCAATAGATTACCGACAATAGTGAATATTACAAATGATGTAATTTATTTACGTTACATACGTTACAAGCGTTACGTAACTTTAAGGCTAATAACCAGATGCAATAATATAGGGCTACCTGATACGAATAAATAAAAGTGATATGTCACAACGTTACAACTAGAAACCCCGGAAATATTCCCGGGCTTCTAATCGTTCACTTAATCTGTCAGTTCTAATGCTTTATGCCACGCTCTTTCCTTAATTGCAGCTCCAATACCAAACCACGCTGAATCCAAGCGATAATCCTTACTCCTTGCTCTTCGATGATGATCCACATGCTCGGTCACAGCATTTAATAAACCAAAAGCTGTATCCTTGGCTGAAAGCAGTGTAGAACCCATGCCCTGCCCATGAAACAAACGTTGAACATTCTCAATGGCTCTTTGATTAGGCTGCTCGTTGATAGGCCGTTCAGGATCGCCAAGCACCTGGAGGAAGTATGACGTTGCCTCAAACTTAGTAACAGGCCTTCTCGTGAGCTCATTCATTTTGACTTGAAAACGATCCCACGCAGTTATTCCCAGACCTAACTCTTCTTTAACTGCAATAGGATCGAAGGTAGTACGATGTGGCACCTTAACTTGTCCACTTGAGTTGTTTAAAGCGACCTGCAAAGTGTTATTGCAAACTACTCGCACAGATGTGAAGGTTGCGGTTGTAGCTAGAGATCCATCACAACTCGTTGCAAGTAAAAGATAGTTCTTCACACGATCACCACCCCGAAGCAGAGTTTCTTGCCCAGTCCTGGCTAAAGCCCAGATTTTTCTCCCTGACTTCAATACCCCTGCAGTTTCCATCTCAAACTTACCGACAGCGATTAACTCGCGGTAGAAGTCCATGATTTCCTGTGGCTGTACGACTTGATAGCGTGAAGACACAACAGAAAGAGCTTCATGAGAATCGCTGCGATATAAAACTTTGTTGTCATAGTTAGCCTTAATTGTGCTGAGACTTGTGTTGCCATTTACTGTGTTGAATAAGACAGGGCTTTCCTTAATCAGAAAGTCCAGTCCTGCTTCCCGTTGCCAAACTTCGATAGGCTGATTCGGTAATAGCTTTGTCCCCAGGCTATGCCAAGGCGTGGTATTTGTGTAAGCCATTTGCGTAACGTGATGTGACATTAATTGAACTCCTATAAATGCAAAAACCCCGCCCCTGGATAGGTAACGGGGTTTAAGCTTTGTTGATAATGTTAAAACGGTAATTCAATCATCCCAATGTTCCTGGTGCTGATCTCTATTACCGTTATGCTGATCGAAGCTGTTAATGATGGCTTGGGCTATTGCCCCAACTGCCGCCACCAGCACAGCTCTTAGTACATATATCAGAGCTGGCTTCATAAAATTTTCCTGATTTTTACTACACAATTCTTATACCAGCTTTGCTTTTTATAGTTAAATTATGACTGGCAGTAATAAATTAGTTGCATGTAGTAGATGTGTATGGTTTAATTCAATCACACGAGTGTTACCACTCGGGTTGTTCTTTAATAACTTAACTCCTGATTACTGAAAAACGCATTCGCGCGGCAATCTGCCTTTGCAAGTTGAAGGCGTCTTCTCCAGGGAAGACTCATTAGTAGCAAGAAGTACGCGGCTGCATAGCGTGCAGAGCTCTGAGCACCGGCAGAAATATTACGGCTGGCTTGGAAGTGCTTAAGGACTGGTGATGGGCTTGTTGTGTCGAGTTGGCTCTTTACGGCGGTGTTGTTTTTCTGGCTTGGGCAATTTCGCCCGGACTGAGGAGTTAACTATGAAAATAGATCCATTAGAGGACTGTATTACTACGCTTGTACAGATACGTAATGCATATAACGGCCAACTCGATACTAGTGTTGTAGATAGGCTAGATGACGTAATTACTGAGCTGCAAAGCTTAAGCTATAGCAAAGCTGAAGTTAATGTTTATGAAGTAGGAACTAAAGCAATGCAAATCATCGCTGATGTGTTATCCATAATTTCAAATTTGTCGGATTACATGTAATCAGTTGCCAACGCAGCACAACAAGCCCATTCATTGTATGAGGATTTATGAACTTAGGTAGAGCAATAAAAATGTGTCGCAATAGCAGAGGACTCTCACAAGCTGAATTAGCTTTAAAGGCTCAATGCTCTGTTTCTTATTTGTCTTTACTGGAAAACTCCCAACGGGATCCAGCCTTATCCGTGATAGAAAAAATTTCTCATGGTTTAAATGTACCTGTAGGCATTTTATTTTTCCTTGCTGCTGAGAATAGTGAATTGTCAGGAATCGATTCCGATCTTAAAGGGAACATAGCAAGGACAGCCTTGGAGTTTCTTAATGAGCCGCAGCCTCAATCATCCCTATTATAAAAAAGCCCCGATACAAAGCATCCAGGCATTAAGTAGGGCTTTAAAAATTGAGCCGGATGTTTTAGTGGCGATCGCAAATAATGCTGAAGATTTATGGAAGCCACCGCATGAACTGAAAAAGGATGACGGTACTTCTAGGCTAGTAATTGATGCAATGCCCCGCTTAAAAGCAATCCATAGGCGAATACAAAAAGAATTATTGTCACACGTTTATTTCCCAAACTACATAACCGGTAGCGTTAAAGGTAATGATTACAGCGTTAATGCCGCAATTCACGTTAATAAATCCATAGTTATAGCTGAAGATATAAAAAGCTTTTTCCCAAATAGCACAACCACTTTAGTAAATGAAATCTGGACAAGTTTTTTTGGATTTTCACCAGAGGTGGCAGGAATCTTAACTAAACTTATTACTAAGAATGAGTGCTTGCCGCAAGGGGGTATCTGCAGTTCATATTTGGCGAACTTGGCATTCTGGGATTTAGAGCCAAGCTTGTTTGAGGCTTTAGAAACAAAAGGTATAGCTTATTCTAGATACGTAGACGACATTTCGGCCTCTAGCCAGACGCAGCTTAATAACATCGAAAAAACCCAAGTCATAAGACAGATATACGGCATGCTTATTAAAAAGGGATTTCGGCCTAAACGTGCAAAGCATGAAATCCATACTCGTAAGAAGCCTATGGTCGTAACGAAGCTTGTTGTAAATGATAAAGTGTCCTTGCCGAATGCAGAACGAAATAGAATCCGTGCTGCTGTATTCCAGTTAGAAAGAAGAATAAATGGTGGGGAACGTGGCCATCAAATCGCTACTGATATAACACATATAGCTGGTAGGGTCGGAGTAATGAATCGATTTCACAGAACCGAAGGAGGCCAGCTCAAAAATAGGCTAAAGATTCTAAAAGACGTATTAAGTAAATGCTCAATACAAAATACAACTTTGCCAGCAAAACCTATAATTTTTGATTCTACTCAGGATCCCTTTTAATGATCTTAGAGTGGAAGTTATATAAAGGTAAAACTACCTGCAATCATTTGATATTGATTTCCGCTCAAAAACCTAAAGCTGTATGTAACTCATATTTTCTTGATACTTATCCAAGCCCTAAATGGACAGTTTTTAATAATGAATATGGACAATGTGCCAAGTGCAAAAAAACCGAAGCTCAAAATAAGAGGGTTGTGAACAATCCAGGGCGCGAAACACATAAAATAAATAAGTTCTAAAAAATGCCAAGAGATCAGGCATTTTTTCACACGCGATCAATGAAGAAAAATCTTGGAAATTTAGCTGCTACTTTAGGCAACATTCGCTAGTAACCATTGGTTACTGGAAAATTTATGGGCTCTTTTCTTGGGATGGAGCTAGAAGACCGTCATGATAAATTGCAGTACCGATCTCTAACTTGCCTGTAGCTCTCTGATTAACGACAGTTGCGCAAATCGATCTCATTATCGGCATTAGTTTTTCAACTTGAGTAAGCTGTTTGTGATTTAAGTGAGTCACGCCTAACTCTTGCTTTCCTGTATTTATATGAGCACATTTATCACGGATATTATGCATGACTTTCGCTGGGGGCTCTTTGAAACCATATTCTGAAAAAATCGCTTCGAATGGTTGTAAAAACTCTTTAAGTTCTGCTTTATTCCATTTCGCATTTTTACGGAATCGATTCTCGACAAGTTTATACAATGATAGGTATCTATATTGAATAGGAATACGTAAGTCGATACCATCAGAGTAAAGCCTTAATAACTCACGTATCTCAAATGATGCAGAGAATATATTTTTTGTATGTTCAGGATCATAAAAGTCATTAGTCCGTGCTGTGATTTCTAGCTTTATCTCAGCAGGTTTCCCTTGTTCTGAAAATGCCCAAACCACGGGTACATCAGCTAACCTGACATCAAATTTAGAACTTACTCTTATTGAAGTAAGCATATGCTCTTGGAAGGTTTGCAAAAGTGGAAGAATTCCTTCTGGAATAGACTCTTCTTGCAAATTGTGGATGCTGCACCGAAAAAATTCGGGCACTCCATTTACATCCCCAAATAAGGCTAAGTGATAGGTTTCATCATCTTTCTGTATCTCCAGATCAAACATGGGAGTTCGATCCTTGTTATCCCAAATAGGGCTCCGAATAGGGTTTAAAAGCCAGTAATAAAAGCATGTATAAAGAATGGGTATAATTTTTTTTTGCATTATATTGCCTTTGGTTACGGACCATTTAGATATGATTTATGCAAATGCTGTCATGTAACTACCACTTTAGATAATTCCACACTATAAGCATTCATCATCGTAACAAGGCTTGTTATCGGCAACCGAGGCAACGCTATACCAATATATAGGTGTCACTCTTGATTAATTGCTCAGAACATACGCCGATCAGTTAGAAAGTTCTGCTGACAAGTCGATTTTGTGCCATATATAAATCTTTCTCCTGGGAAAAACGACCAGTTGTAGTTCATCCAAGAGTCATTCGTAGAATTCAATCAACTTAAAGTGCGGGCAAGGAAGTTTTTCTAAGGGTCGCTAGTTTTATTTTCACGCGGGAAGTGTTTCCAGCGTGGGCGAATGCAATTATTGCCAGTATAAATATGTATACAATTCATAAATGGGTATACATATGAGAATGCTAATCCTGGTTATTACCGCAACTGCCGCACTTACAACATTGATAATATCTAATACTGGTAACCATGTTTCATTGATTGAAATTCATGATATTTATATAGGCAATTGACAGTGAGAATTCCCATGTGGGTTAGTTTTTTATTGATCGTTTCACCCCTATGCTCTATCGCCGATACTCTTACTGGGCGAGTTATGGGAGTATCAGATGGGGACACAGTAACACTTCTAACAAAGGATAATAACAAATACAAAATCAGGTTAATGGGTATTGATGCTCCCGAGAAGAAGCAGGACTTCGGCATGGCATCAAAACAATCACTTTCAGATTTGTCATATGACAAGATGGCTACCATCGATTACAACAAACGTGATAGATACGGCAGGATTGTGGGTAAGATCCTAATCAATGGGCGCGATATAAACCTAGAGCAAGTTAGGAAAGGCATGGCTTGGCACTATAAAAAATATCAAGGTGAGCAGGAAGTAGAAGACCGTTCAATCTACGCTAACACTGAGTATGAGGCACAACATGATAAACGTGGATTGTGGAGTTACAAGGATCCCATGCCACCCTGGAAGTTTAGGAAAACTTCTAAGAATAAGTCAGGTACGGCATTGGGAGTCGAACCCAAATAAACTCCATGTTATTATAAAGTTCTCGACGCTTTATAAGACTATCCTCAGCGGATGGTCATGTAGTTGCTTTTTCCATTAAGCTATACCGTATGAAAATCATTATACATGGTGATTGCTGTCACCTTGGATGCTGGGGGGGCCATTTTCGTGATGATGGAAGGCAATGAGGCTTTCAGCACATTGAAGGCAATAAAAGCCCGGTCAATTAGGCAATTATGCTCCTTTTTGTATATGCCGCTATTTCGGTAACTATCTAGCAACAATAATATCAGACCATTTAGTAGTGTACTCAGGGCTTAGCTACTTACGTCAGCAAATTCATGTTTACGTAAGAATGGACCTATGTAACCTGGCCATAAGCTTTGCTTGAGAATTAATTGTTCGCTTTAAACTCCAAAATGAGTCTTTAAAGCTGCGTTATTAATTACAGGATCGTAATGGGAGCACATACTGGTTGGACATTTACATTAAATTTAAAAAGGTAATTCATTCAAATGCAAGTCCTTAACTAAATCTGTATGGAGCATCTGACGAGTGCCCCAATAACGACCATTCGAGTTGAGCCATTCAAAACATAAAGTTGTCCAGGCACTCCAAGACTTTGCAAATCTCAACTCATCTACACCCAAAGAACTCCAGATGGCTTTTATTTGATCAATGTTTTGCAATAATAAGTTATAGGCTCTACGTTTGACATCAGCAGAAGCGTATTCAAAAAACAAGGGAGTATCCAGATGAAAACTATCTCTTGTTAATGTGTTTTCTCGATTATTTTTTAATGCCTGAGAATATTCTTGGATGTTTAAAACTAAGTAATAAGCCGCCAATGCCGCCATGTAATCATCACTATCACCAAAAACATTAATAATCCAGGGCATTTCCTCCGGTAAAGAAACCAAAACTTCCCAAGCAACGGTTGAGTTATGGGTAAAGGATGTTGGCCACCCAATAATTTCGTGCACTCGCCATATTTCAATTTGTTCTGGATAGTCAGTCAGTTTTATACTAGATCTAACCATTTCAACCGCCTGTGTGACTTGATCTGTATACAAACACATAGCCCCATGTAACGCTTGATAGATAAATGCAGCTGCCTTTGGTATTTCAACAATCCGTACAAAACCGCTTCGATTCCAGTCCTTTGGATTTAAAATATCGTCAAGCAATGCGAGTTGTGTTGCAAACTTAGATCTCCCAGATGCAACTCCCGCTAATGCAATTGCGATCAATGGACTAAATGACTGAACACCAACTAAAGTTTGTTTAACTATGTCTTCCTTAGACTGTGAGTCATAGTTTTCATTGGCCAATCTCCACGTATTTAAACTCTCATGGGCCGATTTTCTTGCGTTCCTCGTTAGTTCTCTCCACTGCATAATGTCATCTGAACGTGCGACTGTTATAGCTGTCTTGTAAGCCTCACCTGGATTCATCACTTTATTTAAATCTACATTGATAACACTACCTGGCAACTCCATGCCGGATGGTGATTTAGCATAAGGGTTGACACCTAAGGGAGGTTTCAATAATGCAGGTGCTTGGTGTAGCTCACGTAACAACTCTTCAAATTGAACAGGATCATCATCGTTAAGATTTATATAGAATCTAGTAGCGAGAAAAGTAGGCAACATTGGTTTTTGTCCAGTTTGCCGTATTACTGGGATGAATTTAGTAGTCGCCAAATCTTTGACTAATTCTCCAGTAAGTATCATCGACTCATATCCAACTCCACCTGTGCCATCATTTGCTTTGTGAACATAAGCTTCTGTGCAAATTACAAGTACTCTATTCGCACGTATCAAAGAGTTTTGCATGAACCTATAAAGATCATCTCCGGGACCGGTATCCCATTGGTCTAGAATTACTTCTACGCCTTTTGTTACTAAAGTCGACGCCAGCTCCCCTACCCATCTTTTGTGATCTGCACTATCGTGTGAGTAAGAAATGAATACTTTTACTGGTACGTTTTCTGCCTCGTCCATATTGTCGATTTATCCAGGTTATTTTTATAAAAAGTACTAGCTATAAATCAATATCTTACTTATTTGTATTTAAGTGTTGAGCCCAGTTTTTAACCATATCCATTAAAAATATCCTATCGTTTTTATCCAAGCTCTCTAGCAGATTTTGAAAGTGTATGTCTTGATCTGCTATTAACCATGACGATTCAGAAAGTAGTTTTCCTAGTGAAATGTTGAGCACCTCAGCAAGTTGCTCACATCTTAATAATGATGGCAGATTACTCCCACGTTCAAATCTCGATACCGTTACAGCATCAGTACCTAACTTTTCTGCCAACTCCGCTTGTGTAAGCCCAAGCTCCTTTCTTCGCTCAGCTATGTTCTCACCAAGCTTGATTCCTAGATTCGATTTATCACTCTTCACCGGTGTATACCACTCACAATTAACTAGGTATTAATTGTTGTGTGATAACACTATTTGTTAAATATCATAATATGTTTAGACTATGCACAATATGTCTATTACGGATTATTTTTAATGTCAAAAAATACCAAGTTAGTTTTAATAGGTTTTGTGGCTGCGGCGGGGATATTTTTCTTTACTTACTTACAGTATCAAAAAGTCATCTTAGGGCTTAAGAGTTACATAGATAATGCTAAGCATGTGCCAAATCAAGTTATGGATGGTTATAGCAGGTTAGCAGTTGTCCGAATCCGAGATATGCCAGGTTTTGCTGGAGGTATGGGAAAGAGACAAGCTGAAGAGGTGGCTGCCGAATTAAATGCTAATGAAATAGAGCAATACGAAAAGCTCAGTGATAACTTGGCTTATCCATTTATCGACCCTTCTATTAAAGTATGTCTTGCAGTTGTTCATCAGGACAACATAAATCAAATAACAAGGCTACGCAGATATGCCAAGGAATACATGATTAATTACGCTCAATATAATAACGATTTAGATGATCTTCAAGAAAACGTGTTGCCGAAGTATCAATGTCAAAGCCTTATAGAGAAAACCTATTTTACTAAAACCATTCAAGAATCAGCAGATAAACCCTCAGTCTCTATGACTAGTTCAGATAGTAAAGCCAGCATTACAATGGTCGAACGAGTTGTAGCTCTGCATGAAATGAAAAGCGATGCCGAGTGGACTGAAGATGACATGGTGAAGGTTGTGGATGTGCTTGCGAAGCCCAGAACTGCGGCTGACAAGGCATTCCTTCAAGAAACTGACGCTTATTATGCAGATCCTGATACAGATTGTACTGGAAGCGGATGTATGCTTCGCCAGCGTGAGTTTGCTGCAGCGAAGTTAATTCGAGATGGTAAAGCTACTACTGCAACTAAGGCACTTGGATTAACAGAACATTAGACTTAGACAGGTTGATTCTAAATAAAAAAATACCACTTGGTATAAGTACTTTGGGTAATATAATTCTATTAAGCACAATGGATTGATAACAATCTGTTGTTAAGATTAGAGGTCATATTCAAGCTTTTTATTAATGTATTGTCCTGATTTGTCCTTTTCTATAAACCCATTAGGGCAATCGCTTGGTTGTAAACAGGAAGACTATTAGCTAGAACCTTGTATTTAGGTCGTGTGTAGAATCGTTGTGACACACCACCTGGATTGTGATTCCAGTTGTCGTGGGTTCGAGCCCCATCGGTCACCCCATCTATTCCCTTCAAGTAAGTCACTAAACTCCAAACTTTCAAATCCAATTTGGTTTGCGATAGAACTTGCGTGTATAAGTGCTGTTTAACTTATTTGATATTTGCCTTTGGGAGCCAGTATGAACCCGTCAGAAACCATCACTACGCAAAAAAAAGCGATCATCATTCTAGCAGTCGCACTTGCGCTCGCAGTTTTCGCAGCGGCATATTTTTACCTGCAGACCAGGCATATGAAGACGGCTGAGCCGGTGGAGGTTTCGATCAATTCTGAATCTTCCGTCTTGCCCAAGCATGAAGTGTCGCTGATCCAGGCCACGGAAGTGGTGGCGAACCTGGCCGAAGTTAAAGAGATACGCGCCAGGGTAGAGAAAGATCCCAAGCAGGATCTGCATCTGGTGTTGAGGAATGCCAAGGAATTTACGGTCAATGTGGACGATAAAAAATATTGGGTCGTGGAAGTGGGTGTAAGCCATGGCGATGAATTCGAACTGAAAGATACTTACTATGTAGGTGTCCACGATGCGGAGATACTTTTATACGACATCGGCAGCGATAAAATCATCAAGCTTAAAGAGCAGCGCAAGGTGAATGATTAAGCGCTTACTCAGCTTCATAGATCAGCCATAACTGGTCGATTGATAGTAAGTAGTATTGCAGTTATAGTAGTGTCATGATTTCATCACCTCTTGCTCAACAGAAAGTTTAGCCATGGCTGCCACGCGTCCTGTACTGATTATCATCGACGATGACCCGCTCATTACCGATACGCTGCACTTTGTGCTGAGCAAGGATTTTGAGGTGTGTGTTGCGGAGTCCAGGACACAGGCGCAAAGCTTGCTGCGACAATTGGATAATCCGCCATCGCTGGCATTGGTCGACCTGGGTTTACCTCCTGTGCCGCACAAGCCGGATGAGGGTTTCAAGGTGATCGCCGAATTGCTGGCGCACTCACCCACCATGAAGATTCTGGTGCTTTCAGGCCAGAATGAAGAAGCCAATGTGAAGCATGCGCTTACATTGGGCGCTGTGGACTTCGTACCTAAGCCATGCGACGTAGAGCGCCTGCGCCAGCTTCTGCATAATGCATTGAAGCTGCAGGATGCCGAGCAAAGCGAAGGCCAGAACAAACAAAACGACTGTGGACTGATGGGCGATAGTTTGCCCATGCAGACCCTGCGTACCCAGATAGGCCAGTTTGCCGATGCCCCATTCCCGGTATTGATCGAAGGTGAATCCGGCAGCGGCAAGGAACTGGTCGCCAATTGCCTGCACCGCCTGAGCAAGCGTTCACGCCAGCCTTACCTCTCCATCAACTGCGCCGCCATTTCGCCTACACTGGCCGAATCCATACTGTTCGGTCATACCAAAGGTGCGTTCACTGGCGCCGCAGGTGCCAACACAGGCTATTTCGAGGATGCTGCCGAAGGTACGCTGTTCCTTGATGAAATCGGCGAATTGCCGCTCGAAATGCAGGCCAAGCTGTTGCGCGTCCTGGAAAACGGCGAATACCAGCGCATCGGCGAGACGCAATCCCGCCGCAGCAAGGCGCGTATCGTCGCTGCCACCAATCGTGACCTGCGCGAAGAAGTACGCGCCGGGCGTTTTCGTATCGACCTCTATCACCGGCTGAGTGTGTTTGCAGTGCGCGTGCCTCCGCTATGCGAGCTGGACGAAGACCGCTTTGTATTGCTCGAGCACTTCAGGAATTTCTATGCCCGCGAAACCGAGCAGAAGCCATTCCAGTTCGACCAGAAAGCGAAACAGCGCTGGCTGACCTACCATTTCCCAGGCAATGTGCGGGAGCTACGTAACATAATCATCCGCCTGATCGCAAAATATGCAGGGCAGACCGTGAATGACATCCAGCTGGCAGCAGAGCTGGATCTTATGCAGGTAGGTAGTTCCGGTGATATGCCCATGATCGGCGATGAAGGTGCGCTGGCAGCGCATGCCCATAAGCACCTGCAGACGCAGGCCAACGTCAACCTAGACGTGGTATTGAAAGCTTGGGAAAAAGCCTACGTCGATGCGGCCATGAAGATTACCCACGGCAATCTCAGCCAGGCAGCCAAGTTGCTGGGCATCAACCGTACGACGCTGTATAGCCGCATCCAGAATCAGGAAGAGTTTGTAAGCTAAGTCGGCATGCCGCAATTCCGCAATAAACACCATACTAAAAACGTAAACCGGGGAGACTGAGCCGAATGTACTACGCGCATTTTGGCTTGACCCAGCCGCCTTTCAAGATCACCCCCAATACCGAGTTTTTCTTTAGCGGCGGGAATCGGGGAGCCATCCTCGATGCCTTGATGTATGCGGTGACCAGCGGTGAAGGCATCGTCAAGGTGGTCGGCGAGGTCGGCAGCGGCAAGACCATGCTGTGCCGAATGCTGCAGACACTGCTGCCGGAGCAGGTCGAAAGCATCTACCTGGCAAATCCGAGCGTGGCACCGGAAGACGTGTTGCACGCCATCGCATTCGAGTTGCAGCTCAACCTGTCAAAAGATGCCGACCGCCTGCAGGTGATGCAGGTATTACAGAAATACCTGCTCGACCGCCATGCAGAGGGCAAACAGGTGGTGATTTTTGTGGAAGAAGCGCAGGGCATGCCACTTGCCACGCTGGAAGAGATACGACTGCTCTCCAACCTGGAAACCAAGTACGACAAGCTGTTGCAGATTGTGCTGTTCGGCCAGCCTGAGCTCGATGTCAATCTCAACTCCAACCAGATACGCCAGTTGCGCGAGCGCATCACCCATAGCTTCAACCTCGGCCCGCTGGATGAAAAAGCCATCGGCGAATACATCATTTTCCGGTTGCGCGCCGCCGGTTATTTCGGGCCGCACCTGTTCGATAAAAAAGCCATCGCACTTATAGCCAAGGCCGCGGAAGGCCTGGTGCGGCGTGTGAATATCCTGGCGGACAAATCCTTGCTGGCAGCGTTTTCAGAGAATGTCTACCTGGTGACTTCCAAACATGTGCAGGCGGCGATCAAGGACAGCGAGTTTGGTGGCGAGCATGTAAAAAGAAAATTCCGTAGCCACACCCTGACAGCCATTGCGGCAACCCTGGTATTGGGGTTATCTGCCGGCTATCTATTGAATCAGTGGTTGCCGAAACTGACGGGATCCTCCGCGAAACCTGCCGAATCGGCGAAGGCATTGGCAACTCCCCCGGCAGCCATCGTCAAGGAGACTGCGAAAGATCCGCTTATCACTGAGCCTACTGCAGCTGTCGATACGGCTCCCAAAGGCGAGCCTGCCCCGCAGCCTGCAGCAGTACCCGCTATACCGCTAAATACTACCCCTCAAAATACCGCCCCTCAAACTGCTGCTGCTCAGGCTCCCGCAACTCCAGCGCCTGCGAAACCAGGACAAGCGCCAGTGCAAACACCGGTGCAAACAGCAGTGCAAACACCGCCACCGCCAGTCGAATCCAGGCAATCAAGCCCAAGCCCGAATGCGGTTCCTGTGGCTTCACCATCGCCAGCGGCGGCAATGGAGAATATGCCTCCTCAAAAGCCTGCAGTGGCGACCCCGGTAGCAGTTCCAGCCAGTGCAGCGATGCCAGCCAGTGCACCCCAGGCTAGCGCGAATGGCGCTAGCACCAGTCCGGATGCCGGCAGCCTGTTGCAAACGCGCCTTGATGCAACCCAGGCTTGGCTGCAGCAGCAGCCGGAATCGACAGTGAGCATCCAGTTGCTCGGTTCTGCAGACGACCAGCAGTTATCGAACCACCTGGCGACGTTGGGACGGCAACTCGACATCCAGTCCATTTATCCATTCCGCACCCAGGTTGCCGGGCAACCGTTCATCACCGTGCTCTATGGAAGCTATGCCACCCGGCAGGAAGCCATGCAGGCTGTCAGGCAATTGCCAAAATCCATTAAATCCTACAATCCTCACCTCAGAACCATAGGCGGGATATTAAAGGAAACAAATAAATTTCAATGAGTTAGTATTGCAATCTAAACTAATTTATGCGATAACTCGGAAAGATAGGACTTTAAGAGTTACAGGGGAATGTTTTTTTGCGCATATGAGAAATTTGTGGATTCAGTTAATTACGTTATTAGTCACTTCTGCCCTGGCTGGTTGCGCCCATGAATCCACGGTAACACCCTCAAAAGGCCATATCAGCGCCCGACCCAATCAGCTGCAAAACAGCCCGGCAATCGCCGACATTCCCAAGCCCGTCATCAGCAATGCTTACCTGCCTCCCCCAAAGCCGAAAGCAAAAGAACAAACTTACAGCGTGGTAGTGAATGAAGTGCCCGTCAAGGAGATACTGTTTGCACTGGCGCGTGAAAGTAAATTGAATGTGGATATCAATCCTGCCATTCAGGGCCGCGTGACGCTGAATGCTGTCGACCAGACACTGCCGGCCATCCTTGAACGATTATCCAAGCAAGTCGACCTCACTTACAAGATCGAAGGCAATGTGTTGAGCATCTCGCCGGATATGCCGGTCTTGAGAAGCTATAAGGTGGATTACGTAAACATGACACGCGACACCACCGGTTTCATCGGGGTGGCTGCGGAAATCGCCGGCACCGGGCGTAGCGCGGGGACCGGCACTACTGGCGCTTCATCGACTTCGGGCAGCACATCGGGCGGATCGGGTGCGGCCAGCAATAGCTCCCGGACCCAGGTGACCAGTCTTTCCAGGCACCATTTCTGGGAAACGCTGATCCAGAACGTAAAAGACATCCTGGCGGAAACGGACAAGGAAGTCATCATCGGCCGCAATGGGAACACGGCACAGACCGAAACAAACACCTTGGCGAATGAATCTGGCGAAGGTGCCGCTTCCACCGCGCCGGCCAATGCCGGCACTGCCGCCACTACCAGGACGACTACCCAGGAACGTGAAGAAGCCCGCACGGAATACAGGACTTTGTTTGCAGCCACAGTCATTGCCAATCCCGAAGCGGGCATTATGACGGTACGCGGAACGAACAAACAGCATGAAAAAGTGCAGGAATTCCTGGACAAGGTCATGTCCAGCGCCAAGAAACAGGTGCTGATCGAAGCGACCATCGTGGAAGTGCGGCTGAACGACGGCTACCAGGCAGGCATAGATTGGAGCCGCCTGAACGGCACCGGCGGTAGCGGGTTTACCTTCCGCCAATCGTTTACGCCATTGATTACCTCCAGCGCCAGCAACACGGCTGCCAGTGCCGGCCTGGTAGCAGGCTTTGCCAATGCGGCCCGCAACATCAGCGCCTCGATCAGCCTGCTTGAGCAATTCGGCGAAACCAAGGTGTTATCCAGCCCCAAGCTGATGGTGCTGAACAACCAGACGGCAGTTCTTAAAGTAGTGGATAACCTGGTCTATTTCACCATCCAGTCCCAGATATCCCAGGGCGTTGTTGCAGGAGGTACCAACCTGCAATCCGTGACGACGACGGCCAACACTGTACCGGTGGGTGTGGTCATGAGCGTGACCCCGCAGATCAATGATGGCGGGGAGGTCAATATCAATGTGCGGCCTACCATATCCAGCCTGATACGGTATGTCCCGGACCCGAATCCGCAGATCGCCGCCATCAACAACCAGGGCATTCCCGAGATCCAGGTACGCGAGATGGAATCCATGCTGCAGATCAACAGCGGCAATACTGCGGTACTGGGCGGCCTGATGCAGGACCAGATCCAGCGCAGTACCGACAAAGTGCCTGGTTTATCGAATGTGCCGGGTGTGGGACGCGTATTTACCGGCCGCAATGACGTGAACAGGAAAACAGAACTGGTTATTTTCCTGCGGCCTACCGTGATCAAGAGCGCAAGCCTGGAAAGCGACGAGTTAAAGTCGTATAAACAATACCTGCCAGCCCGCCAGCTTGAGCAATCGATCCCTGGAAACGACTATTAATCTCCATGAGCCTGCTAATCAAAGCGCTGGAAAAGGCAGAGCAGGGCAAGGCTGCCGACGGCATACCCGAACTGTCGCTGCAGGACCGCAATCCCTTACAGCCAGAAGCTGATCCACTTCGTACATCGGAAGTAAAGCAAGAAAAAGCAAAGCAGGCCAGCCAGCAGGCAGCAGCAACTGTATTCAATGCCAAAAACGAAAATCCCAGGAACAAAAACAGGGTATTGTGGATTTCCGTAGCATTGCTGCTGGCCGCCGCGGTGATCGGCATGCAGTTCTATGCCTACCTCAACGCACTCACTAAGCCGGATGTGATCATGGCGCGTGCCCCAGCACCGGCGTCCCATGTCACCGAATCATCCCAACCGGTAGAACCTGCTTCCACAAGCCTGGTCACGGAGCCCGTCGCTGCTGGTGAGCAAGCGGTAGCGACATCATCGCCAGACATGCCGAACAATCAGGTAGCGACTGGCCAGGCTGCAGGCGTCAGCCCACCAGTCCAGGCCGGCGACGCGACTAACAGCACTGCAACTAGCGGCACCAGTGTTTTCTCCGCAGATAAACGGAGTGGCCCGGATATCAATGCAGACATAAATAGCAGCCTTGCTACATCTCCGCAACGTAAGCCGGCAGCGAAATCACAGCAATATACGTTTGGCGACCCTGTTAATACCAGCAATGCCCCGGTAAAGATTACCCGCACACAGCCCGAGCCCGGCGTAAATCCCAGCCTGCTGACGGCATATCAGGCCTACACCGACGGCGACGACGCGACCGCACAGCGCAATTACCGCTCGGTGCTGCAGAGCGATGTGCGCAATGTGGATGCACTGCTCGGCATGGCCGCGATTGCTGCACGCCAGGGCCGTAATAACGATGCCATGGGCTGGTACGGCAAGGTGCTGGAAGTCGAGCCGAGGAATAACGTCGCACAATCCGCGCTGGTGAGCGTACTGGCGCAGGCCGACCCGGTCAGCAGCGAATCGCGTATCAAGACCCTCATCGCGCAGCAGCCGGAAGCGGCTCACCTGCACGCATCGCTGGGCAATCTGTATGCCGAGCAAAAGCAGTGGCCGGCTGCGCAGCAGGCCTATTTCCAGGCGCATCATTTCGCACCGAATAACGCGGAATATGCCTTCAATCTCGCAGTTAGCCTTGAGCAACTCGGCAAGCCGGCACTGGCCCTGCCGTATTACCAACGTGCACTGGATTTGATAAACTCAAAAGACGCAACAACCGGCGCGGCATCGAGTCTGGGCATAGACCGCGCGCAACTGGAATCCCGCATTAGGCAGTTACAATAAGCATATGGCTGAAACCCTGATGTCTGAACAACGACGTAAACTAAGACTTGGCGAATTGATGGTGCAACAGGGCCTCATCAGCCAGGATCAGTTGCGCATCGCGCTCATGGAGCAGGACACCAACAATATGCCGCTGGGGCGCCAGCTGGTGCGTCTTGGCTTCGTGACCGAAATCATGGTGCGCGACTTGGTCGCCCACACCATCGGCCATGAAAGCGTCGACCTGACCACGGTGATCGCCGATGGCGATGCCATGAAGCTGGTGCCGGAAGATTTCGCCAGGCGTCACCACTTGTTGCCGGTGGCGTATGAAGAGGCCAGGAAACAGCTGGTCGTGGCAATGGCCGATATGTTCAACGTGGTGGCGCTGGACCAGCTGCGCGCCATGCTTGGCGGGCAGATCCAGGTGAAGCCGGTACTGGCTGCCGAAGCCCAGCTGGAAGAATACATCGACCAGTTTTACGGCTACGAACTGTCGGTAGACGGTATCCTGCGCGAGATCGAAACCGGCGAAATCGATTACCAGAGCCTGCAGGCCGACGGCAACGAGTACACCCAGCCTATCGTGCGCCTGGTCGGTTCGCTGTTGATGGATGCGGTAAAGCGCAATGCCTCCGACATCCACTTTGAGCCTGAGCATGCCTTCCTCCGTGTGCGCTATAGAATTGACGGAGTTCTGCAGCAGATCCGCAGTTTGCATAAAACATATTGGCCCGGCATCGTCGTTCGCCTGAAGGTCATCAGCGGCATGGACATCGCTGAAACACGTGCCCCGCAGGACGGTCGCCTACAGATCAACCTGGGCGGACGGCCTATCGATTTCCGTGTGGCGAGCCATCCCACCATCCATGGCGAAAATATCGTGCTGCGCGTGCTGGACCGCGAAAAATCCATCATGCCGCTGGAGCGCATGGGCTTGCGCCTGGAAACGCTGGACGAACTTAAGCTGATGATGACCCGGCCGGAGGGCATACTGGTGGTGACCGGGCCTACCGGTAGCGGTAAGACCACCACGCTGTACTCGCTGCTTTCATTCCAGAATACCGAAGCCGTCAATATCATGACCCTGGAAGACCCGGTGGAATACCCGGTGACCATGATGCGCCAGACCTCGGTGGCAGAAGTGAACAAGGTGGATTTTGCCAACGGCATCCGCTCCATCATGCGGCAGGATCCCGACATCATCCTGGTCGGCGAAATACGGGATGCCGATACCGCCACCATGGCGTTCCGTGCCGCCATGACCGGCCACCAGGTGTTCAGCACGCTGCATACCAACTCTGCGCTGGGGACGTTTCCGCGCCTGCTGGATATCGGCATATTGCCCGACATCATGGCCGGCAATATCATCGGTGTGGTCGCCCAGCGGCTGGTACGCGTGCTATGCCCGCACTGCAAGGAAGCGTATACGCCCAACGAGGCCGAGCGTAAGCTGCTCAACGTCAAGCCGCAGCAGGACATCACCATTTACCGCAGCGTCACCTGCAAACGCTGCAATTACACCGGGTATCGCGGGCGCATGGCCATCATCGAACTGCTGCGCATCGACAGCGACATCGATAGTTTGGTGGCGCGTCGGGCGCCGATGGACGAGTTGCGCAACCTGGCGATGGAGAAAGGTTTCGTCACCCTGGCCGACGATGGTGCACGCCGCATTCTGGAAGGCTATACCAGCCTGGCGGAAGTCATGCGGGTAATCGACCTGACCAGCAGAATCCGCTAGCGCATGGCTACCGGTATCCATTCTTAGGCCATCCGTGTCCATCTACAATTATAAAGCGGTAGACCAGGTTGGGCGTCCAGCACGCGGCCAGATCGAGGCGCACAACGAGATCGACCTGGAATTAAGGCTGGAGCGTATCGGCCTCAGCCTGATCACCTACCGTGCCAGCAAGAAAAACACGGCAGTATTTTCCGGCAGGAAAGTCAGCATGCAGGACCTGATGATGTTCTGCTTCCAGCTGGAGCAGCTGACGAGCGCCGGTGTGCCATTGCTGGAAGGTTTGACCGACCTGCGCGACAGCACGCCTAACCTGCATTTCCAGAAAGTCATCGGCGCGATAGTGTCGGATGTCGAAGGCGGAAAGATACTTTCACTGGCACTAGCCGAGCACCCGGCCGTATTCAGCAATGTGTTCATCAGCCTGGTGCAGGCTGGCGAGCAGACCGGCAAATTGCCGGAGGTATTCGACAACCTGGCGACTACCTATAAATGGCAGGATGAGCTGGTGTCGCAGACCAAGCGCCTGATCGCATACCCTGCGTTCGTGCTGGTAGTGGTGCTGGGAGCAATTACCTTCCTGATGATCTACCTGGTGCCGCAGATGGTGTCTTTCCTGCATAACATGGGACAGGAATTGCCCATGCAGACCAAGATACTGATCTTCATCTCCAGTGCATTCGTCAATTACTGGTGGCTTATCTTCAGCGCACCGGTGCTGATCGCCGTGGTGGCCATCATCACCATCCGACAGAGCCCGGCGGCACGCTATAAATTCGATTACCTGATGCTCAATTTCCCCATCACCGGCGACATCCTGCAGAAGATCATCCTGGCGCGCTTTGCCCGTTATTTTGCACTAATGTACCAGACCGGCATCCCCATCCTGGATGCCATCAAGACCTGCGAAGGCATCGTCGATAACCAGGTGGTGGCGGATGCGCTTACCCGCGTGCATAACCAGATCAATGCCGGCGACAGCATGAGCGAGAGCTTCCGCAATGCGGGGCTTTTCCCCGCATTGGTGGTGCGCATGATACGGGTGGGGGAAAATACCGGAGGCCTGGATAAATCGTTGCTGAAGATCAGCTATTTTTACGACCGCGATGTCAACGATTCCATCGACCAAATGCTTAAATTGATCGAGCCGGCGTTGACAGTGATCCTGGGTGCTATCCTCGCATTCATCATGTTCTCGGTGCTTGGCCCGGTGTACGATTCATTCAGCAAGCTGAAGCTATGAAAAAAAATTCACTCCATAATTCCTATGTGCAAACAGCCTCAAACCTCATTTACCCAACCGTAAATGCCGGTGCTTTGCGCTATGCCTCTTTATCGCTCGGACATTTTTCATTCACGGCAGACCGGCATGCTTGAAAAAATCATCCTGTGCGCCACCAGCAACCAACTGACTGCCGGCATATGGCGGGCCGGCAAGCTGCATACGTACCAGGTTTACCCGAATAGTGAGCAGGGCCAGGCGGAATTCACTGCTTTCCTGCAGCAGAATCGAAAGAAAAGCGTCTACCTGCTGGCCGATGCGGTGGAAGAAGATTACCGGCTGGAAAGCCTGCCGCATACCATGGGCAATGCGCGTCGCGAATTGGTGGACCGCAAGCTCGGCCAGTTGTACCGCAACATCGCCTACCGGGCTGCGCACTTCATCAATCGCGAGAAAGACAAGCGTAAAGATGATCGCTTTCTTTTCATCTCCTTAAACAACGCCGATTTCATGCAGGGCTGGGTAAGTTGCATAGAAGCCGAGCAGGCGCCGCTGGTCGGTATCTACCTGCTACCGATGATGAGCGAGCGGCTGGTGCAACGCCTCAAGCTTAAGGCCCCGCACCTGCTGCTGAGCGAACGGCTGAATTCCGGCCTGCGCCAAACCTACCTGCATAACGGCAGTTTGCGTATCAGCCGTCTTGCGCCCATCCCTGCCGATATGATGAGCAGGCTCGGGTATTTCTACCTGACGGAAACAGAAAAGACGCGGCTCTACATCATCAGCCAGCGTTTCATTACACGCGACACCGAGTTGAACATGGTGTTGCCTGCGCTCAATGAAAGCAGCCGGCAGATTTGCCGTAGTATCGAACAGGAACACGGCATCACCTGCGAAAGCGCCAATTTGGGTGAAATCGCTGCCCAGTTCAAACTCGATGTGAGCCAGCTGGAACAGCATCCCGAGTTGATGCACATGCACCTGCTGGCAACAGGCAGCGCGCCGGATAACCTCGCCCCAGCCAGCCTGGTACGCCACCACAAGATCCTTTCACTACGCAAGGTCATCAGTGTGGTTGCCGTGGCCATCGTGCTTCTGGGGCTGGCGATCGCCGGAGTGTATTTCAAGCAAACCTCAGATTACGTTGAAGAGCAGCAGCAGGCCATGCTGGATACCCGCATGCAGGAACAGCGCTACAACGAAGTGGCCAAGGATTTCCCTACCACGCCGATCCCAAGTGCAGATTTGCAGGTCGCAGCAGACCTAAGCCAGGCCATCAAAGGCTACTCCAACATGCCCACGCGCATGATGCAGGTGATCAGCAAGGCATTGGAAGCTGCACCTGAAATCCAGGTGGACAGGCTCTTCTGGATACAGACGAATAACTTTGTGCTAAACGATGAAGACAAAACGCTAAACACCAGTTCGGCTGCTGCGAATGCGGGCAAACCGCCGGCGTTTACCCCGGCAGACCCTACCGTGCTGTACCAGGTGGGCTATATCAATGGCGAGCTGAAGCGCTTCAACGGCGATTACCGCGCCGCGCTCAATGTGGTGAATCACCTGGCTGAGCGCCTGAAGGCGGATTCCGCTGTGGAGCATGTGGAAATCCTGCAGGCGCCGGTCAACGTGAGCTCCTATTCCAACCTGGAAGGCAGTACCACCGACGAAAAAGCGGCATTGCAGGCTGCAGCCTTATTCAAGTTGAAAGTGATACTAAAGCGGGAGGCACCGCCAGCATGAAACTGACCCGCCAGGATTGGAGACTGTTGCGCACGCCCATCATCTGCCTGGGCGTTGCGATCATCCTGATGACATTGCTGGTGAGCTATACCCAGAGCCGCAAAGAAAGCGCGCTTCAGGCGCTTCAGGCGCAGCAAAACCAGCTTAACCAGGCACGCCAGCGCTACCAGACATCCGGCCAGGAGAAAGAAACCATTGCTAAGTACCTGCCGGTCTACCAGCAGCTCATTGCCAATGGGTTTATCGGGGAAGAGCGCCGCATTGAATGGGTCGATACCCTGCGCAACATCCACCAGCAAAACAAGCTGTTCACCATCAATTACAGCATCGGTACGCAGGAGGAATACAAACCGATGTTTGCCCTCAATGCTGGCCCGTTCAGCCTGCATCGCTCCCTGATGAAACTGGAGCTGGCCATGCTGCACGAAGGCGATTTACTCACATTGCTGCAATCGCTTTCCGCACAGCAGACCGCGCCGTTTATCCTGCGCCAGTGCGAAATCAAGCGTGTGGGTGAAATCAAGACGACCGCGCTGACCCCCAATATGCTCGCCACCTGCGAACTCGATTGGCTCACCATCCGCGAACCGCAAGTGGAAGGAACGATTACGCCATGAGCAAATTCCTGACAGCATTGTGCCTGCTGCTTAGCCTGATCCCTTCTGCTTCGGTATCTGCTGCAGAAAGTTTCGGCCGCCTGTTCACCACGCCGCCCGAACGTTCCAGCCTCGATTACCTACGCCAGACTACCAAGGCGCCGACACCGGATGAACCTTCCCAAGCCAACTTGGAAACACCGCCGCCAGCACCGGTCATTCCAGATTCAATCTCCATGCAGGGATACGTGAAACGTAGTGATGGCCAGAAAGGCACTGTTTGGGTGAATAATAAACCCATGCAGGAAGACTCCGCCAATGGCGAGGTGGAGGTGGGCAAGCTAGGACGGGATGGTAACGAAGTAAAATTGAAAATGCCTGTAACGGGTAAGGATTTTAATTTGAAGGCTGGCCAAGTTTATAGACCGGGAAGCGATCATATTAGTGAATTAAATGCTCACAGTAACTCTACTAAAGAGTATCAAGGAACAATAGGTAATGAAATGTCCGGCAAAGATTCAGCAACACAAAATAACGTGCGCTAGACTGCAATGGTGCGAAATTCTAGAAATAGACAGTCTGGTGCTGCCCTAATTTTAATTGCTTTTATTTTAGGCCTGGGCATTACGGCATATCTGATCAAAGCTATGAATGCAATCACCCTCGTCCAGCAACAGGATGAGAAAACATATAAAGCGCTTGCAGATGCAAAAACTGCGTTAATCGCGTGGGCTGTAAGCCATATGTACAATCCAGGCGAAATGCCCTGGCCTGATAGAAATACCGATGGTAATTTCGATGGCAGTAGTGATTGTGTAACCACCACATTTCAATATAACTATCTTTTAGGGCAATTGCCGAGTTTGCCTACTACTAGCCCATGTTTTGATCCCAATAATGGATTGACTGTGTACAGTGGCTTTAGTAGCTATGCGGGTCTAGGTCAAGAGTTTCGTGATGCGCAGGGTAACAAGCTTTGGTATGCAGTTTCCAGAAACCTTGTTCGTGATAATGAGCACGGTGAAAGTCCTGTTATTAATCCTGGAATTGCTAATCCATCATATATTTCCCCACCCTATTTTCGTCAAGGTGGGACAACAGCGTATCCGTGGCTAATAGTGAGAGACAGAAATGGGGCAATTATTTCTGACAGAGTCGCCGCTGTATTGATTGCCCCGGGTAATCCGGTAGGTAACCAGGTCAGGTCAGGGGCAGCACCAAATGCAAATCAATACCTGGATAGTTTTATGATAGGTGCCGCTACATATGGAAATGCCGGTTACGCCACTAGTGATGAAGATTTTGTGATTGGCGAAGATACGTTGAGCGTGCCGGAAAGTGACCTCACTTATCAGAAACCATATTACTTTAACGACAAGCTCGTTTATATCACTATAGATGAGTTGGTAGATGCATTACAAAAACGTGCTGGGGAACAGGTTAAGGCCAGCCTCAAAGCCTATTATGCGACCAATCTGTACTATCCATATGCTGCCAATTTGGACGCTGCGGGTGGGAAAAAATACTGCGTGGATAGTCAGCTTGCTGGAGGGTTGCCGATAGACAGCGCTCCAACTAGTTCCTATTTGTGCACATATAGTAGGACTAGTGCAACGGATAGTGTTGTGGCTTGTGGTTTTGATAAGGTGGAGTCAATTGCTTTTACGAGAGCAACCAGTAGTTTTACCGTGGGCGCAACTCTTGGTCAATGTGCCGTCTCTAGCTCAGTCACGACATCATCGGATCGACGGGTATGCACCTGTACAGGCGCCGGTTCTTGCTCAAATTCAACTCAAAAATTTGAATGTCTTATAGATGGTACATGCACTACTACAAATATCAGTGGCGGTGGTTCATACACTATTAATGGCGGTATATTCTCCTCTACCGCGTCTTCCTGTAGTTTAAGTTGCATTTCGGGTAAAACATTAGTGGTCGCATGCGGTAGTGGAACCACTGTGGGCAGTGGCACCTTTGCTTACAATAGTTGCGCAGATGCACCTTTAAATACAGCTGCAAGTCTTTTTCCACCTTGGTTTACAGCAAATAAATGGCAAGACTACGTCTACTATAAGTTGACAAGGCCTGCGGCTAGTAATGGATTTTCAGCTGGTGATAAAAGTGCATCTGCGCTGATCGTTGCAGTTGGTTCTCCATTAACTTCCGTACCGTTTGCAGTAAAGGGATCTGCACAAACTCAGCCTTCGTGTAACGTGAATGACTATATGGATAGTGCAGAAAACACAAATAATGATAATGTGTTTGATGCTACCAATAAAACAAAAGCCCAAAATTACAATGACCAGATCTTTTTGGTAACCCCATGAAAAACCTTGCTAATTCAGAGATTAAGTACAGCCAGTCAGGATTTTCACTGGTTGAGATGGCTATAGTATTGGTCATTCTTGGCTTTATCATCGCAGCACTATTATTGCCATTGCAGGCTCAACGTGATCAAAATTTTAAAGTGCAGACTGAAAATGCCCTTGTCATTGCACAAAAGGCATTGCTAGGCTATGCGCAAACCAGAGGTAGATTACCTTGCCCCGCCCCTGTGGTTTCAAGTAATGGCCTGGAAGATCCGCTCGGTGGAGGTGTATGCAGCGTTAAAACTGGTTATTTGCCTGCTACAACACTAGGATTACAGCCAACCAGTTCTACTGGACTGTTGGTAGATGGCTGGAATAATCCTATTCGGTATGCAGTTACTCAAGTGGCAACAGCTATGATACCTGTAGGTGCCGATTTTACTACGACTAATAAGGCCAACAATGTTGGTTTGACTGCTTTGGCGCCCGACCTTCGAGTGTGTAATGACTCTGCCGCATGCTCAGCTTCAACCTATTTAATCAATAACGCCGTAGCTGTTATTTTTTCTACAGGGAAAAATTTTCCTAGTGCCGGAGTAGACGAAACAGCAAATCTCTCTACAACAGCGACCACATTTTATAGCCGAGTTCCCAGTGTTACTGCCGCTAATGGCGAGTTCGATGACATTGTGGCTTGGGTTTCCCCATTCGTGCTTTACAACGCCATGCTTCAATCTGGACAAATTCATTAATGAGCGGCATGGTTAAATCTTTTAAGCTCGTACAGCTAAATACTTAGCAAGCCGGACTTTTCAATGAACGACAACCAGCTACTCCGATACAGCCGCCACATCCTCCTCCCGCAAATCAGTTACGAAGGCCAGGAAAAACTAAGCCTAAGCCATGCATTGATTGTGGGTGCTGGCGGTTTAGGTTCGCCCGTAGCTTTATATATGGCGGCCGGTGGCGTGGGTGCTTTGACAATCTGCGATTTTGACGAGGTCGACCTGACCAACCTGCAGCGCCAGATCATCCATACCACCCAGTCGGTGGGTATCAACAAGGCCGTATCGGCCCAGCAGGCATTGTATGAAATCAACCCGGAAGTGGTGGTGCATACGGTGCGTGAGAAATCTACCGAGGAGGCTTTCGAAGCACTGATCGCGGATGTGGATGTGGTGATCGACTGCACCGATAATTTCAAGACCCGCTACGCATTGAACCGTATTTGCGTGAAGCTGGGTAAACTCCTGGTTTCAGGTGCGGCAATCGGGTTTGAGGGGCAGGTGACCGTATTCGATATGCGCTCAGATGCCAGCCCCTGCTATCACTGCCTGTTCCCCGATATGGAAGGTGAAGAAGCCGTGCGCTGTGCTGAGAATGGCGTGTTTGCGCCCTTGGTCGGTATCATCGGCACCATGCAGGCGGCTGAAGCCATGAAGCTTCTCATCGGCATCGGCGAAAGCCTGCAGGGCAGGTTACTGCTGCTGGATGTGCTGGCCATGGAATGGCGTACCATCAAACTGAACAAAGACCCTGCCTGCCCGGTTTGCGGAGTCTAACGTTAATTCCTTCCCCCTAAAATGGGGAAGGAATGTATATCAACCCAAAACCCAACTACTTACCGCCTACCAGCGCTTTGACTGCGCTCACCACATCACCAGGTATTACGACAATCTTGGCATTCTCCGAGGCTGACATCTTCTGCAAGGCCTGGATGTAGCGGTCACCTAGCAAGAATGTCGCCGAGCTGTTGTTTTCCTTCAATGCATCTGAGATTAGGCGTATCGATTCGGCGGATGCCTTGGCGGCCACTTCCTGCGCTTCGGCATCTTTACGGGCGCCTTCCAGGCGTGCTTCCGCATTGAGGATCAGCGATTGCTTATCGCCTTCGGCACGTGTCACGACGGCCACGCGTTCACGCTCTGCGGATGCCTGTTGCTCCATCGCGTGCTGCATATTGGCAGAAGGTTTGATGTCCTGGATCTCGACCGATTTCACTGTCAGGCCCCAGTCGGCGGCTTCGTCAGCCACGGCGATCTTCAGTTCCGCCTTGATGCGGTCGCGGGATGTCAGCGCGTGGTTCAAATCCATGCCGCCGATGATCGAGCGCAGGCTGGTTTGCACCATATTGCGCATGGCTTCGCTGAAGTTATCGATGCCGTATACCGCGCGTTCAATATTGGTGACTTTCATGAAGGCAACGGCATTTGCCAGGATGACGGCATTATCACGGGTGATCACTTCCTGCTCGGGGATCTCCAGGATGATGTCCTTGGTCGTGACCTTGTAACTGACTTTACTGAAAATCGGGTTGATGACATGCAGCCCGGGAGTTATCACGCCGGCGAATTTACCCAGGCGCTCCACAACCCATTCCTCGCCCTGGGGCACGATGCGTATCCCTTTCCAGGCCAGGATGGCAACGACAACGATCAGAACATATAGAAATACCAGCATGATGTTTCCTTAAATGTAAAAGCCAGAAAATAAAACCCAGAGAATAGTGCGAATTGATTAGTGTATTGCTTTCCGTATGCGCAGGCTGTTGCCCTCTATCCCTATGATCACCGCGTCTGCACCCGCTTCAATATCTTCAGTGGCAATGGCTGCCCACTCGCGGCTACCCATGACACCTTGTGCAAACTGGATGCGCCCGTTCTTTTTGGCACTGACAGACTCGATGACGGTACCGGTGCGCCCGATCTCATCGCCTTGCGACTGGCCTACCCTGGAATCGGTAGCGGTCTTTTTGTAAAAACGTTTCCAGATGGCAAGCGACCCCAGGGAGAGCACTGAAAACAGCAGCAGTTGAACGGCGATATTGATGGTGGGCATGACACTCAGCACAGCCGCGACGATCAATGCCGCAATGCCGAACCACAGCACGTAGAACGTGCCGGTCGCCATCTCAAAGGCCAGCAGCACTAAGCCTAAAATTCCCCAGACCCACAATACATCCACGTCGCGATCTCCATGTAATTCAAGCACTAATAAAACAATAGTGAATCAATATCGTAACAGAAAACATACCGCATTATTGTGCGCAAATTGGCTTGCCGTTACACTCATGTTAATAATGTCGGTAGTATCGAAAACAACAAAAAATAATAAAGGGGCGCGGTATGTTTTTTGATTTATTAGAAAAGCTGTTTGGAACGAGCCACATACTATGGTTTATCGTGCCTATCCTGATTTACCTCGTGCTTCGCTACAACAGCCTCGTGACAGTAAAACACAATGTCACTAAGGCATTATCCAATATCGATGTGCTGCTAAAGCAACGCCATGATGAGTTGCCAAAGCTGGTTGCTACCTGCAAGCAGTATATGCAGCATGAACAGAGTACCCTGGAAAAAGTGATTCAAGCACGTAACCACGTGGCAACTGCCAATAATGCCGGGGATATAGCCGCGTTGGGTGTCGCAGAGGGTGTGTTGAGGCAAAGCCTGGGTAGCCTGTTCGCCTTGTCTGAAAACTATCCCGACTTGAAAGCGGATCAGCAATTTACGAACCTGCAGTCGCGCATCACCAGCCTGGAAAATAACATCGCGGATAGGCGTGAATTCTACAATGAAGCGGTCACGATCAATAATGCACGCATCGAACAGTTCCCGGATGTGATTATTGCGCGATTGTTGAGTTTCCAGGCATTCAGGACACTTAATTTCGAGGCTACAGAGCTAAGCGATGTCAATGTAGAAGCGCTCTTTACTAAATAGGCCATGCGGTATCAACTGCTGCTGGGTGTTACACCCGTTGTCCTGTTTGTATTCATCCTGATTTTCCGTAAGTCGCTCAATAAATACATAGCGGCTTACGGAAAGCGTTTATTGGTACCCCTCGCCGCCGTGGTGCTGGGCGGCCCCAAAGCCCTGCTGATGGTATTGCCGTTTTACAGCATCTATTTCTTCTTACGTGAGTACAAAGCCGCACAAGCAATTGCGGACATCGCCACTTCAAAGATATCGTCTGCCGCGCAGGGCTATGTCGAAATTATCGGCAAGGGGGTGTCTGCAGAGGCAGCGATTTCCCCTGTCAGTGGTCAGCGCTGCCTGTGGTATGAATATCAGCACTATCGTACCAAGGGTTGGTTAAGCCGCTTGATGCTAGGGCTGGATCGAGGCGACTGGGAGCTACTGGCGAGCGGCAAGCTGGAAGACATTTTTACCATCGGCGATGGTTCGGATCACTGCCTGGTCAATCCTAGGGGGGCACAAGTCAGCGAACTGGAGTACGAGGAATGGTACGAAGGCAATAATTTCTACAAGGAAGCGCGGCTGCTGCCGGGGCGTGATTTATACGTGCTGGGTAATTTCATCACTCAGAGCGCTTCGCAACAACGCACCGAATTCAGCAGGCAGGTCGGTGCACTGATTGCAGAGTGGAAACAGGATCAGAAGCGCTTTCTTGAAAGATTTGACCTTGATAATGACGGCCAGGTTAGTGAACAAGAGCTTGAACTGGTACGCGCCGCAGCAACCCGGGAAATACGCAAGCAACTTGGCGAGTTAAAGCCGCAAACCACGATCAGCAAGCCCTCAGATAACCGCCCTTTCATTATTTCCCACCACGCACACCACAAGCTCATCAGGCGGCATAAGCTGCATAGCTATTTTTATGTTGCCTTGCTTCTGGTATCGAGCGCGATGCTGGCCAATATGCTCTCGACCCAGCAAGGCAATAAGCATCTTGCCGACGAGGACGGCTATCCAAAAGGCTGGGCAGCGCTGGTGCTCGATCCCTACCGTAATTCATGTAGTGATCTTTCCGGTACTTATGCTACGGTCAGCAACGCAGGCAATATCAAGCTGGCAGATACCTTTGTCGGCAACCGTTTATTGAAACCGGCTTTTGAAGTTTCCAAACACGCGCTTTTTCGAGATTGGGATACTTTGACTATCAGCCAGTACCAGCAAAGCTATGGAGCTACCATGGTAAAACTGGTTGCAGAGCGTAGCCCGCAAACTATGCAAGCGCTAGAGACGGAATTAAGGGCTAAAGACCCGGAGCAATATGCGCGTTACCAGGCTATGAGCAACCCCGCCACACGTCAAAAATCCAGGTATTACATTGATGAAGAGCAAACGACATTTTTTGAACCAAAGAATATGTCCAATGATGACTTTGAGAATGCTATCGATGGTCAATTTTTCTGGCACTCACATCGGTTTATATTGGATAAAAATCGTGCGGAATATTCATGTGAGGGCGGCTGGGTAACTAGCTATATCAAGTCTGGCGATCCTGTATCTCCATGGTTGAAAATTGCAGTGACTAAAGACCAGGCCGGCAATCTGATCGCCCGGAAATTTTATACCCAGCCCAACGTCATTGCGGGAGTGATATTTGATGACACCATCGTGGTGCTGGACTGGACCCGGTGGCCAGCAACTTTGCCTGCCTGGAGTTCAAACCAAAGGTAACCAGATGTACTCCTTGTTTTATCGAAAATTCACTAGCTACTACCTGAACCCTGCGACCTTATGCTTTTTCACAGCATTGACGATCGTGTTTATTAGCAGTTTCAAGCTTGCTCCCGAAGATGACGGCTACCGTATTGCCATCGCTTTACTGCTTGCAATTGTCTGCGGATTTGCCTGTGCGTTTAACTTGCGGCGTTTTCTGGGGATAGAGGAAACACCCATATCCAGTATTGGCGCGGCAGCACAGGGCTATATCGAATTGCTGGGGTATGCACGCAGCCTGACTCCCATGAAAAGCCCGATCCATGGTATCCCCTGTGTGTGGTATCGGCTTTGGGTCTATGCCCGCAACGACCATGGCCTGTGGCAGCTTGAGGATTATCAGTCTAGCCATAACTCATTTACGTTAAGCGACCAAAGTGGCGAATGCGAGGTGAATCCGGATGGCGCTGAAGTCATCGCCGCTATCCGTCACCAGAAACAGCAGCATGATCATCGCTACATTGAAGATGTGCTGCCCGTTGGCAAGCAAATCTATGTGCTGGGTGAGCTTGATACGCTCAACCAGCAGCCGAGCGAGCATGACCTATGGAGAGAAGCCAATCAGCTGGCGGTATCGTGGAAGCAGAATCCAGCCAAGCTCAAAGCGCGCTTTGACCATAATCTAAATGGCATGATAGACCTGCACGAATGGGAGCTTGCGCGTCATGAGGCTTATCATGAGGTCAGCAGAAAATACGATCCGCACGCCGAGGAAAAGCATGTGATTTCTCGCCCCAAGAATCAGGACAGGCTATACCTGCTTTCCGGGGTTTCGCCGCATAAGCTGCGTGAGCGCTATCGTTTCTGGGCTTGGCTGCATTTTGCAATTTTTAGTGTAGCTGCTGCCGCCAGCATCTGGCAGGGCTAGTAGACTGGAACGCCGACTAGCTCTCTCCATATCAGTCTGTCAGTACATGCCTGACCCTGTGGTAAAATCGCGCCCTTATGAGCACACAACAAACGACTGAAAACACTAGCACTTTAGCGAAATCCCTCGATAGTTCTTCTTTGGGAAAATCCTTCGATCCCGCGACCATAGAAAGTAAATGGTACGAGTTCTGGGAGAGCCGCGGTTACTATGCGGCCGGCATGGATGCCGGCAAGCAGGAGAATTTTTCAATACTGCTGCCGCCGCCTAACGTCACCGGCACCCTGCACATGGGCCACGGTTTCAACCAGACGCTGATGGATGCGCTCACGCGCTACCACCGTATGCGCGGCGACAACACGCTTTGGCAGCCGGGTACGGACCATGCCGGCATCGCCACGCAGATCGTCGTCGAACGCCAGTTGGATGCGCAAGGTGTCTCACGCCACGATTTAGGCCGCGAAAAATTCCTGGAAAAAGTGTGGGAGTGGAAAGAATATTCCGGCGGCACCATCACCAAGCAGATGCGTCGTTTGGGTACGTCGCCCGACTGGTCGCGCGAGCGCTTCACCATGGACCCTGGCCTGAATAAAACGGTCACCGAGACCTTCGTGCGCCTCTATAACGAAGGCCTGATCTACAGAGGAAAAAGATTAGTTAACTGGGACGTGAAACTGGGCACCGCCGTCTCCGACCTGGAAGTGGTGCAGGAGGAAGAAGATGGCTTCATGTGGCACATCAACTATCCGCTTGCCAGTGGTGAAGGCCATCTGACGGTAGCGACCACCCGCCCGGAAACCATGCTTGGCGACGTGGCAGTGATGGTGCATCCGGAAGATGAACGCTACGCACATCTCATCGGCCAGAATGTAATACTGCCTTTATGCGACCGCGAGATTCCCATCATCGCCGATGATTACGTAGACCGTGAGTTCGGCACGGGTGTAGTTAAGGTGACGCCTGCGCATGACTTTAATGACTATGCGGTGGGCCAGCGCCATAAACTTCCTATGATCGGGATTTTGAGTCTTGAAGGCAACATTAGCGAAAATGCGCCGGCTCAATACCAGGGACTCGAACGTTTTGCTGCCCGCAAGCAAATCGTGACTGATCTGGAAACCCAAGGTTATCTAGTCAAAACCGAAAAACACAAACTCAAAGTCCCGCGCGGCGACCGTACCGGCGTGGTCATCGAGCCCATGCTCACCGACCAGTGGTTCGTCGCCATGAGCAAGCCGGCTGAAGACGGCAAGAGCATCACGCAGAAGGCGCTGGACGTAGTCGCCAGCGGCGAGATCAAGTTCTACCCGGAAAACTGGGTGAATACTTACAACCAGTGGCTGAATAATATCCAGGATTGGTGTATTTCACGCCAGCTTTGGTGGGGTCACCAGATCCCGGCATGGTATGGCGATGCCGGGCAGATCTACGTGGCGCATGATGAAGCCGAGGCGAAATCCCTGGCTGCAAAGGATGGCTACACCGGCAACCTGAAACGCGACGACGACGTACTGGATACATGGTATTCCTCCGCGCTATGGCCATTCTCCACGCTGGACTGGACAGGCGATGAGGCCAAGGACGCTGCCAACCAGGCATTGCAGCAATACCTGCCTTCTTCCGTGCTGGTCACCGGCTTCGACATCATCTTCTTCTGGGTGGCGCGCATGGTCATGATGACCCGGCACATCACCGGCAAGATCCCATTCAAGCATGTGTACGTGCACGGCCTGATCCGCGATGCGGAAGGCCAGAAGATGAGCAAGTCCAAGGGCAATGTGCTGGACCCGATCGATCTGATCGACGGTATCGCGCTGGATGAGCTGATCAAAAAACGCACCACCGGCCTGATGAACCCGAAACAGGCCGAGCAGATCGAGAAGCGCACACGCAAGGAATTCCCTGAGGGTATTTCCGCCTTCGGCACAGATGCTTTGCGCTTCACGTTCGCCAGTCTGGCCTCGCCTGGACGCGACATCAAATTCGACCTGCAGCGCTGCGAAGGCTACCGTAACTTCTGCAACAAGCTGTGGAACGCCACGCGTTTTGTGCTGATGAACTGCGAAGGTGATGACAATGGCTTCAAGGATTGCGCCACCGAGCCGGAAGGCTTCCTGCAGTTCTCGCAGGCGGATCGCTGGATCGTCAGCATCCTGCAACGCGCGGAAGCCGACATCGAGAAAGCGTTTGCCGATTACCGCTTCGACATCGTTGCGCAGGTGATCTACAAGTTCGTATGGGATGAATATTGCGACTGGTACCTTGAGCTTGCAAAGGTACAGATGCAGCAAGGCAGCGAGGGCGAAAAACGCGCTACCCGCCGCACGTTATTAAGAGTGCTGGAAACCATCCTGCGCCTGGCGCATCCGGTCATGCCGTTCATTACCGAAGAAATCTGGCAGACCATCGGCCCCATGGCGGATCGCACCGGCCCCAGCATCATGCTGCAGGCCTACCCAAAAGCCCAGCCTAAAAAGATCGATCTGGAATCCGAAGAATGGGTATTCCTGCTTAAGCAGGCGGTGGATGCATGCCGCAGCTTGCGTGGCGAGATGAATATATCCCCTGCTACACGCGTGCCCTTGATCGCCGCTGGCGATATTGCGAACTTGCAGGCGTATGCACCGTATTTGAAGGCGCTGGCAAAACTGGCCGAGGTCGAGCTGGTATCCGAATTGCCCGAAGCCGATGCACCTGTAGCACTGGCCGGTGATTTCAGGCTGATGCTCAAGATCGAGATCGACGTGGCTGCCGAGAAAGAGCGCCTGGCCAAGGAAGTCGCCCGTTTGGAAGGTGAGATTGCAAAAGCCCAGGCCAAGCTCGGCAACGAAGGATTTGTCGCGCGCGCGCCGGCCGCGGTGGTGGCGCAAGAGCAGGAGCGTCTAACCAGTTTTATATCGACGCTTGAGAAACTGGCACTACAACTTAATAAATTGACTGGGAAATAATTAACGATGAGCAGTTCAGCAGCTATTTACATGTTGCGTACTATGCAGCAGCACCATGTAGCGTTGAGTACGCTGGCCGATCAAAAGGCCAATATTATTGTGGCGGGCTCTATCGGTATCATTATCTTCAGTATGGGGCGTTTCGAGGCAGGCGATCACCCCGCTTGGTTAATGGTACTTTGCGCAACGGCTTTGCTTTCATGCCTGTTTGCCATAGTGGCGGTGAATCCCAGTTTTAAGAAGAAAACTGCCGCTCAGGAACAGTTGGTCAATCCTCTTTTCTTTGGGCATTTCGCGGTGATGACTGGCGCTGATTTTGAAGCTGAGATCATGGGCCTGATCGAGAATGATGAAACGATTTATAAGGCGATGGTGCAGGACATATACCAATTGGGCAAGTCACTGTATTTGAAAAAATATCGCTACTTGAATTTTAGTTATTCGACTTTTATCTGCGGTATTTTGCTGAGTATGGTGATCGGCGTTTCGAAATTTCTTTTTGCTTAGGTCTAAGCAAAGCCCGGCGTCAAAAACTAACGCTGCTGTTTTCTGATGTAGAACGTATATACATCGTCTACCTGTTCCAGTGACAGCAGTTCATGCCCGGTTTGTTTGCAGAATGCCTGGAAATCTTTGGCTGAACCGGGGTCTGTTGCCAATATCTTAAGTACTTGACCCCCTTCAACCTCAGCCAGCGCTTTTTTACAACGCAGGATAGGCAATGGGCATTTCAGCCCGCGTGCGTCCAGTTCCTTATCAAATTCCAGTGTGCTTGTATCCATAACCGTCAAGACTGCCTTTGTTCAAAGGGGTAGCCTTCGCGGCCCCAGGCCAATATGCCGCCGTGCAGGTTGAATACCTGCGGATGGTCCTTGCTTGCGATGTAAGCCGCAGCCTGCGCAGAGCGTATTCCGCTGTGGCAGTAAAACACCACGGCAGTATCGGTCTTTAATTGTTCATACGTCACGGGGATCATTGAAAGCGGGATATGCATGGCACCTGGAATGGTGCCGGTGGCTACTTCGGCATCGTTGCGAACGTCCACCAGCAGGATTTTCTGGTCGGCCATCATCTCAAACAGTTCGCTTGCTTCTATTACTTTATAGCCGATCATCTTGATATTCCTGAACGCAGTCGATGCTATATTAACATTGAACGAATGTGCTATCGAAGGCAATAGATATCTGGCGTACATTAAGATGTAATACAGAATAAATGCGATTCTATAATACTCATACCTGCAAGAAGCGAGCTGCCTATATTGAACAAGCCGAATGGAGGCATACAGCAGCTAGCAAATAACGAGACCTCGGATTTGGCTCAACGAGGCACTATTCGATCACCCCTACCAGAACCAGTCACAGTTTTAATGATGTATTTGAAATAATCCATTAATTTCATGTCTGCCAGCATCCGAGCGTCCGTTTCAGCAAGTAGTTTAGGTGTAGACATATCTATGCGCTGGACTTGGGCCAATCCAGTAATGCCTGGTCGTGCATCAAAGACGCCTCGTTCTGCTCGTTCTGCTATAAGCTCTTTCTGGTTGAACAAGCAGGGGCGGGGTCCGACAAGACTCATGTCACCTTTTAGTACGTTCCAAAGCTGTGGAAGCTCATCCAACTTTGATTGCCTCATAAACTGGCCTAGGGTTGTCACAGCTGAGGCATCGGCTAAATGTGTCGCGACTGAGGCTGTTCCGTTCCGCATTGTGCGAAACTTCACCAGAATAAACGGCTTTTGATAACGACCGACTCGCTCCTGCCGAAAAAGGGGCGATCCGGTATCAAACAAGCCTATTAACCATAGCAGAAATAGAGCTGGCAAACCAATTATCAGTCCCAGTAGTGAAAACAGTACATCAAGTGCGCGCATCATGCTTCGTCATACTTAGTAATTGGTTATCCATCGTCACTACTGGCTGCCAGCCCAGCAATTTTTGAGCTTTACTACTATCCACAACTAGTGAACCCAGTAGTCTGTCAGCTAATGCTGTCTTACCGCATATGCGTGCGCAAATCCGCAGCCAGCCGACCGGTACAGGCACCAAGTATGCTCTCACTCCGTATACCCTCGCAACTCTGCGCAATAACTCAGTTGTGGAGATATTCTCACCGTCCGAAATTAGGAAAACCTCATTATTGGCGTGTGGCGAACGCTCTCTATCGGCACATAACACAACAAAGTCTACCAAGTTTTCTAATGCAATCAGTGAGCGCGAGTTGTGAATGGCGCCAAGCGGCAGAGGAACTCCTCGGATTAACCATTGGCGCATTGATGCGAAATTCCCTTTCACACCTGGGCCATAGACGAGTGGAGGACGAATGACGACGAGTTCGAGGCCTGTCACCTGTGCGAATTCCTGCAAGCTTTTTTCTGCTTCAGTTTTGGAGATAGCATAAGCATCCTCTGGTGCAGGGGTATCGTCGGCGCGGAACGGCCTATCCGGTAAGTTGATGTCGCCGTTAACCTTGATGGAACTTAGAAAGACGAGGCGTTTAACGCCGGCCGCGAGAGCCTGGCGGGCCAGATTCAGTGAGCCAGCAACATTAACTCGTCTGAACGTCTCTAATGCATCCGCTAAGGTTTCTTTCATGACATGAACTCGGGCCGCAAGATGCACAATGACGTCCGGTTCTGTAGCTAATGCTTCTCTCCAGTCAGTTTCCGGGCCGATATCACCTACACTTACCCCATCTTCAGCAGCTCCAGACCGCAAGATTGGTATCACCTCGTACCCACGAGCAACCAGCGTGCTGCAGAGTTGTTGGCCGATGAAGCCAGTCGCACCAGTGACCATAACCTTCAACTATATGCCCCTCGATCGCGGCAGTCGCCATGCATGCTTGGCGAAGTAGCGCACCATGCTGGAGAGATGCCATTTCATATAGCCCAGTTTCCGCCGGCTTGCTCGCTGCGCGGCATGTATGACCGCTACACCAGGATGAACAATCACGCGTCGGCCGCTCTTCCAAAACCGTGTGCAGATATCCACGTCTTCGTAATAGAGAAAGAAACCTTCATCGAAACCATTTAGTGCATGAAATGCACTCGCCGGAAAAAGAAGAAACATCCCTGCAGTCCAGTCAACGTCCTGGGGACTTGCCATGTCTTCAAATGTAATGCGTCCATCCCCGAGTCCAATAAGCTTGCGCAGCAAACGCATCGGTGTTGGAAAATGGCGTGCACTGTCTTCCAAGCCACCGCCTGGGTTCCGGACGAGTGGAGCCATTACGCCACCCCCTGTCGTCTTTAGCGCGGATGCCAAAATAGGAAAGGGGTCGTTCGTCAAACGGATGTCAGGATTAAGCACCGCAAAGAAAAACGTTTCACAAAACACGAATGCTTGGTTGTGGTTGGCCGCAAAGCCGAGAGGACATTCGTTCCGAATCAGTTGCAATCGCGGACGAAGCGACTCAGGGCAAGGAATGTCGTTTTCTGGAATATTCATTGTCAGGATGACTGCCGATATATCTTGGCAACGTGCCAAGTCATTGAGCAGCGCCTCCACCAGCTGACCTTGACCGTGACTCACGATAGAAACCGTAATAGGTTGACGATCAGTCTCATTCACGCTTGAACACTCCGTAGATACAGTACTGACGCATGCGCGAGTTAAGCCAGTCTGACCGACAAGGCATATGGGAAACTTGCTGCACGCCAAATCCTGCCGAAGCCAAGGTAGAGACAAGCAATGCCTCGTCGTAGAAAACCTTGTGATCAGGGTCAGTGGCGTATCCGCGCAGCCCTGGAACACCGACAACCAAGGTTCCATTCGGCCGTAAAACGCGATGAATCTCACGCAACAGCAGTGTGGGAAGAACCAAATGCTCCAGCACGTTGTCGAGGATGGCATTGTCGAAATTGCTATCTGAGAAAGGCAGGATATCGAGTGCCATTAAATGGGAGTCTAGTCCCTGATGACGGCACCACTCAACGTTCGCAGGATTGATGTCAACGCCTACGGTTCCTGGGCGATGGATCAAGAAGTCACCGATGCCGCAACCGACGTCTAAAACCTGTCCATGCATGTGCCGACTCAGACGCGGGTAGAGCCAATACCGGCGATACAATAGGCCCAGGGTGCTGCGTTGTCTGAGATAGTGATAATACTGTTTATCATCTGTCATGTTGATTGCTCCAGAAGCTCCAGATACTGGATTGCTGCGGTGTTTTGCCGAAACGCCGCGGGCAGCAGACTTGTCCTTCCGGCTCGACCGCGAGAATATGCTGCTGCTTCGAGCATGGCCGCAGCGAGTTCGTCGTCACGTTCGAAAAATGCACCGGATTCGGGTATGGCTAGCAGTTCGGAATTCCCATCCACATTCCGCAGCACGCACGGTACGCCTAGATGCAATGCCTCAAGAGCAGCTCTGGAAACGCCCTCGGAGCGGGACGGAAGCACAAAAGCATCCGCTTCAGCAACAATAGGATACGGATCCGAGACTTGGCCGTGTATGCGCACCTGTTTATGCAATCCTTTGGACGTAACAAGGTCACTTAACATCTCTCGCAGCGGCCCATTTCCGAACATATCAAGCTGCACGTTTTGGTCACGAAGCTTTTCAATAGCGGCGATCACAAGTGCCGGATGTTTACGTATCGAAAGTGAGCCAACGAAAACAAAACGTAATGGACCCGAAGTAGGTCCTTCAATTCGCCGGTGAGGTTCCAGCGCGGCCTCGTCAACAAAATTACCAATTATCTCCGGCTTTAAGGCTGCAAGCGAGTGAAGTTGCTCAGCCATCGAACGCGTCATTGCTACCACGTGATCAAAAGTCCGCAGTGCTATTAGATGCCCCAATGCTAGCGGAACACCAGGCCATCCATAGTCAAGACGATAGTTCTGCGGCAGATTGCCACGGACACTGGCACAGGTAACCGCCTGTCCGCGGCAGAAGCGGTTGATCCAATCTGCGGATAAGCACATCGAGATGGCCGCGACATGCTCACGCCCACCAGCATCTTCGAGAAGCTTACGATAGGCAGCGAGATGGCCGAGCCATCCTCCAGGTGCCCGGGCTAACGACACCACTTTCACCTCCTCGCGCAAAGGTGCATCGACGCCTGGACCATCCTTCAAAAAAACTAACACGACACTTCGCACCGTTGATAGCGCATTTGCTAATGCATATGCGCCTTTGATTGGTCCCGTCGGGAAGGGCGCTGGCACCAGGATAAATATCGTCCGCATCAGAGCTGTTTCGCCGCTGCGAGTATCTGCTCTGCCCGCCGCGTCCAGGTGTATTGCTGTTCGTATTCCGTATGAGCCGTTGCGCCGATGAGCGCTGCCAGTGCAGGATCTTCTTCCAGGCGCTTGAGTGCCGTCACCCAGGCTTGAGCATCCGCCGGCGGTGCCAGCAAACAGTTGTCACCGTCCCGTAGTACTTCTTTCAATACCGGAAGGTCCGAAGAAACGATCGGTACCCCGGCCCCTAGGTACTCGAACATCTTCATCGGGGACATCCAGCGAGCTGTGTCGTGCCCGGCAACGCCTATGGAAACGCTTTCCTGATAAGGCATTAGCAATACGTCCATCAGGCACATAAGCTGCCGCGCCATAGGATGCGAAACATGCCCCATATAGGAAAGATTAGAAAGACGATTGTTCATGCGCCTGATGTTCAGGTCCGCTTCGGTCCCGCCGTAGACTAAAAAAAGGACGTCGGGACGCAGCGAGGCCATTTCCTCAACGATCTCGATACCCCTTCCCGGGTAGAGATGCCCAAAATAGCCGCATACCTTTGCCCATTGTCCGTGCGCCGCGTCTACGAGCGTCCAAAGCCGCTTGCGTCGCTCTTCTGCGGGAATGGGGGATATGCCCTCAGGTGCCGCATCGTGCAGGATGAGTGCGCGATGCGGCGTAATGCCTAGATGCTTTTCTAGATATACCGCGAGATGGTCTGAGATGAGGACAGTGGTCACCCACGGGCAGCGAACGATGATCCGCTGCATCCATTTGCGCATGCCGGTCTCAAGCTGGTGTGTCTCGAACAAAAGAGGCACCCTGTACACGATTGCTAGTGCGAATGCCGCGTACAGATTGCGGGATAGGATCGAATCGCCCTTTTCAGCGCCACGGATGCACCGCACTGCATGCAGGGCAATCCGGATATTGTCTCCACGAGCAGAGGCGCTGTAAACGGTATCGAGGCGGAAATTCGCGGACTTGACGCCGTAGGCGGCATCTACGGCGTGCGGGAGTTCCTGGACATCCAGCATCGTGCGCTTGGCATACAGGGTGACTTCCGCTCCGATTTGAGCAAGGCCGGCACACTGCCACAATACGTGCACTGAATTGGCTGTACGCGAGGGTATGGTGGACGGGGCAACATAGTGAAAACGCATCAGCTTAGCCTATCACTTTGTTTGCTCTGAGGGATGGGTGATAGCCGATACCCGGATAATCAATGAAGCCCCAATGCCCGGCGCGCTCGGGATGAAGGGCGACGTCGATTCGCGCCAGCGCCAGCATGCGGAACCAGCTGTCCCAAAGGTCAGACTCACCCCATTCGCGCGAATACTGGCTCCAGTGTGTATGAATTCGATTATGTTTTGAACGCTGCAACGTCAGGCCATAGCGGAGACGTTCGGCAAACAGCGCCTTATTGCCCAGTGCGTCCACGACATGAGATGCAATCATGCGTAAACCTTCGAGTGAGCGTGGTCGAACCCGAATGGATTCGGCGAAACCGCCGTCTTGATTCTGCTCAGCAATGATCTTGCAGGTCGTACGTAAGAGCAACTGATGCGTCGGATCATCAGGCATGTGTCCTTCGGGAGTAAGCATAAATGCTGCATCATAGTCGTAGCAACCGCCACCGCCCGGGTAAGGGGCGAAATGCCCTTCTGGGTCTGCCAGTCTGCGAATGGCAGGCAGAGTTTGCTCAAGTTGTGGGTTATCAATGCCAAGATATTCCAATATTTCGTGCTGGTGATAACCGTTCTGAAATTGAAGGTGGGTCATATGCAACGGGTCTCCCCAAAACCCGAAATGGTTCATGTGCTTAATATGAGTCTCTACCCACTCGCCTAACTTTGAATGGATAGGCATTCCAAGGTAGTCTCGCGCATGGATCATGAAAATTGCTGAAAACATGGCTTGGTTACCACTTCCTGCACGCCCATTCAATACTCCAGCTTGTTGGAGATATCCTTTGATGTCATTTTCAATCTGCTCGCTAACAAGATCTTCCAACGGATCGTTTTTGAGCTCATCCAGTACTGCCAGTGCACTCAAACAGAAAGTCAGTAGTTGTCGATAAGGCTTTGCCTGACGTTCCAATGGGTCGCTTGGTCGCTTTGACCGAAGACCGTTCTTTAAATGTATTGCCAACGCATTTTTGTCTTCAATTTTATGGAGCGTCCGAACCAACTGCAACGAGTAAATTGCGAAACACGTGGCGTAAAGACTTGTGTCAGCGCGGGGCGTCAATCTGAAATCGAGTGATGTAGTCGAACAGGAATACACAAATTCCTGAAACCTCTGCTTAACTGGGTTCAGGTCAAGTTGCACGGCTGGACACCTTAAGGATTTTATTCACGAGAATGTTGCGCATCGCAGGTGTCAAGACAAACCACCAGGTGCCCAAGGCAGAGATGGTTACCCCCATCACTATCTGCGCCACGAGCGTGTGTACATGTGAGTGGGCATCCGGCAAACCAAAAAAGATAGCAGGCACGCCGAGACTCATCAGAAGCAGCCCTAAAGGTTTGAAAATGGACATTGCCAGATCTGTTGAACGTAATTTTATTCTGGTTTTGAGTAGAAAAGTGGCGGTGGCAAAGCGGCTTACGAAGCCGACAGAAACCCCCACGACGAGGGCCGATACCCCGAGATCGGTGCACCTTAACATGACAAGTCCAACGGCGAGACCCAGCAGCGCACTGCCCAGTTCAGATAATGCGCTGCCCCAATGCCTGCCAGTCCCGAGCAATACTCCTCTGACTGTCGCCGCAGGCCCAACGAAGAATGCGCCAACTGCAAGAAACTGTAAATTCCATACAAGTTGTTGCATGGATGAGTGCTCTTCTTTACCGACACCTAGCCACCAGTACATGAAGGTAGGCCCCGCGAAGAAAAGTATCACAACGATTAACGCACTCATGCTCGCTGACGAAGTAATCGTTTCAATAGCTACATCTGCAAGTTCCAGTTCCTTGCCGATGCTCAAAGAGCTGGCAATCGGCGTCACAAGTGTACCAAATGAAGCGGCAAAGGACACCGCCTGTGTAACCAGCATTAACGGAATAGCCAAGGACGCTACGGATACCGTCCCCAGCTTCGCAGCCGCAAGGGTGCTACCCTGGACAAGCAGTATTGTCGAGAAGGTCAGAAGCAACGAGGCTCCAGTATGTGACATCAGCTCTAACAAACTAGCCCTCGAAAGTCCCCGAAAAGTAATCTGGACGCCTACCCGCCGCACCCCCAGGTAATACTGAATAATATTGGTCAACAGTGGGGGTAAGACCGAGGCAATAGCGAAAAAGAAGATTCCTAAACGCCATTCGAGAACGACCAGCAGGACAAGCGCCAGCCGGAAAATTACTCCTAGCAAGTCCACTCCGGAGTAGATATCAAACCGGTTGATGGTTGCTAAAAGACCATAGCCGACCTTTAATGGTAGCCCAATCAATGCTGCCACTATCGCCACAACGAGGATGTCGTAATTTCCTGCCACAATGTTTTTACCCAGTATCATCTGGGTGATGAACATGCCGCCAAAAAACATGACGAGTATGCCGATCAGGCAAACCACTGCACCAAGCAGGAAAGCGCAGGAAACTAGTTGTGAAGCTTCATGTCGGCGACCTTCGGATAGCAGCCTGGGCAGGGTTCGCGGCAATGCGGAGGCGGCCCCAAAGTCCATCAACCCCACGTAAGTCGCCATTGTAGTCCCGAGTATCCATATCCCCATTTCCTCTAGACCGTAAAACCTCACGGCTACGCCCATTACAACCAGCGACGAAATGATGTATGCGACTTTATGCCCCCACAGCAGAATAATATTGTGCGCTGTCTGTTTCACGCTGGGTGCTTTATTTCTACTTTGCTGAAGCACTTCAATCCGCCTTATCTGGATAACCATGTCTTAGGAAAATCGCAACTAGTATGAAGACGAGTGGCGTGACGCTGTGCGTTAGCCAACCGGTTGTCGAGTATCCGAAGAAATCGAATGCCAGAACTGCTAGCATCACTATGATGCCATAGCCAAAAACTAAACTTGCGGGAGTATCAACTTTTTCAAGTTGCCTGACTACTACGAGCCATAGGAGTAAGAAAAATCCTGCAGCAGCCATCACGGAAGCAATACCACCTTCCCAAAGCAGCATCAATCCGTACGAATATGTCCCACGAACCCCAAACTTCTTGTACAAGATATCCTCACGATCAGGCCCAATACGGAAACTTGGATTTATTGAGCCACCACCTAATCCAAAAGTGAGCGAACCCCACCCCTTGTCCGCCAGTATCCCAATGCTTTCTTGAATAAGCTTCAGTCTACCCATTTGAATATTCGTGTTCTGATCGACGGATATTTTGGAGACATTCATTGGCGATGAATAATCTCTCAGAAGATAATCTTTACCATACTGCAATACTTGCACAGTACATGACTGGTGATCGCCGCAATGGAATGATGGAATAACTTTGACCGATGTGATCCACACGGCTATGCACACTGTGAATAAGGACACCAATTTTCCACAGGTGATTCGCGGAATATCCATCTGATGGCCAGAATGGCACCACAAGAGTCGCGAGTAAGCAAAAATTGCAGCGATAATGAGAGAAGGTAGCATCACCACGACCGCTCTTTTCTCATTTACTACGGGCAGGAGTGAGTAAACCATGACGTACAGGATGAACCAACCGCCTCTGTACAGATACAATAAGAGCAGCATGGACAGAACAAGCATTGGAAAGATGAGACCAAGTTGTCCTGCAGTCTGACTTAACCCCCCAATCCAGTGTTTCTCTTCGACTCCGAACACCATCCACTTATAACCAAATAATGGAAGTTGCAATAGCAGTAGCCCAGTGATCAGCAACAATAATCGCCGTGATGCTGAAACGGCGAGCTGAATATTCATGATACCGATCAGGAAAAGCAGTGGAATAATAAGAAATCGGACATAGAACAAGCTTTCGCAAAAGCTGGCACCCTGCACGGCACCTGAAACCAGACCTATCAGAATTGCTATGCAAAACGGTAAGGTTAGTTTAATGCCGCTCAACGGTTTGCCTGATCGCAGTCTTTGTGCTATCCCCAAAACAAAAACCACCACAAAGCCTGACTCCAGAACAGCTTTAAGCATCGATTCATGAATGCCCACAGCGGTCCAGATCCCCTGTGTCATGCTCATTATTAGCAGAGTCGCGATAAGAGCCTCCCCTAGCGATAGCTGGGGTAGCAAATGAAATTTTGGCATCACCAGCGAATACGGATGCCGCTTAGCCATTTTTATCAGGCCGTTGCGATTTGTCATGCCCTAAGATTTTAGCAGACAGTTGTGATGCCCATTTGCGACGACGCGCATCGATTGGGGCCTCGAAGCACCATGCAACGATAGCCGACATCAACAGCGTTATGATCACTATTAGCCCAAAGCCCGCCACGGTTGTCTGAAGAAGGCCATTCGTATCCTGTATGGCTAGCTTAGTGCTTGCACCCCAAAGTATACCTAAACTCAAGGCTATATGATTCCCAACCCAATGAAGCAGGTAAACGGGATAGGCCATATGCCCTAAAAATGCATCCGTGCCCGTTCTTTGTATTTTCATACGCGAAAGCAACCATGTGATATAGCCCAAAAGCGGCAATGCGGCAAAAAAGCTGACTGTAACGCTCCACCGACTTAGCAATGATCCGCAAAGGAGAAAGCCAATGGTCGCAACCACTAGGTGGATAGCCGGTTTATCAGGCTCTTTAAACCTGTCTTTAAGATGCCATATACATGCGCCCAATGCATAGGGAATCAACGCAACCGGCAGGAAGCTATAGGTCAGCGAACCAGCGATATCTGGATAGCCATTCCGAACTAGCCACTTACCCACCAAATAGAAGAAAGGGAATGCTCCGGTACAGACTAGTAAAGTAAACTTTGCGTTTTTAGGGGTGCGGGACAACCATAAAACAGATGCTGCATACATGAAAATCTCCACATCGACCGCCCAAGAACTAGGACTTGGCGATGTTTCGAGCCGGCCCAGCCCAAGAAATGTGCCGCCGACAATGAATATCGCGGATATCCACTCCAGGAAGTTGCCGGGTATACCGAGAGCGCTGTTTATGGAGCGGGGATCGACCAGATGACTAAGCAACCCGATCGACAGAAAGGCAATAATGACCGAAAGCCAATAGGTCGGAAAGATGCGCAACGCACGATTGATTACGAACTCGGTGAGGCCAGTGCTTCCAGGTCTATAACGGGTATTCAGCACACCCGTAATCAGAAAACCACTTAAAACAAAAAACCCCCAGACGGCCAGTCCGGCGAACACCTCGGTTGCTTTGAAGTGCTTGAGTAACACTAGTAGTGCTAGCAAAAGTCGATAGGTTCCGAACACGATTTCTACGAGTGCAGTGAAAGATACTGGGCTGTAGTGCCCAGGCTGGGCCAGACAACGTCGATCCAGCGTCGCACTAGATTCAACGGGTGTGTTCGAGCGATGCGATAAGCAGCAACTGGCCGATATCCCGCTCGAATGCAGAGTATCCGCAGCGATGACGGCGTGAAACCATGCAGATGCTCGAATGGTGCAAGCACATGGGGAGTTTTTCCATCGAAAGGCCAAGATTCCCAGACTTTGGATCCAGATGGATCTCTCATTATGTTTGGGACAGTGATGCGGATTAGAGTTTGCGGCCTGCAATAGGCCTTTAGCCGCGTTAGTGTTTCAAGAGGGTCAGGAACATGCTCCAGAACCTGCTCCAGATTGATGACATCAAACTGCATCCCTTCGAGATCAAATTCCGAATGCAGTAGCAGAAAAGGTGGAGCCGATTCTCCACCCCGCTCGACGCTTGGCTCATATGCGACAACGCGGAATCCTTCGGACACTGCTGCTCGCGCCCAACGCCCCCGTCCTGAGCCGTAATCCAGAAGCAATGGCTCTTCGGGAGCAGTATTAGTCAGGCGACGTATCTTTCGCATTTCCTGTTGCATGGCAATTGATGGGACATTGGTATGTACTGCGTTTGGTTCAAGAGGGCGCCCAGCCGCGTACATAAGCGATAGCTGATCCGGCTCCGGTTGGTGGCGATACCATGCATGGCCGCAGACTCTGCAACCTAGAACTTGCGGTGAAACGGTGTCTATCCATTTTGCGAGCAATCCGCCATATTTAATCTGATCAAATTTGAGAAATACCTGGCGGCGAAATTCGTCAAGTTGAGCGATAGTCGATGGATTCGGGGTGCCGCAGGCAGGGCAATCTGATACTGTCTGCATATTTATGCCGTACAAAGGAAGAAAAGCTTGTGCTTCAACAAAGGACTTCTGATTCGCTTGTACAAATAACCAAGCTTGAATGGACGTGCCTGCACACTCATAAAGCTTTGTTCGAGCAGTTGTCGCAAACGCTTTTCACTGAAATGAGTGACATGTGTTGGATCATCTCGTAGTCGGCTCCATTTTCCATGCAGCAGCGCATCGCTCCAGTCATAGAACCTCTTGATCGGATAGTTAGGGGTGGAAATAAGTAACACTCCGCCTGGACGAAGGATGCGCCTCAGATCACTCACAATGAGCTTCCCTTGTTCAGCCGGTATATGTTCTATAACTTCCATCATATTAACTATATCAAAGCTTGCGTCTTCATATGGAAGCATGCCAGTCCCTACAATTAGACGAGCATTTACCCATCCCATTTCTTGGCATCGTTCCACACGACGACTTGAAACTTCTACTCCATGCAAGTTTTCTGCCTGCAACCCACGCGTGGATACAAGATGGTGAAAATACTTGCCATCACCACAACCATAATCCAGCAGCCGGAGTTTCGATGGTGATTGGCCAGAAAGACTGATCGCCTCGCAAAATGCAGCATCCCAAGTGTCTGCTACAGTAGTGTTGAATCGTTTGAGATCGGCGTAAGCCTCAAAATCCTGCTTATCAATCAAGAAGCGCTCCAGGTGCATGTTGTTGGGTTTGTGGAATGTATTTTATTTTGCCGTTTTGATGTCGCCGATATGGATGCCCAAACCATATTCGGGAGCATGCGCTTGATTCTACAAAACTGATATAGCTCGAAATGATCATCTGATGCTGGAATTTTTATGAATCTGGAGAAAGACATCATGGTAACGGGAAGTAGCGGTATCAATCGAAAAACGATGTCTGTTGATAAGCACCTGATCTCTAAGTTCGTCATATTTCAACCTTGCCTGAAGAAGTGTGGATGCTAGATCGCACTCGTTCAAAGGCAACCCACAAGGTCCAATAATTTCGGTACTGCTACCGGGACCTCCATTGTAGATTACGGGAAGCCCTGCGCATACAGCTTCGAATACAGCGTTCGGACAAGGATCATTGAGTGCGGGATGTAGAAAGTAATGTGCCTCTGTAAGAACCTTCACCATTTCTTCGCGCGGTTGCATTCCTAGCAGGCGAACTCGAGCACTGGATAGTCCTTTTGGCCAGGCGCCAAGATGTGTGACTGAAACGCCATCACACAATGAGATTTTCGCAATCAGGTCGTGGCGCTTGCTATTCCTGTCGCTGGCCGTCGATGAGACTAGCCTGAGTTCAGTATTTAGGGGCTGCGCGCTTGGACTTTCCTTCCAGAATTGCTGAGCTGCACCGTTGTGAATCACGGAGCTATATGCGCCGCTGTATCCCGCATGTAAAAAAAAATCTCGCTGATATTCGCTCTGGAAAATAACAAAGTCGGCGAGGTTCAGCAGGCCAATGGTTTGGCGATCCTGAAGCCAGCCGATAGTCAGATTGCGTAATCCCAACCGGAATGCGTGTCGATTAAGGTTAACTGCCCGAACGATAATACGCCTCCCCTCCGCTTTCCATCGGCGCACTTGCTTCAATCTGTAGCGTTTGCCATCGCCTCCAGGCCCTTGGCCCAACTGATTCATGAACATGATATCGGACGGTGCTTCGATGGTATCTGTGAACTTGAAACGGTCGTCCTGGGCAAGTTCATCTCTGAGTGATCGTATAAAATTGTTCGCTCCGCCCCACGCTTTATCGATATGGCGATAAGTGAAATGAATCCTGATCATGGCTATATTTTCACCATATGGCAGCGCCGGTCGCGGCGTTTGTGGGCCGCCGTCCAATCAATACCAGCAAATGCTCTACAAGTTTGTCGATCTCCTCGGCGTAGACAGCCGTTCGTTCTGTGTACACGTTGGCCTTACCCAGAAGTACTGAGTAGAGATTGACACTAGCGCTGGTTCCGAACACTGAAGCAACGTAGGCCTTTAACGCATCTTCGTCCGTTTTGTGTTGCGCAATAGCCTGCCGGACTAAGAACTGTAAATGCCTTGGGTCGGTACAGCGCCGAACCATGGTGTCGGGCAAAAGATTATAAGGGCAGTCGCCAAACGTGATGACTGGCTTATCAAGCATGGCAGCTTCCAGTGCAACAGAGCCTGTCACTACGGCCACGAGATCGGCATGCTTTACCAGCATGCGGGCTTCTAGAGAAGGATCGGCGAATCTGACGCGCGGAATATCCAGTATCTTCTGGTAGGCGCCGATGGTACGTTTGCCGACCATCCACGGATGCTCCTTCACAATAAGTACAGTGTCGATCGGCAGACTTATTGCCAGCATACGAATGATCTCTATCTGATTGACGTATGGACGACCGTACACTAGCAATGACACCTCAGGTTCGGTGTGAAATGGGAAAAACACATACCGCAAACCTTTAAGGTCATGCTCACGGATATAGAGGCCTTTGAAGAATTCGCGAACGCGACTAGCCTGTCTTGGATTTCGCCATGCCGTGAAATAGAGTCGGCGTAAGGGATCTGGCACATGGTTGTCGGATGCGGCAATAGAGTTACGGTAGTCCAGATAGCTGCAAACCGCAGAAAAGATAGGGGCAATCCGTGTGAACTTGAAAATATTCGACCTTAGCGCAGGCTTGTCCGAGGGGCGAACTACACCCTCATAGCGGCCATGCTGTTCACGTACGCGTTTGATGTAGCTTTGCGCCTCTTTTTCGAATCCTGACTGCTCACCAGCCATCAGTCGTTGATATTGCGCCGCAAGTTCCGGCGAAGGATCGTTCAGCCTATGGGAGAAAGCGATTCGGTCACCGATGCGCGTGGGCCGCAGATTGAGAAACTGGACGCCACGCGCCTGGGCTACCAGGTAAGCCACATAGTCGAGCATGGTAACGCAGATGAAACTGACCACGAGATCCGGTTTTAACCTGTCGAAGAGCTCTTCTATACGCTCAATGCCACGCTGCAGAATGAATAGCAGTTCGTCGTCAGAGAATCTTCGCCGATAGTCTTGAGCGAACGCGCAGTCGGGGCCCATGAATAGACGTCGGTCCGCAACGATGGCGCCAAAAAGACCAGCTTCGCCACCTAACAAGGCCTCATAGTTGGCCAGTTTTGCCATATTCGGTTTGCCAAGGGGCCGGGCCGTGACTTCCCATTCTTTTAGCAATTCGTGCCCTTCGCTTTCAAAGTCCGGGTGCGTCGCCAGCCAGCGATCGTATGCCATGCTGTCGGCAATGATGAAGCCTGTGCGCTCCACTGGCAGCCGGGATTTTATTGCAGTGCCTAGAGCGTCGAATAGTTGCAGACTCTCGCTCTGCGTACAGAAAAGGACATTCATGAAGGCTCTTGATTTACGTTGATGACAATCACGCGCCGAGCTGACGCTTGAGGAGAAATTCGATAATAGAAAAATCAAGCTCCGAATCAATATCGAAAGCCCGATCGGGTGGAATCTGGTAACCAAAGACACGGCCATCCAGCAGGTGATTTGCAGACCGCAGGTATCCTGTATCCAGGACATAAGTACCTGCAACGTGCTCGAAAACAGCCGGCGCGCGCTGACGTGCCAGTACTGTGCCATTGCCAAGGCTCTTGCTCATTTTTAGAGTGCCCTCCGCATTGGATTCGACCAGATTGAAGTAAGGATTGCGCCGGGCTTCTGATACGGTGAATACTGCGTCAGGATTGCGTCCGTCCTCTCGCAAGCGCCTGAAATGCTGGAGTGCCCCTTCGATGTCGCCGGTTTCGATCAGCGGGTTTGTGCAATCGATATCGACGTAGACATCATAAGCCACACCATCCTGTTGCTCGCATGCCATTAGTGCGTGCTGCCATACCTGGAATTTTCCGGCATCAGACGAAGCGATTGCCTCAGGGCGTACGAAAGGTACCTCAGCGCCAGCCGCCAGGGCAACTTCGGCGATCTGGTCGGAATCGGTACTTACAACGACACGATCAATACCCGGGACGGCTAATGCCTTACTGATCGCCCACGCAATGACTGGCTGGCCAAGGAGTGGGCGTACATTCTTCCCTGGAACGCCCTGGCTACCACCGCGGGCGCCTATCACACACAGGATTTTTTCTGCCATCATGGAACCGGTCCCTTACTTGGCGTAGCGATCCACATCGAAATGGTGCAGATTGCGACCGATCCATTCAACAGTGCGCGTTAATCCTTCGCGGAAAGGCACTTCGCTGTGCCAGCCCGTCAGGCCTTCGATTTTGCGATTGTCTGCAATTAGCCGGCTGACCTCGCTCTTTTCGGGACGGATGCGCGCCTCGTCCGAGATGATCTCTACCTCGCGGCCCACGATCTCAGATAGCAGCTCGACTGTGCGGGCGATAGACAATTCCTCGCCCGACCCGATATTTACAACCTCCCCCTCCGATGCCTGACACAAGGCCAGCGCGAGCATGCCGGCAGCCGTGTCGGTCGCGAAATTGAAATCGCGTGTTGGTGACAGGGCACCTAGTTTGAGTTGTGTCCGTCCCGCTACTAGCTGGCTGGCAATTGTTGGGATCACTGCGCGCGCCGTCTGACGGGGGCCAAATGTATTGAAGGGACGTGCGATGACTACCGGCAGGTCGAATGACAAATGATAGCTTTCGGCCATCTTGTCCGCTGCAATTTTACTCGCTGAATAAGGTGATTGGCCGACAAGTGGATGGCTCTCCGGAATCGGAACCTGCTGTGCTGAGCCGTACACTTCGGATGTGGACACGTGCACGAGACGTGTCAGCGCATCACTCTCTCGGCATGCCTGCAACACATTGATCGCGCCGACTACATTCGTCTCGACATAGGAGCGCGGGGCGTCATAGCTATATGGAATAGCAATGAGGCTGGAAAGATGGAAAACATAATCGCAACCACATACGCCTTGCCGCACACGCTCAGAATCACGGATGTCACCACTGAATAGTTCGATAGAGGAAAGCGTTTGCTCCGGCACATCACGCAACCATCCTATTTCGTTCCATGAGTTGTAATAAGTCATGGCGCGTACGTGCGCACCAGATGCGACCAGCAGTTCAACGAGGTGGCTGCCGATGAAGCCATCCGCGCCGGTTACGAAGACAGACTTGCCAGATATTGATTCATTTGTCATGGATATTCATTTCCGAAAAAAATGCGCGTGCCTTTTCTAAGTCGTCCGGCGTCCCGATGTCACTCCAGTATTCGTGTACCGGGAAGACAGCCACGGGAAGCTTGCGGCTGAGGCAAGTTTCAACGACGTCGGTCATGTTGCAGTGCTCCGCTTCACTCAGCAGTTCAAGGGCTTGCGGAGAAACCGCATAGATGCCTGCATTACAAAAGAAGCGCTGCGACGGCTTCTCTTCAAGTCGTCGAATAAACGAGCCTTCGGCATGAATGACGCCATATGGGATATTGACTCGGTAGTCTACCGCAGCGACGGTAATGAAGGCACTGTTCGACTGGTGAAATGTATAGAGATTGTCGAAGCTCGATGTCGTGAGGATATCACCATTCATCACCAGAATGGGCCCCAACGGTGTCTCGGGCAGTAGAGACAGCGCGCCTGCAGTGCCAAGTTTTTCCTTCTCCCGCAGATAGCGGATTTCGATGTCAAATCTGGTGCCGTCACCGAAATGGTCCTCAATCACATGACCCAGATAGTTCACGGACAGATATACCCTCCGCACCCCGTTGCGTACCAGTCGCTGGATCTGCCTTTCTAATAGAGGCAGTCCACCAATGTCGACCATCGGTTTCGGGATTTTCTTTGTCAATGGGAGTAGCCGTACTCCTTCCCCGCCTGCCATGATCACCGCGAACTCGAACGCGGAAGCTTTGCTGGCATCGGTGGTTTGGCTGCTTAGGTCGGTAAGGTGAGCGAGCCTTTTGAAACGCCCATCATCGTCGATCAGCGGAAGAGCGAGGACATTTCCCCGACGCATCAGATCTAACATGTAGCTGGATGGACTGTCGGGTTTGGCGGTGACAGGGTGCGAGTTCATCGCCTGTGCCACTGGAGTTTCTAACGTTCCGCCATCCAGCAGGCAGCGCCTTATATCACCGTCGGTCAGCGTGCCTAGCAAGCGCATGTCCTCATCCACGACAACGGCAATACGACGACGACTGGATTCGATTGCCAAGACTGCGGCTAACAGAGGTGAATTGGGACGGAGTTGGGAGTCAGTCATCGGAACCAGCCATCCTGCACTTCCCCGCGCAATGTCATTCGCTTGCGTATCAGGTTGGTGTCAAGTACGGCATCAGCCAGTATCTGTGCAATCTTGGGCCCCGCATTACCCAGCCAGTAAGGATTATCTGCCTTGCGACAGATTTCGCGAAAACCGACGTCGAATAAACACTGACGCGTCGCACCGATGATGTCGGCCATGTCATAGTTCGCGTCGATCACGTTCGCGCCACGCAACCTTCCTTCCTGGCGAGAGCCGATATTGACCGTAGGGCAATGGAAAGCCGGCGTCTCTTTCAGGCCAGAGGAGGAGTTGCCTAGGCATGCTACTTGGTGCTTGCGCTCTGCGAGCGCAAGCACCCCGTGATATAGATGCCTACCCAGCGATCGATGCAATTGGGTATTAGGGACACTCTGCGTCGCAAAAGCTTCAAGACGCTCCACGATCTGGCGTCCGCCGGCATCGTTGTTTGGGTAGGTAAGAATGATCTGGATCCCTTCTGCCGCTAGCTTCTCGATTGCGTCGAGGCTGGGTTGCAGCTGGCTAACGGCTTGGTCGAACTCAGTCGTGACTGAGTGCTGCGTAAACAATACCACAGGCCTTGTCAAGTCGAGACCTAAGCGCTGGACGATCTCCTCGGGTCCTGCGAATCGTCCTTCGGAGATCAGGTCAATAGCGGGGAAGCCCACAGTGTGGACGCGCCAAGCTTCCTCGCCCATTGCCAGGATTCGATTGCTCGCCTGCTGGTTAGTGGTGAAATGCAAATGTGCAAGCTTGGTCATCGCATGGCGAACCGAGTCGTCTAGCGCCCCGCCCTCCGTCAGATCACCACCTTCTACGTGCGCAGTGGGAATATTCATCTGGCTGGAGGCGGTAACTGCAGCGAGGCCTTCAAAGCGATCCGCGTAGACCACCATCATATCCGGACGGATATCTGCGAGAACTTTGCTGATCTCAATAATGCCTGAGCCGATGGCCTGAGCAGTTGAGAAAAGCGACCCGGCATCCATTTCGATCTTGACCTCTGCGTCGATATGAAAACCGTCGTTGCGAATTTCTTCTAGTGTGTTCCCGAAATTTGAATCGAGATGCGCTCCCGAAACAATCAGGCGGTAATCGAGATCAGGGTGCCTGTCGATTGCTCTCAATATAGGAAATTGCAGGCCGTATTCGGCCCGGTTGCCGGTAAAGACGGCAACGATACGTTTGCTTTTATTCATTGGATTCTGAATTTCATCTTCGTTTTCACCAGTTTGCGGATGCCCTCTTCTAGCAGCATCCTTGGAGACCAGCCAAGGCACTGCCTGGTGGCGGCAATGTCCAACACTAAATGTGATGGCTGATCTAACATATGTAACGCCATTACAGGCTGACCGGTTCCGGCAGCCTGCTGCACTAGTCCAACTAGTTCGCCGATCGATATCCCATGTCCACTACCGACATTGAATACACCAGCGACCTTTTGTTCGATCAGGGCAAACAGTGCACCTACTGCATCATCCACCCATAGAAAATCGCGTACAGGGTCCAGCGTGTGCATCTTAATCGCCTTGCCACTGCCGAGTTGGTTCAGAACATGGTTAAACACATTCGCTGCAGGCATGCCGGGGCCATAAATATTAGATAGGCGTACCACAGCGCCTCCACGTTCCAGCACAATCTCCTCCGACCTGCGTTTGATGCGTGTATATGCGTCAACTGTGCTCACTAGATCCGTGACCTTGCGGGGCGTAGTGGATTGATCGCCGTACAGGACCGCTGACGACGCATAGACTACGTGACGATAACCTTTAGCAAGCAAGGCAGACAAAGTATTATGTGCCACCGCCTCTAGTGCTTCTCCACCTGCATTGGCCAATGAGCGGTCATTGGTTTCCGCGAAATGTATTAGGAAGTCGCCCTCTGGCGCATCTGAATAGCTAGCGACTCGATGCAATGCAGGGTGATTAGAACGTGAAACACCGATACAATCGAAGCCTGCAGCATTCAGCTGATTAAAGGCAGCCCCGCCTAGAAATCCCGAAGCACCAGTTATTACGATTCGCATGGATGAGATTATCTATTCTCGACTATCGACAGTCTGGAGTTCCCAAACACTCGCAGACTTCCTGCAAAATTCTTTGACGAAATCGATGTGGCAATGGTCCCCAAGTCGCTCTTGGTGCATGGCTGCACATTACCTAAGCCGGCAATTGCTGAATATTGTACTTTGTCACTACCCAATATCTGCTGTAAAACAAAGACCGTTGAAAGCCTCTTATCGATAAGGCATCCGACTGGCTTATCTGAACTCCTCAGCACATGGAGGTAGTCGAAATCGAACGTCGCACCTCCGTCTTCCGGAGATTCATACTTGGGACCGTCAACGAATACGAAGTCATACGCTTTATCGGGGATGGCGGCATACCGTACGCCCCTGAAGATCGAATATCGGTCTTCAATCGTTTCGCTCAATTCAAACGAAACATATTTATTATATTCAAGTGGCAGCAGCTTTTTAGACATATGGAACCATTCGGCATGTTCTTCCATCGAGGTGACATGCCCGGCAATGCCTGTTTCCCTTTCATTTTCCATCAGGGCATGTGCGATGATCAGCGTCGAAACACCTGTTCCACATTCCAGGACTTCGAACGGCTTGGATTCCCGAATAGTCTTATATAGGCATGCGTAGTCTATATATCCGCAGCCTGTAGACTCGGTTTTCATCAGATAATTTTGCAGTGCCGTCCAAAGTTCGGTATTGCATTGAAGTATTCGCTTGGAGCGGATTTGTGACAGTTTTCTCAGCGCGATTTCCAGCTTTGATGTGAGGTACATAGCATTCATTTCCGGTTGAGGGCTGCGTGTGGAAAATCGACAGCAATCTGCTCTCTTTTAAGTTGGTAGCCGCGGTTGATGGGCGCAACGGTTTTCTGGCCAAGTAGGTTGTCATAGTCGAGAACCCCAAAGTCGCCGCCACCCGGACGTTTGACCCAGATGTTTTCGTCACTCAACAGTTCGCCGGATTGAATGTCCTGGATCGCGACGACTGATGCAAATGCAAAGGCAATGGTCGGCGCCTCGGCATCTATTGGACCTTTTTCACCACCGCGTGCGCTGAAGATGATGCGTGACCCCTCAATGAGTTCGGACAGTGCCGCAGGATCCATAGAGCAGATGATGTCAGGGCCTTCGCGGTTCATGCTGTCAGTAAAATGTCTTTCGAGGATTGAGGCGCCGAGTGCTACCGCCCCCAGGCAAGTGTAGTTCGACTTGGTGTGGTCGGAAAGGCCGATCACCGCATCTGGAAAAGCTTCTCGCAGTTTGCCAATTGCGCCTAGGCGCACCAGCTCGGGTGGCGTAGGATAAACGTTCGTGCAATGAAGAAGCGCATATGGAATGCCTGCGGCACGCAGAATATCGACCGAGGGACGAACGGATTCGATGGTATTCATCCCAGTACTGATGATGACGGGCTTGCCCATCTTGGCGACATGCCTCACCAGTGGGTAGTTGTTGCACTCGCCCGAACCAATCTTGATCGCCGGGATGTCGAAGCGCCGAAGGCGCTCCACTGCAGCACGGGAAAATGGAGTGCTGATGAAAATCGCACCTCGGCTTTGTACGTGCTTCATCATGGCAAGCTCCTCTTCCTCGGAGAGGGCGCAGTCTTCCATGATGTCGTAGATGGAGGTGTCCGCATTGCCAGGGATGACTAGTTTCGCTTCTTCAGACATTTCGTCTTCGATCACATGCGTCTGATGCTTGACAATCTCCGCCCCTGCATTGATGGCGGCATCTGCCATGTGAATTGCCAGATCCAGCGAGCCACCGTGGTTGATGCCTATTTCCGCAATCACTACCGGCGGATGAGCATCGCCCACAGGCCGATTGCCTATCATTATTTCTGCCATAGTCTTTCTCCGATTTTGAAAAGCACTAGAGTCGCCACAAGGCGATCCCACGCGATCTTATTCTCTCGGCATCGAACGCCGATTTTACATCCACGAAGACCCCATCTGGCTTAAGTTTAGAGAGGACCTCATCGAGTGGTAAAGCCATGAATTCTCGATGGGATACTGCAGCAACGATGGCTTCAACCATCGGCAGATCACTCCAGTGCCCAAGTTCGATTCCGTATTCTTCGCGCGCTTCCGCAGGATCGGCGATTGGGTCATGCACATAAACCTCGCATCCGTATTCTCGCAGTTCTGCAACTACGTCGGCCACTTTCGAATTTCGCAGGTCCGGGCAATTTTCCTTGAAGGTCAGGCCTAAGACGATGACCCGAGCACCCTTGATGTTGCTACCGGCGTTGATCATCTGCTTGACTGTCTGCTGAGCGATAAATGCCGCCATGCTGTCATTTATGCGCCTGCCGGCAAGGATGACCTGCGGGTGGTAGCCAAGCATTTCAGCTTTGTGAGTGAGGTAGTAGGGATCAACGCCGATGCAATGTCCTCCCACTAGGCCAGGGCGAAAAGGCAGAAAGTTCCATTTGGTACCGGCCGCTGATAAGACTTCGAGGGTATCGATGCCGAGCTTGTCGAAGATTATCGCCAGCTCGTTCATCAATGCAATGTTCAGGTCGCGCTGAGTGTTCTCGATGACTTTTGCAGCCTCGGCAACCTTGATCGAACTGGCGCGATGCACGCCAGCGGTGATTATTGATTCGTAGAGGTCGCCCACATTTTTTAAAGTTGGTTCATCGTCCCCTGATACAACTTTGACTATCCGGGTTATTGTCCTGTCTTTGTCACCAGGATTGACGCGCTCTGGGCTATATCCAACATGAAAGTCTTTCATCCATGTGAGACCGGATTCCCGTTCCAGGATTGGAATACACACCTCCTCGGTAGCTCCAGGATAGACAGTGGATTCATAAATTACCGTGACGCCTACCTTCATGTTTCGGCCGACAGTCTTACTGGCAGCGACGAGGGGGGAGAAGTCTGGAATGTGAGCTGTATCAACTGGGGTGGGTACAGCAACGATGACAAAGTCTGCGCTGGCAAGGCTGCTGGGATCGATGGTGACTTCGAGCTGCGTGGCAGCCTTAATATCCTCAGGGCTCACCTCGCCGGTTGGATCGCGATGCTCGCCGTAAGCAGTGATTTTTGCTTCCGAGAGGTCGTAGCCAATCGTCTTGTATTTCTTGCCAAACTCTACAGCCAAAGGCAGGCCCACATATCCCAGCCCAACAACGGCAACAACCGTATTCTCGTTCAGCATTTGAAATAACCTTTGTACCACTCGACGAAGTTAGCGACGCCAGTTTCAACTGGCGTAGCAGGCTTATAGTGGAACTGTTCGACGAGGTCGGTGACGTCGGCATAGGTATCTGGAACATCACCAGGCTGCAATGGCAATAGTTCTATCTCGGCTTTCTTGCCGAGTGCTTTCTCGATTGCTCCGATATAGTCCATCAGTTCAACGGGATCACTATTGCCAATATTGTACACACGCCAGGGCGCCTTGCTGCTGCCCGGGTCGGGTTTTGCACCACTCCAGTCAGGATTGGGTGGGGCAGGACGATCCAGGACACGAATCACACCTTCGACAATGTCGTCGATGTAGGTGAAGTCGCGACGATGCTTGCCATAGTTGAACACCTGGATGTTCTCGCCGGCGAGTATGGCCTTGGTAAACTTGAATAGTGCCATATCCGGCCTACCCCAAGGCCCATAGACTGTGAAGAAGCGCAGGCCAGTGGTAGGCAGTTTGTAAAGATTACTGTAGGTGTGTGCCATAAGTTCGTTGCTTTTTTTGCTGGCGGCGTAAAGGCTTAACGGGTGATCTACGTTATGGTGCACCGAGAAGGGCATCGTGGTATTAGCTCCATAGACACTAGAGCTGCTAGCATAAACAAGGTGCTCAACAGCATTGTGACGGCAGCCTTCCAGGATGTGGGCGAAACCAACAATGTTGCTGTCAATGTAGGCGAGTGGGTTCTCGATCGAGTAACGCACGCCGGCTTGGGCGGCGAGATTCACGACGCGCTGTGGTTTGTGACTAGCAAAGCACTGCTCTATTGCCTTCCGGTCGGCAAGATCGATGCGCAGGTGAGTATAGTTCGGGTGATTGGCATGCCGAGCCAGTCGCGCTTCCTTGATTGCTGGGTCGTAATAATCATTGTGGTTGTCGATGCCGACTACAGTGTCGCCACGCTCGAGAAGTTTTAACGTCAATGTGGATCCAATAAATCCAGCTGCCCCGGTAATGAGTATTTTCAAACTTTAGTCACTCCCAAAAATATCAAGTGTGTATGGCTTATCTGTCATTATTAAGTAATATGCACCGTCATATGCATGCAGCTTATCTAGCTTCGCCACTTTCTGCGTGGCAATGTCAATGTACATGCGATTTCATTATGTCGGGCCAACAAAACCTCCGTTGTTGAAGCTCACTCAGCTGGAGGCGCCTGTGCTATTTTCGCTGATGCTCGCTTCACAAAATCCATTTCAGCCTTCAAGGACTCGATCTTCTGTTGTAGTGCCTCATACTCTGCAACCTTCTCCTAAAAATCCGCAGTCAGTGTAGACTCCGAATGACTCCAGTCGGCTTAAGAAAGTGGGTATAGCGCATTTATTTTGTCTATGGCTGAAGTTTGCATCATTAATAGCCTTCTCCATCAAAACCTGGAATAAAAGCCTATGCTGCCAATACTTATTCCCAATCTCGGCAAAGACATGCTGCTGATATCTGGCGACCAGTGCAGCCAGCGTAAAAATTTGAACTGTATTTTTACTTGGAAATGAGTCGCGTTATGAATAGTAATGTATGGCTCAAGGTAATTTAGGCGGCTCCCACCAGGCCGATTCACAATCAGAAAACACGGCCTGCAGTTTCTAACCGGGGCACAGAAGACGAAAAATGTGGCAAAAGGAAATTACTCCTTCAACAGACGAACAAGATTGTGCCACACCCGCATAGTTTTGAGAAAGATTTTCCCCTACAGGATTCATCAACGGAGGGGTATGTTGGCTGGATTTGCGCATACTGCACGCGCCACGCCTATTACACCTGCTTGCTTAGAATTTAATCAGTACCGTGACCAGCATTTGCTGTCAGCCATTTGGTAAACGCCTTCAATGCGGGAAAACGGGATTTTCGATGGAAGGGTGCAGCTCTTAGATTTGAATAGTTGCTCAGGCTCAATCTGAATTAATACTTCCTTTGTAAGCAACAATTCGATCAGGACATCACACATTCCCACAGGCTAGATTCCAAACTGATTAAACATAGATGCCTTTGTTGAGCGAATTGGAGGTGAGTTCTTAGCCGAATTTCAGTTCCTCAACCTGCTAAACAAAAAGCCCAATGCATTTGAGACCTGACGCATTGTTGCTTACGCTATTGAGAAGAGTTGCGGTAATTCTGACTGAGGTGGCTGGCAAATTAGAGTCCAACCTTAGGTCGTTTGGCCCCGTCCTGATGCATTCTGTGAACTCAGAGTGGGTGAGCCACTAGTGTCGTATTATCGTTAGTGGAGTGAAATGCAAATAAAAAAGCCCAACTCAGAGGGGGCTGGGCGTTTAATTTGGTGGCCGGGGGCAGAATCGAACTGCCGACACGCGGATTTTCAATTGTTCTAATAACGATAGAATGCAGGTTACAGCTCGCCCTCACTTGCTAAAACACGCTAAATGTCGTCGAATTTGTCACGTTACCAAACCTCACGCATTATGCTTTCGGCACTATACCCCAATTACCCTGCGTGAAGGCACCCCGCATTTAGATTTTCTTTCTGAATTAACATCTGCCCTTTTTGGCTTGTCCGGGTGGGCAATGCCCATTATGGTCAACGACCACACAACCATTTAGACAAAATCCTAGAACTAAGGTTAAGAACACAATTTTTATCATCATTCGTCCTATATATTATTCGTAACATTCATATTAGCATCTTAGGAAATTGCAGAAGTTTAGTATGACATTGAGTTTGTTAATGAAGTATTAGATACACATCTTTTCGTATTTCTAATAAATTTTTAGGGTCAGCTTTTAACTAATTTTGCTAAAAGGGAGTTCAAGTGTGGCATACCAATACATTTTTGTTTGCTCTCAATTGGAATCAAGTTCACCTCAATTTTACCGTTACCATTATATGGTTTTAATCGATAATTTCCGCATACGAATTTCTATGAACAAGCATATAAGCAAGCATTTTTATGCTTAAAGTCCAGAATTCATCACTTGGCCTAACATTGGTTGAACTAATGTTAGCCATGGCTATTATCGGGGTGCTGGCAGCGATTGCCATTCCTAGTTATTCACACTATATAGAGAAAGCAAGAGTAAGCAGAGCTGCCATGGAAATTGCTGGCTTACAACCTCTCATACAGCATCATTTTGACGATTATAGAGATTACCCCGATTCACTTGCTGACATAGGCGCTGGGGCCCTGCTTGATCCCTGGGGTAATCCTTATAGGTATCTCAATTTAAATAAAAAGGGTAATGGTGGCGCCAGAAGAGATAAAAATCTTAATCCTTTAAACTCTGATTATGATTTATATAGCATCGGAAAAGATACAAAAACTAAGTTACCAATATCACAAAAGGACAGTTTAGATGATGTTCTTAGAGCTAATGATGGTCGATTTATTGATTTAGCTGAAAAATATTAAGTATTGTTAATGAAGCTTTCCGGAACCTTCTTAACAAGTACTATTGCCAAACGTATAGCTTTTATTCTCGCAGTTACGGCTTTAATACCTACTGTTCTGATAACAAGTTCTGCAAGTAGCACAATCTCTAACCTTATCAAAGATTACTCCCATAAGCAGTTGGTTGCTGCCAGCCGTAATTATGGGTTAACCGTATTTTCCCATCTTCAACTTGCTCGAAGCATACTTAATAATCAAGACATAAAACAGAGTTTACACTCGGTTCTTGTTTCAGAGATTAATGAATATAAAGTTCCAATTTTCATTTCGGCCAAAATTATTGATAGAAATGGAAAGTTTTTTGAACAATCAGGGAATGCCCAATATTCAACAGGGCAGTTAAAAATGGCTTTAGCTTCTTTGGACTTTTCCAAACTGAAGAGCCAGTTGATTTTTCTTTCTCCAGATCACGACAATCAAATTAAACCAATTTTATTGGTACTGCCAATTACCACTGGTTCAAATGGTTCCAAATACATAGTTGGGGAATTAAACCCTAGCTTTGTTTGGGGTAACAAGGAAGATTATCCCTCCGATGTAAACTTATGCGTTTACATGGACAAAGTTGAAGAAAATTTCAAGTTGTTCTGCTCAACTGATCGTTCAATCAGTCTAGATAATTCTTTGAACAATCCCGAAAATAAAGGGGAATGGGAATTATTTTTAACGGCAGAATTTCAGAGTATTCCTTTGAAGTTTGTTACACAAAGGCAAGAATTACTGAAAGTTTCCCCTGAAAGTTTCGTTAATAATTCAAACTTTGTCAGGATTGCATTAGTTAGTTTCTTATTGGTTGCACTATTTGGCCTAATTCAAATTAGGCGCACGATGATTCCTTTAGAGCGCCTTTTAGTTGCGACTAGAAATTTAGCCGCAGGAAATTTTAGTCCTGTTGAGATTCATGGGAAATCAGAATTCTCGGAACTCGCCACTTCTTTCAATGGCATGTCCTTAAACATCAAGAAACAGATCGAAAAATTGCAAATTTACTCCAAAATGGATTTGGAAATTGCAACTAAGCTTGAGGTTGTAAATTTGGTTAATTTTTGTTTAGACCGAATCCAAAAAGTATTTCCTTCAACATATCCTATTCTTCTTAAGTTACACACCACTACCGAGACGCATCATCTTTTTGATGCATTAGCGCCTGGAAATGTGAACCTTATTCACAATAAACTTTTAATTTCGTTACAGGAGGTTGAAAGTTATAAAACTTTCAATAAGGGCCGCTTCAGCAAGGTCTCGTCTGACACTCCTTTGATTGCTGAGCAATTGATTTATAGTTTTAATTTAAAGCATGGTTTTATTTTACCTTTGCTTTGGCAAGGAAATCTAACCGCTTTACTTTGCATAGGAAGTGAGATTGAGTGGAATAAGTTTAATGAAGATTTAACCGAGATTTACGAATTAGCACGTCGCATTTCATTGGCAATCGCTGCGCAGGATCGAGAAGATAAACTTATTTTTCAATCTCAATATGATGAACTAACCAAACTTCCTAATAGAGCTTTAATGCAAGACCGAATAAATAGAGCAATTGAAAATAGCCAACGTAATTCTCTTAGTTTTTGGGTGATATTTCTTGATTTAGATCACTTCAAGTTCATAAATGACTCTTTAGGCCATAGGATTGGCGATCTGTTGCTTATTGAAATTTCAAGGCGTCTTGCAGAGGTGGTGAGAGGGGATGATACAACTGCAAGATTTGGTGGGGACGAGTTTATTCTGGTCCTTCAAGAGCAACATAACCTACCACTTAATACAAATGTTCTTACTAGAATAATAGAGTCTATTAAGCAGCCATTCGTAATTGAAGAAAATGAAGTCTCGGTGACATGCAGTATGGGCATTGCTTCCTATCCTATTGATGGTAACAGCATGGAAGTGCTACTCAGCAATGCAGATCTATCGATGTATCACGCTAAGGAGCTAGGGAAAAACAATTATCAGTTTTTTAACGCATTGATGCATAAAAAGGCTTCCGACAGATTGCAATTAGAGCAGCAATTGCGCAAAGCATTGAAATTAAATGAGTTTAAGCTTCATTATCAACCAAAAGTCGACGTTAATAATGGGTTGATAGTGGGTATGGAAGCCTTGATCCGATGGCAAAATAAAGAATTAGGTTTCGTATCACCTTATAATTTTATTCCACTAGCTGAGGAGACGGGATTAATAATTCCTATAGGAGAGTGGGTTCTCAGGACAGCCTGCGCACAAGCTGTTGAGTGGGAGCGGGCAGGATTTAAGAACTTGCTGATGTCGGTCAATTTATCTGGAAGGCAATTTAAACAATCTAATTTAATTGAATTAATTGAACAGATACTATCTGGCACCGGTTTAGACGGTAGCAAATTGGAGTTGGAACTCACAGAAAGTTTAATAATGGACGATCTTGATAGTTCCATAATAACAATGCAAAACATCAGGAACCTAAACGTTCAACTATCAATTGATGATTTTGGCACCGGCTACTCAAGCTTAGCGTATCTCCAAAAATTTCCACTAAATACTTTAAAAATTGATAAATCATTCATTGATGGCATTCAGCATCAAGATGATCAATCGCCGATCGTGGATTCAATTATCGATCTAGCAAAAAATTTGGGATTAAAGGTTGTCGCTGAGGGTGTCGAGACCATAGAGCAACTAAATTATTTAAAACAACATGAATGCGATGAAATTCAAGGTTACTATTTTTATCGCCCCTCTGATCCTGTGGCTATAGGTGAGGCGCTAAAATTAAATTTTGCATAGAAAAAGGCAAGCTCATCTTATAAATATTTGTCACGGCAGCTACTAATTAAAAAGGCCTAGCATTCGCTAGACCTTATTTTAATAGTGACTGGGACAAAGTCGAACTTCCGACATGCTGATTTTCAATTGTCCTATTAACAATTTTATGCGCTTTAGAGCTCGCCCTCACCTGCTTAAAACCGCTTAAATCCGTCGAAACCGTCACGTTGCCTTTAACGCAATTGGATTTTACCTAATAAACAAAGATTGTTTGTTAATTTTCTAATTTAAATTCTAGTAGCTAATTTATATAGTTCACTCTTTTTGACTAGAGGCCGACATGTTGAGATTTTCCCAGACTCATAAAACCCAAATATAGAATGCCCAACAGAAACTTTATATGTATTGCCTTTCATATCAATCCAATTAATTTCAATGTCTAGCTGCCTCATATATCTACCACCCATTTGATCATCTTTGATACCTTCAAGAGCAAACTCATTTGTGAAGGGTTCCGGGAAATCAATAACAATTTTTAATGCTTTTCCCCCAAATAAAACACCTATGAAATTATCGGGATAATTGACGTTAATGGGCGGGATGCTATTTATACTGGGGTTATTAGAGGAAAAATGACAATAAATTGAATTAATTAATACATCATTTTTTCCAGCATTCACTAATGCAAACTGTGGTCTGCCAAAAGTCCAAAGACTATCGGTACGAACAAAAAATAGTGCTTTCTTATTCCGTAAGGTAGTCCAGTAAAAGGAGAAAATGCTTATTGTTAATGCTAAACAGGAAAAGATTATATTTATTATTGTTGTTGAGTTCATTTTTCACTCTTCTCAAGTTAGGCCAATTGGTAATTTCATGTTCTCAGATTAAGATCATTGGAGTAATGTACTGACTTATATATAAAAATCAAAAGTAAATTGCAGCTTATAGCCTTTGGGGAATAAAAAGTGCAAGAGTTTTTAGACAAGATAACTTCTTATAACCTTTTTAATAATTTACTTCCCGGAGTAATTTTTTCTGTCTTAATCAATCAAATTGCGCAGATTGATTTAATCGGTGACGATATATTCGTCAGTTTTTTTGTTTGTTACTTTACAGGTTTGGTAATCGGTCGGTTTGGATCATTAATAGTTGAGCCAATATTAAAAAAAATTGGGTTTTTAAAGTTTGCTACATATGAAGCTTTTGTTACTGCTTCTATGTTGGATAATAAGATTGAAATCTTATCTGAAACAAATAACATATATAGGTCAATCTCTTCTACTCTCATCCTCATATTGCTTATTGAAGCTTTCATAAAGCTTAGTTCACTATGGCCCCTCCTGCTGCACTATCGAATAGCTATACTGATTTCACTTCTTTTAATTATTTTTTTATTTTCATACAGGAAGCAAACGCAATATATAAAAAGTCGTATAAATATATATAAATAGGGGAGTAACTATGTACTGCGAAGTTGAGTTCTTAGCTGTTGGCGACGCCAGCCGAGCAGGCGACGCAATAATTATTAGATATGGCTATCAGCATGACTACCGATTGATTCTGGTCGATGGAGGTACAGTTGATACTGGTGAAACCATAGTTAATCATCTTCGCAGAAACTTTGGCCCGAATCCTGTTTTAGAGCATGTAGTACTTTCACATTCTGACGGAGATCATGCTTCAGGTTTACGAACAGTACTTGAGCAGATACAAGTGAATAATTTTTGGACTCATGTTCCATGGTATTTTTCTAGTGAAATCCTACATTTGTTTAAGAATAAAACCTGGACGCAAGAAGGGTTAACAAAAGAAATAAAAGATAAATATCCAATTATTTCAGAATTGATTGATATCGCTACAAGGCGAAGAATTCCTATATTTTTTCCATTTGAAGGGGCAGTTATCGGTCCCTTTACCGTCTTATCCCCATCAAAATATGCATATTTACATTTGCTACCCCAGTTTGATAAAACACCTGAGCCTGATCAGCAGGTTTTAGAAAACCTTCGTTTTTGGTTAGGTAAGGATCAAGGGTCTGGCCTTCGAGGCTTGATGACTAGCCTTATGGATGCAGTTCAGGAATGGATTACAGAGGATTGGTACGGTGAAAGACTCAAGGATGGTGGAATAACATCAGCAAGCAATGAAACTAGTACCGTTTTATACGCCGACTTGATGGACAGCGGCCGAAGATATTTATTGACCGCAGATGCAGGTGTAAATGCACTTAGCTGGGCAGCAAATTATGCTGAGAGTGTAGGATTTGTGTTACGAGAATTCAGTTTTGTACAAGTTCCTCATCATGGAAGTAGAAGAAACGTTGGCCCTACTATCCTCAATAGATTGGTAGGACCTATACAACCTGATAATTCTTTAAGATTCACCGCATACGTATCCGCACCCAAAGATGATAGTAAGCACCCCAGAAAGATAGTTCTAAATGCTTTTACTCGAAGGGGTGGAGATGTAAAGGTCACGGCTGGAACTGATTGGTTACATCCTGGAGGTTTTCCTGGTCGTCCAGGGTATTATCCAACTGAACGGCTTAGTATTTATAGCAATGTAGAGGATTACAGTTAATCTACTATGTTAATTAATATGATGTTTTTTACTGTCTAAAAACAATAAAGGGGGAAAAAAGAAAATGGCGATTTCTAAAAAAGTTAGCGATAGAATTTCTTTACAAGTAAAAAAATATCAAGCTGTTCTAAACGATGCTGTAGCCCGCGACATAAGTGAGTCCGATACAGTCGTGATCATAGGGGACATGATTGCGGATCTATTAGGATATAAAAAGTACTCTGAAATTACTACGGAATTTGCGATCCGTGGGACATATGTAGATTTAGCTGTAAAAGTTGGCAATGAAGTCAGATTTCTAATTGAGGCCAAAGCAGTTGGGCAGCAATTGAAAGATAACCATATAAAACAAGCTGTGGATTATGGTGCAAATCATGGCATTGAATGGGTAGTTTTAACAAACGGAATTTTATGGCAAGTCTATAAAATTCATTTTAAACAACCTATTGATAAGGCACTTGTGTTTGAAATTGATTTACTTAAAGCTACACCAAAAAATCCACAGTTGATCGAGGGCTTAGGAAATCTTAGTAGAGAAGGATTTACGCAATCATCCATGACTGCATTTTTTCAACAGCAACAAGCGACTAGTAAATTTTCTATAGCTGCACTCCTTCAAACAGATGCTTTGATAATTGCTCTTAAAAAGGAATTAAAGAAAATTGGCGCAGGTGCCAAAATTGATGATTCTTTTCTCAGATCTTTATTACAAAACGAAGTATTGAAGAGAGAACTTATTGATAGCGAGGAGGCAAAATCCGCTACGGAATATATTAAGAAAGCTACCAAACCAGCAGCTAAACCTAAAACATTAACTCCGAAGCAATAAACTAAAAAAGCCCACAGATGTGGGCTTTTCTTTACTCTGGTTGTAGCTAGGTTGTTGTGTCGTCTACTGTTGCTGTTGGCGCATTAGTTTTTACAGATGAAATTCCATTATCTCTAGCTGCCGAAGTTTCGTAGGATTCACTAGTGCCAATCACTTGCCCGTTCGTTGACTTTAAGTTGAACATAAATTTTCCGCTCAAGGTCTGTTTACGTTCATATCTTGCATCAATGGGAGAGTTTGTTTTTACAGAGTCGATTCCATTTGTACATCCTGACTTTGCTACATACCCTTCGCTAGCTAAAATTATTTGCCCATTTCCTGCTTTCAATCGAAATCTAAACTCTTCCGCTCTATCCTTATAAATTTCAAATTTTCCAGCCATGAGTATCCCCTTTATAATTGTTAGAAAGACTTGTCCGACCTGAAAATCATTTTAAAATTAGTCGGATACAAATTATTCTACTCTCTACCCGGTGAAAAGCAATTGAGAAAAAAATGGAAGTAAAAAATCCTTATGGAAGTATTTTGGCTGCTGAAATTCGAGCGTTTCTTGAATTTTGGCCTGGTTTTCAAGATGAGGCAGAGGAAATGAGGCGCGACATTGAAAAAGACCAACATCTTTTTTTTACAGACAAAACACCCCCATTAAGTTGGTGTCATCTCTACGAGCTTCCAGCTGAGCTAGTTAGACAAGGAGATGATAAAGCCTTATTTAAAGCTATAAGAATTGACCCCACTTGTCTGGGATGTAAACCTATTGTTCAAAGAATTAGTAAAGCAACAATGACTCAAGATAAAGCTTTTTTTAAAGAGCTCCGTAGATCTATTGGGCACAAACCCGAGAGTCTTGCCCAATCTAATTTCCAAAAAATGCGACTTGTGTTGGAGGTGCTCCACGAGTCGGGTGCCGACAAGCTTAATGATCGGGAGCTAGAACATTTGTTTATTGAACAGTTGAATTTATATGCTGCAAATAAAGCGGGAGGTGGAAGTCGGGATTCTTTGCGTAAATTTGTAAACACTCACATGAGGCAAAAATCAAGAACCTGAAATCATTAAGTTCAGGTTCGGTACATTTTGAGATGTGCTGCATAAAGTAAGAACCGTCGCAGAAAAGCCAAGTGGCATACCTGCTTATTCAAGACGGGGAAATCCTTTATGAGTACGAAAAAGCAATTCAGCAAGAAACAAACTTCACACCCTCAAACCGCTTCGCGGCTTGCCGCCTGCACTGGCGCCAGCCAGGTGGACGGCAACCGCGAAGCGGTAGCGGTGCCTAGTAACACAGCTATTAATAACTGCAATAACCCATCTGGTGAAGTTAAGTTTTTGAGGTGGGGCATTGATAGTCTGTATGTCTCCTACCAGGGCAACCTGTTTCCAGAAGTAGACGAAAAGCTTAAATCCCTAAAAGCCATTGCTCAATCCGAACGCTATCAGGAACAAGCCACCGCACAATACATCGTCGGCGATCATATCTTCGAAGTAAAAGATAAGGGATCGTCCTTCTTCAGCTACATCTTAGAAGATAACGCCTTCCGCATTCAGCTATCCAGGCCTGGCAAATCTGTTCCTATGGCCTATGTGAAGCTGTCGAGTGAATACCTAACCCATAAGACTCCCGAAGATGCGGAAAAGGCCCTAAGTAATGTTCTGTCGCAACTAGGAAATCTCGAACAATCTGCCAACGTCAGTCGCATTGATATGTTTGTCGATTTTGTATCTCGCCAGGACATGGAAGAATGGGGTCGTGAAGCCTGGGTCACCCATGCCTCTTCTGTCAACGCCTACGCCATTGATAATCGTTTTACTGGTTGGGCTATCGGTTTAGGTGGTGTGATGGCTGGAAGGCTTTATGACAAGCTTTTCGAGATATGCAAAAGCAATAAAGGCTATCTGATCCCATTATGGGAAAAAGCCGGATGGCAGCCAGAAGAACCCATATGGCGATTGGAGTTTGAGTTTAAGCGTCAGGTGCTTGTCCAGAAAGGGTTGAGGTCGCTTACCGAAGTCTTGGTCAACTTGAATGGTTTATGGAGTTATGCCATGACCGAATGGTTAAAGCTGACGCTGCCTAATCCTGAAGATAAGACACGTTCACGCTGGCCTATCCATCCTATGTGGGAGGCTTTGTCATCCCTGGATTGGGAAACTGATGGAGGGCCGCTTCAGAACCGATTTTCAAATCAGCGCACACCTGAAGATAGTGTGGCATTGAATCGTGCCTTTAGTGCAGTAACCACCTGGATGGCAGCACATGGATTTACGGATTTTGAGGATGGTAAAAAGCCCTTTCTGACTGCCCTTGTACACCATATCAACAATCGGGCGGTGGACTTTGGTGTGTCATTCGAGGAATTGATAACCGAAAAGGTCGCGCTCAAGGCCCGTCAATTCAATACCCTCAATAACATTCCAGACGATGAAGAAAACCTTACCGATGCAGCCAGAGCTTATCGTGAAGCATCCGACGGAGAATGACCTAGACAGCGACTTGCCCTTGCCGCAAGTACGTTGTCTATCCAAAGAGAAAGCGGCGTCTTACTTAGGTATAGGTGTGACGCTCCTTGCTGAACTCAATATTCCAGCGGTGAAGTTTGGTCGCCGTCTGGTATATGACGTAGTTGACTTGGATTTATGGTTAGACGAATATAAGCACCGAGGGCGAGCCGGAAAGGAAAACTTATGGCTCGAAAACAAGAAGGACTCTACCAAAGGCCTGACTCTAGGTACTGGTGGATTAATGCAACGCTCCCAAACGGCAAAAGAGTACGCGAAAGTGCTGGGACTGAAATCCGAGGTGAAGCCGAAGCCTATCTAGCGAAGCTGAAATTAGATTCGTATAGAGAGTTTAACTTTGGCATCAAATCACATCGATCTTGGCAGGAAGCTGTTGTACGTTACCTCACGGTGAAATCTGGCTTAAGAAGCTTTAGAGATGTGAAACGGATTTGTGCTGGCCTTGATTCTTACTTGGGAAAGCTCACACTGAACCAGATTAACGGGGATGTTATATGGAGCATTACTCAAGGCTTAATGAAAAAAGGGAATAAGCCAGCCACAATCAATCGTTATCTTGCGCTCATACGTAACCTGCTTAAGACCGCTAGGGACGAATGGCAATGGATAGATAGCATCCCTAAAATTAAGCTGCTGCCTGGCGAAGTTGAGCGTGATCGTTGGCTGACTAAGGAAGAGGCTTACCGATTAATTACGGTTTGTCCTCCCCATCTTGCAGCATTGATTCGCTTTGCTTTGTCCACTGGATGCCGGGCAAGTGAGATAACGAATTTGGAATGGAATAGGGTGGATTTGTCGAGAGGCACGGCCTGGTTAAACCAAACCAAAAACGGGACGCCGAGAGGGGTTCCATTAAATACCGATGCAGTCAGAGTTTTGGTTGAGCAGTTAGGAAAGCATCCTAAAGCTTGTTTCACTTATCAAGGGCAACCGATAAGCCGTAGTAATTGCAATTCGGCTTGGTATACGGCACTTGAACAAGCTGGGCTTGAGGACTTTCGCTTCCATGATCTTCGTCATACTTGGGCTTCTTGGCATCGCCAGGCAGGAACAAGTTGTGATGAGCTTAAGGACTTGGGAGGCTGGAAAACTAGATCAATGGTTGATCGGTATGCAAAGTTTGCAACTGAAAATCTGAAGATGGCCGCATCAAGAATTGAACAGAAGGTCGTCCAATTCTGAAGTGTCACGATGTGGTCACGGTGGCTAGATATTAAAAAGGCCTAGCAGTTGCTAGACCTGATTTTAATGGTGGCCGGGGGCAGAATCGAACTGCCGACACGCGGATTTTCAATCCGCTGCTCTACCGACTGAGCTACCCGGCCAGCTATGCGAAAAACTGGCAAATGGCTCTGGTTGCTAGCCGCTGTAATTCTCGCAAGGTGCGCATTATAGCAAACTTCATTTAAAAGTGGCCTAAATGTGCCGGAAAATAAATCGGTGTGGGGGTGAGGCAGGCAAGGCCCCATAATTCAGCTTGTAATTAAGTGATTAGCCGGATTTAAAATTGCCTTGCGCTAATGTATGCTCGCAGGATTACCTCAAGCACAAAGAACTCATTCCAATGTCGACCTCCAGTATTTCCATGCCCCAAATCCAGGCACCGGACCAGGCCCTCGCCGCAACGCTCACTGACAAGATCAATAACAAGACCAAGCCGTTAGGTTCGTTGGGAGCGCTGGAAAAACTCGCGCTTAAAGTCGGCCTGATACAGAACACGCTGGCGCCAGAATTAAAAAAACCGGTGATGCTGGTGTTTGCCGGCGACCACGGTATCGTCGAGGCCGGAGTCAGCCCTTATCCACAAGCGGTGACCCAGCAGATGGTACTGAATTTCCTGGCGGGTGGCGCCGGCATTAACGTATTTGCCAGCCAAAACGACATGGCAGTACGCGTGATCGATGCCGGGGTGAATCATACTTTCGCCGCACATCCTGATCTTATCGATGCCAAAGTCGGCATGGGTACGCGCAATTTCCTGCTGGAACCGGCGATGTCGATGGCGCAATGCCAGCAAGCACTTACACGGGGTGCACGGCTTGCCCAGCATGAGATCGGGCAGGGCAGCAATGTCATCGGTTTCGGCGAAATGGGCATCGGCAATACCTCGTCTGCCGCAGCCTTGATGGCGGTGATCTGCCGCCAGCCGGTGGCCGCCTGTGTTGGCCGTGGCACCGGGCTGGACGATGCCGGCCTGCAGAAGAAGACAGCGGTGATCGAGCAGGCCATAAAGCACCATAACCTGGATAGCCGCGATGCAGCGCAAGTGCTGGCGACGTTTGGCGGCTTCGAGATCGCCATGATGGCTGGAGCCATGCTGGGTGCGGCGGAGAAGAATGCGGTGCTGTTGATCGATGGGTTTATCGCCACCGCTGCCTTACTGGTGGCGGCTGTGATGCAGCCCGCTATCCTGCACTATTGCGTGTTCTGCCATCGTTCCGACGAGTCCGGCCATCGCAAACTGCTTGAACTGTTGAAAGCAGAGCCTTTGCTCGATCTGGGCCTGCGCCTGGGGGAAGGCACGGGTGCCGCACTTGCTTATCCATTGGTGCAGGCGGCGGTGAATTTCCTGAATGGCATGGCGTCTTTCGAGTCGGCCAACGTCAGTCGCCAGGTGGATGCATGAGCACGCTTTCCGCATGATGCGCGCGCTAGCCTATGAATGGCGCCTGTTCCTGCTGGCGCTGGGGTTTTTTACCCGCATTCCGGTTCCTGCGCTGAAGGACTTCAAGCAAGGCGACCTCCATTTTTCGGTCAAGTATCTTCCGCTTATCGGTGCATTGGTCGGTGGTTTCGGCGCACTGATGTACTGGCTATCCGAGCAATATTTGCCGCCCGATGTCGCATTGATCTTAAGCATGTGCAGCACGATCTATCTCACAGGCGCTTTCCATGAAGATGGACTGGCTGATACGGCAGATGGCCTTGGTGGCGGCTGGGACAAAGAGCAGGCGCTTACCATCATGAAGGATTCCAGGATAGGTAGCTATGGTGCGATAGCGCTTATCCTAATGCTGATGACCAAGTTCCAGGCCCTGGCCCACCTGCCGCCGATGATGGTTCCGGTGACCTTGATCGTCGGCCATTCCCTCAGCCGTTATGCCGCCGTCCTGGTCATCGCCACCCAGCAATACATGCGGGCCGAAGGGAAAGCCCAGCCTTTTGCCGCAAAAATGAGTCCGGCGTCCATCGTGGTTGCCAGCGTATTCGGACTATTGCCCTTCATAGGCCTGTTGACCCAACTGTTGTGGGCATTGCTGCCGGTTGCCATTGCATGGCTGTGGTTCAGCGTGAAACTGAGGAAGCGATTGGGTGGATACACTGGAGACTGCCTGGGTGCCATGCAGCAGATCACTGAGGTGGTGTTCTACTTGAGTTTATTGATCCTGGGAGGGCCGCTATGGAAATTTATCTGATCCGCCATACTGCGCCGGACGTGGCGGCAGGCATCTGCTACGGGCAAACCGACCTGGATGTGGCGGCTAGTTTCGCCGACGAATTTGCCATCATGCACGACAAGCTCCGGCACCTGGCGAATCCCATTATCTACAGCAGCCCGTTGCAACGCTGCTTCAAGCTGGCCAGCGCGTTCGCCAGCCAGGTGAATGTCGCTGGCGTAACCCAGGACGCCAGGTTGATGGAGCTGCATTTCGGCGACTGGGAGATGCTGGCGTGGAACGATATCCCGCGCGGGGCTATCGACGTATGGGCAGAAGAACATGTCATGCAGTCGCCGCCGCAGGGGGAGTCGTTTCACGCATTGCACCAGCGCACTAAACGTTTTCTGGATGAAATAAGCCAGGACAGGGACGTAGAGCAGGTGGTGGTGTTCACGCATTCCGGCGTGATCCGCGCGCTGGTGGCGGAAGTGCTGGGTCTGCCGCTGATGCACGCGTTTAAGGTGCAGGTGGATTACGCCGGCATCACGCAAATCCTGGTGGAAGAGAAAGTAAGCCGCATCGGCTACGTGAATCGCTAGGCTTTACATTCGGCCATTGAGGTTAGTGATATGCCTCTTAAATTACCGATTAAAGCTTGCCAGTGCATGCTCCAGTTTTGCCCAGCCAGCGTCATCCGGCAACCCGAAACGCAGTGCCGACCAATCCCTGTATAACCGTGTCCAGATGCCATGTCTCGCCAGGTGGACATGCCAGGCGATGGCATCGCCAGTCGGTACCCAGAGGAAAAGCGCGGTACGGCCTTGCGGCGATAATCCATATTGTTTCAACAATGTCAGCATGCGCTCACTGCCGGCTTCAAGCCTTGTACGATTGATCTTTTGCCATTCCCTGTCCAGCAAGGCCATTTTTGCGATATGCCGCGACGGGCCGCTCACTGTCCATGGACCAAGCAATTCCTCAAGTTGGCGTAGCCTGCTTTCCTGCGCCAGCAGGAAACCAACCCTGGTGCCCGCAAGCCCAAAAAACTTCCCAAGCGAGCGCAATATGAAAAGACCAGGCAAATGTGCATGGCCTGCAAGGCTGTTTTCCGGTGTGCTGTCCATGAATGCTTCGTCGATGACCAGCCATCCCCCACGTGCGGATAATTGCGCGTGCCAGTCCAGCAATGTGTCGGTAGCAATACGTTGACCGGTGGGATTATTGGGATTGCAGATGACCAATACATCGGTGTGTTCCAGCATGGCGGAATCCGGGATTCGGTCAAAGTAGGCCACTTGGTGGCCCTGTCTCCGCCAGCTATGCGCATGCTCATTGTAGGTAGTGCCGCACAGACTCACGCGGCAGGCAGGGCGTAATAGCGGCAGGGACTGGATGATGGCCTGCGACCCTGCCGTTGGCAGCAGATGTTCCGCTCCATAATAGGCCTTCGCGGCTGCGGTCAACCCGTCCTCCTGCAGCGGCAGGCGTTGCCATAATTCTGCGGGGATGGCCGGAACCGGATAGCCATGGGGGTTGATGCCGGTAGACAGGTCCAGCCATTGCTGCAGCGGAATGCCGTATTCACTGGCAGCCGCGCCGAGGTTGCCGCCATGCTCAAGCAAGGTGAGCCCACCATGCCAGGTAGAGAGCGCTGATAACCGCACACCACAGCACCATGCTGTGCTGCACCAGGCCGACGGCGCTGAGGATATGGTTTGCCTCCACGCTATCCCCTGCCCCCAGTGCTGGCCGCAGCTTCACTTCGCCATGGTAGGGCGCGGCGCCGCCGAGTTGTACGTTCAACGCGCCCGCACCGGCTGCCATTACCGGACCGGCATTGGGGCTGTACCATGTGCCGGCTTGCCTCAGCCAGCAACGCAGTGAGGTCCTGGTCGAGCCGCACAGTGCATAGCTCAGGGCCGTGAGCCGCGCAGGAATGAGGTTTAACAGATCGTCGATGCGTGCCGCCGCCCAACCGAAATAGACGAAGCGCGGTGTGCGGTAGCCCCACATGGCATCCAGCGTATTGGCCAGGCGGAACATGACTGCGCCTGCACCGCCGAATAGAATGAACCAGAACATTGCACCAAAAACGGCATCGTTGCCATTTTCGAGCACGGATTCGACGGTGGCCGTGGCAATCTCCTTTTCTTCCAGCGCCTGCGTATCGCGGCTGACGATCATGCCGACGGCCAGCCGGGCAGCGGCAAGGTCTTTGCTTAGTAATGCCTGGTAGATACGCAATGCGTGGTGTTTCAGGCTGCTCGCACCTATGGCAAAATACAGCATCAGGCAGTTAAGCAGCACATCTGAATACCACCCCCACAGCAAGTAGCGGTGCAAGTGCGTAAGCCAGTAAGCCAGCGCAACGAGCGGAATGAGCAGCACCAGCCAGGCCAGCAACCCCATTAATCTTCCTGCAACAGCGTGCGCAGATAATGCGTTAAAGGCCAGGTTACTGTGGTTTTCCAGCCAGTTCGCGATATTGCCGAAACCGACCAGCGGGTGCCAGCGGCGAGGTTCGCCCAGCCATTGGTCCAGCAGCAGGGCGGCGATGATGGTGATCGGCATCAGTAAACACGTGATTAACGACATGGCATCAAGCCAAGTAATGGGATAATGAGCGAATGACATCTTTAAAATCTATCATGGTTCAGGGCACAACCTCGGATGCCGGCAAGAGCACGCTGGTGGCAGGGATATGCCGGGTATTGTATCGCAAGGGCATCAAGGTCGCCCCATTCAAGCCGCAGAATATGGCGCTCAATTCGGCAGTGACAGTCAACGGCGGCGAGATAGGCCGCGCGCAGGCAGTGCAGGCCATGGCCTGCGGCCTGGAGCCGCATACCGACATGAACCCCGTGCTGCTTAAACCCAATACCGATACCGGCAGCCAGGTCATCATCCACGGCAAGGTAGTGGGCAATTTCGAGGCGGCTAATTACCACGCCTTCAAACCGACCGCCATGAACGCGGTGATGGATTCATGGCGCCGCCTGCAGCACCAGTACGATTGCATCGTAGTGGAAGGTGCCGGCAGCCCGGCCGAGATCAACCTGCGCCAGAACGACATCGCCAATATGGGCTTTGCCGAAGCCGCCGATTGCCCGGTATTGCTGATCGCGGACATCGACCGCGGCGGCGTATTCGCCCATATCGTCGGCACGCTGGCCCTGCTGACCGAGACCGAGCGTAATCGCATCGTCGGTTTTGTCATCAACCGTTTTCGCGGCGATATCGCCTTGTTGCAACCCGGCCTGGACTGGCTGGAGCAGGAGACCGGCAAGCCCGTGATTGGCGTGCTGCCGTATCTGCATGACCTGCATATCGAGGCGGAAGATTCGGTCGCCACCAACGATGTGCAGAAGACGCACAGCGCACACCGGTTACGCATCATCGCGCCGATCCTGCCGCACATCTCCAACCACACCGATTTCGACGCACTGCGCCTGCATCCTGACGTGGATTTCGAATTCGTGCGCCTCAGTGAAGCCATCCCACCTGCCGACCTGATCATATTGCCGGGCAGCAAGAATGTGCGCGGCGACCTGCAAAGCCTGATCGATCACGGCTGGCGGCAGATACTGGCCAAGCACATGCGCTACGGCGGCAAGCTGATGGGCGTTTGCGGCGGTTTCCAGATGCTGGGCAATGCCATTCATGATCCTTACGGACTGGAGGGCGATGCCGGGTCTACCAACGGGCTGGGCTGGCTGCCGATGGAAACCACGCTTGAGAAGGAAAAGCACCTCGCCAAGGTAAAGGGCCGTTTATCGTTTGCTGACGCCGTTGTCACGGGTTACGAGATCCATATGGGCGTGAGCCATGGCGAAGCCTTGCAAAACCCGGCGCTCTATGTAGATGGCAAGCCGGAAGGCGCCATGTCGGCCGATAACCAGATAGCGGGCACTTACCTGCATGGTGTATTCGATAACCCGGCCGCCATCGCCGCCTGGCTGAAATGGGCCGGCCTGGGGGTGGTGGACGAAGGCTTCGACTATATTTCGCTGCGCGAAAGCAGTCTCGACCGTCTGGCCGATAGTGTGGAAGAGCACCTGGACTGGAACAAGCTCAATAACCTGCAGCAGTCGTTCGATTCCCCGGCGACCGCTAGCGAAAGCTAATTGTTAGCGCAATCCTTATACGTGCGTGGAAATACTCCTGCGTATGCGCCGCCAGGCCAATACCAGGCCCGCAATTGTCAGCAGTATCCCGCCTGCAGATAACGTAAATATCACGATGCGGCGCGCCAGCAACCGGTCGCCCAATGGCGGTATGTCCATGCGGTGCAGGCCGTTGAAGAGCCATCGGTAGACGCGGCTGCCTGAATCCTGCGAGCCGAGTATCCGGGCAGTCGCTTCATCGATGTAATAGCTGGTGCGCTGCTTATCGGCGAATGTCACGCGCAGTACCTTTCTGTTTTTGTCCTGTCGGAAATAAGCATCGCCCTCCGTCAGCCAAACGGTGTTTTCGATAGCAGTGCCCGGCCGTAGCAGCATTGCCTGCTTGATAAGGGCATCGGCGGTAAACGAAGGTATCTTTCCCCCGCTGCTGGCATCCACCAAGGTTTCTCCCTCCACGGAGCGTGCCAGGAGATAAGGCCTGCCGGCAAAGGCCAGCCATTCGATTTCTTTTGTGCTGATTTCTTTATTGCCTGCGGATGGCGACTGTACAGGCAGGCGCATATCCTCAAGAGAGAGAACGTGTCCCGACCATGCGCCGGCTTCTTCAGCACTTAGCGAGCGGTCGGAGAACCAGCCGAATGGCGTCATCGACAGCCAGCCGCTGAATAGCCAGGTGATGCAGAAAATCCCCGCCGCCAGACCTACCGTATGGTGCCAGTATTTCCAGCCATGGTAAGGTGAATGCCTGCCCTGGCTGTAGCGCCTCCTGATCCGTAGACGCTGGATGCCCAGCCATAATCCCAGCACGGCCAGCAATAATCCCGCACCAGCGATCCACATGACGACCTGCCGCCATACTTCGCGCGCCATGCGTAACGGCGTGAAATAGACCCAATGGATAACGGAGCCTGCCCAGTTCCACGCGCGTTCACTGCGATTCGTATCCAGCACGACTTCGCCGGTACGACTTGAAACATACAGCTCAGTAGATTCTGCATCATGCAGGGCAGTGCGGTACAAAGGCCGGTGGGTATTCAGGCTGGACGAGATAGACCACTGGTCGTGGTCTATCAGATCCGTTGTTTCATTGATGCTATGCAAGCCAGAGAAATGCCGGGCAGATTGCTTTGCCAATGCAGGATCGACGACGACCGGCTGGCCGCTATCCGCCCACACCGCCAGACGTTGCTTATCCTGTAAAAAGCTATACACCGGCCGCATGCCCAGCATGCTGAGCCTGACGCTTTCCGGGGAGTTGGGATCATTTAAAGAAGCCCAGGCTTGTCCGGGATTTACCTTAACAAGCCTGAGATTCAGGGCTTGCTCATGCTCCAGCCGCTCGCCCGGCTTGAGCTGCGGATATTCCACGAACAGCATCACCAGTCCGGACAGGAACCAGAGCAGGATGAACAGCCCAAGGCTTATGCCCAGCCAGCGATGCAACAGGTGTACCCTACGCATGGTCACTATCTGCATAGGGTTTGCGGCATTTAGTAGCGGAACTCAGCAACAATTTCCGCGCGCCTGAACTCGCCCACGATAAATTGCTGGGTGTCGTAGGAAACAGGGGCGTATAACTTATCGGTCAGGTTGCGCAGGTTCAACCTCAGTGTGGTTTGGCTATTGGCACGCCACGCTATGTTGGCGTCATACACCGTATAGCCGGACATGACCGAGGTATTGGCAGAATCTGCATACCGTTTACCGACCATGCGCGCGCCGATACCTGCTTCCCAGTTTGGTTGCTGGTAGTAAAGCCATGCATTCGTCGTCTTTTCCGGTACATCCGTAGGAGTGTTACCAGCACGTGATACCACAACCCCACCTGCCGACTGGCTAAGCTTGTCATAGCGCGCATCCAGAACGGCCATGTTGAGATCAGCACGCCAGTGGTCCACCGGCAGCAATGTCGCAGCCAGTTCTATACCGCGTGAAGACTGGCTGCCGCCTTGTACATTGGTGCCAGGATTATTGGGGTTGCGCGTCAGGATGTCATCCTTCTCTATGTGGTACACAGCCAGGGTGAGCTCGCCTTTACCGTCTGGCAGGATATGCTTGATGCCGGTTTCAGCCTGTTTTGCTGACGTCAGCTTGAATACGCTACTGCCAGGACGGGCTGTCACGAGCGAAGTCACCGGATCGGAACCCTCGCTATATTGACCGTAAAACATCGTGGAAGGCGTGGCCTGGAATACTGCGCCCAGGCGATATGCGAACGGAGCAAAGTCCGAATCCTTACTCGTATTATTGAGCAGGCTGTCATGCTCCAGCTTGATCCAGTCCTGCCTCACGCCGGCACTTAGCTTCAGCTGCTCCGTGACATTGAACGCATCTTCCAGGAATAACGCTTGCTGAATAGTCTTCGCCTCAAAGTCCGGCAACGTAGGTATCAGCGATAGAAACTGGCCGCTGTCGAAATGCTTGCGCGGCACTATGGTGGTGAGATTGTCGTTGGCAGGCGTATAAAAATTGTCGTAATAACGAAAATCCACGCGGGCCACTTCATAACCGAGAGCCCAGCGATTCTGGTGACCAAACAAGTCTGCAGTGGAAGCAAGCTCTACCCTGTCGCCGATCTGCTTCTGTTTATGCCTGATTTCGGTATATCCGCTGCGTTCTACAGTGTCCGTTGCACTATCGAGCGAAAAATACTCTACATTGCGCCAATGGCGCCTTGAATTGAACCAGTAAGCGGTGTTGCTCAGCTTTAAGGTATCGCTGATCTCCCACTCCAGATTACCTCGCAGCCGATCTTCATTGAACTGCTGCACACTATTGCTGATGTTGTAGTTCTGGTTGCGGATCGATGTCGAGAGCTTCCCATCCCGTAATGGAATGCCGGTGTAGCGGCTTGGCGATTCCTCGGAGTGGTCATAGGTGATGTTGAACCTGAAATCATCCGTTGGGGTAAACAGGAAGTTGGTCATAATTTTGCGGCTGGTATGTTCGCCATCGTTCACGTAACCATTGCCGCCGGTCGTTGAGGCATCAATGCGGAAGGCCCCAATTTCACCGATTGCACCGGTGCCGCCCACTCCTGCACGGTATTCACCGCGTGTGCCTGCACCAATAAGTGCTTCAAATGTGGAGTCGCGGCTAGGTGCTTTACGGATGCTGTTAATGATGCCGCCTACTGTGCCATCGCCGAACATCACGGATGCCGGTCCTCTAAGAACTTCGAATTTTTGGTAGCCCCACGTATCGGATGGATAAGTCAACGTGCTAGCTGCAGTCAGCAGGCGGATACCGTCTTCTGCCTGGCCGACCGAGTTGTTGCCGGTAAAGCCGCGGGCAGAGAAAGCAATGCCCTGCCCCAGGTTGCTGATGTCGGTCAGGCCAGTGGTGCGTGAAACCGCTTCTCGCACATTGCTGTCGCCGCGCTGCTGGATAGTGCCAATATCAAGCACTTCCACGCTGGCCGGCGTCTCCATGGCGCTCAGGCCGAGCCTGCTGGCGGTGCTGTTGGGTTTTGTCAGGTTGATTGCAGTCTTGCGGTCTGCAGGTGCTTTTACCGCTACTTCTTCCAGCGTGTCGTCTGCTGCGAATGCAAGGCTAGCCAATGCGATGTTAGATAACGCGGCCAAAACGGCCACGCTTAGTACTTTTTGCTTAAACATTTATTTTTATACTCCCGGATACCATTCAAGTTAACGTGACCGAACCGTCACGCAAGTTGCAGTAGCAGGATTCAAACAAGGGCAGGCTAAACTCTTGCCGACGAGCGACAGGGTTCAGTTATATATGCGGTGGATAGATGTGTAAACGATGAATTGACATCACTTCTACTCAGGAGCACCCCGCCCTAATTCGAACTCTACGACTAGACCCTGTATCTAGATACAAGGCTACCAGGCAGGTCTCCTGACTCTCGGGTCATCGTCTGTTCGCGGCCTTCCCAAGTGATGAAACTCAGTGGCTAGAGGTGCGAACAGGCTATCCGATTACAGTTGCGGGGGCAGTTCCGGAATTCGTTTGCGAGTGTTCGCATAACGTCACCGGATTCCCTATTAATCCGCTTGGGTCGTTATCTGCATTTGCAGCATTGAACCTAAGCTGAACCATGGTGACGGCAGTATAGTTTTTAGAGGCGGCGATGTCAATACATTTATATGTAAATAATTAACTAGATCAACAACTTATAAGCATAGTCATTTTAGTTTTAAAGGTAATCCTGCGACGATGAATAGCACTTCATCGCTTACTACAGCAACGGCCTGGTTGAGCCTCCCGGCCTCGTCCTGGAACTGGCGATTGATCTCGCCTAGCGGGACGATGCCCATGCCCACTTCGTTACTGACCAGGATGATGTAGCCGGGCAGGGCGGGTAAAGTTTCCAGCAGTTTGCTACGTTGCAACGCCCAGTCGACACCTTCAGGCGGGGCGCATTCCGGGCAGATGCATTGCGCCAGCCAGAGCGTCAGGCAATCGACGATGAGGCACCGGCCATCGGCCGCCTGTTCTTGCAGGGTGTCCGCCAGCTGGTGCGGCACCTCGACCGTGTCCCATGTCGTTGGGCGTCGTGTCTTATGCAAGTCGACGCGCTTGCCGAACTCGCTATCGTAAACCTGCGCCGTGGCGATATACGTCACCGGCATGCCGCTTTCGGCAGCCAGCTTTTCCGCATAAGCGCTTTTGCCGGAACGGGCGCCGCCTAGGATTAAATGTGTACTCATGATGTTAGCTCCAATGTTTGCTATGGGCCTGCCCGGCCCCCCATCGTTGGATCACGGCCTGCACCTGCCTTAAGCCGTGCGTGATCATGGACGGTCCCGGTTGCAGGATATCGGCGGATTTTATCTCCACGACAAAGCCGTTCTGCACGGCAGGGATAACGCTCCAGCCGTCGCGTGCCATCACCTGTTCCGGCTGGAATTTCTTGCCGCACCAAGAGCCGATGATGATGTCGGGCATGCGCTCGATTACGTCCTGCGGTGAAACAGTGCGTTGTTTCGCACTATGGAAATGGCTCAGTTCGGGGAAACAATCGTCGCCGCCTGCGATCTCGATGAGTTCAGCCGCCCAGCGTATGCTGCAAACCAGCGGATCGTTCCATTCCTCGAAATATACTTTGGGCCGGGCCGGCAGGTAGCTGGCGGTCTCGCGCACCTGTTCGATTGTATTCCCAAGCTCGGCAACCAGGCTGGCAGCCTTATCCAGTGAGCCTGTCAGGGCACCCAATGTGGTGATCATGCGCAACGTTTCTGCAATAGATCGCTGGTTGAATACGTGCACTTCCAGCCCGGCCTTGACCAGCGCCGCCGCAATATCGCCCTGCAGGTTGGAGAATGCCAGCACCAGATCAGGCTTGAGTTCCAGTATCTTGTCCAGCTTGGCGCTGGTGAATGCAGCGATTTTAGGTTTCTCTCTACGTGCAAGCGCCGGGCGTGTGGTAAAGCCGGAGATGCCGACGATGCGGTGCTGCTCGCCCAACAGGTAGAGCACTTCAGTGGTCTCTGCAGTGAGGCAGGCGATCCTTTGCGGGAGGTGACTCCCGTCGTTTTTAGCGCCAGCCATTTTCCATCACCATGTCGGATAGCGGGCGTTCCGTGGTCCATCCTTCTTCCACCAGCATGGGCTGCGCATAGAATTTGCCGACATTGCCCAGGCAGAGGATGGCAATGGGTTTCGCGCCTTCCGGCATATTGAGCAGGGCGCCCAGCGCTACCGGGTCGAACATGGACACCCAGCCCATGCCCAGTCCTTCTGCTCGCGCCGCCAGCCACATGTTCTGGATGGCGCAACATACCGAGGCGATGTCCATTTCGGGCAGGGTGCGGCGGCCGAAAATATGCTGCTCGCGCTTATCGCACAAGGCAGCGACCAGCAGTTCGCCGCACTCCAGTATGCCTTCCACCTTGAGCCGCATGAATTCGGCGGCACGCGCCGTGGTCTCGTATTCGCCGACGGCCCTGGCCGTGTTGATGCGCTCCTGCTGCACCTGCTCGTAGATCTGCCGGCGGATATCCTGGTTGGTGATGCGCACGAAGCGCCAGGGCTGCATAAGGCCGACGCTGGGCGCCTGGTGTGCAGCGGTCAGCAACCTGGTCAGTAACTCCGGGGCGATGGCACCGGGAACGAAATGCCGCATGTCGCGCCGCTCTGCGATGGCGCGGTAAACCGCGCCGATCTCGTCATCGCTGAAACGCTGGGTGGTCATGGTGCAGGCTTTCTTGCTGCGGGTGGCAATGTATTGGCCGGCGCTTCCTCGATCAGCAGCAGCTTGCCGGTCTTGGGGTCGCGGTACACCTGGCCGATGGACTGGTAGCCGTTGCCTACGCTCTGTGTGCCGGTGGCCGGTGTGCTGATTTCCTTGCCGCGCGTAATCTCCTTCTGCGGCTGGGCGATGCTATGGCCGCCGGCCGTCAGTGCCGCCAGCAGCCCGCAGGCGAACACCAGCATCACGTCGACCAGGTTGACCAGGCTGGCGCGCGGGTCTTCATCGTCGTTGTCGAAGCGGCTGCTAAGCCTGCCGCTTAAGCGCGATTTCAGTTTCATGGCTTGGCCTTTACAGTTCGTTGGTCGCCGCTTGTTTTTCCAGCGCTTCCAGCACGTCTTCGTACCAGCGGCGGCGCAGCTTGCCGATCACCAGGCCGATGATGCCGGCGATGAGCCCCAGCACGGTGGCGTCAAAGGCGGTGGTGACTGCCTGTGCCAGTTGCGATGGATTGCCCTGGCCCAGTGCCGCCAGCCCAGGCCCCAGCGGGATGATGGTGGCCATCAGGCCCAGCATGGGGGGAATGCGCGCCAGGAAATCGGCACGCTCCAGGCGGTGACGTGCCAGCCGCACGACCGCATCGGCATTGCCCGAGCGCCGCATCTGCTTCAGGCCGAACAGGCGCTCGCCTACTGCCAGCCCGGCCTCGAGGATAGCAATGACAACAGCGATGGCCAAAATGACAATGACCGGCTTTAGCAGCCAGGTCACGGCATTATGTAAATTTGTTAAATCGAATGGCATGTGATTCCTTCTCGATATCTTTATAGTTTGGGTTTACGTATGCCGAACCACAAGCCCGCGATGAACACCGGCAGCAATACCAGCAGCCAGCCCAGGTTCTCTTTCACGGCCTTTATGCTGATCTCATACGCGCGCGCAGGGGTGTTCGGCACAGATTCTTTTTGCGGATTGGCTTTGCGTACAGGGTTTGCGACTGCCGCAGGTTGGCTTGTTACTTTTGCCGCTGCTTTTTGTGCCGGCGCTATTGCCGGGGATGAGGCCGCTACCGGTGCAGTCTGCGAGCCGGAAGTTTTGTACGAATTGGCATCTGGGCCACGTGCTTTTGCCAGGGTCTGTTGCAATGCCTGGTTATCGCTTGCGCTGATATAGCCAGCCAGCCAGCCCCACATCGGGTTATTCGGCGACGTGTGGCCGCTGCCGGGCAGGCCGTTCTTGTTCACCAATCGCGTCAGTTGCGTGCCGAGCTGGCGCAGCGTCGCATCGTCGGTATGCCAGAAACCTTTTTGCGCCGCCACCAGCATGATGGCCAGCATGTGCGCCTTCACCTGGGCATTGTGTTTCTGCTCCAGGAAGTCGTCCAGGCCAAGTTTGAGTCCGTCATCGATGTACACGCGCTTGACCTCATCCCACGCCCAGTCCTTGATGATATCGGGGCGGGTGACTTGCCAGCCCCACAGGTTCTCCATGAATTCCTGGCCCATGGTGCGGGCGCCGGCGTAGCCATGATCCATCAGCGGACGTATCCATGCCGGGTTCAGGTAGCGGCCGCGCATTTCCATCAGCAATGCACTTTCCAGCGGCTCGTCGCTGAGTTTTTCCGGGTCGGCATGGTTGAGGATACGCGCTTCCGGCCGTTGCCCGGTGATGGTTTCCGTCGCCAGCGACAGGCCGCCCAGGTAGTCGAAAGCATCGTTGTTGTCCATCAGTCCATACAGGTTGGATGCACGCCCGTGATAGGTGTTGGCGACGCTGCCCAAGGCCACCTTGAGCATGTCATGCGCGGGATCGCCCTGCGCGTCCACACCATAAGCATGGCCCATGTGTTCCAGATAGGCTTTGCCCAGTTCGCTGCGGTCTTTCCATGCGCCGGAGCGTTCGGTGAGGCGGTTCACGCCGGTGCTGTAGGCACCCGGCGCATCGCCGAAAATACGCCAGGCCGCTTGCTTGCCGGCCTGCTCGGCAACGATGCCGTTTGCCATCAGCGCCTGCGTGCGGCGCACCCACTGCATGGCGACGCCATTGCCGGCGAGCGCTTCATCGCCCGCCACAGACTGTTTGCCCAGCGGCGCAGTGGCTGCCTGCAGGGCTGCATCCAGTTGCGGATATTTGGCATGGATGGCTTGCGATGAGGCGGCCAGCGCCAGCCTGCCGCCCACGTCTATCCATTGCATGAGGTTAGGGTACAGGTCGCGGAACAGGCCGGAGGTGGTAACGATGACATCGTGCCGCGGGATGTCAGGTTTCACTGCCATCTTCTGCACGATGCCGCGCGCGTTCCATTCCGGCGTCACGCCCATCAGCGACAGGATAAAGCCCACCATCACGCCTTCGTCGCGCACCGCGTCCGATGCCCACAGGATCACGCCTTCGCTGTCCTTGACGTTATCGCGCGCACGTACTTTCAATGCCATGGCTTCGCCGATCTGGAAACCCAGCTTGGTGGGTAGTACATCACCATCCAGCGCATGGAAATTACGGCCGGTGGGCAGGGAGTCGGGCGAGCGCAAGGGGTCGTTGCCTTTGCCCGGCGCGATAAAGCCGCCGTTCAGCGCGTGCAGCAGGGCCTGCATTTCCAGCCTGGGGGAGATGCTTAGATTTTGCTGGGTTTCCTGGCTGACATTCTCGGCCTTGCCATTGCCCATGGAATCCAGCATCAGTTTCAACGAAGCGTCCGACCACGGGCGCCCGAAGATATGCAGGCCGAGCGGCATGAATTTCTCCTGCAGCTTGGTCAGGTAATGGCCGACCTCGTGCGCCAGCAGGTCGTCGTCGGTTTCGTCGTAGCCGATGCCGCGTACCTCCAGTACGTCTGCCATGCTGGCTTCCAGTTCGGCGCGTAGCTGCAAGGCTTCCACCAGCCGGCGCATCTCCTTGGCGGCTTCTATCTTCATTGTGTCGGAGTTGGACGATTCATAGCTTTCCACCACCTGGCGCAGTTCCAGCAACCTGTCATAGAGCGGGGTGGCAGTGAGCGGCGGCGTGAGGTGGTCGATCATCACGGCCAGGCCGCGGCGCTTGGACTGCGTGCCTTCGCCCACGCCATCGACGATGTAGGGATAGATGCCGGGCACGTCGCCGGCGATGATGCGCGGATAGTCGTTGACCGACAAGCCTACCGCCTTGCCGGGCAGGAATTCATAGGTGGAATGCCGCCCTACATGGATCAGCGCATCGGCGTGGAAGTCGTCCTTGAGCCAGTGATAGAAGGCCAGGTACTGGTGCGGTGGCGGGATGGTGGTGTTGGCATGCAGCAGTTCCTCGTCCACTTCCCATCCGCGCGGGGGCTGCGGGCCGATGAAGATATTGCCGAAATGCAGGCCCGGCAACAGCAGCTTCTGGTTGTAGACCATCACCTTGCCGGGAGGCTGGCCCCAGCCGCGCAGGCCTTCGATAGTCAGCCCCGCCAGGTGGCTTTTCAGTTGGGTCTGCTGTTTGCAGTCGGTATGTTTTTCCAGGCACAGCTCGTAGCCGTCCTTCAGTTGGTCCAGCAATGCCAGCGCCTCCAGCCGTTGCGGATGGTCCGCGCCTTCGATCAGGTGCTTGAGCTCGTTCATGGATTTATGCAGGCGGTTGCGCGCGATCTCGATCTCTCCGGCCTGCTGGGCCGCCACGATCTCCGCATGCAGCCTGCCGACTGGGCCTTCCGTCATCTCCGCCCGTATTTCCGCAGGTAAGGTGCCGAACCAGCGCAAATAGGCTGGCGCATCCATGCTATCGACATGCGGCGCCATGTTTGCCAATGCACCGTAATCCTCCGGCAGGTTGAGGCCTTGCAACTGGATCATGTCCAGCAACGCCTCCGGCGATTCCGGCAGCTTGCCGGTAGTGTACCCAGCCTGTTTCAGCGCTTGCAGCATGTCGAACAGGGAAGCCGGGACGTCCAGGTTGTCCGCCCCGATATTCTGGCGACCGGGCGGATGGTTGTAATAGATGAGGGCTACCTTTTTATCGGCATTGGGCTTGCTGCGCAAGGTTTGCCAATTCACCGCGCGTGCCACCAGCGACTTCACTTCGGCCGGCAATAGTTGCGGCAGTTTCAGCTCCACGCCGGTCAGCTTGTCGATGGTGGCTTCGCCTGCAGCGGCCACGACGATAGGCTGGCTACTGCCCTGGATCTCCGGCATGGCGACGCGGTACTGGATGGAGTTGGTGGGCAGGCCATCCTCGGAGAGCTGCCAGGCAGCGGCACCGCGGTCGGTCAGGCGGATGGCCTTATAGACCGGCACATCCAGCGTCTTCAACAGTTGCGTGACGGCTTCACGGCCTTCTGCCGCGCCCACCACGAAATCCTGCAGTACCACCAGGCCAGCGGGCTTGGCTGGCGACAGCAATTGCGGCAGGCGAGCCACCACGTCTTTCGATACTTCGCCCCATCGTGCCAGGATCACTGCGCACGGCATGCCGCGGCGCTGGCTTTCGGCGCAAATGGCATCGGCGGGCTGGGGGTCGCTGGTGCTGAGGTCGAGTACGGCCAGCGCCGGTCCGGCGGGCAGGGCGGCGTTTTCACTTACCAGTTCCTTGCCGTTCACACGCATACGCAGCGTCTTTTCCGGTTTGGGCGCAGGCAATTCCTTGCCTGGCTTGAGCAGGTAACGCATAAAAGCGCTGTAATTTTCGTTTCCGCCGGCCAGCCAGACATCATGCAATGCGAGCCACTGGCTTGCCACCGGGCTTTGCCTGGCGGCAGCCAGCGTCTCCGGGTCGTTGACGCTCTCCCCGGTGGCGGTGAGCACTTGGGCCGCCTTGAAATCGCTCACTGCGACGCCGTTAAGGCGACTGCGCAGGGAAAGCGCACTGTCGCCGTTCAGCGCCATGAAGTTCTTCACCGTGCCTGCGCCCAGGCGGTCCAGCTGGCTTTGCACCTGGCGCGAGGTTTCGGCGTAGACGGCAATCGCGAATACGGCATCGGCCTCTTTCAGCCAGCGTTGCAACGTGCGCTCATCGGCGGCCATCACTTGGCTCTGCGAGCGCAATACGATTTTATCGTGCGGCCTGCCGGCCAGCGCCACCTGTGCTGCGCCGGCGACTGCAGGAGCGCTGCGATCCGACACGATGCCGAACAGGGTGGCTGCAGGAGCAAGGCTGGGAGCAAGCATACATGCGGCTCCCAGGGCAATGGCTGCACAGGTGTTGAATGGGGATTTAGCGTTTGCTGTCATTGAATCGGCTTATGCATGCCTGGACAGCAATGCCGCTGCGGCTGAGGGATTGGAAGGAAAATAGAAATGCAGGTAAGTCGCCGTGATCGAGCCGTGGCGGTAGATGGCCTCGCCGGGTTTGCCGCGCTGGGTCGTGGCGTGGGCCAGCGGCTCCATGGCGGTTTCCAGTGCCGAATAATGGAAGGTATGCGCATGGATGCGGCCTTGTGGCAGGTCGGCGAACTGGATGCCCAGCCCCTTCAATTTCGGCGTCATCTGGATAGCCCCCGGCAAGACATCGAATGCCGCATGCTCGCCGATTGAGGAGGTCAGCGACATCATGCCGCCGCACTCTGCCAGTATCGGCGTGCCGCTCGCTGCGGCCTGTTTGAGGGAGTGGGCCATGCCGTGATTTTGCGTGATCAGGCTGGCATGCAGTTCGGGATAGCCGCCGGGCAGCCAGATGGCATCCGCCGACGGTAAGGCATGGTCGCGCAATAAGGAGAAAAACGCGAGACTGGCGCCCATGGCCTCAAGGCATTCGAGATTGGCGGGATAGATGAAGCAGAAGGCTTCATCGCGGGCAACAGCGATGGTCTTGCCTGCCAGCAACGCGGGCGGTGCCTGTGTTGCCGGGGCCTGGAAAGTAACTGTGGGCGGCAATGGAATGGGCAGGCCATTGGCAAGGGCATCTGAGGCCGCATCTATCCTGGTTTCCAGGTCTTCAATCTCTGCCGCCATGAACAGTCCGAGATGGCGTTCCGGCAAGGAAAATGCCGGGTCGCTGGGAAGGGTGCCCAACCAGGCTATTTCCTCGCCCAGACTTTCTTGAAGGATGCTGGCATGGCTGGCGCTGCCGACGCGGTTGCCGATCGCGCCCGCCAGGTGCAGGCCTGGCCGTTGCGATACCAGGCCGACCACCAATGCGCCGAACGTCTGCGCCATGCCACTGGCATTCACCACCAGCGCAACGGGGATGCCGAAACGCTCGGCAATATCCGCGCTGGAGGGCTTGCCGTCGAACAGCCCCATCACGCCTTCGAGCACGATCACGTCGGATTCCTGCGCTGCCTGGAATAAGCGGGCTCGGGCGTCTTCTTCGCCGCACATGGCAAGGTCGATATTCAGTACAGGCTGGCCGGTGGCGGTTTCCAGGATCATGGGATCGAGGAAATCCGGGCCGCATTTGAAAGCGCGCACGCGCAGTCCCTGCTTCTTCCAGTGACGTGCCAGGGCTGCAGCCACCAGCGTCTTGCCCTGGTTGGAGGCGGGTGCGGAAACTAGAACCGCGGGGCAGCTAAGCGCGAGGTCGCTTGTGGTCATGCCCGCTTACCATTCCACGCCGGGCATGGCCTGTACGCCCGCCTTGAATGCATGCTTGACCAGGTTGATTTCGCTGACGGTATCGGCGATCTCGATCAAGCCGGGCTGGGCAGCACGGCCGGTGATGACCACATGCTGCATGGGCGGCCTGGCGGTCAGGGCTGCCGTGACTTCCTCTATCGCCAGCCACTGGTATTTGAGTGCGTAAGTGAATTCATCGAGGATGATGACATCGATGCCGGGATCCTGCAGGTAGCCAAGCACCAGTTCCCAGGCCTTGCGTGCGGCCTGGCGGTCGCGCTCGGCATCCTGGGTTTCCCAGGTGAAACCTTCGCCCATGACATGCCAGACGAGATTGGGGGAGGAGCGGAAAAACGCTTCTTCGCCGGTGTCGGAACGCGCCTTGACGAATTGCACCACGGCGGCGTTCATGCCATGGCCCAGGGCACGTGCCAGCAGGCCGAACGCCGCCGTGGATTTGCCTTTGCCGTTACCGGTGTGGATCAGCAGCAGGCCCTTGGCGGTGCTGGCGGCGGTTATCTTGGCATCCACCACCGCTTTTTTGCGCTGCATGCGCGCTACATGGCGCTCGCTTTTGCCGGCATCGCCAGCAGCGCTTTCGTTAGCAGTTTGTGTAGGGTCAATCCCGCTCACGCCGAAGTGAGTTTCGCATTCTGGCTAACCAGCTTGAACACCACGTGCACCAGCAAGGCAACGCCTACGTAAAACAGCAGTGTGCCCAGGGACGAAGGGAAGTATTTGGCGGAACGCTGGCCGAATTCCACCAGGGTCGGTTCAGCATATTTGCCTGAAAAGTAATAGAAACCGCCGCTGGAGAACAGATGTGCCAATACGCTGCCAGCCAACACGCTGGCGGCAAGGCTCAACAAGCTCGTCCAGGCGAATTTATAATTCGCCGCAAACACGCGTCCGGCCAGCCAGAGTGAAGCATAGGCGGGGATCAAGAACGGGTAAGCCGGTGAAACGCAGAAATTGTCCACGCCGCCCCACGTGACAGCGGCTACATCAAGACCGCCGGCAACCGCGAACAGCAAAGGCAGCATCCACACCGGGCGCAGGTAAACGCCGGCCAGGAAGAATACCGCCCATGAAGCGCTAGGCAGGTGCGAGATCGAGGCAAAATGATGGCCGCGGGTTGTGATGAGCAGGGCGACGAGCAGTATCCCGACAATAAGCTGGGTTTTTTTAGTTAAAGTAAGCATTTGCGATTAGCCTCCAAGGCTGGTTGGTATCGAATAATAGTAAGGATTGTGAACAAATTTTAACTTAAATTGCATACTCGCTCCTAGTTATACCTGTGTAGCCTTCGCCGCTAAATTGCTGGTGCGTAGCGTAAGGTTACAAGCAGGTTGGTGCCATAGGTGCCATAGTCGGTGATCAACTCGTAATTCTTATCCAGCAAGTTGTTGATGCGCGCATTCAGCGACCAATCGTTATTGATCTTGTAGTTGGTGTACAGGTTGACCAATGCGTAGCCGGCAATGGGAATGAGGTTGGCAGCATCATTGTAGCGTGAGCCACTTGCCTCGATCTCGGTGCCCACAGCCCAAGGGCCCCAGTTCTTGCTGAATGCCAAATTCCCGTGTTCTTTCGCGCGCCGTGGAAGTAGATTACCGGTAGCTTCGTCTTCGGGGCGCTGCAAGTCGACACTCGCTCGTAACTGAAGGCCGACGACGCTGCCCTGGTAACTCAGGGTCAGCCCTTTCAGGATGGCCTGGTTAACGTTACTAGGAACTAACGGATTTATATTACCTATTCTGACGTTGGTATTGACGATTAGGTCATCCACCTTGTTGTAATAATAGACGGCCCCAAGCTTATGTAAGCCGTTGTCATAATAAAGGCCTACTTCTTTGTTATTTGATTCTTCAGGTTTAAGGTTGGGATTGCTGCGGAAAGTCGTGCTAGGTGGAGTATAGAGCTGATTAAACGTAGGGCCTGCAAATGCAGTTCCATAACTCGCGTTGGCGCGCCATTCCGGCGTTAACTGGTACCCGTAACTGACCGCTCCCGTCGTCTTATTGCCGAACTGTGAATTGTCGTCGTTGCGCAGATTGGCCTGCATGCTGTTATTGCCGAACTTGGCCTGCCACCCTGCCAGGTAAGACTGTATGTTGCGTTCCTTGACGCTGAATTTAGTGGTGCTATCCAGGTCTTGTTCACGCCTTTCTGTGCCTAGAGTGAATAAACCCGCCCGTGTGGTGATATCGTTCTGCCATAAGTATTGGGTTTGTACGGTTTCAAATACGGTATAGGTGGAGCTTGCGTTGCTGGTAGACCTGGCACTGTATGTCTTCAAGTTGTCACGACTCTGGCCTGCTCGTAATGTACTTAGCCAGTTATCGGTGAATTGGTTTTTGCTATACACCTGGTAGGTAGAGAGTGACTGCGTGCCATAGTAGTCAAAATTCTTGTTGCTGCCACTGTCGGTGTGGTTTTCGCTCTCACTGAGAAATGCATTGATGCCAATCTCATGGTTGTTGCCAAAATGCTGAGCTAAGCGTGCGGAGTAATTTTTATTGTCGTATCCGTCTTTATCAGGGTTGTAAGAAGTATTAGCTCTTCTGGGAATGCTACTGGTTAGGATAGGGCTATTAAAAGCAGAAACGCCATTTGTACTTACAGAACCAGCCTGTAAACTGAAACTAGTATCTTGTATTCGCCCGCTTATCCCGGCATCCGCAATCGTAGTGCCATAAGTACCAAACCCGAGCGATGCATTAACCCTGGGCGTACCCTTAGCCGATTTGGTAAATATCTGGATAACACCCCCTATCGCATCTGCGCCATACAAGCCACTGGCGGGACCACGCAAGATTTCAACACGCTCAATCTGGCTAAGAGGTATACCTTGCAGGGCGGTAGTGCCATTGCTGGCTGAATTGATGCGCATACCATCGACCAGCACGACGGTATGGGTGGCGTTGGCGCCCCGTATGTAAACATCGCTGGATTTACCCATCCCGCCGTTTTGCGCCATTTCAATCCCGGGCTGCATGCTTAGCAGTTCTACTAATGATGTTTGTCCGGCTCTCTGGATATCTTGTTCTGTGATGACAGAAATATCGCCAAGGGCATCGCTGATTTTTTGAGGGGTGCGTGACGCCGTTACAACAACATCATTAAGTTTGGTGCTGTCATCTGCGTAGGCAGATAGAGGAAGAAGCAGGCCGATAAGCCCAGCTGAAATGGTTTTATTCATGTGATTTCCTGTCAAACATGCGACCCCGCATGTCATTAAAAACAGGAATACCGGAAGGGGAATAGAACACGAAACGAAAGCCAATGATGGCATTGCGTCGCGAAAACCGTCACCCCGCGGTATTCCAAGCATAAGTTGTTAGGCCGGTCTCCGGGCTCACAAGATTTGATTCATCGCCTTCCCAGAAATATCTTCCAGTGGCATATGGATGAATCCACGCTTGCTTACCGTTGCGGGGGCAGCACAGGGTTTGTTTATAAAACGCACCTGTTTCCCAGTTTCACCTCAATCGCGAAAATTCACGAATTCGGCACCTGACAACTTGGCTGGATTATAGATTAACCAAGCGCGAATCTGCTAAATTTTTTTACAGCCAGACATGTGATAGTACTTTCAAAAATCACGCTTAACAGTTGACCGTACAAGGTTTTTACAATTATAGTGGCGTCCATGGATGCAGATTTAAAAGCCTTGGAAGAGAAAATAGCGCAGTTGGTTACGCTATGCCAGTCCCTGCGGGGCGAGAACCAGGATTTACGGCAGGAGGTGGCGCAAATCCAGGACGAAGCACGCAGGCTGAAAGACCAGATGGCGCAGGCAAGTGTGCGTCTGGAAGCCGTTATCGATAAGTTGCCTGAGACGATTTTATGAGTAATTCCGGCGTCGACGTCAACATCATGGGGCGTGAGTTCAAGGTTTCATGCTCTGAAGACGAGCGTGAGGGCCTGATTACCTCCGTCAATTACCTTGATAAGAAAATGCGTGAAATCCGGGATACAGGCAAAGTGATCGGGGTGGAGCGTATAGCCATCATGGCAGCCCTTAACCTGGCACATGAATTACTCACTACCCGTAGCGGCGGCGTTGACATCGGTGATTTCAAGCGTAGAATCGTTTCAATGCAGGAACAGATCGACGGCGTCATCGCCGAGCAAGACAAGTTGTTCTAACTGCGGCTGGTTTCCTCTCGCTTTATTCAGGTTGTCATTATTCCAGCGTAAAGTTTCCTTTGTTCCCTGCGGTGTTGTTTAAGCTATATATTCCTTGAACTAGTTTACAGCATAGGTTTCAGCCATTCGAATTGCTGTGAGCGCGCTCCATTGCGGGTGTGCCTGATGCGTTCTAGGTTGTTACCACTTGAGCCTTTTTGGTTCGGGATGCTGGCTTAGGCTCCATTCGTAGGGAACATCCCCATTTTCTATTGAAAAATTAGCGATTACGGCGTTGCTTTCGGCTTGCCGTACTGAACGTACTGTCTTCGCCTCGGCGCCTTGTACTCGCTAATTTTTCAATAGAAAATTTAAGTTAATCTTAACTTCAACATTATCTTAGTTCGTGATACTTCAGATCTGCCAGGCTCACTTTATCCAGGCATTTCTCGTGCGTGGCTTCCAGTATGACGGGTGGGGCGAAGCCTTCTTCGGCAGCTTCATGCCAGCGTGCGGCGCATAAACACCAGCGGTCGCCGGGCTTGAGGCCGGCAAAGCCGTATTCCGGGCGCGGTGTGCTCAGGTCGTTGCCGCGCGATTGCGAGAATGCCAGGAACTCTTCGGTGACCTGCGTGCAAACGGTATGGCTGCCCACGTCTTCCGGACCGGTTTCACAGCAGCCGGTGCGGGTAAAGCCAGTCAGCGGGTCCATGCTGCAAACCTGTAGCGTGGTGCCTAATACGTTTTTTGCCATGTCATGTCTCTGCAGTATTCAGTCAGGTTATGATACGAGAAATTAAGCAAGCCCATCACTCTTTCAACATGCACACCTGGAATTAATAATGCGTTACTGGCTAATGAAATCCGAACCTTCCGATGTTTCCATCGACGACCTGGCAGGTTTTCCCAATCAAACGGTGGACTGGTATGGCATACGTAACTACCAGGCGCGGAACTTCATGCGTGACCAGATGAAGGTAGGCGACGGTGTGCTGTTCTACCATTCGAACTGTGAGCAACCCGGTATTGTCGGCATTGCGGAAGTCAGTACGCAGGCGTATCCGGACCGCCTGCAGTTCATCAAGGGGCACAAATATTTCGATCCCAAGGCCACGCAGGAGACGCCGCGCTGGTTCAATGTGGACGTGAAACTGGTACGGAAAACACGGCCCTTAACCCTCAAGGAAATGCGCGATATACCGGAGCTGGCCAACCTGCGCATCCTGCAGCGCGGTAGCCGGTTATCCATCACGCCTGTCGACCCGCGCGATTGGGAGTTCATCATGGAAAAGTTGAAATAGGGAATATACCTGCCTCGATAAATAATAAAAAAGCCCCGCAATGCGGGGCTTTTTTATAACTAGAGATACGGGTAACGCGTTAAGGCTTGTCGAGGCTACCCATGGATTTCGGATAGGTGACGATGCCCCATGGCATGTCTTTGTCGCCGATTTCACCGACTTTTTCCATCTTCTCGACATCCACTACCAGTACTGCATCGGATTTTCCGCAGGCAAGCAGAATCTGCTTGTCGTCAGGCGTGAAGCTGAAATGCCAGCAGCGGTTGCCGGTTGGGATATCCTTGATTTTCTCATACGTCTTGGCATCGAATACCTGCAGCACTTTATCCTTGGCGGCAGCCACATACAGGTGTTTACCGTCGCGGTCGAATGAGATGCCGTATGGGGAAGCAGCAGTGTCTACCGTGCGTAATACCTTGTAGTTTTTATCCAGCACCATGAATTTGTTGCCGAATTCCAGGGTAGCTACATAGGTTTTGCCATCCGGCGAAATCTTGATGCCGCGTGGGCGATCGCCGTATTTTTTGGTGCTGATGGTTTTGAGCAGCTTACCGTTACTGATGTTGTGCACAGTAATGGTATTGTCCGCTTCATTGGTAATGATCAGTTTCTTGCCGTCTTGGGAAAACTCGAGACCTTCGGTTTCCGGTCCACCGACGATCTCCTGTATTTTCTTGCCTTGTTTCAGGTCAACCACGGCGATGCGTGCGGGTTCGTTGTCATCATCGTCGTCATCCTGCTTGGCGACTTCACCCGGTTTGGGCGGTGGGCCGCCTTTAGAACTAGGCTCGGTAGAGACGAATACGCGGTTACCCACTACCCGCACGAACTCAGGATTTTTGCCCACTTCGATGTGCTTCACCAATTCGCCGGTAGCGGTATCGATCACGGAAATATTACCGTCTTCCTTGTTGGCGGTGATCAGCAGTTTGCCGTCTGCGGTAACACCTATGCCGCGTGGCGCCTTGCCTTTAATGTCGATAGAACGTGTCGTCTGCATGGTGTTCAGGTCGATAACAGTAACGCCGGCATCCTGGTTGGTGACGTAGGCAACGCCTTTATCTGCGGCAAGCACGTTGGCCTGGAAGCTGGAAAAAATCAGTGCGGCGCTTAGCGTTGATAAACCAAGCGATGATAAGCAGTTACGATATTTCATATGCAGTCTCCTCAATTATTATTAGGTGGCTATTAGTCATGTGTGCAGTGGGATAGGTTCACCCGCAAATTACCTTCAACAGGCATTGCAAAATTCATACTAAACGCGCAGCAGATATTTATGGGGATAAATCGGAGGTTATTGCTGGAATACTGCATGTGGTGGCTATAAACAACCACTATTGGTTGTGTTATGGCTGTTTATAGCCACCATCTGTTCAGGAATTTAACCTAAAAATAATGCATAGGCGGGATTGCTGCTTTCATCCCAATGCGGATAGCCGAGTTTATCCAGGAAAGAGCGGAATTCTTCCTGCTCTGATGGCGGCACCTGCATGCCGACCAGCACACGGCCGAAATCGGCGCCGTGGTTGCGGTAGTGGAACAGGCTGATGTTCCAGCCGTGTCCCATGCTGTCGAGGAATTTCAGCAATGCACCGGGTTTTTCCGGGAATTCAAACCGATAGATGCATTCATGTACCGCCTGGGGCGAATGCCCGCCTACCAGGTGACGCAGATGCAGCTTGGCTACTTCGTTGTCTGTCAGGTCGAGCGCAGGCAGGTCATGCTGTTGCAGGGCCTGCACCAGGTGGGCGGATTCGGCAGGGTCCTGGATGGCGATGCCGACGAATATATGCGCGCGCTCCGGGTCGGAATAGCGGTAATTGAATTCGGTAATGCTACGGTCGCCCAGCAAGCGGCAGAATGTCTTGAACGAGCCTGGTTTTTCCGGGATCGTCACGGCCAGCACCGCTTCACGTTTCTCGCCTATTTCCGCACGCTCGGCGACAAAGCGCAGGCGGTCGAAATTCATGTTGGCGCCGGATGCGATGCCGATCAGCGTTTTGCCGCTGAGGTTGTTGCGCTTGATGTATTCCTTGATGCCGGCTGTGGCTAATGCACCCGCAGGTTCCAGGATGGAGCGCGTATCCTCGAACACGTCCTTGATGGCGGCGCAGATGGCATCGTTGCTGACGACGATCATCTCATCCACGTACTCCTTGCACAGGCGCAACGTCTCCACACCGACCTGTTTCACTGCGGCGCCATCGGCAAACAAACCGACCTGGTCCAGCATGACGCGTTCGCCGGTTTTCAGGGATTTAGTCATGGCTTCAGCGTCTTCCGCCTCCACGCCGATGATCTTGACGTCAGGCCGCAGTTGTTTCACATAGGCTGCGATGCCCGCGATCAGCCCGCCACCGCCCACGCAGCAGAAAATGGCTTCTATCGGCTCCGGGTATTCATTGAGGATCTCCATGGCGATAGTGCCCTGCCCGGCGATCACTTCAGGATCGTCATAGGGATGCACGAAGGTCAGTTGCTGCGATTTTTCCAGTTCCAGCGCATGCAGGTAGGCATCGGAATAGGAATCCCCGAACAGCACCACTTCGCAACCGCGGTTGCGTACGGCATCCACCTTGATCAGCGGTGTCGTCGTCGGCATCACGATGACCGCACGGCAGCCCAGCTTTTGCGCAGACAGCGCCACGCCTTGCGCATGGTTGCCGGCAGAGGCGGTGATCACGCCGCGCGCCAGCGTCTCGGCGGACAGCCCGGCCATCTTGTTATAGGCGCCGCGCAGCTTGAAAGAAAATACCGGCTGCATGTCCTCCCGTTTCAGCAGGATCTTGTTGCCGACGCGCGCGGATAAATTAGGCTGGAACTCCAACGGGGTTTTCTTTGCGACGTCGTATACACGCGCCGAGCGGATTTTTTCGAGGTAGTCGTTTTTCATTGCGGGTTGCGAGGTGTATGATTCAGGGTTGTTCATGTTGTATATTGGTATGCTTTAAGTGAATCAAACGTATTGATTCAGAACGCATAATCAGGTGCTATTCAAGTAAATACTGGATTATAAAGAAAACGTAAAGGTTAAAGTAGAAATGGCTACAGCAAATATGACGCAGGACGAATTAAAACAACAGGTGGCCATCGCCGCTGTCGAGTATGTAAAAGGCGGGATCATCGGTGTCGGCACCGGCTCTACGGCCAACTTCTTCATCGACGAACTGGCCAAGGTCAAGTCCAGGATCGACGGTGCTGTCGCCAGCTCTGAAGCCACCGCGCAACGTTTGCGCAAGCATGGCATCGAGGTGTACGACCTGAATTCTGTAGACGGCATGGAGATCTATGTCGACGGCGCAGATGAGATCACCGAGCATCTGCATATGCTCAAGGGCGGCGGCGGCGCGCTGACACGTGAAAAAATCGTGGCAGCCTGTGCCAAGAGCTTTATCTGCATCTGCGATGCCAGCAAATATGTGCCGGTATTAGGCAAATTCCCGTTGCCTGTCGAAGTGTTGCCGATGGCACGCAGCTATGTGGCGCGGGAGCTGGTGAAGCTGGGCGGCCAGCCCAAGCTGCGCGATTTCACGACAGATAACGGCAACGTGATCCTGGACGTACACGGCATGGAAATCACCAACCCTGTCGAGATGGAAGCGAAAATCAACCAGATCGTGGGTGTCGTCACTAACGGGCTGTTCGCGGCCAGGCCGGCGAATGTATTGTTGCTTGCGACTCCTGACGGCGTTAAAACCCATCAGCGCTAGTCTGGATACTCAAGCAGGCATAGGACTGGCGGGGTCGGGCTAAATTTCGCCAGTTCATAAAATTGTCATAAATTAAAGTTAGGCTGTACCATTAATCGATATTTGCATCGATCAATACTAGTAAATCAATACATAAAAGCCTGGCAATTAAGTGCTTGTAGGCCAAGAATTCATAGAAGGCCAATAATGATAGAAGGAAAGCGCCATGCAGTTTGAACATACATACAAGCAATACGATGCTGAACTTGAGTCCGTCCGCGCCAAGGTGTTGCAGATGGGCGGCCTGGTCGAGCAGCAGATCGTCAACGCGCTGGATTCGCTGGTCAATGCCAACGTCAATCTTGCACAGAGCGTTGTCGCTAATGACCATCGCGTGAATGCGCTGGAAGTGCAGGTGGATGAAGACTGCAGCCACATCATCGCCCGTCGCCAGCCAGCTGCCGGCGACCTGCGCATGATCATGATGGTGGTCAAGACCATCACCGACCTGGAACGTATCGGCGATGAAGCCACCAAGATCGCCCGTGTTGCGCTCAAGGTATGCGAATCCGACCGCATGTACACGCCACGCTTCAACGAGATCAAGACCATGGTGGCGCTGGTGCGCGAGATGCTGCGCACCGCACTGGATGCATTCGCCAGGCTGGATGTCACCAAGACGGTGGAAGTCGCCCGCCAGGATGAGCTGGTGGATGAGCAGTTCCGCGCCTGCATGCGCCAGCTGATCACTTTCATGCTGGAAGATCCGCGCACCATCTCGATGTCGCTGGAAGTACTGTTTGTCGCCAAGGCCATCGAGCGCATCGGCGATCACTCCAAGAACATCGCCGAATATGTCGTCTACATGGTGAAGGGCAAGGATGTGCGCCACATCACGGTAGATGAGATGGAACGCGAAACGCTGGAACCGTAATCCTGGACGAAATCTAAGAACCGTAGCCAACCAGTCATGGGCATCACTGCCATGACTGGTTGGCGTTAAAAGTTTTTTTGCCGTAAAAACTTAAACCCTGCATTTACATACCGCTGAATTTCAGGGTTTAATGGTGCCTGTGCTGTCGAGACATTCTCCAGGCTTATTTAGGTGTTCCCCGCAATGCTTTACATTATTTCGAATGCCTCCAGTGACGGCATTTGCCCGCAGGATAATCATTTCTCCTTGAAATCGCGGCGTTAGTATCTTGGCAATAAAATCCCCTGCATTTTCTGAAATCGCGGCTGTCGATCTCGGTTCCAATAGTTTCCGCCTGCAGCTTGCGCGCGTGGTGGATGGCCAGCTTATCTTCCACGATTCATTGCGTGAGGCGGTACGCCTGGGCGCCGGCCTAGATAAAAACAATTTCCTGGATGCCGACGCACAGCGCCGCGCCATGGATTGCCTCAAGCGCTTCAGCGAGCGCCTGCGCGGCCTGCCGCCGCAAGCGGTACGAGCCGTCGCCACCAATACCTTCCGCGTCGCCAAGAACTCCCGCCAGTTGCTGGAAGAAGCCGAGGCTGCGCTAGGGTTTCCCATCGAGATCATTGCGGGACGTGAAGAAGCACGCATGATTTTCGTCGGCGTCAGCCACAGCCTGCCCGTGGCAGCGCATAAACGCCTGGTGATCGATATCGGCGGCGGCTCCACCGAGTTCATCATCGGCGAGGGTGTCGAGCCTATCGAGATGGAAAGCCTGTACATGGGCTGCGTGAGCTATAGCCTGAAATTCTTTCCAGAAGGCCGGCTCAGCGAAGAGAATTTCCAGAAAGCGCAATTGGCGGCGGCTTCCGAAATCCAGAACATACGCAAGAATTTCATGCCTGGAAAATGGCAGGAGGCCGTCGGTTCTTCCGGCACGGCGCGTTCCCTCGGCGAGATATTGCGCTTGAACGGCTTAAGCGATGGCGCTATCACCCCGGACGGGCTGCAAGGACTGCGCAGCCTGGCGATCAAGGCCAAGGAGAGTAAAAAGCTGCAGCTGGAGGGCCTGAGCTCGGACCGTGCTGCGGTATTGCCGGGCGGCCTGTCCATCATGCTGGCCGCATTCGATTCCCTGAAGATTACCGACATGACCATCTCCAGCAGCGCACTGCGCGAAGGCGTTCTGTATGAGTTGCTGGGCCGTATGCATCACCAGGATATCCGCATCGCTACAGTGAATAGTTTCATGCGCCGTTACGATGTGGATCGCGACCAGGTTAAACGCGTGCATATGCTGGCCTTGTCGCTGCTGTCGCAGGTCGATGAGATGCTGACCATGGATGCGGAAGCTGCCAGGCAATACCTGGAGTGGGCGAGCAAACTGCACGAGATCGGCATCACCATCGCCCACAGCGGCTACCACAAGCATTCCGCCTATATCCTGGAAAACGCCGATATGCCGGGTTTCTCCAAGATGCAGCAGCAGATGCTGGGCTTGCTGGTGCGTGCGCAACGCCGTTCATTAAGCAAGCTGAACCAGCCGGTCGCCAATGATATTTCACTGCTGATCCTGATCCTGCGGCTCGCGATCCTGTTCCACCGCAATCGCCTGGATGACGATTACCCCAAGCTGGATCTATATTGGGGCCCAAGTGGATTCGACCTGCACATCGAGCCGGGCTGGCTGGTGAATAATCCGCTCACGCAGGCTGAACTGGATAACGAAGTGGATTACTGGAAAGAGATCGGCATTAGCCTGACGTTAAGCTAAGCAGAATAAAGCAGTAGTCTTAATTCGAATTGGCACTGCCCTGGGAGCCAATACCATGGCCGTTCCCAGGGCAGTGATTTTATACTTTCCTACTTTAAATCTCAGGCGGCAGATCCTGCCCCAACTCCATCACCAGGAACTGCTGCGCGCTGAATGCTGAACCACGCCTGGCGGGCCGCAGGTGGTAGGTACTGTCCGGCAGCATTTCCCAGGCATTCATGTTGTCTTTCAGGTAAGGCTCCAGGCCTTCCTTCATGATGCGTTTCTTCACCTTGGCATCTAATATGGGAAAACATACTTCGATGCGGCGGAAGAAGTTGCGGTACATCCAGTCGGCGCTGGCCAGGTAGAGATTTTCGTCGCCATTGTGGTGGAAATAGAAGATGCGTGTGTGCTCCAGGAAGCGGCCCACGATGGACAGCACGCGGATATTCTCCGAAACGCCGGGAATGCCCGGCTTGAGCGCGCAGACGCCGCGCACGATAAGGTCGATCTGCACGCCAGCGCTGGAAGCGTCATACAGGGCGCGGATGATGTCGGCGTCCAGCAGTGCGTTCATCTTGGCGATGATGCGCGCTTTCTTGCCGGATTTGGCGATCTCCATTTCCTTGTGGATGGCCTTGATCAGGTTGCTGTGCAAGGTGAATGGCGACTGCCACAGGTGCTTGAGCTTGCTGGCTTTGCCCAGGCCGGTGAGCTGGGCGAATACGTCGTTGACGTCTTCGCAGATCTCGTCGGCGCAGGTCAGCATGCCGAAATCGGTATACAGCCGCGCCGTACGCTGGTGGTAGTTGCCGGTGGAAAGGTGCACATAACGGCGCAGGCGATCTTCTTCGCGACGCACCACCAATGCCATCTTGGCGTGGGTCTTGTGGCCCACCACGCCGTATACCACGTGCGCACCAGCATCTTCCAATAGCTTGGCCCAGTTGCTGTTGGCTTCTTCGTCGAAGCGAGCGAACAGCTCGACCACCACAGTGACTTCCTTGCCGCGGCGGGCGGCTTCGATCAGCGATTTCATCAGCGTGGAATCGGCGCTGGTGCGGTAGAAGGTCTGCTTGATCGCCAGCACATTCGGGTCTTCCGACGCCTGGTGGATAAAGTCGATGACCGGGTTGAAGGACTGGAACGGATGGTGCAGCAGGATATCCTGCTTGCGGATGGCCTTGAAGATATCCGTTTCTTTTTGCAGTTCCTTGGGCGTGCTGGGCTTGTAACGCGGGAATTTAAGCTCCGGGCGGTCCACCAGGTCGGGGATCGCCATCAGCCGCACCAGGTTGACCAGGCCATTCACCTGGTACAGGTCCTCCTGCCCCAGGCCGAACTGGCCGAGCAGGAAGCTGGACATCTCGGCCGGGCAGCTGTCGGCGACTTCCAGGCGCACGCCGTCGCCGTACTGGCGGTGCGGCAGTTCGCCCTGCAATGCCAGGCGCAAATCCTTCGTTTCCTCGTCGTCCATATTGAGGTCGCTGTCGCGCGTCAGGCGGAACTGGTAGCAGCCTTTTACCTGCATGCCGGAGAACAGTTCGTGCACATGCGCGTGCAGGATGGAAGACAGGAAGATAAAGCTGTATTCACTGCCCGCCACTTCGGCCGGCAGTCGGATGACACGTGGCAAGGCGCGCGGGGCCTGCACGATGGCCACGCCGGAGTTGCGGCCGAAGGCATCCTTGCCCTCCAGCTCGACGGCGAAATTCAGGCTCTTGTTCAGTACGCGCGGGAAGGGATGCGCCGGATCCAGGCCGATAGGCGTCAGGATAGGCATCAGCTCGCGGAAGAAATAGCTCTTGATCCATTCGCGCTGGGCGTCGTTCCAGAAGCCGCGACGCAGGAAATGGATATCCTGCTCGGCCAGGCGCGGCAGCACCACGTCATTCAGTATCTTGTACTGGTGGTCGACCAGCTCGTGTGCTTCCGCGCAGATCTTGCTCAGCACCTGCTTCGGCAACAAGCCGTCCGGGCCGGTCTGCAGGTCGTTGAAGCGTATCTGCTCCTTGACGCCCGCCACACGGACTTCGAAAAACTCGTCCATATTGCTGCTGAAAATGGTGAGGAACTTGAGACGCTCAAGCAGGGGCACGCGCTCGTCTTCGGCCTGCGCGAGGACACGGCGATTAAAGGCAAGGATGCCCAGTTCGCGGTTGATAAAGTAGTCGGGATTCAATTTATGTGGACGCAAATGAAAACCTTACTTTATGTCGGTAATGTTACAAAGCCATGACAGTTGTAACGAAAAAGGCGAGAAGAGTTGGCCTTCAAGCGGGAGTTTCAGGCCCGCTCATCGACGGTCATTACTCTTTAGGCGGTACGTAGCCCTGTGCGGTGTCGGCGCCGCTACCGAAGAAATAGGCTTCGGTCTGCTGTGTCAGGTATTTGCGCGCGGATGGATCGGCCAGGCTCAGGCGGTTTTCGTTCACCAGCATGGTCTGCTGCTTGAGCCAGGTCGCCCAGGCTTCTTTAGAGACGCTCTCGTAAATACGCTTGCCGAGCTCGCCAGGGTAGGGCGGAAAGTCCATGCCTTCCGCTTCGCGGCCTAATTTAATGCATTTGATGGTACGTGCCATGGTATTGACTCTGAGAAGGTAAATGGTAAGCGGCTATGATAGCGCAAGGCGCTGTTTCGCGCAGTAGGCATGCGCTGTATCGGAGCAGTCGCATTGAGGATTGTGCCGCGACTGCTGCAGTGTCAAGTACGCATGAAATTCAAGATCGTCGGCAATAGCACGGCACTCAGCACGCCGTTCATGCCCATGGCCATGCTGGCGTACATGCCGGCTTCGTCGTTGATGCTGAAGGCGCGGGTGATGCCCAGGCCATGCGCGCCGACGCCGATGGCAGTGCCGCGCATCCACCAGGGTTTCAGGCGGATGGCGTTCATGATATACGGCGCCAGGATGGAGCCGATCATGCCGGTAGCAACGGCGAACACAGCGGTCAGCGTGGGCGATACGTGGATGCGCTCGGCGATGCCCATGGCGATGGGCGCGGTGACGGATTTGGCGTACATGCTGCCGACGATATTGTCGCCGGCACCCATGTAGGTGGCGATGAGTACTGCGCTGGCGACCGAGACGATGCTGCCGATGGTGAGCGCCAGCGTGATGGGCAGCAGCTTGCCTTTCAGGTCGTTACAGCCGCGGTATATCGGCACGGCCAGGGCTACCGTCGCGGTACCCAGCAAAAAGTGGATGAACTGCGCGCCCTCGAAATACTGTTTGTACGGCATGTCGATCAAGGTGATGCCCACTGTCACGATGAGCACCGTGACGCCTACCGGGTTCACGATCGGGTGGCGGTTGGATTTCACGTACAGCATGAAGGCAAACTGGTAGGCGGCCAGGGTGAGCACCAGCGCAAAGAGCGGGTTCCCGGAAAGGTAGACCCAGATTTCGGAGATCGGCAGGCGGTCATTCGTCATGATGGGTGGCCTTCCAGAATATCTTGAGCACCAGCCCGGTGACCGCGATGGTCAATACCACGCTCACCACCAGCGCAGTCGCTACCGCCAGCGCATGCGTCTGCAGATCCGGCAGGAACAGCACGACGCCCACCGAAGCCGGCACGAACAGCAGGCCCAGATGCTGGCGAAAGCTATCTGCCACCACCGCCAGCGGCTCATTCACGTGGCCCTTGATATGCAGGTAGCCGAATAAGAACAGCAGCCCGAGCACCGGGCCGGGAATGTTAGGTAACAGGAACTGGGACACCAGTTCGCCCAACCCTTGCCAGATAAACAGTTGAACCAGTCCATCAATCATATGCACCGTCTATCATTTAAGGTCGCTTGTCATGATTACTTTCCCCGGTTGTTTTCGACAATATAACAAAAAAAACGATGCCTCTGTGAGGCGCATGGATATTGCCTCGCAGAGCCTGTCTCGAATTTTTAATCGGGTGCAGGGGTTATTTTGTCAGCTCTTGCCGGCCACCGCGCTAAACCCTATCCACAAGGCGATCAGGCCGAGCACGATGCTCAGCACTACATTGCTGCCGGCCACTAAAAATTCGCCGCGGCGCAAAAGCTGGAAGGTTTCGAGCTCGAAGGCGGAGAAGGTGGTGAAGCCGCCGACGATGCCGGTGAACAGGAACACGCGGGCTTCCGTGGAGAAAACTCCGTCTTTTACCGCAAGGCCGGCCAGGATACCGATCACCAGGCAACCCAGCACATTGACGACGAACGTGCCTAAGGGGAAACGCCAGTTCGCGGCATGATCAAGCACCCAGCCGGACAGCTTGAAACGCGCGACGGAGCCTAGTGCGCCGCCGAGTGCGACAAAAAGGATTGATTTCATCGATGTATCCGCTAACTGAATAATTGGTGCGAGAGAAAACTTAGCAAAGGCCCGCCAATTTGTGCAGCATGCGCAGGCATTGCCAAGTTACTTATACCGGGCTGCTTGCCACTTCGACCCGGTTCCTGCCAGCTTCTTTCGCTTTGTACAGCGCCTTATCTGCTGCGCGCAGCAGGTCTTCGGTGGTATTGCCATGCTCGGGGAATGCCGCCACCCCGAACGAAGCCGAGACCTGGCCCAGGGAGCGGCCGAAATGCTGTAGTTGCAGGGCGAGGATGACTTTGCGCAACTGGTCGCTTAATTCCATGACGATGGACAATGGCGCTTCTGGGAAGATGACCACGAATTCCTCCCCGCCGAAACGGCAGGCGATGTCGCCTGTGCGCGAATTCTTGGCGAGCAGGGTGCCTACTTCGCGCAATAGCATGTCGCCGGCATCGTGGCCGAAGGTATCGTTGAAGCTCTTGAAATGGTCCAGGTCGAGGATGACCAGGCCTAAGGGACGGTTCTTGCGTTGCGCGGTGGCCAGCTCCCGCAGCATGGATTCTTCCATGTACCGCCGGTTGAACAGGCCGGTGAGCGGGTCGCGTACCGACAGGCTGCGTAGTGTCTCGCGCAGCTTCATGCTGGACATGGCCAGCGCGATCTGGCTGGCCAGGTTATTGGCGAGGTTGCGCTCTTCAATGCCGATGACACGCATATGGCGATTTTCCAGGTGCATGATGCCCAGCACATTGCCCTGCGCAACGATAGGGATGCACACGCTGCAGACATCACCCCAATCCTGCAGGTGGCGGCAGGCGATGGAGTGGGTGGCGTGGTCGAGGATATGCGTTTCGCCGCGGCGCAGCGCCCAGCAATCTTCCGGCTCGAACATGATGTCGCTCCTGGATTCTTCGCCCCAGCTGACGCTGACCTCTACCTGGTTGCGCGATTCGCGGAACAGGTAAAGCGCGCCGGAATCGGTATTGAGCAGGCGGGTGGCGTACTGGCAGATGACATCCAGCGACTCGTCGGTGTCGGAGCATGCCTGCAGCAGGCTGGTCATTTCCCCCATCAGCGACAGGTTGCGCACGGTCATCTCATTGATGATCTGGCTTTCGAGCAGCGCTTCTTCTGCCTCACGACGTTTGGAGATTTCGCGCTGGCCGCTATAAAAAGCCACGCCCAGCAAGACCAGAAACCCTAAGGTAATGAACGCCAGCCACAGATGCAGCTGGTGCAATTTGTTTTTGCTGTCCTCACTGCGCACTTCCAGCAATATTTCTTCCTGCGACATCAGTTGGGTCACCTGGACGCGTATCTGGTCGATGATCAGTTTAGCGCGCGCCATGGTAGCAGCCGCTTGGTCTTCCCCAAGCTTCTTGGTCTCGATCTCGGCCTTCGCCAGGCTGAGCAATTCGTTGATCAGGGGGATCAAGGCATTCACCCGTTCATGCTGCACGGGATTATCCGCAGTGAGTCTTTGAAGCTCTGTCAGGTGGGTGGGTATATCTTTCTTGGCCTGGAAGTAAATCGGCAGGTATTGATCCTGTTTCGTAATGTAGTAGCCGCGGCGCGCATTTTCCACGGCACCCACATCAATGCGCAGATGCTCGAATTTGTTCAGCACGGTGTAGGTATGTTCGACCCAGGAACGCGAATCCACCAGCTCCTTGGTGGATTGTTGCAATAGCCATAGCAGGAGCGGCACCACCGAGATGGCCATGAAAAGTGCCAGGTACTGAGACTTGAGGAGAGGACGTAAACGTTTCATCAGTAACTTCAGGAACTCGTTGAAAGATATTGAAATGATTATAGAAACATCATCCCAACACGACAACATATTAATTCTACTGAAGAAGTGCGGGCAGGCATTCACGTTACCGTCAACATGAATGCCTGCCCGCTATTGCAGCAGCGATTTAAAACTCGCCGCGCAGGCCGATCAGCAGCGACCGTCCGCCTAGCGGTGCGATGTCCTTGAGGAAAGAGCTATGCTCGCGGATTTCTTCGTTCAGCAAATTGTTGGCTTTAGCAAACGCTTCGAGACGGTAGGTCACCGGTAGCTGGTAGGTGAAGGTTGCATTCACCGCTGTATAGGCGCTGGTGGAAAGCTCATCGACGCCGGTACGGCCTTGCTCGAATGCGTGCAGTACATCCAGTCGCGCGCCAATGCGGTTCAGGCGATAATCCAGGCCGGCACCCAGCTTGAGCGGCGAAATCCTAGGTAAGGGGTCGCCGGTATCGCGGTTGGTGGCGCGTACATAATCACCGCGCAGTTTCAGGTCGAGGTTGCCCAAGCCTTCGTACACCCGGAACTTGCCTTCGGTTTCAACGCCTTTGAAGATGGCTCTTACCCCGGTGACGGAAGCCTCGGGTACGATTTCTGCATCAATTGGCACAGGCGTGATGCCGACGATTTCGCCATCCGCACCACGCTCCCTGCCGGTATTCGCCAAACTCAAAAAGTTATTGAAGCGCGTATAGAACGTGCCCACGCTGAATGAGTTTTTGTTCGAGGTCCAGCGTATTTTCGCATCGACGCCGTTCGAATTTTCCTGGTCGAGGTCCGGGTTGCCCACTTCGTATTGCCCGGTGGCGAAATGCGGCCCGTTGGCATACAGCTCATTGTAGGTCGGTGCCCGCTCGGTATGCGCAAGGTTGCCCAGCAATGACCATTGCGAATCAAGTGCATAGATCGCACCGAACGCCGCACTGAACGGGTTGAAGGTTTTGCTCTGTGCCGGCCCGAAACGCGGGTTGCCGGGATTGTTAGGGTCGTCCGGGCCGCCACCTGATGAACTGATCTTATCGTGTTCGACACGTCCGCCGAAGCTAAGCTTCAGGGCATCCTGGCGAAATAAATCGAGCGGCAGCTCTTCGTAGATGTACACCGCCTTGTTGTCGGTGTTGGTCTTGGGGATGAATGCTTCGGCTCCCAGTGCTGCAAAATCCGTATTTTGCACCTGCACCCCCACTACGCCGGTTAACTTGCCGATGTTGCCATGTTTCGCCTCAAACGTGCCGTCTATACCGCTGTTCTTGAACGTAGTGCCGATTTCTCCGCCCTCAATCTCGCGGTGCTGGTAATCGGTATGCGCCATGCGGAATTTCACGCCGCTGATGACAGGCCCTAGGTCATGGAATTCAGATTGAATATCCCAGCGCTGGCTCTCCATGTCGATGCGCACACCGGGTTCTGCGACCGAGCCGTAATTGCTGTTGAAGGTCGAATAGGAAAGGCCGGCATAGCCTTTGCCAAAAGTGAGCGATGCGCCCAGTGCGCCGCCATCGCTGCGTGCTGAACTATTTTGTAACTTGTCCTTGCGCAGGTCTACCGGGTCGCCATTGGCGGCCTGTTGATCGCGTAACCGCCTGGAAGCCTGGTAACCAGGGATGTCGAGGTTATTACTGTCGCGCTGGTAGGCATCGCCATGGATGGCGAATACGCCATTGCCTACATCCACGACAGCAGCGCCGCTTTTCTGGTCATCTGCACCGCCGAAACGGGCTTCACCACGCCCGGTAATACCTTCCAGTTTTTCCTTGGGGATCCGGTGATCGATGGCATTGACCACGCCGCCCACGGCACTCCCGCCATACAACAGCGCGGCCGGGCCGCGTACTACTTCCACCTGCTCGACCACCAATGGGTCCAGTGCTACAGCGTGGTCGAAACTTAGGCTGGAGGCATCGAGGATGCCGATGCCGTTCTGCATGATCTTCACCCGGTCGCCGTCCAGCCCGCGGATGATGGGACGTGAAGCCCCTGGGCCGTAATAGGTGGAACTCACGCCAGGGATTGATTTTAGTGTTTCACCCAGCGTGGATTCGCGCTGTAAGGATAATTCGCGACCATTGAGGACCGCGACAGGCGTGACCAGTTCATCGGAAGCAACGCCCAGCGGATTACCGGTAACGGGGATCGCCGGCACCTCTATGTTGATGTCCTGCTTTTTACTGGAATCGCTGCCTGCAGCGCTATCGGCGGCATGGGCTGCATGGATGAAAAATGGGCTGCTGAGGGCAAACGTAACAGCCAGGAAAATTCGTTTGGGTACGGCGTGTTTGGCGGCTATGCGTGGTGCGACAGCATCCGCCGGCCAGTGGGTATAGATCATGGTAGAACCTCGTATCGTGCAATCTTGAATCAGGCATGCGCGGCAGCTGCGTTCAGTCACGTAACCGTGACTGGCCGCTGCCATGCATATTAGGTATCGGGATTACGCGTGTAGAGGCGGGGCGCGGGCGGAATAAGAGGTGAGGGTGAGACTATGGTCGCTGGTGCTGTCGTGGGTGAATTGCAGGAAACCGGTCGGCGACACCGGCAATAAGAGCGGGCTGCTTGCCAGGGTGCCGGCCAATTGTGCGTAACCGAGGCATTTATCGCAGACCGGGGAGTGCGGTGCTTTGTCTTGCTGGTTGGATTTGGCAGCTAAGTCGGCTGATAAGCCGGCAGGCGAGTAATCGGCAACATGCGAAATCTCGTGCAGCAGCGCACCTTGTTGGCCAAGGGCAAACAGAAAAGCGAGGGCGAACGAGAAGAAATATTTACGCAACATTGTTGCAATTGTAGCAGGGAATTATTTCAATTCAGCGAAAAAATTTAACCGTGACTGTTTATTCGTTGCTGAGGATTTAGTTCTGATGGCTTCAATTATCTGTGTGTTGAATGGCTTGCGATTGCAAAGTTGGCTCACCGAATCATAAAAAAAGCCTGTCGCGGATGCGCCAGGCTTTTTAATAGCTGACTTATCTGGTTAAGTCGGTTATGCGAAATTCGCTTCTGCGAATTCCCAGTTCACCAGGGATGCCAGGAATGTCTCTACGAATTTAGGGCGGGCATTACGGTAATCGATGTAATACGCATGTTCCCATACATCAATGGTCAGCAAAGGCGTGTCGCCAGTTGTCAGCGGCGTGCCGGCTGCGCCCATGTTGACGATATCCACGGAACCGTCGGCTTTTTTCACCAGCCATGTCCAGCCGGAGCCGAAGTTACCGACAGCGGAGGTCTGGAAAGCTTTCTTGAACTCATCGAACGAACCCCACTTCGCATTGATTGCGTCTGCCAGGGCGCCTTTAGGTTCGCCGCCGCCGCTAGGCTTCAGGCAACTCCAGAAAAAAGTGTGGTTGGAAACCTGGGCGGAGTTGTTGTAGATGCCGCCGGAAGAGGTCTTGATGATCTCTTCTAATGTCTTGTTCTCGAACTCGGTACCCTTGATCAGGTTATTCAGGTTAGTGACATACGCCTGGTGGTGCTTGCTATAGTGGTAATCGAAGGTCTCTTCGGAAATGAAAGGCGCCAGCGCGGTTTTTGCATAGGGAAGTGGGGGTAGTTGATGTTCCATGAGATTTCCTTTTGGAGAGTGCTATAGAAAATTGAAGGGATAAAATGAAGAAAGGATTCCACATTTGAAGTTTAATTCTGCCACAAGATGCCAACGATAAACACATACAAACAGTAAGGGCATCGCCCTGCCGCGATTATCTCGCCACTATATTACGATACAAAGCGGGAGAATCCGTTCACATTGCTTTCCGCCCTGATTCAGGCACATCTGCTACTTCGCCAGCCGTCACCGAATCCAGGCCGTTATTTCTCGCGAGCTCTATTTTTCTAGAGCTCTATTTTTTCCGTGCCCTTGGATGGGCAGCATCGTAGACTTTGGCAAGGTGCTGGAAATCCAGGTGGGTATACACCTGGGTAGTGCTGATGTTGGCGTGGCCCAGCATCTCCTGTACGGCACGCAGGTCACCGCTGGATTGCAGCACATGGCTGGCGAAACTGTGGCGCAGCATATGCGGGTGCACGTCGCTGTTGATGCCCTGCTTGACCGCCCATTCCTTGAGGCGGTACTGGATGGCGCGACCGCTGATGCGGCGTCCCTTGCCGGTGATGAACACCGCGTTTTCATCCGCCTTGGCGGCATCCGTCCTGGGGATGGCTGCACGTGCCTGCAACCACCTCTGCATGGCGGTGATGGCGTGGCTGCCCATAGGTACGATGCGTGTTTTATTGCCCTTGCCGGTAACGATGACGGTTTCCTCAGCCAGGTTCAAGTCGCCGATATCCAGCCCGGTCAGTTCCGCCAGGCGCAGGCCGGAAGAATAGAACAATTCCAGGATAGCACGATCGCGTAATGTCAGCAGTTCATCGCCTTCTATGCTGACCAGTTTTACCGTCTGGTCGGCAGACAATGCCTGCGGCAACGTTTTGGCGGATTTCGGCGCTTTCATGCCGATGCAGGGATTGTTGACAAAGCCGTGCCTGAGGCCCAGGAATGCAAAAAAGCCGCGCCAGGAAGACAGCATGCGTGCGATGCTTTTACCGCCCATGTTGCGGCTATGCAGGGTACCGATGAAACGGCGGATATGCGCGGATTGCAAATCCTGCAGGGGTTGCTGGTCGGCTAGCGACAACAGCAGGCGGATATCGCGAGCGTAATTTTCCCGGGTGAGTGGGCTCAAGCCGCGCTCGAATGCCAGGTGATCAAGGTAGCCGGAAAGGTAATCCAATTTATTTGAGCCAGGCTGCTTGAGTTGTTCGCGGTTCAGCAGGCGAGTTTGCTTCAGTCTATATAGCGTAACAGCGAGGCGCTCACCAGCTCGCCTATGCGTTTGAGGTAGACCGTGCCCATCTCCGGATAGAAACGGCGCTCATCGTCCGAAGCGATAGCCAACAGGCCGAATACCTTGTCGCTGCGTAATGCAATCAGCGCGAACGATTTGGGGGCTGCAGCTTCACCGAACCAGCTATTGACGTCGAGGCCGGGCCGGGTGCCGCAATAGGGGGCGATCAGGCCTTCTGCCCAGGGCTTCAGGTCTGAGTCCACATCATGGAAAACGCCGTCGCTGCTATTTTTTACGTTTGCGTTCCTGGGAGTGGCCCATACACGCAAGGCGACATACGGCACGGCGAAATCTTCGCGCAGCGTTTCGGTCAGGATAGGCAGCAAGATCTCCAGTTGCTGGGCAGCCAGCAAACCCAGGCTGAGGCGGTGCACCTTATCGCTGATGGTGTCGTTTTCCTGCCCGTATTGCAGGAACTCGGAAAGCTTGGTTTCCAGCACACGTATCTTGTCGCGCTGTGCACCTTGCTGGCGTTCTGCCAATGACACGGTGCCGCTGCCATGCAGGCTGGGCAGGTGCATCATGGCCAGCAAGTCTGGCCTCTGTTCAAAAAATTGCGGGTTATCGCGCAGGTAGGCGGTGACCTGTTCTTCCGATGGCTGGGCGGTTGTTTCCATGGTGTTTCCTTTAATCCTGAGTGTTGCTGGTAGTGGTCGTGTTGCCGGTGTTCGAATTGCTTGTGCCCGCAGATATTCCAGTGTCTTATTCCTGGCGTTTATTCTATCGTTATTTCACCTTCAAATACGGTTTCCGCCGGTCCTGTCATCCATACCGGCGTGCTTGCACCTTCCCAGCGTATAGACAGTTTGCCGCCATGCATGGTGACATTCACCGGCGATTGCAGATGCCCCAGGCGTATGGCCGCTACAGCTGCCGCGCATGCACCGGTGCCGCATGCCAGGGTCTCGCCGCTGCCGCGCTCGTATACACGCAGGCGGATGTTTTGGGAATCCACTATCTGCATGAATCCTGCATTGACGCGTTGAGGGAAGCGCGGGTGCGACTCTATGACCGGGCCCTGCGCTGAAACCGGCGCCGAATCGACATCGGCGACTATCTGCACGGCATGCGGATTGCCCATGGAGATCGCGGAAATGGTGACTGGCTCACCTGCCACATCCAGCTGGTAGGTCAGGGCTTCGGCATCTGCAAGGAAGGGGATATGCTGCGGGGAAAAATGCGGAGCGCCCATATTGACGGTGACCTGGCCATCGTCCTCGAGCTTGAGCGAAATGATCTCGTTGGCGGTTTCCACGCGTATTTCGCGTTTTTGCGTCAGTGCCTTGTCATGCACATAGCGCACAAAACAGCGCGCGCCGTTGCCGCATTGTTCCACTTCGCCGCCGTCGGCATTGAATATGCGGTAACGGAAATCCACGTCCGCCAGGCTGGATTTCTCGACCAGTAATAACTGGTCGAAGCCGACGCCGAAATGCCGATCCGCCAGCTGGCGAATTTGCTTTTCATTAAGCTGGATATCGCGGCTATAGCCGTCGATGACGATGAAGTCATTGCCGATGCCCTGCATTTTGGTGAATTTAATGTTCATTATTTCGCTTGATGATCCAATATGGCTTGATGCTTGAGATATAGGGTTTGCTACGGTTGTTTAAAGCGGCGATAGCTCCATAAATACTGCTCAGGCCGCCTGCGAACCAAGGCTTCTATACCATCGTTGATATTCTGCGGCGTGGCTTCCTTATCCAGCGGCTCAATATGGATTATAAAGCCTCTCCCCCACGCCAACCTTTCGCCGAATGCCAGTAGTACCCTGGCTTGCGTGGTTTCTGCCAGTTTACTCACCAGCGTCATGGTATAGGCCGGATTAGCGAAAAATTCCGCCCATACGCCGTCGCCCAGCTCCGGTACCTGGTCCGGCAGGATGCCCACCGCTTCGCCATTGCGCAGGGATTTCAGCAGTGTCCGGATACCGCGCATATTGGTAGGCGCGAGCTTAACGTTGTTTTTACCCATGTCTTCACCGATGCTCTCGCCAGTGCTGCGGCTACGGCCCTCAGCAATCAGGGTTTCGAGCCAGCCTTGCTCCGTCGGCTTGAACAGCACGCTCATGGGATAATGCTGTGCATAATATTGCGCGGTGATCTCAAAACAGCCCAGGTGCGGCGTCAGGAAGATGATGCCATGCTTCTGGGCCAGTGCTGCTTCTACGTGCTGCCATCCGTTACACTGTTGAACCAGCTTGGTTACGGCTTGGGGCTTGCGGAACCAGATGACGAAACTTTCGGCGATGCCTTTGCCGGTTTCCCGTACCGATTTGCGTACCAGCCGTTCCAGCGCGGGCCCGCTCACCAATTGCGTGCGTTCGAGGTTACTCCGTACACGCCTGGCAAACTTCCTGTCGAACGCATACATGGTCCAGCCGATGAAAACGCCGATGCCATGGACGACTGGCAATGGCAGGCTGGCAAATAAACGCAGAAATGCTTTCAGCATGAAGTTAGTCAAGAATTTGGTTGAATTTTTGGTTTAATAAAGAGTAATTTGTTATGCTGTCAAACCTTTGGCAATGCCCAGCAATCATCTATTTTAACAACCTTTCATTTATAACCTACAGACTAATCTCATGAGCGAATATCTATTTACCTCCGAATCCGTATCCGAAGGCCATCCCGACAAAGTCGCCGACCAGATCTCCGATGCGATCCTGGATGCGATCCTGGAGCAGGACCCGACGGCACGCGTTGCGGCTGAAACATTGACCAATACCGGTCTTGTCGTCCTGGCCGGTGAAATCACCACCACCGCCAATGTCGATTACATCAAGGTTGCCCGCGAAACCATCAAGCGCATCGGCTACGACAACACCGATTATGGTATCGACTATAAAGGCTGCGCAGTGCTGGTGGCTTACGACAAGCAATCGCCGGATATCGCCCAGGGCGTGGACGGTGCGCACGACGACCCGCTGGACCAGGGCGCTGGCGACCAGGGCCTGATGTTCGGTTATGCCTGCGACGAAACGCCGCAACTGATGCCATTGCCTATCTGGCTGTCGCACCGCCTGATGGAGCGCCAGTCCCAATTGCGCAAGGATGGCCGCCTGCCATGGCTGCGTCCCGATGCGAAATCGCAGGTGACGATTAAATACGTCGACGGCAAGCCGGATTCCATCGATACCGTTGTCGTCTCCACACAGCATGCCCCCGAAATGACGCTGGAAGCGATACGCGAAGCGGTCATCGAGGAGATCATCAAGCCTGTCCTGCCGAAAGAGCTGGTCAAGGGTAACGTGAACTACCTGGTCAATCCGACCGGGCGTTTCGTGATCGGCGGTCCGCAAGGCGATTGCGGCCTGACCGGCCGCAAGATCATCGTAGATACCTACGGCGGTGCAGCCCCGCATGGCGGCGGTGCCTTCTCGGGCAAGGACCCTTCAAAAGTCGACCGCTCGGCAGCGTATGCAGGCCGTTACGTCGCCAAGAACATCGTAGCGGCCGGCCTGGCATCGCGTTGCCTGGTGCAGGTGTCCTATGCCATCGGCGTGGCACGCCCGACCAGCGTAATGGTGGAAACCTACGGTACCGGCAAAGTGCCGAATGAGGTACTCACCCAGTTGGTGCTCGACCATTTCGACCTGCGCCCCAAGGGCATCGTAAAAATGCTCGACCTGCTGCGTCCTATCTACGCTAAAACTGCCGCATATGGTCACTTTGGCCGCGATGAACCGGAATTTACCTGGGAAGCCCTGGATAAGGTTGCCATTCTTAAATCTGCGGTGTAAATTTGACGTAACAAGGTTAGTTTAAATAACCGATTCTGTTGGTCAATTTCGCGGTCGGTTACTATGTTGAAACGTATTCCAGTGACTCATGTCAGGCTGGGCATGTATATCCAGGAGCTTTGCGGTTCCTGGATAGACCATCCGTTCTGGCGCAAATCCTTCAAGCTGGAAGATCCCGATATGCTGAAGAAACTGGCTGCCAGCGCAGTCAGGGAAGTCATCATCGACATCAGCAAGGGTCTAGATGTGGCCGTCGCTGAAACACCACAAAAAGCACCAGCACCAGCACCCTCCGCTACCGCGCCTGCAATCACCAATCCTGCCCCACCCGTCAGCAAACCCAAGCTTGATACCCAGCCCGTCAGTGCCGACAAGGAACGCGAACGCGCCAGGAAAATAATTAAAGATTCCAAGCTGGCTGTCACCACCATGTTCAATGAGGTGCGTATGGGCAATGCACTGAGTGCGGAAAATGCCATGCCGCTAGTGGAGGAGATAACCGCTTCCATTGCCCGCAATGGCGGAGCGCTCATCAGCCTGGCGAGGCTAAAGAACAAGGACGATTACAGTTATATGCATTCGGTGGCCGTCTGTGCACTGATGGTGGCGCTGGCGCAGGAATTGAAACTTTCGGAGGACGACGTGCGTCATGCCGGCTTGGCTGGCTTGCTTCACGATATCGGCAAGACGGCTATTTCGCTGGAGGTATTGAATAAGCCGGGGAAATTGACCGATGAGGAGTTTGCCCATGTCAAGGAGCATCCCGCAGCAGGACATGCCATCCTGCTGCAAGCAGAGGGTATCCAAAAAGTAGCGCTGGATGTATGCCTGCACCATCACGAAAAAATAGACGGCAGCGGTTATCCCAAAGGCCTGAAAAATGACGAGATCAGCCTGTTTGCAAAAATGGGTGCAGTCTGTGATGTGTACGATGCCGTGACTTCGAACCGGCCTTACAAAAATGGCTGGGAGCCTGGCGTATCCTTGCAGCGCATGGCGCAATGGACGACGCATTTTGACAGCCTGGTGTTCAAGGCCTTTGTTAAAAGCGTCGGTATTTACCCGGTGGGCTCCATGGTGATGCTAAAGTCCGGTCGTCTCGGCGTGGTGATCGACCAGAACGCCAAGTCATTGCTCACGCCCGTGGTGAAAGTATTCTTTTCAACGCAATCCAAAATGCGCATTCCCATCCAGATGATCGATCTCTCCAGCCCGGCCTGCCAGGATAAAATTACCGGGCACGAGGATCCTGTCATGTGGGGTATTCACGACATCAATGAGCTCTGGAGCCAGTAGGCACGCGCTGTTTGTGCTTGGCTAAATAGCCACGTATAATCCGTTCATTCCGAGGAGCGCTGCAAGAGGCCGCTTTCACACGCTGTAACATAAGTGGAACACTCCCAGGCTCGGAACGTACCAACCGCGTTCACCTTACCAAACCGTGCCGGACACGGATTAAGGTGGAGCGTAGCTAGCATAGTCTAGAGCCCAGATAGCCTTTTTCCATCCGGCCACACATTCAAGGAATGAAACATGAATACTGTGGCTGATATCAAAGATTACGTAATTGCCGACATAACGCTTGCTGCCTGGGGCCGCAAGGAAATCGCCATCGCCGAGACGGAAATGCCCGGCCTGATGGCGATACGCGAAGAATACGCCGTGACCAAACCGCTGCGTGGCGCGCGCATCACCGGCTCCCTGCACATGACCATCCAGACCGCCGTGCTGATCGAAACCCTGAAAGACCTGGGTGCCGAAGTACGCTGGGCCTCCTGTAACATCTACTCGACGCAGGATCATGCCGCTGCTGCGATCGCCGCAACCGGCACACCGGTATTTGCGGTGAAAGGCGAAAACCTGGACGAATACTGGGATTACACCCACCGCATCTTCGAATGGGCTGACGACGTGCACGGCGCGAAGATCTATTCCAATATGATCCTCGACGATGGCGGTGACGCAACGCTGTTATTGCACCTGGGTACCAATGCAGAATCTGATATCTCCTTGCTGAACAATCCCGGCAGCGAAGAAGAAATCTGCCTGTTCAATGCTATCAAGGCAAAGCTGGCGCAAGATCCGCACTGGTATTCCGTGCGCCTGGCAGCTGTCAAGGGCGTGACCGAAGAAACCACGACTGGTGTGCATCGCCTGTACCAGATGCACAAGGAAGGCCGCCTGGCATTCCCTGCCATCAACGTCAACGACTCCGTGACCAAATCCAAGTTCGACAATCTGTACGGCTGCCGCGAATCGCTCGTGGACGGCATCAAGCGTGCAACCGACGTGATGGTGGCGGGCAAGGTGGCTGTGGTCGCCGGGTACGGTGATGTGGGCAAAGGCTCCGCCCAGGCATTGCGTGCGCTTTCAGCGCAGGTATGGGTAACGGAGATCGACCCGATCTGTGCGCTGCAGGCAGCCATGGAAGGCTACCGTGTGGTGACTATGGATTACGCGTGCGAACACGCCGATATCTTCGTGACAGCGACCGGTAACTACCATGTCATCACGCATGAACACATGAAGAAGATGAAGAACCAGGCCATCGTCTGCAACATCGGCCACTTCGATAACGAGATCGATGTCGCTTCGCTGGAGCAATACCAGTGGGATGAGATCAAGCCGCAAGTCGACCACGTTATTTTCCCGGACGGCAAGCGCATCATCCTGCTGGCCAAGGGCCGCCTGGTTAACTTGGGTTGCGGAACCGGCCACCCGAGCTACGTCATGAGTTCGTCATTCGCTAACCAGACCATCGCGCAGATCGAGTTGTTCACCAACCTGTCGCAATACCCTGTCGGCGTGTATACCTTGCCCAAGCATCTGGATGAAAAAGTCGCTGTGCTGCAGTTGAAAAAGCTCAACGCACAATTGACCGAGTTGAGCGACCAGCAAGCCGCTTACATCGGCGTTTCCAAGCAAGGGCCTTACAAACCGGACAGCTATCGTTACTAAGCGTTGTTGATCTGAACTTCGTCCGGTCTATGAGGCCGGGCGTTTTTTACCAGGGGGTTGTATGAAATTGATTATTGTATGGTTGTTGAATGCATTGGCATTGTTGGCGGTTGCCTACCTGATGCCCTCTATCCATGTCTCCGGTTTGGGCGGGGCATTGATTGCCGCGGCCGTTATCGGACTGGTCAATATATTCATAAAGCCTATCCTGGTGTTGCTGACCCTGCCGGTGACCATCGTGACCCTGGGTTTATTTATCCTTGTCATTAATGGCCTGCTCTTTTTCTTCGTCGGGCATTTATTGCAGGGGTTCGAGGTCACCACGGTTTGGGCAGGTATCCTCGGGGCGTTGCTGTATAGCATTATTTCTTGGGCATTGACTGCATTGATACCGGACTAATGCTGGATATTCGATAAAGTCATAAAAGAAAACCGTGAATACACCATTGAATCCAATGATCAGTTTCGAATTTTTCCCGCCAAAGACGGCGGAAGGCATAGCCAAGCTGCGTGAAACGCGCAAGCAACTGGCATTGCTGAAGCCAAAATTTTTCTCGGTGACGTTTGGCGCCGGCGGCTCTACGCGCGACCGTACGCTTGAGACGGTACTGGAAATCCAGGGCGAGGGTTTCGATGCCGCCCCGCATATTTCCTGCGTGTCCTCCAGTAAAGAGGAGCTGAAAGCACTGCTGGATGAATACCAGGCCAAGGGCATACGCCGGCTGGTGGCATTGCGCGGGGATTTGCCTTCGGGGGAAGTCAGCGTGGGCGACCTGCGGCATGCCAACGAACTCGTCGCATTCATTCGCCAGCAAACGGGTGACTGGTTCCAGATAGAAGTCGCCGCCTATCCGGAGTTCCATCCGGAATCGCGTTCCCCAGCGTCGGATCTACGGCACTTCAAGAGCAAGGTGGATGCCGGGGCGAACGAGGCCATTACACAATATTTCTATAACGCCGATGCTTACTTCCGTTTTATGGATATGTGTGCAGATGCGGGCATTACGATTCCCATCGTGCCGGGTATCATGCCCATTTACAACATCACGCAGTTGTCTCGTTTTTCTGCTGTATGCGGTGCGGAAATCCCGCGCTGGTTACGATTGAGGCTGGAAGAGTACGGCGATGATATCGCTTCGCTACGCGCATTGGGTGCGGATGTGGTAACCGAGCTATGTGGGAAATTATTGGATGGCGGTGCTCCTGGCCTGCATTTCTATACGCTGAACCAGGCTGGGATTATTACGAATATCGCCGAAAAGATGAAATTAACGGGTTAGGCAGTGCTTGTTTAGCCCGTTAATTCAGTAGCGTATTTAGTGCAGTGTCGGGCTGGTTTCCCCGAATACTGCATCTTCGACAAACAGGTAATCCTTGGCCTTGCCCTGATTCCACAGCGCCATTAGTACGATCCAGCGTGTTTCCTCGATACTCACTTCCGGTTGTGGCAATGCCATGGCGCGGTCTATGACCAGTTCGCGTTGGCCGGGATTCAGTATCTTGGCTTGCTCCAGGAACATCAGGAAGCTCAGGCTTTCGAAGTTGATTTTCTTGGTTTCGACTTCCGCATAGACGCGGAAACCTAGTCCATGGCCGGCATCGGCTGCGGCGGCTTGATCTGTCATTTGTTCCAGGCCGCTGAACCAGTCGAAAGCACCATTAATATCGTCGGTGTCGAAGCCTGCTGCAAACAATTCTTTTTCTAGCGTGTTTTGGTCGGGACGTATATCTGCTTCAAAGTAATTTTCAAACATGTAAACCAGGACTTCGAACATGGATTCCCCAATCTGGGGGCTGCTATGATTCAAATCCGTGCATTAAACGCGCTGCCTGACCATAGAAAATGGATTGAATCTGCATCACAATTTATCGCATAGAATTCGAATTTTCAGTAGCCTCCCTAAAGTTAGCCAAAATAGAATTACGCGATACGCTGGTAGCGCCCTCCCGGTAGGGACGACACAGTATTGTCTAACTCCAGCATCAACAGCATGGCGGAAAGGTGTTCGCTAGTCAAGCCGCTGCGCTCAACTAATTCATCCATACTGACCGGATCGTAACCCATGGCATCCAGCAAAGGATTCGGCGCGTCCCTAGCAGGTGTTATGTCATTTCTAGCAACGGCTGGAACCGTTCCAAGCTCTTCCATGATGTCCTGGATGCTGTCCACCAGTTTCGCACCCTGTTTGATCAGCTGGTGGCAACCCTTGGCCAGTGGGGAATGAATCGACCCTGGAATGGCAAATACATCCCGTCCCTGTTCTGCGGCAAGCCTGGCGGTGATGAGGGAACCGCTTTGCAGGTTGGCTTCCACCACCAGGCAGCCCGTTGCCAAGCCGCTGATGATGCGGTTGCGTTTAGGGAAATTCTGGGCGCGCGAAGGTGTGCCAAGTGCGAATTCCGAAATAATCAGGCCGCGCTCTACAATCTGGTGAGCCAACTCGCGATGCCTGGATGGGTACACGATATCCAGGCCGGTCCCCACCACCGCGATGGTAGCCCCGTTGCCTTTGAGTGCGCCGCGGTGCGCTGCGCCATCAATGCCCAGGGCCATGCCGCTGACGATGGTATAACCCTGCTGATTCAATGCAAATGAAAAATCATCGGCATTCTTTTCCCCTTGCGGCGATGAATTGCGGCTACCGACGACGGCAATACACAGCGTATCCAGCCAGTGGAGGTTGCCTTTAGCATAGAGCGCGGGCGGCGGGTCGGGGATTTCGAGCAGGGCTGGGGGGTAATGGACATCGCCCAGCGTGATGAAATGGTTATTTGGCTGTGCCATCCATTCCAGCGCGGGCTTTGCGATTTCTTTATCAGGGCCGGCAATAATTGCGTTGGCGATGGCGTCGCTGGTGATCTCGCGCAACTGGCTGAAACTGGCTGCGTAGATCTGTTCCGGATTGCCGAATGCACCTAGTAGTTTGCAAAGCCCTTGTGAGCCCAGGCCATGGATAGCGCCAAGGCAAATCCACAGTGCGGCATCACTATCGATCATGGGCAATCAAGCTAGTCGGTTATAAAGCTTACTCAGGCGTGGCGACGACATCCGAAATATTGACCGGCTCAGTCGCCTGCATGATCAGGCCATAGGATATTTTATCGAAGACGCGGAAGATCATCACTAGGCCCACACGTTCATTGGGTAACTTCATGTATTGCTTGCTTTTCAGTTCTTCGTCCTCTTGCCTGGCTTTTTCTGCGCTGGCTGAATAGTCTTTATAGCGCCTGCTTGGGTCGGATCGGTTCGCAGCCTTGAACTTCTCCAGCCAACCTTTGGGCTCAGGTGCATTCGGATTCTTGATGATTGCACCCTGGCGGCTAATGGTCAGCACGTGGCCCTGTTCCAGACCGTCCCGGGCGCCTTTGCTGATAGCCACGATGGAATTACGCCCTGTCTCGGCAAGGCCGCCGTATATCGAGAGAATACGCCCTTCTATGGCTGTCTCTGGTGCACGCGGCACAAAGCTCTCCTGCATGGTGTCGGTGGCTACTACCAGCTTATCCTTGGAGACTATCTCTTCTTTTGCCGTTACTACATATGCGCTGGCAGGCTCGCCATACTTGGTGACCTTGGCATCGCCCAAAAATGTGGCTTCGGTGCCTAGTATTTCCTTGGTGTCAGGATCGATGAAGTTGTTGCCTGGACGGTACACATGCCAGAGGATGCCCTGGCCTTCCGTGATCCTGTTGATGTATATCTTGGTTCCCGGCGCGAGGATAACCCGGTTGTCAGGGCCGGATACAATAAATGGTGCGTCATCCATCGCGCCGTTTTCTATCACCAGCGGCTGGCTCAGGAAAGGGGCAATGATGTTCGGCGAAATGGTGGGGATGGCTTCTTTGTCCAGCGGCTCTTCGCGGGTGCCTGGTTGCAGGGTAACGGTTTCCCTGAGCAGACGTAGCTGCGGGCGTCCGCTGCTCATGTCCAGGAATACGACATCGCCTGGATAAATAAGGTGGGGATTCTTGATCTGTGCGCGGTTCAGTTTCCACACCTGCGGCCATAGCCAGGGATTCTTGAGGAATTTGCCTGAGATATCCCATAAGGTATCGCCTTTTACCACGACATGACGGTCCGGGTGACCGGGTTTCAGCTCGATTTCGTCAGCCGCTGCTTGTGCCGAGAGGCAACAAATGAACAGCAGCGTTATAATGTATCTCAACATAGAATGACCCCGGTCGTTTTGTCGCGGTTTTAAATCCGCGAAGTTGCATTAAATTCTGCATGTAATTCATTCAACAATCAAGCTTTATGGCAATTCTTTATGGCAATACTAGACATACTTAATTATCCCGACCCGCGTTTATATACGATTGCTAAACCGGTAAAGGAAGTGGATGCAAAAATACGCCAGTTAATCGATGACATGGCGGAGACGATGTATGACGCTCCCGGTATCGGCCTGGCCGCTACCCAGGTGGATGTCCACCAGCAGATTATCGTGATGGACATCAGCGAGGATAAACGCAAGCTGCAGGTCTTCATCAATCCGGTCATCACCACCAGCCTTGGTTCGCAAGAGTACGAAGAAGGATGTTTATCGGTGCCGGGGATATACGAGATGGTGACGCGTGCTGAAAAAGTCACCGTGCAGGCGCTGGGCCGCGATGGCAAGCCGTTTACTATGCAGGCGGAGGGCCTGCTGGCCGTGTGCATACAGCATGAGATGGATCACCTGCTGGGCAAGGTGTTCGTGCAGTATCTGTCGCCATTGAAGCAGAACCGCATCAAGAACAAGATGCAAAAAAGACAGCGCGGTCGATAGGTAATTACAAACTCCTTCCGCAAAGTCCAGCACCAGCATTTCCAATCAATTGTTAGAGTCTCTACCAGACGTCATATATTCCAGAACCCACGCATGAATAAGCCCTTGAAGATCATATTTGCCGGTACGCCTGAATTTGCAGTGCCTGCGCTGGCCGCGCTGATTGCAGCAGGGCATTCGGTGACGCTGGTGCTGACCCAGCCGGATCGCCCATCCGGGCGCGGCATGAAGCTCAAGGCCAGCCCGGTAAAGGTGCTGGCACAACAGCATGGCATCGCCGTGTTCCAGCCTGAAACCCTGAAAGATGTTGATGTACAGGCGCGTATTGCCTTAGAGGATGCGGACGTCATGATCGTGGCCGCTTACGGCCTTATCATCCCCACCGTCGTACTGAACATGCCGCGCCATGGTTGCTACAACATCCATGCCTCCCTGTTGCCGCGCTGGCGTGGGGCTGCACCTATACAGCGGTCATTGCTGGCGGGGGATACACAGACCGGTGTCACCATCATGGAGGTAGTGCCTGCGCTGGACGCCGGCGCCATGATAGAGCACGGCGTCCTGCCGATTACCGAACGGGATACGGCACAGACCCTGCATGATGGATTATCTGCATTGGGCGCTGAATTGATGGTGGCTGCCATGAACCGTCTTTCCGAACAAGGGCGTTTGCCGGCAATACCGCAGGATGAATCCCTGGTGACCTATGCGCACAAGCTGCAAAAATCCGAAGCGGCGATTGACTGGACTAAAAGCGCCGCCGAACTTTCCCTGCAAATACGTGCATTCAACTCGTTCCCGGTTGCGCATGCGCAACTCAAGGGCGAAGTCTGTCGCATCTGGATAGCGACTGCGCTTGCAAGCACCAAGCCACCTGGATACCCTCCCGGCGCAGTGGTTGATATAGAAGATGGAATACTGGTGGCGTGTGGCGAGGGTTTGCTGAAAATAGAGGAGCTGCAGATGCCGGGTGGCAAGCGGCTGCAGGCCCGGGAGTTCATGCTGGGGCATGCGCTGCATCGCGGCGACTCCTTCAGTTAATTCATTGCAAAAAGTAGTTCGCTTGGATTTTCATACACTTGAATTTTCATGCAAAAGCGCCATCTAATGTGGTGACTGAAGACGTTTTCAGGATTTCTGGAAGGTGAAGCAACATGGTAGGTAACTGGTTCAAAACAACCATCTTGATGGCGGGCATCGTCGTGCTGTTCGGCACGGTAGGTGCAGCGCTGGGCGGCGCCACCGGCATGTTGGTCGCCCTGTTGCTGGGCGGGGCGATGAATGTGTATGCATACTGGTTCTCTGACAAGGCAGTTCTCAAGATGTATAACGCCAGGGAAGTGGACGAAAACACCGCGCCGCAGTTTTACCGTATGGTGCGCGAACTGGCGCAGAACGCCCAGCTGCCCATGCCCAAGGTGTACATCATCGACGAAGCGCAACCGAATGCGTTTGCCACCGGGCGTGACCCGGAGCATGCAGCGGTGGCGGCGACCACCGGCATCATGCGCATCCTGACCGAGCGAGAACTGCGCGGCGTCATGGCGCACGAGCTTGCCCACGTGAAGCATCGCGATACCCTGATCTCCACCATCTCAGCCACCATGGCCGGCGCGATTTCCTCGATTGCCCAATTCGGCATGCTGTTCACCGGCGGCCATCGCGACCGCAACGTGCATCCACTGGTCGCCATCGCCATCATGATACTGGCGCCGATCGCGGCCATGCTGATACAGATGGCCATTTCGCGGGCGCGCGAATTCGAAGCCGACAAGGGCGGCGCCGAGATTAGCCGGGATCCGACCGCACTGGCGGCCGCACTCCGGAAAATCCACGATTATGCCCACCAGATCCCCCTGGAAACGGCAGAAGCGCATCCCGAAACAGCCCAGATGATGATCATCAATCCATTATCAGGCGGCGGTATCAGTGGATTGTTCAGTACCCATCCGCAAACGGAAGAGCGCGTCGCCAGGCTGATGGCGATGGCGGCTTGATGAAAGCGACGATTTGATAGGCCTCATGCAGCACTGCGATGCACTAGCTTGAATGTCTCGCAGCTAGTGGCCGCGGAGGCGATCCAGCAGGTATTCGCTGGGCGCAACCTCAATATCGCGCTGGAATCCGCCCTGCATAGTCATGCCAGCGCTACTCCGCAACAGCGTGCCGTCGCTCAGGACCTGAGCTACGGCACGCTGCGTTTTTACGGGCAGATCCAGGCGTTGCTAGCGCAACTGCTGGAAAAGCCCCTGCGGGATGAGCGTCTGCGCTGCCTGCTGCTGGTGGCGATTTACCAGTTGCAACACGATAAAGCCGCCAGCCATACTGTGGTAGACCAGGCAGTAAAAGCCGCCAGCCAGTTCAAGCATGCATGGGCAAAAGGCCTGGTGAATGGCGTGTTACGTAACTTCCTGCGCCAGCAGGATAGCCTGCTGCAAAAAATTAGCGACAACGAAGTCGCTACCTATTCCTATCCCAAATGGTGGATCAGTAAGCTCAAGCTGCAGTATCCGCAAAGCTGGCAAGCGATGCTGGTTGCCGGCAATGTCCATCCGCCGATGAGCCTGCGCGTGAACCAGCGCCGCATGCCAGTCACCGATTACCAGAAAAAACTGGATGAGCAGAGCTTGGTTAACAGCCATCCCGGCGGTTACGCCCTGATATTGGATAAAGCCTTGCCAGTCGATAGAATTCCCGGTTTTTACGATGGCGATGTTTCGGTGCAGGATTATGGTGCCCAGTTGGCAGCCGAGTTGCTGGACCTGCACGATGGCATGCAGGTACTGGATGCCTGTTGCGCGCCGGGCGGCAAGACCGGGCATATCCTGGAAAAGGCGGATGTCAGCCTGACCGCCATGGATAGCGATGCAACGCGGCTGCGACGCACCGAGGATAATCTACAACGGCTTAACCTGCCGCGGCTCAAGCTGGAAGCCAGGCTGGTGGTCGGGGATGCCGCCAGTGACGACTGGTGGGATGGCGTGCCCTTCGATCGCATACTGGCCGATGTACCCTGCACGGCATCCGGCATCGTACGTCGCCATGTCGATATCAAATGGTTGCGCCGCGAGGCCGATATAAGCTCTTTCACACGCCAACAGGCAGCGATTTTGCCCAGTTTGTGGCGACTCCTGGCAAAGGGTGGTAAATTGCTTTATGTCACTTGTTCGGTATTCCATGAGGAAAACCAGCGGCAGGTGGATAACTTTCTCAAAACGCAGGCAGATGCAAAGCAATTGCCGCTTGCCGCTTTTGAATCAGCAACTTCTGACACAGTAGCTTGGGATACGGTAACGTGGGATACCACCACTGAAAAACATGGACAATTACTCCCCTGTGCACAGCATGACGGCTTTTTTTACGCCTTACTGCAAAAACAATAATTCCATCCTTCGGTTACCGATGCTGGGCATGGCATTTTTGCTGCTGGCATGCATCTCATTGGCTTGGGCGAATACCAGCAACCTTCTCATTAAAAGTGCAGAGCTGCAGCCAGTCGATGACGCGTATGTGCTGCACGCCAATTTCGACGTCAATTTTAGTGCAGTGGTAGAAGAGGCGCTGAATAAAGGTATTCCGCTCACGTTCCTGATCGAGTTCCAGGTAGTCTCGCCGCGCCGCTACTGGTTCGACGATGAAGTGACGACGGTGTCTACCCAGGTTGTCCTCAGTTACCATGCCCTGTCGCGGCAATATTTGGTAAACCGCGAGAATCACCAGGATATCTTTACCAGTCTTCAGGAAGCCAAGGAAGACCTGGCCCATCTGCGCGACTGGATGGTACTGGAGAAATCCCTGCTGAAAAAAGGCGAGCCTTACGCGGCCGCATTGCGCATACGCCTCGACCAATCCCAATTGCCCAAGCCTTTACAGGTCGAAGCCATGGGCTCTGAAAGCTGGAACATGGTTTCACAGCGTTACCGCTGGATACCCGTATTTTCCCTCTAGCCATGATCGCGTTCCCGGATTCCCCCCCTGCCCATTGCCATGCCGACCAGCATGCTTGCCGGTGTAAACAATACCCATGAGGTATGTCGTCTTCCTGTCGGCGGCGCTTGGCGCCGTGCTGCTGTACCTGCTGTCGCAAGCCAGCGCCAATACTGCTGCGAGCAGTAACCATTACACTATCCTGCTGGCCCTGAACATCGGGCTGGCGACGGCCTTGTTTTTCCTGGTCGGTTTCCAGCTGTGGCGACTTTACCGACAGATGCAGCGCAAGGTCATGGGCAGCAAGCTTACCTTGCGACTGCTGGGGGCATTTGCGCTGATGGCGATCATCCCAGGCCTGATCGTGTATTCGGTGTCGGTGAATTTCCTTACCCGCTCCATCGAGTCCTGGTTCAACGTCAAGGTAGAAGCGGCGCTGGAAGGCGGCCTGAAGCTGGGCCAGAATGCGCTGGATATCATGCTGACGGACATCAAGCAGAAGGGCGAAAGCATGGCCTTGAGCCTGGCTTTCCAGCCCAGCATGACCCAGCTGGCGGTGCTCAACGACCTGCGCGATAAGAGCGGGGTACAGGATGCGGTGCTGCTGACCCTGCAGGGGCGCATCCTGGCATTTTCCAGCAGCGATCCTACAAGTTTTTTACCCGAGCTTCCCAGCATTCCGCAATTGCGCCAGGCGCGCCAGCATATTTACGGCACGATAGAGCCTATCCTTGGCAAAGGCCTGTACCTGCGGGTGCTGGCCCCGGTCACCATGACGGAATTCGGCGGTGAGACGCGTATTTTGCAATTGCTGCAGCCGGTGCCCAAGACGCTATCGGACACCGCCGAGTCGGTGCAGGAGGTCTACCAGGATTATCAGGAGCTTTCCCTGAGCCGCAAGTCGCTGCAGGAAGTGTTTGCCCTTACGCTGACCCTCGTGCTCATGCTGGCGATGCTCTCTGCCATCTCCATCGCCTTCGTGGTCAGCCGCCGCCTCACGGCGCCGCTCGGTGTGCTGGCGGAAGGTACGCGTGCAATTGCCCGCGGCGATTACGGCACCATGCTGCCGGTGCATGGCAGTGACGAGCTCGGTATCCTGGTGCAATCCTTCAACAGTATGACCACGCAACTGGGAGAGGCGACGGAAGCGGCCGACCGCAACCGTGCCAGCGTGGAAGGTGCGCGCACTTACCTCGAGACTATCCTGGCACACTTGTCGTCCGGCGTACTTGCGCTGAATGATAAGGGCGAGTTACGCACCCATAACGTGGCGGCGTCCCATATCCTGGGGGTTAGCCTCGGCCATTTTACCGACCGGCATTTCTCTTCCCTGGCTGACGAGTTTCCCGCCCTTCGCGATTTCGCCAGCAGCATACTCACCCAGTTCGAGGGCGCGAAAGAAGGCGAATGGCAGGAACAGATGGACATCGTCACTGCGCAGGGTAACCGGGTGGTGCTGCTACGCGGTACGCGTCTACCCTATAGTGCCGATAGCGGCTTCCTGCTGGTGTTCGATGACATCACGGCCATGGTGCAGGCACAGCGCGATGCAGCCTGGGGCGAGGTTGCCCGGCGCCTGGCGCATGAGATCAAGAACCCGCTGACGCCCATCCAGCTTTCGGCGGAGCGCCTGGAACATCGCCTGGCCTCGAAGCTGACCGGTGCCGATGCCGAAATGCTCAGTCGCGCTACCGCTACCATCGTGGCGCAGGTAAGCGCCATGAAAACCATGGTGAACGAATTCAGCGAATATGCACGCGCACCCGCGCTGAACCTGGATGAAGTCGATTTAAGCCGCCTTATCAACGACGTATTGGGGTTATACGAACCTGCCGATGTGCGCCTGCATGTCGGCCTGCAGCCAGACCTGCCGCTGGTGCTGGGCGATGCCACCATGCTTCGGCAGGTGCTGCATAACCTGCTGCAGAATGCGCAGGATGCGCTGGAAGGCAAAACCGATGCCGAGATCGCGTTTGATGCCGTGGTGCAGGGCGATACGGTAAAATTAAGCGTCCAGGATAATGGTGACGGTTTCCCGCTGGAGATCATCTCGCGTGCCTTTGAGCCCTACATGACCACCAAGCGGCATGGCACCGGGCTCGGCCTGGCCATCGTCAAGAAGATCGTCGAAGAGCATAAAGGCACTATACGCATCGAAAACCGCGAACAGGGCGGGGCCAGCGTGGTGGTGACACTGCCGTATATCAAGACGCCGGTCAGGGATCAGGCCGGAAGCCCCAAAAGTCGCAGGCAGACCGATGCCGCCGCCCGGAGCGCAGTCAACAAGAAAAGCGCAGTTAATGAATAGCACCCTCATTGCAGGGCGATGTCCAATCCATGTCGTGTTGGGGCTTGGATGGGCATGCAGGCACGAAGTAGCGAGCATGCGTACCGCAAATATGTTTACAAATAGCGCACTTAATCAGCAAAAAGGTAAAACGCAATGACAGCAAGGCAAGTGCTCGTGGTGGATGACGAAGTCGGCATCCGTGAGCTTTTACGCGATATCCTGCAGGACGAGGGTTACCATGTCCGCCTGGCGGAGAATGCGGCGGAAGCACGTGAGTTGCGCCAACAGGCGCGTCCGGATCTTGTGCTGCTGGATATCTGGATGCCGGATTGCGACGGCATTACCCTGTTGAAGGAGTGGGGTACTGGCGGCATGCTGACCATGCCGGTCGTGATGATGTCCGGCCACGGCACCATCGATACTGCAGTGGAAGCTACACGCATCGGCGCTTTCGATTTCCTGGAAAAGCCCATCGCGCTCCAAAAACTATTGAAGACGGTGACGGCGGCGCTCAAGCACGGCGAGCAATTACCGAAATCCGACATGAGCCTGCTCAACCTCGGCAAAAGCGCGGTCATCGTCGAGTTGCGCAAGCGCCTGGAGCAAATCTCCACCACCATGACGCCCTTGCTGCTCATCGGCGAAAAAGGCAGCGGCAGCGAATTGTGTGCAAAATTCCTGCACCGCCAAGGCATGCCGTGGATGGAGATGACGGAGTATGAACAACTGGCGGCGGCGCCGCTGGATGTGCTGGAGCGGCTGGGGGAAGGCACGCTGTATATCCCCGAAGTGGCTGAACTGGACAAGACCCAGCAGAAGGGCCTGCTGGTGTTGCTGGCCAAAGCCGATAAGTACGGCACGCGTGTGGTATGCGGCACTGCATCGTCGTTGCCGCAACTGGTGGCCGAGGCAAAATTCGACAATACGCTGATGCAATCCTTGTCTGCCAGTTCGCTTAGCGTACCCACCCTGGCCGACCACCGTGAAGATATTCCCGACCTGGCGCGCGCCATGGCAGTGCTACTGGTAGAGACCAATGAAGCGCCGTATCGTGAATTCGACATCGCCGCCTTGAATGCCCTGCGCAATGCCACGTGGCCGGGGAACCTGACGCAGCTGGATACGGTGATCCGCAACCTGATGCAGACCAGCCTGGACGAAAAAATCACGCTGGAAGACGTCAATCGCGTGCTGGAGCAATTCGATGCATTTCATTCAGGCCCGTCCGTCGCCAGGAACGGCAACAACAACCTGGAAGTGAACCTGGACCTACCGTTGCGGGAGGCGCGCGATGCCTTCGAACGTATTTACTTCAGTCATCATATCGCCAAGGCAGGCAGTAATATGACCAAAGTGGCGGAAGCGGTAGAACTGGAGCGTACCCATTTGTACCGCAAGCTGAAACAGCTGGCGATCAAGGCGAAATAAGCACTGTACCGATAGGCTTGTGGTCAGGTAATCAGGCTTTTTGCTTGATCGCCAGCACCGCCTGGTTACGCAGGGTGCGCAACAGGGATAGTTCCCGCGGTGAAATGTTCAGGGCGTAGGCCTTGGGCAAGTCGGCATAAAACAGGCCCACTGCCTTGTTGCCTATCATCACCGGAAGTAGCAGGAAACTCTCCGAATTCGCCAGCTGGCGATACCAGTCCGGTATCTTGCCCGCAGTTCCGGGCGCATGTACGTCTTCAATGAGTAAGTCCAGGCCTTTGCTGACGGCCAGGTTGAACACGTCGGCTGAATCTTCCAGGCGGAACCGCATCTTCGGCAATAGCGTTTCGCTGTCGTTGCCGAATGAAAAGCGGGCGACCATTTCGTTATTCTTCATATCGCGCACTAACACCATCGTGCGCTGGAATTTCATGCCGCGGTGCATCACTTCCAGCACCATCTGCATCAGGTCATTCAGTTTGTAGTCATCGATCAGCGTATGGGTGACTTCCTGTATACCTTCCGTGAGGATATGCCCGGCTTCCTGCTGCCAGCTGGCTGCTTCTTCCGCCGTTATGTGCGCCTTTGCCGGACCGGCCTGTGCAGGATGATCCTGCGCCAGCTCCGGCGGGATGATGCCGAGCTGGGTAATCCCCGCCAGTTCGTCGTCCTGCTGTGCATTGATGGCTTGCGCTTCTTGATTTTCCGCGTTTTCGGTACCGGCACTTATCCAGGCCCTGAGGTTTTTTACCAGCTGGTTTTTTGCGACATTCAAGCCTATCGTGCCGGCGCGCTCTATCAGTTCAAGCAGCCCCTTTTCAACCGCCTCGTTTAATTGTTCTTCAGTGACCTTGTAAGCACTTTCATAGCGCTTGCACAATTGCTTGAGCGAGGCCGCTTTTTCTTCGATGATGCCCTTGCTGGCAAGCAGGCATAACTCATTCGCCAGGTTGACGGTGATCGAGAGCTGATCCAGTTCGCCATACGCCTTGCCGATCTTCTCCCCCTTCAATTTGCGCATGCCGGCCAGCAGGCGCGGTGGGAAATTCCAGCTTTTGGCGATACCGATGGCGAGTTCGTTATACGTGGTGCCCAGCACTTTCACGGCAGCGCTGTCTTCGCTGCTGCCTTGCTCCATGAGACGTTCGACCTGCTGGCTTTCCTCGAAGAAATAGAACGTGGCGAGCATGTTCCCCAAATTGCGGAACATGGAGCAGATCATGGTTTCCTCAGGATTCCGGATGCTGCCGTCATTCGGTAATTGCGCGGCCACGATACCGGCAAAGAATGAAATCAGAACTTCATCCTTGAGCTTTTCCGCCTGGACCTTGTTCTGCAGGAACTCGAAGAGGATGAGCGTCATGGCGACGTTGCGCACCGACTCGAAGCCGAGGATGGCCACTGCCTTGGAGATGGTGTTTACCTTACCGCCGAACTGGCTGTAAGTGACCGTATTCACCAGTTTCAGCAACTTGTTGGTGAGCGAGAAATCCTGCAGGATGCACTGGGTAAGCGAATGCGCACTGGCGGAATCGTTATCGACGATGCGGTTTATTTCACTGATGGTGGAAGCGAGCGCGGGGAAATCGCTTTTTTCGCCCATGCGTCGCAACAGCACGCCCATGGTCGTATTGTCACTGCCTTCTGTAACGTGCCGGTCTTCTTCGTGCGGTAAACCTGGGTCTGAAGTCATGGATGTAAATTCACGGAATAAAAAACGCGCTAAAGGTTGTAATTTGCAGCCATCACAAGGTCATGATATGTCACGCACATAGACAGCAGTGAATAGTAAAAAGTGCAGGCAGTGTAACAGGCAGCCGACCGTTCAATCGTTCAAACAACGGAGGGTTTTACCCATGTTCATACAGTAGTCATCACGAGATTTTTTGCTGAGGACTGCATCAGTGACTGCGGGGGCCGAACATGATGATGGCCATGCCGACTAGGCAAACCAGCACCCCAACCCAGTCCGTGACAGTCGGCTTGATGGAATCCACCGCCCACAGCCACATCACGGCAACACCGATATACACTCCGCCGTACGCAGCATACACACGACCGGCTGCACTGGGGTGCAGCGAAAGCAACCATGCGAATAAGGCCAGGCTAAGCGCGCCCGGGATCAGCAGCCAAGCGGAGCCGCCCTGTTTCAGCCATAGATAAGGCAGGTAGCAGCCGACGATTTCCGCCAGGGCGGTGATGACGAACAGGCTGAATGTCTTGAATATCTCCATTAACTTCCCGCCTTGATGTTAGTAAGCGATGTTATACGACAATAACTCAACGAATGATACAAGATAGGCCGCGAGCTAGTATCCATCAGCCTGTCAGGGCAGTGTGCCTATCTGCAATTGCCTTGAAACTCAATGCGCGCGGCCATCGTAATGTTGTACCGGGATCACCGAGAGATCGAATTCTTCCAGGCATCGCAGGTTGATGGCGGTCATGGCGTTGCCGTCTGCATCAATTCCTTCCGCATACGGATGGATACCGCATGCGGCACAGAACTGGTGCTTCAGTACATGCTTGTTGAATGTGTAGGTGCTGACATCTTCCTCAGTCGTCAGCAGGCGAAAACTGGTGCGCGGAACAAACCACAAGATGGAACCCTTACGCTGGCACATGGAGCAATTGCATGCGATACCCGATGTCACTTCGCCGTCCACCTCGAATGCAACTTTGCCGCAATGGCAGCTACCTTTGTATCGCATCGCATGCTCCTGGTTTGATTATTAATGCACCATCTTATTCATAAAGGCATAGCCGGTCTACCGATTGTGTTGCCAGTACGTTGCCCGCCATGCAGTGTGCTGGGCAGCGTCCAGGAAACTCCAGGCGACGAAGCGGCTTTTCTTTTGCCCCTGTGCCATGTCGATGGTACGGACTTGCAACGCTGAGACTTTTTTAAGCTCGCGGTAAATGCCTGGCAAGTTAGCGGCTTTCGATACCAGCGTGGTGAACCACAGGCACTGCGTTGCAAACTGACGGCTTTCCATCACCGTGCGCGCAATGAATGCCGCCTCACCGCCCGTACAATAAAGCTCGGCGGATTGCCCGCCAAAATTGAGCACAGGCGCTGCACGCTGCACGACGGCTTTGGCCGGCTTGATGGGTTTCCTGTTCAGCCCCTGCAGTTTGCGCCGCGTGCCGGCGCTGGCGTCTTCCAATGAAGCGTGGAATGGGGGGTTGCACATGGTGATGTCAAAACGCTCGTCGCGTTGGATGATGCCGCGGAATATGGACGTCGGTTCTTTTTGCAGGCGCAGGCTAATCGATGCCGAAAGTGCATTTTTTTCCACGATACCTTGCGCGTTCGCCAACGCAAGCGGGTCTATGTCTACGCCCACAAACTGCCAGCCGTATTCATGCCGGCCGATAAGTGGGTAAATGATATTCGCCCCCACGCCGATATCCAGCACGCGTATATCGCTACCCTGCGGAATCCGGCCGCCATTGCCTTCCCCCAGTAAATCGGCCAGGTAGTGCAGATAATCCGCCCGGCCGGGAATAGGCGGGCATAAGTAGTGCGCTGGGATATCCCACTCTGAAATGGCGTAATGCATTTGCAGTAATGCGCGGTTGAGTGCCTTCACTGCCTGCGCATCTGCAAAATCGATGGAAGCGTTGCCGTAGGCATTTACACCCACAAACCTCTTTAATGGCGGGCTGGCTTGCACCAGCAGCTCGAAATCGTACAGGCCGTTATGCCTGTTGCGGGGGTGCAGTGCCGGCTTTTTGACCAGATCGTCTTTAGAGCCCGCTGCGTTTAGCATGGCATTAGCGGCAATGAAGTTCGAGCTCGCTTTGCAAGCCACAGGCACAGTACGGGTAACAAAGGATTTCCTCAAACCGTTGAATACGTAGACTGTAACTTAAAATAGACAGCATGACAGGCTTATGGATATCCTTCTAATGTTGCCTCGCAGGGCATATTACTCTGTCTGCTAAACGCAACAACAAGGCACAATTAATCGCACAGTGCAGGTTTAGTGCCGCTACCTGTATCACGCATTAAGCTGGCGATGCCCCAGGCAAATCGCCAGGCAATCAAAAGCCAGAAACCCAGGCCTAGCTCTGGTGCCATCTCCAACCTGAAACACCCACTAAGTCCACAAACCGATGCGCTGGAAGGCGCATGGATATTGCCTCGCAGGGCAGTGTTTTTAGCTAGGCCTAACGCTAGATATGAGTGATGACCGAAAGGCATGGCCTTTTGGGCATCTCCTCGACGGAAGGCTTAGAGGTCTGTCTGCCTAGCACTCTGATTGACTGAAGATGATGTAGCGGGGGACCGCAGAGCTACAGCCTCTGACGCAGGTAAAGCGATCCTCGGCTTGGCCGGGACACTGAGGCGTACCATCGCGAGTGCGCTTGTATGTGGCCCCTGCCAAAGGACTCTTGCCATTCTTGGAGCAACTTAGCTCGTTAGTAGTAAGGCGACACTCTGGCCTAAACGGAACTGGCGTCAGCGCCTTTGTGTACGCCAAATCGCCCTCGACATAGGCACTGATTTCAATCATCGAATTGGGAAGATCGGTTGGATCTAGAAACTCGATTGCATACTTGTTCGATTGTCCTCGATACAGAGGAATCTCACCTGCGGTCGCTGATGCGCAGGCGACAAGGAGTACGACGGCAAGGTGAAAGGATAGACGGAACATGAGACCTCTAACGTTTGAATTAAGGGGCTGGCTTTAGCGTGTCCCGCTTGATGAACGGGTTAGGCCTATGAAACGAGAGAAAACGTGAACATGAATAAATGGCTGCAAACGATCTCCCCAAACCGTCGAACACTTGAACTTTAACTGAAAACCATAGAACACAAAACTCTGTTTTATTTCCTCATCTGCTTTTCAATTACATCACAAGCTTGATGCACGCCATTCTCCATTTTTAATAGATTAGCCAGTTCTTTGGCGGCGCTGGCATAACAGGTTTTTGTAAGTAATCTATTAAGCATCTTCGCTGCAAAATCGGCAGAATACTGCTTCTTTTCGATCGTCAGGCCGACACCTAGCCGCTCGATACGCGCGGCATTATCGGGCTGGTCGAAGCTGAAAGGCATGACCACTTGCGGGCACCCGGCATATAACGCCTGGGCAGTGGTACCTATGCCGCCCTGATGCACGACACAGGCGACGTGAGGAAAAACCTGGCGATAGGGCAAGTAATCGAACGCGATTATGCTAGGCGGTAAATCTGCGGGCACTGTATTGTTGCCTATCAGCAGAATGGCGCGTCGGTTCAGCTTGTGGATGACTTTGATGCTTTCATCGTAAAAATCGCCGGCCACCAGTACCGCAGCGGAGCCTAGCGTAAATAGCACTGGAGGCTGGCCGACGTTTAAAAAATCCACCAGTGCGACTGGCAAATCGCCTGTTTCCTGGTCATGGGGCTGGTCATAAAATACGAAGCCGGTTTGCTTGGTGTTGGCTGGCCAGTCGGGCTGCGCTTTAGCGAATGCTGGCGAAAATAGGGCGAGGTTAAAGTAGGGCGAATATTTAAGTTTAAAAATGGGTTGATGCACTTGCGGTAAGCCAAGCCCATTGCGCAGTTCTTGTATAGGCGTGGCCCAGTCGCGTGTTATCCAGCTACCCAGGCTTGCAATGATCCGTTGTACGACGCTGCCTGCATGAAACAGTTGCCTGGAGAAGGGCAGTTGCGGGATGGCGGAAGGGTCGTGTATCGACAGGAAGGAGCACGGCGAAAGGATGGCGCTGGCCCATCTTAGCTCGAATTTCTCAGCGACCAGGGGAGCGGCGAATACCACTTCACCGGCGATCAGTATGTCCGCATGTTGTGCGATGGTGACCAGGTCGTCGTACATATCGCGCAAGTGCGGCAGGATGACGTCGCGGATCAGGAACTCAGGCCCGCTTTTTAATTCCATGGCGTGCTGCAACAGTGCTTTATCGTCAGGTGAGAGGTCTGGCCGTATGGGATGGAAGCCGATGCCCGAGCTCTCGACCTTTTGCCGGTAAAACGCGGAGGTGGCGATGGTGACTTTGTGCCCGCGTGCCTGCAGTTCGGTCGCAAGCGCCATCATCGGGTGCAGGTCGCCTAAGGAGCCTATCGTGGCTAATACAATGTGGCGGGGTGGCATGCGCTTGGTTATAGACGTGATTCTATGTAGCTATTGAATCGCTGGTGCCCGATTCGCTAGTGCCCGATTCAATAGTGCCTGGATCGCCAGGTGACCGAATCGCCAAACGCCACAGCGAAGTCAGTTCCGCAGCGCGCGCTTTGTGTAAAGGGTCGCCTGCATCCGTCGATTTGGGATGCTGCGGCTTGATGTCCAGCTTACCGATGACCTTCAATCCGGCTGCATGGATTGTGCCCGTTAAATCGTCGCGGGTACGCAAACCCAGATGTTCGGCAAAATCGGACAGTATCAGCCAGCCTTCGCCCTTGGCGCTGAGATGTGCAGATAAGCCATTCAGGAAGCCGAGCAGCATGCGGCTTTCAAAATCGTAGATGGCGTATTCAATCGGCGAGCTGGGGCGGGCGGGCAGCCACGGCGGGTTGCATACGATCAACGCTGCACGGCCGTAGGCTTCCGGCGGGAACAGGTCGGCGGCAATGATCTTAACCTGGCCGGCTAAGCCCAGCCGCGTAATATTTTCATTCGCACAGGCTAAGGCGCGTGGATCCTGGTCGGTGGCGACGATGCGCTTGATTCCGCGTTGTGCGAGTACTGCTGCCAGGACGCCGGTGCCTGTGCCGATATCGAACGCCAATTCTGTCGCGGGCAACGGCGCTTCTTTTACCAGCTGGATATACTCCCCCCGCACCGGTGAGAACACGCCGTAATGCGGATGGATGCGCCGGCCGGACGAGGCAAGCAATGCAGGAATCTCTACCCCGTTCTTGCGCCATTCATGCGCGCCTATCAGGCCTAACAACTCACGGAGCGAGACGATAAATCCCTGTCCAGCCTCGCCTGGATCGCCGTAGGCTTCCTGGCATGCCAGGCTGACATCCGGCGCACGCCGCAGGGGAATGGCATACCCGTCATGCTGTGTGATATCGACGGGGATCAGCAGCATGCCCAGGGTGCGGGCACGCTGGGACTGCGCCTGGCGATGCAGGTGGAAGGCATCAGCGGGCGTTGGGTGAGGTTTAGGCGCTGTTTTCCCGGATGCTTTTGTGGGGGATCTTTTTGAAGACTCCATGCGCCGACCCATTGCCTGCAGCAGTTGGCGCGCATTCTGGTAATCGCCGCGCCAGAGCATGGCCGTGCCTTCGCAAGCCAGGCGATAAGCGGCATCTGCCGTGATGGTATCGTCCGCAGTGACCACGCGTTTAGGAGGCGCGACACCTGCTTCGGATTGCCAGCCTGCGGATTGTGTTTCGCCTGCTTCCTCCCAGACTAAAACCGGACGGACAGCGCCTGCATTATTCAATATGCATGCTCAACGCAGCTTTGTTCACGGTTCTGCTCAATATAATTCCTCTTCACTTTCATCGTCCGGGTCGTCTTCGTCTTCGCCGTCTTTCTCTTCGATGAGTGCCTGGATGTCGTCGACGAACATGCCGCTGCCATTGTTATAGTTTTCAATGGCGCGCGATGAAAGCGCTAGTACTTCGCTGGCGACATGCTCCGAGGAAAGCCGCTGGATATAGAGGGTGACATTTTCCATGAATTCGGCAAAGGTGGTGTCGGGGTCGCTTTCTTCATAGGCTGAATTCACGGCGCTTTGCGCGATCTCGGCGAAGTATTCGTTGATGGCGCTGATGGATTTTTCATCTAATGACATGGGAGAGTCCTTGGTCTGTAAGATTAAATAGGAAGGGAAATTAAGCAGGAAATGCGCCGCTGGGTGTGAAGCATGCTAACGAGCTTATTAGCTGATGAGTGGATTGTTCAACTCAAGCACGACAGGCGTATGGTCGCTGGGCCGTTCCAGTTTGCGCGGCACTTTGTCGATCCAGCTGGCGGTGCAATCCGGCACCAGCGCATTGCTTACCAGGATATGGTCGATGCGCAGTCCGAGGTTGCGGCGGAAACCAGCCATGCGGTAATCCCACCAGCTGAAGCTGCCTTCTGCCTGTTCGAACAGGCGGAAACTATCGTGCAGGCCTAATTCAACCATGCGCTTGAAAGCTGCGCGTTCCGGCTCGCTCACCAGCACCTGGCCCACCCATGCCAGCGGATCGTGCACGTCGCTGTCTTCGGGGGCGATATTGTAATCGCCCAGCAAAGCCAGCCTGGGGTGATTCGCCAGCTCAAGTGCCAGCCAGTTATTCAGTGCATCCAGCCAGCGTAGCTTGTACTGGTACTTGTCCGATTCCAGGCTCTGCCCGTTAGGCATATAGGCACAGATGATGCGGATGCCGGCGATGGTCGCGGTGATGACACGCTTCTGCTCGTCCTCGAAACCGGGAATGCCATGCTGCACATCCGTCATTTCATGGCGGCTCAGTATGGCGACGCCGTTGTAGGTTTTCTGCCCGTTATGGATGGCGTGATAGCCGGCATCGGTCAGCGCCTGGTAGGCGAATTTAGCGTCTTCCTGCTTGGTTTCCTGCAGGCATAACACATCGGTCTTGTGCTCCTGAAGCCAATCCAGCACATGCGGCAGGCGGACGTTCAGGGAGTTGACGTTCCAGGTTGCGATCTTCAAATGGTTTGCCTGCTTAATGGATGACGGATTTTAGCATGGACAAACGACCAGATTGCGCCAAATGCTCTAGGGGAAAAGGTCGAATAATACCTGCAACACTTGAGTGTCAGGCTAAAAACCAATACAGTCCTTGCCTTTTGATTGAAGGCCACAAGTGATCAAAGCTGCTATCTTCGATATGGACGGATTGCTGATCGATTCCGAACGTATCATCATGAAAGCCTGCATAGAGGCCGCCAGGCAAATCGGCATTGTATACACGCAGGCCGAATATACCGAATTGGTAGGTCGGGTCTGGGCAGACTCCTCACGCATCATGGCCGAGCAGCTTGGCGGTATTGAAAACCTGAATCAGGTCATGCAGAGACTGGATGCCCAACTGGCCGGACACAATTACGTATTTCCCCTTAAACATGGCGCGCTGGCGCTGATCCAGCACTACCGCACCAAAGGTGTAGTGTGCAGTGTGGCCTCTTCTTCGCCCCTGCACCACATTACCCATCGGTTGTCGCACGTCGGCGTGGTCGATTATTTTCATCATTTCACCAGCGGGCAAGAGGTGAGTCGTGGCAAACCGCATCCGGATATCTATTTGCTCGCTATGCAAAAACATGGCTTGGCTGCAGAGGAGTGCATTGCTTTTGAAGATAGTGAGCAGGGCGCGCAAGCGGCAATCGCTGCCGGCTTGCGTGTGGTGGTAGTCCCTGATTTAAAACAGCCCAGTAAGTTTGTGCGTGAGAACGCGCATGGAGTGGTGGAAAGTTTGCAGTACTGGCTGGAGAATCATGCCTAATACACATCATGCCTAATACACATCATGCTTAGTACATAGGTATTGGCAAAGTAGCGCAAAAATCACAGCGCACCTATGTGCTGGCAAACTGGAGCCGATTAAGCCGTCATTCCATTGTGGCGCAGTAGCGCATCCATGCTCGGTGCCCGGCCGCGGAACGCGATGAACGATTCCAGCGCAGGGCGTGAACCGCCTTGTGCCAGTATCTCGTTCCAGAAGCGCTGGCCGGTTTCCGGCGACAGCACGCCATTTTCCTCGAACATGCTGTATGCATCCGCCGACAGCACCTCCGCCCATTTATAGCTGTAATAGCCCGCAGCATAGCCGCCGGCAAAGATATGCGAGAAGCCGTTGGGAAAACGCCCCCACTTGGGCGGGCGCACCACGGCCACTTCGTCGCGCACCTGTTCGATCAGGTCCAACGCGGTCAATGTGGCGTGGGGGTCGAATTCGCCATGCAGGCGCATATCGAACAGCGAGAACTCGATCTGGCGCATGGTCTGCATGCCGGCCTGGAAGTTCTTGGCTGCCACCATCTTGTTGAACAGCTCGCGCGGTAAATGCTCGCCGGTGTCCACGTGCTGGCTCATGTGGCGCAGCACGTCCCACTCCCAGTTGAAATTCTCCATGAACTGGCTGGGCAGCTCGACTGCATCCCACTCGACGCCCTTGATGCCGGAAACGCCGTAATCTTCCACGCGGGTCAGCATGTGGTGCAGGCCGTGGCCGAACTCATGGAACAGGGTATTCACTTCATCGTGCGTAAACAGGGCAGGTTTGTCACCGACGGGGGCAGAAAAATTGCAGGTGAGGAAAGCCACCGGCGTTTCGATTTCCCGCCCGCTGACGCTATTGAGTTTCCTGCGGCGGGTGATGGCTTCGTCCATCCATGCGCCGCCGCGCTTGTTGTTGCGAGCGTAGAGGTCTAAATAGAATTGGCCGACCGGATTGCCGTTCTTGTCACTGATCTCGTAGAAAGCCGCATCTTCATGCCATACGGCGGCATCCACCTTCCTGACTTGTACGCCGAAAATGGTTTCGGTGACCTTGAACAAGCCCTCTAGCACTTTCTGCTCCGGGAAATACTGTTTCACTTCCTGGTCGGAAAACGCGTATTTCTCTTCACGCAGCTTTTCCGACACATAGCCGATGTCCCAGGCCTGCATATCCGCTATGCCGAGCTTGGCAGCGTGCTCCGTGAGTTCCTGCATATCGCGGAGCGCAAACGGTTTGGCACGCTTAGCAAGGGTTTGCAGGAACTCCGCAACTTCTGCCGGTGAATCGGCCATCTTGGTGGACAGCGACATCTCCGCATAATTGGTGTAGCCCAGCAATTGTGCCTCTTCCTGGCGCAATTTGAGGATAGCGTACATCAGCGGCGTGTTATCCCACTCCGGCTTACCCAGTTCGGACGCGCGCGTGGCATAGGCGCGATACAGCAGTTCACGCAGGTCGCGATTCTCTGCGTATTGCAGCACCGGCATGTAGGAGGGGAAATGCAGCGTGAATTTATAGCCTTCCTCGCCTGCCTCGCTGGCCGCGTCATGTGCTGCCTGCAGCAGGTCCTGCGGCAGGCCTTTCAGTTCGTTGATGTCCTGCACGATATGCGAGTAGGCATTGGTGGTGTCCAGCAGGTTCTCCTCGAACCGGGTGGTGAGTTTGGAAAGCTCTTCCTGTATCTGCTTGAAGCGCGCTTTCTTGTCGGACGGCAACTCTGCGCCGCCCAGGCGGAAATCGCGCAATTCGTTTTCCACGATCTTCTGCTGTGCAGTACTCAGGCCCTTGAACTCCTCGCTGGCGCGAAGTGCGCGAAATTTGGCGTACAGGCGTTCGTCCTGGGCCAGGTCCGTGTAGAAGGACGTGAGCTTCTGCTCGTTGCAGTTATAGGCTTCCCGCAGTTCGGGGCTATTGACCACCGAATTCATGTGGCTGACCTGCGACCATGCGCGTGAAATCTGCTCCTGCATGTCTTCCAGCTTGCGCGCGAAGTTTTCCCAGGTGGGCGTTTCCGTCGAGCTTGCCAGTGCATCCAGCAGTTCCTGGCCATTCGCCAGGAGATGGTCGATGGCAGGGGTAACGTGGTCGGCTTTCACTTCGTTGAAGCGCGGCAAGCAGGAGAAATCAAGCAATGGATTGCTTAACAACTCATCGGAAACGGCTTGGGATGAAATCTGGTTCTGGGTCACTGCGGGTACATCCTTAATGTTGGCCGATTGGCATCGGTGATTTTGAATCTTAATGAATGCTGCGATTAGCTTATTAAGCGCAGCGTCAGCGGGTAACGGTAATGCTCGCCTTTACTGGCGGCGACGGCAGCTAGGATGCACAGGACGATATTGCCTAGCCAGACGATGCCCATGGCCAGGAAGCCGATGAGGATGATGATCAGCACCGAGCTGATGGCATAGGCGATCAATACCGTGATCTGGAAATTCAGCGCATCGCGGGCCTGCTCGCCGATGTAGGCGCTATCGTCTTTCTTCAGCAGCCATACGATCAGGCTGGGGAAAATGCTGAAGATGGTGCCGGCAAGGTGCGTCAGTACCGCGATGTTCTTCTCATCCGCAGTGGGTGCGCCTGTAAGCGTTTCATGATTTAAATCGATGCTGGGTTCGGTCACGTGCGTGTCTCCTGCAATAAGAGAGGGTCGATTACAGATTAAGTTTCAACATCAACGGTTCCGTGCGGTCGATATCCTGGTTGCCCAGGATTTTACGCGCGGCTGGCACCAGGATCGGCAGGTCGCTTTGCAGTACCTGGCGCTTGACCATGAGTACGTTGGACGGGTGCATGGAAAACTGGCGCAGGCCTAGCCCTAGCAGCAGGCGTGTCAAACGCGCGTCGCCTGCCATTTCGCCGCACACCGAAACCGGTTTGTCGGTTTTCTGGCCCGCACGGATCGTCATTTCGATCAATTGCAGTACGGCCGGGTGCAGGGGATTGTACAGGTGCGACACGGTGTCATCGGTGCGGTCGATAGCCAGCGAATACTGGATCAGGTCATTAGTGCCGAGCGACAGGAAATCCAGTTCGCGGGCAAACGCTTCGGCACACAGGGCCGCCGCCGGGATCTCGATCATGCCGCCCACCTGGATATCTTCGACGAAGGGGATATTCTCCAGCCGCAGGCTTTCTTTTGCCCGCTCTAGCAGCAGCAGCGTCTGGCGCAATTCCGCCAGCGATGACAGCATGGGGATGAGTATCTTGATATTGCCATAATGCGAGGCGCGCAGGATGGCGCGCAATTGCAGGTGGAACATCTGCGGTTCGGCCAGGCACAGGCGTATGGCGCGCAGGCCCAGGGCCGGGTTGGTGCAGGTGCGCGCGCTGTCGGGGTTCATCTGCTTATCCGCCCCAAGGTCCAGCGTGCGGATGGTCACCGGCATTCCCTTCATGGCCATGGCAACCTGTTTGTAGGCGGCAAACTGCTCTTCCTCGCCGGGCATGTCGCGCCGGTTCATGAACAGGAATTCGGTACGGTACAGGCCCACACCGGTGGCGCCGGCTTCCAGTACTTTTACGACGTCGTCCGGCACTTCGATATTCGCGTGCAGTTCAATCGCCGTGCCGTCCAGCGTGACCGGTTTAGTGAGCTTGATGCGTTTGAGCTTCTGCTGCTCGATCTCCCACTGTTCCTGGCGCAGCTTGTATTCCGCCAGCGTGTCCTTGTCAGGATTGATGATCACCACGCCCTGGTTGCCGTCGACGATGATCAATTCGCCGTCGCGGATCAGTGTGCGTGCACGTTGCAGGGCCACGATGGAAGGGATGCTCAGGCTGCGCGCCAGGATAGCCGTATGCGAGGTTGCACCGCCGACATCGGTAATGAAGGCGGCGAACTGGTGTTGCTTGAACTGGATGGCATCGGCCGGCGACAGGTCGTGCGCCACCAGGATGATGGCACTTTCCTGTTCCTTGATATCCACCTGGCCGGGATGGCCCATCAACACCTTGATCACGCGTTCGACCACCTGGATGACGTCCTGCTTACGTTCGCGCAGGTATTCGTCCTCAATCTTGTCGAATTGCGCCACGATGTCTTCCATCTGCTGCTTGAGCGCCCATTCGGCGTTGCACAGTTCGTTCCGGATGATCTGCTTGGGCGCATCCGACAGTGCATGGTCTTTCAGGATCATCAGGTGCGTGCCGACAAAGGCACTCAGTTCGGCGGGCGCACGTTCTGGGAGCTGGCGCCGGATGGTTTCAAGGTCTTCCTGTACGTTCTTGATGGCGGCGTCGAAGCGGGCTATTTCCTGGTCGAGCAGTTTCTTGGGGATCTTGAAATGGACCACCTCCAGCAGCGCATGCGATACCAGGTGGGCTTTGCCGATGGCAACGCCACCCGACACGCCGACACCGTGTATGGCAAAACTCACATTGGGCAGGTGCTTATCCATTATTTTCACTGCTTGGCTTTCATTGATTTAGCTTTACTAAATTTACTCAGGTTCGCCGAAACGATTGTTGATCAGCACCACCAAGGCATCCATCGCTGGTTGTTCATCCTTGCCGGTGGTTTCCAGGATGATCTTGCTACCTTTGCTCGCGGCCAGCATCATGACACCCATGATGCTTTTGGCATTTACCTTACGGCCGTTACGCTCTATCCATATTTCGCTAATGTACTGGCTGGCAGTCTGCGTAAGCTTGGTAGAGGCGCGTGCATGCAGGCCCAGTTTGTTGATGATTTCGATTTCCTGCTTGACCATTTTTCCTGTATTTCCCTTTTTTTAGGGGATTCCCCGTTAATCTGAAATTGAGCGTACTACAAGTATCTTTAAGGAGTATCTTTAAGGCTGCGATGACGCGTTACGGTTCTTGCAGGCTTCTTCAGTAAAATTGATCACACCCTCGCGTCCGCCGCTGAGCGCTTTTTGCGCCAGTATATCGATACTGACATTGCGGTAGGTCAGGGTACGCACCAGCATCGGCAGGTTGACACCGGCCACGCCCTCTACACGACCAGGCTTGAGCAAGCGTCCCACCAGGTTGCAAGGCGTCGCGCCGTAGATATCGGAAAGGATCAGCACACCGTCGCCTTCATCCAGTTCATCCACCATATGCTGCGCTTGCGGCAGCATGGAACCGGGATCGTCATGCGTGCCGATGCCGAGCTGGTTGAGCATGGGCGGGCGCGTGCCCATCACGTGGCTGGCACAGTGGATCAGGCTTTCTCCCAGGGTGCCATGCGCGATAATCAGTATTCCAATCATGGTGTAAATTCCAATTCTCTATGCCGGATTAATACCTTCTGGTTCTTGCTCGCAAAATATCTTCCCAATTCTTCGACCAGATAGACCGAGCGGTGCTGGCCACCGGTGCAGCCTATCGCTACCGTCAGGTAGCTGCGGTTATCGCTGACGAAGCAGGGCAGCCAGCGCTCCACGAAATTGCGGATGTCGTCGTGCATATTCGCCACGGTCGGTTCTAGCTCGAGGAAGGTCTTGACCGCCTTATCGCGTCCCGTCAGCGGACGTAATGCCGCATCGTAGTGCGGATTGGGCAGGCAGCGCACGTCGAATACGTAATCGGCATCCAGCGGCAGGCCATGCTTGAAGCCGAACGACGCGAACAGCAGGGTAAGGCCGCTGTTGTCCATGGCCACGTACTCCTTGACCCAGCCGCGCAGGGAGTTGGCGCTAAGGTTGCTGGTGTCGATGCGGTGGCCAAGATCGGCGATGGGGCTCAACAGCTCGCGCTCAAGGCCTATGCTTTCCGCCAGCGTGGTCTGGTCGTCGCTCAGCGGGTGGCGTCGGCGTGTTTCGCTGAAACGCTTCACCAGCGTTTCCACATTGGATTCCAGGAAGATCACCTTGACCGAGATGCCTAACGCCTTCAGCGCCTCGATATTTTCCGGCAGCGTTTCCAGTGCGGCGCTACGGGTGTCGATGCTGATGGCGATGCGTTCCTGCTTCACTACGCTCAGGTGCTGCCAGATCTGCGGCAGAAGGGTGGCCGGCAGGTTATCGACGCAATAATATCCGCTGTCTTCCAGCGCCTTGAGCACGATACTCTTGCCCGAACCCGAGAGTCCGGTGACGATAACTAGCTGCATGGAAGGGACGGCGGACATGGCGATAGTGAGCCCTTACGGCGTTGGCTTGCTGGCTTTTTGCGTTATTTTGATGGTCTTTTTTGCCGCTTTTTCGGTCAGTGCGGCTTGCTTGGTCGAGGCTGTTTTTTTACGCGTAGTTTGCGGTTTCTCGACATTTTCTATCTTGTAGGCGCGGTTGATTTCGCGGTGTTGGCGCTGCATGAACTGCTTGGTGCCGTTGATGCCGCGTAACAGCAGCATATGGTTGCGCACGGCCACTTCCACCAGTACCGCGATATTGCGGCCGGCGGCGACGGGAATGACGACCTTGGGGATTTTGACGCCCAGTATCTTTTCGCTATGCGATTTTATCTTCAGGCGATCCAGTTTCTCGGGATTCAGGGTGTCCGCCATTTCCAGCTGCACGATCAGGTCCAGCGGTTTGGTCGGCTTGACGGCGTTATCGCCGAACAGCGCACGGATATTCAGCACGCCCAGGCCGCGAACTTCTAAAAAGTCTTGCAGCAAGGCTGGGCAGCGGCCTTCGATACGGTCCGGCGCAATGCGGAAAAAATCGACGATGTCATCGGCTACCAGCCGGTGTCCGCGCGAGATCAACTCCAGCGCCAATTCGCTTTTACCGATGGCCGGGCTGCCTTCAATCAGCACGCCAAAGCCCTGCACTTCAAGAAAGACGCCGTGCGAGCTGTCGGATTCCGCCACCGCTTGCGCCAGGTAGTGGCTCAGCACATCCATGAGGCCGGGGCTTTGTAGTGGGGAGGTGAAAAGGGGGGTGCTGTATTCGTCTGCTGCGCTCAGCAGCTCCGGTGGAGGGGCCTCGCCATTGGCTACCACCACGGCGGCCAGGTCGGTAGAAAACAGGTTGCTGATGGCGCCTGCCAGCTCTTTGTTCTTCAAGCTACGCAGGTAATCCATCTCGGCACATCCCAGCACCTGTACGCGGTTGGGATGCACAAAATTGAGGTGGCCGATCAGCGCCAGTGAAGGCTTGGTGACAGTCTCGCTTGAAAGCAGGTTGTCTCCGCCTGCCACACCAGCCACCCACGTCAGCTTGAGGTTGCGGCGGGTGTCTTTATATAGCTGGTTGACGCTGATTTCGGCCATGATTTAAAACTATTCTGCTTCGGGTTCTATTTCTGATACCTGGTGTTTCAGGGCACCGTTGGTCTTATGGTGGTCCGCGATCTTTTCCTTATGTTTCACTACCTGACGATCCAGTTTGTCGGTCAATGTATCGATAGCGCTGTACATGTTCTCGTTGCTGCTCTCGGCATGAATGTCGTTGCCCGGCACGTGGATGGTCGCTTCCACCTTCTGCAGCAGTTTCTCGACGCTCATGGTGACTTTGACATCGATCATGTGGTCGAAATGATTGCTGACGCGTACCAGTTTGCCCTGGATATATTCGCGCATCGCTGGAGTGATTTCTAGGTGGTGGCCAGTCAGGTTTAAGTTCATGGTTAACTCCTTTTAAGAAACAACAATTGACACAGATCCTGTATGAATGACTACAAAGATTTGCGCTGGTTCGCCGCGGGTATGTTGAGGGACTCGCGGTACTTGGCGATCGTACGTCTGGCAACGACGATGCCTTGTTTGCTAAGGATGTCGGTGATCTGGTTATCCGACAAGGGCTTTTTCTGGTTCTCTTCCGCCACCATCTGCTTGATCAATGCGCGTATCGCAGTAGCCGAGCAGGCGCCGCCGGATTCGGTCGCCACATGGCTGCCGAAAAAATACTTAAGCTCGTAGACGCCACGCGGTGTGAGCATGTACTTACGCGTCGTGACGCGTGAAACGGTGGATTCATGCAGTTCGAGTTCGTCTGCGATCTCGCGCAGTACCAGCGGCCGCATCGCGACATCGCCATGCTCGAAGAAATTGCGCTGGCGGTCCACGATAGCCTGCGATACCCGCAGGATGGTCGAGAAACGCTGCTGGATATTCTTGATCATCCACTTCGCTTCCTGCATCTGGCTCATCAGGTACTGGCTGGAACTGTCGCGATTCCGTTTCAGGATGCCGGCGTAAAGCTGGTTGATGCGCAGCTTGGGTATCACCTCGTCGTTGAGGCTGGCGATCCAGATACCCTTGGTTTTCTTCACCGTGATTTCGTGCTGGATATAGTGATCCGAACCCAGTTTACTGAATTCGCTGCCGGGTCTGGGGTTCAGTTGCGTGATGAGCTGCTGTACTTCTTTCAGCGTCTCGTCGTCGCATTGCAATAGCTTGCGCAGGCGGGCGTAATCGCGTGTTGCCAGCAACTGCAGGTGATGCTCCGCAACATTGAGTGCCAGCTTGAGGTGCTCGGTATCTGCCGGCAAGGCCTGCAACTGCAGGCACAGGCATTCGGCCAGGTTACGCGCACCGATGCCGGGCGGGTCGAGATGCTGGATATGCTTGAGCGCGGTCTGCAGTTCCAGCAGGTCGATTTCGAGTTCCGGAGGCAATAGCTCCGCCAGCTCTTCCAGCGGCTGCTCGAGGTAGCCGTCGTCATTGATGGTGTCCACCAGGAAACGGGTAAGGGTCTGGTCGCGTTCGGACAAGGGCATCAGCGCGACCTGGCTCACCAGGTGGTCGCGCAGGCTTAAGGAAACGGATTCCTGGAAGGTGAAATCGTTGTCATCTTCGTTATTCGAGTTGTTTTCTTCCCAGCGGCCGCCGCCGGAAAACTCGAAATAATCGTCGCCGCCGAAGTCGTCCTGGCGCGGCCCTTCCTCCGGCTTGTCGCTGGGAGCGGGCGTGCTGGTTTCCGGGGCGGAGCCTGAGGGGATGAAACTGTCAGGAATGGCCGACCCGTCCTCGTGCCTGTCCGCACGTTCCAGCAACGGATTCTCCTGCAGGATAGTTTCCAGTTCCTGGTTCAGTTCCTGCGTGGATAACTGCAATAGCCGGATGGACTGCTGCAGTTGCGGGGTAAGCGCCAGGTGCTGCGAAAATTTGAGTTGTAAACTTTGTTTCATGCTTTTAAATCGGTGTCTTAAATCAGGTATCCGCTTCTGTATTTAATAGCTAAATGCTACAGGCGGAAATCCTTGCCGAGATACACTTCCCTAACCGAGTCATTATGGATAATTTCGCTGGGTTCGCCAGCGGCAAATACTTTGCCTTCATTGACAATATACGCCCTATCGCAGATGCCGAGTGTTTCCCTTACATTGTGGTCAGTAATTAATACGCCGATATTGCGCTGCGTCAGGAAACGGATGATTTTCTGGATATCCAGTACCGCGATCGGGTCAATGCCCGCAAACGGTTCATCCAGCAGGATAAACTGGGGGTTCGTGGCCAGGCAACGTGCTATCTCCACGCGTCGCCGTTCGCCGCCTGACAGGCTGACGGCCGCGTTGTCGCGGATGTGCGTAATGTGCAGGTCCATCAGCAGCGATTCCAGCTGCGCCTGCATTTTCTCTTCGCCCAGTTTCTGCAGTTCCAGTATCGCCAGTATGTTTTCAGCCACCGTCATCTTGCGGAAGATAGAAGGCTCCTGCGGCAGGTAGGCCAGCCCCAGCCGTGCGCGCTGGTGCATGGGCAGCCGGCTGATGTCCTTGCCGTCCAGCAGTATGCGGCCGTCATCCAGCGGTACCAAGCCCACGATCATATAGAAACTGGTGGTTTTACCGGCACCGTTCGGGCCCAGCAGGCCGACCACTTCGCCGCTGTTCAGCTGTAAGGATATGTCCTGCACCACGGTACGGGATTTATACTTTTTGCGCAGGCCTACTACAATTAATTCACTCATAATCCGCTTTGTCTGGCCTTGCTAGTTGGCAGTATCGCCAGGCGCTTTCTTTTTCGGCTGTATCACCGCTTTCACGCGGCCGGTGGGGGTGGCTGCGGTCGCCGATTGCGGTCCGCCGCCTATCACCTCGGCATACTCGGCATTGGCGTCGTACATGATGTAATCGCCATGCACGATATCTTCGGCACGCTTCACCCAGGCCTTGGTATACAGCTGTACTTTATCCATGCGGCCGTCGTATTCGATCCGTTGGGCACTGCCCTCCATGTATTCGTTCTTGCCTTCCTGCTTTTGTTTGAAGGTGGTCGGGTTGCCATACGATGTACTGTGCTGAAAGCCCTGGATGTCTTCATGCACCACCAGCTTGTCGCCGCGAATGATGAGCGTGCCCTGCGTCAATATGACATTGCCGGTATAGATACTGGTCTTTTTGGCATCGTTTACCGTCACGGTGTCGGCTTCGAGTTCGATAGGTTTGTCACGGTCGGCCTTTTCTGCATGAGCGCTAAATGCTGCCAGCATGAGTACCATGAACGACAGCACATATCCCGCCTTACGGTGCCCATTGTCATGATGATATGGTTTGCTCATATATTCTCCAGGTTTGCCCTTTGTTCTTTAAGACTCAATTAGACATTAATTTCTAGCTGGCGCTGTTTTTTGCGGACGGCTGGTTTTGACTTCTTTTTTCGCACTGCTCTTGTTTTTTGAACCGGTATTGCCTAGTGCCTGGCTATTGCGCGCTGTGCCCTGGTTTACCGCGCTTTGTTTAGCTGTCGTTTTAGCAGGGCCGGTTTTGGAAACCCCGGCTGTTTTCCTGGGTTTAACCTTGCCGGGCGGCGGCACCGGTTTTTCATAATGCGCCCGGACTTTACTTAACAAAGTGACGGTCTGCTCTGCCTTGTCATAGATCATGCCGGTGGCGTGTATCACGGTTTTAGGTGCCTGCGTGATCACCACTGGCCGGTCGGTGGTGGCCAGGTCTTTTTTCGGGAACACCTTCATATAATCAGTGAGCACGACCATCTCACCCCTGTCCTGGAAGGCCTGCCTGACAACCTTTACATTATCCATGAATTCCACGGTCTCGCCATTGCTCGATACCAGGCCTTTCTGGCCTTCGATCTGCGTGTAGGGCTTGTCTATACCGTACTGCGTAAAGCGCGGCCGCTCCAGCGTCGTGCTGTCGTCATCCGGGTAATGCGTCATGGTCACCGCCGCCAGCATGTACTTGAGGCTGCCGTTCGTGTCTGTTTTCGATGTCACGAAGTTATTCAGGAAATAATCCGGGTCATGCCGGTCTATGCCCGGTGCCTTCGGTTCCGGCGATTGCACGCTCCTGTCTATCCACAGCGTGAGCAGTGCCAACAGTGCCAGCAATGCGAGCGGGAATAGGATAGTGGGGCGGCCATACATTCAAATAAGCTTTATGTTCAGTGGACGGTTAATTAACGTTCACTTCAGGTAAAACGCCATCTGCTCATCGAAGGTGCCTTGTGCCTTCATCACCAGTTCGCACACTTCGCGCACAGCGCCACGGCCGGCCTGCAAGGTCGTCACGTAATGCGCGTATTCCTTCAGCAACGGCATGGCATGCGGTACGGCGATGCCCAGGCCGCAGCGGCGGATAGGCGGTAAATCCACCACGTCGTCGCCCATGAACAGGCATTGCTCTGCTGTCACCTGCATGTCCTCGAGCAGGGCATTGAACGCCACCAGCTTGTCCTCCGCGCCTTGGTAGATATGCTTGGCGCCGATATTTTCTGCACGTTTGATCACCACGTTGGAGGTGCGTCCCGTCATCAGCGCTATCTTCATGCCGGTTTTCTTCAGCATTTTCAGGCCCAGGCCGTCGTGGGAATGGAAGGTCTTGAATTCCTCGCCGTTGTCGTCCAGGCCCAGGCTGCCATCTGTCATCACGCCGTCTACGTCGAAGATCATGACTTTGATTTTCTTTGCACGTTCGTTGATTTCTTGCATATCCAGCATCGTTAAACCACCTTCGCCATGAGTAAGTCATGCATATTTAGAGCGCCGGCTAGCTTGCCGGCACTATCCACTACAAGCAATGCCGTGATCTTTTTTTCTTCCATCAGCGCCACCGCATCGACGGCCAGCTGATCTGGGGAAACGGAATGCGGACTGGTGTGCATGACGTCGCGCATGACAGTGGCATTGATATCCACACCGTTTTCGAAGGCGCGCCGCAAGTCGCCGTCGGTGAATACGCCGAGCGGGTCGTGTGCCGCATCCACCACGGCGGTCATGCCCAGGCCTTTGCGCGACATTTCAAGCAGGCCTTCTTTCAGCGGCGCGCCGGCCTGCACCTGCGGTATGGCATCGCCCTTGCGCATGATGTCGGCGACCAGCACCAGCAGCTTGCGGCCTATGCTGCCGCCGGGATGCGAACGTGCAAAATCTTCGGCGGAGAATCCGCGCATATCCAGCACTGTCACCGCCAGTGCGTCGCCCAGCGCCAGCATTGCAGTAGTGCTGGCGGTCGGCGCCAGCCCGAGTGGACAGGCTTCCTGCGCGACATAGGCGTCAAGGTGCACATCGGCCAGTTGCGCCAGTGATGACTTCGCGTTGCCGGTGATGCTGATGAGTTTTGCGCCCATGCGCTTGAGCAAGGGCACGATGGCGAGCAGCTCGTCGCTTTCGCCGGAATTGGATAGCGCGATCACCACATCGTCTTTCATGATCATCCCCAAATCGCCATGACTGGCTTCGGCCGGATGCATGAAAAAGGAGGGGGAGCCGGTGCTGGAAAGTGTGGACGCGATTTTATGGCCGATATGGCCGGATTTCCCCATGCCGCTCACCACAACCCTGCCGTGGCATTGTAAAATGAGGTTGACTGCGCGCGTGAAACTCTCGTCGAGACGCAATGCCATTGCTTCGATGGCGCTTGCTTCTATTTGCAGGATATCCCTGGCTTTTTGCAGGATATCCTTGTCTGAGATATCGTTTTGCAACGTATCCTGACTCAACCTGACTGAGGTTTCCTGTGCGCTGATTTTTTGTAGGCTCATAGTGTGCAACGCGGTTTTTTGCAGGCTGGGCGCTTTACGACTTCGCTGTACCCATAGCTCCATAATTTGGATGTTCCCATATCTGCCAAGTATAAAAGGGAATGTCATATGAATAAAGGAAGAATGCGCAAATAAAGCCGACTTTGCCCGTAAATTGGCCGGGTAATACTAAAGTCGGCATATTTTTTGCGTTACCGTAATTATGCACGATACGCTGCCCGCTATTTTAATCCTGTTGACGAGCTCCGTACTCGCAGTCGCACTATTCCGTGCATTCCGCCTGCCGGCCATGCTGGCGTATTTCGTGGTAGGCCTGGCGCTCGGGCCGCAAACCTTCGGTATCTTGCCGGATACCGAAGCCAACCGAGAACTGGCCGAGTTCGGCATCGTATTCCTCATGTTCAGCATCGGCCTGGAATTCAGCCTGCCACAGCTCTATGCCATGCGCCGTACGGTATTGGGCATCGGCGGCGCGCAGGTGGCAATCACCATGACGCTCATCATGGGCATCTGCATCCTGGCTGGGCTTAGCTGGCCTGCGGCACTGGTGATCGGCGGCGCCCTTACCATGTCGTCCACCGCGATTGTGTCCAAGCTGCTGGTCGAGCGGCTCGACCTCAATTCGCGCCACGGCCTGCTTTCCATCGGCGTACTCCTGTTCCAGGATATCGCGGTGGTGCCTTTGCTGGTGCTGATCCCTGCACTCTCCGCCCATACCGGCGACCTGGCCACTACCCTCAGCGTTGCCCTGCTCAAGGCGGCGGCCATGCTGACGTTCCTGTTCGTCTTCGGCAAAAACCTGATGAATCGCTGGTTCGGCCTGGTCGCCCGCCAGCGCTCGCGTGAGTTGTTCGTGATGAACGTGCTGATGGTCACGCTGATGCTGGCCTACGCCACCAAACTGGCCGGGCTTTCCTATGCGCTGGGGGCATTCATCGCCGGCATGCTGATCTCCGAAACGCGTTACCGCTACCAGGTGGAAGCCGATATCGCGGCTTTCCGCGACATCCTGCTCGGCCTGTTCTTCGTGACGGTGGGCATGCTGCTGGACGTGAATGTGCTGGCTTCCAACATCGGTCTCGTCATAGTGCTGGTCATCGGGCTGGTCGTGCTTAAAGCGGTGGTGGTCGCTATCATCAGCCGTTTCTTCGGTTACGAGCCCGGCGTGGCGGTGCGCGCCGGCGTGACGCTGGCCCAGGCCGGCGAATTCAGCTTCGTATTGCTGGCACTAGGCCTCGAACACGGCCTGCTGGGTGGGCAGGCGCTGCAAGTCGTGCTGGCCGCATCGCTCATTTCCATGGTGGTGGCGCCCTTTATCATCCAGCACAACCTGCAGATCGCCGAGTTTTTTGCGCGCAGTTACACGCGCAATCGCGGCCGCCAGATCGAGGACATCAAGTCCATCGGTAAGGAATTGTCCGGCCACGTCATCATCTGCGGTTTCGGCCGTAGCGGACAGTACCTGGCGCGCTTTCTTACCGAAGAAAACATTCCCTTCATCGCGCTGGATATCGATTTGAACCGCGTGCAGGAAGCCGCCGCCGCCGGTGAAAACGTGGTGTACGGCGATGCCAGCAAGCGCGTGGTACTGGAGGCGGCCGGGGTCGAGCGGGCGAAGGCGCTGATCGTCAGCTACAACGACGAGCAGGCGACCATCAAAGTACTCAATACCGTGCATGAGAATTACCCCGACCTGCCCAGCGTCGTGCGCACGGTCGACGACAGCAATATGGAAGCCTTGCGCGAAGCAGGCGCCAGCGAAGTGGTGCCGGAGCTGCTGGAAGGCAGTCTGATGCTGGCCTCTCATGCATTGGTGCTGCTCGGCGTGCCGCTCAACCGTGTGGTCAAGCGCATCCGTATCTTCCGCGAGGAGCGCTACAAGATGTTCCGCGGATTCTTCCATGGCATGTCGGATATCGAGGACGACGGCAACGACAAGAGCCAGCCGCGCCTGCATTCCGTGGCGATACCGCCGCATGCGTTCTGCATCGGCAAGCGCGTCAAGGACATGGGCCTGGAAGGCTATCGCGTGGAGGTGAAGACCATACGCGGCATGAACCTCAAACAGGTGGAAGCCGAACCGGATTCGATCCTGCGTGAAGGCGATGTGGCGGTGCTGTTGGGCAGGCCGCAGGACCTGGTAAGCGCCGAGAAAATACTGCTGACCGGTAAATGAGCCAACACAACTCTAGTCAGCACATGTCTAATCGACATGTGCTGATAGTCGGCGGCGGCATCGCCGGCTGCATGACCGCCATGAAACTGGTCGAACGCGGTTGCCAAGTGACGGTGGTGGAACGGGGCGAAATCGCCAGCCAGCAGTCGGGCGAATCGTCCTGGGCGGGTGCCGGCATTTTGTTCCCCCTGTTGCCCTGGATGTACCGCGATGCCGTCAACCAACTTACGCTGGCAGGCGCTGCCATGTACCCCACCATCTGCCGCATGCTGCTTGATGAAACCGGCATCGATCCCGAGTATGACCAAAGCGGCATGCTGGTGCTACCGGCTTTCGACGCCGCCCAGGCTACGGCCTGGTGCGCCGCCAACCAAATCACTGCAAGCGCTGAGCCTGCTGCCGACTACCCAGTGCAATCCCTGAGTCCAGGCGACGCACTCTGGTTGCCGCTGGCAGGACAAGTTAGGCCGCCCAATCTGTTGAAAGCCTTGCGGCAGTGGTTGGTGCTGCACGGCGTGACATTGCGTGAACACACCCAGCTAACACCGCTGGCGGAAATCGATCAACTGGAAAGCTGGGAAACGACCGAGGGCGAAACCCTGCATGCCGATAAATTCGTCGTGACATCCGGCGCCTGGAGTTTCGAACTATTGCGCGCGAATGCCATGAAACTCAATATCAAGCCCATGCGCGGCCAGATCCTGCTGTACCAGTTGCCGCATCGCGAGTTGACACATATGGTGTATCGCGAAGGCTTCTACCTGGTGCCGCGCAAGGATGGCATGCTGCTGGCAGGCAGTACGCTGGAAGACGTGGGCTTCGATACCGCGACCACAGAGAGCGTGAAACAGGAATTACAGCGCAAGGCCGAGGCCATATTGCCGGTGCTTAAAGACTTGCCGGTGCTCAAGCACTGGAGCGGCTTGCGGCCTGGCACCCCGGAGAACCTGCCCACTATCGCCGAGCATCCTGCGATAAAGAACCTGTTCCTGAATACCGGTCATTTCCGCTATGGGCTCACCATGGCCCCCTGCAGTGCGGACATGGTCGCCAGTTTGATATGCGGTGAAACCCCGGCACACGACGTTTCTGCATTTCAATTTCCAACCTGAACCTGAACCTGAACCTGAACCTTAATCTGTCCCTGTTCCCTGGCGGGTTTTCACTGGTATTCGATTGGAATTAATACCGGCAATAGCCGAAATCACTAGTCCATTTGGACTATCGCGGTATACAAATCCCTACGCTAGAATCTGCCCTGCAATACCAAAACAATAACGAGGGAACAAAAAAATGATCAATAAAACCTTGCGCGCATTTGCCGTCACTTTGCTGGCACTGCTGGCCTTCAATGCAAACGCTAATAACAACATCACCGCACCGCTCACTTTCGATTCAAACGACGAAGCTGCCTTCAGCAGGACATTCCACCTGGGCGAGTTCGGGGCATTCACTGACAGCTATACCTTTTCGATACAGTCCGGCACAGAAGCCGATTTGAGCGCGAATGTCGGTAGCAAGTACTCCCTGAGCTTTGCCAATATCGTGCTGTTCGGTGTTGACCTGACCAATGTCAGCCTGACCGGCCTGGTGAATGTGAACGGCGTTCAAACGACCACTTCATTCGGCTTATTCAACCTTGGCAAAAACAATACCTTCAGTCTTGAAGCATCGAACCTGACCGCAGGTGATTACTCACTGAATATCTCCGGCATCTCAGCCTTGACTTCCGGAGTGTTCAAATCCAAATACAGCGGCGATGTTTCATTGACCGTGACCGCGGTACCGGAACCTGAAACCTACAGCATGATGCTGGCGGGTCTTGGTTTGATGGGCTTTGTCGCGCGGCGTAAGCTGAAAGCGTAATACGCTTCGACAATAAAAAAGCCACCTACGGGTGGCTTTTTTATTGTCGACTTATTGTCGTGATCAACACGTAATTAAATTTTCCCGATCAAGTGCTGGAACCAGTTGCTGTAATTGGCTACCGCCCATAGCCCGATGATCGCGGCCAGGCCGAGAAATTGCCACAGCGCGCCTTTCGGCCGCAATACATCGAAATACCGCAGGCCGACGATGACCGCATTGCGTTTCAATCGGCTGGACTGGATATAGGCGCTGACCTGCTTGAAGATCAGCCACACGGCGTAGCCCACCGTCAACGACAGCAACACGGAGCGGAAGATATCCACCAGGTTGATGTCGCCGCCCAGGTATTTTTTGTAATAGATGGAAATCATGCCGACGATGATCGAAGCTGCAACCGCCACCATGGCGTTGCGGATGGCGCCGCGCTTCTGCTCAGTGGCCGCTTCGCTCAGCTCCGAACGTACCTGCTCGATCTTGTCGGTGATCATGGTAGACGACTCGATGCGCAGTTTCTCGATGCGTTCGTCCAGCACCTTGCCCAGGCTGACGGTAGCGTAATCGATCAGCGCCTCGATGTCCGTTTTGGTCAATTGCCGCTGGTCATGCACGGCATCGCTCACCTGCTTGATGCGCTCGTCCAGTTGGTCGCTGGCGCGTTCCACCACGTCGTTCAACTGCTGCCCGGCCAGCGTCACCGCCTGGTCCATGCGGTCGCCCAGCATCTCGATTTCTGCTTTATAACCGGTCAATAAATTGCCCATGGACTTCTCCTGCGGATAGTAAACTCGGATGGCACATTAAATCGATACGTTCGCTTGTACCATACTTCGACTTCAACGGAATTACAATCAGCCTTCATTACCAGCACAAATGCTATGCCCTGGGAGGCAAGCTAGATAAGCCTCACAGGGTAGGTGCATAGTGATATCAGCCTGAGATATTCTCTTTCAAGTAACGGATAAACGGAAAAGTGTGATTGGCATAGTGGTGTAGTTGGATCAGAATCAAATTTGAATCAATTTTGATCCGCTATCCATTTCCCAGACTTCCCACCCGTCTTCTCCAGCAGCTTGATCTCGCTGATCACCATTCCCCGGTCTGCCGCTTTGCACATGTCATAGATCGTCAGCAGGGCGACGCTGGTCGCTGCAAGCGCTTCCATCTCTACACCTGTGCGGCCCACGGTTTCTGCCGTGACGGTGCAGTGGATGGTATTGATGGATTCTTCGATTTGGAATTCGACGCCAACCTTGGTCAGGCTGATGGGGTGACAGAGCGGGATCAGGTCCGAGGTGCGTTTTGAGCCCTGGATGGCGGCGATGCGGGCGATGCCCAGCACGTCGCCTTTCTTGGCGTCGCCCTTCAATATAAGCGCCAATGTGGCTGGCAACATGCGGATCTGGCCGGTGGCGACGGCGACTCGGTGCGTCTCGGTTTTTTCGCCCACATCGACCATGTGCGCCTGGCCTGCGGCGTCGAAATGCGTGAAATGGCTCATGAAAATTGCCCGCCTAAATTAAGTGGTGAAAGTATGGCAGCCATCGTGAACCCGGCTGCTAAGTTCGTTATCATAACAACGATGAGAAAAGTTTACCCCTTCAAGTTCTGCGTGTGCGCCATTGCGCTGAGTGTCATGGCGACAGTCGTTGCCCCAAGCGTACTGGCGGACGGCCTGCCCGAGCTGGGCGATGTGTCGGCCACTGTGCTGTCGCCGTTACAGGAAAAGCGCATCGCCGACCAGATCATGCGCGAGGTGATGTCCAGCGACCAGGTAGTGAGCGATGTGGAGATCACCGATTACGTGCAGAACCTGGGCAATAAGCTGGTGGCCAGTGGGCCGGACAAAACCCAGCAATTCAACTTTTTCGTGCTGCGCGACAACACCATCAACGCGTTTGCCATGCCGGGCGGCGTCATCGGTGTGCATACCGGCCTGATCGTGGCTGCCAATAACGAATCGGAAGTGGCCGGCGTGCTGGGCCACGAGATCGGCCATATCACCCAGCACCACATGGCGCGCATGCTGGCCCAGCAAAAGAAGGATTCCATCGTCAACATCGCCACCATGGTACTGGCACTGCTGGCATCGGTCGGCAATCCGCAATTGGGTAGCGGTGCATTGGCAGCCGCGTCCGCCAGCACGATACAGAAACAGCTGGATTACACCCGCGAGCACGAACGCGAGGCAGACCGTGTGGGTATGCAGATACTCGGCGATGCCGGATTCGACACGCATGGCATGGCCACGTTTTTTGAAACACTGCAGAAGGGCTCGCGTTTCTCGGAAGGCAGTGCGCCGTCTTTCCTGCGCTCGCACCCGGTGACGACCGAACGGATTGCCGACGTGCGTGGACGCGAATCCAGCGCCAGTTTCCGGGCGCTGGCGTATAGCCCGGATTTTGACTATGTACGCTCCAAGCTAGTGGCGACACTAGGATCGCCGCAGCAGGCCGTTGCGGTATTCAGGGGCAACCTGGATCAGAAGCGATGTAGCAATGAGGCTGCCCAGCGTTACGGTCTGGCGATTGTCCTACTGCGCGCCAATGACCTTGCAGGCGCGGACAAGCAACTGCAATGGCTACGCGAAAACGCGCCTAGGCATTCCATGTTTGCCACCCTGAGCGCCAATATCGCTGTCGCGCGCAATAATCCGCCACAGATCGAAAAAGAGTACCTTGCCGGCCTGGCCGAATACCCCAATAGCCGCGCCTTGATCTACGGCTATGCCCAGCATTTTTTAAATTTGGGAGAGGCGGATAAAGCGCTTAAACTGGTGAATGAAAAGCAGTATATGTATCCCGATGACCCTTATTTTTACGAGCTCACGGCGAAAGCCTATACCCAGCAGGGCAAAAAGCTGCTCGCATACCAGGCGCAATCGGAAGCCTATTTCAGGCGCTACAACATACCAAAAGCGGTAGAACAGATGGATCTGGCAGTCAAGGCAGGCGACGGCGATTTCTACCAGCAGTCGATCGTGGAAGCGCGGTTGAACCAGCTTAAGCTGTTGGTGATCGATCCCAAAAAACAGATATAAAGGACGCGAATGCAACGAAGACGATTTGTGCAGGGCCTGGGAATGGTAAGCGCCATGCTGCTGATGCCCGGCTATAGTCTGGCTGCAGCCATCGCCAGTCTATGGAACAAGCAAGCATTTGAATCCAAAGATCTGGAGGGCGCGATGCAGGGAATGCAGTTTCCCCTCGAAACGCCCGTCGGCGATATCCAGATCACGGCGCCGGACCGTGCCGAGAATGGCGCGGTGGTGCAGGTCGAGGTGACCAGCCGCATCCCCAATACCGAGTCCATCGCGATTCTTGTGTCTAAAAACCCGACCCCCCTGATCGCCAATTTCCTGTTCAGCAACGGCGCGCAGCCTTTCGTGGTGACGCGCATCAAGATGGCCGAGACGGACGATGTGCAGGCCATCATCAAGGCAGGCGACCAGTATTTCAAGGCCAGCAAGCGCGTGGAAGTGCTGGCGGATGGCTGCAACTAATGGATAAGTACTGATGGATAAGAAAACTGCCAACGATATCAAGATGCGCGCCGTGTTAAAAGGCGACATCACCGAAGTGAAAATGCTGATGACTCACCCCATGGAAACGGGACGCCGCAAAAACGACCTGGATGAGACCGTGCCAGCGCATTTCATCCAGCTGGTGACCGCGACGCTAAACGGTAAGCCCGTGCTGGAAGCGCAATGGGGCACCGGCATGTCGAAAAATCCTTACCTGACGTTCCATTTGCAGGGCGCAAAAGCCAGCGATACTGTTGCGGTGACCTGGCATGACAACCTGGGCGAGAGCGGCAACGCGGAAATCAAGATAGTCGCAGCATAAGCTTTCGCTCTACTTCCTTCCCAATTAATCCTCGATAAGAATGAACTCATGACGGTAAAAGACAGCAATGGAACGACCCTGGCGGATGGCGATTCGGTCCAGGTGATCAAGGACCTGAAAGTGAAAGGTACTTCTATCACACTCAAGCGGGGCACGGTCATCAAGAATATCCGGCTGACCGAAGACGAAGAAGAGATCGAGTGCAATGCCGATAAGGTAAAAGGTTTGGTGCTGAAAACCTGTTTCCTTAAAAAAGCTTAAGTCACAAAATTTAGCGCTTCACTCAGGCCAGCAACTCGGCAAGGTGTTGCTTTAGCGTGGCTTCATTGCAAAAAGTAAGTTCGTATGTGCTGCTCAAGCCTTGTGCTTTGTCGTTTTCCAGTCCTGCAACGCAAATAATGAACTGTTTCTTCTCAAGCCCCAGTTTTTTGCGCAGCGATCTGTATTTTTCAATGTTGGATCGATAGTCGCCGGATTTGCATTCTATGCAAACCGGCAGATGCCCATCTGCCAGAAGCAACACATCGAGCTCGTGTTTTTCACCGTTCTGATAGGCAATTTGCAAACTGCGGGCACAGGAGAATTTACTGCCTGCCTGTTGCAAAACCTCCAGCGCCTGAATTAGGGCAAACCATTCCAGCCATTGGCCATTGAAGAACTGCTTGATCTGTAATGCCGTTTGCAACACCACTTTCAAGGACTTCTCTTTTTTATCGTGTATATAACGCGTAATAAATGAATGGTCGTGCAACTGGTGGCAAAAAGCGATCAGGGCATTTGCTTCTTTCGGCTCCATTTTTGCCAAACTGATGCTGGCTACTTGGTAGTCTTTTTTATAGGCAAAACAAATCTGGTCCAGCAGTAATTTATAGCCTGGATAATGGCGGCCGATGATGGTCGCCATCTCGTCGAAAAACCCTGTGGTGTCGACCGCCGCATGGTTCGGCAGGGAGCTGATGTTCTTTTTCTCCAGCCATGCGACCAACGGTGCATGTTGATCTGGATTTGCCAGCAAGTCGGTATTGGAAATGTTGATTGCTGCAAGGGCGGATGGCTCGGCTGTGTTGCCGGCGTGGGGCGCTGGTTGGGTTTGCTGCTGGAGAGCGGTATGCGTTGATAACAGGGAAAAGTATTTTTCCAGCAGTTTTGTGGTGAAGAACGTGGTGTCCCACACAGGGCCTTGCTGCTGGCATTTGGGGCATGGTATCGAGGTGCCTATTGCCTGGCTGGTTTCCAGTACGTGATTGCATTTACTGCAGCGAAAGATAGCCATGGAATCCCCTTATCTTGTTTTGTACCTTCTTTATACCGCCAATAGTTGCCTTAGCAGCGGCAGCGTCACCGGGCGCTTGTACGTAAGCGACCACTCATCCAGTGCATCAAGTGTAGAAATCAGCGAGGGCATGTCGCGGCGTAGGTGGCGCAGGCAATATTCCAGCACCTCGTCCGGCAGTTTCATGCCGCGCGCTTGGGCGTGATTCTTGAGCGCCTGCGCTTTTTCTTCATCGCTCAGCGGATGCAACTGGTAGCTTAAGCCCCAAGCCAGGCGAGTGGCCAGGTCGTCGCGCAGGTTCATCTGCATGGGAGCGGCAATGCCGCTGGCTATGAGTGCACCGCTGGTTTCGCGTAGTTGGTTGTAGGTATTGAAAAGCGCTATCTGCTGGTCATTAGATAACAGGTGCACGTCATCTGCACAAAAGATGGTATGCGCCGAATACGTTGCTATTTCCCTCGCGGCTGCCAGCAGGTGGCTCTTGCCGCTGCCTGTATCGCCCCACAGGTAGATAAAGCGAATACCTGCGTCGTTTGCATTCGCCGTAGTGGCCAGGCGCAGGCTGTGCAGCGCTTCGGCATTGCGCCCGGCGATGAAGTTATCCAGGCTGGGCGCCGCAGCCGGCTGTATATCAAGTAGTAATTGTTTCATGGAGTAATGGCAAAATCGGCCATTGGCCGGGTTGCAGGCGCTTATTTCAGGTAGACATTGCTGGTCAGGTAATGCTGTTTGGCATGTTTGATCCCCACCGCCAGGGCTGCACTCACCGGCAACGCCAGCAGCACCCCGGTGAAGCCGAATAGTTGCCCGCCCGCCATCAACGCGAATATGACCATGGCGGGATGCAGCCCGATACGGTCGCCTACTAATAACGGGGTCACAAAGAAGCTTTCGACCACCTGGCCGGCGGCGAATACGCCCATCACCGGGATCAGCTGGCTGAGGTTGGAAAACTGCAGCAAGCCTGCCAGCATGGCCATGATGATGCCGGTGGTCGGGCCCAGGTAGGGGATGAAGGTGATGATGCCGGCGATGATGCCGATGGGGATCGCTAACTCGAGGCCAGCCATCCATAAACCCAGCGCGTAGAAGGCGCTCATGATCAGCATGACGGAAAGCTGGCCGCGCAGGAATTCGCCCAGCATAAGGTCGATTTCGCCGGCGATCTCAGCCGTTTTGGCATACCAGCGACGCGGAATGAGCTCCGCGATTTCATCGATCATGAAATGCCAGTCGCGCAGCATGTAGAACATGACGATCGGCAACACCGCGATATTGGCGACCCAGCCTACCAGCGCCAGTCCATGGCTGCTGAGGGCTGTCAGGAACTGGCCGGCGAAGTCGCCAGCCGATTTCCAGTTCTTGGTGATCACTTCCTGTATCTGGGTCGGGTCGATGGCCAGCGTGATGCCGAAATGCTGCGACAGCCACGGATCCACGCGCTCGCGCAAGGTAGTGAGGTAGCTCGGCAGGCGTTGCATCACCACCGTCAGCTCTTTCTGCAGCAGTGGTATCACGATCAGCAGCAGCAAGACGATCAGGCCGGCGACCAGCAGCATCACCAGCAGGGTGGCGATGGTTCGGCCTATGGTGAAACGGCCTATCTTGACGCCTTCCAGCTTGTCCACCAGCGGAGTGCAGATATACGCCAGGATGGCGGCCACCAGGAAGGGGGTAAGGATGGGGGATAGCAGGTAAATCGTGATCACGGTAAAGGCGATCAGTAAAATCACGCGATAATCCGGTAACTGCTTGTCTTGTTTAGTAGTCATTTAAGTTAAAATTCGTTATTCCGTCATCATGACGTAGTCGATAATATTTGAAATGCAGTTTCAGAAAGAGAGAACCACTTGAATTCCAATGATTCCAGTCCCAAAGATTCCAGCAATCCATCCATGAGCTACCGCGACGCGGGCGTCGACATGGAAGCCGGCGATGCACTGGTCGAGCAGATCAAGCCGTATGCGAAGCGTACCATGCGCCCGGAGGTTTTGGGTGGAATCGGCGGTTTCGGCTCTTTGTTCGAAGTGCCGAAAAAATTCAAGAACCCGGTGCTGGTATCCGGCACGGATGGCGTCGGCACCAAGCTAAAACTGGCATTCCAACTGGATAAACATGACACCGTCGGTATCGACCTGGTGGCCATGAGTGTCAACGATATTCTGGTACAGGGTGCCGAGCCGTTGTTTTTCCTGGATTACTTTGCCTGCGGCAAGCTGGAAGTGGGCGTGGCGGCACAGGTGATCAAGGGCATCGCACAAGGCTGTGAGCAGGCCGGCGCAGCCCTGGTAGGCGGCGAGACGGCTGAAATGCCGGGCATGTACCCTGCCGGCGAATACGACCTGGCCGGCTTTGCGGTCGGCGCCGTGGATAAGGAAGCCATCATCGACGGCACCACGATTGCGGCCGGCGATGCGGTGCTGGGCCTGGCCTCCAGCGGCGCGCATTCCAACGGCTATTCGCTGATCCGCAAGCTGATCGAGAAATCCGGCATCGATTTCGACAGCGATTTCGGCGGCAAGCCGTTCCGCGATGTCGTCATGGCGCCGACGCGTATCTATGTCAAACCGTTGCTTAAATTAATGGCGGGATTGCCGGTGAAAGGCATGGCCCACATCACCGGCGGCGGTATCACCGAAAATGTGCCGCGCGTATTGCAGCCCGGCCTCACTGCCGAAGTGAAAAAAGACAGTTGGGCCATGCCACAGCTATTCTCATGGCTGCAGGCACAAGGCAATATCACCGATGATGAAATGCACCGCACCTTCAATTGCGGTATCGGCATGGTGGTGATCGTGGCGAAAGAGCAGGCTGAGGCAGCGAAGAAGCTGTTAGAAGCAGAAGGTGAACAAGTGTGGGAAATCGGGTTTATTCGAACTCAACAGGCGGGTGAGGCTCCAACGGTAGTGATGTGATCAGCACTGGCGGCAATTGTCGCCATCCGGAGCCCCAGGCTTTGGCTGTCGCTGGCGAATACTACTAACCCTGTCCCGGCCAAGCCTTGTGCATATATGGCTAGGCACTATTGGAAACTACACATGAAACCATTTTTGCATAGCCTGGCGCTTTCTTTATTGCTCATTGCCGGGATTGCCGACGCTGCACCCAAGCAGGTCGATGCAGTCTACCAGGCCACGCGCGGCGGACAGCCGTTCGCGACCATCACCGAAACCTTCAGGCAGGAAAACGGCCGCTACAAGATCGAAAGCGTGACCAAAGGCATCGGCGTGTATGCCCTGCTGGGCAAGCGCACACTCAGCAGCGAGGGCGAAGTGACTGCCGAAGGATTGAAACCCAGCCATTTCGAATTGCACCAGGGCGACAATGCAAAGAAGTCGCTGTATGCGGATTTCGACTGGGCCGCCAACCAGCTGAACATGAAGGTCAAGGGCAGCCCGGTTACGGCGCCGCTTGAGAAAGGCACGCAGGATATCCTGAGCCTGGTATACCAGTTCATGTTCGTGCAACCGGGCGGCAATGAATTCACCTTACCCGTGACCACGGGCAAAAAAGTACGCAGCTATACCTACCAGGTGACGGAACGCTCTGCCGCGGTGGATGTGCCGGCCGGGAAATACAAGGCCATCCATATGCTGAATGCCGGTAAGGACAAGGATACCGATGACAAGGAATTATGGCTGGGCATAGAGGCGCATTACCTGCCGGTCAGCCTGTTGATGCACGACGACAACGGCACGGTAATCGAGCAGACCTTAACCAGCCTGCATATTGAGTAATCCACCCCAAAATTCCAGGTTTACCTTTCTGCGGCGCGCAGGTTTTTGGCGGGCCGCTATCGCATTACTACTATCGCTATTGCTGCACCTGCTGGTGGTGGGCGGAAGCGGGTGGCACTGGCCTGAAGCAGAAGCGCCGGAAATGGTCATCGAAACCCGGCTGATGGCGCTTCCTGTCCCTGTTAAAAACGTTACGCCTGTAGCCAGCCGACCGAAAGCCAAGCCCGCGCCGGTTGTTCAAGAGGCGCCCGCGCCCGAGGTGGCTGAATCCCCGGCACCCCAGGCCGGAACGGAAAATGTGGACACAACGGAAGATGTGCCGGCAACGCAAGAAGCAGAGGCGGTTCCACAGGATGCGATACCGATTGCCGAAGACCAGCCCGAGGTGGACAAGCCCAAGCCGCCCAGTTACGTGGACATGGATTACGACCTTAGCCGGGGCGGTGACAGCGGCAGGATAGGCGTGGTGCATGTGCTCTACAACAAGCAACGCGATGGCAGCTACAAGTTGCGTAGCGAGACCAAGGCCCAGGGCCTGGCGGCATTGTTCGTATCCGGGGAGTTGATCCAGACGAGCAGCGGCATGGTGACTGAGCATGGGCTGCAGCCCGCCCACTTCGCGTACGAATTCGGCAACAATAGCGACAAGCACCAGTACGCTGATTTTGACTGGGCCTCGGGTCAGCTTACAATGCACACCAGTAAGGGCGATAAAACCGTGCCATTACCTGGAAACGCGCAGGATTTACTGAGTTTCATGTACCAGTATATGTTTGTACCGCCGCTGCTGGAGATGCAGCTGTCCGTCACCAATGGCAAGAAACTTAGCCATTACGTGTACACGTTTGAGGGCGAGGAATCTGTGAATACAGGGCTGGGCGATCTGCGTAGCCTGCATATCGTCAAAAAGAATGGCGAGTCCGAAGAGAAAACCGAACTGTGGCTGGCCATCGACCACCACTATTTACCGATCAAAATACGCAAGACAGAAAAGGATGGGAAATCGTACGAGCAGTTAGTGACTCGACTTTCTACCGAATAAGACTTATGAGCATCAATAAACCAGCCGGCACTAATCAACCGGCCAGTAAACCGGCAAGCGCAGCGAATGCCAGCAAATCCACCAATGCGATTAATCCCAACCTGCTGCGCCTGGCCGGTATGGCGCTGGCGGATGTGTTGTCCAACACAGGGCCTGCCGATGTCAAGCTGGGCTGGTTCTTCAAACAGAACCGCGAACTTGGTACCAAGGATCGCGCATTCGTCGCCGAGTCCGTTTATGGCGTACTGCGCCGCAAATCTTTCCTGGCGTACGTGGCGGATGGCGAAGATCCGCGCAAGCTGCTGCTGGCCTGGCTGCTACGGGTTGAAGGCATGAGCATGCGCGAGCTGGACGAAACGCTGAACAAGCAGCAGAAGGAATGGGCGCATGAGATCAAGGCCCGGTCGACCGATGACTTGCCTAAGTACATGCAGGCCGATTTGCCTGAATGGTTCTGGGAAAGCCTAGTAGCGCAATACGGTGAAGAGCAGGCGCTGACTATCGCGCGCAGCATGCACCAGCCTGCGCCGCTGGACCTGCGTGTGAACCTGGTGAAGACCACGCGCGAGGATGTCAGCGCCAAGTTTGCCAGCGAGCAGACCGAGGTCAGCCCCACACCGTATTCGCCCAACGGCCTGCGCATGGGCCAGAAAATGACCATCAGCCGGCATAAGCTGTTTACCGACGGCATGATCGAAGTGCAGGACGAAGGCAGCCAACTACTGGCCCAGCTGGTGGCGCCGCGACGCGGCGAGATGATCGCGGATTTCTGCGCCGGTGCCGGCGGCAAGAGCCTGGCCATGGGCGCCATGATGCGCAACTCCGGCCGTATCTATGCATTCGACGTTTCGGAAAAACGCCTGCAGAACCTGGGTACACGCCTGAAGCGCTCCGGGCTATCCAACCTGCACAGCCAGCTGATTAGCAGCGAGCAGGACCCGAAACTGAAACGCCTGTTCGGCAAATTCGATCGCGTGCTGGTGGATGCGCCATGCAGCGGCCTGGGTACCTTGCGCCGTAATCCCGACCTGAAATGGCGGCAGACGCCACAGGATATCGTCGAGCTGACGGCCAAGCAGGCGCGCATCCTGGAACGCGCAGCCAAGCTGGTGAAGCCGGGCGGCCGCCTGGTGTATGCAACCTGCAGTCTGTTGCAGGAAGAGAATGACAACATCGCCGATGCCTTTATTGCGCTGCATCCGCAGTTCACCCTGGTGCCTGCCAACACCATCCTGGCGCAACAGCAAATCGCGCTGGATACCGGCCCTTATTTAAAACTACTGCCGCACTTGCACCAGACCGACGGCTTTTTCTCTGCCGTGTTCGAGAAGGAAAAAGCGCCGGCCAAGCTGGCACCCGCAGTGGAGGCGATCGAAGAGCCGCTAGGTGAAGTGCATGAACCTATCAGCGCCGCGGTACCGGTGCCCAGGCAGGCTGTTGAGACCGTAGAAGATACCGGGCTGCCTGTCGAGCCCGACGCCGAACCGGTATAGCCGCATGAAACTGCCCAGCCTGAATGCCCAGATCATGCTCGCCGCCGTGCTGGGGATAGGGCTGGGCTGGGGGGTGGGCGGACTGCCTGCCGATTCGCTGGGCAGGGAAACGGCGCTGTACGCTGCCGGCATGGTGGGCAACCTGTTCATCGATCTCCTGAAAATGATACTGGTGCCGCTGGTATTCACCTCCATTGCGGTCGGCATAGCCAACCTCCAGGCGCATCGGCAAGTGCATAAGGTATGGGTCAGCACCCTTGTATTTTTTGTGTTCTCCATGGCGCTGGCCATCTTCTTGGCGCTGCTTGCAGCCAATATATTCAGGCCGGGTGAAGGCATGCACCTGGCCATGTTCCAGGATGCCATGCAGGGATTCCAGGCCAAGCAGATGTCCCTGCCGGAATTCTTCACCAGCTTTTTGCACAGCCTGTTCCAGAACCCGTTTGCTGCGCTGGCGAAAGGCGATGTGCTGGCGGTGGTGGTATTGGCCCTGTTCACCGGCATTGCGCTGGTGATGGGCGGCGCCCGCTACCGCAATATCCTGGCACTGCTGCAGGAAGCGCTGGAGCTGGTGATGCGTATTGTCGGCTGGATAATGTACCTGGCGCCACTGGGCATATTGGCGCTGCTGATCAAGCTCGTGGCCACACAGGACGTGGCCCTGATGGGCAGCTTGGGCAAGTTCGTGGCGGTGGTGGTGGGGACGACCTTGCTGCACGGCGTCGTGCTGTTGCCGCTGATCTTGTTCCTGGTGACGGGAAAATCGCCGTGGTGGTTCTGGCGAGGCGCCCGTGAAGCATTGGTGACCGCGTTTGCCACCAGTTCAAGCTCCGCCACACTGCCCGTTACACTCCGCTGTGTCCAAACCAATCTTCAAGTGAAACCGGAAATTGCAGGTTTTGTAGTGCCACTTGGCGCCACCATCAATATGGACGGTACTGCCCTGTACGAAGCCGCTGCTGCATTATTCATTGCCCACCTGGCCGGAGTGGAATTGAATCTGGCCCAGCAACTGGTCGTCGCATTTACCGCCATGATCGCGGCCATGGGCGCACCCGGCATCCCCAGTGCTGGCATGGTCACGATGGTGATGGTGCTGCAGTCTGTCGGCCTGCCGGCAGAGGCCATCGCCATCCTGCTGCCGATAGACCGCCTGCTGGATACGCTGCGAACATCCGTGAATGTGGAGGGCGATATGGTCGGCAGCCTCGTCGTGCAGAAGTTTGTCGGCGATGCGAAACCCTGACGATTATCCTCAGCGGCAGGGTGCATCCATTCCATGACTAGGGTCACCCGCTATAAGCTCGGTTACTTGGCAGCTATTGTATTGCTTGGCAGTGCAGTGGCGGCATTTGTGATCAGTACTGGCCAGCAGACTTCCATCATGCTTGCATTGATTGCCATGCTATTGATTCCCGGCCGTATACAGCGCGTGCTGTTCAAGGATTTTTACCATGGTAGGCGGTTGCTCGGGGCGGGGTGGTATGCAGAAGCCATCGAAAGTTGTGAGCGATTTTTGCGCTCATTGCATTCGCAACCCTGGCGCAAGCAGCTGGTATGGCTTTCCTACCCGGTATACACCTCTAGCATTGAAGCCATGGCACTCAATAACCTGGCTGCTGCGCAATTATGGCTGGGACAGTTGCCTGAAGCTTCGGCAACCTTGGGCAAGGCCATCCTGCTTGACCCGCTTTATGCGCATCCCTATTTCAATATGGCCGTATTGCATGCCATGCAGGGCGAGCTAGCCGAAGCGGAGTTGTCGAGCATGCAAGCCTTGAAACTGGGCTATGCGGGCGCAACGTTCGATGCGGCCATGCAGGCTGCAGCAAGTTTGCAGTCTCAGTCCAGCGCTGCTTGACTTAACAATCGCCTGGATATAACTGGCCCGGAAGCCGCATGGATATCGCACTGATGTGGCCACTTTGACGTGTGAATAATCTGCTTGAGCAGATATATTCCACGGGCAAGCCAAACGCTGGCTTAGTGGCTTACAGCAGTGGTGATACACGCACGGGTATTACTTCCCAGGCCAGTTATATTTCTGGGTTAATCCTGCTTTTATGCTGGATTTTTGACCACTCGAAATGCGGGCCCGGATCCGTTTTACGGCCGGGCGCGATGTCCGAATGCCCGACGATGTCCTGGATAGGGTAGCGCTCAACCAGTGCGGCGAGCAGTCGGTTAAGCGTCGAGTATTGACCCTGCTCGAATGCATCGAAATCGCTTCCTTCCAGTTCGATGCCGATGGAGAAATCGTTGCAGCGCTGCCGATCCCTCCATTCTGAAACGCCGGCGTGCCAGGCACGCATGGTGCAAGGTACGAACTGCAGCAGGTTGCCGTCGCGGCGGATAAAGAAATGCGACGAGACCTTGAGCCCCTGGATTTCTGCGTAATAGGGGTGCTCATCCGGGTTCAGGCTATTCGTGAAAAGCTCGACTACCCCATCGCCGCCGTATTGCTGCGGCGGCAGGCTGATATTGTGGATGACGACCATACTGATATCACCAGGCGCGGGGCGTGCATCGTGGTTGGGGGACGCGATGTATTGCGCTTGCTCCACCAAGCCTTCTTGGTTGATTTCCAGGCTTCTTCCCAAATCGGGGTTTATTTCCGGCAGGTTCATGCGTTTTACCCGGTTATCCGATAAAATTCAGCGTTGAACAATTGAAGCGGTAGATCCCCATGGTATTTTTCCAGTTATTCCTGATGCTCATCCTCATTCTAATCGCGGCGGAAGTCTTTACCAATGCGCTCGAACATTTAGGTGAAAAAATGGGCATTTCCGAAGGGGTCACCGGGTCGCTGTTTGCCGCGGTCGGTACAGCCCTGCCGGAGACCTCGGTGCCGCTGCTGGCCTTGCTGGCCGGTACGCAGAACGCGCATATCAATGAGGAAATCGGGGTCGGCGCCATCCTGGGTGCACCACTCATGCTGGCGACCCTGTCAATTTCGCTGATGGCGCTTTCCGTGCTGGCAAGCCGCGGTAAACAGGGTGAATTGCGTCCCGAGAGGACCGGCCTGAAACGCGACCTTAATTTCTTCATTGTGGCATTCGGCTTCGCCACGCTAGCCATGTTTATCCCGCATACGATGACAGAAGTCCGCTATGCCCTGGGCAGCTGCATGGTGCTTATTTACATCGTCTATATCGTCATGACATTACGGGCATCCAAGGATCTGGTGGCAGAAGGGCATGCTACCGAATCGGACGCCCCCATGTTTCTGTGCCGCCTGGGGTTGCCTAATAACAAGGTCGTCATCACGGTGCAATTGATCCTCGGCCTGGCGTTACTGCTGGCGGGCGCCAAAGGCTTTATCGGGGGTGTGGAGGAAGCGGCAGAGATGATCGGTATTTCCGCGCTGCTGCTGTCCCTGCTGATTATCCCGATTGCCACCGAATTGCCGGAAAAAGTGAACAGCATCCTGTGGATACGTAAGGGCAAGGACACGCTGGCGTTCGGCAACATTACCGGCGCCATGGTGTTCCAGGGCACGCTGTTACCCGCTATCGGTATTATGCTCACGCCATGGGCACCACGCCTGGAAGTCCTCTCTGGCGTATTGATTACGCTACTTGCCGCGGTATGGCTACGCGTTCTCGTGGCACGTGGTGGACTTAAAGTCTGGCACCTGTTTGTAAACGGTGCGATGTACGTTATTTATTTATTCATCGTGCTGCATTAGCATGCATCGAGCCTTCTATTCTCCGTCCTCATCGTGGCATTAGACGGTCAGTTCATCGGGGAACAACATGCAAATCTGCTTTTCGACAATGGTAGTGCGAGTAATCACAGCCTTGTGTCTGGCATTTCCCGCTTTCTATGGAAGCGCTTGGGCAGATACTGAGGAAGACGGCCGAATCTGGTTTAACCTGAATGCACAGGGCAAGTTGCCTGCAGAGGGCTGGAATTGGTATGCAGAAATCCAGCCGCGTTGGCGCGACGAGGGTGCCCACCTGGATTCCGTACTCCTAAGGCCGGCCCTCTTCTATAAATTGTCCGCTAAAAGCAGCATCTGGCTGGGGTACGCCAACGTTACCAACCATCCAGCAGGACGGTCCGCCATTGAAGAAAACCGCTTATGGCAGCAATACACCTATAATTTCGATCCCTTTCAGACCTTCGCCCTGCAGAGCCGTACCCGGTTTGAAGAACGTCGATTAGAGGCAGGGGATGATACCGGCTATCGCTTGCGGCATATGATGCGCCTCAGCAAGCCGCTGGCAGGCAATCCGGCAGTTGCGTTGGTGGTATGGGATGAGTTTTTTATCAACCTGAACGATACCGATTGGGGTGCGCATGCCGGGACCGATCAGAACCGCCTTTTTCTGGGGGCTTCCTGGGTGGTAAACCCTACGGTCAAGTTGGAAATGGGATATATCAATCAATACGTCAATACCCAGCAGCTAGACCGCATGAACCACATCCTGTCTACCACACTGGGATTTACTTTTTAGCTGCGCTTAATTACCGGTAATGCCACTGCCAGTTGTCCTGCCGCCAGTGGCAATGTCGTGCGGCCGCCTTGGCTTGTCAGGGGCTGTCATCCAGTTCTGTATTCGAACCCTCTTCACTCTCTTTGCTCAGGCCCAGCTTGGAAAGCCGGTAACGTAAGGTACGGAAACTGACGCCTAGCAGTTTTGCCGCGGCAGTCTTGTTCTGCCGGGTTTTTTCCAGCGCATCCAGGATGGCCTGCTTTTCGATGCCTTCGAGGAACTCGGGCAAGGGCATGCCGTTGGCATCCAGGCTCACGGCAGTCTGTTTCGCTGCTGCTGGCAGCTCTATATCCAGCCCTGTAATCTCGTTGCCTTCACTGAGCGTAAGGGCCCGCTGCAATATGCTTTCAAGCTCGCGTACATTGCCGGGGAATCGATACTGCTGGAGCATGGCCATCGCCTCATCGCTCACTACGGGCACTGCGATGCCGAGTTCTTTGCATGCTTTCCCAAGCAAATAATCGGTAAGCAGCGGTATGTCATCGGCTATGTCGCGCAGGGCCGGCATCTTGAGTGCGATCACGTTAAGCCGGTAATAAAGGTCCTGGCGGAAACTGCCGCTTTCCATGATGGCACTGAGGTCGCGGTGCGTGGCGCTGATGATACGGACATCGACGGCTTCCTCCTGTTCTGTGCCCGGTACCCGCACTTGCTTTTCCTGGATCACGAGCAGTAATTTGACCTGCATGCCTAAAGGCAGGCCGGCCAACTCATTCAGGAACAGGATACCGCCATTGGCTGCCTGGAAAACTCCCTGTTTATCCTGCACAGCGCCGTTAAATGCGCCTTTTTTATAACCGAAGAATTCATGTTCCATGGCGTTTTCCGGAATTGCGCTGCAATTGACCGCGACGAACGGCCCGTCGCGACGGGCACTATTGGCATGGATCAGTCGCGCTGCCAGCTCCTTACCCGTGCCGGGCTCGCCGCTGATGTGCACCGGCGCCTGGCTATGCGAATATTTGTCCATGCTCGCACGTACTTTATCGATGGACTCAGACTTGCCGACCAGGTGCAGTTCTTCACTGGCGGCGATGGGTTTCTGCGGTTGCGACAGCTTGAGCGCAGACTGCACCAGGGGGCGTAACTGCTGCAGGGAGATGGGCTTGGTGATGTAGTCGAAAGCGCCTGCCTTAAGTGCGGATACGGCATTCTCTGCACTTCCGAAGGCCGTGATAACGGCCACCGGCAACCCGATATGGTACTGGCTGATGTGCCTTACCAGATCGAGGCCGTTGCCGTCAGGCAAACGCATGTCGGTCAGGCAGAGATCGTAATTGCGCTGCCTGAGCATGAACTTGGCATCGTCCAGGTTTTCCGCACTATCGGCCTCGATGCCCATGCGATCAAGCGTGATGATGAGCAGCTCGCTCAAATCTGTTTCGTCATCGACAATCAGGCAGCGTGGTTTCTTTAGCATGGTATCCCCGGAGTCATTGAGCTTATTGTTTTGCCAGGCCGGTATGCTGGACTTTTTTCATGGACAGCATAAACACGCTGCCGGGCTCGCGGTTGGCATAGTTCAGGCTAGCACTATTGGCTTCGCATAACTCCCTGGCGATGTATAGCCCGAGCCCTGTGCCGGTGGATTCCGTCGTGAAGAAAGGTTCGAACATATGTCCTTGCACTTCGTTCGAGATGCCGGCGCCATCGTCGGTGATCTCGACACTGACGTTCCTGCTGCGTGGCGACGTCGTCAATGTGAGCATCAGGCTGCCCTCTGCCTGGCGGCTATGGCGCCAGCCGTTGCGGCATAAGTTCCATAGTACCTGGTGCAGGTGGCGGCGGTCGAACCTGATATGCACAGGAATATTTTCCATTTTCAGGACGAAATTGCCTGTCGCGATTTTCTCGATCTGGCAGAATTGTTCATGAAATTCCGCCAGGAAACCGCATAGTTCGATCACTTCCTGCTTGGTGCGGTCACGACGGTTAAGCTCGAGCACGTCTTTTACCATCTGGTCCATGCGCTGGACGTTATCCGAAATGATCTGCAACATGCGTACCGAAGCGGTGTCGCGTGTTTCCTCTTCCTGCAGGAGTTGCGTAGCATGGCTGATCGCGCTTAACGGATTGCGGATCTCGTGGGCTATGTTGGCGGTGAGTTGCCCCAACGCCATCAGCTTCAGTTGTTGTGCCTGGGCCTGCATCTGGCTCCAGTCTTCAATGAAGATAACGGCGCCGTGCCTGCGGTCGGTGCCCACCGGCATGAAGCGCACTTTGAGCTCACGCTCGGCGGAAATCAGCCGGGATGTGCTGGACACGTTCGATGCGCTGGCCTCTTCATTCATCCATATACGCATCAGCGCGGCCAGTTCCGGTGCGCACTCTTCCAGGGTTTTCCCCTGCCAGCCAAGCGCACTGATCGCAAGCAGTTGCTCAGCCTGGGCGTTGTAATGGCGTAACTTGAATTCGCTATCCACCACCAGCACGCCATCCTGCATCTCCTGGGTAATGAGTGCATTGATCTGCGCCAGGTTTTCCAGGTCGACTTCACGTTGTGAAGCCAGTGTTTCGCTTAAATAGGTGCGCCGGGCGAAGCTATGTGCCAGCCATGCAGTGGCGAAACAGCTCAGGCACAGCATCACGGCATGGGAGTAATCATCGTATTGCTCGCTCCAGGAAATCAGCTGGTAGGACTGTTCCAGCAGCACGGTAATGGTGGCGATGGCCGCATAGAATAAAGCTAGCCGGCCATTACTGATCAAGCTTGCCGCGGCGATCGCAATGACCAGCAGCAATCCCAACCCGCTTTTTATACCGCCGGCGGCATACATCAGGATAACGATGAACCCGATATCCAGGATAACCTGCACGGACACTTGATGGTTGAACTCCGGCCAGCGCATGCGTATAAAGCCGGCAGCCAGCAGGCCGTATAGCAGGTATCCGATGGAAAATTGCAGGTAGACAGCGCTGTTGTAATTATCCAGCCAGCCATGACCGCGTAGCAGGAAATGCGACCCGATGAAAATAAGGGCGATGACGATACGGTACAGATTGAATACGCTGATCGAACGCCAGTACGTGCTTGCATCCAGGTTCTGCATGCCGCTGGCATTCATCCCCGGGTCTAGTATGCTGCCGGCATTCAAGCTGCGGTTCATGAAGATTGTTTGCTATGTGCTTCGCTGCAGTAATGCCGATCGTTCACGACGATGCTGTCGCTTTTTGGCAGGTGCACTTCACAGGCGGCGCACTGCACCATGTCCTCCGATAGCGATGCCGGCTTCGTGGGCTGCTCCAGGCTGTTGCGATAGCGTTTTACGATGCTCAACAGCAACCAGATGGCGATAGCAAGTAACAGGAGTTTTAACATGGGGTGCACGATACAAGGGAATGGTTCTGCGATTGTAACGAAAAGCGCGCGCTGGAACAAAAATCAACCTGATATACTCCATCGGGTGACCGGCCTCCGCCGTCCTCGACCAACTTCAACCAGGGATAGATAACGACTTTTACGCATGGCGACCGCACAGGAACTATCGGATTTTCTCGCACAGGTGGAGCGCCGCGCTTTCAAGCAGACCGCTTATGCCGTGCGTGACGACCATGCTGCGCTGGATATCGTGCAGGATGCCATGCTAAAACTGGTGGAGCACTACGGCGCAAGACCCGTGACCGAGTTTCCCATGCTGTTCCAGCGCATCCTGCAAAATACCATGCGCGACTACTGGCGTCGGCAGAAGGTACGTAATCTCTGGACCACGTTGCTGTCGTCGTTCGGCACCAATGAAGACGGGGAAGAGCGAGATCCCCTGGAAACACTGGAATCGGACGATGGCGACGACAGCGATGAGCCTCCCGCCCAGCTTGAACGCAGCCAGACGATTGCCATCATCGAAGAAGCACTGCAAAAGTTACCGGCGCGTCAACGAGAAGCATTCGTGATGCGTTACTGGGAAGAAATGGACGTAGCCGAAACTGCCGCTGCCATGGGTTGTTCCCAGGGTAGCGTTAAAACGCATTGCTCACGCGCAGTTCACAGTCTGGCCGCCCTCCTTGAAAAACAGGGGATAGAGAAGACATGGGATCGGTAGGTAAGGAATAGATAGGCCATGCACCTAAGCCATCACATTAAGCGGACCCGCAATGCCTGGCAGCCTGTGAATACAAAAATGCATATGTTAGTTAAACAAAAAACTCGTTAAGTTAAACAAATCGTGACTATAGAAACACCATTGAAAAATTCAGTATCCACAAGCCCTCTTGGTGCCGATCCCATTGGCACGGAAGAAAAAAGTGCAGCCATGCTTATCCAGTTGCTGGATGAGCGCGCTGCGACGCTGGACAAAAGAATTGTAGGTAAGCTGGTAACTGCTCGCCAGCAGGCAGTGGCTGCCCATGTGAAATCGCATCCTGACGCAATACAGGGCGGAAACGGTTTCTTGCAGCTACTGGCGCATTACCTCCATGATCATCGCACATTGATGTCGACGGCGGCGCTTGGCTGCGCAGTGCTGATGGCATTCCTGGTGACGCAGCAATTGGTTGGCGGAGATGTTTCCGAACAGGGCGATGCTTCGCTGCTGGCATCCGACTTGCCGCCGGGCGCCTATGCTGATAAAGGGTTTGACATATGGCTAGCCCAGAACACGCATCGATGAAATCCGCGTCGCAACAACTCGCTGTGCTGGTCTGTGGCCTAAGCTTATTTGCCAGCTTGATTGCTGGCGTTGTGTACGCAGAAGAGGGTGCGGGTAACGAGCCGACCTGGGCGCATCTCAGCGACCAGCAACGCAAGGTGCTGGCCCCCCTGTCTGCCGAATGGGATACCTTACGTCCATGGCAACGCGAGAAGATGCTGGATATCGCGCAGGACTACCCAAAAATGAACGCGCAGCGCCAGGCGCTTATCCAGAAGCGCTTGATGGAATGGAGTCGCATGACACCGTTCGAACGTGAGAATGCCCGCAAAAAATACCAGCAATATAAATCGTTAACGCCCGAAAAAAAGCAGGAATTGCGGAACAAGTGGCTGGAATACCAAAAGCTGCCTGAAGACAAGCGGGAAGCGTTGCGTAAAGAACAGCCTGATATTTATGGCAGGGAAGATCTCGAGAATTAGCCGTCGTTGATAGTGTCGGCTTAATTTTTCCGCCTTGCTGCGTTACCATCCACACCTAACATTTCCTAATCTGCAGGTAGCTAGTCATTAACACTCCCGGGCTGTTCAGGCGTTTTGCCTGCATGTTGTATGAAAGCATGTTGTTGATTGCCATTGCTGCAGCCGCCATCCTTTTGTTCCTGCTGCTGTTTGGCGACGCCACGCACGCACCTAAACGCTATTTCCTGCAGGTATATCTTTGGTTGATTTTCGGCGTCTATTTTGTATGGTGTTGGCGTAAAAGCGGCCAGACGCTGGCCATGCAGACCTGGCGCATCAAGCTGGTGAGCCGGACCGGCCAGCCGGTGTCAGCTACACAAGCCTACAAGCGCTATGTGCTGGCCAGTCTCTTCTTCGGTGCCGGTTTCCTGTGGGCTTTTTTCGACCGCGAGGGATTGTTCCTGCATGACAGGCTAACCGGGGGAAGGCTTATTGTCGTGGATAAAGAGACCTAGATAACTGGATGGCAAACTAATAAGGCAAAACCGGACAGCAAGCCAGTCAGTGTCCGCTAATTACCGTCGCTCAACCAGGAAGAGCATGAACAGGCCTGTGACAAGGAATAGCAGTGTTGGCGTGACCGCGCTGAACAGGGCCGACCAGTCGTTCAGTAAACCCAGGTGCACAAACACGCGATTCAATACCTGGTAGAAAATGCCCAGCATGATGCCGGCAAAAATCTTTGCGCTGGCACCGCCGGAGCGCTGTTGCAGGAAACCGAACGGCAATGCCAGTATCACCATGACAAAACACGCCAGCGGGTAAATCATCTTGGCCCATAAGGCCACTTCATGGCGTGACGTCTTCTGCTTGTTCACGCTGAGATGGTGGATATAGAAATACAGGTTCCAGGCGGACATTTTCTCCGGCGTCACTAGCAACACGTTCAGCAGTTCCGGCCGTATCAGGGACTGCCATTTGGCTTCCGGGAAGAAGCTGGATTGCACATTGTTCTGGTCGAAATGCATCTGCGTCACTTCTTTCAGCTGCCAGCCCTTGCCGTCGAACCTGGCCGTTTTTGCATTGCTGATGTTGCGCAGCCGGAATTCGGTATCGAATTCGTAGATGTGGATGTTCAGCAGGCCGGCATCCGGCAGTACATCCTCGACGTTGACGAAGCTATTGCCATCCTTCACCCACAAGCCCGAACGGAAATCCTGTGCGATAACGGAATCGGTGGCCTTGATACGGATGCGCTGTGCGGTCTTTTCGCTATACGGCGTCACCAGTTCGCCGACCACGAAGGTAAGCAGGGCGAAGATCAGGCCTACCTTAAGCAGTGAGAAGGCAATATCGCTGACGGGTACGCCGCTGGCGCGTAACACCACCAGTTCGGAATGACGGGCAAACTGTCCCAGTGCGTACATGGTGCCCACCAGGACGGCCACCGGCACCACTTCGTAGACATGCCCCGGTGCGCTCAACATGACGAATAGCAGCACCTTGCCTATGCCGTAGGTACCTTTGCCTATACTCTCCAGTTCCTGTATCAGGTCGAAGAAAGAAAACATCGCCAGCAATGCGATCATGATCAGCAGGATGCTGGAAACGATCTCCTGGCTAAGGTAGCGATTGATCAGCCTCATTCGGCCCGGCCTGCTGTGTCTGAGCCTACAGTGCCTGCGCTTGACTTGGCAGGTACAGCTATATCCTGGATGCTTTTTACCGAATTTTTCCGGCCTCTCAGGAATTCGAACTGCGGCAGCATGGGCAACTGGAAGATACGCCGGTAGAACATGTACACTGTGAGCAGGAGGAAGAAGATATGCACGGGCCATAGCCCCACCAGCGGGCTGAGTTTGCCCTGCGCCAGCCAGGCCTGCATGATGCTGAGCATGTTGTTGTAGATGATGTAAATCAGTATGGCGATCATCATGTTGGCGGAACGGCCGGAGCGAGGGTCGACAAAGCTGAGCGGGATCGCCAGCAATACCAGCACGAAGGCGGAAATGGGAATGGCCATGCGCCATTGCAGCTCGGCATTATTGGCCGGGTCATGGTGTTTGAGTAACTCCACGCTGTCTTTGGACTGGGTCGATGGCAACTGCTGTTTCACCTCTGCCGGCTCGATGCGGATCGAGTAACGCTCGAAGTGGGTGGTGGTGAATTCCGGGGTATTCGGCTTGCCTTCATAGCGGCGGCCATTTTCCATTACCAGGAAATTGTCGCCATTGCCCTCGGTAGTGCGGTGTCCCTTGGCCGCCACGATGATGCCCAGCTTCTGGTGCTGGGTGGTCTGTACAAAGATATTCTTGACCACATTGCCCAGTTCATCGAAGCTTTCCACAAAATAAACGCGATCCGAACTGCGCGATTCCTTGAATACGCCGGGGCTGATCGAGGCAAGTTCGTCGCGGCTTTTAAGCTGGTCGGCAAAGTCGGCTCCCTTGTGGGTCGCCCACGGGGTCACGAACAGGCTCAGGCCGAAAATGACAATGATGATCGGCATGGCAAAGGTGAGTACCGGGCGGATCCAGGAAGCGATGCCCAGGCCGGAGCTGAACCAGATCACCATTTCGCTATCACGGTGCCAGCGCGAAAGTGTGAGCAATACCGCCAGAAACAAGGTCAGCGACAGCAGCATGGGTTGGAACTTAATCATGCTAAAGCCCAACAAAGTGTTGATGGCATCGCTGGCCAGGCTGCCTTTAGCGGCGACGCCGATGTAATAGGCGGCACGCTGCGCTACCACTATCCCCATCAATATCAGGAATGCGCCTGCGGCGGTGCTGGCAAGTTCTTGTAACAGGGATCGTTTGAACAGCATAGTTATAAAGGCGTGGTCGGTTTATTGAGGCGTTGGTTAAAGCGATCTGGTCATGACGTGTGATACAGGGTTATTGATTACCGTAAAGCGCAGGATAATAATTGCGCATAAATAAACGTGGCAGAGTGCTTCAATGCGATAATCCTGATATTACCTGGGACTCGGCGCACACTCCGAAACGGCCTGGTGGCACATCATTGAGTGGCATTAGCATTAAATAACATGCGGACAAAATAAGCACCACATCGATCTACACTGGTCCGATCCACAGTGGTCCGATCCACAGTGGTCCAGGAAAAGCGGCTCATACAAAGGAAACATCGAATGGAATTTAGCATAAAAAGCGGTAAACCGGAAAAACAACGTAACGGCTGCATCATTGTAGGCGTGTTTGAACGCGATGAGCAAAACGGCAATTCAAAGCCCAAGCTGAGCGCTGCAGCCAGCGCTGTCGATAAAGCATCGAATGGCCTGGTGGCATCCTTGCTGGCACGCGGCGATATAGACGGTAAAGCCGGTTCCACGTTGTTACTGCAACATGTTGCCGGTATCAGCAGTGAGCGTGTCCTACTGGTAGGCCTGGGAAAGAACCAGCAGTTGAAGGAAGCGGATTATCGCCAGGCAGTGCGCGCCTCCATTAAAGCGCTTGCCAAGACCAGCCTGCCGGAAGCCACCTCTTTCCTGGCGGAAGTCGATGTCGTGAATAAAGACGCAGCGTGGAAAGTGGCCCGTTTCGTTGAAGTGGCGCGGGACAGCATATACCGCTTCGACCAGATGAAAGGCAAGGCAGCCCAGGCAAAAATTGTGCATAAAGGCGTTGATCATCTCGTCATAAACGTACCGAAAAATGCCGATATCAAGTTGGCTGAAGCTGCCCTGGCGCAGGGCCTCGCCGTTGCTTCCGGCGTGCATTTCGCGAAAGACCTGGGCAACCTGCCGCCTAACGTCTGCACGCCCACCTACCTTGCCGAGCAGGCATTGGCGTTGGCAAGCACATACGGGCTTAAAGTCGAGGTGCTGGACCGTGCCGAGATGGAAAAACTGGGCATGGGTTCATTCCTAGGCGTGGCGCGCGGTAGTGTGCAGCCGCCCAAGCTGATCGTGCTCCAACACAAAAAAGGCAAGAAGAGCCAGAAGCCGGTAGTGCTGGTCGGCAAGGGCATCACCTTCGATAGCGGCGGTATCTCCATCAAGCCGGGCGCCGACATGGACGAAATGAAATACGACATGTGCGGCGCAGCCAGTGTGCTGGGCACTTTCAAGGCCATTGCCGAAATGGGCTTGGCGATCAATGCCGTGGGTATCATTCCCACCTGTGAAAATATGCCGGATGCCGATGCGGTCCGGCCGGGCGACGTATTAACCAGCATGGCCGGGCTGACCATTGAAGTGTTAAATACGGATGCGGAAGGTCGCTTGATATTATGCGATGCGCTCACCTACGCCGAGCGCTTCGATCCGGCGGCCGTGGTGGATATCGCCACCTTGACTGGTGCATGCGTTATTGCGCTGGGGCATCATGCCAGCGGCCTGTTCAGCAATAAAGACAGTCTTGCCGCGGAATTGCTGCAGGCAGGGGAGGCAGCAGCAGACCGTGCATGGCATATGCCCTTATGGGACGACTACCAGCCGCAGCTGGACAGTAATTTTGCCGATATCGCCAATATCGGCGGGCGTGCCGGTGGCAGTATTACGGCCGCGTGTTTTCTCTCGCGGTTCACAAAAAAATACGACTGGGCGCACCTGGATATCGCCGGCACGGCATGGAAATCCGGCAAGGAAAAAGGCTCTACCGGCCGCCCTGTGCCTTTGCTGACGCAATTCCTCATCAGCCGCGCCAATTAACCGTCAACCATTACACCAGCCATGACCCGGATCGAATTCTTCTTTAATGTCGATAACAAGCTGCTGAAAGTGGCCAGCCTGGCGGATAGTGCGGTCAAGAAGGGCCGTAAGCTCATGCTGTTTACGCAGGACGAGCAATCGTCCATCGCCATCGAGCGCTATATGTGGACGCAGCCTGCCATAGGCTTTCTCCCCCACTGCCGGCCAGAGCATGCGTTGGCCGGGCAGACGCCCGTGATTGTCGATTGGATGGGCGAGAAGCTGGTGCACGACGATGTGCTCGTCAACTTCAAAAGCGAGCACCCGCCATTCTTCAGCCGCTTCCGGCGCCTGATCGAGCTGGTGGGGCTTGATGTGGAAGAAAAAGTGGCCGCGCGTCAGCGTTTTCGTTTTTATCGTGACCGCGGATATGAAATAAAATCGTTCGATGTCTCCGGGAATGCCTTATGACGCAAAAATCCCTGCTGGAAAACCATGATCTTGCCCAGGTGCTTAACCGTATCAACCAGCTTGTCAAAACGAGCGAGGCCAATGCCCAACCGGAATTAGACGCCGGAGAAGATATTCCCGTGTTGACCGAGGTGTATGAGGAGAAGAGCAGCCTGGCGTTCGTCAACCTTTCCGATAACCCTGCCTACTCTGAATTGAACCAGGCGGTGACGGATGTGATGACGGCCAGCCAGCCTGTGCCTGCGGAACTGGCCGATCGTTTCCTTGCGGAAGTGCGGCCGCTTATCCTGAAAGCGGTGAAAGTAGCAGTGCTGGATGAATCCGTAAAAGCTGAAAAGCTGCTGACGGCAAAATTAGAACAGGAAATATTGCGTTTATTACGCAATCGTTTGACGGGTGCATGATCTAGACTGCACAAGATGACGGTAAGTTTAGGGTAAGTTGTTTTAGTGAAGTTCTGGGTAATGAGCCTCTGGACACTTAAGATGCATTGAGTAACGTTGCGTAATCGGCAGCGCTAAGCAAGGTGCTGGTGTCTGCCTCATTGGTCGCGACCAGCTTGAATATCCACGTTTTGTACGGTGCGTCGTTTATGAACTCGGGGTTGCCCTGCAAGGTCTTATTGATGGCAATCACGGTGCCGCTGACGGGCGCATGCAGGTCGGATCCGGTTTTCACGGATTCCACCAGCCCGCAAGGATTGCCTGCCACCAGCACGCTGTCGACAGCAGGCGCTTCCACGTAGACGATGTCGCCAAGCAAATCTTGGGCATAATCGGTAATGCCGGCCAGCCAGCTACCGTCGTCCGCCTGCTGGATCCACAGGTGGTCGCGGCTATAGAGCAGGTTTTCAGGAATGTTCATAGGGTGGGCTTTCAAGGGACGTTAAACAAGTTGCCTGGCAGTGCTAGTAGATAAGGCTGAATTTATTTTCTCATAAAGCAGCCGATAACAATCCTGGTGTAACTGAAAATAAATGCACGTTGCAGCAAATATGCTGAGAAGTAATATAAAGAATATTCTGTATGTTGATGACAAATTAGAATATTTTCGATAATATCATTTGAATTAGTAGGGCGTACCAGGCTACAGGCCGAACCAAATATACGCCCATGTGAAGGAAGTTGATTATGCTACGAAAACTGATAATGCTGAGTGTGATGCTGGCGCTGGCTATTCCAGGTATTTCGGCGCACGCTTCCGATAAAAAACCGGCACGCCAGAGTCAAAGCAAAAAATCCCAGGCCAGCAAGCTCCAGGCTAACAAAATCCAGGACAGCAAATACAAGCTCAACAAGAGCAAGCTTGCCAGAAGCAAGCTGAACAAAACCGCAAATGCTACATCACAGCCGCGCCAGAGGATCAAAGTATCCCTGCGTTCCGACCGCCGCCTTGGCGGCAGCTTGCAGAACGTGAGTTATAACCGCGAAGCCGTGCTGGATGGCTACGACGGTTTCGGCATGCCGCACCTGGCTTCCCTCAAGGCCCTCATCATCAACCAGGACACCGGCGAGACGCTGTACGCGAAGAGCACCGATACGCCCACGCCCATTGCGTCCGTAACCAAGCTGATGACGGCCATGGTGATGCTGGATGCCTACCTGCCGATGAACGAATACCTCACCATCACGGATGCCGACGTGGATATGTTGAAGGGCAGCAGTTCCCGCCTGCGCGTGGGTACCGAGCTTACCCGTGCGGAATTGCTGCATCTGGCACTCATGTCCTCCGAGAATCGTGCTGCATCGGCGCTGGGCCGTAATTATCCCGGCGGTATCTACGCATTCGTCGCTGCCATGAACGCGAAGGCCCGTAGCCTGGGGATGATGCATTCCCGTTTCATCGATTCGACCGGCCTGAATAGCGGCAACGTCTCCACGGCGGAAGACCTGGTAAAAATGGTCAATGCCGCCTATCAGTATCCCGATATCCGCCATGTCAGTACAACGGCATCCCAGGAATTTTCCGTCTACGGGTACCGTAACCCGGTCAATTTCGTCAATACCAACAGCCTGGTACGTAACGATAGCAGCGACTGGATCATCGGTCTTTCCAAGACCGGCTACATCAGCGAAGCAGGACGTTGCCTGGTAATGCAGGCCGTCATCGCCGGTAAGCCGGTGATCATCGTGCTGCTGGATTCCGTCGGCAAACTCTCGCGCATCGCCGACGCACAGCGCATCCGCAAGTGGCTGGAAAGCAGCAACTCGATGCGGCATATGGGCGTCTTGCCGGTGACTGCATCGAACACCAACGGCTAGTTGATGCAGATATAAAGTCATCACCCAATAAAAAAGGAGCCGAGGCTCCTTTTTTATTGGGTGATGTTTGGCTTACGCGACGGCTGTCTTTTTGACGGTAGTCGATTTTGCCGCTGCTTTCTTGGCTGGCGCCTTGTTAACTGCAGGTTTTTTGACCGCAGCCTTTTTAGCGACTGTCTTTTTCACTACAGTTTTCTTCACTACAGCCTTAGTCGCCGCAGTTTTCACCGTTGCTTTCTTGGCTGGCGCTTTCCTCCCGGCCGGTTTCCCGGTCAATGCTTCTTTAGCGGCTTTAGCCGAAAGCAGTTCGAGGGCATCTTCCAGTGTGATGGTTTCAGGTTCTTCGCTCTTCGGCAGGGTCGCACGCAGCTTGCCGTGTTGCACATAGGGGCCGAAGCGGCCGGCGTAGATCTCTATCCTGCCGTCTTCCGTGGGGTGCGAACCCAGGTCGCGTATCGGCGCTGGCCCGGTATTGGCTTGCGCCAGCAGTTCGACAGCACGCGCCTGGTCGATGTCGAATACGTTATCGGTACGCGGGATCGATTTGAACTTGCCGTCATGGTTCACGTACGGTCCGAAACGGCCGATATTGGCCACGATCTTCTTGTTGGTTTCCGGGTGTTGCCCGAGGTCGCGCGGCAGGGCCAGCAATTTGTTGGCCACTTCCAGGTTGACGTCGGCCAATGCGATATCTTTGGGAATACTGACACGCTTGGGTTTCTTCTTGGCATCCGCTTCCGGCAGGCCAAGTTGCAAATAAGGGCCATACGGGCCGACCAGCAGCAGGATATCCTTGCCGGTTTCAGTGTCCAGGCCTATCGTCACCGGCTCCGCACCGATGGCGGTTTCGCCGCCTATGCTGCGCTTGTAGTCGCATTTTGGCGTGTCGTTATAGCCGGTACAGCCGATAAAGCTGCCGTAGCGGCTGAGTTGCTTGGATAAAGGCTTGCCGCATTTGGGGCAGGCTTCGTCGATCAGCTCGGTACCTGGCCGCTCTACGTCTTTCTTGCTTTCTACCTGCTGGTTGAATCCCTGCCAGAAATCATCCAGCACAGGTATCCATTCACGTTCGCCGTCGGCGATCTGGTCCAGCTCGTTTTCCAGGTTGGCGGTGAAATCGTAATCCACGTAACGGGTGAAATGCTCGGTGAGGAATTTATTCACCACGCGGCCGACGTCGGTCGGCGTGAAGCGCTTCTTGTCCAGCAGTACGTATTCGCGGTCCTGCAGCGTCGAGATGATGCTGGCATAGGTGGAAGGGCGGCCAATGCCGTACTCTTCCAGCACCTTCACCAGGCTGGCTTCCGAATAGCGCGGCGGCGGCTCGGTGAAATGCTGCTCGCCGAATATCTTGTTGACGTCCAGCACTTCGCCGGTTTCCAGGATCGGCAGCTTGCTTTCGCCTTCTTCCTCGGCGTCGTCCAGGCTTTCCATGTACACGGCGATAAAGCCGGGGAATATCATGGTCTGGCCGGTGGCGCGGAACAGGTTGGCGTCAGAACCGACCGCCAGGTCGACGCTGACCGCATCGAAGCGCGCAGCGGCCATCTGGCAGGCCAGCGAACGCTTCCAGATCATTTCGTACAGCTTGAATTGCTCCGGTGTCAGGTAGGCTTGCACGCTGGCAGGGCTGCGGCTGATGTCGGTCGGCCGTATCGCTTCATGCGCTTCCTGCGCGTTCTTGGCCTTGGTCTTGTACATGATGGGCGATTTCGGCAGGTATTCGGCCGAGAAATTGCCCTTGATATAGCCGCGGATCTGCATCACCGCTTCGGTCGCCAGGCTGAACGAGTCGGTACGCATATAGGTGATCAGGCCGACGGTGCCGCTGCCGACATCCACACCCTCGTACAGTTGCTGGGCGATGCGCATGGCGCGGCTGGTGGTGAAGCCAAGCTTGCGCACGGCTTCCTGTTGCAATGTCGAGGTGGTGAACGGAGCGGCCGGGTTGCGGCTCTTCTGCTTCTTTTCCACGCGGGAAACGGTCGCCTTGCCTGCACTGCTCAGCAGCAGCTTACCGACGATCTCGGCCTGCTGGTCCTGGTTGATGACGGTGAACTGCTCGACCTTGTTGCCTTCCAGCCAAACCAGGCGGGCGTCGAACGCATGCTGGTGCTTGCGCGACTCCATATGGATAGTCCAGTATTCCTGGTTCTTGAACGCCTCGATCTCCAGTTCGCGTTCGACGATCAGGCGCAGGGCAGGGCTCTGTACGCGGCCAGCAGACAGGCCGCGGCGTATCTTCTTCCACAGCAATGGCGACAGGTTGAAGCCGACCAGGTAATCCAGCGCACGCCTGGCCTGCTGGGCATTGACCAGCGGCATGGCGATATCACGCGGGTTGTCGATGGCGTGTTGTACGGCGCTCTGGGTGATCTCGTGGAATACCACGCGCTTCAGTATCTTGTCCTTGACCAGCTTCTTGGCGTGCAGGATTTCGGCAATATGCCAGGAAATCGCTTCCCCTTCGCGGTCCGGGTCGGTCGCGAGGTAGATGGCATCGGCGGACTTCACGGCCTTGGCGATGGCATCCACATGCTTGGAATTGCGCTCGATGACTTCATACTTCATGGCGAAATCGTGTTCGGTATCCACCGCCCCTGTCTTGGGGATGAGGTCGCGCACGTGCCCATAGGAAGCCAGCACTTCGAAATCTTTCCCCAGATATTTCTTCAGGGTTTTTGCCTTGGAAGGCGATTCTACAATGAGTAGTTTGGACATAAAATTTGACAGGGGGCTTTATAGAAGGTAGCGAGTTTGGCAGATAATAAGAGTAAACGCCTGTATAGACAAGGAGAGTTACGATTTGTTAACGCCTCGGGGATTTTCATGGCGTGACTTTTAATTGTGGGCGTACTACGGTTATGATGGCAAAAATGAAACTTTCCAATCCACAACGCTACCTTATATTAGCCGCCATTTTCATGGCGGCTTTGTTTATCGAAGCGTTGTGGCTGAAGGCGCTGACACCACTGGAGCACAGGCTGCACGACCAGATGCTGCTGACCCATGCGCTAGGTGCCAAGCCCGATCCCGATATCGTCATCGTCGATATCGACGAGCGCAGCCTGGCGCTGATGGCCGATACGGTGGGCCGCTGGCCATGGCCGCGCTCCATGCATGCCGAAATGACGGAAGGTATCAGCCGCCAGCAACCGCGCGCCATCGTGTTCGATATCCTGTTCAGCGACCCGGACATGGCGCGCGCTTCGGAAGACCGGTATTTCGCCGACACCATCGCCCAGTACGCTAACCTGTATTTCCCCATGATGCTGCTCCAGTCATCCGACCACGAGGCCGGGATTCCCCTGCAGCAGTTTGCCGGCGAGTTGGGTATAACCCCAGGTACTAAGGCCGACCCAGACGCCAGACAAGGCATGGTGCTGCCTTTGCCTGCCATGTTGCAGACCCGCCACGTCGGCACCCACAATGCCGTGGCAGATAGCGACGGCGTCGTGCGCAGTTACCCGGTCTTTACCGACGCCCAGGGCTGGCATATCCCATCATTGCCGGCCAAGGTGGCGGACGGCCTGGGGTTCGGCATGGTGAAGAACATCACCCACCGCAAGGACGAATTACAGAAGATCGTACTCAACTGGCACGGCCAGGCCTTATCGTACCAGCGGGTATCCTATGCCGACGTATACCAGGACCTGCAGCGCAAAACTTCACAGCGGCCTGCCGACGAATTCACCGGCAAGATCGTCATCATAGGCGCCACGGCGAATGGCCTGCATGATGTGCGCGCTACCCCCATGGACGGCTTCTACCCGGGTGTGGAGATACTCGCCACCGCCATCGATAACCTGAAAAACGGCAACCCGTTGCAGCCGCTTCCGGGCTATATCCCAACTGTATTCGGCACATTGCTGCTGGCGGCCCTGGCCTGGGCCTTCGTGCGCAACCGCTTTGTGATCCAGATTTTCGGGGTATTGGCGCTGGTTACCTTGTTGGCGTTGCTGGGTGCGTATTTGGCCCTGAAGCTTAATCTCGTGGTGTGGGTGCTGACCCCGCTGTTGTTCGCCTGGTTGTATTTCCTGGCTGCCGGCTTGCAAGAATATTTAAGCGAGCGCAAGAAGCGATTGCTGGCGATGGCGACTTTCGGTCGTTTTCTCGATCCACGCGTGGTGCAGGCCTTGGTGGACAGGGGCGAAACGATGCAGTCGCTCACCGGCAAAAGCCGGGAGGTGAGTGTGCTGTTTTCCGATATCCGCGGCTTTACCTCGCTCTCGGAGAAGAGCACGCCGGAGCAGGTGGTCGAACTGCTCAACGCCTATTTCACCGAGCAGGCTGAAGTGATTTTCCGCCAGGAAGGCACGCTGGATAAATACATCGGCGATGCCATCATGGCGTTCTGGGGTGCACCGGTGAACCAGCCCGACCATGCGCTGAAAGCCGTGGCGGCCGCATTGGAGATGAGCGAAAAACTGGAGCTTTTCCGCGAGCAGGCGGGCGAGTTAGGCAAAGACCTGGAGATCGGTATCGGCATTCATAGTGGGCACGCGGTAGTGGGTTTTATCGGCTCGGAAACCAAGCAGGATTACACCGCCATCGGCGATACCGTGAACCTGGCGAGTCGCATAGAGGGCCAGACCAAGGGCATTGCCCGCGTGCTGGTATCCGAAGAAACCAGGCGCCTATGCGAGGCATATGCAGGGGATACCTGCCCGTTCGTGTTCGAGGACAGGGGTAGCTACGAGGTAAAAGGGCGCGAGCAGTCGGTGCAGTTGTTTGAGCCCAGACGCAAATAACCAGCAGGAATTCATACATAGAAGTAAGTACGCAGTACACGATCTATAAAAGGGGAAATTCAATGAAACGACTCACGATTATCATCGGCTGCCTGTTGCTGATGCCGTATACCGGCTATGCCGGCGAGAAGGCCAAGACGCTCATCAGCGCAGACCTTAAGCAGGAGCCGTATGCCGATGCGCAAAGCGTAGGTACCATTTCTGCCAATTCCGACATCGAAGTGCTTAAACGACGCGGTGGCTGGGTGCAAGTGAAAAGCGGAACTTTATCGGATGGCTGGCTCAAGATGACCAACATCAAATACGGCGATACACCCGCTGCCAAAGGCGATACCGGCTGGGGCTCGCTGCTCAATATCGCCCGCAGCGGACGGTCAGGCAATACTGGCGTCACCGTGACGACCGGGGTGCGCGGCCTCAGCCCGGAAGAGCTTAAAAATGCCACACCGAACCCCGACGCCGTGAAGAAGATGGATGCGTTCCCGAAAGGCAGGGGTGAAGCGCAGAAATTCGCCAGCGAAGGCAAACTGCAGACGCAGCAGGTAGAGTACCTGGCGTCATCCAAGCCATCGGAAAAGTCCGGCGGCTCCTTCTTCAGCCCAGGGAGAAAATAATGAGCAACATTCGTCAGGTACTTATTCTTCTGGGGTTTGCGCTACCGATGTCGCCGGCATTCGCTTGGGACATGCCAAACCTCGACAAACTCAATATCGACAAAATCACCAGCACCTTCAGTAAGGTGAAAGACCTGCAGGCCGTCGACGAACCCACTGAAATCCAGATCGGCAGCGGCGTGGCCGCCAACTTGCTGGGCGCCGCCCCGCTGGTGAAGGACGACAAACTGCAGGCGTACGTCAACCGCCTGGGCTGGTGGCTGGCGCAACAGACCGAGCGTCCCGACCTACCCTGGCATTTCGGCGTGCTGGATAGCGACACCGTCAACGCCTTTGCCGCACCGGGCGGCTACGTCTTCATCACCAAAGGTCTGCTGCTGCGCATGCGCAACGAGGCTGAACTTGCCGGCGTGATGGCGCACGAGATCTCGCATGTGCTGAGGAAACACCACCTCAACGCCATCCAGAAAACCGCGCAACTGGGACTGGCGGCCGATGCTGCCAGCCTGGCCATCAATAATAGCGACAATGCCTACCTCAAAGACAAGGCCATTACCGCAGGTTCCGAAATCCTGGCGCGCGGGCTGGATAAAGACGACGAGTTCGAAGCCGACCGCATGGGTGTGGTGATCGCAGCCCGTGCCGGCTATGATCCGTACGGTTTGCCGTCAGTGCTGCAGACGCTGGACGCCATGAATGCGCAGGACGACAGCCTGGCGCTGATGTTCAAGACGCACCCGGCGCCACAGGCACGGTTAGAGAAGCTGGATGGGGTGATGACGGGGGTGATGGATAAGTATGTGGGGCAGGATGAGGAGGTGAGGTTCAGGAAGGTGGTGGGGGATTATGCGAAGAAATAATTGCTGTCAATTAGCACAATCAGGGATGATTTTAATTGGATAAAAGTGAAGTTGATAAACTGCTTATGCAGTTAGATGGCTCGGGATCTAACAATGAGTGGAAAGCTATTGAGCGATTGCGTAGCATTAATAACTTCCCTGATTTATTGCTGGAACGCTATAAACATTCGAAGAAGTGGAATGAGCGAGCATCGTGTGTTTATCATTCAACTCGATATGCAAAAGAAAGCGCTTGCTCCCTTCAGCTTGGTATTCTGGCGTTAAAAGATAAATCGAAAATTGTTCGATACCGAGCAACAATGCTTTTAGCTGTATCCCTGAAAGTCGAAGCGATAAAACCTTTGGAAGAGTTGCTGGCCAGCGGACTATCAATTTCAGATGCAGCCGCAGCTATAAAAGCTATTCTAGAGCAGAATCAAAACTTATTTGTTGATCGCGAAAATTCAGGGAAGATGTTCCTAAAAATCCATTAGTCTTATCCACAATCCTTTTCGCCACTAGGCGAGGTACTTTATTTTGCTTGTCTATACCCGCAAGGGGCGTGCCCACCAAGGGCCCGCTGTTACACAGCGACCTTGGAGTCAAACTAAAGTACCCAAACAAAAAGACACCCCCTCCCGCTTGTTTCCTGCGCTGCTCACCCTCATGGGCGTCAATCGAACTCGCCCTAGCGGCTTGCAAAGAACGCAAGCCACCGCGGAGCTCAAACATGCGATAGACGAAACCTCCCATGAGGCCTCCGCTGCTCGGCGCGGTAGTAGGGGATTGGTAATTCAAAAGCAAATCAAAACCTCAAACTCGTCATTGCCGCCTAGGCGGCAATGAGGTTGCGGATGGGTTTCTCCTCCCCTTATGACGCGCCGAATAGTGAGCATGAAAGCTGGGGAGGTCGGCAATCGCCTGTTTGAGTTCCGCGGCAAGTCATGATGTGTATGGCTTGCTAGGGCGAGTTCGAGGGCCGCCAGCTTACATGTTCACTATTCGGAAACAAGCGGAATGGGGCTGCCTTTTCTTTCCCCTATTTCTTTTGGCAGAGCAAAAGAAATAGGGTCGCAGTCGGGCGACCCCGACCTGGTATGTACTCAGTTACCGCAGCAATAGAAGCAAAAACACCTGCCCTGCGAACCAATATCCATGCGCCTCCCAGGCCATCGATATTGAAAATATCAGGCGATATTCCGCTTAAACTCTATCCTTGTACCTTCACTACTGGCCAGGCTCAGCGCCGGGCTTTCTTTCTCTGCGATATCCCCAAACAGCGGGTCTTCGTCTTCCGGCAGTGCTTGGGTCAGCCCCTTGAAATCGTACAGATCGGTATCGCCCAGATGCGAGGGTTCGACATTGCAGATGGCGCGGAAGATGTTGTTCACGCGGCCCGGTTGTTCGCGTTCCCACGCCTGCAGCATGTCCTTCACTTTCTGCCGTTGCAGGTTTTCCTGCGAACCGCACAGGTCGCAGGGGATGATGGGAAAGCCCATGCCGCGCGCGTAGCTGGCGATGTCTTTTTCTGAACAATACGCCAGGGGGCGGATGACGATGTTCTGCTTGTCGTTGGTGCCTAGCTTGGGCGGCATCGATTTCATCTTGGCGCCGAAGAACATATTGAGGAATAGCGTTTCTACGATGTCGTCGCGATGGTGGCCCAGCGCGATCTTGTTGGCGCCAAGCTCTTTTGCCGTGCGGTAGATCACGCCGCGGCGCAGGCGCGAACACAGCGAGCAGGTGGTCTTACCTTCGGGTATCTTTTCCTTGACGATGGAATAGGTGTCCGCCTCCACGATGCGGTAATCCACACCCAGGTTCTTCAGGTATTCCGGCAAGATGTGCTCGGGGAAGTTGGGCTGTTTCTGGTCCAGGTTCATGGCGATCAGCTTGAAATCGACCGGCGCGCGTTCCTGCAGCGCCAGCAACATCATCAGCATGGTGTACGAATCCTTGCCGCCGCTCATGCACACCAGCACGGTGTCGCCGTCCTCCACCATGTTGTAGTCTCCGATGGCTTTGCCGGTGGCGCTGATGAGGCTGTTGCGCAGCTTGAGGAAGTTGGCGGAAACGTCGTTGGGGTAATGGCGGATGGATTCTTTAGTGTTCATGTGCTCATTATAATTACAAATGAAAATGCGCTATCAAAACAATTGTTTTCAGTTTACAATGATGTCATTGACATTCAAGTGAAGTCAATGTTAAAGGAGCGATCATGAGTCAGATTACTGCAAGATTGCCGGATGAGCTGGTGGATAGCCTGGATCTGGCCGCGGGCCAGTTACGTAGAACGCGGGCAGAAGTCGTGCGGCAGGCCATTGAATATTATCTGGAAGATTTTCAGGACATCAACCTGAGCATCCAGGCCTTGCGCGACCCAGCGGACGCGGTGCTGGACTGGGAAGAAGTGAAGCGTGGCTTACTCGATCAGCATTAAACATAGCGCTGTGAAAGCGCTTGAGAAACTAGACAGGCCGCAACGGCTCAGGCTGATCGAAGCCATCGATAAATTAAAAGACAACCCTGCTGCAGGCAGTGTGCTTAAAGGCGAATTTTCAGGGTTGCGCCGCATTCGTATAGGCGATTACCGCATTGTCTATGAAGTGCAGGATGAGCAACTGGTTATCCTGGTGATACGGATTGGCCACCGTCGTGAGATTTATCGCTGACCTCGGTTTGACTTAAAACGCCCAATCAGAGGTTCAGCGAACGACCGCCATCCACCGCGATGATCTGTCCGGTAATGAAAGGGGCGTCCTGGATGAGGAATTTGACGGCTTTCGCCACGTCGTTGGGCTCGCCGATGCGTTTCAGCAAAGTCTGCGAGATGACGCGCTGGCGATAGACTTCATCGAACTGGGGATTGTCTTCCGGCCACATCACCGGGCCGGGCGCGACGGCGTTGACGCGTACTTCGGGCGACAACTCATGCGCCAGCGATTTGGTCAGCGTGACCAGGCCCGCCTTGGCGACGCTGTAGACGATGTAACCCTTCTTAGGCCGTTCCACGTGCATGTCGGTGATGTTGATGATGCAGCCATTGTGCTTGCGCAATTCCGGCGCTGCGGCCTGCGACAGGAACAGCGGTGCTTTCAGGTTGGAACCGGTCAGGTCTTCCCACTGTTCGTCGTTGATTTCGCCGATTTCGGTGGGGTAGTAGCTGGAGGCATTGTTGATCAGCACGTCCAGCCGGCCGAAATTCTTGACGGTCTCCTGGACCAGGTTGGGCAAGGTGGCCAGGTTCAGCAAGTCGCCCTGGATGATGGTGACCGAGTTGGCGCGCTGCAGGTTGAGTTCAGCCTGCAAGGCCCGCGCTTCGCTAGTGGAACTGCGGTAATGGATCATCAGGCTGGCGCCTTCGGCATGCAGCAGGCGGCAGATGGAAGCGCCGACGCGCTTGGCACCGCCGGTGATGAGGATGACTTTGTTTTTCATGCTTGTGCTCAACTGGTTTTCCGCGAATGCATACTTTTTAGGATTGGTTTAGTCATGACTGGGTGCACAAATCTCCTGCAATAAACCAGTCTGCTACGATAAATCCAGCGTCGCCCATTATAATCCATCCCTATGACATTCATACCGAAAGCCGCTCCGACCTCGCATGGCATGCCCGAGCCCTCTGCCGACGCGCTGGCGCACAGCCTGCAGCTGGTGGATCGCATCGGCGACGAAATTCACGCGGCCGGTGGCTGGATCGATTTTTCCCGGTATATGCATTTGGCCTTGTATGCGCCCGGATTGGGCTATTACAGCGGCGGCGCCAGGAAATTCGGCAAAGGCGGCGATTTCGTCACCGCCCCGGAGATTTCCCCCTTGTTTGCGCAGACACTTGCCCAGCAGGCGGCGCAGGTGATCCACCAAACCCAGGGCAGCATCCTCGAACTGGGGGCCGGCACCGGCATCCTGGCGGCGGAATTGCTGCTGGAATTACAGTCCATGGAATGCCTGCCGCAGCAGTATTGCATCCTCGAAGTGAGCGCCTATTTACAGGATGTTCAGCGTGCGACACTGGAACAAAGGCTGCCGCCTGAGTTGCTGCAGCGCGTTGCCTGGCTGCATGCCATCCCGGACACGTTTAAAGGATTAATGCTGGGGAATGAAGTGCTGGATGCGCTGCCCGTGCATGTTCTCCGGCAGGCCGAAACTGGCATTGCCGAAATGGGCGTAACCATTGGCGACTCTGGATTTGCCTGGCAGGAGCAGGCGCTCACATCCGGTCAACTATATGATTTTGCAAGTGCTATGGATTTTCCGCCGGGGTATACCACGGAGGTTTGCCCGGCCGCCCATGCGCTGATCGCCAGCCTGGCGAGTAGCCTGGAAGCCGGCGTTATCCTGATGATCGACTACGGTTTTCCGCGCAGCGAGTACTACCATCCGCAACGCAGCGAGGGCAGCCTGATGTGCCATTACCGGCATTACGCACACGGCGACCCGTTTTTGTATCCGGGCCTGCAGGACATCACCGCGCATGTCGATTTCACGGTTATCGCCCAGGCTGGTGTAGAGAGCGGCATGGAATTGCTGGGCTATGTTGGCCAGGCCCAGTTCCTGATTAACTGCGGCATCACCCAAGTGCTGACGCGAGTTTCGCCTGCTGACGTTAGTGCTTACATACCCCTTGCTTCGCAAGCGCAGAAACTGCTGTCCCCGGCGGAAATGGGCGAGTTGTTCAAGGTCATCGCGCTCGGCAAACACTTCACTGAACCGCTTATCGGCTTTGTGCAAGGCGATAAAAGCCATACGCTGTAACGTAAGATATATGCCCTGCGAGCCAATAGGCATGGCCTTTACAGGCCATCCGTTCTAGGGCTGATATAATGCGGCATTCACCACATTAACGATAGAACCTCATGTCAGAGCAAGACACACCTCAAGAAGAAGCCAGCCATCCGGATGACCCCAAACATCGCGCCATCCGCAGTTTCGTGCTGCGGCAGGGTCGCTTGACCAAAGGCCAGGAACGCGCGCTGGAAACCTTGTTGCCCGTGTTCGGTGTTCCGTATGCGCCGCAACTGCTGAACCTAGGCATCAACTTCGGCCGTCAGGATAGCCTGAAAATCCTGGAGATCGGCTTCGGCATGGGCGAGACCACGGCGCATATTGCCAAGGCCATGCCGGAGCGAGATTTCCTTGGCGTGGAGGTGCATACGCCGGGTGTTGGCGGGCTGCTCAAGCTCGTGGGGGAAGCGGGGCTGACCAATGTCCGGGTAATCCAGCATGACGCCGTTGAAGTACTAAATAATATGCTGGAGGATGCCAGCCTGGACGGCGTGCATATTTTCTTCCCGGATCCCTGGCACAAAAAGCGCCACCACAAGCGCCGCTTGATCCAGGCGGGATTCGTCAAACTGCTATGCACCAAGCTGAAAGCGGGTGCTTACCTGCACGTGGCGACCGACTGGCAGGAGTATGCGGAATGGGTACTGGAGATTCTGCAGGCAGAACCGCTGCTGGAAAATACGGCGGAAACCTATGCACCCAAGCCGGCATACCGTCCGCTGACCAAATTCGAGAATCGCGGCATCAAGCTGGGGCACGGCGTGTGGGACATCATTTTCCGGCGCAAGGCGTAATCCTTGGCCAGGCGCGGAATTTTGGTGAACTATAACGTAGACGTTAACAACTATAACGTAGGCGTTAACTTAGACGTTTTGCGGGTCGAGGTTCTTGGGCGGAATCTGCAGCCAGCTACCGATGATGCCCTCCGCTTCTTCCACGCCCTGTTTCTTCAGGCTGGAAAATAGCTGGATAGTGCAATTGCCCCATGTCTCGTTAAGTTCTTTTTTCACTTCCTGCAGCACGATGCTGGAAGCGCTGCGCGACAGTTTGTCCGATTTCGTCAGCAGTACGTGCACCGGCCTGCCGCTGGGGCAGAACCAGTCCAGCATCTGCCTGTCCAGCGGCGTCAGCGGGTGGCGGCAATCCATCACCAGCACCAGGGCATTGAGGGTCGGCCGCTGGCTCAGGTAAGTCGATAGCGTCATCTGCCAGTGCTTGCGCAAGGCCTCCGGCACCTTGGCATAGCCGTAACCCGGCAAATCCACCAGGAAACGGTCGTTGCCCAGGCTGAAGAAATTGATGAGCTGCGTACGGCCGGGCTGCTTACTCACGTAGGCCAGGCGGTTATGGTTAGCCAGCGTATTGAGGGCGCTGGATTTGCCGGCGTTGGAGCGTCCGGCAAACGCCACCTCGACCCCCATCGGTGTGGGCAGGTCCTTGAGGTGGTGCGCGGAGATGTGGAATACAGCGTTCTGGAATAATGGCATGGGGCTTTAAATACTACAGGTTCCAAATAATGACAGGTTTAGGCCGTTAAGCGGGCGAAAATGCTATCACGATAACCCAATTTTCGATAAAATGATTCGCTAATTCACCTTCATAATTAAGCAGTTTCGCTTCGAGGAATGACCAGCATGAATTTCCGCAACATCTTAGCCGTTTGTTTATTAACCCTGGGCGCTGCTTCCGCTTCAATTCCGGCCTTTGCTGCAGGCGACGCTGCCAAAGGCGCTACTACCGTGAATACGGTCTGTGCAGCCTGTCACGGTGCCGATGGCAATAGCCCCATCGGCATGTACCCGAACCTGGCGGGCCAGCATCCTGAGTATATCAACAAGCAATTGTTAAACTTCAAGGCTGGCGACCGTAAAAACGCCATCATGTCTGGCATGGCCGCGACGCTAAGCCCGGAAGACATGCAGAATGTCGCCGCGTATTTCGGCACCCAGAAGCCAAAACCTGCAACTGCGAAGACTAACGGCGCAGGTTCGGTCGGCGAAAAGATCTTCAAGGGCGGTATCCCCGGTGCTGGCGTTCCAGCCTGCGCTTCCTGCCATGGTCCTGCCGGTGCAGGTATCCCGGTGCAGTTCCCACGTTTGGCTGGACAGCACTCTGAATACATCGTGAGCCAGATGAAGGCGTGGCGCTCGGGCGAGCGTGCCAACGACGGTGCCAAGATGATGCGCATGGTATCGGCCAAGCTGTCCGATAGCGACATCGAAGCAGTGGCAGACTATATCCAGGGCCTGCGTTAACCTGTTTCAATAGCTTTTAAAACTAATAAGGGTGGCCCAATGCCACCCTTATTAGTTTAAGCAAGCAGACTCCTAATCCACATTAGCAACTGAACGATATCCCGCTTGTCCTATAGCATGCCTTCAGTGTCTACCTGCCTTCAAAACCACCAGCGTCACTCACTTTGTTGCCTACTTTGAAACCACTACAGACAAACTCTACGCGTTTCTACGAGCTGTTAAGCTCCATGCGGTTTGCCGTCAGCCTGCTCACCGTACTGGGCATTGCCTCCATCATCGGTACCGTGCTCAAGCAGAACGAGGATTACGCCAACTACGTCATCCAGTTCGGCCAGTTCTGGTTCCGCTTCTTCGAAGTGCTTGGCCTGTACGATGTCTACCATAGCGTCTGGTTCCTCACTATCCTCATCTTCCTCGTCACGTCGACCAGCCTGTGCATCTACCGCAACACACCGCTGATGCTGCGCGAGTTGCGCGCCTACCGCGAATCCTTCACCGAGAAATCGCTGCGGGCGTTCAGCAACAAGAGCGAATACCAGTCCGTGCATGACATCGTGGAAACGCGGCAGCGGTTGCAGCACTTCCTCACCGCGCGTGGATTCCGCTATAAAACAGTGGTGAATAAGGACGGTAGCGAACTGATCGCCGCCAAGGCCGGCAGTTACCAGCGGCTTGGCTATATGTTCACGCATGCGGCCATCGTCATCATTTGCATCGGCGGCCTTATCGACGGCAACGTGCCGTTCAAGATACAGGAGCTGCTGGGCTATAAAAAAGTGGAGACGCTGGATATCCCGGAAAGCGATGTTCCTGCGATCAGCCGCATGTCCACCGCCAACCTGTCTTTCCGTGCCAACATGACCCTGCCGGAAGGTACCAGCTCCGATGTATCGTTCATGCGCATCCGCGATGGTTACCTGGTGCAGGAACTGCCGTTCCGCATTGCACTAAGGGATTTCCGCGTAGAGCAATATGCCACCGGACAACCCAAATCGTTCGAGAGCGATGTCGAGATCATCGACCCTGACCTGAAAGAACCGCTCAAGCATACGATCAGCGTGAACCACCCCCTGATCTATAAAGGCATCGCCATTTACCAGTCGGATTTCCAGGATGGCGGCTCCAGGCTCAAATTCAACGTGTGGCCTTTGTTCACCGACCAGGCCAAACCCAACCCGCTGGATGGCGTGATCTTCAAGAAAGTGACGTTAGGGGAAGGCGCCGATGCGCTGAAGCTGGAATTCAACGATTTCCGCAAATTCAATATCCTGAACTTGTCCGTTGATGGCAAGGGCAAGCCGCATAACGTCGGCGCCAATGTCACCTTCAAGGTGCGCGATACCGCGGGCCAGGCGCGTGAGTATGTCAACTACATGCAGCCGCTGCAACTGAGCGGGCGGCATTATTTCGTCTCCGGCATGCGCGAGACCCAACAGGAAGACTTCAAATACCTGCGCATCCCTGCCGACGACGATTTCACCATGCAGGGCTTTATGCACCTGCGGGCGGTGATGTTCGATAAATCCGCCTACAATGAAATCGCGCACCGCCTTGCCAACAGTTCGATGCCTGCCGGCGCATCCAATGCCGAGCTGCGGCAGAAATTCGAGACCAGCATCCTGCAGCTGCTGCGTGCATTTAACGACGGCGGGTATGCCAATATCGCCAAGGTGATCGAAGCGGCAGTGCCTGCGCCAGAACGCGAAAAAGCCGCACAGACGTATATCAAGATACTGAATAGCGCTGCGATCGAAGCATACAACCTGGGCCGCGAACGCGACGGCCTGAAGCCTGCGGAGATCGACCAATCGACGCAGATGTTCATCCAGGATAGCCTGGGGGCCATCAGCGACCTGTTCTTTTACGGCACGCCTGTCTACCTGCAGATGACCGAATTCGAGCATCGCGAAGCCAGCGGCTTGCAGCTGACACGCTCGCCCGGTAAAAACCTGGTGTACTCCGGCTCTGTGTTGCTGGTGCTGGGGATTTTCGCCATGATCTATATCCGCGAACGCCGTATCTGGCTGCTGGTCAAATCGCGTGACGTGCTGTTCGCCATGTCCGCTAATCGCAAGAACCGCGATTTCGAACTGGAATTCGAAAAGCTTAGCGGTCAACTGGATAGGCTGCTGACGAGTTGAAGTCTTGGGTAGCAAAGGCATAGGCAACAAAGACTGCATACATGGGTAAGATGGATTGAAAGACAATGCCAGGCGAGAATGCCATTGAAATAATGAGGGAAACAGCATGACGACCAAACAATATTCCACCAGCACCGCTTATTTAAACGAAGATCCCGTGCCCTTGCTCAAGCAATTGAAATGGCAGGACTGGCTGTATGCGACCATGCTGGCGCTAGGCGCCGTGTATGCGTTTGCGCAGTACGGAGGCTACATGGATGCCTACGAGACCGGCTTCTTGTTCGGTTTCGCTGCAGGCTTCGCGGTGTTGGGCTGGGCCTGGAAACCGGTGCGTTTGCTGATCCCCATAGTTGTCGCCACCAGCCTGTTTGCCATCAGCCTCTACCATGGCGATCTTGGCCGTGCCAACCAGGCCTTCCTGCTCAAATTCCTGATTTCCAGCCAGACCGCCATCATGTGGATGAACGTGCTGTTCGTGCTGGCGATGCTGACCTACTGGTTCGCTACCTTCACGCGCTCGGTCTTCACCGGTAAAGTGGCGACCAGCCTGACCTGGAGTGCCGTGGTGATGGGCCTGGTGGGCCTGCTGGTGCGCTGGTATGAGTCCTATTTGATCGCTCCGGATGTCGGTCATATCCCCATCAGCAACCTGTACGAAGTATTCATCCTGTTCTGCTTGATCACGTCGCTCATGTACCTGTATTACGAGCAACGCTACGCCACAAAGCAGCTGGGCGGCTTTGTCATGCTCATCGTCAGCGCTGCCGTCGGTTTTATCCTCTGGTACACCTTCGGCCGCGAAGCCAATGCTATCCAGCCGCTGGTACCAGCCCTGCAATCCTACTGGATGAAAATCCACGTGCCTGCCAATTTCATCGGCTACGGCTCGTTCTCGCTGGCGGCCATGGTGGCCAGCGCATACCTGCTGGCCGAACGCGGCATCCTGGCAAGTCGCCTGCCCAAGCTGGATGTGCTGGAGGACGTGATGTACAAGGCCATCGCTGTCGGCTTTGCGTTCTTCACCATCGCCACCATTCTCGGTGCCATGTGGGCGGCGGAAGCCTGGGGCGGTTACTGGTCGTGGGATCCCAAGGAAACCTGGGCACTGATCGTGTGGCTGAACTATGCAGCCTGGCTGCACTTGCGCCTGGTGAAAGGCCTGCGCGGCCCTATGCTGGCCTGGTGGGCACTCATCGGTTTACTGGTGACGACCTTTGCTTTCCTGGGCGTCAATATGTTCCTGTCAGGCCTGCATTCCTACGGTGCGCTCTAACTAAAATGCTCCCTGTACCGGCGGTACAGGGAGCTCAGGTGTGTTTAAAAGTTACTACAACCAGCAATCTAACAAGTCTGGTTCTATCTTAGAGTCCTGTTGTTGGGAATCTTCCACTTAGGATTCTGTGGGTCGGCAACAAGCGCACTGCGGCTCAGCCAGAACTTCACCCCGCCTTTCTTGTTTTCCACCAGGTGCAGCTTATAACCGGATTGCTGGGCCTGTTTGCCGGCATGGTACAGGCCGATCCCCAGGCCGTTTTCCGAGGCGATCTGCTTCTTGAATAATTGCTCGGCGACGCTATCTGGCATGGGCTTGCCGGTGTCGCTCACTTCCACTAGGTAATCTTCCCCGGCACTGAGTACCACTTTTATTTCGATAGCGCGGTCGTTCTTGCGTTTTTCGATGGCGTTCTGCAGCAGGTTATCGACAATGCTATCCAGGAAATCCGGATCGATATCGATGCTCGGCATCTCCGCCACACTGAACTCGATATTGTTTTCGGCATGGTGCTGTTTGAGCCCTTTCCACCAGCTGGTGATTTTCTGCAGGCGGTTCTTCTCTATGCGCGGCTCCTCCAGTTTTTCCAGGGTGCGTGCCAGGCGGTTATTCAATAGCGGCAACTGACGTCGGATCAATGCCAGCAGGCGCTCATTTTCCTCTTCCTTCGCCTGTTCAGCGGCACTGCACAGCGCGCTCATGGATTGCACCAGGTTCTTGATGTCATGCGTAAGGCGTGAACCGGTCTCGTACACCGCCTGCATATAGATGTTCTGCGTCAGTGTCTCTTCACGGTGCTTGGCCTCGTAGAACTCCCCCAGTATCTGCGTCAACAACTTCAGGTGGATAGTCATGGCAGGGGTCATCGGCCATTTGGTATGGATGGTCAAATCCAGCTGGTGGAAATTGAACTGCGCGGAGTGCTTGGTAAGCGCACCGATATTGCCGTTACTCTCCAATGCACGCCATTCCACACCACTTACCCAGGGCAGGGCAGCCACTTCCTGTATGGCGGCGTTGGTAAAGTCCTTGGCGGTGGATTTATTCTCGGCAAGCTCTGCGATATTTTTTACCCATTGCTCGAAGGGCAAGCCTATGCTCAGCAGGTAACGTGAAAGGATATGGCCGATACCTGCAAATCCGGCGCGCGGATCCCACAGCCAGCTGATCGCCATCAGCGTGATCGCCGAGCTGAACAGTACTTTTAATATGACTTCGCCATAATTGCTCTGGCTGGATGCCTGGATAGCGAAACTCCCCAGCACCAGCAGTACGGCTAGCAACAGGAGCAACAAGGTGTAGAAGAAATCCAGCACCGGTGGATGGCCGCGTTCCTCTTTATCGACACGAGTGAAAAAGATGGCACACGGCAATAACGCCAGCATGTATTCCACTACGAAAGGCGGGATGAAGAATGCGGAGACATGCTGGCTGCTGGTATCGATAAACAGTTTGGGCACCACCCACATCAGCAGCATGGCGATCAGGTAACCAGCCGCCAGCAAATAGCCAAGGTGCGCGCTCTTCGCCTGTGTGGCGAATATGCGCCCACCCAGTAGCGCAAACAGGATAGAGAGCCAGAAGGCCAGCAGCCACCAGTTGAGGAAGAGGATCATCACTACGGCACCGGCCAGGAAAAGGGCCAGCGCCTGTAACGAGATTTTTTCCTGCGTGCGCCACACCGGCTGCCAAAGCAGGAAGAAGCCGTAATGGCAGATGATCAGCGCTTTCTCGAACGGCCCATCGAAGCCCCACACCAGCACAGCGTGCAATGAAAGCAGCATGAGCCCCAGTTCCCACTGGTTCTGCAGGATAGTCTTTAATTTGGAACGGAGTTTTACTATGACCATTATTTCTACATTTGCCCGCAGTTGTGTCAGTTATTAGACGTTAGTGATGAATTTCCGACAGCGTGTTGTTTGGTATTTTGGTAATTTATTCTGTTTTTTATGGTTTTGGGCAATATTTATCCGTATTTGCACTGGCATGTAATTTGCGTTTGTTGAACATCAAGAAAAACAACGCAAATTTAAGTCTGCGGGGATTCGTCAACGGACTTAGGCATTTAGGATAGCATAATGAAAAAGCAATCAGGTTTTACACTTATCGAACTGGCGATCGTGCTGGTCATTATCGGGCTCTTGCTCGGTGGCGTGTTAAAGGGTCAGGAGTTGATCAATAGTGCCAAAGTGAAGAATATGGCGAGTGACTTTAGGAATATTCAAGTTCAAGTTTATTCTTACCAAGATAAGTTTAGAGCGTTGCCTGGAGATGACAAAGCCGCAACTGAGCATGTAGGAGCGACTGCTGCTAATGGTGATGGCAACGGTGTTATATCAGGCTTGTATAATGCGGCTAGTGGAGAGTCATTTGAATTTTGGCAACAACTCCGCTTAGCTGGTCTTGCTACAGGAACAACAGATAAAACGGCTGCCAGTTATACGCCCACAAACACTGAAGGGGGGAGAATTGGTATTCAGTCTGGATCTACTAAGTCAATTACTAATATGTCAGGTTCTTACATAGTATGTTCCGAAGGCATACTTGGAAAATTTGCTAAGCAACTTGATACCACACTGGATGATGGCAATACTGCCACAGGGTCTATGATGGCAACGTCAGGTACATTTACTGCAACTACTGCAGCTACAGCTGCAACGTCTTCAGGAACTACCCCCACCATTACAGATACTGATAAATATACGGTTTGTATGGCATTTTAACTTTTTGTTGTAAAAAAGCCCGCCTTGGCGGGCTTTTTTGTTTTTAGATTACGCTGTCATAAAAATTTGCTTTAAAATGCATCGCTTAACCATTTAGCTTCCGCCATGACTGACAACATCGTCGAAATAAATAATCTTTCCTTTGGCTATAAAGGCCGCTTGCTTCACAAAGGCATCAACATGTCCTTTGCGCGCGGCAAGGTGGTGGCCATCATGGGCGGTAGCGGTAGCGGTAAGACTACGTTGTTGCGCCTGATCGGCGGGCAGCTCAAGCCTGTGCATGGCGAAGTGAAGGTGGATGGCCAAGTGGTGCACAAGCAGGATCGCGCCGGTCTATACAACCTTCGCCGCAAGATGGGCATGTTGTTCCAGGGTGGCGCCCTGTTCACCGATCTGTCGGTGTTTGAAAATGTGGCATTCCCCATCCGCGAGCATACCAACCTGCCGGAATCCATGGTGCGCGACCTAGTGCTGATGAAGCTGCAGGCAGTAGGGCTGCGAGGTGCCAACAAATTAAAGCCGACGGAGCTTTCCGGCGGCATGGCGCGGCGGGTCGCCCTGGCGCGTGCCGTGGCGCTGGACCCCGCCATCATCATGTACGACGAGCCGTTTGCCGGTCTTGACCCCATTTCGATGAGCGTGATCTGTAACCTGATCCGTAGCCTGAACGATGCACTTGGGGCTACGTCGATCGTGGTGACGCATGACGTGAACGAGACGTTCTCGTTCGTTGACTATGTTTATTTCGTGTCGCAGGGCGTGGTGGTTGCCGAAGGGACGCCCGACGAGCTGCGCAAATCCGATTTGCCCTTTGTACACCAGTTTGTGCATGGCGAGGCGGATGGTCCTGTGCCGTTCCATTACCCGGCCTCCGATTACAAACGCGATATGCTGCGAGGCCATGATGTGTAGGAGGCTTGATGTTTAGCGCTATGGGTAATGTCGTCAGCCGTATCGGACATCGATTGATCGAACGCATCTGGCGCTTCGGCGGCGGTATACGGTTCTTCTGTTACATCATGATCTATTCCGGCGAGAGCTTCCGCCGCCTGCACCTGACTATCCGCGAGATATATTTCACCGGCGTCATGTCGCTGATCATCATGCTGGTGTCTGCGTTCTTCGTCGGCATGGTGCTGGCACTTCAAGGCTACAACACCCTGCAGAAATTCGGTTCTTCCGAGGCCATAGGTGTGCTGGTCGCATTGTCGCTGGTGCGCGAGCTCGGCCCTGTAGTGACTGCTCTATTGTTTGCCGGCCGTGCCGGCACTGCCATCACCGCCGAGATCGGCCTGATGAAAGCCACAGAACAACTCTCTGCCATGGAGATGATGGCAGTCAGCCCGATTGCGCGCGTAGTCGCTCCGCGCTTCTGGGCCGGCGTGATTTCCATGCCCTTGCTGGCCGCCATGTTCTCCATGGTGGGCGTGCTCGGCGGCTATATGGTCGCTGTGCCTTTACTCGGCGTGGATAACGGTGCGTTCTGGTCGCAGATGCAGGCCAATGTGGATTTCAGGTTGGATATCGTCAACGGCATCATCAAAAGTGTGGTGTTCGGTGTGGCATGTACCATGATTGCCTTGTTTGAAGGATACGACGCGCCGCCGACAGCCGAGGGCGTCAGCAGGGCGACTACGCGGACTGTTGTGAATTCATCGCTGGCGGTACTGGCGCTGGATTTTGTAATGACCTCTTTTATGATCGGCTAACAATTAAGCATTATTCTTGAGCAGACCCGGCATCACGCGGGGAATTGACGTGGGGAGATAAGATGGAAAGAACAACAATCGATTTATGGGTGGGCATTTTTGCAACGGCAGGCGCTGTGGCAATATTCGGCCTGGCCATGAAAGTAGGCAACCTGACCTCTACCAACCTGGGTGAAACCTATACGGTGACCGCCGCCTTCGAGAACATCGGTGGCCTGAAAGGCCGCGCACCGGTGAAAAGCGCCGGCGTGGTAGTAGGACGTGTCGATTCCATCGGGTTCGACAAGACCAACTACGAAGCGCTGGTTACCCTGAAGCTGGATAAGCGCTACCCGTTTCCCAAGGATACGTTTGCCAGCATTTACACTGCAGGCCTGCTGGGCGAACAGTATGTAGGGCTTGAGGCGGGCGGCGATTCTGCATCACTGGAGAACGGCGACAAGATCACCCATACCCAGGATGCGATTGTCCTGGAAAAAATGATCAGCCAATTCCTGTATAACAAAGCATCCGAAACTAATTCGGACGCAGCTACTCCAAACAAAGCCCCATAACCATTGAAAAGTGTAAATATGAACAACGTAATAGTGAATGCAGCACGTCTTTTAGCAAGTCTGGGTTTTGTAGCGCTTGCAGCAACGACTGCGCATGCCGAGATCGCACCGGATGTACTGGTGAAAAGCACTGCGGAAGAAGTGCTGGAGATCGTCAAGAAAGACAAGGATATCCAGGCCGGCGACCAGAAGAAGATATTTGCGCTGGCAGAAGAAAAGATCCTGCCGAATTTCAATTTCGACCGTGTTTCGCAACTGGTACTGGGCCGTGGTTGGTCCAAAGCCACACCTGAACAACAGCAGGCATTCCAGCGCGAATTCCGCAGCCTGATGCTGCGGACTTATGCCACGGCATTGTCTAAATACCGTAACCAGACCATAGAGTACAAGCCTTTGCGTACGCAGCCTGGTGATAAGGAAGCAACCGTCAAGACATTGATCCTGCAACCAGGCGGCCAGCCGGTGGGCGTGGATTACACGCTGGAAAAATCCGGCGATAGCTGGAAAGTCTACGATATCGTGATCGAAGGCGTGAGCCTGGTGACGAACTACCGCGGCCAGTTCTCTAACGAGATCAAGAACTCCGGTATCGATGGCCTGATACAGAAGCTGGCAGACAAGAATAAGCAAGCCGGCACCAAGTAATTAACTATTTAAAGAGTCGACCTTGGCACAGATCATTAAAGAGCAGCATCGCTGGATGGTAAGCGGGGACATGACGATTGCGCATGTGGAATCCCTGCTTGCCGAAAGTAAAGAGATGACGAGTGCCGACAAGAACATGGAAAAGTCGCTGGAAATCGATCTTGGCGAAGTGACCGATGTGGATACTGCAACCATCAGCCTGTTGTTTGAGTGGTTGCGGGAAGCGCACTCGCATAAATGCAAGATCAAGTTTTCCAATTTCCCTCAGAACCTGGTTAGCCTGGCTACGCTGTACGGCGTAGTCGAGCTCTTGCCGCAAACCTCCCATTGAGCTTCAGGCTAAGGCCACGACGGCATCCGTAGCCTTCGCCTTATTTCGGTTAGCGTTCATTCCCTATGATTCCCGCCATCAAGATCGAGCAGGTGCACAAGCATTTCGGCGCATTGCATGCGCTGAAAGGTGTCGACCTGACCGTTGAGCAGGGCGAGTTCTTTGCATTGCTGGGCCCGAATGGGGCTGGCAAGTCCACCCTGATCAACCTGCTGGCTGGCTTGATACGGCCGACCAGTGGGCATCTGTCCATCATGGGGCACGATGTCGTCAGCGATTACCGCTTAGCCAGGCTTGCACTGGGCGTGGTGCCGCAGGAACTGGTGTTCGATCCCTTTTTCAATGTACGTGAGATGCTGCGCTTCCAGGCAGGCTATTTCGGCCGCGGTAAGGAAAACGACGCCTGGGTGGACGAGGTGATCGAGGCGCTCGGCCTGACCGATAAAGCACACACCAATATGCGCCGCCTTTCCGGCGGCATGAAGCGGCGGGCCTTGATTGCGCAGGCGCTGGCACATAAACCGCCGGTCATCGTGCTGGATGAGCCGACGGCCGGCGTGGACGTCGAGTTGCGCCAGATCATGTGGGAATTCGTGAATCGCCTGAATCGCGAGGGCCATACCATCATCCTGACCACGCATTACCTGGAAGAGGCAGAGGTGCTCTGTTCGCGCATCGCCATGATGAAGGGCGGCGAGATCGTGGCGCTGGATAGCACGGCCAACCTGCTCAACCGCCTGCCCAGCAAGAACCTCCGCCTGAAACTTGGCGCAGCCACTTTGCCAGCGAGCCTGGCGGGCAGATTACGCACGCAGGACAGCGATTTTTATACGCTGGCGCTGGACGATGTCGGCCAGATCGAGCAGGTGCTCGCCGAGTTGCGCACAGCGGGTATTGCCATTGAAGACATGCAGTTGCTGGAGGCGGATCTTGAGGATGTGTTCATCGATCTGGTAGGACGTAAATGAGCAATCCGGAAAAAACATTGCAACCGGTGCTTACTCCGCCGGTTAAGACCATAGAAAGCGGCGGGTTGAATTACCGCGGCGTATGGACGCTGTTCAAGAAGGAGCTGCTGCGCTTCTGGCGTGTGGCCTTCCAGACGGTCGCCGCACCTGTCATGACCGCGCTGTTGTACCTGCTTATTTTCTCCCATGTGCTGGGCGAAAAGGTTGAAGTCTATCCGGGCGTACCGTATACCGTGTTCCTGATCCCCGGCCTGATCATGATGTCGGTACTGCAGAACGCCTTTGCCAACAGCTCGTCCAGCCTGATCCAGTCCAAGGTGATGGGCAGCATCATATTCGTGTTGCTGACTCCGCTTTCCTACCTGGAATTTTTCCTGGCCTTCCTGGCGGCGGCGATCATTCGCGGCTTGGCGGTGGGGGCGTGTATCTATTTGGTGGCGATATTCTTTATCGACCTGCCCATCGTGCATCCCTTCATGATCCTGGCGTTTGCCTTTTTCGGGACGGCATTGCTAGGCACATTCGGCATCATCGCCGGTATCTGGGCAGACAAGTTCGACCAGATGGCGGCTTTCCAGAATTTCATCATCATGCCGCTGTCTTTCCTGTCCGGCGTGTTTTACTCGATACATTCCCTGCCTTCTTTCTGGCAGAAGGTGTCGCATTTCAACCCCTTCTTCTACATGATAGACGGCTTCCGTTACGGCTTCTTCGGCGTCAGCGATATTTCGCCGTGGATCAGCTTGGCTATCGTGGCAGCGAGCTTCTTTGTGCTGTCCCTGCTTACACTGAAGATGTTGAAATCGGGATATAAGCTTCGCGGTTAAACGCATATAATGCGCACTTCGAATTTTAATTCAGTCTTTTAAGACAATGGCAGGGATAATCTTATGCTGAGCGCTGACGACCTCAAAACCTATATCGCACAAGGCCTGGCCTGTGATCACATCCAGGTGCTTGGCGATGACGGCCAGCATTTCGAGGCGGTGGTCGTGAGTCCGCTATTTGTCGGCAAAAATATGGTGCAGCAGCACCAGCTGGTCTACCAGGCATTGGGGGATCGCATGCGCCAGGAAATACATGCGCTCTCGATGCGCACCTTTACGCCGGAAGCCTGGGGCAAGCTCGGCAATTAACCGCGTTTGCCAGGCACTACTGAACAATTTGGATAGGAGAAACACATGGATACACAGGCATTAATCAAGAGCCAGATAGACGCAAACCCGGTCATTCTTTACATGAAAGGCAGCGCCAAATTCCCGCAGTGCGGTTTCTCGGGCCTGGCGGTGCAGATACTGCAAGCCTGCGGCATACAGAACCCCACCACGGTCGACGTGCTGGCGGATCCCGCCATGCGCGAAGGCATCAAGATATTCTCCAACTGGCCGACCACGCCACAGCTTTACATAAATGGCGAGTTCATCGGCGGTTCCGACATCATGCGCAGCCTGTACGAACAAGGCGAACTGCAGAAGTTGCTGGCTGCTGCGGTACCTGCGGCTTAATTTGAGAGCCCACTAGGAATATATTTGGATACACTGCGTTTTGGATAAATTGGTCATAGAAGGCGGCTTTCCGCTGAATGGCGAAGTGCATATCTCGGGTGCCAAGAATGCCGCACTGCCTATCATCTGCGCGGCGTTGCTGGCGGAAACGCCGCTGGAGCTTTCCTGCGTGCCGGATCTCAACGATGTGAAGACGACCTACACGCTCCTGGCGCATATGGGCGTCAACGTCAGTCACGGTGCCGCGAATGAGGTGACTTTAGACGCAAGCAATATTACTTCGCATGAAGCGCCCTATGAGATGGTGAAAACCATGCGCGCTTCGATACTGGTATTAGGCCCGCTGCTGGCGCGTTTCGGACATGCCCGTGTCTCACTGCCGGGTGGCTGTGCCATCGGTTCGCGACCAGTGGATCTGCACATCAAGGGCCTGCAGGCCATGGGTGCGGAGATCCATATCGAACATGGCTATATAGAAGCCAGCACGGCCCACCTGCCGAACAAGCGCCTGCAGGGCGCGCGCGTATTCATGGATATCGTGACGGTCACCGGCACGGAGAACCTGATGATGGCGGCTGCCCTGGCAGAAGGCACGACGACGCTGGAAAATGCAGCGCGCGAGCCCGAAGTGGTGGACATGGCCGAATGCCTGATCAAGATGGGCGCGCGTATCGAAGGTGCAGGCACCGATGTGATCACCGTGCACGGCGTTGAGCGGCTGACCGGCGCCAAGCATGCCGTGGTATGCGACCGCATCGAGGCGGGTACCTATTTGGTGGCGGCAGCCATGGCTGGCGGCAGTGTCAAGTTATTGAACGCACGCGCCGACCTGCTGGATGCGGTGATCGAGAAGCTGCGCGATGCAGGTGCCGTGATCGAGCACGATGCCGATAGCATCAGCATCAGGAGTGACGGCAAACTGAAGTCGGTGAATATCCGCACGGCGCCGCATCCGGCGTTCCCAACCGATATGCAGGCGCAACTGATGGCATTGAACACCATCGCCGACGGCGTGGCGACGGTCACCGAAACCATCTTCGAGAACCGCTTCATGCACGTGCAGGAGATGCAGCGCCTGGGCGCCAGCATCGAGGTAGAAGGCAATACCGCCATCGTGCGCGGCAGCCAGCATCTTGATGGCGCCACGGTGATGGCGACCGACCTGCGTGCTTCCGCCAGCCTGGTATTGGCGGGCCTGGTGGCGCGCGGCGAGACCACGATCGAGCGTATCTACCATATCGACCGCGGCTACGAGCGCATCGAAGAAAAGCTGACTGGGCTGGGTGCCAGGATCAAGCGCGTTTGTTAAAACTTTAAACGAAAACTTATGATTACCATCGCTTTATCTAAAGGACGTATATTCGAGGAAACCACGCCGCTGCTGGCAGCGGCCGGCATCACTGCGCTTGAGGATCCTGAATCTTCGCGTAAGCTGATCCTGGAAACCAATCGTCCCGATGTACGGCTGATCATCGTGCGCGCTACGGATGTGCCGACCTACGTGCAATACGGCGCCGCCGATCTGGGCATCGCCGGCAAGGATGTGTTGAATGAGCACGGCGGTGAAGGCCTGTACCAGCCGCTGGACCTGAAGATCGCCCGTTGCAAGATGATGGTAGCGGTGCGTGAGGATTTCGATTATTTCGGGTCTATACGCCGCGGTGCTCGCCTTAAAGTGGTCACCAAGTACGTCAAGACCGCGCGCGAACACTTTGCCGACAAAGGCATGCATGTCGACCTTATCAAGTTGTACGGCTCAATGGAGCTAGGCCCGCTGGTCGGCCTGGCCGATGCCATCGTCGACCTGGTCAGTACCGGCAATACCTTGCGCGCCAATCACTTGAAGGCGGTAGAAGAAGTGGCCGACATCAGTTCAAGACTCGTGGTCAACCAGGCCTCGCTTAAACTGAAAAGAGCGCTGTTGCAGCCCATCATGGACAGTTTTGCCCAAGTTGTGGCAAAGACGGAATGAATACCCAGTCATCAATATTCAGTAAATCAGGAAACAGGAAATGAAGGTAAGGCGTTTTTCCACTACAGACAGCAAGTTCGCCAGCGAGCTGAAACAGTTGCTGGCGTTCGAGACTGCGCAGGACGACCAGGTAGACAACGTAGTCGCCGATATCCTGCGCGATGTGAAGAAGCGCGGCGACGCAGCGGTGCTGGAATATACGCATCGTTTCGACAAGCTTGATGTCGCCACGCTGGCCGACCTGGAAATCCCGCAATCCGAGTTGCAGGCAGCGCTGGATAGCCTTCCTGAAGAGCAGAGAACCGCATTGAAAGCAGCTGCCGAGCGTGTGCGTACTTACCACGAGAAGCAGTTGATGGCGTCCTGGTCGTATAAGGAAGCCGACGGCACTTTACTTGGCCAGCAAGTGACCTCGCTGGATCGTGTCGGCCTCTACGTGCCGGGCGGCAAGGCAGCTTATCCTTCCTCCGTACTGATGAATGCCACGCCCGCCAAGGTCGCCGGCGTGAAAGAACTGATCATGGTGGTGCCCACGCCCAACGGTGAACGAAACCAATTGGTACTGGCTGCTGCGGCGGTATGCGGCGTCGATCGCGTGTTCTGCATAGGCGGCGCGCAGGCAGTGGGCGCGTTGGCCTACGGCACGCAGACAGTGCCGCAAGTAGACAAGATCGTCGGCCCCGGCAATGCCTACGTGGCAGCGGCCAAGCGCCGTGTGTTCGGCGTGGTCGGCATCGACATGGTGGCAGGCCCGTCCGAGATACTGGTGATCTGCGACGGCAAGACCGATCCCGACTGGATCGCCATGGACCTGTTCTCGCAGGCGGAGCACGATGAGTTGGCGCAAGCCATCTTACTGTCGCCGGATGCTGCATTCCTCGACAAGGTAGCCGCCAGCATGGACAAGCTGGTCGAGGACATGCCGCGTAAAGACATCATCCAGACCTCCATGCAGGACCGTGGTGCACTGATCCAGGTGCGCGACCTGGAGGAAGCGGCAGAAATCGCTAATTTCATTGCGCCTGAGCACTTGGAGTTGTCGATGGACGATGCGCTCGAATTCAGCAAGAAAATCCGCCATGCCGGTGCCATCTTCATGGGCCGCGACACCTGCGAAGCGCTGGGCGATTACTGCGCCGGGCCTAACCACGTGCTGCCGACTTCGCGTACTGCGCGGTTCTCTTCGCCGCTCGGCGTCTACGATTTCCAGAAGCGTTCCAGCCTGATCATGGTATCGCCGCAAGGTGCGCAGACACTGGGCAAAGTAGCGGCAACGCTGGCATACGGCGAAGGCCTGCAGGCGCACGCGCGCTCTGCAGAATACCGCCTCAAAGCGTAGCGCGATTCCAGCATGAGCAAATACTGGAGTCAGGTAGTGCACGGCCTTACGCCTTACGTGCCGGGCGAGCAGCCCAAGCTGGCGAACCTGGTCAAGCTCAACACCAACGAAAACCCGTACGGCCCCAGCCCTAAGGTGATTGCCGCCTTGCAGGCAGAAGCCGCAGATTCCCTGCGCCTTTACCCGGACCCGAATTCGGACAAACTCAAGGACGCCATCGCGGAGTTTCACGGTATTAGCGCAACCCAGGTGTTTGTCGGCAACGGCTCGGATGAGGTGCTGGCGCATGCTTTCCAGGCACTATTGAAGCATGACCAGCCGTTATTGTTTCCCGATATCACCTATAGCTTCTATCCGGTGTACTGCGCGCTTTACGATATCCGCTACCAGACCATTCCGCTGACGGAAGCCTTCGAGATCGATGTGGCGGATTACCTCCGGCCGAACGGCGGCATCATATTCCCCAATCCCAATGCGCCTACCGGCAGGTTGCTGGCGCTGCCCGAGATTGAACGCCTGTTGCAGGCGAACCAGGATTCCGTGGTGGTGATCGACGAAGCCTATATCGATTTCGGCGGCGAGTCGGCCGTGAAATTAATCGACCGCTATCCGCAGTTGCTGGTCACGCATACCTTGTCTAAAGCGCGTTCGCTGGCCGGGTTGCGTGTGGGATATGCCGTCGGGCACCCTGACCTGGTCGATGCATTGCATCGCGTGAAAGACAGTTTCAATTCCTACCCGCTCGACCGCTTTGCCATCGCCGGCGCGGTGGCTGCCATGCAGGATACGGCTTATTTTGAAGAGACGCGGCAGAAGGTGATGGCTACCCGTGCCGGGCTGGTCTCTGAGCTGGAGAAAATGGATTTCGAGGCGCTGCCGTCAGGTGCCAATTTCATTTTTGTGAAGCACAAAACCCGCGACGGTGCCGAATTGACGACGCAATTGCGCGAGCGCAGCATCATCGTCCGCCACTTCAAAAGTCCCGCACGCGTGGCGCCCTATATGCGCATCACCATCGGTACCGAACAGCAATGTACAGCGCTGGTAACTGCGTTGCATGACATACTGCAAGGTGCTATTTCATAAACTATTTTTGACCAAATGCTCAAATAGTTATATAACGTCACCTTGGTTGTAAAAGACTTAGGCAACAGCCTTGGGCAGAAGCGTTCCTCAAAAAGGACGGATTTCTCCCTAAAACGCATTAAAAATGCATCCAATTGATTTGTAGATAGCCCATCACTGGTCATCTTAACTGTAATTTCATAACTGTATTTTAAGTGGAGGTAGTATCGTGGCACTAACCCAAATGGCATTAGACTCATTAGATTTCGACGCAACCGTAGCATTGGCTACAGCAGTTGCTCCACACGTGGACATCCTGGAAATCGGCACACCTTGCATCAAGCACAACGGCATCAAGCTGCTGGAAACACTGCGCGCCAAGTTCCCGAACAACAAGATCCTGGTTGACCTGAAGACGATGGATGCCGGCTATTACGAAGCTGAGCCATTCTACAAAGCCGGTGCAGACATCTGCACGGTTCTGGGTACTGCTGACCTGGGCACGATCAAAGGTGTAATCGACGTTGCTAACAAGTACGGTAAAGAAGCGCAAGTCGACCTGATCAACGTGGAAGACAAAGCAACACGCACTAAAGAAGCCGTGAAACTGGGCGCACACATCATCGGCGTGCATACTGGTCTTGACCAGCAAGCTGCAGGCCAGACTCCATTTGCCGACTTAGGTCTGGTAAACGGCCTGAACCTGGGTGTTAAGATCTCTGTTGCTGGCGGTGTTAAGGCTGCAACAGTGAAGCAAGTAGTGGATGCCGGTGCAACTATCGTTGTAGCGGGCGCTGCTATCTACGGCGCTGCTGATCCTGCTGCATCTGCTGCTGAAATCACTGGCCTGGCACATGGTACAAGTGCTAGCAGCGGTGGTTTGTTCGGCTGGTTAAAAGGTTTGTTTAGCTAAATTATGTTTGGTTGTGCCTAACGAACAGTTAGGCCGGCTAAAATAACTGGCAACACTAAAAAACCGCCGCAAAACATCCTGTACGTTTTGCGGCGGTTTTTGTTTGTAAGATTTTCGTTAACGGATTTGTTTAGATTACTATTCGATCAATTCTAGATTCAAAAGAGAGTAAGAGTTTCTAATGCGCATTGGTGAAGTAAGCCGTAATACCCTTGAAACCCAGATTTCAGCCGCCATCAATCTGGATGGAACAGGCGTTTCCAAATTTGCGACCGGGCTGGCATTTCTCGATCACATGCTGGACCAGATCGCCCGTCACGGCATGATGGACATCACTATCGAAGCGAAAGGTGATTTGCATATTGATGCGCACCACACGGTAGAAGATATCGGCATTACTCTGGGCCAGGCATTTGCCAAGGCCATCGGCGATAAAAAAGGCGTGCGTCGCTATGGCCATGCCTACGTGCCACTTGATGAGGCCTTGTCCCGCGTGGTGCTGGATCTATCTGGCAGGCCAGGCATGGAGTTCGGCGTGGAGTTTACCCGTGCGCGCATAGGCGACTTCGATGTCGACCTGATCCACGAATTTTTCCAGGGCTTTGTGAACCACGCCCTGGTGACGCTGCATATCGATAACCTGCGCGGCAACAATGCCCACCACCAGGCCGAAACCATATTCAAGGCATTCGGGCGCGCACTGCGCATGGCAGTCGAATTTGACGACCGCATGGCGGGCATTATGCCTTCCACCAAAGGCTCGTTATAATCAACACTGGCGAGTAGCGGTATTTGGTTTAATCATTGAATGTATGGTGTTTAAATTGCCTGGTTTTTTGCAGTATTCAAAAAAGTTTCAGATAAACCATGATTGATATAGCGGTAGTGGACTATGGAATGGGTAACCTTCGGTCGGTTTCGAAGGCCCTCGAACATGTCGCACCCGAAAAGAACGTGGTCGTCACTAGCGATCCTGCCGATATCGATGCTGCTGCGCGCGTGGTATTCCCCGGTCAAGGCGCTATGCCGGATTGCATGCGCGAACTGGATGCACGCGGCCTGCGCCAGTCGGTCATTAAAGCCGCGGCTGAAAAACCCTTCCTCGGCATATGCATCGGCCTGCAGCTCCTGTTCGAGCACAGCGAAGAGGGCAACGCTAAAGGATTGGGCATACTGGACGGTAACGTCAAACGATTTGCCGCAGCCGATATGCACGATGCCGACAATAACAAGCTGAAGGTTCCGCACATGGGTTGGAACCAGGTCTACCAGAGTCGTCCGCATCCATTGTGGGCGGGCATAGAGGATGGTGCACGCTTCTATTACGTGCACAGCTATTATGTGGCCCCTGAAGATGCCAGCCTTGAGGCAGCATATACCGAGTATCCGCAACGTTTTACCGGCGTGATCGCGCGCGATAATATTTTTGCTGTGCAGTTCCACCCGGAAAAAAGCCAGCATGCCGGCTTGCAGCTGTTATCCAATTTCGTCCACTGGAATGGAAATCCTGCGATGGAAATCCGCACGGACGCTCCCTGAATCATTCATTAACTAACGCTCAAATATTATGCTGATTATTCCTGCTATCGATTTAAAAGACGGCCACTGTGTACGCCTCAAACAGGGCGTGATGGAAGGCGCTACTGTATTTTCGGAAGATCCTGGCGCGATGGCGCGGCACTGGGTGGACCAGGGTGGCAAACGTCTGCACCTGGTTGACCTGAATGGTGCATTCGCCGGTAAGCCGGTGAATGAAGCTGCTATCAAATCCATCGTGGATGCGGTCGGCGGTGAGATCCCTATCCAGCTGGGTGGCGGCATACGCGACCTGGAGACGATAGAACGCTATCTCGATGACGGCATCGATTACGTGATTATCGGCACGGCGGCAGTGAAGAACCCCGGTTTCCTGCACGAAGCGTGCTATGCCTTCCCCGGCCAGATCATGGTTGGGCTGGATGCCAAGGACGGCAAAGTGGCTGTTGACGGCTGGTCCAAGCTGACCGGGCATGACGTGATCGACCTGGCCATGAAATTTGAAGGCTACGGCGTGGAAGCCATTGTATATACCGATATCGGCCGCGACGGCATGTTGAGCGGCGTCAATATCGAGGCAACCGTGGCATTGGCACAGGCATTGAAGATCCCCGTCATCGCCAGCGGCGGCATCACCGACCTGGAGGATGTGCATAAATTATGCGCAGTCGAATTCGAGGGCATTATGGGCGCCATCACCGGCCGTGCCATCTATGAAGGTACGCTGGATTTTGCGAAAGCGCAGTCACTGGCAGATGAATTGACGGCGAATGCACTCCCTGTCGGCGGTCTGTAGGTAATGGCGCTGGCAAAACGCATCATCCCATGCCTGGATGTGACCAATGGGCGCGTAGTAAAAGGCGTCAACTTTCTTGAGTTGCGCGATGCGGGCGACCCGGTTGAAATCGCCCGGCGCTATGACGAGCAAGGCGCAGACGAGCTGACCTTTCTTGATATCACGGCCAGTTCCGATAATCGCGGCCTGATCCTGAACATCATCGAGCAAGTGGCATCGCAGGTATTTATCCCGCTCACGGTTGGCGGCGGCGTGCGCGAAGTAGACGATGTGAGGCGCCTGTTGAATGCAGGTGCCGATAAAGTCAGCATCAATACCTCGGCGATCCTCAATCCCAAACTGGTGGCGGAAGCTGCCGACCGCTACGGTTCGCAATGCATCGTAGTAGCGATAGATGCTAAGCAGGTCAATGAGGGGGACTCAGAAAACCCGCGCTGGGAAGTGTTTACCCACGGCGGCCGCAAGCCCACCGGCCTGGATGCGGTTGACTGGGCGCGCAGGATGGTGGCATTGGGTGCCGGCGAACTGCTGGTGACCAGCATGGATCGCGACGGCACCAAGATCGGCTTTAACCTGGCATTGAACAAAGCCATCAGCGACGCGGTCGATGTGCCTATCATTGCGTCAGGCGGCGTAGGCAATCTCCAGCATTTAGTTGATGGCGTGAAACTGGGCGGGGCGGATGCCGTACTGGCGGCCAGCATTTTCCATTACGGCGAATTTACCGTGAACCAGGCAAAACATTACATGCGCGACAACGGCATAGAGGTCAGGCTTTAGTGAGCAACACGAACCCATCACCAGCCTGGCTGGACAAGGTCAACTGGACCGTCGATGCCGACGGCAAGGAACTGGTGCCTGTCATCGCCCAGGAAGCCGGCACCAACGAAGTCCTGATGTTCGCCTTCATGAACCGCGAAGCGCTCAGGCTGACGGTGCAGACCGGCCATGCCGTGTATTGGTCGCGTTCGCGCAACAGGCTGTGGCACAAAGGAGAGGAATCCGGCCATGTACAGAATGTGCACGAGATACGCCTGGATTGCGACGAAGACGTCATTCTGCTGACTGTTGAACAGGTGGGCGGTATTGCCTGTCATACTGGCCGGCACGACTGCTTTTTCCAGAAACTGGAAAACGGCGAGTGGGTCATCGACCAGCCGGTGCTGAAGAATCCCGAGGATATTTATAGCCATGAGTGATGTACTGAACAGGTTGGCGGAGTTGATGGAACAGCGTAAAACTGCCGATCCTGACTCATCCTATGTGGCCAAGCTCTACGCCAAGGGAATGGATAGCATCCTGAAGAAAATTGGCGAGGAAGCAACGGAAACCGTGATTGCCGCGAAGGGCGGCGATAAGGCACAAATCGTCTACGAAACGGCTGACCTGTGGTTCCATTGCCTAGTGATGCTGGCTAAGGCCGGCCTGAAGCCGCAGGATGTATTGGATGAGCTGGCACGGCGCGAAGGGCTATCAGGCCTGGATGAAAAAGCGGCACGCAAGGAGTAACGATGGTAATTAAACACACTGTCGACGACTGCATCTTCTGCAAGATCGTCAAAGGCGACATCCCCTCCAAAAAGATTTATGAGGATGATGAACTCATCGTGTTTAACGACATTCATCCTTTAGCGCCAGTGCATTTCCTGATCGTGCCTAAAGAGCATATCGAAAGCCTGGCTGCATGCACTCCGGAGCACGAGCCTCTGCTCGGTAAGATGCTGTTATTGGCTCCCAGGCTGGCAAAAGAACAGGGGCTGCCAGGCTTCCGCACCATGATCAATACTGGTCGTGAAGGCGGGCAGGAAGTGTTCCATATCCATGTTCACGTATTCGGCGGCGGCGATACCCTGCCCAAAACCTAACTCAACACCTATAAATTCAACAGGAGAGCCATCATGGGTTCATTCAGTATCTGGCATTGGCTAATCGTATTGTTAATCGTAGTCCTGGTTTTCGGTACCAAGAAATTGCGCAATATCGGGAGCGATGTAGGCGGTGCCATGAAGAATTTCAAGGATGCCATGGGCCAGGAGAACGCAGGTGATAAACAGCAGAAAGCTGCCCAGCTTGACGAGTCGGCGTCTCCGGGCACCACGGTAGAAGGCGAAGTCACCCAGAAGACCAAGCAGCCCTGATGTTAAGCGCTACTGGTGTTGCTGGCGAAGAGAAGTAGGATGTTTGACGTCGGCTTTTCAGAAATGGTGATGATTGCCGTCGTGGCGCTGATCGTGATCGGCCCGGAAAAATTGCCCAAAGTGGCGCGTACCCTCGGCCTGCTGGCAGGACGTATGCAGCGTTACGTATCCAATGTGAAGTCCGATATCCAGCGTGAAATGCAGTTCGAGGATCTGCAGAAACTGCAGCAGGAAATAAAACTGGGTTACGAGCAAACCGAAGCTCACGTCAACGAAATAGGTGCTGATATCAAGCGTGAGGTTGCTGCGCTGGAAAAGGAAATTGACAGCAGCCTGGTCAGTAACAATACGATTTTACCACCAGCTGAAGTCGCTAAACCCGGCCAGGCGAGCCAGCAGGAGCTGCCCTTGTCGCATTCTGCCGCATCTGAATTGCAAACTCCTGATGCGACGCAAGTGCAAGCAACAGAATTACCGGACGTTCAAGTACCTGAGCCTGAAATTCCAGCCCTGCTGGTCGCCCAGCCAGAGAAACCTGTTTAGCCCGAGTGAATACTTCCGACACGTTTATTTCCCACCTGATCGAGTTGCGCGACCGCCTGTTGCGCATGGTCATCGGTTTCCTGGTGGTGTTCCTGTGCCTATTCCCGTTCGCCAATAAAATCTATACCCTGCTGGCGCATCCGCTGTTGAGCAAGTTGCCGGCAGGCGGCCAGATGATCGCAACCGCGGTGACTACGCCATTTTTCGTTCCCATCAAGGTGGCCATGCTCACGGCCTTTGTGATTTCGCTGCCGCATACGCTCTACCAGGTATGGTCGTTCGTGGCGCCTGGCCTGTATGCCCATGAGCGCCGCTTTATGGGCCCGCTGGTGATTGCCAGCACACTGCTGTTCCTGCTTGGCATGACCTTCGCCTATTTTGCCGTATTCCCAGTGGTGTTCGGATTTATTGCTGGCAGTGCACCGGAAGGCGTGGCAGTGATGACGGATATAGGCAATTACCTGGATTTCGTGATTACGCTCTTTATGGCGTTCGGCCTGGCATTTGAAGTGCCCGTGGCGGTGGTGCTCTTGGTAAGGCTGGGCGTGGTCGACGTGAAGACGCTGAGGGAAATCCGTTCCTATGTCATCGTCGGTGCGTTCGTCATCGGCGCCATCTTTACCCCGCCGGATGTGATTTCGCAGGTCATGCTGGCGGTGCCCCTGTGGCTGCTGTATGAAGCGGGCATTTTTGTCGCCGGTTTCATACAGCCCAAGTCGGAGCCGGGCACCCAGTTAATGTAGCCGTTGAGTTTGGGTCGCTCCCTGCTGTCGAGCGCTACTCCTGCACTAAGGCTTCTGTACTTAAGGGTCCTGCACTACGGGTTTGGGTTTAGGCCGCTTGCCTATCACCACCGGGATATTAAGTTCTTTTTCGTTGCGTGAAATCTTCAGCATGGCTTGTTTGTTGGGCTTCAGGCCTGAAATCAAGGTCAACATGCTGGAGCTGTCCACCACCTGGTGCCCGTCTATTTCCAGCAGTATGTCGCCAGGCCTGAGGCCCGCGCGTTCGGCAGGGCTCTTGCTGACAACCCCTGCGATCAGCGAACCGCTGGTCTGCGGCAGCTTGAACGATTCCGCCAGTTCCGGTGTTATGTCCTGCGCTTCGATACCTATCCAGCCGCGCGTGACACTGCCCTGGCGGATGATCTGTTCCATCACCTGTTTGGCCAGGCTTACCGGGATGGCGAAGCCGATGCCCATGGAGCCGCCGCTGCGTGAGTAGATGGCGCTGTTGACCCCCACCAGGTTGCCGTCGGTATCGATCAGCGCACCTCCCGAATTGCCTGGATTGATTGGTGCATCGGTCTGGATGAAGTTTTCGAAGGTATTGATGCCGAGATGATTGCGACCCAGGGCGCTGATGATGCCCTGCGTCACCGTCTGGCCGACTCCGAACGGGTTACCTATCGCCAGTACGACATCGCCCACACTGCTCTTTTCCGGGTCGGCAAAGGTAATTGCCGGCAGGTCTTTCACGTCCACCTTCAGGACTGCAAGGTCGGTCTCCGGGTCTGTGCCGACGACGCGTGCAGGCATGGTGCGGCCATCGGCCAACGCCACTTCGATCTCATCGGCGGCTTCCACCACGTGGTGGTTGGTTAAGATCAAGCCCTGCTCGCTGACGATCACACCTGATCCCAGGCTGTTCTCACGCTGCGGCTGATCTTCCTGCTGCTGGTCGCCGAAAAAATGGCGGAACAGGGGGTCGTCCAGGAATTGCTGGTGCGGATTTACCGCAGCACTTTTGCTGGTGAAGATATTGACCACGGCGGGCATTGCTTTTTTGGCCGCTGCACTATACGACCCGGAGCTAGCAATGATAGGAAGGGTCGCCGCTTGTTTCACTACCACCGATTTATCATCGGCAGGTTGTTTTTCCAGGAGGTTGGGATAGAACAGCTGGATGACAAACAGAACCGCAAGACTTGCGGTGACCGTTTGTGCAAAAATGAGCCACAGTTTTCTCATGCTGGTTTCGAGCCTTAACGTTTTTATGCGGGTTTCATGCGCTATTCTTGCGGCGCTGTTTCTTTATTTTGCGGCCGCTGGTTTTACGGCAGCCGCTGCTTAAATCAGTCACTTGAACGATATCAGGAAACTAAATGAAAATAAGCCAATTGCTTGATTATACCCGAGAAATTCTACAACCTGAGCGCTTCCGCGACTACTGTCCTAATGGTTTGCAGGTGGCCGGGCGTGACGAAATCCGCAAGATCGTCAGCGGCGTGACCGCCAGCATGGAGTTACTGGAAGCGGCCCACGCTGCCGGTGCCGATCTCATCCTGGTGCATCATGGCTATTTCTGGCGTGGGGAAGATGAGCGTGTCATTGGTATTAAGCGCGCTCGCCTGAAATTCCTGCTGGAGAATGACATCAACCTGGTGGCTTACCACTTGCCGCTGGATGCGCATCTGCAGTTCGGCAATAACGTGCAGCTCGCTAAGGTAATGGGGGTAAACCTGCAAGGCTGGGCAGGCGAGCAGAGCATGGTGGCTCACGGCAGCTTAGCGCATGAAATGACCCTGTCGGCATTTGGCGAACGTTTGCATACCTGCCTGGGACGCCCGCCCCTATTGGTCGGCAGGCCGGGTCGTCCTATCCGGCGTATCGCCTGGTGCACGGGGGCGGCGCAAAGCTACATGAATACCGCCATCGAACTTGGCGTAGATGCGTTCATCAGCGGCGAGATATCGGAGCAGACCGTGCACCTGGCCCGTGAATCCGGCGTTGCCTACATCGCTGCCGGCCACCATGCCACAGAACGATACGGAGTGCAGGCGCTGGGCCAACACCTGGCGCAGCATTTTTCGCTCGAGCATGCGTTTATCGACATCGATAACCCGGTTTAAAACATGGATTAGACGGCTTATCTTCTCGTTGCATTTCTTTTTGCACCCAGCGGCGTCATGGTTTACTCGCGTATCGCTGATAAATAACGTTTATTAGGTTTAAGTTTTGGCCCGAAAGTTGTAAAATGGCGCGTGGTTTTAACATGCCTGGTTTTACCATTGAACTAGGTATCCAAGAACTAGGCATCCAAAAATTGAACTAGGCATCCAAAATAAGAATACCAAAATCATAACGGTCAGTAATAACAATCGATATCAGCACCTGCAGTCACAACGCTAAATTAAGGGCATGTATGGCGAACCAAGGAATTGTGGATCAACAAGTTATGGGGCAAGAAACTGAAGCGTTACCCAATCAAAGCAAGCGACGCTTTTTGATTGCAGCTACCGGTGCAGTCGGCGGCATTGCTGCAGGGGCTGTGGCGATTCCTTTTATCACCAGCATGCTGCCCAGCGAGCGTGCAAAAGCGGCGGGCGCCCCGGTAGAAGCCGATATCAGCAAGATCGAATCAGGCTCCATGCTCACAGTGGAGTGGCGCGGCAAGCCGGTATGGATAGTCAACCGCACCACAGAGATGTTGGACCTGCTGGGCAAGCATGACGATAAATTGTCCGATCCCAAGCTGGAAGTAACCACCCAGCAACCCGAATACTGTTTGAATGCCGACCGCTCCATCAAGCCCAACCTGATGGTGATCGTCGGCATCTGCACTCACCTTGGCTGTTCGCCCAACCCTAAATTGCAGGCGGGTGCCGATATGGGCGCAGAATGGCCGGGCGGCTTCTTCTGTCCATGCCATGGCTCCAAGTTCGACCTGGCGGGTCGAGTGTTCAAGGGTTCGCCGGCACCTATCAACCTGGTTGTCCCGCCGCACAAATACACCAGCGATTCCATACTGCTGATTGGTGAAGACGCTAAAGGAGCGGCATGATGGCTGGCAATAATTTACAGAAATACGTCACTGGTGTGGTTGGTTGGGTAGACGAGCGCTTTCCGCTGACTGCGAACATCAAGGCGCACCTGACTGAATACTACGCACCGAAGAACTTCAACTTCTGGTATTTCTTCGGCTCGCTCGCGTTGCTGGTGTTGGTGATGCAGATACTTACCGGTATTTTTCTCACCATGAATTACAAGCCGGATGCCGAGCTGGCATTTGCTTCCGTGGAATACATCATGCGCGATGTATCGTGGGGCTGGCTGATTCGCTACATGCACTCCACAGGGGCTTCCATGTTCTTCGTGGTGGTTTACCTGCATATGTTCCGTGGTTTGATCTACGGTTCTTACCGCACTCCGCGTGAGCTGATCTGGCTGTTCGGCGTAGGCATATTCCTGGTGCTGATGGGCGAAGCGTTCTTCGGCTACCTGCTGCCATGGGGTCAGATGTCGTTCTGGGGTGCGCAGGTGATCATCAACCTGTTCAGCTCCATCCCGTTTGTCGGTCCTGATATTTCATTGTGGTTGCGCGGCGATTACATGGTGTCGGATGCCACACTCAACCGCTTCTTTGCGTTCCACGTGATTGCCTTGCCGCTGGTGTTGCTCGGCCTGGTCGCAGCCCACCTGATTGCGCTGCATGAAGTGGGCTCTAACAATCCGGATGGCGTCGAGATCAAGAAGCATAAGGATCCGGTCACGCATATCCCGCTCGACGGCATCCCGTTCCACCCGTATTACACGGTGAAGGACATCGTCGGTGTAACGGTATTCCTGATGGTGTTTTCGGCCATCCTGTTTTTCACGCCGGAAATGGGCGGTTACTTCCTGGAGGCCAATAACTTCATCCCGGCCAATCCATTGAAGACGCCGCCACATATTTCTCCGGTGTGGTATTTCACGCCGTATTACTCCATTTTGCGTGCCGTGCCGCCCATCTTTAATTCGCAATTCCCTGGGGTTGCCGCGATGGGCCTGTCGGTCGTGATTTTTGCCTTGCTGCCCTGGCTGGATCGTAGCCCGGTGAAATCCATCCGTTATCGTGGTGGCTTGTATAAAAAATGGCTGGCCGCTTTCGTGGTGAGTTTCCTTATCTTGGGCTATCTGGGTACTGAGCCATCCACCGTGTGGGGCCAGTTCTCGGTGGGTACGCCCATTCTTGGTGGCAAAGACAGGGCAACCGTTGTAGCGCAGATTTTTACAGTCGTGTATTTCGCGTTTTTTGTTCTGATGCCGTGGTATACCAAAATCGATAAGACCAAGCCAGTGCCGGAAAGGGTGACAGGATAATGAGAAAACTATCATTCATGCTGGCGCTGTTGACCGGTTTGCTATCGCCTGTATCTGGCATGGCCAATGAAGGTCCCAAGCTTGATCGCGCGCCCATCGATCCGACTAACCAGGCCAGCCTGCAGCGTGGAGCAAAGACCTTCGTCAATTATTGCCTGAGCTGCCATAGTGCAGCGTATATGCGCTATAACCGCTTGGCCGATATTGGGCTGAGCGATGCGCAGATCAAGGCTAACCTGATGTTTGCCGCAGAAAAAGTGGGCGATCCTATGACGATCACCATGAACAAAAAAGAGGCGAAATCCTGGTTTGGCGCTACGCCTCCGGATCTATCTGTACAGGCGCGTGCCTATGCCAATGGCCCGGACTGGCTCTATACCTACCTGAGGGGCTTTTATCGTGACGATACACGGCCAACGGGCTGGAATAACACGGTCTACGATAAAGTGGCGATGCCGCATGTACTGTGGAAACTGCAGGGCCAGCAATCGTTAAAGGTGGACGAAAAGACCGATACGCATACCCTGGTGCTGGATAAGCCCGGCACATTGTCGCCAGCCGAGTATGATGCGACTGTAGCCGACCTGGTCAATTACCTGGTGTTCATGGCAGAACCGGCGAAAAGCAAGCGCCTGCAGTTAGGGCTGATCGTGTTGCTGTTCTTGAGCGTGATGTTCGTGGTGGCGTACTACCTGAAAAAAGAATTCTGGAAAGACATTCATTAGCCGGCCATAGTCAATAACCAATTTTTGTGGGGAGCCTGGCTTCACTGGGCTTCCCATTTTATTTTAGCAAGTAGAGTATTTTTAGCGAGCAGGAACAATAATTATGATGACATTATATTCGGGCACTACCGATCCTTATAGCCACCGCTGCCGTATCGTCCTGTTTGAAAAAGGCATGGACTTCCAGGTGATCGACGTGGATCTGGCAAACAAGCCGGAAGACCTTGCCATTATCAATCCGCATAATGAAGTGCCGGTGCTGGTGGAGCGCGACCTTGTGTTGCAACAGGCCAATATCATCAATGAGTACATCGATGAGCGTTTTCCGCATCCGCAACTGATGCCGGCTGATCCTGTCATGCGGGCTCGCGCTCGCTTGTTCTTGTATAATTTTGAAGAGCAGTTGTTCGACCACATCAAGGATGTCGAATCGGATAATGCCAAGGTTGCCGAAAAAGCGCGCATCACTATCCGCGACAACCTGACGCAAATCGTGCCGCTTTTCAGCAAGCAGCAATATATCCTGGGCGATGAATTTTCCATGCTAGATGTGGCGATCGCCCCCTTGTTATGGCGTCTTGGCCACTATGGCATCGAACTGCCCAAGCAGGCTGCCCCTTTACTCAAGTACGCAGAACGTATATTCTCTCGCCCGGCTTACATAGAAGCGATGACGCCGTCCGAGAAAGCGATGCGCAGGTAATTCCAACGTGGTGTGCAGGAAGGTGCTGGCATGAGTGAACTGTTATCGACTAAGCCTTATCTGGTTCGCGCCATTCACGAATGGTGCGTGGATAACGGCCTGACGCCGCACCTGCTGGTTAAGGTGAGTGCAACCACACGGGTGCCGCTGGCATATGTCAAGGACGGTGAAATCGTACTGAATTTGAATTATTCGGCAACAAAAGATTTGCAAATTGGCGCCGAAGCGATTACATTCTCAGCGCGTTTTAGCGGGGTGTCGAATAACCTGTATGTGCCGATCGATGCAGTGCGCGGTATCTATGCAAGGGAAAACGGCCAGGGCATGTTTTTCGAGATTGAGGCTGTCTCAGCTGAAGGGCTTAGCTCCGAAGTAACGGAAGCTGAAAGCCCGGAAGATGCAGCTAAAGTTGCAGGTGTTTTAGCCGAAGAAGAAAAAATTTCCAAAACGGCTAAAAAACCGACGCTAAAGTTGGTAAAATAGCGAGCTTGGTAAAACGCAGTCAATAGTAAACGTAGTTGCAGTTCAATGTAATTTTCAAAATGCCGGATTAGCTCAGTTGGTAGAGCAGCGCACTTGTAATGCGAAGGTCGTCAGTTCGATTCCGACATCCGGCACCATCTTTCCAGTCCAGTTTCACCTCAACTATTTCCGCTTCAAATCAACATGCTTTCCAGCACCGCAATATTTGCCTCGGCACAGTTTTGAATTTAATTGCTGGGCTTGCTAGTTAAAGCAGTGAATAGGTTTGACATATAGTCGAAAAATCAGCATAATCTTGGGTTCGGTTTGGAGGGGTGGCCGAGTGGTTAAAGGCGACGGACTGTAAATCCGTTCTCTCAGAGTACGAAGGTTCGAATCCTTCCCCCTCCACCAAAAGGTAATTTTGGTAGTGTTGGAGCCAAGTGAAGTCTTTGCCGGCTGGTGTTTTAGAAGCAGGCTGCATTACTTGTCGGGCTGGCTCGATGCGGGTGTAGCTCAATGGTAGAGCAGAAGTTTTCCAAACTTATGACGAGGGTTCGATTCCCTTCACCCGCTCCAAGCATTGTAAGGCTATATAAACACTGCCGGATGTATACCTGGCGTATTGAATATCATGGGTGTATGAATCAGTAAGCGCCCATGTGGCTCAGTGGTAGAGCACTCCCTTGGTAAGGGAGAGGTCGCGGGTCCGATTCCCGCCATGGGCACCAAGGATAATTGGGATTGGTGCTAATTAATGTGGCGCTTTAATTGAAGCGCTTTAACTTTAGAGCTGAATTCAGCTTAAGCTAGATTAAAGGAAGACAGTCATGGCAAAAGGTAAATTTGAACGGACGAAGCCGCACGTCAACGTAGGCACTATTGGCCACGTGGATCATGGCAAGACCACATTAACGGCAGCGATCACGACGATCCTGTCGAAGAAATTCGGCGGCGAAGCCAAGGCCTACGACCAGATTGACGCAGCGCCAGAAGAAAAGGCACGCGGCATCACCATCAACACCGCCCACGTTGAATACGAAACGGCTGCCCGCCACTACGCCCACGTTGACTGTCCGGGCCACGCCGACTACGTCAAGAACATGATCACCGGTGCTGCCCAAATGGACGGCGCTATCCTGGTGTGCTCCGCTGCTGACGGCCCAATGCCACAAACTCGCGAACACATCCTGCTGGCCCGCCAAGTTGGCGTACCGTACATCGTCGTATTCCTGAACAAGGCCGACATGGTCGACGACGCAGAACTGCTCGAACTGGTTGAAATGGAAGTACGCGAATTGCTCTCCAAGTACGACTTCCCAGGCGACGACACCCCGATCATCCACGGTTCAGCCAAGCTGGCCCTGGAAGGCGACCAATCCGAAATCGGCGAACCTGCCATCCTGAAACTGGCGGACGCACTCGACAGCTACATCCCGACACCAGAACGTGCCATCGACGGCACCTTCCTGATGCCAGTGGAAGACGTATTCTCCATCTCCGGTCGCGGTACCGTAGTAACGGGCCGTATCGAACGCGGTATCGTTAAAGTCGGTGATGAAATCGAAATCGTCGGCATCAAGCCAACCCTCAAGACTACCTGCACCGGCGTTGAAATGTTTCGCAAACTGCTCGACCAAGGTCAAGCAGGCGACAACGTCGGCGTACTGCTGCGTGGTACCAAGCGTGAAGAAGTTGAACGCGGTCAAGTACTGGCCAAGTCCGGTTCCATCAAGCCGCACACCAAGTTCTCTGCCGAGATCTACGTACTGGGCAAAGACGAAGGTGGTCGCCACACCCCATTCTTCAACGGCTACCGTCCACAGTTCTACTTCCGTACTACCGACGTGACCGGTGCGGTCGAACTGCCAGCGGGTACCGAAATGGTCATGCCAGGCGACAACGTGTCCATCACGGTTGCACTGATCGCCCCGATCGCCATGGAAGACGGCCTGCGTTTCGCCATCCGTGAAGGCGGTCGTACCGTCGGTGCCGGTGTCGTCGCTAAAATTATTGAATAAGTAATATAGTTGATGCATATAGGCCACACTCAGGTGTGGCCTTGTTTGTTGAAAAAATGCGTTAATGAATCGTTTTTAGGCCAGTAGCTCAATTGGTAGAGTATCGGTCTCCAAAACCGAGGGTTGGGGGTTCGAGACCCTCCTGGCCTGCCAGATTTGATGTAATGAAATATAACTATAAACGCTCTTGCGAAATCTCTTATGTGCAGGCGAACATTGAGAGGCAAGCGGAACATTGAGTGCAAAAATAAGTGCAAAAATATGATCGATAAAATTAAGCTTGTGTTTGCTATATTGCTGGTAGCGGCGGGTGTAGGCGGCTATTACTGGCTGGCAGACCATGCCATGGTCATTCGTATTCTAGCGGTGCTTGCAGGATTGGTCGCTGCTGCTGCCTTGATGTATTCGACCGCGCCGGGCAAGCAATTCTTTGCCTTTGCCGGCGATGCGGTAGTTGAAACGCGCAAAGTTGTCTGGCCAAGCCGCAAGGAAACTATCCAGACCACTGTTGCTGTGTTCGTGCTGGTACTGGTCATGGCGTTATTCTTGTGGGTGATTGATGTCGGCTTTTTGTGGATGGTTAAAATGCTGATGGAGCGGAGCGCTTAATGAGTATGCGATGGTATGCAGTACAGGTGTTTTCCCAGTTCGAGAAATCAGTCCAGCGTAGCCTGGAAGAGCGCGTTGGCCGCAGTGAATTCAAGGACCAGTTCGGCGACATCCTGGTGCCGGTCGAAGAAGTGATCGAGATGAAGGCCGGCCAGAAAACCATCAGCGAGCGCAAGCTCTATCCTGGTTATGTGCTGGTGCAGATGGACATGTCGGACGATAGCTGGCATCTGGTGAAAAGTACGCCGCGCGTGACTGCCTTTATCGGCGGTACTGCATTGAAGCCTACACCGATCAAGGACAAGGAAGTCGAGATCATCCTGCAGCGCATGGATGACAGCAAAAGCAACCCGACGCAGAAGCTCACTTTCGAAAAAGGCGAGTCTGTGCGTGTTATCGATGGCCCGTTCAAGGATTTCTCCGGCAACGTGGAAGACATCAACTACGAGAAGAGCAAGCTGCGTGTGTCCGTGGTGATTTTTGGCCGCGCAACACCGGTTGAGCTCGAATTCGGCCAGATAGAAAAAGAAGTATAAGAAGAAGTTTAGTGAGTTAGGGCGCTTTCATTGCGCCTTAATGATCTTGGTTCGAGAAATGTTGTTAGTCCTGTGATAGGACTGATGGCGCAAGTGCTGGATCCGCTAGGATCCGGTGATTACCAAACTGGGGAGCTTGATAGGCCGCAAGGCTGATATGAAGCGTTTGCACCCATATTAGGAGTTATAACATGGCAAAGAAAGTCATCGGCTATATCAAGCTGCAGATCCCTGCAGGCAAAGCCAACCCAAGCCCACCAGTCGGTCCAGCATTGGGTCAACGTGGTTTGAATATCATGGAATTCTGTAAGGCATTCAATGCTGCTACGCAAAACGTAGAGCCTGGCCTGCCGATTCCTGTTGTTATCACAGCGTTTGCGGACAAGAGCTTCACCTTCGTGATGAAGACTCCGCCAGCCACGATCCTGATCAAGAAAGCTGCAAAGATCGACAAGGGTTCACCAACCCCGCATACCAACAAGGTAGGCAAGATCACTCGCGCACAGGCTGAAGAAATCGCCAAGACCAAGATGCCTGATCTGACGGCATCGGACATGGATGCAGCCGTTCGCACTATCGCAGGTAGCGCCCGCAGCATGGGTATTGAAGTGGAGGGCGTATAACATGGCTAATGTATCCAAACGTTTGGCTGCTTTGCAAGGCAAAGTAGACCGCAATAAAGTATATCCAGTGACAGAAGCGCTGACACTGGTAAAAGAAACTGCAACTGCCAAGTTCGATGAGTCCGTGGATGCGGTCATCAACCTGGGTATCGATGCGCGTAAGTCAGACCAGTTGGTGCGTGGCGCCCTGGTATTGCCTAACGGCACTGGTAAAACCAAGCGCGTTGCCGTATTCGCACAAGGTGCTCAGGCAGAGGCTGCCAAGGCTGCCGGTGCTGAAATCGTCGGTTTCGAAGACCTGGCAGAACAAATCAAGGGCGGTATGCTGGATTTCGACGTTGCGATTGCAACGCCGGATGCCATGCGTATCGTTGGTCAGCTCGGCCAGGTTCTGGGCCCGCGTGGCCTGATGCCTAACCCTAAGGTTGGCACCGTCACTCCTGATGTAGCGACAGCCGTTAAGAATGCAAAAGCTGGCCAAGTGCAATACCGTACAGACAAGGGCGGCATTGTGCATTGCACAATCGGTCGTGCTTCGTTCACGGTTGAAGCCCTGCAGGGCAACCTGGCTGCGCTGGTCGATGCTTTAAACAAAGCTAAGCCGACTTCAGCCAAGGGTGTCTACCTGAAGAAGTTGTCCGTATCCAGCACGATGGGTGCCGGTGTGCGTGTAGACCAGGCTAACTTGGTTTAAGCCGGGGTTCAGGTTTACTGAAGATTTAGTAAGGTTTTAGTTGTAAAGAATGCATGAGCCAGATTCGTCTGGTGTAGCAAAGGGCTTTGGGCTCGCCGTTTTGGAAATTCATTCTGGGTATCCAGGATGGCGAGGCAATCAAAGACCGTAGGAGCTTTCTCCAGAGGGTGGGGAGCGGGCTTAATCCACTGTAAAAGATGCAGGCAGTAATGCATCGAGTCGCAGAATCCTACGCAGATGGCGTTCCCTGAACAGGTTATGTATGAAAGTACGTCCTGATGAAAGGTCGCCGTGGGAAGGTTTTTGTAGTTTTACAAAAACTTAATTAACGGAAGGAGAAGACCTTGAGTCTTAATCTTGAAGAGAAAAAAGCAGTAGTTGCTGAGGTCAGTGAGCAAGTCTCAAAGGCGCAGGCGATTGTTCTTGCTGAGTATCGTGGCCTGGAAGTTGGCGAGATGACGAAATTGCGCGCTCAAGCCAGAAAATCCGGTATCTACCTGCGTGTCCTGAAAAACACACTGGTACGTCGTGCAGTTGACGGCACACCGTTTTCTGGACTTGCTGGCAATATGACGGGTCCGCTGGTGTTCGGTATTTCTACCGATCCAGTTGCTGCGGCAAAAGTACTGAGCGATTTTGCCAAAACCAATGACAAGTTTGTGATCACCGCGGGTGCATTGCCTAACCAGGTAATGGACGCCAAGGGAATACAAGCGCTAGCTTCATTGCCAAGTCGTGATGAGTTGCTTGCCAAGTTGCTTGGCACTATGCAGGCACCTGTCGCCACCTTCGTACGTACCCTCAATGAAGTTCCATCTTCACTGGTGCGCGCTTTGGCAGCCGTTCGCGATCAAAAGCAAGCAGCCTAAGTTCAGGTTTTCAAACCTAAGCTTAATATTTAGCTCAACAATTATCAGGAGTATTTCAAATGGCATTATCTAAAGCAGAAATTATCGACGCAATTGCAGCATTAAGCGTTCTGGAACTGTCAGAACTGATCAAGGACCTAGAAGAGAAGTTTGGCGTTTCTGCAGCTGCCGTTGCAGCTCCAGCAGCAGCCGGCGGTGCAGCAGCACCTGCTGCCGCAGCTGAAGAAAAGACAGAGTTCGACGTGATCCTGACAGCCGCTGGCGAAAGCAAGGTTAACGTGATTAAGGCTGTGCGTGAACTGACAGCACTTGGCTTGAAAGAAGCTAAGGATCTGGTTGACGGCGCTCCTAAGGCAGTTAAGGAAGGCGTTTCCAAGGCTGATGCTGATGCAGCACTTAAGAAGTTGATCGAAGCTGGCGCAACTGGCGAAATCAAGTAATTAGGTAATACGCGTTAAATGGGCTGGCGGGAAACCGCCGGCCTTCACCATTTATGGATGGCCTGCAGCCGCCATGAATTTCCATCTGATTGTTATGCATAGATGGCAGAACATAAGGCATTGATTTCTAGTGTTTTATGTCCTGCCTTTTATCCCCTAGGAGACGCTATGAGCTATTCCTTTACCGAAAAGAAACGCATCCGTAAGAGTTTTGCCAAACGCGAAAGTGTGCAAGAGATTCCCTACTTGCTCGCCATGCAGCTGGAATCTTATGCAGCGTTCCTGCAAGCTAACGTACCTGCCGACAAGCGCGATGAAGCTGGCCTGCAGGCAACATTTGCTTCCATATTCCCTATCGTAAGCCATTCCGGCAACGCCCGCCTGGATTACGTCAGTTATAACCTGGGCCAAGAGCCATTTGACGTGAAAGAGTGCCAGCAGCGCGGATTGACTTACGCTGCTCCCCTGCGCGTCAAAGTGCGCCTGACCATCATGGACAAGGAAGCATCCAAGCCGACGGTAAAAGAAGTGAAGGAACAGGAAGTCTACATGGGCGAACTGCCCCTGATGACGGAAAACGGTTCTTTCGTGATCAACGGTACTGAGCGTGTGATCGTATCGCAGCTGCATCGCAGCCCCGGCGTGTTCTTTGAGCATGACCGCGGTAAAACGCATAGTTCAGGTAAGCTGTTGTTCTCAGCACGTATCATCCCTTACCGTGGTTCATGGCTGGACTTTGAATTCGATCCTAAGGATTACCTGTATTTCCGCGTGGATCGTCGCCGCAAAATGCCGGTCACCATCCTGCTGAAAGCACTTGGGTATACGCCAGAACAGATCCTGGGTACGTTCTATGATTTCGATACGTTCCACATCGGTAAGAAAGGTGTGCAGTTCGAACTGGTGCCTGAGCGCCTGCGTGGCGAAGTCGCCAAGTTCGATATCGTCGGTAAAGACGGTAACGTGCTGGTTGCCAAGGATAAGCGTATTACTGTCAAGCACATCCGCGACATGGAAAAGGCCGGCATCAACAAGATCGCCGTGCCGGAAGAGTTCCTACTGGGCCGTACGCTGGCCAGCGGCATTGTCGACAAGGCGACCGGTGAAGTCGTGGCTAATGCCAATGACGAGATCACTGAATCGTTGCTGGACAAGCTGCGCGAAGCCGATATTGCCAAGATCAATACGCTTTACGCGAATGATCTCGATCATGGCGACTATATCTCGCAGACATTACGTATTGATGAAATCCCTGACCAATACAGCGCACGTGTCGCGATTTACCGCATGATGCGTCCTGGTGAGCCGCCGACCGAAGATGCCGTCCAGGCATTGTTCGAAGGCCTGTTCTTCAATCCGGACCGTTACGACTTGTCCGTCGTTGGCCGCATGAAGTTCAATCGCCGTGCGTTCCCGGAAAAAATCGAAGAGCGTACCGCTTCATGGCTGCGTCGCTTCTATGAGAAAGTCGGCCCGCAAGGCGCTGAAGGCGTCGGCACATTGTCTAACGAGAATATCCTGGCAGTCGTGGGTATCCTGGTTGAGTTGCGCAACGGCCGTGGCGAGATCGACGATATCGATCACCTGGGAAATCGCCGTATCCGTTCCGTTGGCGAACTGGCAGAGAACCAGTTCCGTGCCGGCCTGGTGCGTGTAGAGCGCGCTGTGAAAGAACGTTTGAGCCAGGCGGAATCCGACAACCTGATGCCGCATGACCTGATCAATGCCAAGCCAGTTTCCAGTGCCATTCGTGAGTTCTTCGGTTCTTCACAATTGTCACAGTTTATGGACCAGACCAACCCACTGTCCGAGATCACGCACAAACGTCGCGTATCCGCATTGGGACCAGGCGGCCTGACACGTGAGCGTGCAGGTTTTGAAGTGCGTGACGTACACACCACGCATTACGGCCGTGTATGCCCGATCGAGACGCCGGAAGGCCCGAACATCGGCCTGATAAACTCCTTGGCGCTGTATGCTCGTACCAATAAGTACGGTTTCCTGGAAACACCGTATCGCCGTGTTGAAGGCAACAAGGTTTCTGCCAGTATCGACTTCCTGTCGGCCATTGAGGAAAGCCAGTACATGATCGCCCAGGCGAATACTGAACTGGATGCCAAGGGCGGTTTCAAGGAAGACTTGATCTCAGCGCGTTACCACAATGAATTCACCATGTCGCAGCCAGACCGTGTGCAATATATGGACGTGGCACCAGGTCAGATCGTGTCAGTAGCGGCTTCGCTGATCCCATTCCTGGAACACGATGATGCGAACCGTGCATTGATGGGCGCCAACATGCAACGCCAGGCTGTGCCATGTCTGCGTGCTGAAAAGGCCATCGTCGGTACCGGCATCGAGCGCACTGTTGCGGTCGACTCCGGCACTACTGTACAAGCCCGTCGTGGCGGTATCGTCGATTACGTCGATTCCGGCCGTATCGTGGTACGTGTGCACGATGCGGAAGCAGCAGCGGGTGAAGTCGGTGTGGACATCTACAACCTGACCAAATATACGCGTTCTAACCAGAACACCAACATCAACCAGCGTCCGCTGGTCAATATCGGCGACGTATTGGCACGCGGTGACGTGATTGCCGATGGTGCTTCCACCGACATGGGCGAACTGGCTCTGGGCCAGAACATGCTGGTGGCATTTATGCCATGGAACGGCTACAACTACGAGGATTCGATCCTGATCTCCGAGCGTGTAGTGGCCGATGACCGCTATACCTCGATCCACATCGAAGAGTTGTCAGTGGTTGCCCGTGATACCAAGCTGGGCGCTGAAGAAATTACCCGCGATATCTCCAACCTGTCCGAGCGCATGCTGGGCCGCCTGGATGAATCCGGCATTATCTATATCGGTGCCGAAGTGGAAGCGGGCGATGTGCTGGTCGGTAAGGTAACGCCTAAGGGCGAAACGCAACTGACACCGGAAGAAAAGCTGCTACGTGCGATTTTCGGTGAAAAGGCATCCGACGTTAAAGATACGTCCCTGCGCGTACCATCCGGCATGTCCGGCACGGTGATCGATGTGCAAGTGTTTACGCGCGAAGGTATCGACCGCGACCCACGCGCACAACAGATCATCGACGACCAGTTAGGCCATTACAAACAGGACTTGGCTGACCAGATGCGTATCGTGGAAGACGATGCATTCGGTCGTATCCGCCGCCTGCTGGAAGGCAAAGTCGCGACCGGCGGCCCTAAGAAGCTGAAGAAGGGCGACAAGCTGACTGCGGAATACCTGGAAGATATCGGTCGTTACGACTGGTTCGACATCCGCCTGGCCGATGAAGACAATGCATTGCAACTTGAACAGCTGAAGGACAGCCTGGCGCAAGCACGGGTCGAATTCGACAACCGCTTTGAAGAAAAGAAACGCAAACTGACACAGGGCGATGATTTGCAAGCCGGTGTGCAGAAGATGGTCAAGGTCTACCTGGCTGTTAAGCGTCGTATCCAGCCTGGCGACAAGATGGCCGGCCGTCACGGTAACAAGGGTGTGATCTCCAAGATCGTACCGGTAGAAGACATGCCGCACATGGCAGACGGTACTCCTATGGATATCGTGTTGAATCCGCTGGGCGTGCCTTCACGGATGAACATCGGCCAGATCCTGGAAACCCATCTGGGCTGGGCATCCAAAGGCCTGGGCATGCGTATCGGCGAAATGCTGAAATCGCAAGCCAAGGCTGGCGAGGTGCGCAAGTTCCTGGACCAGATCTACAACGATAGCAACGGCAAGAAGGAAGACATCAAGTCCCTGAGCGATACTGAAGTATTCGACCTGGCGAAAAACCTGGAACGCGGCGTACCGTTTGCCACACCGGTATTCGATGGCGCGACGGAAGCGGACATCAAGGTGATGCTCGATTTAGCATTCCCGGATGAAGATCCACGTACCAAGCAATTGCAGTTCTCGGCCGGCAAGACCCAGGTCAAGCTGATCGACGGCCGTACAGGTGAGACATTTGAGCGTCCAGTGACCGTTGGTTATATGCACGTACTGAAGCTGCATCACTTGGTGGATGACAAGATGCATGCACGTTCGACTGGTCCTTATTCACTGGTAACGCAGCAACCGCTGGGTGGTAAAGCCCAGTTCGGTGGCCAGCGCTTCGGTGAGATGGAAGTTTGGGCACTGGAAGCATATGGCGCTTCGTACACCCTGCAGGAAATGTTGACGGTGAAATCCGATGACGTATCCGGCCGTACCAAGGTTTACGAAAACATCGTCAAGGGCGAGCACAAGATCGACGCAGGCATGCCTGAATCCTTCAACGTGCTGGTGAAAGAAATCCGCTCGCTAGCTATTGATATTGACCTTGACCGTAACTAAGCGCACAGGAACTAAGGAGATTACATGAAAGCTCTATTAGATTTATTTAAGCAGGTAACCCAGGAAGAAGAGTTTGATGCGATCAAGATCGCACTGGCTTCCCCGGAAAAAATCCGTTCATGGTCCTATGGCGAAGTAAAAAAGCCAGAAACCATCAACTACCGTACCTTCAAGCCGGAACGTGACGGCCTGTTCTGCGCCAAGATCTTTGGCCCGATAAAGGACTACGAGTGCCTGTGCGGAAAGTACAAGCGCCTCAAGCATCGCGGCGTGATCTGCGAAAAATGCGGCGTCGAAGTTACGCTGTCCAAAGTGCGTCGTGAGCGCATGGCACACATCGAGCTGGCATCGCCGGTTGCCCACATCTGGTTCCTGAAGAGCCTGCCAAGCCGTTTAGGCATGGTGCTGGATATCGCGTTGCGTGACATCGAGCGCGTGCTGTACTTCGAAGCATATATCGTCATCGACCCAGGCATGACACCGCTGACACGCGGCCAGTTGCTGACAGAAGACGACTACCTGGCCAAAGTGGAAGAACACGGCGACGAGTTCAACGCGGTGATGGGTGCGGAAGCTGTGCGCGAACTGCTGCGTACCATGGATGTGCATTCCGAAATCGAACGCCAACGTCGTGAGATCACTGAAACCGGTTCAGAAGCCAAGATCAAGAAGATCTCCAAGCGCCTGAAAGTGCTGGAAGCATTCCAGAAGTCCGGCATCAAGCCTGAGTGGATGATCCTGGAAGTATTGCCGGTATTGCCGCCTGAGCTGCGCCCACTGGTCCCGCTGGACGGCGGTCGCTTTGCGACATCCGATTTGAATGACCTGTATCGTCGCGTCATCAACCGTAACAACCGCCTGAAGCGCCTGCTGGAACTGAAAGCGCCTGAAATCATCGTGCGTAACGAAAAGCGCATGTTGCAGGAAGCGGTCGATTCGCTGCTGGATAACGGCCGTCGCGGTAAGGTCATGACTGGTGCTAATAAGCGCCCATTGAAGTCACTGGCTGACATGATCAAGGGCAAGGGCGGTCGTTTCCGCCAGAACTTGCTGGGCAAGCGCGTGGATTATTCCGGTCGTTCCGTGATCGTGGTTGGTCCGCAACTGAAGCTGCATCAATGCGGCCTGCCGAAGAAGATGGCGCTGGAATTGTTCAAGCCGTTCATTTTCCACAAGCTGGAAGTGTTGGGTCTTGCTACTACGATTAAAGCTGCCAAGAAGAAAGTTGAAGAGGAAGGTCCAGAAGTCTGGGATATCCTGGAAGACGTGATTCGCGAGCATCCGGTATTGCTGAACCGTGCGCCTACGCTTCACCGTCTGGGTATCCAGGCCTTTGAGCCGGTACTTATTGAAGGCAAAGCGATCCAATTGCACCCACTGGTGTGTGCTGCGTTCAACGCCGACTTTGACGGTGACCAGATGGCGGTTCACGTCCCATTGAGCCTGGAAGCGCAAATGGAAGCCCGCACATTGATGCTGGCATCCAACAACGTGCTGTCTCCTGCCAACGGCGAACCTATCATCGTGCCTTCACAGGATATCGTGCTGGGTCTGTACTACATGACGCGCGAAAAGATCAATGCACGTGGCGAAGGCATGCGCTTCTCCAACGTGGCTGAAGTCCAGCGCGTTTACGATGGCGGCCTGATCGATATCCACGCCAAGATCACTGTGCGTATCAAGGAATACGAGCTGGATCTGGACGGCACCAAGCACGAAAAAATCAACCGTTATGAAACCACGGTTGGTCGTGCCTTGCTGTCAGAAATCCTGCCAGCCGGCCTGCCATTCAGCACCATCGACAAGGCATTGAAGAAGAAAGAAATCTCCAAGCTGATCAATGCCGGATTCCGTAAAGTGGGCATCCGTGAAACGGTCATCCTGGCCGACAAGCTGATGTACATGGGCTATACCTACGCAACGCGCGCCGGTATCTCCATCAGCATCAACGACATGCTGGTACCACCTGAGAAGGGTCAATTGATCGCTTCTGCCGAGGCTGAAGTGAAGGAAATCGAAGACCAGTACGTTTCCGGTCTGGTGACGCAAGGCGAGCGCTATAACAAGGTGGTGGATATCTGGGGCCGTGCCGGCGATAAAGTCGCTGATGCCATGATGAAGCAACTGCGTGAAGAACCGGTGCTGGACGTTGACGGCAAACAGATGAAGGACAAAGACGGCAAAGCCATGCGTCAGGAGTCGTTCAACGCAATTTACATGATGGCCGACTCCGGTGCCCGCGGTTCCGCTGCGCAGGTTCGCCAACTGGCTGGTATGCGTGGCCTGATGGCGAAACCGGATGGTTCGATCATCGAAACGCCAATCATCGCCAACTTCCGTGACGGCCTGAACGTGTTGCAGTACTTTATTTCTACCCACGGTGCTCGTAAGGGCTTGGCCGATACTGCGCTGAAGACAGCTAACTCCGGTTACCTGACTCGTCGCCTGGTGGATGTAACACAGGATCTGGTGGTCACCGAGCACGATTGCGGCACTCCGGATGGCTTGGTCACCAAGGCACTGGTTAAGGGTGGTGAAGTGGTTGAGCCATTGCATGACCGTATCCTGGGCCGCACGACCGCCCTGGATGTGATCAATCCTGAAACGCAGGAAGTGGTTTACGCTGCCGGTACCTTGTTGACCGAAGATGAAGTTGAGCACATCGATGCCCTGGGTATCGATGAAGTGAAGGTACGTACTGCGCTAACGTGCGAAACACGCTACGGTATTTGCGCCATGTGTTACGGTCGCGACTTGGGCCGTGGCAAGCTGATCAACATGGGTGAGGCGGTCGGTGTGATCGCTGCGCAATCCATCGGTGAGCCAGGCACACAGCTGACCATGCGTACTTTCCACATCGGTGGTGCGGTATCGCGTGCAGCCTCTGTCAGCCAGGTGGAAAGCAAATCGAACGGTGTAGTGCGCTTTACCTCGACGATGCGTTATGTAACCAATGCGCGTAATGAGCAAGTGGTGATTTCACGTAACGGTGAAGCCATGATCCAGGACGAAAACGGCCGTGAGCGTGAGCGTCATAAAGTACCTTACGGTGCGACGCTGGTCGTGACGGACGGCAAGCAGGTGAAGGCCGGCCAGGCACTGGCGACATGGGATCCGCATACCCGTCCTATCATTACCGAATACGCCGGTCAGGTGAAGTTCGAGAACGTGGAAGAAGGCATCACTGTTGCCAAGCAGATCGATGAAGTAACCGGTTTGTCATCGCTGGTGGTAATCGATCCCAAGCAACGTGCCGGCCAGACCAAGGGCCTGCGTCCGCAAGTTAAACTGCTGGATGCAAGCGGCAACGAAGTCAAGATTGCCGGCGGCGATGTGTCGGTGAACATCACCTTCCAACTGGGTTGCATCATTACTGTGAAGGATGGCCAGGAAGTTGGCGTGGGCGAAGTGCTGGCGCGTATCCCGCAAGAGTCTTCCAAGACGCGCGATATTACCGGCGGTCTGCCACGTGTAGCCGAACTGTTCGAAGCACGTTCACCAAAAGACGCAGGTCTGCTGGCCGAAGTGACGGGCACGGTTTCCTTCGGCAAGGATACCAAGGGTAAACAACGCCTGGTCTTCACCGACCTGGACGGCGTGACCCATGAGTATCTGATCCCTAAGGATAAGCACGTAACGGCGCATGATGGCCAAGTGGTGACTAAGGGCGAAAGTATTGTGGATGGCCCAGCCGATCCGCAAGACATCCTGCGTTTGCAAGGCCGTGAAGCCCTGGCACGTTACATCATCGACGAAGTGCAGGACGTTTACCGCTTGCAAGGCGTGAAGATCAACGACAAGCACATTGAAGTGATCGTGCGCCAGATGCTGCGTCGCGTACGCATTGCGGACGCGGGCGATACCAACTTCATCATGGGTGAACAAGTGGAGCGTGCCGATGTATTGGCTGAAAACGAACGCGTAGTTGCCCTGGATAAGCGTCCGGCAGTGTATGAATATGTATTGCTGGGCATTACCAAGGCATCGTTGTCTACTGACTCGTTCATCTCTGCTGCTTCCTTCCAGGAAACTACACGTGTTCTGACCGAAGCTGCCATCCTGGGCAAACGTGACGAACTGCGCGGCCTGAAGGAAAACGTAATCGTCGGTCGCCTGATTCCTGCTGGTACCGGTCTTGCCTATCACGAAACGCGTAAGCGTAAAGCGAGTGGCATCGATGCGGCACCGCCGGTCATTGAAGGGGCTGGTCCGGAGGAGTTGTTTACTCCAGCAGAACCGGAGATTACAGGTAACGCTGAACTGGCTTAAACCGCTCTAAAACAGATGTCTGTCTTTGCCTGGTAACCAATCCATTGCTTGACAAGACATACAACGCTAAATAGAATGCTAGGTTTTTCGGGATGGCGAGCTTCGCCGTCCCGTAATTTTTAGCAAGCATACAATATAAAAGTAAAGGCTAAAGTTATGCCAACCATCAATCAGTTAGTGCGCAAACCGCGCCAAAAAGTGGTCACCAAAAGCAAGGTGCCAGCTCTTGAAAGCTGCCCACAAAAGCGTGGTGTATGTACCCGTGTTTATACAACAACACCTAAAAAGCCGAACTCCGCTTTGCGTAAAGTTGCCAAGGTGCGCCTGACCAACGGTTACGAAGTCATCAGTTACATCGGCGGCGAAGGCCACAACCTGCAGGAGCACTCTGTTGTGCTGTTGCGCGGCGGTCGTGTAAAGGATTTGCCGGGCGTGCGTTACCACATGGTGCGCGGTAGCCTGGATACTGCGGGCGTTAAAGACCGTAAGCAATCCCGCTCCAAGTACGGCGCTAAGCGTCCTAAAGCGGCTTAAGCTCAGGCTAATCTGCCTGAGCGAGCCTGCTTAAAAATAGTTAAGGAATCGAGAAAACCATGCCAAGACGTAGAGAAGTCCCCAAGCGCAACATCCTGCCTGATCCTAAATTCGGCAGCCAGGAAGTTTCCAAGTTTGTTAACGTGCTGATGACAGGCGGTAAGAAGTCTGTTGCCGAGCGTATCCTGTACGGTGCATTCGACCAGGTCGTTCAAAAGAGCGGCAAGGATGCGCTGGAAGTGTTCACGCTGGCAATCAGCAATCTGCGTCCTCTGGTTGAAGTAAAGAGCCGCCGCGTCGGTGGTGCTAACTACCAGGTGCCTGTTGAAGTACGTCCTAGCCGCCGTAGTGCCTTGGCAATGCGCTGGTTGCGCGATGCTGCACGTAAGCGTGGCGAGAAGTCCATGGGCCTGCGTCTGGCGGCCGAGTTGGTTGAAGCTTCTGAAGGTCGCGGATCTGCAATGAAGAAGCGTGAAGAAGTTCACCGCATGGCAGAAGCCAACAAGGCGTTCTCACACTTCCGTTTCTAAATTATTCACGTGGCTGATTGGCCGCGTTGAGTAATTTGTACCGTTGTCATTCATTATTGCTACTCATTAGTAATCAGTAGAGATTCTTTAAAAAGGTATTGGCTGTGGCTCGTATAACCCCCATTGAACGCTATCGTAATATTGGTATTAGTGCACACATCGACGCTGGCAAGACCACGACGACTGAACGCATCCTGTTTTATACCGGTGTAAACCATAAGATCGGCGAAGTGCATGATGGCGCCGCCACCATGGACTGGATGGAGCAAGAGCAAGAGCGCGGCATTACCATTACCTCTGCTGCCACTACCTGTTTCTGGAAAGGCATGGCCGGTCAGTTCGACCAGCACCGTATCAATATTATCGATACCCCGGGCCACGTTGACTTCACGATTGAAGTGGAGCGCTCCATGCGCGTGCTGGATGGCGCCTGTATGGTGTATTGCGCCGTGGGTGGCGTACAGCCGCAATCTGAAACTGTTTGGCGTCAAGCCAATAAGTACAAGGTGCCTCGTCTGGCGTTCGTCAACAAGATGGACCGTGCCGGCGCTAACTTCCTGAAGGTCTACGATCAAATGCGTAGCCGCCTGAAAGCCAACCCGATTCCTCTGCAGATACCTATCGGTGCTGAAGAAAAATTCGAAGGCGTTGTCGATCTGATCAAGATGAAGGCTATCTACTGGGATGATGCTTCCCAGGGCATGAAGTTCGACTACCGTGAAATTCCCGCTGACTTGAAAGCAGAGTGCGACAAGTGGCGCGAGAACATGGTGGAAGCGGCTGCTGAAGCCAATGAAGAGCTGATGAACAAATACCTTGAAGAAGGCGAGTTGTCGGAAGAAGAAATTCTTGCCGGTTTGCGTCAGCGTACTATCGCGTTTGAAATCGTGCCGATGATGTGCGGTTCAGCATTCAAGAACAAGGGCGTGCAAGCCATGCTGGACAAGGTGATCGAGCTGATGCCGGCACCTACCGACATTCCGCCTACCCGTGCGCAAGATGACAAAGGCAACGAAATCTTCTTGCGTGCTGCGGACGATGAAAAATTCGCCGCACTGGCATTCAAGATCATGACGGATCCGTTTGTTGGCCAGTTGATTTTCTTCCGTGTGTATTCTGGTGTGGTGAATGCTGGCGACAGTGTGTACAACCCGATCAAGGGCAAGAAAGAGCGTATCGGCCGTATCGTACAGATGCACGCCAATACTCGTGAGCCGCTGGAAGAAGTGCGTGCTGGCGACATCGCCGCTGCTGTAGGCCTGAAAGAGGCAACGACTGGTGATACGTTGTGTGCATTGAATAACGAAATTATTCTTGAGCGCATGATTTTCCCTGAGCCAGTTATTCACGTGGCCGTTGAGCCTAAGACCAAGGCTGACCAGGAAAAGATGGGCATTGCGCTCAATCGCCTGGCGCAGGAAGATCCTTCGTTCCGCGTTAAGACGGATGAAGAGACCAACCAGACCATTATTTCCGGTATGGGTGAGTTGCACCTGGAAATTCTGGTAGACCGCATGAAACGGGAGTTCGGTGTTGAGGCCAATGTAGGTGCCCCACAAGTTGCGTACCGCGAAGCGATCAAGAAGAAAGTGGAAGTCGAAGGCAAGTTCGTTAAGCAGTCCGGTGGTAAGGGCCAGTACGGTCACGTATGGTTGATTCTTGAGCCGAACGAGCAGGGCAAGGGCTTCGAATTTGTTGACCAGATCAAGGGTGGTACAGTGCCACGCGAATTCATTCCTGCAGTTGAGAAGGGTTTGCGCGAAACTATCCCAAGCGGTATTCTTGCCGGCTTCCCGGTTGTGGATGTCAAGGTTACCTTGTTTGATGGTTCATACCACGATGTTGACTCCAACGAAAACGCCTTCAAGATGGCGGCTTCGATAGGCTTCAAGGACGGTATGCGTAAGGCGGATCCGGTGTTGCTTGAGCCTATGATGGCGGTTGAAGTGGAAACGCCTGAAGATTACATGGGCGATGTGATGGGTGACTTGTCTTCACGCCGCGGCATGATACAAGGCATGGACGATAGTCCATCCGGCAAGGTTATTCGTGCGGAAGTGCCGTTGGCCGAGATGTTTGGTTACTCAACTGTTGTGCGCTCACTGTCACAGGGTCGTGCCAGCTACAGTATGGAATTCAAGCATTACACAGAAGCACCTAGGAACGTGGCTGAAGCCATTATTAACAAGAAGTAAGCAACTCGAATAGTTGTTATTGCATACAATAGACATTAAGAAAATAAAGGAAGATAGTCATGGCAAAAGGTAAATTTGAACGGACGAAGCCGCACGTCAACGTAGGCACTATTGGCCACGTGGATCATGGCAAGACCACATTAACGGCAGCGATCACGACGATCCTGTCGAAGAAATTCGGC
>Ga0247808_10000017_pt1 | contig 230318 bp, 237 predicted proteins | sample UWRJL089202R1_FD_179914 | JGI IMG/M metagenome (GOLD analysis project Ga0247808, IMG submission 179914) | Plant litter microbial communities from Arlington Agricultural Research Station in Wisconsin, United States - UWRJ-L089-202R-1 | ecosystem: Environmental > Terrestrial > Plant litter >...
ATTTAAAGAAACTTGCAGAAAGCCTCGTTGGCTTAACTGTACTTGAGGTCAACGAACTCAAGACTATTTTGAAAGACGACTACAACATTGAACCAGCTGCTGCAGCTGTTGCTGTTGCTGGTCCTGCTGCTGACGCAGCACCTGCTGAAGAAGAAAAATCTGACTACACAATCGTCCTTAAGGACGCTGGTGCTCAGAAAGTAGCTGTTATCAAGGCTGTTAAAGACATTACTGGTCTTGGTCTTGGTGAAGCTAAAGCTATCGTTGACGGTGCACCTTCGACCGTTAAAGAAAAAGCTCCTAAAGAAGAAGCTGAAGCTGCAAAGAAGACCCTCGAAGAAGCCGGCGCAACCGTCGAGCTCAACTAATAGCAATTCGGCCATTTATTTTTCGTGTAGAAATACCGTCCTTTTTCGAAGGGACGGTATTTTGTTTCTCAGCAAAATATACAACGTTTATGGGCCCGTATCTGAAAATCGTGTGGAAAAGCTAAAAAATAATTATCTTTTTTGTATTGAAAAAGTGTGTTTTAGTCTTGACGACTTGACGATGATTGACTTTTTCATGTCTGATTGCTATATATAGGGTAATACCATTTCAAAAACACACAGATAAAGGAATTGCGAGTACCCATGTCTGATCTACCAGAGAAACAAGTTAAACGCTTACACGCGTTGATCCAAGAAGCAGAAACAAACCTAGCAGCAGCCAAAGAGCTTCTTATTAGTATTATCGGTGACGATGGTACAGTAATTACTCCTCGGTCTGGCACTAACGAAGAAGTAGGCGGCAAAGTCGTTGAAGGAATCTTCGACGGTCAAAAGATGGCCGGTCCTGATGGAAAAGAATATCCAGTGCCAGCAAACTACGCCAGCAAATCAAAATTGGTTGAAGGTGACATCCTTAAACTAACAATTGCTGATGATGGTAGCTTCATCTACAAACAAATTGGTCCAATCGAACGCGTCCAAATCATCGGAACGCTTGTTCAACACGACGGCGCGTACTACGTTGAAGCAAATGGACGCGAATACCGCATCCTTCTTGCAAGCGTGACATACTTCCGTATTAACGTTGGCGATCAGGTAACCATTATCGTTCCTGCCGATAACACTGAAGCCGTTTGGGCAGCAGTCGAAGCAGCGCTCTAAGTCCGTAGTGTCGGTATACTTAAGCCGTCCCTCAGGGGGCGGTTTTTTATTTGCACATCGATATCATAAGCAGTATAGTGAAGGTATCACGAAGGTGAAAACAAACAGGGTGGAACAAAACAGGGGATAGGTGTTGTGGCAAAGTTGCATTTTAAGTATGGAGCAATGAATAGCGGTAAAAGCGATACGCTAATTAAAACTGCGTACAATTACACCGAAAAAGGGCTTGATATCCTCACGGTGAAGCCGGATGTCGATACAAAAGGCGAGGATAAGATCGTCGCAAGAGCGGGCGGTGAATGGGCAGTTGATATTTTAGCGACGCCGGACATGAATCTGCGCACACAAGTAGGGCTACTGATCGCGGAGCGCGCGTTAACACTTGAGTGTGTCATGATCGATGAATCTCAATTCTTAACAACTATACAGGTCGATCAGCTCTATGAGCTTGCCGTACTCGACGACATATCGGTGATCGCCTTCGGATTAAAGTCAGACTTTAGGCGACAATTATTCGAAGGCAGCAAGCGACTCCTTGAACTTGCTAATGAAACAGAGAAATTAAAAACAATGTGTCGCTGTGCCAGCCAAGCAGAATTTAACTGCCGTAAAATTGGTGACGTGTACGTGTTCGAAGGCGACCAAGTGGCAATCGACGGAGACGGCGAAGTGACCTACGACTCGCTGTGCGGAAAATGCTTCTTAACCGAAGAAGCAAAAAGCTTAGCCGCTTAAAAACAACAACAATACCAACTACAAAAACGCGTATACTAGAAAAAGCACAAAGGGGAAAAACAAACGTGGCAACAGCACTGTATCGAAAATACCGCAGTAAATCATTGGCCGAAGTTGTCGGACAAGATCATATTACTGACATTCTCACCAAAGCCATCAAAGCTGGTCGCATTTCCCATGCCTACTTATTAACCGGTCCTCGTGGTGTCGGTAAAACATCTGTCGCGCGTATTTTGGCGCACGAAATCAACCAACTTCCTTACGATGATGATTCAACGCATTTAGATATCATCGAAATTGACGCCGCCAGCAATAACGGTGTTGAAGACGTTCGTGATCTTCGCGAAAAAGTACAAATTGCGCCTGTTTCAGCCAGCAAAAAAGTCTACATCATCGACGAAGTCCACATGCTTTCAAAAGCTGCGTTTAATGCACTGCTTAAAACACTTGAAGAACCCCCAGCGCACATCGTCTTTATCTTAGCGACAACTGACGTCGACAAACTTCCCGCAACCATCATTAGCCGAACACAGCGCTACGGCTTTCGTGCTATCAATGAAACTGACACTATTAAGCATCTTCGTCACATTGCCGACACAGAGAAGATCGTCATCGATGACGCGTCACTAAAGATCATTGCCGACCGCGGCGAAGGAAGCTTCCGTGATAGCATTAGCTTACTTGACCAACTTGCGAGTCTTGCAGACGAAAAAACTGGCATTACCTCGTCACTTGTCGAGACAACGCTTGGACTTGCACCGATCACCGTCGTCGAAGATCTTATCGCTGCCGTTGAACACCACGACGTTTCTAAAGTTGCCAGCCTTCTACAACAGACGATCGCCGACGGCATTAGCGCCGTTACTATTACCAGTCAACTTACCGTGACACTGCGCGATCTTATTCCTGAAAAGCCACAGCTACTTTCACTGCTCGATGCCTTGCTTGATGTTCCTCGCAGCAGCCAACCACACCTAAAACTATTAAGCGCCCTTGGCACCGCCGCCTACGATAATCGCCCTGTAAAATCAGTCGCCCTCGCCACGCCAGTCCTTGAAGTCTCCGCAACAATCGAAGAGCTTACTAAGCAAGCAACCAAAGCGAAGCCCGTCGCCGTTGCGCCTGTTGCTGTTGCACCAATCGCACAGCCTACGGCTAAATCTTCAGATTCTTCTATTGTGGCGGGTGTCCCCGTCAGGGCGAGCCCAGCGCCACAGGCAGAGCAAAGCTCTCCTGTAGAGCGACCTCTGCAAGAGAACGAATCAGAAGATTTAGTAACGGAGACTGTAGCCGATTCGCCCCTCAACACCTCATCTGAAAACTTCGACTGGAAAGCCCTCATCGAACACGCTCGTCAAAACTACGTTGCCCTTTATAGCGTCCTCTCGAAATGTGGCTACGAGCTAACCGACGAAGGCATTACGCTATTTACGATTAACAATTTTTACAAAAAGAAGCTTGATGACCAAAAGTACAATTCACACCTACACGAATCACTAAAAGTGCTTGGTTATCAACTTGCTGTCCACACAGTTCCCACACCAATTCCTCTCAAGAGTAGCCAGGCAGCCAGTGTTGCTGCTATTATGGGCGGAGGAGAAGAGGTCGTCGTAGACGCCTCGTAGTTGAGACATGGCCACAAAAGAGGTTCCTGCGGGAAAAATACCACCACAAAACTTAGATGCCGAGATGAGCTTACTCGGTGCTGTTTTGATTGATGAAGAAACACTGGCCGATATTTCTGAGCACGTTACGAAGATCGACTTTTACGACAAACGTCACGCGCTAATTTACGACGCAATGATTCGTTTGTTCGAAAAACACAAACCAGTCGACCTTCTGACACTTACCGAGGAACTAAAACGAAAAAGCGAACTTGAACTTGTCGGTGGATCTGCGTATATCACCGAACTCACTAATTACGTTCCAACCGCCGCCCACGCCGAGGCATACGCCGAACTCGTCGCCCAGAAAGCGGTTCGTCGTCGTTTGATTAAAGCCAGTGCAGATATCTCAGAACTTGGTTACGACGAAGAGACTAACACACAAGAACTACTTGAACGTGCTGAAGCCGAACTCTTTTCTGTCAGTGACCAATCACTTAAACAAGACCTTGTAGCGATTGAAACTATCCTTACTGAAAGTTTCGACCGTATGGAAGAGCTGCACCGAAACAAAGGTGCGCTTCGTGGTGTCCGTACCGGCTACCGTGACCTCGACAACATGACTGCTGGATTGCAGCGTAGTGACCTTATTATCCTGGCCGCCCGTCCTGCGATGGGTAAGACAACACTTGTGACGAACCTTGCCTACAACGTGGCGACGATCGCTAAGCAACCCGTTCTTTTCTTCAGTCTTGAGATGAGTAAAGAACAACTTGTCGACCGTATGTTAGCCGACGCATCAGGAGTTGATGCCTGGAATATCCGTACCGGTAATCTTTCTGACGAAGATTTCAGCAAGCTTTCTGAAGCCATGGGTGAAATGGCAGAAGCACCAATCTTTATTGACGACACACCAGGTGTAAGTGTGCTCGAAATGCGCACCAAAGCACGGCGTGCAGCCCACGAGCAACCGCTTGGCCTCATCATCATTGACTACTTGCAACTTATGCAGGGAAGTGGCCGTGATAATGGAAACCGTGTCCAAGAGGTGAGTGAAATCTCTCGTGGATTGAAGCTGCTAGCGCGTGAACTTAACGTGCCGGTCATTGCATTGTCACAGCTTTCTCGTTCAGTTGAAAACCGTAGTCCGCAAGTACCGCAGCTATCCGACCTCCGTGAATCAGGATCGATCGAGCAGGATGCCGACATCGTTATGTTCATCTACCGTGAAGCGTACTACAATCCTGATACTGATCGATCAAATATCACCGACCTTATCATCGCTAAGCACCGTAACGGACCAACTGGAAAAGTCGAACTTTACTTCCACCCAGAACGTCTTCGCTTTATGTCTCTCGACAAAAAACACGACGAATAACCGTGATATAATCAGAGTATTCCATGGCTACGCTAGATCTGACAAAATTCTCACTGTATCGATGGCGATACATTATCGGGTACACCGTTATCGCGTTGCTTCTTGCCGGCTTGCTTATTTTTGCTGGGCTCTATGTTCCTGGCGGTATCTCACCAGAAGAAATAACCGCTACCGTTCGAAGCAGCAACTTATCGTTATCAGACCCTTCAAGCCTGGCATTACCAAGCCTGCCGTATTACATTTTACAAGCGCTCATCTTTAATACTTTTGGTATTTATGATTTCACGATTAAATTACCGTCGCTCATTCTGGCGCTGCTTTCGGCCGTTGGACTGATCTTCTTACTGCGTCGCTGGTTTAAACCTAATATCGCCGTATTAGCATCGGCCATTGCTATCACAACTGGTCAGTTCTTATTCGTTGCACAAAATGGTACTGCAAGTATCCTCTTTATCTTCTGGCCAATCGTCTTACTGCTGCTTGGTACACAAGTGACGCGCGCAAAACGACTTCGTTTCCTATGGAAAATCTTGTTCTCGATCACTGCAGCACTCAGCCTTTATACCTCCCTTAGTATTTATCCGTTGCTTGCGATTGCATTGGCGACATTGTTGCACCCACACTTGCGCCACGCCCTAAGACGGCTCTCGAAACTACGCCTAGCCGCTTGTGTCGTTATCGCTGGTATTATTCTGACACCACTTGTTTTACTTATCATTAACACTCCACAACTCGGCCTGTCACTCTTGGGCGTTCCAACAACCGGTGCTCCGGACTTACTGGCGAATGCAATGACCGTTCTTAAACAATATTTCTTATTCTGGGAACCAAGCACTACGACACTGATGACACCAGTCTTCGGGCTTGGGTCGGTACTGCTGCTTATCCTTGGATTTTGGCGTCTTATCCGTACCCGCGAAACCACTCGAAGTTACCTTGTGATCATTTGGCTGCTTTTCCTCATACCAATCGTTCTTATTAATCCTCGATTTACCACAGTCAGCTTCTTGCCGTCAGTGCTTCTGCTTGCAGCGGGACTCACTAGTTTAATCTCGTACTGGTATCGATTATTCCCACGAAACCCATACGCTCGGATTGCCGGACTATTTCCGCTCGTCTTATTGGTCGTTGTGCTTATTGGCTCGGGGCTTGATCGCTACATTTATGGGTACCACTACGATCCAAATACAACCACCAACTTCTCACGCGACCTTAAGCTTATTCCTAAAGATACAAACCAGTTAGTTGTTTCAGAAGAAGAATTGCCGTTCTATACGGCTGTTCAAAAACATCGCGACGGATTGGACGTAAGTACAAGTGCACCAACGACCGACATGTTCATCGCAACCCGCGAGGGCCGAAAAGAATTTGAAGGGTATGCAATCGATCGCATTATCACCACGACCTATTCGCAAGATAGCGACCGGCTGTACATCTATAAAAAGATAACCCAGTAACGTATAATAGTACCCAGTAAGTAAGAGACGGAGTAAACAATTATGGCTTTCGACCAAGTAAAAATGCTGAACAAGCTACGTAAGGCACAAAGTGACCTTAAAAAAGAAATTATTGAAGTAGAAGCAGGTGAAGGTGCGGTTGTCGTACAAATCACTGGCGAACTTAAAATTAAGAAGCTAACCATCGACCCAGCGCGCGTTGATGTTGATGATATCGCCGAGCTTGAACACTGGATTGAAATCGCAATGCGCGATGGCATGGCAAAAGCACAAGAAGTTGCAGCTGAGAAGATGAAGCCACTTATGGGCGGACTTGGCAACCTCGGATTCTAGTCATGGCACATTTGTTGCCAGCGGCGCTTGAAAAACTAATCGATGAACTAGGCCGACTACCTGGTGTTGGTTCGCGTACTGCCGAACGGTACGCGTATTTCTTGCTGCGCGCTGATCAACGTATTAACGATGGACTCTCAAATGCCATCCACGACGTTCACGCCCTCGTTAAGACCTGTCCGGTAACATTTGCGCTCATTGACGCAGATCAAGAAGTATCATCGCTTTATAGCGACGCTGATCGTGATAAGACACTTGTTGCTGTTGTTGAAGAGCCGCTTGATATCGTAGCTCTAGAACGCACCGGTCAATTTAAGGGAACCTACCACGTCTTAGGTGGAGCAATTAGCCCTATCGATGGTATCGGACCTGAACAATTGCACATCCCCGAATTACTGACCCGCCTCCAAAAAGACGATGTCAAAGAAATTATTATCGCTACCAATGCAAGTGTAGAAGGGGAGTCAACTGCCTTATTCCTTCAGCGACATATTCAGGACGCCGGTATCACAGTCGAAATGAGTCGCTTGGCTCGTGGTATTCCGGTTGGCGTTGACCTTGAGTATGCCGACCAAATCACGTTAACCCACGCCCTTGAAGGTCGCCGCGCGCTCTAGAAATTGATTTATAGCTAAAAATATGCTATAAATACACCACGTCTGTCCCCAGTAGAGATGAGTACATAATGTGGTTTACAGTAAGAGGAGTGAGGGCATTTGAAATCGCCCCACCGCCTCGTCCCATCCAAAAAGCAGCACACAGAAACATCGTGGTGTTCCAGAGAGTCGCCGTAGCGTTCTATGCATTAGCGGCGTTGGCTTTCATCGCGGTAATCGTGAATGCGGCCCTGCAAATCGACGGTCTCGACATCGCCCCGCGCGAAGTCGACATCGTACTTGTAGTACTGATGCTCGTCCTGTCCGCGATTTACCAGACCCTCAAAAAGGCAACGGTAAAGGGCAACGCTATTCAGAAGCAAATTCTGAAGGGCGAGCTTCGCGAGTTCTACGTTACGAGCGAGGATTACAGCCTGCAGGTTGTCATGAGCGATCTTGACGTGGCGCAGTTCGATGACGAGGCGCTTGAAGCATTCTTCAAGCGTAGCGACACGATCACGTACGACGAATGGATCAGAAATACGCTCATTCGTGACAGTCACGAGCGTGCCGCGTACATCGCCGTCACTCGTGAGAAGAAGCTGGTTACGCTTCGCATCGCTCGTGGGGTGTTTGGTGATCACCCGATCCTGGATGAGAAGGAGGCAGCAGTCGAAGCCGACCTACAGAAGGCATTGCCCGGTGCGATCCAACTCCACAACGACGAGAAACGCATTCTTGCAACACTCACTCAACCCGCGCGGTAAGACAAGGGCGCCCATGTGACGAGATTTATTCTCGACATAAGGGCGCCCTTTTCCCTTTCCTTTGATTTTTATCTTTAATGATGCTATAACTACTCTCAAGTCTGTCCACCTATAGAGATGAGTAGCTATGCCATTTAACATTAGAGAAGTGGAGGTGCGTGAGTTTTCGCCACCCCCACGCGCTATCCGCAGTGCAGCCACAAGACCAGCCGGTCAGTACGCAGCCGCAGCTATTCTTAGCGCGCTCGTACTTGTGGGTGCGATCGTTTACGCGGTGTATGTCGTTATTCAGTCATTCGTGGTTGCGAGCGGTGTCGACACGGCATTCTTGCAGCTATCAACTGCGATGGGTGTCGGCATCATTGCTGGCATTTCGTCTTTGATTTTCGGTATCGTGTTTTACAAGACGTGCACCGTCCATGACGAAATCATCGATCTGAAACATCGCCAGTTTTATGTCACCGCCAACAACTTCAGCCTGTTCATCGTCACCGATGAAGATGATAAGCTGCTGTTTGACGAAACGACAACGAACTCGTTCTTCGCACACGAGGCAACCATTGCCTATGACCGTGTGATCAACCAGCCGTTTGACCGTCGAGCGGTTCACATCCAAGAGCGTCGTGACGTAAAACTCATGATGATCGAACTGGCACGCAGCATCTTGGGCGACCATCCGTCATTTGACGAAAGGGAAGCTGAAGTGCAGCTTGAGGTCCGGCAGTCGCTTCGCAAAGCGACTATGATGTACGAACAGGAGACGGCGGTAATTGCGCAGCTGAAAGCAACTCAACCTTCGCGGTAAGACTGGGGCGCCCGGACAACAAGAGCATATCTTGTTGCATGGGCGCCCCTATTACATTTCTTTGATTTTATACCTACATCATGCTATAACTACTCTCAAGTCTGTCCACCTATTGAGATGAGTTCACAATGCAAATTAACATCGAGGGCGATTGGGCTATAGAACACACCCGACCGCCACAGCGTATCTTCAAAGCCGCAAGAACCAGCAGCAAGCTACTCAGGAGTCGAAAGCGAAAAGCAGAGATCGCCTTGGCGCTGTCGTTTCTTGGCTACGTCGTGTCGGTCGCCATTCTGGGTATAACCCAGGGCACTGAGATCGGTTTCGTTCCGATCACAGCACTTCCTGTAACGGCCTTTCTTGTCAGTAGTTTGATCTGCTGGCACATAGAAGTGTCGTTAACGAAAGCGCTGCAAATCCGCCAAGACATACGGTTCGGTCACTACCGTCGGTACTACGTAATCGACACCGACTACAGCTCACAGCTCGTAAGAGATGACGAAGGGAAGTTGATCGGCCATCAACTGGAATATGACTTCCTGGAACACCAGTTTGCGATTGAACAAGATCGTAAACTGGGGCGGAAATCAAACCTCTCTGCACGGGAGGTTGAAGCTCAGTTAAAAGACAAACTCATCCTCATCGAAGTAGCACGCTACATCATGGGCAAGCAGGATTTGCTTGAGCGACGAGAAGTGGAAGCACATCTCGAAGCCGAAGAGACGCTGGACGAGCTGAAGGATCGCTACGCCAGCGAAACCGCCACCATTGCAGAACTCTCCAAAAGTTGGAGCTAAGGACCGGGGCGCCCATAAGGGATTGAGATTTATCTCATCTCTAGGGCGCCCCTATTACATTTCTGCTACAATAGAACAAATGTTTGATACTGCAAAAGAACTTATTACGGCTGCCCAGAAAATTATCGTCATCCAGGCTGAAAATCCTGATGGCGATTCATTAGGTAGCGCTTTGGCCCTTGAAGAAATCTTAGGTGATATGGGAAAAGAGGTGAGTCTTTACTGCGACGTTGAAACCCCTAAATACCTTCGCTACATCAATGGTTGGGATCGCGTGACGCAAGATTTTGATACCAATGCCGATCTTGCAATCATTGTCGACACCACCAGCGAGACACTAATCGGCAAATCACTCGATATTCCTGGCGTGCGCCACTTCTTCGAAACACACCCAGTGGTTGTACTCGATCACCACAATTTAGTTGAATCTACCTTAAGTTTCGACCATACGCTCATTAATGAACAAGCTGTTGCGACAGGTGAGTTACTGTACTTCATGGCAAAAGATGCTGGTTGGGATGTTAATCCGCAAGCAGCTGAATCAATGCTCGCCGGTATTCTTTCTGACAGCCTTGGCCTTTCGACCCAAAACACAACCGCTGAATCTTTTGAAGCAGCTGCTGGTCTCGTTCGTCTTGGTGCAAAACCAAGCGAGCTCGAAGGCCGGCGACGCGAGTTCATGAAGAAATCTGCCGAGATTCTTGCTTACAAAGGTCGTCTGATCGAACGTATCGAATACCTACTTGATGGAAAATTAGCGCTCATTCACATTCCTTGGGATGAGATCCAATCGTACAGCGATCAATACAACCCAAGCGTTCTCGTGCTTGATGAAATGCGTCTCGTTGAAGGCGTCCAACTTGGTATCGCCATCAAAACCTACCCAGACGGTAAAGTAACCGGCAAGCTTCGAAGTAACGTACCAATTGCCGAACAAGTTGCTGGCTACTTTGGCGGCGGGGGACACGCTTACGCTTCAGGCTTCCGTGTTTTCGAAGACTATGACAAAATAATTTCAGAATTAGTAACCGCAACAGACAAGGCGTTAACCAACTATGAGTCTTCAATTTCATAACCAACTCTCTCGTTCAATCGACCGATTTACTCCTCAAGTAGCAGATAAGGTTAGTCTTTATACTTGCGGACCAACCGTCTACAACTATTTGCACGTCGGAAACTGGACTGCATATATCTACTGGGATACGCTCGTGCGCGTACTTCAAGCAAATAATCTAGACGTCACGCGCGTGATGAACATTACCGATGTTGGCCACCTGGTAAGTGACGCAGATGACGGCGAAGACAAACTTGAAAAAGGCGCGAAGCGTGAAGGTAAGACTGCCTGGGAAGTTGCCGCCTATTACACTGAAGATTTCTTAAATGGCATGAACCGTCTTGGACTCATCGCACCGACCCACATCACCAAAGCCACTGATTTTATCGATGAACAACTTGCACTTGTTCGAACATTAAAGCAAAAAGGCTTCACCTACGAAATTAACGATGGCATTTACTTTGATACTGCTAAGTTCCCAAGCTACGGTGCTTTCGCAGGACTTGATCTTGAAGCGCAAAAAGCCGGTGCCCGTGTTGAATTCAACCCAGAAAAACGAAATCCTAGTGACTTTGCATTATGGAAGTTCACACCAGCTGGCGAGACTCGCGACATGGAATGGATTACGCCAAACGACTTGTCTGAAGGCGTTCGTATGGGCTTTCCTGGATGGCATCTTGAATGTTCAGCGATGGCTATGTCGCTACTTGGAAACACCCTTGATCTTCATACCGGTGGTATCGACCACATTCCAGTTCACCATACCAACGAGATCGCACAATCTGAAGCCGCAACCGGCGAAACATTCGCCAACTATTGGCTTCACAATAATCACTTAAAAGTGAACGGTACAAAAATTAGTAAGTCACTTGATAATGGATACACGCTTGATGATTTAAAAGAAAAAGGCTACAGCCCGCTCGACTTTAAGATGTTCATTCTTCAAAGCCATTATCGGAGTGAGGGTAACTTCACGTTCGAGAATCTTGATGGCGCGAAGAATCGCTTACTTAACTGGCGTAGTAGCGCAGCGCTTCGCCATCAAACACACGATACACTTCGTGATGACGACGAGAAATCGAACGACGACCAATCCGTTTCATTGTATGCAACTTCACAAGCAATCGTTGAAGCGTTGTCGAACGATCTTGATACCCCAGCTGCCTTTACGATCATCGACGAGGCCTTTAATCGTATCGCTGGGACTGACATTGAGAATGTTCACCAACACGCACTGACAAGCCTTCTAGAAACGATCGATCAAACACTCGGGCTTGATCTGCTTGGTACAACAAAAGATATTAGCGACGACGTAAAGCGTCTTATTATTGAACGCGAGCGTGCACGCGACAACAAAGACTGGAACGCAGCCGATACCTTGCGTGACAAGATAGAAAAAAGCGGCATCACTGTTCGTGATACCGCCAATGGTTCGATCTGGGAATACGCGGCTTAGGCCGCGATTTTTGGCTTCTTCGTAATAGACTTCGCTTCGCGAACAGTCTTTTTGTGTGCCAAGTATTCTTCAAGGAGGATACGGAGTGATCCAGCAATTGGAATAGCGATAATACCACCGACAACACCAAACATATAAAGTCCGATAGTAATTGAGGCTAGAATAGCAAGCGCTGAAAGATCGATACGCTTTGACTGAATGTGTGGTGAGATAAAGTTATTTTCAACTTGCTGGTACAGAATGAAGTAAATAACATAGACAATCGCTGCAGGGATGTTATTTAAGGCAAGTAGTCCAGTAATGATAATTCCACCGATTGTTGCACCAAACATTGGGATCAGTGACAAGGTGAAAGTAATCGCTGCTGTTGGCATCGCAAGACTTGCTGGCAGGTTAGGGAAGATGAAGCTAAGGACAAATACCGTTAGACCTGCAAAAGTTGCACCGATGGCTGAAACCGTTAGTTGTCCGGTTACGTAGCCAGTAATCACACCATAAATACGGCCAGATACACGCTTGTGTGTTTCCATGCGCGCACGGTTGTTATAAAGACTCCAGATACGTTTCATCCAGGTCGGGCCTTCAATCAACATCAAGAAGGTAAGCACGAGCACAAGAATAGCAGCCGCTAAGAATGAGAAGATTGAACCAACGCCACTAATCACACTTTGGCCAACGTTACTTGCCCAACCAGCTGCGCTATCTTTGATTGAGTTAAGCGCACCATCTACTTGAGGTTGCAAATTATACTGATCAATCACACCACGAAGGCCGTGCCATGAACCAGTCGCGTTTTCGACGAATGCCGGAACGTTTTGTGCAAACTTAGCAGTTTGCTGCACGATTGGTGGAATCACCAAGAATACAATCGCACTCAAGAATAAGATAACGGCAATATAGGCGATTGCTGTCGCACCTACGCGGCTTCTACCTGGTAATTTTTTAGAGATAACTGATACAGGTGCATTCAAGGCAAGGGCCAAGAATAATGAGGCGCCAATGATTATTAATGCTGTTTTAGCGGTAAACAGCGCAAAGCCTACAAGGCCAAGACCGATTACTACTAGCCAAAATCGTACAAATGTCTTCGTGTCTATTTCAATACCAGTCTTCATGGTTGGTATTATACACCCATAAGTGTTACTAAGGTAGCTTTCAGCGCTCGACAAGACGCTTACACTTATATACTATAGTGCTTATGGAACCATTACTTGATACACTACGCACCGTTTTTAAAGGCGATATCACCACAAAAGAAGCCGACCGTTTAGCCTTCAGTCGCGACGCCGGAATCTACGAATTAATACCTGAAGCCGTTCTCTCTCCAAAGAACAGTAAAGACATTGAACGTATCGTTGATTTCGTTAATAAAAACAAACTTCTTCATCCAACACTTGCGATCACTCCGCGTAGTGCTGGGACAGATATGTCGGGTGGAGCCATTGGTAGTTCATTGGTTATTGATATGTTGAAATACTTCAATAACATTGAAGGTGTATCAGGTAATCTTCTTCACACCCAACCGGGTGTCTATATGCGTGACATTGACCCGCTTCTTGCGAGTCACCAATTAATGCTTGGCTGTGTGCCCGCAAGTCGTATGCTTTGTACGATTGGCGGCATGGTTGGAAATAACTCGGGTGGTGAACAATCACTTCGCTTCGGAAACACTGAACGCTGGGTGCGTCAGCTAAAAGTAGTCCTTGCCGATGGAAAAGAATACACCGTTAAACCATTAACTATTCGTGAACTTGAAAAGAAATTCAAAGAAAATACCTTTGAATCTAACCTCTACAAGCAAGTGTACGACTTAATCGAAGCGAATTACGACCTTATTAAGAACGCTCGTCCAAAAGTAAACAAAAACTCAATGGGCTACAACCTATGGAGTGTATGGGATCGCGGTACTGGCATCTTTGATATGACACACCTGTTCACCGGAAGCCAAGGAACACTCGGTGTCATCACCGACATCGTCATGGAAGCAGTCAAGAAACCGCTTCATACCGGACTTTTGCTTGCATACCTTCCTTCAACAAAACGTCTAGGCGACATTATCCCTCTTGTCATGCAACACAACCCTTCGGCTTTTGAAGGGTTTGATGACATCACTTTTAACCTAGGTATTCGTCACTTCGCAACCTTCCAAAAGCAACTTGGTACTAAAGAATTCCTTCGCCAACAAGCATCACTGCTTGGTTCGGTTGCTAAATTCCGTGGACACATTCCAAGCATCGTATTGATGGTTGAATTTGAAGGCGAAACAAAAGAAGAAGTCTATGGCAAGATCGCGCAACTACACGATGACCTGCTTCCGTTGAAACTAAAAATGGACATTGAAGGGGATGAAGCCTCAAGTGCACCGTTCTGGCAAATTCGTCGCGCCAGTCTTGCTCTACTTCGAAACAAAGTCAAAGACAAGTACGCCTCACCATTTATCGACGACATGACCGTACAGCCAAAGTATCTTCCTGAATTCGTGCCGCAACTTCGCAAGATCATTCGTAAGTACAAACTTCCTGCAACACTCGCCGGGCACTTTGGTGATGGTAACTTCCACGTTATTCCACTTATGGACATTTCAAGTGATAAGGACCAGGCTAAACTCGAACCAGTTATGCGTGAATTAATTCCACTCGTTCTTAAATACGAAGGAACAATGGCAGGTGAGCACAACGATGGTATGGTTCGCGGCCCATGGCTACCGACCGTCTTTGGTGAAGATGTGTACCAAATCTTTAAGCAAGTAAAACAAATCTTCGACCCTCGATTCATCTTCAACCCACACAAGAAAACCGACGCTACATGGGAATACAGCATGGACCATATTCGCAGCACAAACGGCAACGGACTCATCAAGTAGCCCTTTGACGCATTTAGCTAGATAATGTATAGTAATAGTACGATGAATACAACAGATACTATCGGCTGCGTCAAAGGTGCAACAAAAATCCTTGGTGACAAATGGACTCCGCAACTACTGCGTTTCTTTGTGAACGAAGAGACTGTCCGATTCTGCCAAATTCAAGATCTTGTAGTCGGGATTAACCCGCGAACACTTTCGTCACGTTTAGATTACCTCGAGCAAGAGGGGATTATTACTAAAAACGCGACTACTTCCGAAAGTCGTTGTGAGTACCGTCTTACCGATAAAGGCTACGGCCTTGTTCCTATCCTTCGCGATATGGAAGCCTGGAGTGAACAATACGCTCCCTCTCTTGTCTAAGTCTTTTCTCAGCAAAATAGCGGTATAATGAAGCTATGAGAGTATTGATAGTTGAAGATGAACACAAAATCGCTCGAGCTTTAAAAAAAGCTCTTGAACAAGAGACCTACGCTGTAGATGTCGCTTATGATGGTGATGAAGGCTATGCTATGGCCACTACAGAACCATACGATCTTGCCATCATCGACCGGATGCTTCCTGGTGATTACGACGGAATTGGGATTGTAAAGGGAATGCGCGATGCGAAGGTGCATACCCCAGTCTTGTTCTTAAGTGCGCTTGGAAGTATTGCTGAACGAACCGCTGGCCTTGACGCTGGCGCCGACGATTATCTTGTAAAGCCATTTGCGCTTGAAGAGCTATTAGCTCGTGTCAGAGCGCTCATGCGCCGCCCCACGGAACAGCAAGCAACTATTCTGACCGCCGGTGATCTTGAGCTCAACACTGTAACATATAGTGTTTCCCGCGGTGGTAAATCAATCCAACTTACCAGTAAAGAATTCGCCTTATTAGAATATATGCTGCGCAACCCAGGACGCCCGCTGAGTAAAGAAGTTATTATTAGTCACGTCTGGGATTATGATGCCGACATCTTACCCAACACCGTTGAAGTATACGTAAAATACCTTCGAAATAAAGTGGATGTTCCGTTTAAAACTGCCTTGATTCATACCGTTCGCGGATTTGGATATAAGTTAGAGGCATAGAAGGTGCAGATGTTTCAATCCGCCACACTAAAATTGACCGCCTGGTACCTTGGTATCATCATGGCGGTCAGTTTGCTTTTTAGCGTAGCGATCTACCAGCTAAATTATCACGAAGTAAATGTGCGCCTAGAAAATCTTCAAAATGGATTGATGGATACGCGCCCAATGCCAAGTCAGCTCTTCCCAAATGACAGTTTACGTCGCATTCAAGCGAATCAAGCAGCTTCTCAGATGGTGCAATCACTAGTGTACATTAACCTGGTTATTTTAATTGCCGGTGGATTCGGAAGTTACATCTTAGCGCGTCGAACGCTTCGTCCAATCGAACAAGCACACGAAGCCCAGAGTCGTTTCACAAGTGATGCGAGTCATGAACTGCGCACGCCTTTGGCTGCTATGAAGGCCGAGATCGAGGTAGCTCTTCGAGACAAAAAACTACCCGAAGCTGAAGCGAAGGAGCTACTTGAAAGTAATCTTGAAGAAGTTGATAAATTAATTCAGCTTTCTGAAATGCTTCTTAACTTATCACGGCTTGATTATGATCGGCTTGAATTAAAGCGCGTTGATCTTTCAAGTCTTATAACGACTACGTTAAAACCTTTCGAATCGTCTAAGTCGCGGATCGATATTACCAAACGAAAAACAGCAGTGGTTCGTGGGGATAAAACAGCGCTATCTGAATTGATGAGTATATTGATTGATAATGCGATTAAATACAGCGATCCCGATTCTAAAATTTCAATTCGTATATTTGAACAAATGCGTTTAATTCATTTTGAAATCGTAAATACCGGGCCAACCATTAGCGAAGAAAACCTTCCGAAACTATTTGATCGTTTCTATAGGGGAGACAGCTCTCGAACAAAGAGTAACACCAATGGGTATGGCCTTGGCCTTGCGTTAGCGCGCAAGATTGTCGACGTGCACCATGGTGATATTCAAGTGGTAAGTAAAAAGAATAAAACCACATTCACATTTTATTTGCCAATTCTCAGAATTAACAAAGCAATTTCTCAAGAATAGTCTATATAGTCCCTTCTATCATCTAAACAAAAAAAAGGAGATAGAAGATGAATGTAGTAACGCGGGGCATTAAGAATGCCACTCGCAGTCCGATAAAGTCCGGTGCAATTGTACTGATGTTTGCGATTAGTATCGCGCTCGTCCTGAGTATGCTTGTAGCCCGTGGCAGCGTACTGTCAAAAATTGACGAAGTGAAGGCTACGGCCGGCACAACCGTCACCATACAACCAGCCGGCATTATGGGCGGCATGGGTGGCGGTGATCCATTAACAGCAGCGCAGGTTGCAACGATCACCAGCACTGATCATGTCAGCGCCGTTTCTGCTACACTAACCGACCAACTCGGAACCGACGATACTGATCTTGAATCATCGCTAGAACTTGGTGCATTCGGACAACGTCAGCAACGATTTGAATCTTCAACAACAACGCAGACCACAACTGCTGAATCGACTGAAGCGGCCGCTGAAAACTCAGATCGTCCAACCCCAACCCCTCGCACAACCGTTACAGGAACAAACGACCCGAACTCAGTATCAACCGATGGAAGTGACTTAAGTCTTACTAGTGGTGAATTAATTGACGGGACTTCGAGCGATCTTGTCGCCCTTGTTGGAAGCGACGTCGCTGAAAAGAACAGCCTAAGTGTTGGTGATACCTTTACTGCCTATGGCTCAACGATTACCGTGAAGGGGATTTATGAAACAGGAAATGCCTTCCAAGATAGTGGAATCATCCTTCCTTTAAGCACGTTACAGACACTAACAGATCAAGCAGGTGCCGTAACAACGGTAAGTGCAACCATCGACAGTAGCGATAACGTAACCGCGGTAGTAGCAACCTTAAAGACAAGCCTTGGTGATGATGCTGACATTACCAGTGATATCGAACGAGCAACTTCAAGTGTTACCTCGTTACAAAGTATTGCCGACCTAGCCTTCGCTGGAGTCATCGGCGCATCAATTGCCGGTGCAATCATCATCTTGCTCGCAATGATTATGGTTGTCCGTGAACGCCGCCGCGAAATCGGAGTCATTAAAGCCATCGGCGGAACAAACGCCAAAGTAACAGCGCAGTTTGCCGTTGAAGGATTAACCCTTACAATGATCGGCGCCTTCCTTGGACTAGCTCTTGGGGTCTTAGTGAGCGGACCAATGACAACTTCATTAGTAAGCAGCAGTGACAGCACCTCATCAACTACAACCAGCCAAGAAGCCGGACCGGGCCAACGAGGCGGCGGTGGCATGGGTGGTCCAGGACAAGCCTTTCAAGGTGGTCTTGATCAACTAAATACTAACGTTACTCAAGTGACCGCCAGTCTGACACCACAAATCTTTGCTTCGGCCATTGGTATCACTATATTAATCGCACTCATCGGAAGCGCCGTTCCTGCTTGGCTTACTGCCCGCGTTCGTCCTGCTGAAGTGCTTAGGAGCGAATAGGAGACTCATTATGCTAACCGTACAAAACGTCACAAAAACATTTCAAAGCCCAGGTGGAGAAGTAACCGCCCTGAAAGATATTAACCTTCAAGTCAAAACCGGCGAGTTTGTCAGTATCATTGGCAAAAGTGGAAGCGGGAAAAGTACGCTCCTTAGTATCCTTGGCGCGCTTGATAACCCAACCAGTGGCACTATCACTGTCGACGAAGCTTCGATCACCGACCTTAGCGGCGCACAGCAAACTAATTACCGCGCCCAAAAGATCGGTTTCGTCTTTCAACAATATAATTTAATTCCAAACCTGACTGCACTTGAAAACGTCATGCTAGCCCTTGAATTTGGTGGCTACCCAAGTTCAAGCCGACAAGATCGTGCCGTGCAATTACTTGATTCAGTGGGAATCGAAGAAGACCAGCAGCTGCGTCGACCGTCACGGCTGAGTGGGGGACAGCAGCAGCGTGTCAGCATTGCGCGGGCACTCGCTAACAAGCCGGCCTTCATTCTGGCTGACGAGCCGACAGGTAACCTCGATAGCGTTACCGGCAAAAAGATATTCGATCTTTTACATGATTTATCACGGAGTGAAAAGACGACGATTATCGTCGTCACGCACGATTTAGAGATAGCCGGAAAGACTGATCGCACCTTTACATTACGGGATGGTAAAATTACAACGAAATAAAGTCAGTCTTTAAGAATAGTCTCAGGAAAAAAAGTAATACTAAAACCAGTAGCAGAATAAACAGCTACACAAACAGTGCAAAACAAACGCACAAGGAGGGAGTGAACATATGAACACCACCATCACCACATTAGAACAACCAACTATCATGCTCAGTAAAAAGGGTATGAAAGAATTACGAAAAGCAATTTCACAACTTGAACATGATCGCCAAGCAGTCATCCGCGGCCTTCATGATATTGACCGCTCAACCGGACACGATGACCGACTTGATCGCATTGAACGCCTAGCGCGACTCGAAGCGATTGAAACCGAAATGAAAGATAAGCAACAGTTGCTACTGGAAGCGAAATTGCTTCCAACCAAGCGCGCTCGTATGAAGGTAGCTATGGGATCAGTTGTTGACCTCATGAACGAACAAGGACAATTGTTCCGCTACACGCTTGTTGATTCAATCGAAGCTAACCCAAGTGACGGACGCATCTCAATTGCCAGCCCACTCGGACAAAGCTTGCTAGGAAAAACAGCGCACGACATCGTTGAATGGAGCGCAGGACTTCGTCGCAACTCACTACAACTGGTTCGTATTACATAAACGGACATCTACCAGAAAAACCGACTATCGCCAGCGCGCAGTAGTCGGTTTTTTGTTTATGTTTGACATTTCATCTTAACAGGGGCATAATTCATCGACATAAAAGGCGCTCAAGCCTTTTATGCAATTTAACAGTACACACGATTACGGTATTGTTGAGTATTTCGATGCCACTACCTGGGTTATTCATGACTGAATGACAAAGGCAGTGGCATTTATTTATTCCAATACTTAGGACGGTAACAGACATGACTATCAACCCTGCAAGCTACGAACACGTCAAAAATCGCTACGTTCAGCTGAACGTCGATCGAGACGATCTTCTTTCTAAACTTCGTGAAATGGTGCAAGAATGCAAAGAGGCAGTCGATAGATTGACTGCCACCATGATTGATCCAAGCAAGCCAGCTGATGAACAAGATACTGCGCGATGGAGAATCGAGCGGATTAGAGAAGAGCGACTCGAGTATCTACGGAACATCGAGTCACTCACAAAAGCTCCTCGACGACTGAACGACAGTGATCTCGTCAAAGAGCGCGAAAGCGAATTCTTAAGAATCTGCAAGCTTCCGCAGGTTGTGGATGCATTTGTTGACTCGAACGATGCGATCAATATCATCGTTCGAGCATCATACACATTCCATAGCCGCAAGTATGACCTGGGCGACTGGGTTATCACCTTTGGCGAACCGGATTCTTATGGAGGCTACCGCATCGGTGCGTATCGTCGGTTGCTTCGTCCAGGATGGAAGAAGGGGAAGTACCCCGACTATCTACTTGACGATGGACAGTTCTGCCTTGGAGATAATCGCATCCCCATCACAGAGCACTTCCAAACCGAACGATTCGTTCAGGCAGTTCTGTTGACGATTTATGTTGTCAACAGCGTGAACGACGCTGAAGAAGAATCACTCATCCCTCAAGCGTTCTATCCCATAGCAGCATAGATTGGAGTAAGCATGGTCACCCTACGTGAGTGGCCCGACGAAATCCACCTAATTGGTGCTGGCGGTATAGGCACTCATGTTCTTTTGGCGCTGATTGAACTTGGCGCCAAGACGATACATGTATGGGACGATGATTTGGTCGAGCGTCACAACCGACCGAGTCAGTTCGTCTACACCCCGGATGACGTCGGATCACCCAAAGTCCAAGGAATGCAACGTTTTGTTGAACGACAAGGCTACAGCACAACGGTCATTCCTCACCAGGTCCGCGTTGACGCCACGACATCCTTGAATGGGATTGTCGTAAGTGGCGTCGACTCAATGGCAAGTCGAAAGGAGATTTGGAAAGCTATCCTTGGTTCAAGAGGTTTTGTCCCGGTCTACATTGACGGGAGAATCGAGGATGAGCACGTGCACCTGATGAATGTTGATCCGCTGGATCCGATTCAAGTTAAGCAGTACGAGAAAACACTGTTTGATGACGGCTCGGCATCGGCACTCAGCTGCACGACAAATGAGAATCCACACTCACCACTTCGGGTAGCCGAAAAGGTAAGTATGAATCTCACCCTCTTCCTTAGGGGGGAGCCAGTCAAGCTCGCTGTTTACAGCAATCTTCGACTGGAAGCACTAAACCGTTAACCAGTGGCCACTGGTTAAAAAACAGGAAGAAAGGTACGACATGTCATCCATTACGCTGGACCGTCCCACGGTCCACCTGTCCGACATCGAAGGCAACACCGCCGAGGTGGAATTCGTCGACGGCAAGCCGATCAAGGAGTACTTCGACGAGCTCGAGGGGGCACTCGCCGCACCGGTCGAAGGCCAGACGGCGTTCGTCAACGGCATCCCGCTCGACCTCAGCGACACGCTCGAGACCGGCACCGAGCTGAGCGTCGGCGTCCTCGCGCGCAACGGCTAGCGCCATCGTGTGTACTCGGGGGAAGCAAGCAAGCGTGCAAACGCTTCGTCTTGCTTCTCCCGGCGTACTTCTATATCTGTACGGATATACTGATGAGTCCAAAAGGACGAAAAGTACCCCCACCTCTTGAAGAGTTTGCTACAATAGAGCTAATGCTTTTTTATCACCAATCGGTCGAAGATACTTACACTGAACTTCGAAGCGGCCCGAATGGTATCTCTCGCCACGAGGCAAGCAAACGAATCGAACAATACGGCGACAACTCTATCAAAGTGAAGCGTGAACCATTATGGCGCATTTTAATTGAACCGTTCTTAAGTATTTTCATGTTAGTGCTGTTTATTGCGGCCGTCATCAGCTTGTTTCATCACGCAATCTTTGATGCAATTATTATTCTTTCAATTATTGGCGTCAGTGCAATCATCTACTATGTCCAGCGCTTTTCAACCGAACGGATCTTGCGTTCGCTACAAAAACATACTGCTCAAACCGTCGAAGTTATTCGTGGTGGTGAATCGGTTCAAATTGACGCCTCTCAATTAGTCCCTGGGGATGTTATTAAACTTGGCGAAGGTGATAAAGTACCGGCCGATATTCGACTTTCAACCGCCAATGCACTGCGCGCCGATGAAGCAGTGCTTACGGGTGAATCTGTTCCTGTCAGTAAAAACGCCGACACACTTGGAGAACGTAAAGAAGTCTACGAACAAACCAATATGCTATTTCAAGGTTCGTTCGTCGTATCGGGTCAAGCAGTTGGTATGGTTGTCTATACCGGAAATCAAACAGAATTTGGCCGTATCGCGGCACTGACTAAAAAGGCTCCGGGATCGAGTGTGAGCCCCGTTCAAAAGAAGATTGATACATTGCTCAAGTACATTATCGGTGCCGTGGCGGTGCTGGCGGTATTTGCGTTTATCTTAGCCATTTCTCGCGGCATTGAATTCACCGAAGCACTGCGCTTTGTGATGGCGCTCTCAGTTTCGGCTGTTCCCGAAAGTCTCCCGATTGCTATATCGGTTATTTTGGTCTTAGGAATGCGGCGCATGGCTGCCAAAAAAGCGTTAGTGCGAACAATGCATGCGATCGAGACGGTTGGGGTGATTACTACTATCGCTACCGATAAAACCGGCACGTTAACTGAAAACAAACTATCAGTCCAAGAAGTCTGGCAACCAGCCGGCAGCGATCATCATCTTCCAACTGTCGCACACCGCACGATCAATCATCACAGTGAAAGGTCACGTGATCCACTTGATGTCGCCATGATTGAATTTACTGCCGCTGAAAATTCTGTTGAATTAAAGGGTGAAGCAGTCAATAAACTACCGTTTGATCAAGCCTTCTCAATGAGTGGTAATATTTGGCATCACAAAGGTCGCTTTGATCTCGTAATTAAAGGTGCGCCTGAGCAAGTAATGGCTAAAAGCCACCTCACAAAAGCGCAAAAAGAAGAGGCCGAAGCAGCTTTACAGCAATTAACTTCTCAAGGGTACCGGGTGATCGCACTAGGTGTAAGTAAAGTTGATGCGCCGATTGCGACCTTCCAGGCCATGCACCCGAAGATTGATTTTGAATTCGTCGGCTTCTTAGCGGTTGCCGATACACTTCGACCTGCGGCACGGCGTGCGATTCATGCTGCCCAAAAAGCCGGGGTAACAGTTCGTATGATTACCGGTGACCACTTCGAAACGGCATACCATATTGGTCGACAGCTTGATCTTATTACTACGCGGGACCAGGTCTTCGATAGTCGACAGATGAGCGCAATGACCGACACGCAACTAAAGAAGCATGTTGCCGAGGCGCGGGTATTTTCTCGTGTTACCCCGGAGAATAAATATCGTATTCTTGAAATTCTTAAATTAAAAGAAATTACTGCTATGACAGGTGATGGCGTAAATGACGTTCCGGCTTTAGCTAATGCGCATGTGGGCGTTGCAATGGGAAGTGGCTCACAGATTGCTAAAGATGCTGGTGATATTATCCTGCTAAATGACAACTTCGCCAGCATCGTAAGGGCTATGCGAGAAGGCCGTATTATCTTTGCCAATATCCGTCGTATGCTGTTTTACCTCCTCTCTACTAATACGGGAGAGGTGATCGTAATGATTGGAGCACTGATCGTTGGATTACCAATGCCGCTCGCACCAGTACAAATTCTTTGGATTAACCTTGTAACCGATACCTCAATGGTCATCCCGCTTGGGCTTGAACCGGGTGAAAAGACCGTGATGAACCAAAAGCCTATTTCACCTAAAGCACCCGTCCTCAGCCCGTATATGATCGGTCGTATCGTACTTGTTGCGGGAACCATGGGTATTTTGACGCTGGCACTTTACGCATACTTCAGCGGTAAGTACGGCAGCGCTTATGGCCAGACGATTGCCTTTGCTGCACTTGTCGTAATGCAATGGGCGAATGCTTTCAACGCACGCAGTAGTTTTGAATCAGTCTTCACGCGTCTAAAAGTATGGAACAAAGCATTCTATATTGGTTTAGCTGCATCAGTAGCATTGCAGTTCTTGGCGATCTTTGGCCCGTTACAGGCAGCCCTCCATATCCACCCAATCGGTATTGGTGACCTGTTTGTCACTAGCTTGATTGCTTTCTTTGCCCTTATTCTCGTGGTTGAAGTCCATAAGTATTTCGGCAGGCGATTTATCACTGATCCTGCAGAATAAAAAAACATCCGGTTACGTAAGCCGGATGTTTGTTTTTTTAAACACTGATATATTCCCTAAGACATAATGCTCAGTAGTGTCCAGTTACCGCCATGGTTGTCGCTACGAAGACGGTAGAGTGATTGGCCGTCAGAAAGAGTAACGATTTCTGCTTTACCGTTAATAAGGCAGCGAAGACCAGCGTCGATGAATTCGTAAATGCTTCCACGGAATTCCATGCGGCGTGGGTATGCAGTTAAGTTCTTCTTGAATCCCATTTTTGTAACGGCGACTTCTTCGTTGATTGTGACACGATTCATAATTGTTTTCTCCAAAAGATTGTTGTTTATAACTTAGTAACGCAAAAAGGCTGACAACAAGAGTTCTGGTCAGCAGCGGCTTTTATGGAGGAGTGATTTAGAGAGGGGATAGAGACCGCTTCGACTCGTATACCTTTTTACTAAATATCACATAGAATTGTGTTCGATCGTCAGGGGCGCTTTGATTCTAGATATCCAGTGTGCGTAACATCGTTTGGTGGCTTCTTATGGCCTGTAAGTGAAAAACCTCGCAGTAGTACTTACATGACTCCCTTTAGTATACACCCCCTATTAGCATAGGCGTCAAGCGTTGATATATATCTGTGACAATGCTTAAGCATATTTACATTTTGCTTGTTTTATGCTATAATTCGTCCCGTTGCCCGTGAGCCCTTTGTTTAAGATGGTTCTCGAGAGCACCTTACCAATTAGGCTCATTAGCAACAGCACCGACGCACCTGCGTCACTTCCGCATAGTCGCTATCCAGTGATTATGTATACCCCGCATATCTACCCCGAGAGGAGTTCTTAGTGAACTCAAAACTTCGCATGAGAGTCGCAAGCATTGCGCTCTCCGGTGCACTGGTAGGAGGTGGTCTGGCGATTGCTCCGGCAGTCGTTCCTGAACTTCCGACCACCAGCGCATCGGCCCACACCGGCACGCTCGAGACCTCGTTCACCTGTCTTTCCGACGGGACGTACGAGGTCCTCTACAAGGGCGAGACCAAAAGTGTTCCGGCTACCGGAGCAGGTCACACGGCAAAACTGACGGTCGGAGAAATCCAGCCCGTCGGCACCACCGTTACCCCTGCGACGCAAACCGTGACCGGTAACGCCAAGTACAGCTGGAAGCAGATCGTCCCCGGAACCGCGAAGTACGCCCAATCAACGGCGTTCCTCGTCTGGGGCGATGGTGCCAAGAGCGACCCGATCGGCAAGATCACCCTCAAGGGCGATTGCAAGGCCGAAGGCCCCAAGCCGGTCGTCACCCTCGACGGCAGCGCCACGTGCGAGATCAATGGCACCTACACTGCAAAGTGGAAGGTCACGATCACGAACTACGGCGCGCTCAACGAGGTCGACCTGAAGGTCATCAAGCACGCTCCGGCGGGCTCACTGATCAACGGTGTCGACGCTCAGGTCTGGCTCAACGAGTGGAAAGAGCACTACGCCAACCACAAGCTCCCTCCATTCCCGGAGGGCGGCGTGGCAACCTTCACGCAGACGAACATTCCCGGCACGGCCACTTCGGCCATGACGGGAGTGCAGTACGACTTCAAGGGTGGCCCTTCAGGCGACCCGGAAAAGACGATCACCCTCGAAGGTGACTGCAAGGCAGCCGACCCGGCAACGGGTACGGTTGTCGTCAAGGGCACTTACTGCGACGGTCCGACTTCGGTCGGAAACAACGTCGTCGTGACGCTCGAGAAGGGAACAACGGCTGAGAGGTTCGTCCTCGATGCCGATGGCAAGACGTGGATCTCCAAGGGAGATGTTCCGGCTGGTACCTACGGTGACTCGTTCATCGGAAGTTCCGGCTATCCGAACACTCAGAAGTTCGTACTGACCGGCAAGGATGGCTCACAGCTGACCTTCGGCCCGTACAACTTCGAGGCTCCCCGCACGGACTGCGAGAAGGTGAAGACCGATGTTCTGATCGACTACCGCGGCACATGCCGCTACGACGCTGATCAGGACCTCTCGTTCAAGGAGGTATGGCTGACGTTCGACAACCGTGACAGCAATGTCGCGCAGTCGTTCACGGTCGCCGCACCATACGGCGACCTCACCCGTGTCGTTCCCGCAGGGGAGCGCATTGAGGTGAGAGCTCAAGATGGTTGGGAGAAGGGCGTCGAGTACCGTGTCACCGCTGGTGGCAAGGTCTTCGAACTCACACTTCCGGCCTTCGAGAGCTGCAAGCCCATCGTCGCTACCGCAGAGGTCACCCTCAGCGGCGATGTCACCTGCTTCGCAACGAAGACGGTCGAGCAGAAGCTCAGCAACGCAGAACTGTTCTCGGTCGACGGCAAGGAAGGCGCCAAGCTTAGCGATAAGCCCGGCACCTACGAGCTCGTCTACAAGGCAGTTGGAAAGGCGCTCTTCGGAGATGGATCGGTCCTCAAGGCCGTGACAGTTGTCATTCCGGCACTGCTGACCACTGGTTGCGATTCGCTCGCAACCACTGGTGTTGACCCGTTTGGGTGGATCCTGCTTTCGGTGGGACTCATCTTTGCAGGTCTTCTGCTGCTCGACCCGAAGCACCGAATCCTTAACCGGATTCGCAGCGCGTTCGGTGGCCGCAAGGCTGCACACCGCCTGGCCTAATGAGCCCACTCTAGTCAAGGACTTCCTTTCGGGAGTTTGAGATAGGAGACAAGGTCTCCGGCAGCCGCACGCTATTTGTGCGGCTGCCGGAGATATCACCCCAGACCCTTTCGAGGGTCTTTTTTCATGCTAAAAAATATCAATTACCCCTGTAAAGCTATTTACTTTTTCAATATATTGTGATATAATGCATCCACTGCTGGGCCATGCAATTTTGTGAGGTAACTAGCTAGTACCTACACAAAATGGCTTTACAGAAACGACCATGCTTCGGCATGGTTTCTACCCACACATATCCCACAACAGAAAGCAGACCAATTGTTCAAACTCACCAGGCGCAGCGGCGCCCTGGCTGGAACACTCGCGCTTGCGCTTGTCTTCCCGCTTGGGTTCGCTAGCGTTGCTTACGCGGATACGTCCGCAGAAAGCGCACCCGCCACGGTCGAACAGATCGTCGTATCGACAACGGATCCTGAAAAGGAACCGGCTGCCGAGCCCGCCCCCAAGGCTGAACCCGAACCGGCCCCGGCACCCGCCGAGACCGAGAAGGAGAAGGCCGAGGAGCCCAAGGAAACCAAGGCTGAACCCGACACCAAGCCCGAAGCTGACTCGAAGACCGATGTGGTCGACGAAGCAGCCGAGGACAACGAGTCGGCGAAGACCAACACCCAGAAGGTCGTAAGTGGGTCTGACAAGACCAACGACCCGTCCCACTGGGAAAGCGTCTACAAGGCCTATGGAGCAGTCTGTTACAAGGATGACAGCCCCAAGAGTGGCACCGATCACGGCTACGTAAGTGGCAAGCGTGTTGTACTCAACGCCTACGGCTCCGGCTGGTATGGCGATGGCTACGTTGCGCTCATCGTGAAGGGTGGCGACGACTACGCGGTATACGAATTCCCGATCGCGGGAACCGGAACCAACTACGTCTCGCCGCTGAACAACGGGGGCAATGTCCCCGACGTCAGTCACTGGATCGTCTGCAAGGGCGATGTTCCTGAGACCCCCAAGCCGACCGCCACCCTCAAGGGTGACGCGAAGTGCGAGGTCAACGGCACATGGACTGTCACCTGGACCGGCACGCTGGCGAACTACGGTTCGCTCAGTGAAGTCGACATCAAGGTCATCAAGCACCTCCCCGCGGGGTCGCTGATCAACGGTGTCGACGCGCAGGTTTGGCTGTACGAATGGGTCGAGCACAACGCGAACCACGGCCTGCCTCCTTTCCCGGAGAACGGCGTATTCACGTACACGCAGACTGGAATCCCGGGCAACGCCACTTCGGCAACGTCCGCGTACCAGTATGACTTCAAGGGTGGCCCCTCCGGGGACCCCGAGAAGACAATCACCCTGACCGGTGACTGCGCACCGCCTCCGCCGCCGGTAATCGAGCAGTGCAAGACCTCCACAGGTACAACGCTCTCGACCAACCTCAACCCCAATGGCTGGAGCTTCGCGGAAACGCGGACTTCCGGTCACGTCGATCACATCGCAGGTGGCCTCAAGGTCAGCACTGACGGACCCAATGGAGTCCAGGAGCCCAAGCCGGGTGGTGGAACCCAGAACGCCGACAAGGCGGCTGGTTACATCGCTACGAACTTCCTCCTGAAGGACATCGGTGAAGTCGTGATGAACTACGAGCACATCAGTGGTACGTACCCGGGCTTCCAGCTCGAGATCGACAAGGAGCAGGACGGTGTGTCCGATGGATACCTGGTCGGCGAGCCCAACGCTCCCGGTTATGGATCCAGCTGGTGGGCCTCCAAGAACGACGGACGCTTCGGCGTCGGTTCGGGACTGGGGTACGCCGACTTCGGCACCCTCAACCAGTACCTGGCCAAGTGGCCCAACGCCAAGATCACCGCAATCGGCTTCTCGCTCGGTTCCGGTGTGAAGGGCGCGGGCGTCATCAAGTCCATTACGGTTGGCTGCCACACCTACACGTTCGACTTCGTCAAGAAGACCGCGAAGTTCACGGCACCGACAATCGTCGACCGCTGTGGAACCGCCAACGACGGCAAGCCCGTCTTCGGTGAGGCCGGCAACGGCTCGTGGAAGATCGCGTCGACTGTGACGCTGCCTGACGACAAAATCCGCTACCGCGTGGTCTACACGCCGGGAACCGGAGAGGTCGTGCCCGCACCGGGCGACGGCGACGAGTACACAATCGTCGACGGCAAGGCAGTGTGGCTGCTGTACACCACGAACGAACCGTGCCCCGAGGCCGTCTTCACGCCGCCCACTCTCATCGATGAGTGCGCGACCAAGAACGATGGCGTCAAGTACGGCGAGTCCAAGGACGGAACATGGAAGACGGCATCGGTTACACCCGTTGCTGGCGACCTGACCCGTTACCGCGTCGTGTTCACCCCGAACACGGACGTCGTGGTCCCGCAGCCCGGTCCCGACGACGAGTACTTCATCGTCGACGGCAAGGCAGTGTGGCTGTTGTACGCAACCAACGAACCGTGTGAGGTCAAGGGCAACCCTGACATCAAGGTCGTCCAGGGCTGTGGCTTCATCGAGTACACCTTCTCGCACCCCGCCACCATTGGCGAGGACGAGTTCGTCGCACCCGTGACTTTCGAGTACACGGACGCGGAGAACCTCGTACAGGAGGAGACGCTCGAGGCCAACGCCGAGGACGTCACGGTGCGCGTCGAGTTCGAAGAGGACTCGGGCACGCAGGTCAGCAGTGCAGGAATCAAGGGAGAGAAGTCCAAGAGCTACTCGATCGAGACCGATTGTGAACCGAACGAGGTGACGGGTACGCCCGGCATCGAGGTCGTTCAGACTTGTGGATCGATCGAGTTCACCTTCTCGTACACCGCCGAGATCGGCGAGAACGAGTTCGCTGAGCCGCACACCTTCGTCTACACGGACGAGAACGGTGCGACCCAGGAGGTAACGCTCGAGGCCAACGACCCCGAGGTCGTCAAGACGGTCACGTTTGGAGAGGACACCGGAGACCACAGCGTTAGCGCTGGGGACAAGGGTGGAGACCTCACGACGTACATCGTCAAGACGGACTGCGAACCGAACGAAGTGACGGGCAACCCGAACTACTCGGTCGAGCAGACCTGCGGATCCATCACGGTCACCCTCTCGTTCCCGGCCACCATCGGCGAGAACGAGTTCGCGAAGCCCATCACGTTCTTCATTACGAACGCGGGCCAGACGGAGGAGTTCACGCTCCAGGCCAACGACCCTGACGTGGTCAAGACCTACACGTTCAAGGAAGACACCGGTACTCACGACGTCACCGTCGGAGTGAAGGGCGACCCGTCGTCCAAGACCACCGGTGAAAACCAGACGACGTACAAGGTCGAGTCCGACTGCAAGCCGCCCGTCAAGACGCCGCCCACCGGTGGCGCCAACGCGGGCATCGTGGGCTCTCCGTTCACGCCTACCTTCACCCTCAACGGCGGTGAGATCGCGGCTCTGTCCGTGGTCGCTGCACTGCTGTTGGCGCTGCTCGCTGGAGTCTTCGTGGCTCCCGCGCTGAAGCGTCGTCGTGAAGCAAACGCGAGTGCGGACCTCTCGTAAGGGAATCTGGCTCACCGCAGTAGCGCTGGTGGTGGGGTTAGGTCTGATCGCGGGCATTCTCACGAATGCTTACGTCAGGTCAATGACCCCGCCACCAGTGGCGGTTCCGACGTGGCATCCAGTGGAGGCCGCGCCGGTTCTGCCGTCAGCGGCGCCAGAGGAAGATGTGGAATACAAAGCAGCGATACCGCTGCGCGTTCAAGTCCCCTCGGTAGATTTTGATTCCGAGGCGGTCGTACCTAAAAAGGCGACCAATGTCATCACAGAGTGGACCGAGGCAATGAATGATGCATATAATGGCGTTGTTCAAATCTTCGGACCATGGGACTCCGCACTTGTGTGGGATTCTACTGTGAAAGGCGGAGGACTGATTGGTACTGACGTTGAAACGAACGGACGCATTATTGGTCACACCGCCCCTTGGGGTGCCCGTGACCAAAAAACCGGGGATCCAATCCTCGGCGTGTTCAATCCGCTCCACGGCGTCAAAGAAGGTGACATCGTCGCCATCACTACCAAAGCTGGAACGTTGTGCTATAACGTGAAAAAGAAAGACACGGATACTCCGAAAGATGACCTTAACGTGGTCTATCCCAAAGATAAAGTACTTCCGGGAATTGTCTACCTGATCACGTGTTACCGGCCAGAAGATTGGCCGGACGAATACGCAACCGTCAATCAGCTCGTGCTCACGCTCGAGTTGAACCAGCAATCAACGAACGCCGGCACCTGCTGGTAGGCTGTAAGCCAACAAGACCCTGCATCTAGCAGCCTCTAGATATAAATCGTCATCCATATCATTGACGTCCTGCCGTAAAACGCAGTAGAGCCCTTCCGGAAACGGAAGGGCTTTTTCATTTGGCAGACTATCCTCAATCATAATAAGCTGTCATACTATAGCGAATGACTTCACTAGAACAATTCGGCTGGAACGATACGTTAGCTAAAAGCTGGCAATCACTTCAAGCTCCCGGACTTAAACCTGGCCGTGTTGTCGCTGATTTTGGCACCTCTTTAAAAGTTGCAATGCCTGACTTTATTACGGCAGAACTTTCAGGAAAACTTGCGCACTATTCAAACAAACAATTAGTACCAAAAGTAGGCGACTGGGTCGCTGTTCACATAACTGACAATAATGCCGTCGTTGAATTCATCCTCCCGCGCAGTGGTGAAATCGCCCGAAAAGCCGCCGGTAATCCAACCGTTAAACAAGTGATTGCCGCCCATGTTGATATCGCTTTTGTACTTTTGGCACTTGATAACGACTTTAGTATTGATCGCTTACAACGATTCTTATACCAGCTTTCTATTAACAACGTATCGCCAGTGATCGTGTTAAATAAAGCTGACAAAACCGATAATCTTGCTTCATACGTTGATCAGTTAGACGAGTTTAAATTGCCAATCCTCACTACCATTGCCAATCAAGGCAAGGGTATCGACGCATTAATTGAAATGATCGAACCGACTAAAACAGCCATCTTACTTGGTTCATCTGGCGTAGGGAAGTCGACGCTTACTAACCACATCTTAGGTCGTGAAGCTCAAAAAACACAAGAGATCCGCGCATCTGATGACACCGGAAAGCACACCACCGTTCACCGCGAATTGTTCGTCCTTCCTAATGGGGGATTGCTGATTGATACACCCGGCATCCGCGAGTTGCAGCTATGGGGAACCGAAGAAGAACTGGCTGAAAACTTTGATGATATCGCAGCGCTTGCTTTGCAGTGTGAATTCTCTTCATGTAAACATGGCACCGATAAAGGTTGTGCGATTCAAGCCGCTCTAGCCTCGGGTGAACTCAGTACTTCGCACTACGCCGCATATCTCACTATGAAAAATGAACTAGTGAGCCTGAAAGGCAAGACAATAAAAAAAGCCAAAGCCGATAGCGCCAAGGCAAAAAAACGCAGCGTCTTCAAACAACAGAAAAACCTTGCCCGCGAAATCAGACACGATCAATACGATAATTAATTCCAAATGAAAAACCCTCGTCTCCGAGGGTTGTATGTTTTCATAATAAGCATCTATATGCAACCGTTACGGCTGCAAGACTGACAAGATATTTCCAGCCGGATCTTTGAACCATGCAATATCCGGACCTTGGTTAGCACTACGACCACGCAAGATTCCTTTTTCATCTTGAGAAGCCGGCATATTGTCATACCGTTCGAACACAATACCGTGTTCAACTAAATGATCGACCGTATCATCAATATTCTCAACAACAAAGTTAAGAACCGTAAAGGTAGCAGGTGAGTGATCGTCTTTCTCATAAATAAAAACACGACTTCCACCAGGTAGCTCTAGGTCAAGGCCCATACTGTCGTCGATAACTTTGAACGCAAGCGTATCCACGTAGAACGAACGGGCTTGCTCGATATTATTGGTTGAAAATCCACTAAATGTATCCAGTGCCGTAAGCATAGTACCTCCTAAACTTTTGTACTCTTAGTATAGCAAATCTCTATTGTCTAAAGTGTTAAAGTATTGACTTTAAACATAATTTGTGGTAAAATAGCAGATGAAACACCGTCCGGTGTTTTACCTTTACACGCTAAGGAGCACCATGTCGGATGACACAGTTGCTGCGCCCAAAGTGAAGAAGGACAAGTACGCAGGTTTGCGTCATGTTCCCACACAGACGCGCGGCAAACGTAAGGTCGACCTAATCGCTGAGCACACCAAACTCGTGCTTCGCACCGTTGGTCGTGATCGCTTCACCACCGAACAAGTCGCCGAGTCGGCCGGAGTATCGATCGGAGTCATCTACCGATACTTCGACGACAAGGTGGACTTACTCAACTACGTCTGGCCCAAACGCCGCGATCAGTTCTATCCCAAAAAGAAGAACAAGCGCAGCGCGTACAAGTCGTCGTAGTGGAACGCAGCAGCACCTGCAGTGTAATACCCTCTGAAAAGAGACAGTCCTCGTAGCGGAAGTTACGAGGACTTTTCATATAGCTTTTTTATTAAAAACATTATATAATATATTAGATTCAACGTGGATCGACTGTACGAAGGGTGTTCTTATGAAACGCGCGACATTGAAGGCGCGCCTGATGGATGAGGTGATCAATACCGAAATCGTCCTGCGCAATCTGTGGCACAAAGCACCGCGTAGTTTGGAATGGAGTATTCTCCGTCCACTCGCTCGGTATCATTACAACAAGGCACGTAAGTCGCTACTCCTCCAACTCCTGGTGCTCGTCGCACCAGTGAAGAACGAGCATGGCAAGCGACACGCACACGACTTCTCTCGGCATGTCTGGGAAGGCCGCGTCGACGAAGCAATCAATCTGGCCTAACGGTCAACTACAGGCGCCCTTCGGGGCGCCTGTTTCACTTACTGGGTTTGCGGATAGAGCACGCGCAACAGATCATCTACCGATTCACGAAGTGTAAACTTATCAACTGCATAGTCACGTTCTTTTTTCGTTGACGCACCTAGTGCGACGGCTTGCTTAATACCGGTTAAAAGTTCAAGAGGGCTACGAGGTGCAACAAGCGTTAACAGTCCGGCATTTGTTTCCGGCAGTCCACCAATATTACTAGCAACTACTCGACAACCGGCGTGCTGCGCTTCAATAGAAAGCATCCCAAAGGGCTCAGCAAAGACCGAGGGCATGAGTAAAATATCAGTTTTAGCGAGCAGCCGCGCCATACCGGCGACACTTTTTTGAGCAGCAATTCGTTTCGCATACGGATACTTCTTCAGCATACGAGAAATTTCTCGCCCAACTTCAACGTGCAAGCCTGCTTCCACGATCGTAGTTTCGTAGTCATTATGTTGCATGTCGCGTTGGTGCATCATTTCAAGAATCGTATAGATACCTTTATCGGGATGGAGTCGGCCGGCAAATAAGATGCGTACATTCTTTGCAGGTTTAGCCCGTTTGACGCCACTATAAACAGGATCGGCAAAGGGCAATACAATATTCATCCGACTATAAGGAACATCAAGAAACAATGCCCATTGCTGACCGCTATAGACACTTGTTGCAATCACCGTCTTGCCAATAATCGATTGTTTAAAAAGGTCTTTATCTGTTTGCTTCGGAAGCGAACAGTGAAAAATAATCGATGCTTTTTGCTGGGTTGGGACATTGTATGCGCGATTCACAAATACAACCGTACCCGGCAAGTCACTAATAGAACTTGGGTCATCAAAAGAGATAAAAGGAATATCAGGGAAGTCTTGGCGACCATCCTTCAGCCCATGACCAACCGTTACAACTTGCGCATCAATGCCACGACGCCGCAACTCACGAATTTGTCCTGCTGTGTAAGTTTCAGAGCCACCTGTGCCCGCTAGCATCGGTTCGCCCGATGGCCATATAAATGAAATCATAAGTGCTCCTCGTGTTAGTTGAGGCTAATCTTAGATAAGAAGACAGGAGTGTGAAAAACGTATTCGAAGATAATTTAGCTATTACTAATTATAGCATAATCTTAATTAATTATCAAATTTAACAGATACAGCGTGCTGATATAGCTAAGATTTTTTACTTGCAGGCTTACGCTTAATCACCCAAATAGTAGCACCGATAGAGAAGAGGAGTGAGAATGCAGCAACGCCATATAAACGATAGGCTCCATCAATATATTCGCTGGCACGTAATCCCGACTCTGTATTTGCCGCCTCAGGATTGCCGACTGAATACCACACTTTTACAGTAGTGCCGACCCGTAAATCGTTTAAAATAACCATTTCAGAGACATATTCTTGATCATTAACAACATACCTGACGTTCTTCAAATATAAATGCCCACTTGCCCTATACCCGCCAACGCTTGCAAGTGGTATAGACTTGCCATTATCAACAATAACTCCAGCTGTTTGATCTTTTAATATACCGACCTTCTGATTTGCTTCGACAATAGGTGCCCAGTTTGCATAAGTAATCATGCCCATAATAGACAGGGCGATTGATAGTAAAAAGCCAAGCGGTATAATACCTAGTTTAAAACTTGACCGTTTGCTGCTATTTCCAAATCGTGAAAGCTTTTGCAATAAAGCTTTTCTCTGTCGTGATTTTTGTGTAATTTTAGCCATTGCCATCAGTATACTTCACATTGTGCTTATTCTTACTATTATCGGCGCGTTCGGTCTTTAATCATAAACCACACAACAAGTGGTATAGAGATCACACCACCTAATCCGAGCAAGCCAGAGAACACAGCCAAGATTATCGCACCGGTGCCTTTAGTATTGGTTTTTTCAGTCGTCGCATGAGAGGGATCATTTACTGAATAGATAATATCGGTCACTTCACCAACTCGATCACCACGTAGCGCGATAACATCAGCTGTGTAGCTTTGACCAGCTACCGAATATTCCACCTTTACCAAATTAACTCTAGATCCACCACGACTGCCTGTAAACAAATAGGTATCTTCTATTGAAACGACGATTCCTGTTGTTTGTGCACTATTCTTTTTTACTTCTGCGTCACGACCAAGTAGTGGGAACCAAGTCACAAAAATAAAGATCGCCACCCAAAGAAAGGCGACTGAGCCAAGAAACATTGAAGGAAGTAACCACCACGGCGCTTTCTCGTCTGCTTTTATTGCTTTGTTTTTAACCATTACAGTTATTATAGCGTAAAAGCAATGTACCACCAGAAGACCTATAGATAAGGTATGATAGGGGAATGAACATCGTAAAACCTATTACACTGCGCGCAAATCATAACTACATTGCACTTTTCGTTGTCGTCTTTATTGTCTGTATGGGCATAATTGTTATTGGATCATTATTCACTTCATTGTGGCTTAATCTTATTTTGCTCATATTTATCCCTGCCTTTATCCTGTTGGCCATCTATTCAAAAGGTCACTTCACCGTTAAAGAAGATGGTCTGTACGTATCGACTTTGCGCGTCGGGCACGATAAATTCATTCCTGCTGATTCAATCTATAAAGTATTCCACGTTCAGTATTTTCACTACACTGTCCGAGCAACCGCTGAAGCCGTCGTCTTCGTAGACCACAATGGTAAAATTCTTGTATTCGAATGGGGCTACACGCGTTCGAAAGCCGAGCTCGCACAAATACTTGAATCATTTGAAGCGAAAGATATCGTTTCAGTTGATCACATCCTTGGCACTCACGCGTTCAAAGACTACGTCAAAGAACACCCCTCATCAAAAACGACAGCTATTTAAATCATTCAGCTAGGGTTTTGAAACGTAGGAATTTCCTGTTATAAAAAATCGCCACGGCACATCTTTTGCTTTTCTAATACCAACACGCCTTGTTTGCGTGATGGTTGTACCGTGTAATCTATCTTGAAGCACCAACCGTAGCGGAAGTTTAGAAAGATCATGTCCATTTAGCTGTGCGCTAATCTGTAATGCTTGGCATAATTTTGCGGGCCCATTTGAGACAGCAACCCCTGAAAGATTTCGATTACTTTCCATAACATCTATACCTTCAAGCGGTTCAACGGCGCGAATAAGCACGGCTGATCCTGAGCCTTTTGCGTCAGTAACTACATTGCAGCAATAGTGCATGCCGTAAGTAAAATAGACGTACAAATGTCCTGGCTCACCAAACATAACGTCAGTGCGTGGTGTCTCTCCTTTATAGCTATGGCTTGCCGCATCGGTCTGATCGTATGCTTCAGTTTCAACAATGCGCACCCGCAATATACGGCCATCAACTTCACGCTCTAAAATACAGCCAAGCAATTCAGGCGCAACAATTGATGCGGGTCGATTAAGGAATTGAGCAAGTGAAGCCTCCATACATTTCTAGTATACTGCCGCACTCGCGTATAATAGAAGGGTAGACCTATTACTATTTGCGAGAAAAGGAGACGTATGGAAACACCTTACGACGAACTAAAAGCACTGACATTAATATGCACCCTTAAACCTACGCCCGAAAGTTCTTCATCGGAAAAACTTGCCCGAGATCTTGATACTGAACTGCGTAAATACAATGTAAAAAACGAGTTTATTCGTATTGCCGACCACGTAATCAAACCTGGTGTTGAAGTTGACATGGGAAACGGCGATGCTTGGCCTGCCATTCGAAAAAAGCTACTTGCTGCAGATATTTTAATTATCGCCACCCCAACTTGGGTCGGGCAGATGACGAGCATGGCGTTAAAAGTTATTGAACGATTAGATGCCGAACTTGGCGAGACTGACGAGCAAGGTCGACTGTTAACTTTCGGTAAAGTTGCTGCCGTTGCAATTGTAGGAAATGAAGACGGCGCACATAAAATTACCGCCGATTTATTACAATGTCTGAACGACGTTGGTTTTAGTATTCCAGCCCAAGCGGCAACCTATTGGAATGGGGAAGCTATGCAGAAAACCGATTACAAAGACCTTGCAAACATCCCAGATAAGGTAGTTGAAACAAACGCTTTAGTCGCACGAAATACCGCTCATCTTGCGCAGTTATTGAAGACGCACTCGTACCCCGCAAAATAATTGTACGAAAAGAGCCACCGAACGAACTCTTGTTGAACTGACAATGAAGTCAATTCGACGGTTCTTTTCGGTGGCTAAAGATTTGGATCTTTACCACGTGCCATCTCTCGATAGCTAGCCCTGCTTCGGCGCGAAGCTTCTCTTCTCGGCCCAGAAGGGGGTGAGAAGCGAGAAGACCGGTGCTGCTGCAAGGTAGGCGATGCCCGTGACGCTGCCGGTCTTAGCGATCGTCTTAACGACCGCGTTGGCTCCGACTGCTGCGACGGTGACTGCTCCGATAACTCCGAGTGCAACCTTCATGATGAAATCCAATCTATGTACAAAATACGGAATTCGTATATAGAAGATATATTAGCATAAAAGGAATAAAATGTCAATATTCAAAGAGGTTAGCTTAACATAAGAATATTGACTAAATATTATATTTAAGGTATAATATATGTATCTTCGCATCCGCGTTGATGCACCTCTACCGTAAGGAGAAATCATGTCGTTTATTACGACAAGTCGGTTCGATCACCCGGATACCGTCATCAGTGATGATGACATTTTCATGGAGTTGATCGGATCGGTCATGATCGGTGCGGTCATGGCGGTTATCCGCAAGGCCATCATCCGGGTCAAGCCGGAGCTCGCTGACACCGAGATCACGGTGGACACCAGCTTCGATTCGCTCGGAATCCGCAAGAACGACCTGCACACGGTGCTTGCGGTGATCATCGTGCTCGCTGCCAAGCGGGGACTGCGCGACAAGCAGAACGGCACTGTCCCGATCGGGTTCCACCCGCACTACGTGCGTGATGCGTTCCCGCTCGTACATGGCCTGCTCGGACATCGCCACTAGGTTCACACCTGTGGGCGGAGATCATACAGTGTATGAACCTCCGCCCCGGTGTGGGCTTATTTTAATTCCTGGATAAACTGACGATTTTCTTTAATAAAGCGGCGAATAATTTTATACTCATCAAGATCAAAACTTGGCTCAACCGTATCATCGACTGACGCATTGCCGTCTTCATCGATAAACCCTTGGATAAACCAATTATGAATAATTGCTCGTTCACCCGCTTCATTGACCGGAACAGCAATCGGGTTATCGTACGGCCATTCTGATAATTTACTGCGTTCTAAAGCGATTTCGAATCGTCGATTATAGGAAGCTGCATCTTCTTTGCCAATACAGGCACCTTTACAGCGACCTAATGAATATGAAAAACAGGCGCCTTTGGTTTTTTCAAGACCCATGAGTTTTGGGCACAACTGAAAAGTACGCGTTAATTCATCAATTGATTGCTTGGCTTTCATCCGATTACTGTAAACACCATAAATAGTCGACAGGTCTGTTTCGTTATCAACCGTCCCCGATACAATACCTAAACAGGCATAGCCGTCAGTTTCTTTTTTTACTAGCATCGCGTATAACGATTTGCGCCGAAGCAGGCGGTTAAATATCGGTTTTAATTCTTTGATGAGTTTTGATTCAAGTAGTAATGCCGCCAATTCACTGTTCGTCGTTATCGTCTCAACGTGATGCGTTTGCTGGCTCATCTTCACTTCTTGTGGTCGGGTGCTTTGAAAATGTGACAGGACCCGTTTTTTAAGCGAAATGCTTTTTCCAACATAAATTGGCTGATTCACTTCATCCCTAAAAATATACACACCGGGAGATTGTTCGATACTTTCTAATTCTTTAAGATCAAGATGAGGGGGGAGCGATTGCGATTTTAATTGATGCGTAAGTGCCTGATCAAATAGTTCTTGACCATGTTCGTCGTACGCAAGCTGACTAAAATACAGGATAGCGCGGGCGTCTTCTAGTGCACGGTGCCGATCAAGCACTGGAATGTTGTGTCGGGCAATAATTTTCTCTAGGCTGTGACCTTTATGGTCCGAATATAAGTAACGAGATAATCGAACCGTACAAAGCAACCGCGGATTAAACGATGACCCCAGCAGCGAAAATTCTTGTTTTAAAAATGAATAATCGAACCGTACATTATGCGCTACAAAGACAGCACCATCCATAATTTCTGCAAGCTCATCGGCAATATCTTCAAAGGTTGGCGCGCCAACAATATCGCCCTCCGAAATGCCTGTCAGTGCAGTAATACTCGCCGGAATATACGAACCAGGATTAAGTAACGTTGAATACTCTTTAACAATTTCACCGTTCTCGAACCGTATCACCGCGACTTCTAATACGCGGCTATTTCGGTAACTTCCTCCGGTTGTTTCAATGTCGACAAAGACGACGGGGTATTCAAACATCTGTTCTTATTATACTCCTATCCATTGATTAAAACTTGTATAGGTTGTATAAATACACACAGTCGAAAGTATCGGCACTCTTTGCTAGGGATACCCTGCAAAGAAACCTGAAAGGTGAACTGAAATGGGAATACCCAATAGTTCAACTGAACAAACGATTGCGTTCCTGGAGGGCAAGAATCTGTTGCTTGCACCAGTAGATGAGATCGGTTTTGCCGAAGTCATCAAGCCACTCCTTCTGAACGTGGCGCGGCTTCGTAACCGCGTCAGCTTCCAGTCGCTCGACAAGTACCTGGGAGTGGAGTTTGGCGAACGGTGGTACACATCGCTCGCGCACGATCGTTTCGGGGCACGCGTCGTTCTGATCGCCAAGATCGACAAGCAGCAGGCGGCAAGTCGGTATTTTTTCACCGACACGTTCAAGCTTCTGCGCATCGATCTGACCTTCGGCTCAACCGAGATCCGCTCTACGCAGGTCCCGGCCTGGGAAGTGGTTGAAATCAAGGTGGGTGATGAAGGCCTGACAAACGTTGCGCCTGGTTGCCCGAATTTCGATCGCGACCTGTCGGCGATGTTCACCGTCATCCTCGAGAACATTCGTGAAGGAGAGGACACCGATCCGGTCAAGATCGTGCAAGAAACGATTCACGGTTCGCTGAGATCGATGATCAACGAACGTAAGTCGGCCATCAAGTACATCGAAGAGGTCGACGAGTTCATCGTCTACAAAATCAATCGCCGCTCGATGGTAACGTTCCTCGAGCAGCCCTAGCCCCGATTAAAGTGAGCCCCGCTCCTTGGATCGGGGCTCACTTTATTTTTAAAGCCTTGGCGCTCGTTGTAATTGTAGTATGAATATTGTATAACTACGGATAGTCGAAAGTTTCGATGCGTCTTTGAATGGATACTCCAGAGAAGACACTTAAGAGAGAGGCGAACTGGAATGGATACTCCGGACAGTTCAATCACCAACGCCCTAGATTTCATCCTGGGTGCAAACGTACAACTTCCAAGACCCACAAGGGAGTACTTCGTAAAAAGGATGAAAGACTCGATCTTCACGATGCTTGCACCGCTGAAGAACCAAGTCATCCTGCCGACACTTTCCACGATCTACCGAGGCTTCAACGTCTCGGCGATCAAGGAATATGACCTGAAGATCAGAGGCATCGAACTCGCAAGAGTCGAGCTATCAGGCAAACGGTACAGCTACTTCTTCACGGACCACTATCAACTGATGAAGGTTGAAGTGGAGTCACTCGCAGACGTGGTGGTTTCGGTCGAGCTAGGGAAGGGGAGCTTTTTGAATAACGGCTCGCTGGACTTTGATCGAGACATCGGCGAGATGTACGACTTCATGCTGCTCGAGACGTTCATTCACGGCAACATGCCCGACAAACGAATCAACGAAATACTCATGACGATTCGTGCGTCGCTCACCGTGATGAAGGCCGAGCGAGAGAGAGCTGTCGCGCACCTCCAGAAACCCATCGATCAGCTTGATGACATGATCGAACGAGCCCACAGGTTCGACTTCATCGACTAGCCCCAATCAAAGTGAGCCCCGCTCCTTGGATCGGGGCTCACTTTATTTTTAAGCACTTATTTTACAGCGAGAAGTTCGATATCAAACACCAAATCACTGTTTGGTGGAATCATTGCTGATGCGCGGCGTTGTCCATACGCTTGTGCTGCCGGAATAAGTAGTCGGCGAGTACCGCCCACTTTCATACCCGGTACACCTTGTGTCCAGCCATCGATCACTTGATCAAGTCCGAAAGTTGCAGGGTTGCCGGCATAGTCTTTGCTGCTTTCAAAAATAGTACCATCGGCACACAACGCGCCGGTGTAATGAGCGGTGATTGTTGCGCCAACCGGCACTTCTTGGCCATCGCCAATAACGAGGTCAATAATTTCGAGTGTATCTTGCTTGTTCTTTTTACCAAGCGGAGTGAAGTCTTGAAGGGGAGTGCCCTTGAGTTTTTGGGAATTAGTCATGTATTCATTATAGCAAGCTTCGTGATTCTCCTTATGCTTGCAAACTACTGACTATTCATCATAATTACGTTTATGAGGAGCTTTTGCTCTTTGGACTCCCTCAAACCGGAGAGCACATCAACAATAGAGAGAAGGTGAAGCGTGAGCTTCGTAAGCCAAGCGGCGCGCCATGCGTCCGATCCACAAGCTCAGATTCATGAGCATCGTTGGATCGCAAAAGAACAAGGACGGGACTTCGACGAATCTCTGATTCCCGATTTACCAGCCTTCGAGAAAACGACACCGACCGAAGTGCTGCTACTGCACGAGATTCGCGAGCCCGACAACAGGCAGGCGATCGTGCCGTTCAACTTCCAGTCAATCTGGCAGACAATCGATCTCAAGCGCAAGTTCGAGTTCGATGTCGACACGCTGGTTGATTTGGCCGGCGACCCGACACCGGGCTTCTCCTGGGTAGCATTCGATCCGCTGGGAATAGTCATCGGAGAAGAGCAGGATTTCCGCGCCGACAGGATGGTCAGCAGAGAAACCTATCCGGAATCGCTAGACCAAGGCCACATGCCCGGGTCGTTCAATCGACAGCAGAACGCCGTATCGCTCGCTGGGCTCGAGCTGTTCACAGCATTAAGCACGATCCCAGCCGTGGTCTACGATGCTTGGGTACAAGAACGCAACCACCCGCTGCGTCCCGTCATTCCACGACTCGAAGCCTGCGCGCAGGACAACACGCATCCCGGCGTCATCGAAATGCACTGGTGGCCAGATTCTGGTATTCGAACCTGGCCGCAGCGCTGGACCTACAACCACTACGGGCACTCTTGGGTCATTCCAAAGGTGCGCCGGTTGACGTAGGTCACACCTCTCATCCCATCCAACAAGGCAGACGCTGACGGTCTGGAGATATGCACCCGCGTATCTCCAGACCTCGCGCTGCCTTATTTAATATGTTATAATATATAGATCCCCAACCGAGAGGAAGTACCCGCGATGAACGTCGCACGAATCAATGAAATGCTGTTTGAATGTCTTGGACAGATCGATGCAAACCAACAGCCGCTTGAAGGTTCGGTCATCATCGACCTATATCTGCAGCCGATTGCACTAAATGTTGCAAAGGTCCGCAGTCACAGCGCCGAGATGATCGCACTGCTCAGGGACTGGCCAACCACCAGTTTTGGCATCAACGTTCCCGCCCTTGGCGAGGAGATCAGCTACACGCTGGCCGGTGCTGTGCTTCACAACCAGATCCACGCCTTCATTCTGTTCGCCTATGGCAAGCAGCTTGGCTGGTGGGAGATCTTGGACCCGAACACGGTCTTTGGCTATGACAAGCACGATCCTGTAGGGCAAGACCTTGCTCGCAGTGGTATGATTTCAATCAGCGGCTACCTCCCGCGCGTTGCCGTCTAAGCGACCCGTCGGTATAGGGGATAAAAGCGTATCTTTCGATGCGCTTTTTCTCTTTTTATGCCGATTTTATAAGGTTGTTTTCCGAAGGGCCTTCAATGACAACTTGTTTGTAATCTTCAGGATCTTGATAGCCTAGAACATTCGTTCGATTTACGATCACTCGGTGTTCGTATGCTTCTTTAATCACACATGGAAACCATTCGCGGTCATCTTTATCGTAGTATTGCCACGTACCCATAAGGTAGCTCAGGCCACCTTCTTTTAAGACATTCTCCGCATCTCGTTCCGTTTCGGTTCGAGCAATCTGATACCCAAAGATTGTCAGCGCTTGCCAACTAGTACCGCTATTTGCGATGTAGCCAAGTAGCTCATTGTCATCGATGCGATAATAGGGTGTTTTTGAGGCATTCGTCATTATATCTATTATAGCAATCTTCCAAAAATTAATAGCCCTCTTTCGAGGGCTCTTCCGCTGGACTGCGGGATGGTTACTAGAGGGAGTCTAGCGGCTCGTTGGGTTGATAAGCGGTTCAAGCATGTCATCAAGCACCTTCAGTGCACTTTGCAATGCCCTGTGGTGGTGATTGGCGTATTGATCGCCGCGATCAACCCCTTCCTGGATGTAATCGTCGATTGCCTGGTAGTACCGTAGGTACTCACCCTGACCAAGCCTTTGGCTTGCACCAAGAGGAAAGAGCGATTGGTACACAAGCTCACCAGACGAAAGCAACCACAGGTTGCCGTAACCGCTCGAAAGATCTTGATCAAGGTTATATGTAGCAAGCTCCCAGGCTATGTACTTGTCATCATCCACCGCAATGAATGTTTTATAGTACGGGTATTCCAGAGCTTCCATGAGCTCAAGAAATATCCGAGTGCGCTCGCGCAGAGTCGGAAGGAGCACGGAGAAAATCTCCGCTTTCATGCGTGCAGATTCAGCGCCGCTCTCTTCAGCCTCTCGGCTGACTCGCTGAGCAAGAATCTCTTCTGCTCGTCCCACAGCTATCACCTCCAAGGTTCATCTTAAAAACAGGATGTTTTTAAGTTACTGTACTTATACCATAATTATGGTATATTATCCAGTTTTACCGTGCCAACGAAGCAGTTGACCAGTTTCCAAAAGTAACTGTATCAGCCGACGAAGCAATTCTTACTCTATATTCATAAGTTTGACCAGCGGCTGTCGGGAAACCGGTTGTCCAGGTTAACGCTGTTGTCGTCTTAGGGATTGTATGTGTATATCCAGAACAGTTTGGCGCTGGGCTACAATTACCTAATCCTTCTGCAATCGAACGATAAACCCACGTACCGGTAGGGGACGTGCGCATTTCGAGTTGAAGTTTCACTCCAGGTAGACTTGCAAATGACGGACTCAGCGCATCCCAGTTGAGAGATACAGTAGACCAGTTGGCCGCATTCGTCACAGTGAAATTACTTATTGTTGGAACGGGCTGTCCATTTAATGGCCCCGCAGTAATAGTCGTCCAGTCACTGAATGCCGCCGTGTCAGCTTCAGAGGCAATCCTGATCCTGTATTCGTACACCTGTCCAATCGCCGTTGGAATCGTCGACGTCCATGACAGAGAGGTAACATTTGATGCAATAGTATAGGAATACCCCGCGCAGCTTGTCGCCGGACTACAGTTACCGGCACCGTCTATGATTTTTTTATTAAGCCACGTACCGGTTGAAGATGTTCGCGCTTCAACTTGTAGCTTCACTCCAGGTAGATCAGCAAATACCCCTAACGAATCCCAGGTAAGAGCCATAGAGGTCCAATCGGCGTTTGGTGTGGCTTTGAAATTAGTAACGGTTGGCATTACTCGTCCAAGCATCGGATTTAACGTCGCGATACTCCAGTCAGAATAGGTCCCATCTGTTTTTTGGTAGCGAAGTTGATATTGATAGGTTTGACTAAAACTTAGCGGGAGACTCATTGTCCAAGTGAGCGCCGTTGTCGCAGAAGCTATCGTATGTGTATAGCCCGTACAACTTGCGGCTGGCGTACAATTGCTTGCACCGTCGGTTGTCCGACGGTTTGTCCAAGTACCGGTTGGTGAAGTTCGTACTTCAAGTTGATATCGAGTAATGCCACTTTGTGGATCCCATTTTAATTGAAGCTGCGTCCAGTCGTCGTTGGTCGTCAACGCAAACCCGTACTTGTCTCCCTGTGCAGACATGGCACTTGGCAGCTGCGCCGAACCACCACCTGCGGTGTAGTTATAGTCGCCAATCACCGTAGAACTAATTATCGCGCCGCCACATAAGCCTTCAGTTGGTGGACCACCCTCACTGATATGAAAAACAACGTCGTTATAACTTGCATACGTACCATTCATACAAAATGACGTTGTCGATGTTGCAGGAGGGGTAAGTTCTGTGAGCGCATAGCCCACACCTTTCGCTGGTGTGACAGAAGAGGGAATAGCCGCATAACTTCCACTTTCAACTGCCGTAGCCTTCATAGCTGTGGCTGCAGACGTAAGTGACTCTTTCACCAAAGCGATGGCGGCATTTTTCTGCACACCATTAAATGCGACAAAGGTAAGTGTCGCAAGAATCGCTATCACAACAACCACTATCAACAGCTCTACAATAGTGAAGCCCGCCGAGCGGTGTGAATGTAAAGAACTATATTTCATATTTACTATAGAAAGTATAAGCGATATCAAGAGAGGTGTATAGGTTCATAGTTTGCTATACTAGAATTACTTACACGAAAGGGTGCGCAATGTCTAAAGGAACTGGTCAGAAAAAAGCAGTGAAAAAACCAAAGAAAGATAAAATTGTAAAACTGTAATCTTGTCGAAATTAATAAAGCCTCCATTACGGAGGCTTATTTGATTGGCGGGATTATCATCTAACGGTGCAAAGATTACTGTGAAAATGAAAATTTGCCATTTTTGACAACTATATTATTTAATGGTATTATCACCAAGCTCAGGACTTGAGCATTCCCTACAGAAGGAATTTGCTATGAAACGTACGGTTTCCGCCATTGCGGCCATCCTTCTTACTTTCAGCCTGTCAGCGTGCTCGACAGTGGCGATGAGTTTCGAAGACTTCAACCGCTCATGGAAGGGTATCCCGGCAACTATCACGACCTACGACCAGAACGGTGAACTCATCGATAAGGTCAAGGGTTCATCAATCCAGGTGAGCCTCGATCAGCGGTTCACGGTAACTTCTACTGACTCAGAAGGAACCATCACCAGCACACCCGGCGACGTCATGCTGATTTCGATCGGCGAATCCCACATCAGTCACGTGGGGTCGACAATGCTCTGGGAGGAGGATGGGATCGTTGCAGTAGCAGGTGCCGACACAACCGTCGACATCACCAACACCGAGCAGGGGACACCCTGGCTCAACGACCTGCTGGAATACAATCAGAACCTGTGGGAAGGTAAAGGAAAGACAATCCTTATCCGCTCGCAGGACGGCAAGCCGATCGCAGTCTACGCTGCAGATGAAGTTGAAGTGTTTGGAACCTCGGTTCCAAAATCAACGATGTTTCGCCTCGATGGCAAGCGCCTCTTCGTCTACCGCGCCGACTACACCATGTACGACAACGAGCTGCTCGCTGTTGAAGGCAAGTAGCACACCCAACCCGTCACCTTAACGTCGAGCCCGCCTCCGTAAGGGGCGGGTTTTGACTTTAAACAATATAGTTATATAATAAGCAAATACTCGCACCTTCAACGATTCAAGATTGGAACATGGCATGATTGATCCTCAGCTCATCAAGGTATTTGTGGGTTATAGCGCTGAAGTGAGTTACATAAATGTCTCACAAATCATTGCCGTCAACGACACAAGCAATGATCACCGGAATGAGTACACACTCAGAACAGCACTCGGTGTCGGCATATTCCACGTCGAAAAAGATTCACCCGCCGGCAAAATCGTCACCAAGTGGATTGAATCCGCAATTGGCTAAACCCCGTAGAAACGTAGAGCTAAAAGTGCTCCGTTGATACGGGGTACTTTTATATTAGTAATATAGTGTTATAGCATAAAAATCAAATTTGTGTTATAAAGATATTATTCTACTTGAGGTGATTTATACATTTCACCCCATCGTAGAAGAAAACGTCTATAGTGCAACCGCACTATTGTAAATTAACAATCCAGTCACCTATAGAAAGCGAAGGAGCATCCATGCGTCCTATCATCATTGCCCCGATAGCACTATCGGAGGACAAAAAGCACATCCTGATTTCTACCCCCGATGAATCGTTCGAGATCAACTCAAGCGATGAACTCTGGAAGATCATCGCGCTGTGCGACGGCTACACCAGCCTTCAGACGATTGCAAAGCAGACGGGACTACAGAAAGACCTTGTCGGCGACATGATTGCTGACCTGGTCGACCTGAAGGTCGCCTGCGACTCAACGGAACAGTTCCTTCACTTTCACAACCTCTCAAATAACCCTGCGAGGTTCTGGCGTGATCTTTCATCACAAGAGATCAGCGATCACGTCAACAGCGCTCAGCTGCCGATCAAGGAGGGCGAGGTGTTCAATCTCGCCGTCGACAAGTCAACACCCCTCTATGCGTTGGGTGCGGCTCGAACATCTACTCGCAGCTTCTCTCGCGAGTTGCTGACGAGGGATCAGATCGGCACACTGCTTGCGCACAGCTATTCGTCGCAGACGTCACCCGTCCCCTCGGGTGGCGGGCTGTATCCGCTGAAGCTTTATGTCCTCGTCACAAAGGACCAGAGCGATTTGCCGAAGGGCTACTACGAGTACAATCCTCGTGACGACACACTCACCCTGTTCAATCGGGGTGTGGACGTCGAGCTCCTGAAGCACATCTATGACAGTGAGGTCTTGCCGTATAACGCGTCGGTCTTCATCGTCATCGCTTCGGACCTATTTCGACAGCCTCACAAGTACGCGAATCGCGGGTACCGTTTCACGCTCATGGAGTGCGGAGCGGTCGCCCAAAACCTCACGTTGTCGTGTGTTGAGCAAGGCATTAGCAGCTGTCAACTCGGTGGTGCGATGGACGAGCTTCTTAAAAAAGAGCTCGAACTCGACGAACCGGTGTACCCGCTGCTGAGCATTGCAATCGGCTTTGAGTCGACCGATGAGTTTGAAGACTCTTCGGACATGCTGCTGAAACTTGAGGCGCAGATGGTCGGCACGAAGAAGGCGGTCAGAAAAGTTGAGATCGTTAACGATGTCGAAGCGGATGGGTTTTTCTTCGCCAGCGCCCTTGCAAATGCGGCGCCCGATGAAGATGCAAAAAGCTCCTACGTTAATCGTTTTTCTTTTGGCGTTGCCAACTCGATGCCGATGGCAAAGATCAAAGCAATCGCCGAGGCGTACGAACGTCACCGCGGCGGTCGCATCAAAGTTGACTTCGTTGGAACGGCCGCAGAGATCGAAGGTCCTTGGATCGATCCGAACAGGATCGCGCCTTTGACTGAAGATCAACGCGAGCGTCTTGCGATGCAGCAATTCACTACAGACACAAGATTGGAGTGGGTATCCGGAACGAGCTACACAACAAAAAAGCCGGTGCTCGCACCGATCGATCTCGTTTTCTATCCGATAAACGAAGAGCGGTTTGGTCGTGCACTGGTGTGCGATACAAACTCGTCCGGAACGGCTGCGTCAACAAGCCTGGAGGATGCAGAGACAAGGGCCCTGCTCGAGCTCATTGAGCGTGACGCCGTCATGCGAAGCTGGCTCGAACAGAAAGCCCCGCCACGCCTGGACACTTCCACCATTGCCGAACACTGGCGACGGCGTGAAGCGTACTGGCGCTCTCAGGGTCGTGATGTTCATGTCCTCGACATGAGCGTCGACGGCGTCGATATCATCCAAGTAGCGATCGTTGGAGATGATTTTCCAAGTTTTGCAAACGGATGTTCGGCGGTCGTAAGGACCGGTCCAGACAGCTACAACGTTGCCTTGCAAAAGGCATTCCAAGAAGCCGAGTTTGCGCTCTTGAGCGCAATCAGCGTTGGACGCACTCGGGTTCGACGAGCCGACCGTGTCAAAAGCCCAATCGATCATGCCGAGTACTACTCTGGCAAGCACCATGTTGATGAGATATCATGGTTGTGGAGCGGGGACCCTGTAAAGGAGCGTCCCGCCACCGGAACCTCAAGTGATGAGCTCAAGCGCAAGCTTGATATTGTCACGTTTGATCTCTCTGAAGACTCGCAGCCCCTTAAAGTAGCAAGGGTGCTTTGTGAGAGTTTGATTCCGATCAACTTCGGGTTCAGGAATGATTATGTCCTGCACCCGGCAGTTCAGGAGTTGAACTTCGATGTCCGCAGTCAAGTAATTCCGCACTACTTTGCCTGAGCAAAGCGGAATGAACGCCAACAGTTACAGAGTCACGTAAGCAGAGTTACATATGTGCCGCACTTGTGCGGAACTTTGCTGGCAGCACTACTGTGACAGCTCTTTTCTTAGGAAGAAGAGCGGAGAGGAATATGGTGACACAATGGAAAAGACCATGCGAGTTCTTACCGTGACGTCAACCCAGAGCAAGAACAAGAAGCGTCTTGCAACCGGTGCTGGCAAGTCAGGTCGGAACACCTGCCAGAAATGCCGGCCGTAGGCTAGCAGTTCTGACAGTGGGGATGCATAGTACACATATACTATGCATCCCCACACTTAACACTCACTCAAGAAATTATGAAATTAATCCCTACTATCCACCCAGATACTTCAATCCCAGACGCGCTCCTTAAGCGTGTTTTAGCTATTATTACTCGCGCTGAGATTGAAGTAGCTAACGGTATCCTTGCACTTACTGAAGATGTAACTATTCTTATTGATACCGATCCGAATATGATCGACCCGAATATTGGTATCGGTGGATACACTGATGATAAAAGCGAGATCCAACTTTCGATCGACCCCACATTCAAAGACCTCCATGACAAAGAACTATTTGCCACCCTCGTTCACGAACTAAGTCATGTGAAACGCGGATATGGTCCATGGTACGGCACAACGCTATTTGATTATTTGGTGTTTGAAGGTTTAGGCGTAGCGTTTGAAGAAGAGGTCTGTGGACCTGATACGTATTATCCAAACCATTTACGAAAGCTTCATGACGCTAAGCAATTAGTAGAAAAACTTGCAGACATGTTCGACTACGACGACACCCAATACGACTATATGGACTTTGTGCTCGGCAACCCAGAGAAGGGCATTCCTGAATTTGCCGTTTATAGTATGGGGCTTTTTATAGTCGAGCAGTACATGGCGAACAGCAACAAGAAAGCTTCACAGCTTTTGCTTGAAGAGGCTAAGATTTTTAGAACAGTATAAGTGCATCAGTACTGACGAAGAGCCTGCACCTGAATATCGTTAGTTACTTTCGCTCCGTAATTTCATCCAGATAGTTCCGAGCTGATTCTGACCGTCATGGTTTTTACCCCAGCCCCAAAAAGCATCGTCGTCGTTCATTTCGACGATATATTTTTCACCTGATTCTTTAAGTGTTTGTTGAATGAATGGATGTTGCTCCAATTTACATCGAACAATCTCTTCCATGAAAGCGAGTCGTTTTTCTTTCCATAGCGGATCGTCTTGATCGTTGTTTGCGTTTGCAAAGTCAGAGGCTTCGCGCGGTGAACGACACAGGCGCACCTTTTCGGCGAGAAGGGGATTTGTATCGATAAAGTGAGCCGCCTGGTAAGCGTGTTCGCTCGTAGGGTAAAGCTGACCACGCCATTCAATTTGGAATGGGGCAAAGTTGTCGAATACGTACCAGCCTTCAAGGAAGAAGCCGGCGACATCATTCTTATTCATAAAGGTAGTATAACAAATAGGGTCTATATGTATTATCCCTGCAAATCTCCGACCAAAAAACGCTTTGCATAAACTCCTCCTTAGCCCTACACTAAGAAGCTGTTTAAAAAAGGGATATCACTTGGACCAATCAACAACAAAACGAAACAAACTCATTATTAATTTGCTGCTTATTTCAGCCTTTGTTGTGATTCTCAATGAAACCGTCATGGGCGTTGCTATCCCGCATCTCATGAAAGATCTTGGCGTGACAGCACTTGCTGCTCAGTGGCTCACAACAGCATTCCTGCTAACTATGGCAGTCGTCATCCCAACAACAGGCTTTCTTATTCAACGAGTAACGACACGACGATTGTACGTTATTGCAATGGGCCTCTTTGTGATTGGAACAGCTATTGCCGCAATCGCACCTGGCTTTGAAGTGCTTCTCTTAGCGCGTATCGTACAGGCAAGTGGAACAGCTATCATGTTGCCGCTCCTTATGACAACTGTCATGAACCTAGAACCACACGAAACCCTAGGGCGTCGTATGGGTAATATCTCTATTGTGATTGCCGTTGCGCCAGCACTTGGACCAACTATTTCAGGATTAATTTTAAGTAATTTGAACTGGCGATTCTTGTTCGTCTTCGTTTTACCAATTGCAATCACTATGTTGATTGTTGGGATGCGTCGGCTTCATAATGTCGGGAAGACTAAAAAAGTACCGATCGATATCACCTCAATTATCTTGTCGGTGTTTGGGTTTGGTGGAATCGTATTTGGACTCAGCAGTCTTGGCGAAATGTCTGCCGGAGGAAATGTCGCACTTCTATTCGTTCCTTTGATTGTAGGTATCGTCGCTTTAGTTGCTTTCGTTAGTCGACAAATAACATTGCAGCGCAGCGACCGAGCGCTACTCAACCTACAGACGTTCAAAACGTCGACTTTCACAGCTTCGATTCTTATGTTCACCGTATCAATGATGGGGATGTTCGGCGTCTTCATCTTACTTCCACTTTATTTACAAAACGTGCTTGGATTATCGGTCCTTAATAGTGGATTACTATTCTTACCGGGTAGCTTGCTCATGGGGCTACTTGCACCATTTGTAGGAAGGATGTACGACAAAGTTGGCCCGCGCCCGTTACTCCTCTTTGGAACGACAGTAGCGACAGCCGCACTGTGGGCGTTGGCGTTCTTACTTCAAGAAAATACATCGTGGGTAACATTCTTAGTAGGACACATTGTATTCAGCATTGGTCTTGCGTTCATCTTTACGCCGCTGTTCACCAGTAGCCTTGGATCACTTCCAAAACATTTATACTCGCATGGGTCTGCGACCGTTTCGACTGTACAGCAAGTTGCTGGAGCCGCTGGAACCGCGCTGTTTATTTCGATTATGTCGGGGATTGTTGCAACAGCAGTAAGCAACGGCGCCTCTCAAGCTGAAGGGTTTGCGCAGGGGATTCATACGGCGTTGATGCTAGGTGCTGCAACACTGTCACTTTCTATTGTGACTGCTTTCTTTGTGAAGAAGGCCAAGAGTAGTGCCGGGGCACCTGTCGCACATTAGGACAAATTGATACTTTACATATATGTGATATAATATACTTTAAGTTTCTCTCCGCAGAGCTCGTAGTTTTCATCTCATCCCACTTCTCATAGAAACCTGGTACATAATGGAAGAACCACTTTTTGGCGAGCGTATTAATAGCGAGCCAGTTTTGACTGAATTCATTGTCGAGTGTGTTGTTCCTCGCAGCTTCACACTTACTATCGCTGGCCTCCTGTTCGAAAAGCTGGCTGAAATTTTCTTCAGCTCACCCGGATACGAATTCATTCCAGAGAAATCTCTTGCCGAGTGCAGCGTAAAAGCAGTCCACTTTGCCAGCATCACATACGAAGGAAGGTTCCATGCAAGCAGCACCGCGACGTTCGTAGAGTCCGAACAAATGCGTCGCGATGTCATAGATTTCCTTGCGCACTGTGGTTCAAGGAAGATGAAGATCACGACCGCGCAGATCGCAGAGAACTAGCGTTCGCCGAAAAGGTTCGCCCACATGTGGCTAGAGCCCATTCGGCGAACTTTTTCGTTTTATGAGCTAGTGTTTGTGTGCACACTGCCTAGAAGAGTAACGATATAATGTAGCGATCCTTGATAATCCTATATTTATAGTATATGGTAATATTTGTATTGTTTCCGATGCTGAGCAAAGGGTAAAAAATGACCACTTTAGCAACACAGATAGATACGGCGATTAGAGGTGCTGAATTTCGTTCAGTACTACTATCGGCAAAGATCGAGTCGATAGTCGTGCAACAGTACGTCGTCGAGCTCGTGCTTCAAGCGCTTCTGGACAGCAAGTCGGAAGCGAAGCAGGAGAACGAGGTGGTCGGTGGACTCGAGGTAAGTGTCTGGCTCGACGAGAGACCCGAAAGCCCGTTAACTCGAGCACTCGGTTCTGCGATCCAAGAAGATCTGACCATCTGGCGTGAATCGATCATGACAGCATTGGATGGATTGCCTGGAATCACTGACATCAAGGTTGTCCTCGATTCGGTGAATTCGGCCCAGAAGAATCGCTTTGTCGTACCTCGAATCCGACTCGTCATCACCATCACTCTCTAGCCCTGATCAAGTGAGCCCAGCTCCTTGGATCGGGGCTCACTTAATTTAGAAAGCAAAAAAAGAAGCACCCTCTTTCGAGAGGCTTCAATGTGAAGCAATTCTTGATTGAGGGTGTATTAGTTGTTGTGGCGATTTGCCGAGATGTTCTGCCATTTTATGGCAAGTTCTGAACCGATAACATCCGCTTCCTCAAGAAGAGGTTGAACGCTGATGCCGCGACGGTTCGCTAGGAAAATTCGCAACTGCAAACTTGGATACTTCACAACCAAGACCTGGAGGAGGTACCACCAGAATTTCCTAGACATATTCTGTTCGTTGGAATTCACTGAGGCGCCTCTCGTGAGGTAGGGTCGGATAAGTACTATATAATTACAGCATTTATATTTAAAAGAGTCAATTATAGGATTGGGCGCCGCGTTAATCTTAGCAAGAAAGAAGAGATCATCTGATCTCTTCTTTCTTGGCTGGGGATAGTGATTGTGTTTCATGAACAAAGCTACTTTAGGGTTCATTGAGTATGATGATGTATAATTCTTTCAAATGCAAAAAAAGTATTTAATACTACTACTCTTATCGTCTTTATTACTTCTGCTAATTTTTTTCGTATCTTATCTAATCGACAATGTAGTCGAGGTACCCTTCCTCTCTCTTGAAACGACCACCAATCTAGCATCTATCTTGGCAGCCATTCCGACTCTTATAGTCGCCTTACTGTTATACCGAAGATTTAGTGGTACTCAGTTATTGGTAGATAAGCAAACAGAAGAAGTTATGTCTTTAATTGAATATCTATCGCGGATGTACTTCGGCATATCGAACACGACTACAAAAAAGAATCCAATCTTTTCAATGACCAATATCTACCTAGACGAGACACATGTAGATGGAAAGAATTTCAGAGAGTATATTGCCGGTAAATATAAGAAATACAAATTCGTTGCCGACAACGATACTAAAAATAACTTGGACTACTTAATGGATCTTTCTTTTAGTGTATATATGCCGACAACGATAGCGAAAATATTAGATTACCATTTTAATCGCAGAAATCCTTGGTGGCTTGATTCGTCTGAAACAAAAAAATTCAAACAAACGATGGAATTCTCAGTTGATACAGACAACCCCAGAGTTCGCAAAGATAAGCCAGACTTCCACCCAAAGTACCTATACATTGACATATTGGAACTTTCTAATGGGTTGACGCAGGCTCTAGAAGCCTCTTTGGATTGGATGCGGGATAATAATACAGAAGTATTCAAAGAATTAAATATCAAAAAACGTAACGACTAAAAATATTTATGGTTTGATAACTACGCACAGGGTGATAATGGTCATCAAGTTGCGATTTGGTCATTAATAGTATGCTTCATTGCTATTAGTTTTTCATTCATTCTTAGTATTCATTTCTAATACTTGATATGTAGGACAGAAATGGGGTCACGCGATCAATTGAGGTGGAATATAAAAAGCCATTCAATTCGATCGCTTCTTATAATAATTCTTCTTGGCTGGGATGAGGGATTCGGTCACGTTCCGCAACCCCGCGAGTTCACGATTGACGATCAATCGTCATCGGAACATCGCTCTCAAACAGCCACTGGCTGTTTTCGCCCCCTCATGCCACTCGAGGATTCAAAACCCACACCGAACAAAGAAAAAAAGACGAACAGAAGTTCGTCATTTTTCTTGGCTGGGGATGAGGGATTCGAACCCCCGAATGCTGGTACCAGAAACCAGTGCCTTACCACTTGGCGAATCCCCAAAGCTTCACTATTTTACCATAGGTTACGGGGTTGGCGGTGTGGTTGTTTGTTCAAGCGTTTCGTGAGTATCGGCTGGTTCATGTCGGCGATTGGCGAGGAATAAGAAGGGGAGTGCTAATAGTTGAACGATACCGGCGATAATGTACGAGAAGCCATAGCTATATACATCGGCAGCTTTTCCGAGTGCCGGCTGGCTGACAACACCACCAGAAGATCCTAATAATGAATCAAATGACAGAACGGTGGCACGTTGTTTACTTGGAATTAGGTCATTTAAGTAGGCTTGGCGAACCGGCGTGATTGCCGACCCAAGAAGCCCCCAGATAACAACCATGGCGATTACGAAGTAGAAGTTCGGGAACAGGCCAAGCAGTACCAAGATGACAGCTGAAATAGCAGTACCGAATAGAAGCACGGCGGTACGTCGTTTAAAGAGGCGACGGAACACAGGTACTAGTAAACCACCGATAATTTGCGCGCCGGCAACAATCGCGGCGGCAAGTCCAGCAATCCAGTAGGCGGTTGAATCGCCATATAGTTCAAGTAGGTAGGGTTGTAGTGCATAAAATACATATACCATCACACCAGAAATGAATGGTGCGGCCAAAATTACCCAGCGCACAGCTGGCTTACCGAAGCCGAATCGTAACGATGTTGTTAAGATTTGTTTCACCGCATGACGATATTTCACTCGCGCTTCTGGCGCAAAGCCAAGGTCACGCATAAATACTAATGCGACGATAAATGTCACCACTAATAACCCGGCGCGCACAATATAGGGGACACCCAGGTTACTAAATTGAGCGATTAATCCGCCTCCAACTGAACCAACAAGCATCGAAATACCACCGACTACTTGAGCTTTTCCAAACACACTATCAAGTTGACCTTTGAACTTTGTAAACTTCAACGCGTCGACCAACCAAGCGTCGGTTGCGCCCGAGAAAAAGGTGAATCCAAGGCCTAAGAATAACGAAACCAACGCCCACAACACAAACGGCGCCTGGGTCCAAAATAGTACTAGATAGAGTAGGGTAGTGATAGCTAAAGTGACCGTTCCTAACAGATACGAAAGCCGTCGTCCTTTTGAATCGGCAATCACACCAGTTGGGATTTCAAATAGCACCATTCCGGCAGTAAAAAAGGCGTTGGCAGCAAATGCTTCAACGATCGATAAACCGGCTTCAAGTAAGAATAATGTATTAATTCCCCAAATAAGTGAGGCGGCTAAGGTATTAAAAAGGGTGAGCGATAGGTAGGTTCGGATAACGGAACGAGAGGTGACTTTCATACTCATCAGTATACTCCTTTAGGTTAAATGACCCCTCTCGAGGTATAATGGTGGGATGCGAAAAAAAGATCTCCCAGTTGTCACCGTTACTTTAGATAAAATTGTCGGCGGTGGCCAAGCACTCGGTACCATGGAAGATGGCCGAAAACTTTTCGTATGGGGCGGTCTCCCCGGCGAAACAGTTGAAGTGCAACTAACCAAGAAAAAATCAAAACTTGCTGAAGGTTATGTCACAAATGTGATTACTGCCAGCAAAGACCGAATCCCTGCCCGCGATGAAGATACCTATCTTTCAACCAGCCCGTGGCAAATTATGAACTTCAAGGCCGAGCAACAATATAAAGCCGACCTTATTACTGAAGCCTTTGCACTTCACGACATTACGTTACCTGAAAAAGTGACTGTTTTCAGCGACGACCAACAATACGAATACCGCAACAAAATCGAATTCAGCTTCTGGACCGATGCCGAAACCGGTCATATTGACCTAGCGTTCTTCCGCCGCGGTACGCACGGTAAGATTTCATTTGAATCAACTTCGCTGGCGCATCCTGCAATTAACGCAGCCGCGCAAGCAATCCGCGATTTACTTAATAAGAAAAAGATTAGCGGCTTTGACCTTAAAACTCTTTTGATTCGTTGTGACGCCAAAGGTAATGTTGTCGCGCAATTGTATGTAAAGAAAGAAGACTTCCGCCAAACTAGCGAGCAAGATCTTAAAGAACTTCCAATTCAAGGATTTGAAGTTATCTTTAGTAACCCGAAGAGCCCTGCTAGTGTTATCACTGAACGATTACACAGCTGGGGTGATGTTTCACTTAGCGACACTATTCTTGATATTCCGTTTACCTACGCAACCGAAGGCTTCTTCCAGATCAACCTTCCTGTCTATTCACAAGCCCTTGATGACATGGACGAATGGGTAATCCCAGGCAAGTCTGTCATTGATATGTATAGTGGCGTCGGAACTATAGGTCTTACGATTGGTGGCGAGAAGGTGACACTCGTTGAAGTAAACGAATCTGCTGTTCGCGAAATGAAAGAAAACATTACTCGTTTGAAGCGCAACGCTGACACTGAAGCGGTTCTTGCACCAAGCGAAAAAGCCCTTGAGTACATTACCAGTGAAAATCTTGTGATCGTTGACCCGCCACGCGCCGGGCTTCACCAAGATGTCGTTGATCGTTTGCTTTCAGAAGCACCAGAGCGAATCATTTACTTGTCATGTAACCCAGTTACGCAAGCGCGCGACGTTCAATTACTGAGCGAAAAATATGCAATCAAGGCACACAAGGGATATAATTTCTTCCCTCGAACACCCCATATTGAACACCTTGTGATCCTCGATCTTAAATAAGATTCGTGCGCCTCACCCCTAGACAGAATAAGCAGCTTGTGCTATAATGAATCCATTGCATCCGAATGGATACCGTCTCTATTGACCAGATCACCCGATCGATGGACCAAATAGATATCAAAAGGTTCTCAGCTGTTCGTCTGCAGCAAAGCTATATCTATTTATAACCCCAGAAAGGGACTTTACTTTATGTCATTTCGACCAAGTAACTCACCATCAAACTCACGCAGCGCACGCCCAGGACAAGGACGAAACCGTTCTTCTTACGGCCCACCTCGCCACCAAGGCGGTGGACGAAGTAGTGGCGGTGGCGGCGGAAACCGTCGTGGCGCTTACATCCACCCAAGCAAGTTCATCAACAAGGCAGTAGCCCCAGCTGAAGAAATTGTTTACGACGCAAAGCACACCTTTGCTGACTTCCCATTCAGCGACGCCCTAAAGCAAAACATTGCTGACAAGGGATACACTGTACCAAGTGCAATCCAAGACCAAGCGATTCCATTCATTCTTGATGGAAAAGACGTTATCGGACTTGCAAACACCGGTACTGGTAAGACAGCCGCTTTCGCGCTTCCTATCATCCAAGGTCTTAACAAGCACGATGAAGGACCAACTGTTCTTATCATGGCTCCAACCCGTGAACTTGCACAACAAATTGACGAACAATTCCGTCAATACGGTAAGGGCCTTGGCTTTTACTCTGCAATCTGTGTTGGTGGTATGAACATCGACCGTCAAATCCGCGACCTTCGTCGTCGACCACACGTTATTATCGGTACTCCAGGTCGTCTTAAGGACCTTATGAAGCGCCGTGAACTTAACCTTGATAACATTAAGGTACTCGTTCTTGACGAAGCTGACCGTATGATGGACATGGGATTTGTTGATGACATGAAGATGATCATCGGTCTTACTCCTGCAAGTCGTCAAACACTATTCTTTAGTGCAACGATTACTCCAAGTATTCAAATCTTGACTCAACAGTTCCTTAAAGACCCTGAAACAGTGTCTGTACGTACTGCTGAAACAAGCGAACACGTTGAACAAGACATCATTGAATCTCCAACTAAAGAAGCTAAGATCGATATTCTTACTGATCTTCTTCAAGCAAGTGAATTCGAAAAGGTGCTTGTCTTCGGTGAAACTAAGTTTGGCGTTCAACGTCTTTCTGACCACCTAGAACGTAGTGGATTTACTTCTGCTGCCATTCACGGTAACAAGTCACAGTCTCAACGACAACGTGCACTACAAGCATTCAAGAACAACAAGGTAACTATCCTGGTTGCAACCGACGTTGCTGCTCGTGGACTCGACATTCCAAATGTTAGCCACGTCATTAACTTCGACCAACCAGCAACTTACGAAGACTACGTTCACCGTATCGGCCGTACCGGTCGTGGTGGCGCAAGTGGTAAAGCATTTACCTTCGTTCCAACTCAACGCAACCGTTAATTTCTAATTAACTAACGCAAATACACATAACCGTTTGTAAAGACGGTTATGTTTGTATAGAATAGGGATATGAACAGTCGGCGGCGGGGCTTTACTTTAACTGAACTTATCGTGGTGATTGCCGTTATTGGTATTATTGCGGCTATTACTATTGTAGGATTGGCCCGTTACCAAGCTGATGGCCGAGACGCCAAACGTGCAGCCAGTGTCGCAGCAATCGCTGAATCACTAGAAAAATTCTATGATCAAAACGGAGAATACCCAAGCTGTAGTGCAGTGTCTGCTGCCGGAAGTATCGTCACAACTGCAACCTTAAAGCAACTCGACCGAAAAGCACTGATTGCACCGCTTGCCCCAAGCACTCAATCAAACTCTATTACTTGTAATGGCGACACCTTAACAGTGAATGGTGTCGATTTTTATGAGTTTGTCGGTGACGGCAGTACTGCTTGTAGCGGCAACTCATCGTGTCTTCAATTTACTTTGAAGTATAAGCAAGAGAGTACGAATACTATTATTTCCGTGACGAGTCGCCGCAATACTGCCATCGCTACATCCGGTGCACCATCATTAAGTGTTCCGAGTGATGGTATTAGCTTTGATTCTGTCGATGCAACCTGGACTGATGTTCAAAATGCCGCTAGCTATGTGGTCCAAGTAGCAACCAACGCGGCCTTTAGTGGCACCCTTATCCAACGCACTCCTTCTGGATTGTCCGAGACAGTCGATACTTTAGCGCCAAATAGTGACTACTGGATCCGTGTTCGAGCAGCAACCACCGGTAGCGTAAGTGATGGCACTTGGTCTAATGTTGTTCCTTTTCACACCCTTAGCCTTGGCAAGCCAGCGCCAACCGCCCCAGTTTGTGGCAGCAATCAATTTGTTGTTTCGTGGCCAGCGGTCACAAATGCTTCTAACTACGTGCTTGAATGGTCAACTTCAAGCACCTTCAGTGGAGCAACTCCAGTATCCGGTGCGGCAACCAACCGAACAGTTACTGGCTTAAATGCCGGAACGCCATACTTTATACGCGTCAAAGCTTTCAACCCACCATTCGAAAGCGTTTGGTCTTCAACAGTTACTTGTACAACTACCGTCCCAGCTCCATCATGTATCAGTGCAACGGTTAACTCAACTACACAAATTACCGTCAACTGGTGTAACGTATCAGTGGCAACCAGTTACGTTGTGCAACGTTCAGCAACCACTAACTTTGCGACAGTCTCGAGTGCGACCGTTGATGCCGGTGTTAACACGTTAGCACTAGGAAGCCTGACCCAAGGGAAGCAATATTACTTCCGTGTCTTCGCACTTGTGGGTTCAGTAACAAGCGTTGCCTCGTCAACTGCGACGGCAACAACTACTATTAGTACACCCGCGAAACCAAGCCTAAGTGCTAAAACACCAGGCACAACTCGCGCCTATAGCTCTGGTGACTGGATTGCTTGGATTGATTCACCAAGCTCTGGTAACTGGTATTACTCACAAGGAACTGCCAGTGGATCTAGCTGTCCCGGTAATAGCCGTCAATTCAGTTTCCGCGCGCGTTACAGTGGTACAAGCGATGTATACGGCTGGACCGGCTGGACAACCGACGCTAGTCGCTACATGGTCCGCCCATACTCACCATATAAGATTAAATTTGAAGTTCGGGCTCGTTGTGTTGGAGATGACGCAACCTCAGGCACCTCATCAGTCGATGAAGCCTGTGCCAGCAACAGCGCAAGCAACGTCAGTTGTTTCTAGCTTGTTTTAATACGACGATACGTAAATTTAGCGGCCGGACGCCAGCTGCCAGTACTATCACTGTCGTACTGAAAAATTTGTCCGTTTTTAACTTCGTTGATAAGAATAAGGGCAGGTGAGTAAGGCGTAAGAGTGCGGTAAAAGGCTATATCAGTCGTACTAATATTACTGCGGCCTGGAAAAATCTCACGAAACTTCTGCGTACCAACTTCATCAAAATAGTGCGGGCGACCCTTAGGTGGAAGATACAGCTCGGCTTTTAATCCCATATGCGAGACAACTTTTTGCACATCAGCAAGCAACAGCTTTGACTGACTTGTCACGTATAAGAATAATTGCTTTTTCTTTGTAAGAAAGAGGGTCGCCTCAGCAGTTCGGCTCACGGCAATACGACGCACGATAACAGCGTCAATATCTATGTCGGTTCCGAATTGGGCTTTTGCGATCTTCTCGAGAGCAAAGTCATCGTAGACTTGTTCGTTCATGTGGTCATTGTACCACCCCTGAAACCCTTGAACAAACCGCAGCGGTGATATAATAAGCAGTAATGGATTTTGAGAAGCGTTACGGCCAACTAAACGCCGACCAAAAACAAGCCGTCGATACGATCGATGGCCCTGTCATGGTAATTGCCGGTCCGGGTACCGGCAAGACCGAACTTTTAAGTGTGCGTACAGCTAATATCCTTAAAAAAACCGACACGCTGCCAGAAAATATTCTCTGTTTAACCTTTACCGAAAGTGGTGCCGCTGCCATGCGTCAACGTCTTGTTGGGATTATCGGAAAAGACGCCTATAAAGTCGCCATCCACACCTTTCACAGTTTCGGTACTGAAATTATTAACCAAAATCGCGAATACTTTTATCGCGGTGCAACATTTGAACCAGCCGATGATTTAAGTCGTTATGAAATTCTTCGTTCTATTTTTGATGAACTCGATTACAAAAATCCTTTAGCAAGTACCATGAATGGTGAGTATACACATCAAAATGATGCCACAAAAGTTATTTCTGAGTTAAAACGAAGCGGGTTAACGAGTGACGAATTACTTGCTGTTTTAGCTGCTAGCGAACAAGCGATGGACGACGCCGAAAAAGTCATTGTTCCACTTATTAGTGGCTCGGTAAATGCTAAAGTGCGTGATGCATTGGCGCAAGTATTGCCCGTTGTTCAAGCACTTGCCGAAAATGCCGAGACATTATTTGAAGTAACACCGCAAGCCCAAGCGATTGCCGATGGATTAGCGCACGCCTTGCATCTTTCTGAAACAGAACATCCCACCAAACCAATCACTGCCTGGAAAAAGAAGTGGTTTGTGAAAGATACCAAAGGGCAGTTTATCTTTAAATCACGTGCGGCAATTGCAAAACTAAAAGCCGTTGCATTTGTCTATTTCGAATACATCAGCCGAATGGAACAAGATGGGCTATACGACTACGACGACATGATTCTTCAAGTCGTACACGCCATGGAAGTACATGACGACCTTCGCTATAACCTACAAGAAAAATACTTGTACATCATGGTCGACGAATTCCAAGACACCAACCTGGCGCAAATGCGTATTTTGCATAACCTAACCGATAACCCGGTGAACGAAGGAAACCCTAATGTGCTTGTAGTCGGTGACGATGACCAAGCGATCTACAGTTTCCAGGGTGCTGATATTAGCAATATCTTACGTTTCCGTGAATTATATCCATCTTCAGCATTAGTTGCACTCACAAAGAATTATCGTTCCGGCGCGGCGATTATCAACGAAGCAAGGGATGTAATTGTTCAAGGAAATGAACGGCTTGAAAATCAAATTGACGAGCTTGATAAACAACTCAGTGCCGAGCAACCCATCTCAGCTTCGGTATCATTATTCCGCGCACCAAGCGTTGATAGCGAACGCCACTGGCTTGTGCAATCAATCGCCCAGCAAATTAACGACGGCGTTAAACCTTCTGATATTGCCGTACTAACACGTCGTCACAACGAAATCCAAAGCTTACTGCCGTACTTTAGCCAAGCTGACATTACCGTTAGCTACGACCGCCAAGACAATATCCTCGACCAGCCACCGATTGTTGCACTTGAGTTAATTGCACGCGTTATCGTTGCAATGAGCACCGGCGAACATGACATCGTCAACAGCCTCATGCCTGAATTACTTGCGCACCCTGCCTGGGCGATTGAACCTATTGAGCTATGGACGCTCAGTAGCACCGCCTACGATTCACGTACTCGCTGGATCGACACCATGGCGACAATGCCGCGCTTCTTGCCGATTCATAGTTGGTTAATTGAGCTTGCCGCACTTGCGCAGCATATGGCACTCGAACCAATGATTGATCGACTCATCGGACGAAGTGGGGAAGCGCAAAGTAGTCCTTTTTACGATTACTACTTCTCAGAAGAGCAGCTCGAAGCATCACCACTACAATACCTCGATTGCTTAGCGGCACTCCGTACTATTCGTTCGCAGCTGCGCGAATATCACACTAAAGAAACACTGACACTTGAATCGTTCGTTGTATTTGTCGCATTACATCGACGCCTTGGAACAAACCTGCTTGTCAGCCGCACGTCGCTTGACGGCGAAGAAGGCGGCGTTAATTTAATGACCAGCCACAAATCCAAGGGTCTCGAATTTGACACCGTCTATATTTTCAACGGCGTTGATTCAGTCTGGGGTGAAAAAGCCCGTAGCGCTAGCCGTACTATTGGCTATCCCGAAAACCTTCCACTTGCCCCAGCCGGTGATTCATCGGACGAACGACTTCGTTTATTTTACGTGGCAATGACCCGTGCTAAAAAAGACCTTCGCATGAGTTACAGCGAAAGCGACGATCGAGACAAAGGTACACTTGTTGCAAGCTTCTTAGCGGGCAGCACACTGACACCAATCGACATTCCCGCACTCTCAGACGGTTTACTTACTGAAGCCGCTGAAATCGCCTGGTACGAGCCCCTACGTGAACCAACTGGCGACCTTCATGCGCTCCTTATGCCAAGCCTCGAGAAATACAAACTCAGTGCCACACACCTAAACGCATTCCTCGATATTACCCGTGGTGGCCCGCGTGCATTCTTACTTGATAACTTGCTCCATTTCCCAAGTGCAAAATCTGCTTCAGCTTCGTATGGATCAGCGATTCACAAAACCCTTCAACAAGCCCACGTTCACTTAGTGGCCACAAAAGAGCGCAAGCCATTAGAAGATATCTTGCACGACTTCGAAGAAAACCTGAAACAAGAACGACTCAGTCCTCTTGATCTTAGTACTTACTTATTAAAAGGAAGTGAACAATTACAAGCCTACCTGGCAACGCACTACGATAGTTTCAATGTTAACCAAAAATCCGAACTGAGTTTTGGTGGGCAAGAAGTATTCCTCGGTGATGCACATCTTACCGGAATGCTCGACGTCGTTGAAGTGAATAAAGCTGACAAAACAATTATTGTGACCGATTACAAAACCGGTAAGCCGGCCACCAATTGGAAAGGGAGTCTTGACTACGAAAAAATCAAACTTCATAAATACCGCCAGCAGCTCCTCTTCTATAAATTACTCGTTGAACATTCACGCGACTACAGCACCTGGACCGTTGAAGAAGGTCGCTTAGCCTTCATCGAACCGACAAAAGCAGGCGAGAGTATCGTTCTTGATATGTCATTTGATAGGGAAGAGTTAGAACGCTTCGCAAAACTTGTCGGCGTTATTTGGGAACATATCACCACCTTGAACCTGCCCGATACTTCAGGGTACGAACCGACCCTTAAAGGCATGCAAGCATTTGAGAATGACTTACTTGAAGGCATCGTCTAGCATTGACGAAACACTACTTAAAATGCTATAATATTTTTTAGCGTAGATCGAGGGCGTGAGAAAAGAACAGCAATTTTTGGCGTTTTTCTCTCACGCCATCTCTACTGCACCTACAGAGAATAGTGAAAATGTTCGGCTACCTCTCCTGTGTATCCGAATAAGCGCCCTGTCGCCACCGCGACCTCGAATCCTCCTCAAGGACCGCCCGAAAGGGTGAGGCGAAGGAGGCGACAGGGCCACTACATCCATCCAAGCATGACCAAGACCCTAAGGGGATCAGCATGGCAACCAAGGAAGGCAACCGTATTGCAGCCCAGAAGCTGCATGACGGCAAGGCACTCACCCAGGACGAAGCCCGTGGCCTCGCAACCGCCCGCGGCACAGCGGGTTCGGAAAGCAAGAAGCTCGATCGCATCGTCGAGGGCAAGGACAAGTGATGTGACTTCGGGGTGGATTGTCGAATGACTCTCCACCCCGAACAGCACTATTCTCTGTGCGCTCAATCTGTTCATAAATAATTATGACAAGATTAAGCGTCTCTCATATGAGATAATACAATGATGAACAATTTCTGGAACGAATTACCAAAACCCTTCTTCATCCTTGCCCCAATGGAGGCAGTCACGGATGTGGTCTTTCGTCATGTCGTCGGAAAAGCGGCCGCGCCAGATATCTACTTCACTGAGTTCACAAACTCAGCAAGCTACAACAGTCCAAAAGGCCAACAAAGCACCCGTGGTCGTTTAATGTTTACTGAAGACGAGCACCCAATGGTTGCTCAAATCTGGGGAAACCGCCCGGATCATTTTGAATTTATGGCCAACGGCTTGAAAGAACAAGGCTTTAAAGGCATCGACATCAACATGGGGTGTCCAGACAAATCTGTCGTTAAAGGTGGATCGGGGAGTGGCCTTATTCGCACCCCTGAACTCGCGGCTGAACTTATTGCAGCTGCTAAAAAAAGTGGGCTGCCTATTAGCGTAAAAACTCGCCTTGGTGACGTCAGTGTCGACGAATGGACTGAATGGCTGACTCATATCCTTAAACAAGATGTCGTCAACCTAACGATTCACCTTCGTACTCGAAAAGAAATGAGTAAAGTTCCGGCTCACTTTGAACTTATTCCTGAAATTAAAAAGCTACGCGATGAAATTGCGCCGCAAACACTACTTACGATTAACGGTGACATCATGGACCGTCAACAAGGTGAAGAACTCGTAGAAAAATATGGTGTCGATGGTGTTATGATCGGCCGTGGAATCTTTACAAATCCTTACGCTTTCGCAAAAGAAAAAACCGAACATAGCCGCGAAGAATTACTTGGCTTGCTTCGTATGCAGTTAGATTTATTCGATGAATACACCACTAATGAAACCCGTAAGTTCGATCCATTGAAACGATTCTTTAAGATTTACGTCCGAGATTTTCCAAACGCTGCCGAGCTTCGTGAAGAATTAATGCACACCAAGACCACCGATCAAGCCCGCACCGTGCTTGATAAAATCGTTTAGAAAAGTTAAAACCCGTCCCAATCAAGAAGGAGCAAGGCTCTAACTTCGTAGTAGGGGCGGGTTATTTGTAGCGGCGCAGTATCTCTCCCATTCCCAAGTTTTTCATCTCAGGAATGTACGGTCGAAGCCTGACCATGATTTGCCATTTTACTCGGCTTTGATCGTGGGCCATGATCGAGGCAAAGACGACAATGACAACCGAATTGTTATCACGGTCATACGAAAGCCTCGTTGCCCTCACTCCCTCGACGCTTCGAATTCGTTTTTCAACTTCTTCGACAGCAAGCTCGTTCGCGAGAACTCGTACTGACATTGGCATATTTCACCTTCGATCTATTGGTAGGTACTGGACAATTATTACTTCTTTTCATATAGAAAAATAGCCGTTCACACGACTATAATATTTTTCTATGATTGTGTCAAATATGACGTTGGCTTAACGGCGGCGACGTCGGTGCAAGTTAGCAACTTGCAAACGCACTTGGTGACGGTCGATAAGTTGATGGGCTTTCTCAAGTTCAACTTGATCTTTCGCTGTATCACGAAGCTTAATTGCGCGTTCAAGCGCAGCTTGCGATTCAGCTTCTAAGATATCATCACCATGATCAGCTTCATCAACCAGTACACGAATCTTCTCAGGATTAACCTCTAAGATACCACCACTGATTGCAAAGTATTCAAGTTTATCATCGTTATCATTTTTCTGATGACGCACCGCTAATGCACCCGGCACAGCCAATGTCACTAGTGGCTCGTGACCAGGGAATACGGCAATTTCACCGGCAGATGTCGGCGCAATTAGTTCGTAAATCTCTTTGTCGATCGCAATGCCACTAAGTGTAATAAGCTGTAAATGCATTATTTAGTCTTCTTTGAATCTTTTTTAATTTGATCAGCCAAAGTGCCGTCAACCATGTAGAACCAGTCTTCTGGTTGGTGGTCGTATTTACCAGCTAGGATGTCAGCGAAGTCACGAATAGTATCTTCGAGTTTGACGTATGTTCCTGGGTTACCGGTGAATTTTTCAGCCACGTGGAATGGTTGTGAAAGGTAACGCTGCACACGACGAGCACGAGCAACGGTTTGTTTTTGGTCGTCAGACAACTCTTCCATACCAAGGATCGCGATGATGTCTTGCAGTTCTTTGTATTGTTGCAAGACACGTTGTACTTCACGAGCAACGCGGTAGTGTTCGTTTCCGACAACTTCTGGGTCAAGACTGGTCGAGCTTGAAGCAAGCACGTCAACTGCCGGGTAGATACCGATTTCAGTCAACGCACGGTTCATAACGATCGTCGCATCAAGGTGGGCGAAGGTTGTTGCCGGCGCTGGGTCAGTAAGGTCGTCTGCTGGGACGTAGACTGCTTGTACAGACGTAATAGAGCCCTTCTTAGTTGAAGTAATACGTTCTTGTAATGCACCCATTTCTTCTTGAAGGTTCGGTTGGTACCCAACAGCTGAAGGAAGGCGACCAAGCAAGGCTGAAACTTCAGCACCAGCTTGGGTGTAACGATAAATATTGTCAACGAATAGAAGCACGTCTTTACCTTCGTCACGGAATGCTTCGGCCATAGTAAGACCAGAAAGTGCCACACGAAGACGAGCTCCTGGTGGTTCGTTCATCTGTCCGAAGACAAGTGACGTCTTTTCAAGGACACCAGCCTCTTCCATTTCGTAGTAAAGGTCGTTTCCTTCACGTGTTCGCTCACCAACACCGGCGAATACAGAGTTACCGCTGTGGAATTTCGCGATGTTGTTAATAAGCTCGGTAATAAGAACTGTTTTACCAACACCCGCACCAGCGAAGAGTCCCGCTTTACCACCCTTAATAAGTGGGGCAATAAGGTCGACTACTTTAATACCAGTCTCAAGCACTTCGGTTTTATTTGACTGCTCATCAAGTGATGGGGCAGGGCGGTGAATAGGAGAAAGTTTTCCTTTAGGCGCAGGCTTGCCATCAATTGGATCACCAACCACGTTAAACATACGACCTTGAGTTTCATCACCAACTGGAACGCTAATAGGCGCGCCGGTTGCTTCAACAATCGTACCGCGCTTCAAGCCATCAGTGCTTGAAAGGGCGATCGCACGAACAGTTCGCTCGTCAAGGTGCTGCGCAACCTCTAATGTCACTGTTCGAGTAGCTTCTTTAATAAGTAGCGCATCGTACATTGATGGCAATGCGCCATCAAATTCGACATCGATAACGACACCTACGATTTGAATAATTTTTCCTGAATTTTGACTCATTATGATGTTCTCCTTGGATTGCCTATTGCGTCGGTAACTGCTTCTTGTATTGCTAATGGGTTGAGTGCGTGGGCGAGTGGCGGTCTGGCTGCAAGTCCATGATCAACGATTTCTTCTGGTATTCGCCGTTGCAATTGAGCTTGTCGTTCATCCTCATACCGCTCGGCAATCACCAGTAATCTTAAGACGTCGGTATGTTCGATCACATATCCTTCGTCTGTTAATTGATGGCGGAGCTCTGAAGCATACTCTTGATCACTTACGGGAACGAGGATCGAAACACCGTCACCGGGAAGCCCGCTTTTATAATCAAGATGGAATCGCCATGCACGCTGCAAAAGCTCTTCGTACTTGTGGTGAAAGTCACTTTCGAGTACCTGTGGCATCGTTTCAATGTTAGTCATTTAACGCCTCCACACCACCAGAAATTTCGGCCAACTCTTGAGTAATCGCACCCTGACGAGCTTTGTTCATTTCAAGTGTTAGATCATCGACTAAATCAGATGCGTTGTCAGTTGCGTTCTTCATCGCCATCATACGCATACTGTGTTCACTGGCACGCGAATCAAGGAGCGCTTGGTAAATTTGTGCTCCGACAAGCCGGTAAACAACACCATCAAGAACTTCTTCAGTACTTGGTTCGTAGGTAACGTCGCGTGCAACGCCAGCTTCTGTAGCAGGTTCAAATCCAGCCGGAAGGAGACGAAGAATTTTCGCTTCCTGGTTCACACTACTAACGAAATCGGTATAGATAATATCAACCGCATCAACTTCTTCGTTTGAGAAAAGTGTTCGAGCGCTATCAAGAATCGCGCGAAGTTCACTGCCATCTGGTTTGTCGGGAAGTTCTTCATATGCACCAAGTACTTCAGTGTCTTTAATACGTGCAACGAATTGCGCAGCTTTACGGCCGATAGTAATCGTCGTGTTTTTAATACCGGCTTTATCGTCAGCCTTCAACTCATCGGCGTAGACGCGAACTAAGTTGCTGTTGTACGCGCCGGCAAGTCCTTTATCAGAGGCGATCACAATAAGTAGCCGAGTTTTAACGGGCCGAGCAACGAAAGGTGCTCGGTTTTTAACCGAAGTATGTGTCGACAGGGCAGTCAAAAGTTCACGCGCCGCCAAAGCATACGGAGCCGACGCTTTGGTCGCTTCTTGTGCTCGGCGCATTTTACTCGCAGCAACAAGTTGCATCGCCTTAGTAATCTGGCGAGTGCTTTTAACGCTGCGAATGCGTGATTTTAATACCTGTGTTGATGCCATTACTTGTCTTCAAATCCCTTCGCGACTGACGCGGCTGTTTTCTGAATCATCTTCAGAACGTCTTCGCTTGGCTTACCACCTTTATCAAGTTCGGTCATTTCTTTCTTGTGATCAGCAGCTACTTTTGAAAGTAGGGCAGCTTGGGCGTCTTTAATCGATGCAGCCGGAACTTCGTCGAAGTAGCCGTTTGTGACAGCGGCGATACTTACCACTTGTTGCCAAACGCTCATTGGTTGGTACTGAGTTTGTTTCAATAGTTCAGTTAATCGTTGTCCACGATCAATTTGTTGCTTAGTAGAAGCATCAAGGTCGCTTCCGAACTGTGCAAAGCTTGCGAGTTCACGGAACTGCGAAAGACCAAGTTTCAAGTTACCACTGACTGATTTAACAGCAGAAGTTTGGGCAGCACCACCAACACGTGAGACTGATAGTCCGGCAGAGATCGCTGGGCGAATACCTTGGTAGAACAGGTCAGTTTCAAGGAAGATTTGACCATCGGTGATTGAAATCACGTTGGTTGGAATGTAGGCACTAATGTCACCGGCTTGGGTTTCAATAATAGGCAGTGCAGTTAGTGAACCGCCACCAAGTTCGTCAGAAAGTTTCGCTGATCGTTCAAGTAGACGAGAGTGAAGGTAGAAGACGTCACCTGGATACGCTTCGCGTCCTGGTGGGCGACGAAGGAGTAGTGACATTTGACGATAGGCGACCGCGTGTTTCGTAAGGTCATCGTAGATCATCAAAGCATGTTGAGAGTTATCACGGAAGTATTCACCCATAGCAGTACCAGCGTATGGCGCAAGGTAGAGCAGTGAAGCTGGGTCAGAAGGACTGGTCGCAACGATAATGGTCTGATCCATCACACCTTCTTGCTTCAATCGTTCAACCAACCGTGCAACCTTTGATGATTTTTGACCAATCGCAACGTAGACGTTCACGACACCAGTTTTTTGCTTTGCCTGATTGATCATTGTGTCGATCGTAAGTGCAGTTTTACCGGTTTGACGGTCACCAATAATAAGTTCACGTTGGCCGCGTCCAATAGGGAACATCGCGTCAATCGCAACGATACCAGTCATAAGTGGTTCGTGGACTGATTTACGACCCATCACACCAATTGCTTCGCGTTCAACAAGGCCAGTTTGCTTTGTCTTAATCGCTGGACCACCGTCGATCGCACGACCAAGTGGGTCGACAACACGACCAAGTAATTCAGGACCAACTGGAACGGTAAGTACAGAACCTTTCAAACGAACAGTTTGACCAGCTTTTACAGGAGTATCATCACCAAGTAGTACGGCACCAATTTCATCTTCAAGAAGGTTCAATGCAAAAGCTTCAACGACACCTTTTTCAGTTTCGATTTGCAGTACTTCGCTGTACCCAGCGGTTCGAAGGCCGTGTACCCAAACGACACCGTCACCAACGCGGGTAACAACACCTACTTCATCGAGGTTCTTATTAGACTCTAGGCCTTCAATGGCACTACGTAAGTCTTTTGATAGTTCGGTAATTGAGAGTTCGCTCATGATACTTCCTTTATGCTTTCTTGAATCTAGTTTTTAGGACGGTCAGTTTGTGGGAAATGGTCTGGTCAAGTTCGTAGCCCGGTAGGCTGATTTTTACGCCGCCAATTACGGACGGATCAATCAGACTATCGAGTGACACCTGCGAACTGTTCGTTTTGTCTTTAATAAATGCGGTGATAGCAGCTTTTGTTTCAGCATTTAAGTCGAAAGCTGATGTCACTGTTGCGCTTGTTGTTCCTTTTTGAGAAAGGAAGTAAGCAACATCACGAACAATCAAATCAAGCTCTTTCGTGCGGCGGTTTTCAACCAAGTAGGCTGCCAACTGCCCAATCGTCGTACGACGACGAGCAGGAGTCAGGCCATCCGCAACATAGAGGGCCAAGCTTCGACGTGAAAGCTTTCGTGCCACTATTTGCTTTCCTTAATTGCGCGCGCAATAAGATCGTTGTTCGTTGATTTTGAAAGTGTTTCACCAACAACTTTACCGGTCGCTAAGGCAACAAGTTCAAGTGTTTCATCGTGCAATTGTTTCTTTACACTTTCAACATCTTTACTAATCTGGTCGTGGGCAGCAGCAACGATCTGTTCAGCTGAAGCAATCGCTTTCTTTTCACTGTTTGCAACGATTTCGCTTGATTCAAGCTTAGCGGTGCTCACAATTTCACTGGCTTCTTTACGAGCTTGCGCAAGTAGTTCGGCAACTTGTTCATTGTTCTTTTCAGCCGCTTTTTGAGCATTTGCTGCAGCTTTTGATGCCGCTTCGATATTCGCTTGACGCTCGTCGACAGACTTCATGAGCCATGGGTAGACAAACTTACCAAGCAGAAAAACGAGAATCAAAAAGGCAACGATCTGCAAAATTAACAGACGCCAGTCGATACCAAGAGCAGTGAAAATATCACTGTTGGCTTCAGCGGTTTCGGCAGCAAATTGACTCAAGAAACTCATTCAATCGTCCTACAAGAATTTCGCAATAATCGCAACAATGATACCAATGATCGCCAATGAGTCGGCGAAGACAATCGCGGTAATCATAAGTGTACGAATGTCACTTAGTTTTTCTGGGTTACGTCCGAAGGCGTTAAGCGCTCCGTTTCCGATAAGACCGATACCAAGTGCTGCACCAAGTGCTGGTAGGGCGTAGGCAAGGCCAAATGCTAGTTCTTCCATATTATTTCTCCTTAATTCTTTCGTTCAACTAATTATATCATCCCTTTGCGAGGGCCTTTTTCTTAGGCTTCGCAGGTGAATGATCGTGAGATGAGGGGCCGTGAGATACGACGGCGAGCGCGGTAAAAATTAACGTCAGGACAAAGAACACATATGCCTGAATGAATCCAATAAACAATTCGAAAGCCATAAAGAATGGCAGCACAACAGTAGCAAGGTAGCTTGTGAGCACCGCAATAACGATCAAGAGGACTTCGCCTGCAAAAGCATTACCAAACAAACGAAGCGCAAGGGCAGTACCACGAGATACTTCACCAATAAGTTCAAGCACACCCTCGAAAGCACCGATCGGGTCTTTCAGTGGGTTACGGAAATACCGTCCAGCATTACCAAGCACGCCAAGGTGTTTAATAGCATAAATCTGCACACTAATAACCGTAATGATCGCAAGTCCAAGCGTAAAGTTAAGATCGGCGGTCAGGCTACGAAGCACCGGTACGCCTTCGTATTTAATAGAATCAAGTCCCGGAATAACACTAAGCCAGTAGTTAATAAGCACGACAAAGAAGATAGTAACTGCTAAAGGAGTTACCTTACGAGCGAGCTTACGATCAGGAATAATATCATCGATTGATTTCAATAGGCCTTCAAATACCCACTGCACTAATCCGACGAAACGGTTGTATTTACCGCGCTTCACACGACTAGCAACATACACCAAGATAGCAATTGTAATAAGCGTTCCGGCAATACCAGTAAGCAATGCATTGGTAATAGGGAAGCCGAAAAGACTGAATAATTCTTCAGAAGAAATAGAAATATGAAGATCCATGGCAGCAAATGACATTACAATGGTTTCCTTACGTCACGAATTTGTTTAGCAATTAATAGTCCACTTGTCACCGCGCCAACAATCAAACAGATAATAGTGCCTGTTGGAGCAATATTGAATAGGTGATCGATTCCAATACCTAAGAATGTCCCTCCGATAGTAGGCACAAAAGCCCTCCAGGTTGTATCAAGGGCCGTTGCAAGTAACAACATCGATGCTTGTTGCGATCGTTTTGTCGTCTGGCTTGCGTCTTTAACAGGTCGAGGCGACTGAGACATAACTCTCAATATACTAACAGGATTAGGCGGCTATGTACAGGCTAAGGGATGCTTACAATTCTAAATGTTCCATCCGAGGTAAAGGTATGAACCGTGCGAGTTCCAACGGTTGTTCGCGTTCCGCCCGTTGCAGTAATAGTCCCTGTGCTGTACGAAATAACTACAATACCAGAACCACCGTTACCACCTTTATTAGCCGTACCGGTACTCGTGGTGTGACTACCGCCACCACCACCGCCACCAGTATTCGCACCGCCATTACCACCTGGTGTATTTGCTTGGAAAACTGTCGCACCGCCGCCACCAGGAGAACCATTATTATATCCACTTCCGCCTGTTGTAGTACCGATAGCACCACCGCCGCCGCCACCGCCGCCACCATTACCACCAGGGCCTGTATAGCCAGAGCCACCACCGCCGCCACCCCAAGCGTAAGCAGTCCCAAGGATACTGTTAGATCTTCCGGCGCCACCATACCCAGGGTTTGTTCCACCGGGACTCAGAGCACCACCGCCGCCACTTGGATAGTAAGTACCGCCACTTGGGCCACCAGGATTACCTTGACCGACAATACCGATAGAAGTAGTGATCTGTGTGTTTCCGGCAACACCGCCACCCGAACCACCCGAACCTGGAGGGAGTGTATTAGTGGTGTAGCGAGAGCCGCCACCGCCACCGCCGATTGCGCGCGTAAGTCCGACGAATGTATCGTCACCATTTGCACCCCTTGTGGTACCAGGACCACCCGCAGCACCAGCACCGCCCGCTCCAACAACGATATTTATAGAATCAGTAATCAAGTAGTTAGTATCGAAGAAGTAGCCACCGCCGCCGCCACCGCCGCCCATACCAGTTCCGCCGCCGCCACCGCCGCCGACTGCTAGCACGTCAACGTACGCACGTAGGAACGTATTTGGTTGAGGATTATAGGTAGCATCGTACGAATAATAATCTGCATTCGTGTTTGTGCTCGTGAGTGGTGTCGACCAGTTAGGATCAGATTGTGTTAGTACTGAATTATCCGCTGTCTTTAGTACTGTCATATACATAGTTGGGTTAGACCCAGAGGCAAGGTGTTTTACGCCAAAGGTGTGATCACCGGGTTGTAATGTAATCGTGTAGCTTCGATCTTCCGCCGCCACACCGCCACCGATAAACTGGCCATCGACGTACGCCGAACAGCTTACTGTACAACCTAGTATTACTTTTACCTCAGTAGGATCCGTCACGGTTACCAAGCGGTTATCGCGATAGACAACGCTCGTATTTGTGCCGATAGCATAGGGGGGAGTGATACCCCTTGAAGCGACATTATCTGTCACAGGAGAGCTATTGTAATCCTTGACGAGCGTCCAGACTGCTGGGTTTACATAATAATTCGGAGAAGAGAAGTGCTCTAAGTTTCCTGTAGAGACACGCCAACTTGAATCAGTCGCCACAATAGGCGCAGAGTTAGACCCTAGGTGAATTGAAGCGTTAAATCGCGTCGCTTTATCGAGGTAGGTCGTATTTGTTAATCGAACAATTGCCGTATAACAACCTGGCGTCAAAGGTGTCGTTCCAGAGGTAAAATCGCCTTCAGACGTGATAATCTTTTTTGATCCAATATAGAGTTCAGCCTTATCAGGATTCGGCACTTGTAAGTTAACCGTGTATGTTCCGCTAGTCGTAACGCTGAAATCTTTTCGGAAGTATATTTGGCCAGCCGAGAGTACCGTGTCGGCTAAAGTGATTGACTGTGCGAGTGAAGTCGCCCCAAATGAATCTTGAGTACCAGAGCGAACGGCATTACCCCAGCCTAGCAGGCTTGTCGCGACACCAGAACAAAGGTTCGGCACTGCAGCCGGTTGGACACTCGGCTGACGATACGTGCGCCACACAGCACCATTAGACGAACGAGTAATTTCAACATATCCATTTTGAGGAATCGTTAAAGCTTTACCTTCACTATCGAGCGTCGGAAGCCCTACGCTAAATGAACTGCGCATATTTCCATTTGTCGAAACATTACAACGAGGATCGCTTGGGCAACTCGCGGTATTGATAGCAGAAATATTAAAAGTTCCGCTTGAAGTGAAGGTATGGATTTTATTGCCATTGACCGTCGTGATTGTTCCGCCTGTTGCGGTAATATTTCCGTTTGCAGGATATGAGATAACAACGATACCAGAGCCACCGGCACCACTTCCACCAGCAGTGTAACTCCAGCCACCGCCACCGCCACCGCCCGTATTCGCGATACCTGCAGTACCAACGCTAGATACAGCCGCACCTGAACCACCGCCGCCGATACCACCGTTACCAAAGTTAGAGGTGCTGCTTCCGCCGCCACCGCCACCACCGCCGTAGTAGAGAAGTGTCCCTGAAATGCTGCTTCCAACTCCTGGACCACCATCGCCACCCGCATTCGTACCCGGAGAAGTCAGTCCTAAGCCAGCCGCGCCACCACCACCGGTTGTTCCAGCTGGCGTTCCGAGTGGGCCACCATTAAAGCCTTGTCCTGACGTACCGGCACCAGGAGCCGAGGTACTATAATATTTTTGACCACCACCACCTGAGCCACCAGGAAGTCCCGCCATAAGTGCAGCTGATAAACTTGCGCCGGTCGCAAAGCCACCGCCACCACCACCCTGCGCCGTAACAGTACCAACCCCCGGACCGGTAATACTAGAATTTCCACCTGTAATACCACGTACCTTAAAGGCAACACCAGCACCACCTGCGCCGACCGACACTGTATAATTTCCTGTTGCAACCACTATGCCATTGCTCATCAGAACACCGCCACCACCGCCGCCACCGCCGACAGAACCACCACCCGAACCACCACCAGCAACAACTAATGCATTAGCCTTAGGTGCCAATAGTTCGTCATTGCCCGCACAGTCCGTGCTTGGCTTTAATGGTTTTTCATTTGTCCACTGCGGCACATTTCCATTTGCAGCCAAACAGGCTTTTGCATAGGCAACACCGGCTTCACCAGCAACTTGGGCCATTTGTGCATAGTATTGTGTCTTGAGGCTTGTTCGGATAGCAGCAGTCGCAGAAACAGAAACAGCAAGCACTGTCAGCAATACAACTGAAGCAATTAACACTGTTGGCAGTGCAAATCCTTTAGACGTAAAAATTGTTTTTTGATGCCCCATAATTACGCGTTAGCCCTACTCAAATTCTTGCCACTATTGTACCATAAGCGTCATAGTAAAACGTATTTACGCGACCACCAAATTACTGTATAATGTATAGTGAATACAAAAGGGGATACAATTATGAGCACTGCACAACCACAGATCACTATTTACCGCACAAGCTGGTGCGCATTCTGCCACACTGAAATGCAATGGCTAGACCGTATGGGCATTCCTTATGTTGCGAAAGATATTGAAGCAGACCCAGAGGCTAATGCCGAACTTATGGCGAAGATTAACAATGACTTCCGCGGCGTTCCCGTCACCGATATCGCTGGTGATATCGTCCTTGGATTTGACCGTCCAAAAATCCAAGATGCTATCAAAGCACACGGCATTCAACCCGTCGAAGCGTAGTTCCTACGGTATACTGTAGCTAGTGGCTAAAAAAACGATCATTCTTATACACGGATTCCGCGGTACTCACCACGGCCTTCAATTGATCGCAAAACATCTTACAAACTTTCACGTTATCGTCCCTGATCTCCCTGGATACGCTGGCGGTGAAGCCCTCGAAACATACGATCTTGCTTCGTACGTTTCTTGGTTGCATCGGTTCATTAAGGCTCAAAAATTATCCAAACCACCAATCTTACTCGGGCATTCTTTTGGCAGTATCGTTTCAGCAAGCTACGCTGCACAGTACCCAAAAACAATCGAATCATTAATTTTAGTAAATCCGATCGGTGCGCCAGCGCTTGAAGGACCACGTGGATTGCTGAGTCAATTGGCTGTCTTTTACTACTGGGTCGGCACAAAACTACCGGCTAAAATGGCCCATCAGTGGCTGGCTTCACCAGCAATCGTCATGGTCATGAGCCAAACAATGGCAAAAACGAAAGATAAAAAACTTCGTTCATTTATTCACAAAGAGCATCTGCAACATTTCAGCCAATTTCACGATGCAAAAAGCGTTGCTGAAGGATTTCAAACCTCAATCAGTAATAATGTTCGAGATTTTGCGCCCAAAATCACAACCAATACGTTACTTATCGTCGGAGACAAAGACGATATTACACCGCTTTCAAAGCAACAAGAACTACAGGCATTATTTCCTAAAGCTGAATTGAAAGTAATTACAGGCGTTGGTCATTTAACGCACTACGAAACACCCGACCAAGTGGCCGGGCTTATTCAAGATTTTATAACGCCGCGATAAATCGCTTCGAAACGGTCTAGTGTTTCTTGAAGGTCGTGCGTCTTGGCAATTGCTAAACTTTCAGCGCTCATACGTTTTCGTTCAGCGGGATTGGTAATAATCTTTAAGATCGATTCAGCAATTTGATCGTCATTATCTTGTTCGCAAAGATACCCGTTGCGTTCATTCTGACAAAGCTCACCTAAAGCACCGGCGTTGACCGCTACAACAGGCTGACCACTTGCCATCGCTTCAAGCGTAGCGATACTTTGCAGTTCCATTGGTGAAGGCATCGCAAATACGGTACCAATTTGGTGAAGTAGGTATTTATCTTCTTCACTGACACGACCCGTAAAGGTAATTGAAGAGAAGATATCAAGTTCATGGGCTAATTCTTTTAAGTGCGGAACTTCTTGTCCATCACCAACAATCATCAAGTGCGCTTTTTCTTCTTCAAGCACTTTTGCGAAAGCTTTAATCAATACCTGTAAGTGCTTTTCAGCATCAAGACGACCAACATAGGTGATGATTGGCAGATTAGGCGGCAAGTTAAATTTTTCGTAAATCGCTAAACCAGGTTTACCTGGTTTAAATCGTTCAAGATCAATTCCGTTTGAGACAGCTTCCATTGGAACGCTTACTTTATCAGTAGCGTTGAACATGTCGATCGCAGATTGTGTTGGCAAGGTTACGAAGTCTGCTTTTGAGTGGAACCGCGCACCATATTGTTTCAACATATAGTTAATAGGTCGTGCAATAGGGGCAAGCAGCCTAATGTTATCCATTAAGTTTTCAGGCATTGCGTGGTTAGTAGTGACAATTGGAATACCGTACTTGTTGCCGTATTTCATTGCTGCTTGGCCAATCCACATCAACATTTGAATGTGCATGACATCAGGATCAAATTCTTGAATAATCTTTTTTACTTCACGAGAGGGCGTAATCGAAACGCGGAAGTTTTGATACGGCAAAAAGGGGACAGAAGCGGTTCGAATAATAACATGGTTCTCATCGATTTCTTTGCCTTTTTTACCGTTTTGACTAGGGGCAATCACCAAGACTTCATGTCCACGCGCAGCCAAGCCCTGGGCCAGGTTACGGCTAAAAGTCGCAACCCCGTTAATAGTCGGGTAGTGTAAATCCGACGGAATAAGGATTTTCATATAGGATCATTATAGCAGCCCTAGACGAAAGCATGAACAGATTATGCTATGCTCGAATAATGCGTATCGCAATTGTTAACGACTATTCAATGCAACACATCGGTGGTGCGGTTGTTTCAATGCTTGAACAAAAAAAAGCACTCGAGAAAGCTGGTCACACAGTCATCGTGTTGCAACTTGGGAAGAAGCCAACGCGTCCTACCTACGATGAATCGGGCTTTATCTACATCAAATCAACCATCACTATGCCGGCATCGTTATACAATCTGCCTATTCTTTTTGCAGGAAAAAAAGATGATGAACTAATCACTCGTATCTTAAATGAGCATGAAATAGAGGCGGTGCACCTGCAAAGCGAAATGACACTGGCACATCTTGTCGCTAAAAATGCACAGCAACTTTCCATTCCCATCTTCTTTACTGTCCATACATTTTTCTGGGAATATAACAGTACGTTTGCAATCAATCCGATCACGTTTTTATCAAAGAAATTATTTGAAAAAGCGTTTCGCATCACCATTGAAGACCTTCGACCAACCGGCAATGCCTATGAAAAGCTCCTTAAAAATATTACGCTCAGCATCGCCGCACGCTCAAAAGTTGTTATTTCTCCTTCAAAACACCAACAAAAAGCATTACAATCTACCAAACTAAAAACTCCAGTTGTCGTTGTTCCAAACCCATTTGAAACCGATAACAGCACCGCAACATTTATCGAGAGTAAGCCCCACACCATTCGCTTTACATGGATTGGAAGGGTCGTACCAGAAAAACGCCCCCTTGAATTTCTCGAAGCGGCTGCGAATGCTCATAAACAATCGAACGTTCAGTTTGAAGTCGTTGTTATCGGTGACGGCAGCATTCTTGAAGAAGCCCAGGCGACTTTTGCCTTACCTAATGTCACGTATCTTGGAAAGTTAACACACGAAGAAACGATTGCCCAAATTGATGAATCCGACATGGTCTGTATGTCGTCGTATCATTTCGATAACCAACCGATGATTATTGCCGAAGCCGTTTCTCGTTTCCGTCCTGTATTTTACTGTGATGAGCAGTTAACGGAAGGGGTTGATGTCGCCGGCTATCGCACCGAAGATGAAACTGTCGCGGCGATGACCAAGGGTATTATTGATTTAATTGAGCACCCTCAGAAGATCGTCGTGCTCTCTAAAAAAGCAGAGGCGGCAGCGGCACTCTTTGCCCCTAAAACCTTTGTTAAAAGTGTCACCAAACTCTACCAAGAGTAATCTTGCTACCTCTGGTACAATAGAGAAGTTATGGCAACTAAGAAAAAAGTCACTAAAGTCCGCGCAATCGTTAACCGCCGCGCATCTTTTGACTATGCCTTGGACCAAGAACTTGTCACCGGTGTCGTATTAACCGGTAGGGAAGCACGTGCTGCCCGTGATGGTCGTGTGCAGCTCAAAGGATCGTTCGTCACGATTCGAAATAATGAACTGTGGCTAAACAATTCTAGTTTTAGTCTTGTCTTAAACAGCAAGGTTGATGGCGGCACAACCGTTGATACCAGCCCCCGAAAACTTCTGGCTAACCGTAAACAAATCGATGATTTAGCCGAACGAAAACAAGCCGGCATGAGTATCGTTCCGTTGAAACTACTTACCCAAGGTAACTACATTAAACTCGTGATTGCACTCGGTAAAGGTAAGAAAAACTACGACAAACGCCAGGCGATTAAAAAACGCGACCAGTCACGCGATAGTCGCAACCTGACTCGCGGCATCTAACACCGGTCAAACCACTTACGTATACTTGACTTTTTAGCTAAAATTTGCTATAATATCGATCAGTCTTGGGCTGTTGAGGTATTCTCCAGTCGGAGACCTCGTACCTCGACAAGCTATGTAATTATCCATCCTTCTATCATTGGAGTACCATGTCTCAAGAATCAGTGCTCAGCGAAACGCAAGTTGCAGCTGAGTATCGCAAAGACTACCGCAAAGCATTCCTGAAGCAAGTCGGCGTCATTATTGTCGCCGCACTTCTCGGCGGCCTCGCGGTTTCATTCCTGTTCCTTCAAGACCGCGCAGACCGAATGGTTTTCACGCAAAACGAAGTAGGGGTCATACTTAACCAGAACACAGGCAAGATTGTCGGCATCTTCGAGAACAACGGCTCGAGCCCTCGGCTCGCAGACAACGAAGAAGTTATCTACACGACGACCCCGAACTGGCGCTCAATTCCAGATTCGGATCCGAATGACGAATTTTTCAACTTTCGCTCTGAGTCGGAGTCTCACTCTGAGCTTCAGCGCATTAGAAATGAGATCGACGTCGACGGAGAGTTGGTGCCATCAGAGTTCACTGTTTCATTGAACCTCGACGACACCGACATGGTCACGCAGTACTACAACCAGCTGATCGACGAAGGCTACACTTACGAGTTGAGTGCAGACCTTAGTCCGTTTACGGTTGTTTTCGATGATGCTTTCAGCAAGCTGACAAGCGTCGAAGAGAATGTACTGCCCAGTGTGCTCATTAAACCGGGTGCACCGGTTGTCGTATCCGACGAGAGTGTGGCCGAACTGTACGTCGCTGGCTTCAGTGCAATCGACGCGCAGAACCTACTGATACTTGACGGTAAAGAACCGGCAGGAATCGGTGCGCCGAACGTCAAGTACTACTCGGATGTGGTCGCTGAATACAGCTTCCTCTGCGAAAAACCGAGCCTTGTAGTCATGAACGACGACCACTACCGCACAGCCCTCGCTGAGCTGATCGGTGTTCCAAGTTATTCCATCAAGACGGATTTGAGCTATCCGGGAATCTGGACTGAAACCACGCAGCCGTGTGGGATCAACTTCGTGAGCGCCGAAGACGCGACTATCAAAGTCGTCTACGACGCCCGTACCGGAAAGTACATCGTCGAGGACTAATTTCTTGGTAAGCACCGGCCCTAAAAACGCCGGTGCTTACCAGAAAGGATTCATTACATAGCTTGTCCTATCACCCAAATTCACATCACGATGTGAGCTTAGTTGATAAATGATAAAATAGTTCTATGAAGTTATACTCGTGGAACGTCAACGGAATCAGAGCAGTCGTAAAAAAGGGGACTTTCCAAACCTTCTTAAGTGAACACCAGCCAGACATCCTTTGTCTGCAAGAAACAAAAGCCAAACAGGGCCAAGCCGAAGTCGATCTTTCCGGTTACCACGAATATTGGAATAGCGCCGACAAAGCCGGCTATAGCGGCACCGCTATTTTCTCAAAAGTAAAACCGCTGTCAGTCATCAACGGTTTTACCGATGAAATTGCCGAAAAATACAACCTAGCAGGTGATAGTTACGGCGACCCAAGCAAAGAAGGCCGCGTTATTTCAGCAGAATTCGAAAAGTTCTGGGTTGTAACTGTGTATACCCCAAACTCAAAAGGCGACTTATCTCGACTAGATCTTCGCCACAAGCAATGGGACCCAGCCTTTCTGGAACACATTAAATCACTAGAAGAAACAAAACCGGTCGTTTTCAGCGGTGACTTAAACGTAGCCCACAACGAAATTGATCTTTCTAATCCAAAGCCAAATGTCGGTAAACACGGCTTCACTAATGAAGAACGTGAAGGCTTTGATAACTTCGAAAAAGCAGGCTTACTTGATACGTTCCGAACACTCTATCCTGAAAAAACCGAAGCGTACACCTGGTGGACCCACTGGGCCAACGCCCGTGCCCGAAATGTTGGTTGGCGGATTGACTACTGGGTCGCCAGTGAATCACTCAAAGACAAGATTAAAGCCGCAGCCATCCACCCGGACGTTATGGGATCTGATCACTGTCCGGTCAGCATTGAACTTGATATCTAATGAAAACAAAAACGCTTTCGTTACTGTTCCTTCAAACAGATACTGAAATCCTTCTTGCCATGAAAAAGCGTGGTTTTGGCGAAGGTCGCTGGAATGGCGTCGGCGGAAAAGTAGAACCAGACGAGACGATTGAATCAGCCATGATTCGCGAAACCCAAGAAGAAATCAATGTCACGCCTACACAGTACGAAAAAGTAGCCGACATTCGATTCGATGAATTCTTCAAAGGCGAACCTACTTTAATGCACGTCCATGTGTATGTTGCCACCGATTGGGAAGGCGAGCCAACCGAATCTGAAGAAATGAAACCACAGTGGTTTTCACTAAACGACATTCCTTACGACGATATGTGGTCAGACGACCCATATTGGCTTCCGGAGGTCTTAAAAGGAAATAAGATTTCGGCAGACTTTAAACTTGATGAATCTGATGCTATAATTTCGCATACTATTACAACCGTGGTGGGTTTTTAGGAGAAACGTGCCAACCAGTCCAGAGTTGCCCCTGACAACCGAACAGGCAATTGCAGATTTACGAGCATTAAAACCGTTTTACAGCGGCAATGTAGCTAATAGCCAACAGCTGCGCGATAAAGTCATGGTTGCCGTGCAAGGTCCAGAAGCGGCCGGCAAATCACGCGCAACGCAAACTGTCATTGAACTCGATAGTGAGTTTTCTGCTATTGGCACCGAGACAACCCGCAGGCGATACGATCACGATCCTGACGGGTACGTAACTGCGAACGAGGGCATCACTCACGCACTGTTCCACGCAGCCGCATATAACGGTGAATACGTTGATTTCTCGATTCTTAAAAACGGGCACGCTTACGGCACACGACCCGAGGGCTTTCCGGCCGAATTTAATATCGGACCGATCACTGCCGATAGCACCGACGAACTAATGAGTGCTGGCTTTAAACGCTTTTATGCAGTCTATATTCTTGCCAGGGGCGGCTTGTATCAGCATCGACTTGAAACCGGGCGCATGCATCTGCCTAATGTTGCAGCCCGCCTTGAAGATGATTTGGAATCAATCGAACTTGCCGAAATGAACATTGATGCACCTTGGATGAATTTTGTTGAATCAACCAACGAGGTAGGCGGTGCATACAGCGCCGCACGCAAGATTATTGACATCGCTCGACAACAACCACACGAGCAATTTGATCCGAACTTGGCCGCACAATACCTCAAAGAAATGACGACCGCTACCAAGAATGTCCTGCGCCAGGTAAAATAGAAGTAATGGACTACTCTTATTGGAAAAAACAAACGCCCGGGACCGCCCTCTATCCTGATATTGAATGGAGTAAACCCGAACAAAAATCTCAAGCGGGCAAGCTAGGGATTATCGGGGGTAACCAACTAGGCTTTGCTGGTGTTGCCGAGGCCTACGGAGTTGCCATCAATACTGGCGTTGGACAAGTGCGCGTTCTTCTTCCTGATGTACTTAAAAAGACCATCCCACCAGTCATTACTGATACTGTATTTGCCCCAACAAATCCCTCAGGCAGCCTCACCAAAGAAGCAATTGCAGAAATGACCGCTGTCGGACAGTGGGCGAGTGGCGTTCTACTGATCGGTGACGCCGGACGAAGTAGTGAAACCGCTATCGCATACGAACAATTCATCGAAAAATACCAGGGACAACTCGTTATCACCCGTGATGCGATCGACCTTGTGAAAAACAGCACCCAATTACTTGTTGATCGACCAAACACAGTACTTGTGGCTTCATTTGCCCAACTACAGAAATTATTCCAAGCCGTGTACTATCCAAAAGTATTAACGTTTAGCATGCAACTTACTAACTTAGTAGAAGCGCTCCATAAATTCACTATCACATATCCTGTGACGTTAGTGGTGCTTCATAAAGATCACCTCGTGATCGCACATGACGGAGAAGTGGTTTCAATGCCATGGAATAACCCAATGGCAATCTGGCGCGGAAACACTGCTGCTAAAGCGATTAGTTATTGGCTTTGGAATCCAAAAAAGCCGCTTGAATCAATCGCGACCGCCTTACAGTAACTTATTTTTATACAAAGTGATTGGTGGGCAAAGAGGGAATTGAACCCTCACTCCCCGAAGGGAACCAGATTTTGAGTCTAGCGCGTCTACCAATTCCGCCACTCGCCCAAACATCACTTCTTATAAAATCTCCAGCTCGCTTCGCTGGAAGTACCAATGTATTGTACAATAGATGCCAGTAGGAATAAAGATATGAACCCCGATGAAAGCAGTCCTGGTGGAGACGTGCCGACAGCCCCATTAGTGGCTGGCGCATCACCCTCTTCACAGGACACCACTAAAAACCAAGCCGCTGCTGCAAACGTTATCCGTTCGCAGATTGATACTTTGTACGGTGATAACCCAGTTGCCCCTTCTTCTAACACGCCCGCAGTAACCCCTGTTACACCAGTGGCAGAAGCGCAAGATCTTAATCCATATCACCGCACACATAGCGCTCATCCACTTCCTGAAGCCGACCAATGGAAGCAGTACCACAGCGCATGGCAAACATATTACCAAAAGTACTATGAAGGCTATTACGCACACGAACTTTCAAAGAACCAAAAAGCTCCAGAAAAAGCCGATACAGCCGGCCATTACTTCGCAAATCAACCAGCGCTTCCTGTTGAAGAACCGACCAGTGAAGAATTAACCAGCGATCAAGCATTGCTTGAACTGCGTCAAAAACTACTTGGACGAGTGCAAGATTCTGCTAAGAAGATTCGTCGAAGTCGTCACTTCGTACCTATTGCCGCCGCAATTGGCGTCGTCCTTATTTTCGTATTCATCCAATACAACCGTGTATTTATTGCCAATGTTCAAGCATACGTTTCACCAGGCAGTATTGATCCTCAAAACATTGTCGTCGACCCAACGACTGATCTTAGCGTCACAAGTGACCCTCGGTTAATTATTCCGAAGATCAATGTTGATGTACCGGTCCTTTACGATGTCGGCAGTGATCATGCATCACAGATGAAAGCGATGGAATCAGGCGTGGCTCACTTCGCCATTCCAGGAGCCAACAGCCACCCAGGCGAAATTGGTAACACTGCTATCGCTGGACATAGCAGTAACGACTTATTTGATTCGGGTGATTACAAGTTTATCTTCGCTCAACTTGAAAAGTTAGTACCCGGTGATAGTATCTACGCGAACTACCAAGGCAAACGCTATACCTACGTTATTACAAAGATGGAAGTAGTCCGACCAAGTGAAGTCAGTAAGTTAGTCTATCCGACTGATAAACCCGTCTTAACACTTATCTCTTGTACGCCGCTAGGGACCGCTATTAACCGTTTACTCGTCACAGCAGAACAAGTAAGCCCAGACCCAGCTGCAGCCGCTGCAGCACCGGAAGGAAGCGGCACAGCAGAAGCTGAAGCAGCAATTCCTGGTAACTCACCGACATTATTCGAACGATTGTTCGGCGCTAAAGATTAGTTACGCTCTTGGTTGTGGCTGATCTATTGATCAGTCGAGAATCATTTTGACACGTTGCAATTGGAATGTATTACCATTCTTGCCAATGCTATATAGGTAGCGACCGTTTTGACTAAGTGTTGCATCAAAGCCGGCTTCTGCAGAAGCGATCGTGTGCACGTTCGCACCGTCGAATTCGCGGATCGTAAGTTTCCCGTCGTAGATAGTCCAGAAGTATGCGCCATCAAGCCAGTTCAGTGTCCTAGCGGTTGTTTCAGTTGAATCGACTTTCGCATTTGTCATACGCTGGTGTTCGATTTCATAACTAATAAATTCAAACCCAGAGCGCGCAACGACAATTTCGCCATCATTACTGAAGGTTAGTTGGTCAACCGCGCCGTTAGCTGTAAAGTCGGCAAATGCCTTTAGACTGGTTGCTTCTTCGGCGCTTGAAGTAGGGTAGCGGCCTTTTAGAATCGACACTTTCTTACCTTCAGCAATCGCTACGTAATCATCACCAAAGTAACGGGTGACATCGATTGAAAGCTGTGTAGTGCGATCATCAACCGTACGAAGTACGTGTGGCGCTTCATCGCCATCACGATATACCCCAGCAACTTGCTGGTTTTCGTTTTTAGGGTTTGTTCCAACATAACTAATGACATTAGTTTCAAACAGCATAAAGTTTTTAACGTGCGACACAAGCCCGCGCGAAATCGTGCCGCTTGAAACATCAAGTTCGCGGATCAGTTCATCGTCTGTTAAACCATAAAAGATTTTTCCATTTGTGCCGGCAAATTGTAGGTCTTTTAGCGAGATACTAAGGCTGGTTGAAACGTTCACACTGTTTTCAACATTTTCAGTATCAAGAACGATCCATTCAGACTTATCAGCGTATCCATGCTTCACTAAAATGTAGCGGCCGCCTTTATTCCATTCACCTAACGTAAAGGTGTGCTGAACGCCTTCAGTGGTCGCTTCGCTGTAATCATCAGCCGGTAAGGTAATGGCTGCGGTCTTTATATCTTGTGAACGAAGATCAACGACCTGGAAAGTAGGAACATCGGCCTTTTCTTGGACTATCAGTGTTTTTAAATCAGGTGAAGCCTTTTCACTATATAAAGAGGTATACGAAGCGACGGTTTCAGACTTTAGGGTAGTAGGAACGAGTCGAATGTAATCAAGCCAGGTAAGTGTCCCTGCCTTAAGGGTCAGGGTCTTGTTCCAGTCATGATAGCCATTTCGTGACACCATAAAGCTATGTGTACCGGCGATAACCGATTGCTTTGTAGAAGTTCGTGAGCTAATGGTTTTTCCATCAATCTTAACTTCTGCACCAGTAGGGGTTGATTCGAACTGAAGTAGCGCACCTTGCTCGAAGCGTCCCTTGGCGCTATCGAGGCGATAGCCAAGGATAAAGAAGATAGCTCCCGCCACAATTACAATGACCGCCAAGGTCATAATGGTCGAGACAATAATACGCTGAATAAGTAGTTGTTTCTTGGTAGGTCGTTTAAACATTGCCCTAATAGTATAGCAATCTTTATTGATTTTTTAACGAAGGCTTGCATAAGCGTGATGATACTTCTAATATAAGTCTAACGTGTGCGACTTTTCGTACATACAATTGTCAACCTGCGAGGAAAACAACACCACAATGCAAGCTAATAAAAAAGTGACGATCAACGGGCGCCTATATGACGCCGTTACTGGGTTGCTCGTCGAATCAAAACCATCAACCTCTAAACGCACGCCTGACGTTGCGGCTAAAACCGTTCACTCATCAACACAGCGTTCGCAAACCTTACACCGTCGTTCAGCTAAGAAATCAACGCCATTAAAGCGACCAACTCCAGGTCGTCATATGGATATCGCTCGTAGTGGCTCAATTGCTCGATTTGCCCCGCACCCAGCAGCCGCTGCTGTTGAAAAGAAGCCGGCAGTCATCAGCACCCCTGATATTCCTCACAAAGCGCATCCAAAAGCAGCCAAAGCACTTGCAAAAACAAGTGCAGCAGCAAAAGCTAAAGGACCAACACCAACCCTTAAACAAGTAAAAGATGCGGCCATCTCGACTGCACTTGCGCAACCAAAAGTAGCGCACCCAAAGAAAAAGCGATTCGCACTTTCACGACGCTTTACTATTATTAGCGCGACCTTTGCCGTCTTAATTCTTGCTGCATTCTTAACCTATGCAAATATCCCAGGGCTTTCAGTGAGTATTGCTGCCGCACAAGCAGGCATCAACGCAACCTATCCTGAATACCGTCCAGACGGCTACCGTCTCGACCAACCGGTAACATTTAAAGATGGCGAAGTCACACTATCTTTTACTTCTAACAGTGGTGGCGGAGGCTATACAATCGTTCAAGCACGCAGCTCATGGGATTCATCTGCAGTCCTTGATAACGTCGTAAAGAAAGCAGCCGGCGACAACTACATTACCACTCAAGAACGTGGACTAACGATTTATTCATACAGCAGTAATGCCGTATGGGTGAATGGTGGCATTCTTTATAGCATCGATAGCGATGCACCACTTTCTGGCGAACAAATTCGTCACATCGCAACCAGCCTCTAATCTGTTATAATCAAAAGATTATGTCAGATACTGTTCGTACTCGTTTTGCCCCAAGCCCTACTGGATTTATGCACGTTGGTGGTGTTCGAACCGCGCTTTTCGCGTGGCTCCTCGCTCGTCAACAAGGCGGTCAATTTATTCTTCGCCTTGAAGATACTGACCAAAAGAGGGAAGTGGAAGGTTCAGCTGAACATATCATCAAGGCCTTAGCTGCATTAGGTATCAACCACGACGAAGGTCCTGATATCGGCGGACAGTACGCTCCCTACAAACAAAGCGAACGACTTGAAACCTATAAAGCATGGGCGCAAAAACTTATCGATAGTGGTCGAGCATACGCTGATCCTTACACCCAAGCAGAGCTTGATGCATTCCGCGACAGCGCCAAAGCGGCTAAAAAGGCTTTCCTTTACCGTGAACACCAACCAGAAAACCCACCAGCATGGGATGGTACGACTCCACTTCGATTTAAATCAGATCCAAAAGCCTATACTTGGCACGATGAAGTAATGGGTGATCTTTCAACCGGTCCCGAGGTTATCGACGACATTATTCTTATTAAGTCTGATGGATTCCCAACTTATAACTTTGCTCACATTGTCGATGATGCTGAAATGCAGATTTCTCACATTATTCGTGGACAAGAATTTATCGCCAGCCAACCAAACTACCTTAACTTATATGAGGCGCTTGAAATTGAACGCCCGACGTTTGCTACCATGCCACACATCATGGCCGAAGCGGGCAACAAAAAACTTGGTAAACGAGATGGCGCAAAAGACGTGCTTGATTACCTTAAAGACGGGTTTCTTCCTGAAACTATGGTTAACTTTATTGCTAGCCTTGGCTGGAATGATGGCACTGAACAAGAAATCTTTACCGTCGCAGAGCTCATTGAAAAGTTTAGCTTAGCCCGCGTACAACATAGTGGCGCACGTTTCGACGAGAAACGACTTGAGTGGATGAATGGCCAACATATTCGTTCGCTTTCACTCGATGACCTTTACGACCGTGCCGCTGATTTTTGGCCAGCATCAGCAAACGAAGTATCTGAAGAAAAGAAGAAACAAGTCCTCGCGCTTGTCCAGGATCGCATGAAGACCTTAGCTGATCTTTCAATTTTGACCGATTACTTCTTCGCCGAACCGGTCGTTTCGCTTTCAATGATTGAGGAAAATAAGCAACTTTCAAAACTATCAAAAGACGAGATTCACTCTTACCTAACTGAGGCAGTAAAAGCTTTTGAAACAAGCGAATTTACCCCTGGAATTTTGCAGGAAACGCTCAATCAACTCCTAGAGATAACTGGTCAAAAACCAGGCATCTTGTTTAGTCTTATTCGCTTGTCAGTCTCATGGGCACCGTTCAGCCCAGCACTCAACGATACACTCGCGGTACTTGGAAAAGAAACAACGACTCAGCGTCTTCAAGCTGCCATCGCAGCACTGTAACTCTAGTTCTACAGGTTACAAAGCATAACCACTTTGCTATAATACGCAGTAGTTATGTTCCATAAAAAACAAAACACGGGCATCAAACAGCCTAACTGGTTCAAACGCCACAAACGACTCACGATTATTCTTAGTATCGTCGTCGTGATTATTATTGGTGGCGGGGTAGCAACCGGAGTTTATTTTCTTACCCATAAAGATAAGCCAAGCCCAAGCAAAGTTGTGACACCAGTTAAAAAACCAGAGGCTACTAAATATTATTCGCCCCTTACTGGCAACCAAGTAACCGACGAAGCAGTTACCAAACAGGCAGTCACTGGTATCATGATCGAAAATAGCCCTGATGCTCGTCCACAATCAGGTATAAAAGATAGCGGCGTTGTATTTGAAGCGATTGCCGAAGGGGGCATTACACGCTTCTTAGTTTTGTACCAAGAACAAAAACCACAACTTATTGGACCAGTCCGAAGCGTGCGCATGTATTACGTCGACTGGGTCGCCGCATTTAACGCCAGCGTCGCTCACATCGGAGGAAGCGCAGCCGCCTTAGCAGAAGTACGAAACGGTAATTACCGCGACATCGACCAGTTCTTTAACGCCGGTGCTTACTGGCGCGCAACCGATCGCTATGCTCCGCACAACGTCTATACCAGTTTTGAAAAACTTGATGCCTTGAACGCCGCTAAAGGATACACCAGCTCAGATTTCACAGGCTTTACTCGTAAAGATTCAAAAGGGGTTGCTGCGCCAACCGCAACGCAAATCAATGTAACGATTAGTGGTGCACTCTTTAATAGTTCATACACTTATGATGCATCGACAAACTTATACAACCGCTCGCAAGCTGGCGAACCACACCTTGATAGGGAAGGCGGTCAAATCACTCCGCGCGTTGTTGTTGTCATGAAAGTACCAATGCAATTAGTACTTGAAGATGGCTACCGCGAACAAATCAACACAATAGGTAACGGCACGGCGACTATCTTCCAAGACGGTGAAGTCAAAGAAGTAACCTGGACTAAACTAACAAAGACTGATCAAATTAAGTTTACCGACGCTGCCGGCGTAGACATTCCCTTAGCTCGTGGTCAAACCTGGATCACCGCCGTTCCAGCTGATACCGGAGGCGCGACGTGGCAATAAAACAGCACCCCCAAATGGTGAAGGACTTTTTACCGAAGTTTAATCGCGGTGCGGCGATTCTTATCATCACCTTGCAAGTCGTCATTCTATTTGCAATTGGCGCACTGCTTTATTTCCTTGGATTACTTGAAAATAACCCCGTAGCATTTGCAAGTACACTTATTGCCCAAACCATTCTTGGTGTAGTTGCCTCGGCTATTATTTATAAGTTTGTTGCCCGACCAATTAAAGATCTACTGTCTGCCATTATTCACGTAGCTGGCGAGCCAACTACAACCACGCCGCCAAACCCAAATGAAAAACGCTTTGAACGAAGTGGCTTTAAAAATGCGCTACAAACAATCTATGAACTTGCGAGTAATAACCCCGAGGTTGAAGAGTCCCCAAATACGCGCGAAGCAGCCGTCGCCGTAAATTCAAACGATATTTCTGCCGTCGTTGCCACACCTTCAACCCATCGCTTAATCGAAAATGCACTTAATGAAACGAGCTGCGGATTCGTCGTAATGAATAGCGATCGAAAGATTACATATTCGAATAAAGCTGCACCGCTCAACGTTGATCAGAATAACGTTTCATCATTAAGTTTATTATTTAATGGTGAAGACACCCTCACTGCTTGGCTTGATGACTGTGATAAAAATGCCGTTCATGGTGAAAAAACCTGGACCCGCGTTCCCGATAAGTTACCCGACAGTGAAGATCGTCGCTTCTTCGATGTTATCGCCTCATACGACAAGGGCGCTGAAAGTGAAGTAGTGCTGACACTCATCGACCGAACCAGCCTTTATAATGCGGGCGAACAAGAATTAGATTTCATTGCCTTTGCCGCCCACGAACTCCGTGGCCCGATCACTGTTATTCGCGGCTATCTCGATGTACTTGAAGATGAATTAAAGGATGTCTTAAAAGACGACCAAGAGGAACTATTCCGTCGCCTTACGGTTTCAGCAAACCGCCTGTCTGGATATATTAATAACATCCTCAACACGTCTCGTTACGACCGCCGACACCTCAAAATGCACTTAGCCGAAACAACCGTGGTTGCCGTGTACGATACTATTCGTGATGACATGCAACTTCGCGCTAGTGCCCAAAACCGCTTACTTGCGGTTACGATTCCCGACGGACTTCCGACTATCGCCGCCGACCCAAACAGCCTTAGTGAAGTATTCGGAAACCTTATCGATAATGCCATTAAATACAGTAACGAAGGCGGAGCGATTAACGTCAACGCCGCCATCAAAGGTGATTTTGTTGAAGTCGCCATTGAAGATCACGGCATCGGCATGCCAGGTAACGTCGTCAGCAATCTGTTTCAAAAGTTCTACCGCTCGCACCGTTCTCGCGAGACTGTTGCCGGAACAGGAATTGGCTTGTACATCTCAAAAGCAATCGTTGAATCACACGGCGGCACCATCAGCGTTCGCAGTGAAGAAGGGAAGGGCTCTACCTTTATCGTTTCACTTCCAACCTTCCAATCAGTTGCAGCAAAACTAAAAGACGGCGATAATAGTAACGAAGGCCTGATCGAGCAGAACAGTGGCTGGATCAAAAATCACTCAATGTATAGGGGATAACCATGGCGATTAAAACAATTCTAGTTATTGAAGATGACCGTTTTATCGGTGAAATGTACGTACGAAGCTTGAAAAAAGCCGACTACGATGTTGATTGGATGGTTGACGGAAACGACGGCCTTATCGCAGCCCGCAACAAAGATTACGACTTAATCCTACTGGATGTCATGTTACCCGAACGACGTGGTTCAGAGATCCTTGAAGCACTTCGTGGCGGTGCACAAGACCTCATTCCTCATAGTAAAGTAATCGTCTTAACTAATTTTGAACAAGACGACGAATCACGACTCGCCATGGAACGAAGTGCTGACGCCTATTTAATTAAGGCAGAAATTACTCCAAGCAAGCTCTTGTCAGTTATTCAACAACTTGACCAAGCAAGCGCCTAATGCGACACGTCATCGACGCGCCAAACAGTGACATTGAAGCCGGTGAGGCCGCCAACCACGCCGAATTAACCAACTTATATCCAACCGTTCAAAAAGAAGAACCAGGCCCATGGCAGAAAGAAGATGAGCGCCAAAAAGCGATTCGCGAAGAATCTCTAACAGCCATCGCTAGCATTCGGCCCCTCGGTCCGGTGATCGGATTACTTATTGCAGTCCCATTCGTGCTTAGTAGTATCGTCTACCAATTACTGAGCGCTATTGTTATGACACTCGATAAAAGCAGCGCCATGGCCATTGTCTTTGGCGGCATCTTTATTGGTGGTATTTATGTTGGATTAATTATTATCGCACTACGAAAAGTCAGCCAAGTCTTTCGCGCACACTCACTTAAATCACTCTTTGTTGTACTGCCTGCACTCGCTTCACTCTATTTCATTAGCTTGCCGCTTTCACCATTTATCTCCCAACACCTTGATGGGGTCGCAGGATATGCTGTATACCTCGGTGCTCTTGCGCTCACAAGCGCAGTAATTTCGACACTCTTGATCTTTATTTGGACCTTAAAACGAATACCGTATCCCTTAAAATTAGCAGGTCTACTTGCTATCGTAGTGCTTAGTTATTACCTTAGCCTTGCTCTTGTAGCGTAAACACAAAGCTAGACATTACCCCCGTTGTTTGATAGAGTAGGGCAGTTACGGTCCCGTACTTTGTACGGAAACCGTTCGGCTCGGATATGAAAAATAATTAACCTCATTTTTCGCATCTCTCGCCTTCAAGGTCCCGTCGTCTAACGGTTAGGACACCAGGTTCTCATCCTGGCAATCGGAGTTCGATTCTCCGCGGGATCACCAAAATTATTCAGGTACAAGAGCACTCATCTGGGTGCTCTTTGCTTATGCTTGATAATTTTACACTTACGAAACATACTGACCCAATGCACACAACAGTCAGCCAGGAAGCAATGCATCTACTAATGGAAGCTCAGGGCTCAGGTAGAGTAAATGACCTGAGTGTCCCTTCGAATGCCGAAGAGCAAAGAGAGCTTTTTCTTGGTGATCATATTGAAAACCCCATATTTTTTCGAGAGTTATTAACTGATTTTTCTCAATTGGATAAAATAAACTCAACAGCTAGATACAGGAGCGCTCTTGCGAAGTTAGCTCTTCCTGATCAGGAAAAGAAAGTATTTGAAACTTTCGCAGAGTCACTCGATACAGAAATTGCACTTGGTGAAATCGGGAAGGAATATGCAATCGCACAACTTAGCGGTTCGGTTTCAAACGAGATAACAGCTCGGTTCATTGCCCTGCGTACCGAAATCTTTGGTGTACTCCCGATTGACAGATATAAACAGGCAGTATATCGCGTGCTCCATAAGTTCGATGGGGTCGAGGAAATAAATGAGGAAGCACTTAACTACCTTGAGTACATTCAAAGCCGTATAGGGCACTCTGAAGCACACATTCTAGACACAATGTTGTCGGAAGATTCTATTGCACGCGTCGAACAAGCAGTAAAGGCTTTTGATCTTGACCCAAGAATCACAAACCCACAAGAGATTAACAATGCGGACCAGTTTTCCCTCACAATGAAAAAGTATCTTCACTCAGTTTTACAAGCTACTGACTGGGATGCTACGGCCGCTAATATACTCGAACCTGCTTCAACAGACCGATTGAAAAGCGTCGTCAATTTTAGAAATGATACAAATATGAATGACGGTACACGGGTAATAGAAGTAATTGCACACGAAGGCTTCCATTCATACAGAGCTATCCTTGCACAACAGCTTGGATCTGCCGCGCTTCTCATAGGACTTCCGGGCTCTCAGAATGTAGAAGAGGGATTTGCGAGCATCTTCGGAAAGGTATATTCAGACACAACTAAAAGCCTGGATTCATTTGACTACCCAGTGTTTGTTGCAGGTCTAATGGATCACGAGGGATACGATTTTCGAACAAGCTTTGAGGTTTTCTGGCGAGCACTCGCTGTTATTCGATACTCTAGTAAAAATAAAAGTTTGCATCAAAACGCAAAAGAAGAAAGTCGTAAACTTGCTTACAAAATACTCTGCAGTGAGACACGGTTATTTGACCGACCAAGGTATCGCTCCTTAGGAAATGCAGCCGGCGTAAGAACTGCTTGGAAATATCTCGACGAGCATCACGACGATCCACTTGCACTTGAAACCTTGCTTATAGGCAAACATGATCCGTCGAATCCTGATCACATACGTTTTTTACATAATTTAATTTAATAAATAATTTCTTTATAAATCGAACAGTTTAGGCTCACCAAAATTATTAAAGTCTCCGTTTTGGAGGCTTTTTGTTATGATGAAACTATGAATGAATTACTCGACAAGCTACGCGCACACGTGGGCGAAAAAGCCAGTGACCCAACCTTTGTCCATCACAAATGGTTTGAAAAATGGCACTTACAAATTGTTGAGATGCTTTCAAGAGACTTATTGAAATATTATCCAGAAGCAGACGAGGCAACCGTTATTGCGCTTAGTTGGATGCATGATTACGGCAAGATATTAGAGTATGATACACAATACGACCATGCGCATATCGAACAAGGTCGCCAACAATTAATCACACTTGGCTTCGATGAAGCCTTCGCCACCAACATCGCCGAAAGTGTGAAGATCTTTGATAAAAAAGACCATCTTGAACATGAGAGTATCGAAATTCGTATCGTTTCTAGTGCCGATGCCTGCTCACATTTAGTGGGTCCTTGGGTCAGTCTTTATTGGCACGAGAACCCTGAAATTCCATTTGAAACTATTATGAAGGAGAATGTCCGTAAGCTCGGCGGCGAGTGGGACTTAAAAGTTACCATTCCCGAAGCAATCGAAGCCTACCAACAATTACACGACGATGCCATGTTCCACGCTGAAGGCACTATTCGCAGAATCTAAACAAAATTAATTTCGCAAGCGACAAACGTTCACAATAATGAGATAATAGTTGCTTGATCGTTTCACACACCCCACCAGTCAATCCAGTCGACAGCACTCCCGTGATGAGTGATTTTCAATATCTTAAAAACCTCGAGCAATACATGGCGGATGGCAAAAAAGCCGATGTTCTATATGAACACCAAAAAGTCATCATGAAGGACACCGCCGAGTTTTTGCGTAAAGGCAATCGCCGTGGCTACATTGAAGCACCAACCGGCACCGGTAAAACAGTGCTCTTCGTGACCCTTGCCGAGGCTTTCAGTTATCACGCAAAAACACTCCCAAAGATTCTTGTCGTCACTCCCACAAAAGACCTTGTTCGCCAAACAATGGGCGGCAGCAACGGCGATAAAGGATTCGCTGGCTTTGCACCCGATATGAGCGTTGGAACATTCTATAGCGACACCCCAGCCGGTATGCGCGGCCTTGAAGCGCAAGTCACAATTACGACCTACTCATCACTTGCTAAACTCGGTGATCATCATTTTGATATTATTTTCCTCGATGAAGGACACAAGGCGCTAGGGGATACAAGCCGCAGAATTATTCGAGAAGTTGATATTAACACCTTGATTATTGGGTTTACTGCCACCCCGGAATATCACGCCTCGCGAACACTCGAAAGTTTACTGCCTTCTCTTATTCACCGATTCGATCTAAAAGAAGCGATTAAACTCGATATGCTCTCGTCGGTTATTCCGATGGCAATTCCTGCACCGACAACCACAGCTCAAGAATTTTCAATTGGCGCACTTGGTGAGTATGAAAACAAAAGTTTGAAACAATTAATCCATAACACCTCGCGTAACAACATGGTTGTTTCAATTGCGAAACAACTTATTGAAGCGGGCAACACGCCCATTATCGCTTGCATACCTGGCGATACGATGATGCACCCACACGTTGTAGCGAACTTACTCTCTGAACAATTCATCGATGACGAATACGGCATTCCACGACCAATTCGTGTACAGTCAATCACCAGTTCGATCTCGGCCGCAAACCGTCAAAAGATTTATGCTGAACTTGAAAAGGGAACGATTGATGCATTGACCTACATCGATGTCTTAACAGAAGGTTGGGATAGCCAGCGCGCGAATGTTATTATCAATGCTCGACCAACTCGCTCACTAGTAGCGGCTCGTCAACGAACAGGACGTATCTTGCGTAATAAAAGCGATAACCGGCCAGCCCTCGCCATTGATATTGTTGACGTCATTGCATCGAACACCGCACCTCAAGTTTCGATGGCAGATATCTTTACTGTAAAAAGTATCGCCAACGGTTCAGCAATTGGCGACATTGATCCGGCGTACAAAGACAGCATGAAACAATCGATCGATGCTATCTTTAAACAATACGGCGCATCTGAAACCATTCTTAACAATTACACCCAGTATGCCGAAATGCTTGAAACCTTGCCGCAGTTAACCCGCGGACAGGCATCAATCAAGCAAGATGGTAAAGTGCGCACCTTTGCATCAGCCAGTCGATTATTCACCCAGTTATCAATCGATAGTTTTGCGCTTAAATACTTGCTCGAACATAAAGAGATCGACACACGCATGGTGCGCCGACACCACGAAGCAATCGAGGCCTACGACGTTGATCAAATCCAAAACTATCTAGCAGACCTACCAAACGCCGTTCATACCGGGCTTGGACTGCGCGTCGGTGACACTTCATACGTTAGTTTCAATGAATTAATCAGTATTATTCAGCGCCGCTATTCTTTTGTCGATGCCGACTATCGAAGTGTCGAAATGATGGCCCATGAATTCGTTAAAACAGATAAAGATCTTCATTTCACCAAGCGATTCCGTGCCCGAACACACCGGGGTATCATGCTCTACACCTGCCAGACAATGGTCTCAATTGAAGTCGGTCAATCGATCGTCGCCGCTTTTCGTGAAGAGTAGTTACTATTGCAAAATAGGAGTATAATTGAGAAAAATTAGGGGAGACATATCGTATGAGCGAATTATCAACTGTTCCAAGCGAAGCGAACGTCGGAGATAAACAATTTATCACCACTTGGCTATTATCACTACTTCTAGGAGGCCTCGGCGTCGACCGTTTCTATCTAGGTAAAGTTGGAACAGGTATCGTTAAACTGCTTACTTTTGGTGGTCTTGGTATCTGGTACTTGATCGACCTTATTCTTGTTCTCACAAACTCAACAACCGACAAACAAGGTAAAAAACTTCGCGGCTACGAAGAAGGTAACAACAAAAAGATCGCTTTATTCGTTACTATCGGCGTAATCGTTCTTTCAATTATCTTTGGTGGAACAAGTGGCGCGCGTAGCGGTGACCTTACCAACAAACTTGAAGAAGCGACCGTTCAAAACGAGGCAACAAAGAAAGAAGCAGTTGAAGAACAAACAACTACTCCTGCGGTAACTGAAGAACCAGCCTCAACTGCAACAGTCAGCCAAAAGAATGCTGTTAACAAAGCTAAGTCTTACCTTGATTTCTCAGCTTTCTCTCGTGACGGCCTTGTGAGTCAATTAGAGTTTGATAAATTCTCAACCGAAGATGCAACATACGGCGCAGATAACTCTGGTGCAGACTGGAACGAACAAGCAGCTAAGAAAGCAGAGTCATATCTAGATTTCATGTCATTCTCTCGTGAAGGTTTAATTGACCAACTAGTCTTCGATAAGTTCACTGAAGCACAAGCAACCTACGGGGTTGATTCAGTCGGACTATAGTCTCTATCTGAAATTCATATAAGAAGCCTCCTATCAAGGGAGGCTTCTTGCTTGTGCTTGCAATCTGCTTGATTTAATTCATAATTATCACTCGACAACGCAGTACCATAGTAGACTGCCCGAACATTCCAATCTAAGGAGAGATATGTCTGGTTCAGACACGAATGACATTTTCGCGCCTGCGAAGCTCGTCATCGGAACACTTGAGATCCCCATCGGACCCCAGGAAGAAGGTGCCGAGTTCGATCTTCGTCAGCAGTTCGTCAACGCGAGTGTCGGACTGATGTTCGCACTCGACGACGCCACCGACGCAGATCAGCACAAGCAGCTCGAAGCCCAGCTCGTCATCGTCGACGCCATCAGAGAACAGGTTCCGAAGCCGGTTCAAGAAGCCGACGACGCAAGCGACGATGATGACGGCGACGACGGGCTAGAGCGCGACGAAGGCCAGTCGATGTATGACGTGCTGGCTAGCGATGGTCAAACCTCAATGTTTTCCGACCAGGAATTCGCCGAGGCCACCCGTGATTCCGAGCCGACTCACTAACTCATCCTTCAACAACCCGCTGTAAAGCAAATGTCGAGCCTCGCTCCGTTTGCAAACGCAGCGGGTTCTTCATTTCTAAAAAGCCTTATTCTTGGCGTAAAGCGTCAATAGGATTGATCCGAGCCGCTCGACGCGCCGGAACAAATGACACGACAATACCGATAAGGATCATCGCAAGAAGTGCGCTCAAAATAAGCAGTGGCGGGTAGGCAAACAAACTAAAGCCATCAACCACACCGCGGTCACGTGCTGCTTGGTTCAGAACGAGATCAACACCCAGCCCTAACAGCACTGCAAGCACGATACCGATCGTTCCACCAATCAATGACAAGATAATCGCTTCAACCGTAAAGAGCCGTCTCATGTCCTTAGGACGCGCTCCAATGGCAATCATCAATGCAATTTCTTTAGTTCGTTCGAGCAATGAAACAGTCAGGGTGTTAAGCATACCAAGTACGGCAATTACCATACCGATACTTCCAAGACCAATCAGCACCACGTTAAAGAAACGGAAGACTTCATTCACCTGATCAATCGTATCGATAGGGGAGGTAGTTTCGTAGCCAAGGCTTTCTACACTACGACGCACGTCAGCAATACTATCACGCTCATCAACGACTGCCTTTGCTTGCGTATAGGTCTCAATGCCCGCTTGTTTGAATACTTCAGTAGCTACAAACACTTCCGAACCAGCACCTGAATCTACCACACCAACAATGCGTAGCTTCTTCATTTTTTCAGCACCTTCCGGCGAAACAAGGGCAAGTTCAACTTCTTTATTCAAAGCCGAATCCTGATCACCAATACCAGCCGATTCCAGGAACGAGCTGTTCACAATAATTTCATCGGCGGTATCTTGATTTAATTCCTCACCAACAATCAAATCGATATTACTTAATTTCATATAAAGTGGATCAATACCGTAGGCGACCAAATCGGCAGCCGATCCATCAATTGTCACTTTACTAGCACCGATAAAGACACCACTCACATCCGTGACATGCGCAATTGCCCGAACTTGCTCAAGATTATCAGAAGTTAAGGTAAGTAGGCGAGAATTAGCAGGGGTGATGTCGACCGTATTAATTGACTCGTTGCCGATAATTTGGCTTTGGACCAATTGCTGTAATCCCAGACCAAATGAAACGAGCAAGAAGATTGAACCGATACCGATCGTAATACCAAGAATCGTAATGAAACTACGGAAGCGTTTAAATCGAAGGTTCAAAATAGCCATACGAATAATCATCGCGATCGCAATGTGTGATCGGGGAGTAGTTGCGCTCATCCTTTTGCCCATCCTTCAATGCGTTTTTTCATATCATTCAACATGTGCGTTGCAGTTGTACTAATATCTTTACCCTTCATTTCAGTCACACGGCCATCTTCAATAAGAAGTAGCTTGTCACCAATCGAAAGATATTCAAGGTTGTGCGTCACTAGTACAATCGTACGTTTTAATTCTTTATTCAAATAGCGAAGTAGGTTAATTAAATCATCACTATTCTTACTATCAAGGTTTCCGGTTGGCTCATCGGCCACAATGTAAGCTGGGTTGTTTACGAGTGCTCGCGCCATCGCAACACGCTGCTGCTCACCACCAGATAATACGCCTGGGTACTTACCGGCATAATTATCGAGTCCAATACGATGGAGCGAGTTCTTTGCTTCAATAAGTGCAGCGCTGCGGTTAATCCCCACGAAATGAAGCGGCAACGCGACGTTTTCTTGGACCGTTAAACTCTTTACCCAGTTGTTGGTTTGTTGCACCATTCCCATAGTAAACGCACGGAAGTAGGCACGTTCATTTGGATCCATTTCATATAGATCGCGACCTTCATAAGTAACGGTTCCGCTAGTCGGTTCATCTAGTCCCATAATCGCGTTAAGCAATGTCGACTTACCACTTCCTGATGGACCGTAAATGATCGTAAAACTACCATCTAAAATTTCGAAATCAACGTTATGTAATACTTCAATCGTTTCGCCGCCTAAAAGCTTAAAGCTTTTACTGACGTTATGTACTTGAATGAGTGGTTTACCGGAAGTCATATTACAGTCCAAAAATCTTATAAAGTGTGTTTAATATAATGTTCAAAACGCTATCGCTGGCTCGTCCAATAATCGCAGATTTGTCTTCGCCCTTAGCAGTGTTGAATGACTTATCGCGAGAGATCGGTTGAATGTGATACACCGATGAAACCGCAAGATCAGACACAATCACAACGTGCTCAGTTGAAAGGCGACTATCTTCAGCGGTTTGGCCGGTGTAAGTCGTGCCAGAACTTCCTTGTGCATAGGCAACCTGGCTGGTTGCAGGTTCGTCAGTCTTCCAAGACACCACAATCTGTCCGCGCGCTTCGCTGCCATTTCCCTTAACGAGCGATTCAATTTGAAGATCGCTAATTTTTGGTGGGCGAGTATCAAGTGCTGTTTGGAATGTCTGGCGGTCACTGGTTGCAAGGTTGCCAGAACCGTCACGGCTTTGGGCTTGCAAGAAGTATTCGCTGGCGTCTTCCAAAGACTTAATAGTCATTTCATGTTCAGTTGATAACTTAGTATCAAGCGAGTCTTTCGGAGCCGCGCCAATCTTACCATAACTAATGCCGGTGCTTGCAGGGACGTTTGTCTTCCAGGTTACTTTTTGAGTGCTAGTTGGTTCACCACTCACTGGTTGGAAACGGAGGTCAGAAATACGAGGACGCGGTGGGGTTACGAAGCTATCCGCCCGGCGGCTATCGTATTCATTATCATCGCTGTCGAAGGTAGCAAACTTATAGAAGTACGTCGAACCATCATCAAGGCCAGTTAATTCAACCGTGTAAGTCGATTCAGCCCGTGAAGTATTCACCGCTTTCATACCACCAAAGCCTTCAGTCTTACCGTAGTAAATATTCACCTTACTTGCGTCAACAGAAGTAAATTGAACGGTTGCGCTGGTAAGGGTCTGGTTGATGACTGAAACATTCTTAATTGAAGGGGCTGGCAAAGTAGTGAAGCTTAGTTCAGTGCTTGCACCGGTGTTGCCGTCTTCATCAGTCCACTTTGCTTTGTAGAAATAGGTTGTGCCGGCATCAAGGTTCAGTAGTTCAACCTTGTGATCAGTTGTCGAGTTGCTGACAGTAATTTCACCAGGGAAGTATTCGCCGCTCTTTGTGCCATATTGAATTCGGCTATCGCTGACGCGGTCGGTCGCCCAAGTGAATGAAGCTTTCTTAGTACTCACTTGCACTGATGGGCTTGTAATAAGTAGTGGAGGAGTCGTAAATCGGCCAGTTGGCGTCTTCGAGAATACCTCAGAGAATGCACCACAGTTATTAGCCGAGTCACAGGCCTTAATCTTGTAGTAGTACAATTGCTGACTCAAGTTACTGTCTACATAGCTAAGCCCACTGGTTGTGGCGACCTGTGTAAAGTTTGTGCCGTCAGTTGAACGATGGACCGAGTATTTCGATACACCAGCGCCAGCATCGGTTGGTGCGGCCCATGACAAAGCAAGTTTCCAGGTCTGGGTCGCCTTCGTTGAGATGTCGGCAATTTCAGTATTAAGTGGGATGCCCGGTGCTGGGGTATTTGCTTCAAACTCAACACTCGCATAAGTGTCGTAGTTAATATTGCCAGCTTCGTCCTTGGCAACAACATATAAAGTATTATCGCCAGGTTGCGTTGCATACGCATCAACCGGAAGCGTTAATTGACCTGGGTTCGTAAAGGTACAGGTATTTGCTGTTGGCAATGTATTAACGGTATAGCAGTAGGTCACACCGTTCGCGGGACCAACAAATGAACTTGGTGCTTGCCATGAGAATGCAAACGAGTTAGATGTGTTGGTACTTGGTGTAGCGGTTAAGTTCTGCGGCGGAGTAGGGGAAGTTGTATTAATCTTAATTGCCGCAGTATTGTTTGTTGTCGAAACATTGCCGGCGTTGTCGATTGTTCGGAAGTAAACAATGTTGTTACCTTCTTGAAGGAGTGGGTAATCATGCGTTTCATCGGTAGTATATGTACCATTATTTTCAAGTACGTCAGTAACGTCTTGCGCGCCGGAATGGTCGGCACCGTACCAGGTACCATTTACGCCGATCTTGTACTGCAAACCAGCAAGGCCACTATCGGCATCACCAGCTGCCTGCGCACCAGTTGTCGGCCACGTGATCGTCGCTTCTTTCGTTGAAATAAACTGTGACGGCGCAGACATAAAGGCTGGGTTAACCGGTGGGGTGTTATCGTATTTAAAACTAAAGCTTGCGGCGCTACCCGTAAATAAGTTTCCGGCTTTATCGAAAGCTTTAACCAGTAGGTGATATGGTTGAGATGAAGTCGCCAGTGGTGTCGCAAGGGCGTCAATTGCATCAAGGTTTAAGTTTGTACCCGAAACAGCATAAGGACAGGCACCATCAGTTTGAACTGGCGAAGCGCCCAAAATTCCCTTTGTTTGTTGTGCATTTGCGCTAGCATCTTGTCCAAGGTAGATGCAATACCCAGCAAGCCCCATACCACCAACATCATCAACTCCTGATGTCCACGAGAAGTAAGGTGACGCGTCATTCGTCCAGCTTTCTTCAATAATTTCCGAGCCGTTTGATGCGGTCTTAGCCTCAATTGCAGATGCATTTGTCACCGGAGCCGTACTGTCGTTAATGTAGGTTATAGAAAAATCATTCAATGTTGGCGTAGACCTTTGATCAGTTGACGTCAGTGTTGCCCGGAGTTCAATGAAACGTGTGATCGGACTGCCGCTAATTGAACCCGTTCCCGTAACCGAACCAACGTCTGACTGTAAGTGTTCGTTCGACCAAGCAGACCAAGTACTACCGTCGTTACTTGTACGCGATGCGAACGAAATACCGTTGTTAGTTAGGAGTTCATTTGAACTCCAGTTTATAGTATTCCATTGGTGTTTTTTTCCCACACCGGCATCAACTACATATCCAGCTATTGTTCCGTCAGTCGCATATCCGGCATTTTCACTAAACTCAGCGACCATCGAACGGGGCACGTTTGATGATGAGAGACCTCCGGTCTTGTCGTATCCCATACTTCCGTTATTATTCGTACCCCAGTTCAATACGTTGCCATCATTCGTAAGTGCTGTCACATGGTAGTAACCGATCGATACCTGACTAATTCCAGAAAGTAAGCCACTACCACCAAGGCCTACCGCTCGAACAGGCAATGCGCGCGTTGTTGCGGTGCCGTCTCCAATTTGAGAGTAGTAGTTATATCCCCAAGACCACACAGAACCACCAGCACCGATTCCAATGGTTATATTGTCGTTATTCGCAACGATTGAAGTAATCCCTGTAAGAAACCCTGTTCCTGCGGAGTCTTTCACTTGCACCGGTGTGTTGCGTTGAGTCAAAGTACCGTCTCCTAGTTGAGCGACATTGTTATATCCCCAAGACCATACGGTCCCGTCACTTTTTCGCGCTACAGAATAGAAAGTTCCTAACGCAACCTCTTCAATATCACTTAAAATTCCAGCACCGGCTTGTTTAGGTAAGAAGCTATTATCTGTCGTACCGTTTCCTAATTGACCGCGGTTATTATATCCCCAGGTCAGTACCGTTCCGTCATCTTTAACTGCGGCAGCCGTGTAATAGTTCATTGCAATTGAACTAATGTTGGTTAAATTAGCAGTACCCGCTTCATCTTTAACATGCACAGCAGCATAGAAGGAGTATCCTTCGCCCGTCCCTAATTGACCATATGGGTTGTATCCCCAAGACCATACATCGCCATCTTCATCAAGTGCAAGCATCGCATACAACCCAATGGCAACTTGCTTTACATTCGTTAACGGTGTTCCATCGGCATCTTTAATCACTCTTGTAGGAAGCGTGCGAGTACTCGCAGCACCATTACCAATGTGGCCAAATGATCCATATCCCCATGTCCAAAGAGAGCCATCGCTTTTAATAACAGCTGTATTATGATCATTCGCTACAATTGAAACAACATCAGTCAGAAAGGCCGTGCCATCTTCATTTTTCACTTGTACCGGTACAGAGCTGTTGTCGTAGTTATTCTGTCCTAGTTGTCCAAAAGCGTTATTGCCCCAAGACCACACAGTCCCGTCCGGCTTTAGTCCTACGGTATGCTGTTGTCCTGAAGCCACAGCCGAAAACCCTGTTAAAACAGGTGAGTACAGTTCAGCAATAATATATTGTGGCACCCCGCTCGACGCACCATTCATATGTATGCCTACTTGACCGTAATTATTATTACCCCAACCGTAGATGCTACTGCTCGTGTTTACTGCAAAAACCGAGTACACGCCAGCGTATACCTTATCAATTCCGGTGAGTACACCCGTACCGTTACTTGATTTTACTTGCGTCAACGAACTTGCACTTGTATATTGATCATTCCCAAGCTGACCATACGAATTATACCCAGCCGTCCAAACAGTCCCGTTACCTCGAGCAATGACCGTATAAAACTGTCCCGCACCAATAGAAATAACGTCTGTGACATTCTGGCCATCAGGATGCTTCATTTGAACAGGAGTAGGCGAAGCAGTGGTAGAGTTATTACCAAACTGTCCGAATCCGTTCGCACCCCAAGCATACGCAGTACCGTCCGTTTTTCGTGCAAGCGTGTGGTTTTCACCGCTGCTTAGTTCTTCTACACCAGTCAAGAAGCCTTCGTTACCGACCCCGCGAACTTGCGTCGCATAATATCTATTGTTATATCCGTTATCACCGATCTCACCGTTTCCGTTGTAACCCCAGCCCCAGGCGGTTCCATCAGCCCTTACGGCAAATGAGCTATTGCGCCCTGCACTGACCGATTCAACTGCAGTCAGCGGCACGCCAGCACCGGCGTAAACCTGAATAGGACTGTACCTGTTACTTGCGGTACCGTCAGCAAGGGCCCCGTTATTACCATACCCCCATGCCCATACCGTTCCGTCGTTCTTTAAGGCAAGAACGTGACCGCTCCCTGCGCTAATCTGCTTTACATTAGTAAGAAAGCCTACTTCGTTATAGCCTTTGACTTGTCCTGGATAAGGGCGAGTCGACGACGAAAGACCATCACCAAGTTGACCGTTTTGACCATACCCCCATGCCCATACTGTTCCGTCGTTCTTTAAGGCAAGAACCGCATTATCAGATACAGCTACTTCTTTGACATCCGTCAAAAAACCGACACCGGCTGGGCCTTTGATTTGGACTGGAGCTTGTTGTGAGTTGGCCGTTCCACCGTCGCCTAATTGTCCGTAGCCGTTATAACCCCAACCCCACACTGTGCCATCTTTTTTAGAAACAACGGTGTAGTTCGTCGAAGGAGCAACCGATTGAATGTCTTTCATGCGTACTTTATCACGCGCCAATGTAAGGTTCGAGTCAGCACCACTAGCTGCACAAGTTGCATCGGTATACGCATTTCCTGAAACGACTACCTGAGAAGATTGCGTCGCCTGACATTGCGATGTTTTATTAAAGCTAAAATCGCCATTTGTTGTCCAGTTAAGTGTTTCAGCAGCGCTTACATTAATAGCAGGCAAGAAGAGGCTCACAACCAAACCAATAATGACCATAGAGATAACACCGAAGTTCAACACCTTTCGATGACGGTGTTGTTTTAATTGGATCGTAGGGAATGAAGGGTGGGCTATAGAAAAACGACGCCTTTTTACAGGCGCTTTTACGGCCGATAGACTAAGTCGTCGTGGCGTAAACTCCGTATCAACTGAAGATTTTTTGTGCATTAAATTGTACTAAACCCTATACCCTCAGACGCTTATTTAAAAGTTAGCGTAAGTTAAATAAAGTATAGCATAAGCAAGCAGTAAATCGGCAGATACTATACCTATATATGTATGCGGATATTCTCTTGCCTTAACCCTCCCTATAAGTCATACTAACCACAAGTACTTTGACCAAAAAGGGTAGGGGGCAACCATAACACCGTTAAAGCTAACACGCTTCTGGCACCGCCGTATTTATGAGGTGGTTTTTTTGCTATGTTTAGCAATTATCACCTTGTACGTACTGCCATTATTCACGTCCATCCAAGCAATTGGACTATTTAGCGTTAGCCTCTACGTTGCAATTGCCGCCGGGCTTTCAGCCGTTGCAAGCCTTGTCTTATATATAGTGGCGCCAAAAAATCAAAGCTATGTACCTAATTTAGTAGTTTTCTTATTATTTGCTGCCACAACAAGCCTACTAGTAGTCGAGACGGGTGGGACCGCTTCACCGTACATTGCTTTATGGATGCTCGTATCCTTCTTCGCTGGCATCTTTGCGTTCTGGGGGTTCATTCCAGTGTTAGTTGCTTGTGCGATCTTTGTCGCGATTGAATACCTCGGCAGCCGATTCTCTGCCAGCCTGATTGGAACTACCTTGTTCAGTTCAATTATCCCACTGATTATCGGTATGTTTATCTGGCGAGATCACGGCGAAAACGACCAAGAAACAAAAGACGTCAAAACACTTACCAGCCAGTTATCTGAAGTAGCAAATAAATCCGAAATTGTCATTAACGCTATCGGTGATGGTGTAATCGCAGTTGATAGCCAGGGAGTTATTCAACTTATTAATCCCGCAGGACAAGAGATTTTAGGATGGGGTAAACAAGACGCTTTGATGCTGAACTATAAATCAGTGCTTCAGATGACCGACCTTAACGGGCATGAATTGCAACCAACCCAAGACCCAATCCAGCAAGTCTTAAATACGAATCAACAATTCCGTTCAGCCAACCTCACAATCATCACAAAGTCTGGCAAGAAGATTACTGGTTCGCTCGTAGTATCGCCAGTTGGTGAATCAGGTAACGGAGTGATTGCTGTTTTCCGCGACGTCACCAAAGAAACCGCCGAAGAGCGCGAACAAGCTGAATTTATTAGCACCGCCAGCCACGAAATGCGTACACCGGTTGCCTCGATTGAAGGCTACTTAGGTCTAGCGCTCAACCCTAATACCGCCGTCATCGACGAGAAAGCTCGTGACTTCATCATGAAAGCCCACGAAGCAGCCCAACACCTTGGGCGATTATTCCAGGACCTGTTGGATGTTTCAAAATCAGAAGATGGCCGTATGACAAATGTCGCGAAAGTTGTCGATATGTCTGTCTTTACGCAAACCATCACCCAAGGATTGACTCAAAAAGCTCAAGAAAAAGGGCTACGCCTTACCTATAAACCTGATGCCGATAGTGGTGTAAAGCGAATCGCACCAGTTTATTTTGTTAACCTTGATAACGATCATGTTCGTGAAGTCCTTGATAACTTAATCGAGAACGCTATTAAATACACCCCTCAGGGTGATGTTGAAGTTGATATCAATGGCAGTGACGATAAAGTTATTATTAGCGTCAAAGATAGTGGACTTGGTATTCCAGCCGAAGATATTCCACACCTCTTCCAGAAGTTTTATCGTGTTGATAACGTTGACCGTCAACAAATTGGTGGAACTGGGCTTGGACTGTATTTGTCGCGTCGTCTTGCTGAAGCGATGGGCGGACGATTATGGGTTGAAAGTATCTACACCAAGGGAAGTACGTTCTTCTTAGAACTTCCTCGCATTTCAAGCCAAGAAGCACAACAATTGCAACAGCAACAAGCTTTACAGGCACAACAAGCTGCTGCAGCTCCAGTCGCACCAACTACACCGTCAATGCCGCCCGTTATGGGACCGCTACCGCCAGCAGCTGCAGTTACTCAAATTCCTGTACAAGATGCGCCTAAGGCAGCCACAACCGTCCCTAGAGGTGAAAGCTTAAGTCGTGAACAGATCGCTGAACATGTAAAGCAGCTCCAAGCGATGGCTAGAGCCCAGCAACCGCCTGCCGCCCGACCAGTTGAACCTGCGGCGCCACAACCACCGGCAGCGCCGTCTGTACAAGGATAAGCATAAGAACTATGGTAATTTTAAGAAGCATTAGATAGAATAAGGATAAATATGGCAAAAATTTTATTAGTTGAGGATGACAAAAGCCTCCGAGAAATCTACAGCGTTCGTCTTCAGGCCGAAAATTATACTATCGTTTCTGCTGGTGACGGTGAAGAAGCCCTTGCGGTTGCAATCAAAGAACGTCCTGACCTTATCGTTAGTGACGTCATGATGCCGAAGATCAGTGGCTTTGATATGCTTGATATCCTTCGAAGCACCACCGAAACAAAAGACATTAAGGTTATTATGATGACCGCGCTTTCAAGTGAAGATCAACGCGCTCGCGGTGAAGCACTTGGTGCCGACCGTTACCTTGTTAAATCTCAAGTGGGAATTGAAGACGTTGTTCGAACCGTTCACGATGTTCTTGGTGATGGTATTCCAGGCGCCGCAGCACCAGCTCCGGTATTCCCAGTTACTCCGCCAGCACCAGCTCCTGTAGAGGCACCTGCCTTTGCTCCCGCACCTGCGCCTGTCGCAGCCGAGCCAATCGCACCAACACCTGCACCCGTCACTGAGCCTGCGTTCACACAACCCGTCGCTGCACCTGTTGCACCACCAGTTATTAATCTTCCGCCATCACCAGCGCCTTTGACAGCTGCGCCAATCGCTCCAGCCCCAGCACCCGCTCCGGCTCCTGAAGCAGCTCCGGTTGAACCAGCACCAGCTATTACCGTTGCACCGCAACCGACTGCTTACGCTGGACCAGCGCCATTAACACCGGCACCAACTGTTGAAGAACTTTCTCCTCAACCCATGCAAGCTGCGCCCGTTGCACCGCAACCCGTTGCTGCACCGGCAATCCTTCCTGAACCAACTGCACCATTTTCGACCCAACGTCCTGCTAATTTAGGTGATCGCGTCATTAATCCATTGCCATCAACTGATGTATTAAGCGCACAACCACTTGATATCGCAGCGCAAATGAACCAAGAGCTAAATACACAGCCATTACCGCCACAACCAGCGGCACCAGAACTTCCTCCGCTTCCTCCACAACCACCATCTCCAGGTCAAACAGTCTAACAGCCTGTTATACTAGTGTTGTGAGCGAACGTCTTAATAAATATCTTGCATTCCAACTTGGCATCTCTCGTCGCGAAGCTGACGAGTTTATTCAGCATGGTCATGTAAAAATTAACGACAGTAAAGCAATATTAGGTGCCCGTTTTGAAGAAGGGGACACCATTACCGTGAAAGGTAAGCCGCTTGATAATAAAACAGTCTATCAATACCTGGCACTTCATAAGCCAATTGGCTACGTTTCATCGCGCAAATCTCAAGATGAAAACCCGACCATTTACACATTATTACCCGAAGAATATCACGCACTGAAGCCCGTTGGCCGACTCGATAAAGATAGTAGCGGTATTATTCTACTGACCAACGACGGTGACTTTGCCTATCAAATGACACATCCAAAATTTTATAAAGTCAAAGTGTATCGCATCTCACTTGAACGAGCACTCGAGCCATTACATCAACAAATGATCAATGATTACGGTGTACAGCTTGAAGACGGTCCAAGTAAATTAACCCTTGAGAAACAAGATGATTCCGCCAAAGAGTGGGTGGTCACAATGCACGAAGGTCGTAATCGACAGATTCGTCGCACCTTTGGCGCACTCGGATATACCGTGACACACTTGCACCGAACGAACTTTGGAAACTATGCACTCGGTGATCTTAAAGCCGGATCATTCGAACCAATAAAAGTTACATAGCGCTTATGCTCGCTAAATCGAGCGACCTCTGTTATAATTACCTCTGATTTATGGCTTCAAAACTTCCAACAGTAGCAATCATCGGTCAAGCGAACGTCGGCAAAAGTTCGCTTTTTAACCGTTTCGTTCGATCACGACAAGCGATCGTCGCAAAAGAGGCCGGTACTACTCGTGATAACGTTTTAGGCCGTGTTCTTTATAACGATCACATGTTCTGGATGGTTGACACCGCCGGACTCAAAGATCCTAACGACGAATTCGAAGCATCGATTCAAGAACAAATCGTTGAAGCAACCGAAGCGGCTGACGTTATTCTTGTAGTTGTCGACAGCACTCAATACGTTAGCGATCAAGACCGCTACGTAGCGAAGAAAGCACTTCGTAGCAAGAAACCAGTCCTTCTTCTTGTAAACAAGTCTGACCTTTCAGGCAGCGTTGAAGCAAACGAATTTAGGCGCCTTGGTATTAAAGATATTATCCGCACAAGTGCTGAACACAATATTGGTATCGAAGAAGCGCTTCTAAAAGTCACTGAACTTATTCCTGCTCAAAGCGAATACGTTCCAACTGATGTCCTGCGTGTCTCACTTATCGGTCGTCCAAACGTTGGAAAAAGCCACCTCTTTAACACCCTTGCAGGTAAGCAACAGGCATTAGTTGCTAATATCGCAGGTACAACCCGCGACGTTAACCGTGTTGCCGTAAAGTTCAAGGGTCAATCAATTGAAATCCTCGACACCGCTGGTATGCGTAAACCAGGTAAGCAAGAAGTGGGAATTGAAAAGTTCAGTGTACTTCGTACCTTGAATGCCATCGAAGAGAGTGACATCTGTCTACTTCTTATGGACGTTAATGAAATGAATACTCAACTTGACCAACGCCTTGCCGGTATTATCGAAGAAGCAGGTAAGGGTCTTGTGATTGTCGTCAGTAAATGGGATATCGTCCAGGATAAAGACGAATTTACCCGTGACGCATTAGCGCCTCGTATTACTCGTACATTTGACTTCGTGCCATGGGCACCGCTTATCTTCACGAGTAGTGTAACCGGTCAAAACGTTTCGAAACTATTCGATCTTGTGACTGAAATTCACGATCGTCGTCAGCAAGAACTAAAGACTCGTAAACTAAACGACCTTCTTCAGACATTAGTTCAACGCCACCCGCCTGCAGGACTAAAGAACACTCACCCTAAACTTCGTTACATCGTTCAAACTGATATGTCACCACCTTGGTTTGTGATTCACGGAAGCAACTTGAAGTTTATTCACTGGAGCTACAAGCGATACCTCGAACGTGGTATTCGCGAAGCGTTTGATCTTGTCGGAACACCGATCAAGTTTAGTTTCCACGACGAGAAACAAATTAAAGCCAATAAAGCTCGTATTGCTGAAGGTAAAGAACCTATCAACAAGGCTAAAGCTAAAAACGAAGAAGCTGCTCGCTCAATTGTTGAAGCTAAAGAAGCTAAAATTGCAAAACAAAAACTCGTAGCAACAAAGCGCGACGAGCAAGAAAAAGCTAAAAAATAGTTGATCCAGGCCGAGGCCCGGAGAGGCGCTAATGCGCCTCATCCGGATCTCGGACCTGTGAATGGAACGTGGCTTGCCGCATGCCTGAGCTTGCGGCGTTTTGCAGGAAGATGCTCGCTGAACAGCCAGTAGATGAAGAAAATCCCCACCACCAGCGCCATGCCAAGCACCGTCAGCGCATAGGGCATGTCGTCCATCTGCAGGTGTATATGCATAAACCCGAGCAGACTCACACCAAGCCCAAACACCATGTTTGCGATGCCGAACCGTGACGCCAACGAACCAACACTGTAGTAACGGAACTGCAGGCCTTCACAGTACAGCACGATCGTTGCGACCATGACCGTCAGCGCGATAATCCCTGAAACCAATCCAATGATCCACATCTCGTTTCCTCCTATCGATGATACAGCGAGGTGAATGGACATATTATATAATTATTTTAGTATTTTCTCAATACGCTACAATAGGAACACAATGAAAGTTATCTTTGCCCAAGGCAATCCCGACCAAAAATACGCCGCAACCCGCCACAATACGGGCTTTATGGCAGTGGACGCGATTGCAAACGCTCGAGAACTAAGCTGGAAAGATATCGATAAGTTCAACTCTCGTGTTGCCGAGTTTTCTATTAACGGCGAAAAGCTATTACTTGTAAAACCACTCTCGTACTACAACGACACTGGCCTGGTTGCCCGCAAAATCATCGACTTCTATAAATTAACACCCAGCGAAGACTTCGTTGTTATTCACGATGACCTGTCTCTACCGCTTGGTAGGCTCCGTATTCGAGAGAAGGGGAGCGACGCCGGCAATAATGGCATTAAAAGCCTCAACGCCCACCTGGGCGAGCTCTACAGCCGCATCCGCGTCGGCATCTGGACCGAGAAACGCGATCTTATGAACGATATCAACTTTGTCCTTGGAACCTTCACAAAAGAAGAAACTGAAACACTTGAAAAAATCTTTCCAGAAATCGACACCCTTATCACCAGCTTTGCTGCTGGAAATCTAGTGGGCCACTCGTTCGACGTTTAGCTTGCATTTGTCTGTTAAAAGGAATATAACAAGCAAGACCGTTTCAACCGATACGTTAGGAAGTGGGCATGCCTACTGCAACAAAAGAACAGCCACGGCTCGAACTCGGGCACGAACTGTTTAAGCTGATCCAAGCGATCAGGCCTCGCATTTCACACATCAGCAACTCGCCTCGGCGGTTGCTGCGTGTCGAAGATCCGAAGGGGAAGACACAAAGTGTCATCTACGAGGAACTTCCCGTCAAGTCGTACGTCATCACCTGCTTCGGGCTTGCCCAAAAGCGACCGTGGTACAACTTCGGCCCCGCCATCGTCGTACCACGCAGTCTTGTACTGCAGATGGATCCGGATGACCAGCGTCGTATCTTCGATCAGCTCAGTGAGCTGGACAGGATCGATCGCCGGACGTTCGCGCACTGACTCGGTCAGGTGGCGCACTTGAAGCAACGAAGCTTCGAGTGCGCCACCAAACGATACCCTCGCGAAATATTAAAAACCTCGATACTAAATCGAGGTTCTTTTATTTTTTTCAACTAAAAAGGCGCCAGGCAAGGGTGGGCATCGCCTGACGCCATTTTACCCTTTAACCCACCCGGATATTCTCAGTGAAGCGTCGCGATCGATAAACAATTATGATGCGCGCCTGGCTCTCCAAAGGAGGGCCAATACTGAATATTCACTATACGTGAGATTACCGTAAAAGTCGGGTTCCTCTCCCGAGGGAGAGGCGTTAAAGGGATTAGTATACATGCAAAGCTGTTATCTGAAAGATAGCTTACAAAGTGGAGGGTAGTTACTTTGGAAACACCTTGCATGTAACCTAACATAAGTTAGAATAGGGGGTATAAGGTACTTGGTTGTCCTCGCAGGAGCAACCAATCATCATGCATTCTAGCACTTCTTTGACATTATGTCAATACATACATTGAGGATAGACACATATTTTTATGAAAAGCAACAAAGTGGCGTTGTCAGCAAATTCATACATCCAAGTATTGGATACTCTTTCGCATCCTCCAAAACAGTTGTTTTACCTAGGTACCCTACCAAGTGTTCGCATGCCCTCAGTCGCCATAGTCGGAACGCGCAAGCCTACCACTTATGGTAGGGAAGTAACCTTTAATTTAGCTTATAATTTAGCGAAGAAAGGGGTAGTGATTGTCAGCGGCCTGGCGTATGGAGTGGATGCGATCGCCCATCAAGCAGCACTTGAGGCCGGCGGAACAACCATTGCCGTCTTAGCTAATGGCTTGGACGATATCTATCCAAAATCACATAAAGCACTTGCCGAGAAAATTATAGCGGCCGGCGGCGCCATTATCAGCGAGTATCCCGAAGGCACAGGTGCCCACAAACACCATTTCCTGGCGCGCAATCGTATCGTGAGTGGATTATCCGATGCTGTAGTCGTCACCGAAGCTGCAGCGCGTAGCGGGACGCTCTCAACGGTTAATCATGCCTTGGACCAAAATAAAGAAGTCTTTGCCGTTCCTGGAAACATTACCAGCCTCGTTTCAATTGGTCCAAATAGTTTGATCGAGCAAGGCGCGCACCCGGTGCTGTCGGTTGATTCAATTCTAACTGTCATTAAGCCAGAGCTTATCGCTACGCAAATGTCGCTATTACTCCCTGAAGATCCGTTGCAAGCAACAATCGTTTCGTCAATAGATAAGGGGATTCGAAACGGAGCACAGCTATTAATCGAATCGAAAGCAACGACAAGTGATTATCTTATTGCAATGACTTCATTAGAATTGAGTGGAGTCATTCAATCACTTGGTGCCGACCAGTGGTCACGATGCTAATATACATTGACTATTTAAGACATAAGTGCTATAATATATTTAGCGTAGAACTTCTTAGAATCATTCATTTACTCTGAAGTTCCGCGAGAACTTTGGACACAACACTAGAGAGGCAACCGACATGTCGGATGACCCTACACAGCAAGACGTCAAAGCAATACTGGCACGTAATCTTCAGAGCTACCACGATTACCTTGCGCAGAAGCTCGTCGAGATCAAGGAGAAGTCCATTCCGCTCACTCAGCGGCGTGGCGTCTTCCTGGTTCCGCACGACGGCAATCGCGATCCACTGCTTCACAGCAGAGAACAGATCATCGAAACGGCCATCGGGCTTACCCCAACCGGCGTCACGATGATCGACTTCGAACCGATCATCGAACCCGAGTTCGGCTTCCTGTTCATCGTCTACCGCATCACCGAGACCGATGAAGTCGGGTACGCTATGTACTACGACGACGGTGCCACGGCGACTGGCGAGACGATGGACGCAGATCGGTTCATCAAGGTACTTGTACCCGACGACACGCCGTTCGAAAGCCTCGCCAGTGCAGTCAGCTGGATCGGACCGATCGCCTCACGCCTGATGGCGATCACTGATTAGTCTGTCCGAAGTACGCCGGTCTTCCCTTATGGGATGGCCGGCGCTTCAATTTCTCACCCTTCTAACATATATTGACTATTTATATTTAAAATGCCATAATATACATAACGTTGAGTTCCCATCTTATTCATGTAGGTCGCGGAACTCCGTAGACCTTGAACAATCCGAAAGGATACACAGTGAACACTAGCACCGAAGCGGCGGCGGAAGCCGACGCTGAACGCATTGCAATCGAAGCCACGCTTCAGCAGTTCCTCGAAAAGATCCAAACCGACGCACTGCGATTCCATCGCACCGAGTTCGTCGGCTGGTTCAGACACAATGGCGATGGACCAATCGAGTTTCAGCGCAAGCTCGTCGATCCACTGCCGAAGATCATCGAGAACACCTCGATCTTCAGTGAACATGGCATCCACGTCTTGGTCTTCCGAGACGCCGTTCCCGAGGAAGCACCCGCCGCACTCCGCGGAGCCAAGGAAGTCTGCTTCGGCGTCTACTCTCGACATCGCGATGTCTGCGTTGAGGTCACCGTTTCCGAGCTTATCGACTGGTTTATTCCAGCCGATGCACAGAAGAAGGCGATTCGACACGGACGCGAGAACATCGAGAAGATGATCAAGCGCCTCGAAGTACTGACTCACTAACAAGTTCAAGGTCACCAGGCCGTCCCCATAGCGGGGGCGGCCTTTGACTTTCCCTTTGCAATTGTGTAAAGTCAGCCACTGTGTTTAGCTGGATAAGCAAACATAGGCAATATATATGGCAAAAAATTTAGTAATCGTCGAGTCCCCAGCAAAAGCTAAAACCATCGAGAAATACCTCGGTAGCGACTTTCACGTACTCTCTAGTGTCGGCCATATTCGCTCTATCGCTAAGAAGACAAAAACCGGAACACCACCGATTGACGTCGCTAACAACTTCGAAACTACGTACGAAGTTGATCCAGACAAGAAAAAAACAATTACTGAACTAAAAAAAGCCGTTAAAGTTGCTGAACAAGTCTGGCTTGCAACCGATGAAGACCGCGAAGGGGAGGCGATTGCCTGGCATCTTTGTGAGGTCCTTGGCCTAGATCCAAAAACAACTAAACGTATCGTATTCCACGAAATTACGAAGACAGCCATTGAAGCTGCCGTTAAAGAACCACGGACCGTAGATATGCAACTCGTCCAAGCCCAACAAGCTCGTCAAATCCTTGACCGTCTTGTTGGTTTTGAACTTTCTCCTGTGGTCTGGCAAAAAGTCCCTGGCGGAAAATCTGCTGGTCGCGTCCAGTCACCAGCTGTGCGCTTACTGGTTGAACGTGAACGCGAAATTGATGCCTTCGAAGGCTCATTCCAATTCAAGGTAACTGCCGAATTCACTGAAGACGGCGTGACTGTGAAAGCTGAACTTCCTCAAAAGTTTGGTTCTGAAGAAGAAGCCCAAGCATTCCTCGCTAGCCTTAGCGGTGCTGATTTTACTATCTCTGACGTCACTACCAGCCCAGCTACTCGTAACCCTGGTGCGCCGTTCACTACCAGTACATTGCAACAAGAAGCTAACTCAAAGCTTGGTTTTGGTGCCCGTGCGACTATGTCGAGTGCCCAAAAGCTTTACCAAGAAGGTAAAATCACGTACATGCGTACTGACTCGGTTAACCTTAGCGGACAAGCCATTAACGACGCCAAGAACTATATCACCAGTGCTTTCGGTGAAGAATACTCAACCGTTCGAACCTTTAAGACAAAGAATGCCAGTGCCCAAGAGGCCCACGAAGCAATTCGCCCAACTGATATGTCTCTCGAAAACGGAAGTAGCAACGAATACGACCAAAAACTCTATAACCTTATTCGCACCCGTGCTTTAGCGAGCCAAATGTCACCAGCTAAGCTAGAACGAACGACTGTTACGATCGCAATTAGCACCTCTAAACTAGCATTCGAAGCCAAGGGTGAAGTAATCGTCTTCCCAGGTTTCTTGAAAGTATACGGTGGTGGGAAGAAAGATCCAGACATTCTTCCTCCAATGACCGCAGGTCAAACCCTCGCGCTTGAAACAGCGACCGCAAAACAAACCTTTGCGCGTCCACCAGCACGCTTCACTGAAGGTAGCTTGGTTAAAAAACTCGAAGAACTTGGCATCGGCCGTCCTTCAACATACGCCACTATCATTAACACCATCCAAGTTCGCGACTACGCCGTTAAGGGTGAAGAAGAAGGAAAAGAACGTGACGTTATTGTCTTAAGCGTCCAACCATCAACCGAAGTAAATAGGGAAGTGGTCCAAGAAAAGACCGGTTCAGACCGCGGCAAGCTCGTACCAACTCCTATTGGTCACCTTATTAGCGATTTCTTAAATGATCACTTCGAACAAGTGGTTGACTACGGCTTTACTGCATCAGTAGAAGAAGACTTCGACAAAATCGCTGCCGGCGCACTTGCGCGCAACGTCATGCTCGAAAAATTCTACACACCATTCCATAAACTGATTGAAAATTCTGGTGGCATTGATCGCTCGAAAGTTGCTCAAGCAACAGAAGTTGGTGTTGATCCTAAAACGGGAAAAACTATCTACGCTCGTTTCGGACGATTTGGTCCTATGCTACAACTTGGTGATACTGAAGATAAAGAGAATAAGCCACAGTTTGCTCCAATGCCAGCTGGCGCACGTATTGAAACCGTCACCCTCGAACAGGCACTGGTTGCATTCCAACTACCACGTCTCGTCGGAACAACTGAAGACGGGAAAGATATCAAAGCTAACATCGGACGATTTGGTCCTTACATTCAAGTCGACAAGCTCTTCGTTAGCATTAAACCACTTGATCCACACGAGATTACTCTCGACGAAGCGCTTGAACTCTACGCCGCTAAGCTAAAGTCTGAAGCCGAAAAGAACATCGCCGACTTCGGTGATGGCATTAAGGTATTGAACGGTCGCTATGGTCCATACATTACCGATGGTAAGAAAAACGCCAAGATCCCTAAAGACGATGATCCTAAAAAGATCACCCACGAACAAGCAAAAGCCCTCCTTAAAGCTGCACCTGCAGCCGGTAAAAAACGCTTCACCAAGCGTGCGACAAAGAAGTAATCAATAAACCGCGAGTGTAAAACTCGCGGTTTTCTTTTATAATATAGAAATCTCATCTGACAATCGAAAGGGAGGTGATGAGATGGAGCTAAGCATTGACGCTGCGTCTGTGTCTGTAGCAGGAGCGTTTGGGACATCGCTGTATGTTCTTGTGATCGCGGTTATAGCCTTCGGCGTAGCATCGATCATGAGCATCACAAGCAACACCATGAAAATACCGGTGTTGATCGGCGGAATAATCATGACGGTTGGATGTGCGCTTTTAGTCACCTTGGCACTGCTCGATACGACACTTTCGTCAACAGAGCTAAGCCAACGGATCCTTCTGCCTCTTATGGCCGGTGGATTAAGTCTTTTTGCGACAATCCTGTGGTTCGGCATGATCGTTCGACCGTGGCGCCCTAAGCGCACCTAACTTCCTCCCTCGAAGTAAAAGAGGGCGCCATCTAATCCGGAGAATATGGCGAGAGTGTACAGTTTGGCTACGACCGAACCATGGCACAGCTCCGATCGGACCGGCTCGAGCATCCCTATGCTCGCCGGTCTTTTTTCATTTCTTCACCTCTGTTCATAAATTGACATTTTATCTATAAAATGATATAGTTCGCAAGATCTCAACCGAGGTCAACACCGAGCACATTGGAGAACATCTACATGATTACCGAATTGGAAGCCGGCGCCATCAGCGTCGACGCAGCGGAAGTATTCGACCACCTTCGCAGCGTCATGCGTAAGCGCATGCTCGAAGTGGAGTACCCCGGAAAACTTCTGGATCCCTTCTGGGAGATGAACGGCGTCAAGTTCTGTTTTGAACTGACGCACGAAGGAGTAAGCTACCAGAACGCGCACATCGCATTCCTCACCACCGGCAGCACTATCGGTGAAGGGTTTACGAATGAGTTCATGCTCATTCTGGGCTTCGGGGAATGGGATATCAATATTGGTATCCCGAACCACGTCATGGCAACGATCATCATCAACGGCAGCACGCCGGTGATCGAAATCGGGAAGAAGGTGTACCACGGCTCGATCAAAGGATTCGATCTTTTCGAACTGATCGACCTGCTGGGCTAGCCTTCAAAGGAGCGGGGATGAAGCAGGTAGTTACTTGCTTCATCCCGCCCATGTGCTCGTATTCGTCAATAACTGTATTGTTATTCTGATGAGTCCAAAAGGACGAAACGAATACACCACCCCTGATGTAGACAGGGCTAACATTGACATTATTATATATAAGTAGTATAATATAAGTCAGTTCACCCCCGAACACCCTGCGCTTTGCGCACGTTCCCGTCCGACAATTAGGAGTACTTATGACAAACGTTACCCTGCTGGTTCGACACGATCTCGCGATCCCGCTCGATTCAGCCCACCTGACCGTCTTCGCACAGCAAGTAGTCGCCGCCGGCCTCTACACCACCAGTGGAGGAGGCCCGGTAGAAGTAACCGTCAGTGTTCTTCGGGCAAATCCCGGCGACCTGGCGGTGACCGACCTGCTCGTGGTCGTCAACACCCGCGAGGACCTGCTCCCCGAAGAGCTGCGCATCGAGCGTCAGGCAATGATCCAGCAAGGACTGTTCATCTTGGTGAACAAGCTTGCTATCCGGATCAGTGTCCACATCGCTCAGAACATCAACCCGCTGCTGGATGAGCCGTTTCACTACGACCAGCCAGCGATGGGGCTCAACGATGCGATCCTGCGAGCCCTGAGTGTAACGGGCGCGCGCGTCTAAGTACTGCTGCTACGGGAACAACCCGCGCACCAACGGCTATGTCGAAGGTGCGCGGGTTTTCGCTTTTTAGCCTATCAGGGGTGGCATACCACATCTTGTGGATAACTAAAGTCCCATGACACTATTTACAGCGTATGTCTATTTCATGCTATAATGAATTAAATCGACTAAATGTTTGACATTAATTCAATAATCTTGTATAATGATAAGCATTGAATAATTAGTTTAAACTCCTGAGGTGTGGCGGGAAGAAAGACCCAGATTGAATGAGCGACGCGACTGAATCTAAACAGCCAATCGACCTAAAAGCAGGTGTCACCGACATCCTTGCACTGATCGAACAAGAACGTGAACGAGAAATTATTACCCGTCGTTTTGGGCTTTATGACCGTCGTGAAACACTTGAACAAATTGGTGAACTACTCGGTATTACCCGCGAACGTGTTCGTCAACTTGAGAAAGCAATTCTTATCCGTCTTAAAATTGCAGCCGAAGAAGGTAAAACTGAAGTTGTTGCAAACCTCGAAAAAACTTTTGTCCGCACATTGAGCGAAATGGGCCGCGTTGCACGCACACAAGACTTAGCTGACAAAATCTACGGTCGTAGCACAAACCAACAAGAACGAGCACACGTTGCCTTCATCGCAACCCTCGCACCTGGCCTTACTGTTATCGACGAAAACGACAACTACTGGGGTGGCGTTGGGATTGCCGAATATGGCGACGAGAAGAAGGTCAAAAGCCGTATCGACGAAATCGTCAGTATCATCAAAGCCAGTGGTGAACCAATGAGTATCGACCAACTTCACGATGCACTTAACTACGAACACCCATCACACGTTAGCGCACTCGCAAGCGTCAGCAAGCTTCTTGCACACCTTAAAGACAGTTGGGGACTTACAAAATGGCCAACGGTTAACCCTAAGAATATTCGTGACAAGATTTACGTTATCTTAGCTGAAAACAAGAAGCCATTGCACTTCTCAGACATCGCTAAAGCGATTAAAGACAGTAGCTTCAAGCGAAAAGACGTAACTACTCAAGCGATCCACAACGAACTTATCAAAGACAAGCGTTTCGTACTCATTGGCCGCGGCATCTACGCGCTCGATAACTGGGGTTACAGCAAGGGAACCGTTTCTGACATCATTTCACAAGTGTTACTTGACTCAAAAGAGCCACTTCACCGCGATGAAATCGTTAAGCGTGTCCTTAAAAGCCGCCAAGTAAAAGAGACAACTATTTTACTTAACCTTCAAAGCAAGCCACAGTTCAAGCGCGTTGCAAAAGCAACCTACACAATCGAACAGGCCTAAAGCGTTGCCAACTCGCCCCAGAGGTGAGAGAATAAACCATAGACACTATGACTATTATCGGCGAGATCATTACTTTCTTATTACAATGGTACGTTTGGCTTCCACTCGTACTTCTTTTGGGATACCTCACATGGCGCAATTACCGCAAGGTTGAAGCCATCACAGAAACCGAAAGTGATCTGTTAATTCTTGAAATTCCAAAGACAAACGACAAGCAAGAACTTGCTGCCGAACAATTGTTCGCCAGCCTTCACGGAATCCTGCGCGATAAAAGCGAATTGAAATTGAATGCCGGCGTTCAAGAACACCTTAGTTTCGAGATTGCGTCTGTCAACGGACAAATCCGTTTTTATGCTTGGGTACCAAAACCGCTTCGAAGCTTCGTTGAAAGCCAAATCTATTCTCAGTACCCAACTGTGCAAATCCGCGACGCGGAAGAAGATTACGTGGCGCACGAACGCGTTCACAGTGTTATTCACACCGCTGAGATTACACTCACCGATAACGAAGTACTGCCAATTAAGACATTCCAAAACTTTGAAGTTGACCCGTTAGCCGGTATCACCGGAACACTTGCCAAACTAGAAACCAGTGGTGAAGAAATCTGGATTCAAATCTTAGCGCGTCCTATTGCTGATGATTGGCATAAATCAAGCGAAAGTTGGATCAAAAAACTGCGCAGCGGCCAAAAAGATATCTTTAAAGGTGGGGGAATGGCCTGGCTTGGAAGTGTCCTTGAAGCGCTATGGAAACCACCCGAAGAGGGGAAAGCCGGCACTGCTGCACCAAAAGAATTATCTGATCGCGATAAAACCCGTATTGCTGAAGCCGAAAAGAAAGCTACAAAGCTTGGCTACCAAGTCAAGATTCGCCTAGCTTACTTAGGTGAAGACCAGACCAGCGCCCGTCAACGTATGCAGGCAATCGTCGGTACTTTCAAGCAGTACAACAGTACTAACCTAAATGGCTTTAAAGTCAGTGGTGCTAGTTTCAGAAAAGAAGACTTAGCGAAATACCGCCAACGATCATTCGGTCTTGGCAGTTTCATTTTAAATATTGAAGAACTTGCCAGTGTCTTCCACTTGCCACACACTAACGTTGAAACCCCAAACATTGTTTGGGCCTCTTCTAAAACCGCTGAACCGCCAGCAAAACTGCCAATTATTACTGGTGATAGCGCAAACGACGAAAACATCAGCGCCTTCGGTTTAACTAACTTCCGCGGGATCAATCACCAGTTCGGCATGCTTCGAACCGACCGTTCACGTCACGTCTACATCATCGGACAAACCGGTGCAGGTAAGTCAGGTACGCTCGAGCTATTTGCCCTTAGTGATATCTTCCATGGGCATGGCTATGCCATCATTGACCCGCACGGCGACTTTGCGGTTGATAACATGCGCTTTATTCCTGGTAGCCGCCTTGAAGATGTTGTTTACTTCAACCCAGCTGATACGGCTTATCCATTAGGATTTAACCCGCTTGAGGTCACCAACCCAAGCCAAAAGACTAACATTAGTTCTGAAGTTATCGGAGTATTGAAGCGTATGTTCGGCGAAAGCTGGGGACCACGTTTGGAGTACATCCTTCGTTACACAATTCTTGCGTTGCTTGATCGTCCAACGACCACCATGCTTGATATCACACGCATGCTAACCGATAAAAAGTTCCGCAAAGAAACACTCGAATACTGTACGGACACCGTTGTCCTCCAATTCTGGAACGTCGAGTTTGCCAGCTGGAACGAAAAGTTCCAATCCGAAGCCATTGCGCCAGTCCTTAACAAGGTCGGTGCCTTTACCGCTAACCCAGTGATTCGTAACATCATTGGTCAGCCAAAGTCGACCTTCAATATCCGTGAAATCATGGACCAAGGGAAGATCTTGATTGTTAACCTTTCAAAGGGTCTCATCGGAGAAGACAACGCCTCAATCCTTGGTGCCTTCTTAGTTACCAAGATCCAGCTAGCTGCCATGAGCCGTAGCGATATTCCAAACATTGCCGACCGTCGTCCGTTCTACCTTTACGTCGACGAATTCCAGAACTTTGCGACTGATTCATTTGCGACTATTCTGTCTGAAGCTCGTAAGTACGCATTGAACCTGACCGTTGCCAACCAGTACATCTCACAGATGACTGAGAGCGTCCGTGACGCCGTCTTCGGTAACGTCGGAACAATGATCTCATTCCGTGTTTCAGCCGACGATGCGCCAATCCTCAGCAAGCAATTCGAGCCTCAGTTTGAGCCAAACGACCTCCTCCAGATGCACAACCGTCACTTCATTATCAACATGGTGATTAACGGTGAGAAAGCCCCAGCCTTTAGTGCAACCACTTTAACACTACCGCCAGAACAGATTGATAACACCGGTCGTATCATCGAACACACCCGTCGCTACTACAGTCGTAATAGGGCTGAAATCGAGAAAGAAATCTCTGATGCTATCCAAGTGCCGCAAAACCTTCAACCGCAGCAAAAACCACCTCAGTCACAAGCCCAAGCAAAACAGTGGCCCGTTGATGCCGGTGCACAAGCCGTTCGCCAAATTTTAGGTTCAGGCCCAGCCCTAGAGCAGGGGAGTGAAGAGCCTGCTAAGCCAAAACGAAAGCGTACCCGTACCCGTAAACGTAAACCAGCAGCAAGCACAGGCGAAAGTCCAACAAGCGAAAACAACGCGCCAACAGACATTCCGCCAGCAGCATAAATTTAAAGGGTGGGGGAGTAAATAATCATGCCTAACCCCGTCCCTCTACCCCTTCGTGAGCTCTACAGTAGCAATCCACCAGAGCCAAAATACTATAACGATCAAGGCCTGGCCGAAATCATGCCCGGTATCTTTCTGTCTGAAGATGCATTCATCGATTACTTATTAGCTGATGGTGAGTACGTTCTGTACCGTGATTTTCGCCAAGCGGCAATGCTTCTCAATGACCGTGAAAAAGGCCAAAAACAACTAGCTGGATACGCGTTTAATGGTGTCATCAATCATCAACAAAAAATCGCCCGTGCACAAGGTGAACCGAAACATCCTTGGCAGAGTCATCCTTATGATCAATACGTCAGAAACCTCAAGTATCGACCGCAGCTACTACTAGCAACTCAAGCCGTCTACGACACGCTACAATCTCATAAAACCTCAGAACGCCCAGAAGATCGTAAACTTAAGTTTCTTACAATCTACGAGCTTACATTAGGTATTGAAGACCTACAAGAACCCGAGCCAGACTTCATCCCAGAAGTTGATAGGGAAGGCCTCGATCACTCTCAAATCTAAGTCCTAGATGTTCTAAAAGGAAATAGAACATATTTAGAACATAGGCTATGGCGGCTATAATGCATCGTTAACGCATAAACATATACATACTTAAACCAAATACAGCAGCCAGGCCAAAAACAAGCGGGGCAAGTCAGGCGGGCGAGTAGTTAACAAAAAAGAGCACCAAGCCAAACAAATGGGGTGCGGATCAATGCATAAGTAGTCATAGTCGTTATATAGACTTAACGTCGCACAATATATCTTTTACGACACTGATACTATATTTAATAGATGATTACTCATGCGTCTATATAGGTATGAGAGAGTAGTACTTATGGCTACTCATCATACATTTCGTTTTCTTTTAAGGTTTGTATCACTGTTAATACGTATATATGCTGCCTTCAAACTATACCCCTATAATGCACGGTTGTTGTAATAACGTCGCATTTGACTTAGATAGTTATCCACACTCTAGTATGCTTTATTTGCATTTTCCGTGAAAAGATTTTACTCCCCCTATTCTTCTCCACTACCCCATTATTTGACGATTTGCATTTTATGTATTTATATATGTTTTTTTCACAAAACGAACAGTAGAACAAAAATAGAACATTGTTTGTTTGAAAGTAGGAGAGTGGAGTAGTACTCTTTCCTACTATCTACTTGTATACAGCACGGCCGCTTATACGTACATCAACATATTCTGGCGACTGACCTTTAGAAGTTAAGTGTCGGAGCGCCCGGGTCATATCCTCAACCTGCTCCCCTGCTCCCCTGTCGATCGAAAGTTTCACAAGTGGACGAACATCTTTTAAGCGTACTTCTAGTTGCCGGGTTGTTCCTACTGGAAGGATAGCTTCAGATACCTGGTATCCCCCATCCTTAGATAATGCCACTACCCTACCCACAAAGCTCAGGAGCCGGGCACTTGCAACAGTACTTCCCTGCTCTGGTGAAACGCCACTTTGGTCAATAATCTGTACTGATGGGGTCTCGTAGTAGTTCTTCTGGAACACCACACCAAGCTCATCAACAAAGTACTGTCGGCCATTAATCTGCCATCCCGCAATCGGTTGACGGAATGTAATGGTATAACGGGTATCAATAATATTTTCTACCCCTGTTTGTTCGATACGAGATACTTCTGGAACAATAGTGCTTGCGTAATCGCTAAGGTCGTCTTCATTTAAAGCAGCCCTGAACCGTGCTGACGGATGAATCCCAAGGTAATCGTTAATTACTTTTTCATATGCACCAGTATCAATAGGTGTCGAAAGCGCTTTAGTTGAACCAGCCACAACCACACGAGCAGTTAGCTGAGTAATAAGAATAATCAGTAGCACCATAATCCCAATCACTAAAAACAGGATGCCTGATACTTTTTGTCGACGGCGTGTTAGATGATGAACATGGGCACGCGGCGATGCACCAGGTTGATCTGGACGAACCACGCCACTCATCGTACGGTTACGACGAAATTGCGAGTTATCTAAAGTGCTCGCTGGGCGAGATTCAGTAATGGCAGTTCGTCGACTAGGGACGTCCTGTTTCTTTTGACGAGAAAACATCATGGTTATGATTTATTATAGCTTACTTCTTCGCAGCAAGGATCAATGTCGCCATATCTTTTGCGGCCGTCGGCTTCGCAAACTGACCAAAGCGCTTCGCCATGGCTTTTGACTCAGATTCATTCTCAGCAATATACTGTACACAATCCGCTAACAGATGAGGTTTAGCGACCATCGCTTCCTCATTTAACACCATGACCGCCTGGGCTTCGTCGTATACAGCAGCGTTCTTTACCTGGTGACCACCTGTCAATTTGGCGTTTGGTACTAAGATAGTTGGCTTTTCAAGGGCAGCAAGTTCTAAGATAGTGGTAGCGCCGGCACGGGTGACGACAATATCAGCCGCTCCCAGTAGACGATGCATAGTACTGACAAATGGATATAACTGAAAGTGCTCAGTATCTTTGGGCATAATCGCACGTAGTTCATCATACTGTCCCGCGCCCGCCACCAATACAACAGCACCAATTTGTTGTAATGGACGCAACGTTTCGGCTACTACGTCGTTCAAACGTTTCGCACCAAGTCCTCCACCCGTAACCACGATAAGGCGACGATTTGGGTCAATCCCCCACTCCTTCTTTGCGATCTTCTGTTCGCTGGCAGAAAATGGTGTAAATTCATTCGCAACTGGAATTCCTACGTAGTGTGACTTTTGGGCTGGGTATGCATAATACTCAAGCGGCGCCCCTGTAGCGATAGTAGTCGCAAAGCGCGACAAAATACGGTTTGTTAACCCTGGGTGCGCATCTGAATCATGAATTACTAAAGGAATACGAAGAATGTATGCTGCAAATCCAACAGGCAAACAGACATACCCTCCCTTAGTGAAGACTACGTCAGGTCGCCAGGCAATAAGTTTAAATATACTTTGAATAACCCCAACTCCAACCAATAAAAAATCTCGAAGGTTTTGTAAGACAACAGAAGGAGAGCCTAACTGCTGCATTACCGTTAAGTGATTGAATCGGCGAAACTTACCGGCGGTAATAGTATGAACCGGAATTCGATTATCAAACTCAGAAACAATTGAGCGAGCTTGTGGCGCAAATTTAGCGTCACACCAAAAACGAAGTTCAACCCGAGGATGACGAGCTTTTAACTCTTTAAGAACCGCTACGACTGGCGTAACGTGTCCGCCCGACCCGCCGCCTACTGCCAGAATTCTCATTGCTTGTCTCCTTTAATCGTGATGAATGAATAGTATATCGTGAAAGTTGGAATACGAGCCCTAGTGCTGCCGTCATGAAGATCATGCTCGAGCCACCAAAGCTCAGTAGTGGCAAGGTAATACCCGTCAGTGGGAAAATACCAATCATCGCCGCTATATTAAGGATAACATGGGCGCCAAACCATCCAAATACACCAGCGACGAGCAGTTTCAAGCGAATATCGACTAAGTGATCCATCACCTTCAACAATCGAAGCAATAAGGCGACGAATATGGCCATCAATGCAATCAAACCAATAAAGCCAAAGGTTTCACCCATAATCGCAAATACGGAGTCGTTAATGGCCTCAGGAAGGTATCCAGTCGCCTGAACACTGTTACCAATACCAACACCAAAGAATCCTCCTGAACCAATCGCAATCTTAGCGTGTTGAATGTGGTACGCCCCAGCATCATCTGTCGATGTATTGTCACCCTGCAAGAAAGTTAACACCCGATCAACTCGGTGTGGTGCACTGACGATAAAAATCGTTCCAACTACGACTAACACTCCAAGAATTGTCAGGATAATCTTTCGACTTAACCCCGACATAAAAAGGATCGTCACAATAATAGCCGTCAGCGAAATTCCCGTTCCAAGGTCTTTCTGAAGCACAACGATAAACCCTAGGGCGATCGAAGATACGATCGCAACAGGAAGTAATGTCTCTTTTAGATCATTTACTTTACCTTCGTTGAATCGTTTACCCAAGAAAACTGCAAGATATAACAGCAATCCAAACTTTAAAATTTCAGCTGGCTGGAAGCTCCCAAAGACACCAAGATTAAACCAACGGGAAGCTCCATTCACTCCTTCAGCAATTGCCAGTCCAGCCATACTTGCTACCGCTAGGATCGAACAAGCAACAATACCGATCACCACTACCTTCGTCGCATGTTTCAAAATAAAGCTGTACGGAACGGTGGCCATAAACCCAAAGGCAATCAAAGCAAGCACCAAACTGACCGCCTGTTTAATAAAGAAGTAGCTATCAGAGAATTCGCTTCCGAAAGCGTTATTCAATACGTTGGCACGCTGCGGTCCAATGGCATAAATAACCACTAATCCAATAAGCATCAGAATGCCGGTATACAGAATGATCATGTAATCAGGACGATGTCGTCTGACAACCTCCGTCGTACGCGCCTTCCACCCGGCGGTTCTCATGTTAAATGTTGCCTCCAGCGAGGGCTAACATCACTCCAACAAATGAAGCGACAAACGCAATCACCCAAAAACGCATCGTCACCTTTGTTTCAGGCCAGCCAATAGCTTCAAGGTGATGGTGAATCGGCGCAGAAATGAATATTTTTCGCTTAAATACCTTCTTGCTAAAGATCTGGATCAAGCTTGAACCCGCTTCAATCACAAAGATAATTCCGATGATTGGAAGAAGGAATAATGTGTCAGTAAGCATCGCTACGACACCTAACGATGTACCCAGTGCGAAACTACCAACGTCACCCATAAAGAATCGAGCCGGGTGGATATTGAACCATAGATAGCTTAGTAAAGCACCCATAACTGTGAAACAGAAGCCAGCAATCATCGGGCTTCCCTGCAACAATGCAATGATACCAAAACTACCGTAAGCAATCGCAGCAAGCCCACCAGCAAGTCCATCAAGGCCATCACTAATATTGACCGCATTACCTGTGGCGACAACCACAAAAGCAAAGATAGGAATAATCAACCAGCCAAGGGCAAGTTCACCGATAAATGGAATATGGACAGAGGTAACACCAAGCTTTTCGAAGAAATACCAGCCAAGGAATAGCCCGATCGCCGTAATCATCAAGAATTTAAAGCTTGAACGAAGCCCAGCGACGCCTTGCCCTGTCCCGCGAACGTTGATAATGTCGTCAAGCAGCCCGACGAACGCACCACCAATGAGTGCAGCTAGCGGTAGCCATGTCTCTTGCCGATCAAGGTTAAAGAAGAATGTTACCAGTGTAATCGCCGTCACAAAGATGATTCCGGCCATTGTCGGAATATTGCGCTTAAATTTATTAGCATGAAGCTTTGTAAAGATCTTTAACGCTTCACCTGTCGTACTTTCAGTGCGTTGTTTCTTCCAGAATTTAAATCGATACGCAATAAAGGTATATACGGGAGTAAGGAACATCGAAATCAGAAAAGCTGCGACGCTTAAAATGAAGGTTCGGGTTAGTTCGTTTGATAATGCTTCGGTTACTAGGCTCATGTTATCCTTTCGGTTGAATCTTTAGGTAGTCAAGCATCCAGTTTGAAATATCGGTGAAAATCGGTAAGGCATCTCGTGCACCCTGGAGCTGTTTGTCTTTACCCGATACTTGTACCATTATGACATACTCTGGGGTCTCGCTACCCCCATATCCTAAGTACGTACCGACAGTCGCAGTATCGCTATACTTTCCGTTCACAATAACCTGTGACGTACCGGTTTTACCACCAATAAGATAGCCTGGTTTATCAAGATGACCAAATGAACTTGATCGAGCTGTCTGCATCATTTCCCGCATTTGATCAGAGGTTGACTTAGAAATAACGTTTGCCTCAAGTGGTTGCGGTGTGGGGTTTTGGATATAGTCACCGTTATCGTTCACCACCCCATCAAGCATGGTTGGCTTGTAATAATTGCCTCCATTAATAAGCGTATTAAATCCACCTACAACTTGAATCATTGTCGCATCAAGGCCTTGTCCGAATGACATATTTGAGTACCGCACCGCATTACCTTCAACTTGATCAGGTGCAATAATCGTACCAGCCGCTTCACCAGCAAGTTCAACGCCCGTAAGCTGCCCTAAACGGAACTTATCATGGAAGTATGTATACATAGTCTCACGTGCTGATTTTGTAATGTCTTTGCCGTTGCCCAAGCGCTGCGCAACTGTCACAAAGCCGGTGTTAAGCGACCATGTCAAAGCTGTTTGGAAAGTAATGTTACCGGTGTGACCTTTCGTTGCATTTGTAATTGTTCGGTCATCAACTTCAATGTAGTCGGTATTGTTGAATGTATCAGAAGCTTTTACTACTCCCTTATCAATACCCGCCGCCATCGTAAAGGTTTTCACATCAGAACCCGGTTCATACGGCGCAGAAATAGTGTCATTGTTAAATGCGGCCGCGTCTTCGACCTTGTAGTATTCACTTGGGTTGTAGGTTGGAAGATTAGCCATCGCCATCACCTTCCCTGTTTGTGGATCCATAATAAGCACGCTTCCATGTGTCGCACCGGTTCGTTGTAACCCAGCAGCCAACGCCTGTTCGGCATATGACTGGACGTTGCGGTCAACCGAAAGAACAATATTCTTTCCGTCTTGTTTAGGAATACGAACATTATTATTGCCAATCGTTAATGGCACGTTACTGACGTCAACAACAGTCTTTAGCAGCCCATCATTGCCCTTTAGCTCTTCATCAAGTGCACTTTCAATGCCGTAGTTACCTTTTCCTTCAGCGTTCACAAAACCTAAAATTTGGGCACCGAGTTGGCCTTCAGGATAGACGCGCTGACTCACCTCTTGGAATCCAATACCGTGAAGGCCTTCTGCTTTAATTTTATCGGCTTGTACGCGAGTAACCTTAGTCGCGATGATCTGATAACGGCTGTCAGTGCGATCAAAAGACTTCTCAAAACCAGTACGCAGGTTACCGCCGGCTACTTTTTTTAACACCTCTGTCATTTTATCTTTATCATCAACGATAACTGGGTCGATGAATACCGTGTAGACTGTCTCATTCATGACAAGCTGCACAGGATCATCACCACTTTTGGCATAGATCATTCCCCGACTCGCAGGAAGTTTAAACTGACTTAACTGTTCTTCTTGCGCTAAGGCAAGATAGTGATCGTGTTGAATGACTTGCAAGTAAAACAGACGGACGACAAAAACAGCCATGACAGTAAAGATCACAGCTGCGAGGATGCGCGAGCGACTTCCGTGAAGTAATTCTAATTTCATATATGCATATTATTGGTTGACGTACTGGGTATTGGTCGTTGGGGTCATTTCGCGGGCAACACTACTGTTCTTCACTGTTTCAAGTGCGGTCAAGCGAGCGTTTTCAATTTGAAGATCACTCTTTTGCTCATTTAGGTCAGCGATTTGGCTATCGATCTTTTGAGATTCGTAGTCGTAGCCTGTTGCACGTGTTGCTTGCGTAAGATAAATCAATCCAAGGATTGTAATCATCAAAGCGACGATGACGGTATGTGCGACCGGGCCGAGTTTCACTGCAGAAACGAAGCGTGTCGTGTTCTGGTTTCGTGACCAGTTTTGCTGGCGACGGCTCGTATAATAATTACTTTGTTGGTGTGACATTGTGGTGTATTTTTTTGTTTTAGTTTTTTTGGTGTTTTTTTGGTGCCCCTACCCTTACAGACCTAAGTCTATAAGGGTAAAAGCGTTTTGTTGTACTATTTTACGCGAACTGCCACGATTTGTGGTGCGTCTACGTATTGTACTGCGATGTGAATTGGCATGGTGTTTTGCCCCTTCTATTTTTTGTTTTATTTTTTCACTGCGACCCGTAGCTTTGCACTACGAGAACGCGGATTGTGAACATCTTCGGTGGCTCCTGAACTCGGCTTCTTTGTAATCGGTGCAAGTTCGGCTTCTAACCCGTTCTCATACTGATCTTTGAAAAAGCGTTTCACTAGACGATCTTCAAGACTATGGAAGCTAATCACCCCTACTCTTCCGTTACTGTTTAACAGTTGTGGAAGCAGTGGTAACATCTGCTTAATTTGTCCTAATTCGTCGTTTACGGCAATGCGGAGCGATTGAAAGGTACGTGTGGCTGGATGGATTTTCTGCCATTTGCCACGGTGGTTTTCAGCGATCAGTTTGGCTAAGGTTTCAGTACTATCGAATGGTCGGTTGGTAACAATCAGCTCAGCTATTCGCTTTGCTACCCCGATCGGCTCTTCGCCGTATTCGCGGATGATTGTCACTAGTTGCTGGAATGATGCTTTTTGTATTAAATCTTCGGCAGTTTGTTCTTGTCGACGATCCATACGCATATCTAGCGGACCACTGTGTGTAAATGAAAACCCTCGTTCGCCCTGGTCGAGCTGTGGTGACGAAACCCCCAAATCAACTAGTATAAGGTCAAAGCGCTTCCCTTCTTCAACCAGCTGCGAAGCAGCCGAAACGAAGTCGGTATGCATAAGTCGCGTTCCTTTTGATGCGTAGTCCGACAAATGCTCAATTGCATAGTCGTCACGATCAACTAGAACACTTTCCTTATAATTACCCGTTATTTGCATCACTGCACCTGCATGGCCGCCGTATCCTGCAGTTAGGTCGAGATAAGACTCGCCCGCTTTAGGATCCAACAGTTGTAAGGTTGCATCTAGCAATACCGGAATATGATGTGGTGGATATTCTATACTCATCGCTTCCCAGTATACACTGAGGAGCGTTCGAGATCACCTAACTGATAGTTAAGCTGTTTGTTTTCGCATGTGTGTTTGTTTTAAAAAAGTCGAACGAAGGAAGTAATTAGGGGGCTACTATGTAACTCATACCCTATTCCATCGTCCTGTTGAGAGACTTATGTGAGGTGGAGTTTTGGGAGGTGTTGTTTTTTAAGGAAGGTACATCGGATTGTTTAATGTGTTTCCGATATCCACGCCTAACTACCAGATAGTTGATCTCGAGAGTGTTTCACTGTTTATTTGTTAAAGAACCGACAACAATTCAGAAAATATACCTATGGCACCATCAGGCGCCAATACGCTCCAGCACGAACAGCTACGATATCTCGATCAAGCTTTGCATATTCTAAAAGATGCTGCTCAATTGCGATTCGCCCCTGCTTTTGATCAAGCGCGGCTTCTGTCTTCCCTCGTCGAAACTGTACGTTCGTGTCAGCAATTTTCTCGTCGAGAATACTGCCAGACGCATTGAGCGCAGGTTCAACTTCCCTTTCCCAAACAGATTTTGGGTAGAGGTGAAGGTATTGACCGAATCCCCTTGTAAGGACCACGCCCGAGATGAATTCTTCACGGAGTTCTGCTGGAATTGTCAGTCGACGTTTATCGTCGAGTCTCCGTTCAAAATAATCTACGCTTGCCACTGGTTTACCTTCTTTAGGGTTTTGTAAGGTTATTTTTAAATGTGTAATGTTTGTCTTAGTGGGCTCTTTTTTTCCACTGGCCTAATCATACTACCCACAATTACCCACTACAACCCCTAACTTTGACAATATTCATAAGCTGTATCCTAGTTATCCACAGAAGTGTGAATAACTTTGCTTTATAACAGGGGTGAAAACAAAACCACGCTTCCGTTTAGAAAGCGTGGTATTTTTTGCTTTTGTCCCTAGTCTATCCGAAGAGGAATGCAGCAACTTGTTCGTCGTATTTGCTTGTTAGCTTGATAGCCAACCACGCGACAAGGATCGCAACGTTGATCGCTGCAGATACAATCAGAAGCGCAGTTTTTACGTCATCTGTTGTTGATGCGGCACGACGTGCGCTTGAACTTGCGAACAAAGCGGTGCCTTTTTGTACTGTCGTTTTCTTTACCATAGGTTTACTGTACGCGTCACGCTTATGGTTTGTCAATTACTAACCCCTAAGCTTCTTAATCACACCACCAAACCAGACCGCACTTGCCCGAAGGGTTCGCTTGCCAGTTTTATAATCAAGCGCCACAAGCCCAAAGCGTGGCCATTTTCCATAGGCCCATTCGAAGTTATCCATCAAACTCCAGTGAAGATATCCAATAAGGTTCACTCCCCTGCCCATCGCTTTTTGCATTCCGATAATTGTTTCTTTAATCCACCATTTACGATGTTGGTCTTCAGCATCCGCTAACCCGTTTTCGGTAACAAGCAGTGGTAGGTTATATTTTTTATGAAGCCGCTCTAACGCAAACTCAATATCTCCTGGTGTGAGCGTCCAGTTAACGTCACTCGACTCTTTATCTTCCGGATTATGGGTACGATACCCAAATACGCGCTGTGATTGATAGTAATTAACCCCTAAGAAGTCAGAGTGGCGGGCATATTTTCTAATAAAGTAATCATCTTGAAAGAATTGCATAAAAGCAGCACTTTTATGGCTTAACCATGCGGAATCACCCGAGTAGAAGTAGACCGAGTTTTTAGCAATTCCCACCTTGAAGCGACGATTTAAATTGTGGATTGCTTTACTCGCCTTCTTAAAGGCATAGGCTTGGTTTTGATTAACGCGCCACCATTTCCAAGGCTTCGAAAGATTTGGTGGCCACTCTTGATGGTGGTAGCTTTCACCGGCGTACACTTCAGGCTCATTAATAATAACGACGAATCGAACTTGCGCGCCCAATTCACTCATTACCTTCTCGGCAAAACGGACAAAATATTTTACATTGGCACGATATTCAAACCCGCCCATATCTGTAAACCAGGTCGGCAATGTGAAATGAAATAAGGTAACGATCGGTTCAATATCGCGCTTCTTAAGCGCCAAAATATACTCTTTGTAGTGCGTAATGGCTTCAATATTCCAGGCACCCTCTTTCGGTTCAACCCGAGACCATTCAATACTAAAGCGGTAGGCATTCATATGCATCTTCTTTAGGAGATCAAAGTCTTCCTCGTATCGATTGTAGTGATCGCCAAGTTTATCAGATACATAGTTTGAGGGGTCTTTTGCCTGCGCCTTCATATTTTCCCAGTTAGGAAAATCGTGCACATGATAATCAGCCTGCGCTGCTTTTGTTTTAGCGTTTTCAAGCTCCCACACTGTCCATTGGTTGTGGTTATTCCCTTCAACTTGGTGTGCAGCAGTGGCCGCTCCCCATAAAAATCGCTTCGGAAACTTTTTGTTTGATTCGTTTGATGCAGTGGTCATAGATTAATTCCGCAGTCGTTACTGTGTGCGGCCCTTATATCTATTGTACTACGTCCTCGCCGAAGTGTTTTTGCAAGCGCATCTTAATTGAGCCTTCATGACGACCCAATAGATCACTGAGTACTTTTATCGAAGCCCCGTTTTGAAACTCTTGTTTCAACTGATCATCTTGGGCTGGCTCCCATGGACGGTACGCGTTAGGATACTGGTCGCGCATTTTCTCGATCTTGTCAGACCATCCAGAGCCTTTTGCAGCTTTCTCTGGAACCGGTGGTTTTTTCGCACGCTCTTCAGCTTTTTTCTGTAGATGAGCAAAGCGTTTAGCCGCATCGGCAGCCCGAGAACGCAAAATCGTATCAATCGTCTGTGCATCTTCGCTGACTTTCAACGCCATTTGGTTTATCCCTGTTAAGTACAAGTTGTTCAAGTTTTTTACTCGACTTAATGCAACATATCCCATACCTTCAACGAAAGCTTTTCGAAGATCTATCCGCGCCGCGTCAAGTGTCATCCCCTGGGATTTGTGAACCGTAATTGCCCACGCTAAACGCAGTGGAATTTGGGTGATACTCGCCCGTTTTTTATCACCATCACGCAGCTCCCACGTATCAGGGACCATTGAAACAGTCTTACCGTTTCTAAATTCAACAATTGGATAATCGGTGTAAGGTTCAAATTCAATTACCGTTCCAATACTTCCATTCACATATTTGCGCTCTGGACTATTTTTGACCGACATTACCAATGCACCTTTTTTCACCCTTAAAGAGGCTGGCGCAAGAACTGATCGCTGTAATGACTCTACGTAATTTGTCCCACCGGTCGTTTGTTGCCCATAGATAACTTCATCACCTTCAAGCTGATCAAGTTTGGCTTCATTCATCTTATCGACGTCAACATTTACCGTGTGTAGTTCGGTCAACTGCTCAAGATCATCAGGATAAACCTCAGCCCGTGCGAGAAGCTGCTCAGCGTGATGTCGACGAACGTCTCCGGCTCGGATTGCATTTAAGATATCAAGCAGCTGCTCATCGTCCTGACGGTGCTGTTCAGAAAGATAGCAAATAACTGGGTCAAGCTCTTGCCAGACATTAGAATTAACAACAAAACCACCCGCTCGTGAATCACCACGATTAATCGGTGGAAGCTGGAAAAAATCACCACTCATGATCAACTGAATGCCACCGAAAGGCTCGTCAACTTCGCGTACGAGTCGACACGCTTCGTCCACCATATCAAGTCGAAAATCATGGAGCATCGAAATCTCATCAATAATCAGAATGTCGGTTTTTTCGATAATTTCTCGACGACCTTTTGCGATGTGATCAGCAAAACCTGGATTGAGATGATCATTCACTCCAATCCCCGCCCAGCTATGGATGGTCGTGCCACCAAGGTGAGTCGCCGCAAGTCCAGTCGTTGCCGTTACTGAAACATGCTTACCCTCGTGCTTGGCGAGTCGAACAAATTGGTTCAATACAAAAGTTTTACCGGCCCCAGCTGGACCGGTTAAAAGCACACTTTGTCCCGAGAGCATTATCTCGAGTGCTAACCCCTGATTCATATTACTTCTTATTATACCGGATAGATCTTAGCAATTGGTTTACAAATAAAAGAAAAAGCCCGCTCCCCGAAAAGAGCGGTGCTGTAAAAGATTACAGCTGCTCATTTCCTGGGAACGGGCAATCGCTCGTTCACTAGTAGTAATCCCTCGATTCGATGGCGTCAGCCTGAACTTGTTCTTCAGGACTGCTCTCGTAACGCAGGATGATGATGATGAAGCCCAGTACTACAAACCAGGCGAGGAAGAAGACGAGATACACAATTATCGCCTTCCAGCCGTAACCGAGGTCAACTTCGCCGCGAAGAAGATTTCTCAGCAACATGACCACGGTGAAAACGAGGCCGATACCGAAGTATACGACCAACGCCACAATTTCCATACTGTTCCAATCTCTCAGGGTGCTAGGGACGAATAAACGATCTGATCCGTATTATACAGTCATTACCCTATCGCACAAGGATTAGTTTCGAGGCGGCTCGCCTTCTGGGTCATCCAGTAGTTTCTTGCTCTTGATCTCATAACGCTTTCCAGTAATCTCACTGGTCATAAAGTCTTCGTTAATAAGACTTACGAACGTATCAAGATCGTTACCATCCATAATTATAATCGCACCTGTGTCATCACTCATCAATTCAAGCTGCATAGAATCTGCGTACTCAATAGCTTGTTCTTGAGTAATCGTACCCACTTCAAGCTTCTGTAGTTTATTGACCGTTTTCTTACGGTCGCGGACCAATGATTGTAAGTCCATGCCGTCAGGGAAACTCAGTCGGAAATGTTTTTCGATTTCGCTCACTTTTTGATCGGCTAGTAATTGTTTTTTGTAATCGAAGTTGAATAATCGCTCAAATTTACTTTGGTTAAAGATAAAGATGTCATCTTCAACAAGTAGCACTTGGTTGTCATTTGGAACTTTCCATCCCACATCCGCCTTAAAGGTTTCAAACTTACCTTCTCGGAACTCCCAAGCAGTCGCGCCTTGCAGCGCCTGACCTTGGCTGACTTGCTTAATAACGTAGAATGCTTTTTTCTTTGGATCATTTCGGTAAGTAAAGCGCGCAACAATACCCTTCAAACGCTTAAACTCGTGTTCTTCTTCAGAGAAATGAACAATATCACTTCGTTCGTTTTCAATCACATGAATTAGCGTATCTGCACGACCGACTTTTTCTCGGTCAATACGAAGCAGTACGTTATCTTCTTTTTCAGTTAACTCATAATCACGAACAGAAAGCCCTGTTCCTGCGCCCATTGTGACGTCATTCATAAGACCAAAAAGGAATAGCGGTTTGATCTGTGTATCAAGTTCGTTCCCAAGAGTTGTCGTGTACGGTGTGTAGTTTTTGTTGAATAAGAAAAATTCAACATCAAGATCATTCTTCGCACCATCGGTGTGGTTTGCCCAATGAAAAATATCAGTCGTTTCTTTTTTATCATCGGCCGGTTTTTCAACTGGGGTCTCTGCTACGGTTTCAGTAGTCGATTCTGCTGTATCTACCTCTGGTACTTCAATAGTATCTTCAGGTAAGATTTCGGTCGTTTCGTCAGTCGTGTTTGGTGTTTCGTCCACAGTTCCCTCTTTTTCTTAACAATAGGACCTATTGTAGGACCGTAGGCATAAGCGGGTCAACGATAAAAAATACAACTACCTACATTTCGCGGCTGTCATACGCCCAATGCAGCACCGCTTGTCGTTGACGACGACGGCATGACCAATCCCCTGGCGCACAGAACTTTTTAATCTGAGCCGTGTGACGCGTCATATTCTTCCAACGTTTAATTTGTCGTCGATCTTCATCTTCAATTCGTCGCCCCATGTAATATCGGCAGTACCATTGAAACCAGCCACGAGGGTCTTCATCATTAATCCAGCCCTTGCGTCGCCACTCAGCCAATGATTGACTGGCATCAACTTCAAAAAAGTTAAGCTTCGGGTCTTTACCGCCCGGAGCTAAGCGCGCGTTTTCAAACCAATCAGTTGGAAACTCATCACGGCAATCGCGCATATACACCCCGCCAAAAATACCCATTTCCAGCATTTGTTTCGGTGTTAATTCAGGTTTGAAATCATCGGCAAAATGCTTGCCCATAGGCTCACTTAGTTCATACTCGTAGTGATCCTGCATGACATCGTGAACGACGACCTTGGTCATACTTGATCTGGGTTGAAGTACCCGTCAATCCTTTTAGTTCGCGCTTGATTCGCCCACTCGTCAGCCATTTCGTTGCCGGGATCACCTTCGTGTCCACGTACCCAAGTAAGCACCGCTTGAGATTCTTGATACAAATTATAGGCTTCTTTAACAAGTTCGAGATTTTTAATTTCTCCACCTTTTTTTGTCCAGTTTTTCGCTGCCCATCCGGGTGCCCATTTTGTGATTACATTAATCCAGAATTCACTGTCTGTAAAAATCTCACATTCAGCTCCGCCTGCATCTTTCATCGCTGCAATCAAAGCAGCTCCTTCCATGCGAATATTGGTAGAATTTAATTCATGCCCACCAATAAGTGGTTTCATATCTCTAATCACCGCAAAGCCGCCAGGACCAGGGTTCGGACTACAGCTTCCGTCAGTATAATAAATCAACATTATTCGACGATCTCGACACCGTTCCAAAAGGCAACGTAATTTGAAAAATCTTGCTTTACTCGTTCAATTGCACCGTCTTTTGGTTCTGGGTAGTACCAGGCACCAAAATCATTTACTTTACCATCGACAATAACGTCGTAGTAACTTGCTTCGCCCTTCCATGGGCAAGTAGTGCGGTGTTCACTATCTTGAAAATACACCCACTCTACTGATTTAGGGGGAAAATACCAATTGCCTTCGATGCGGATAAGATCACTGACCGGCGCTTCAGCAATCACTTCATTATTCCAAACTGCTTTCATATACCTCTAGTATATCGCAATTTATAAGTTTGGACTAAGACCTCGAGATGTTGAGAGGCCTGGCGTTCCAGTCCATGCCCACTCATCAAAGTTACCGTCACGGTAATCGTAGAGTGTCGAGCCTTCAGTAAGCATCATACTGTCCCAGTAAACATCCCCATTTTCACCCGCGGCACCGTTATAAAGAACAATCCAGGCTTCAGTTGTATTAGCAGGTAAAGTAAATGACAAGCTCAATCGAGCCTCACCTTCAATGTTATCTGCTGCTGAAGAGTAAAATGTTTGATAAGCACCCGCACCCACTCGATATTTCACAAGGATTTTTCGCGCATCAGCACTCAAGGTTCCTGTTTGCTCGTTTGGCATATAAAAGCCAGTACTTATCGTGTATGTTTTGCCTGCAGCCATTCCTAGTCGCATTCCACCCGGCCCACCGCCAAGATTAAGATACGTTTCGTACACCGAAATATCATTTCCGTATGACAACAAGCTTGTTGTACCATTTGATGCCCAGTCAGTACTTTGTGTGAATTCTGACGACGCGTCACCATAATTTACATTACTCGCATCAACTTCGAAGCTTGGATTTGGAATAAGGTTCGCAATATCAGGGACTGCACCTTGTACGCCTGTCCAAGTACGCCATTTCTTATCAAGCATACCGGTTAAACTATCGTCGGTTGGAAAATAACCGCCAAGGTCAGTACAGGTTGAGGCGTAATTAGCATTTGTCGTACTCCAGGCAACAATACCGGTATAAGCACTCACCCCTTGTTCGCTCAGCATCTTAAATGCATTGCCTGATTTCGAGATTGCTACTACGCCGTATTCCGTGCGGCTCGCATTCACACAGATATATACGTTAGCCTTCGTGTTTGTCGCATACGAGCCTCCATTGAGCTTTACACCGGTCGTAGACACTTTTGCGCTGGTATCAGGATATTGTCCCTGATTATCAAGTGCGTATTGCTTAAAAGCATCGTCAATCTTCTGCAAATCACTTTTGACGCTCGCGTCATTTGCGTTTCGCTGCACTGCACTATACCCTACCGTCACCAAGCTGGCGAGAACGGCAATGACAATAATAACAATAAGCAGCTCTACTACTGTAAACGCCGCTGAGGCTGAGATCTTCTTTTTCCACCCGATCATCGTGGTGTTAATTATAGCGCATCCAGATGAATGCGCTAGTGTTTAAGCAATAACTTGCAATAATTCTTCAACTGAAACACGACGTTGTTCGGTCGTGTCGCGCTCACGAATTGTGACCGTTCCATCTTCAAGTGTATCAAAGTCAACAACCACACAATATGGTGTTCCGATTTCATCTTGGCGTCGGTAGCGTTTACCGATATTTCCGTTATCATCCCAGACAACATTGCCGTATTTCTGCTTCAAAGTACTGTAAATTTCGCGTGCTTTTTCAACCAACTCAGGCTTGTTTCGGACTAACGGAGAAACCGCAAAGCGAATCGGTGCAAGGTGTACCGGGAGGCGCAAGAACACTCGTTTCTCGCCATTCACTTCATCTTCAGTATACGCAGATGAAAGCACAGCCATAAGTGCACGCTCAACACCAAATGAAGGCTCAATCACATGCGGTACAAATTTAGTGTTCGTTCCTTTAATCGTGTAGTCCATCTTCTTACCGGTCGCATTCTGAATATTCATAAGATCGAAATCAGTTCGATACGCAAGGCCGAGAAGTTCTTCTTTTCCAATTGGGAAATCAAATTCAAAGTCGATGGTTCGCTTGCTGTAGTGCGCGCGGTCGTTTTCAGGAACTTCAAGTTCGTGCACGTTCTCGTCAGGAAGACCTAACGCTTGCGTCCACTTCCATACTTGTTGACGCCAATGTTCAAACGCTTCTTCCCAATTACTTGGATCAACAAAGTATTCAATTTCCATTTGTTCAAATTCACGGCTTCGGAAGATGAAATCGCGAGGGCTAATTTCATTACGAAATGCCTTACCTTGTTGCGCTAAACCAAACGGCAAGTCAGGATAAAATGTATCAACGACGTTCTTGTAATTAGTAAAGATACCTTGGGCAGTTTCAGGGCGAAGATACGAGATACTCGCGTCATCATCAATAGGACCAACGGTTGTCTTAAACATCATGTTAAACGTTCGAACATCAGACAGTTCATTGCCATTCGGGCTTTTAATACCGTTATCACGAATAAGCTTCGTAAGCTCTTCAAGACTTAATCCATCAACATTGTGGCCGGCATCTTTTAAAAGATGATCAGCACGAAAACGTTGCTTTGTCTCTAGGTCTTCCACTAAAGGATCGGTGAACGTATCAACGTGTCCACTTGCCTTCCATACTTTTTGGTTCATGAGGATTGCCGCATCAACTCCGTGCATGTCATCACGGTCGTCAACAAACATCTTCCACCATAGTTGGGTAATTTTTCGCTTTAATTCCACGCCGAGCGGACCGTAGTCCCAAGTACCGCTTAATCCACCATAAACGTCTGATCCAGGGTAAATAAATCCACGACGCTTTGCGAGTGAAACAATGTTTTCCATTTTTTGATGTTGTTCATTCATACTGGCGCTCATTATACCACACCCCTCCCCGGTTAGACATTGACTTTTTAACACTTTTTTGTTATAATATTGTCAGTTCTTTTCCAATTCATTCCATCGATCGAAAGGTGTTACATAGTGGTAATTGACAGATCTGAAGAGATCTACCAACAGAACATCAAGCGGGCCCAAGGCTTTCTGCAAGCACACATGCTTCAGAAGGCTAACCAGGCCGCCGGAGCCGCGCTCACCCAGGCAGTAGGAAACGGCGAACGCGCTGTTGCCTACCAGATCCAGGGCATTGCACGACGCCTGATGGGTCCTGCAAACTTTTCGTCCGCCCTCGCGGCGTTCGAGAAAGCGATTGGGTTTTCCCAGTCGTTTGCAGACAGAGATTCAAAGGCGCTCAGTGGCCGCATTCTGCGCGATTTTGGCGCACTGTACCACGACTGGGCCGTTTACATCATCGACGAAGACGAGAAGGCCCAGCTGTTCGAGCTGGCCAACGAGTACTTCAGCCAGAGCTTTAACCTGCTTCTGGAAGTCGACGACGCCAACGAGGCCTACACCACCTTCGGCTTCTGGGGAACCTGCCAGTTCGACGAAGGCATCACGACTCCCGGGCTTACCAAGCTGCGGGCCGCGCACAACATGCTCACCAACATCAAGGACTACAACCCGGTGTACGTGATCAACAACCTGATCCGGTTCAGCAGCTGCTCGCCGATCGATGGATTCAAACGCTTGCCGCTCATGCTGCAGCTCACGAACAAGTCGTCCGCGAGCCACGCAAGTCGCAAGCAGGTATACGCATCGCTTCTGGGCCGCAAGGTCTACCTGGCAATTCGCCAGCAGGCAATGCGGAATCAGGAAAATTGAACAAAAAGGCCTCCGTCAGATTTTTTGACGGAGGCCTCTTCAATTTCTTTTTATTCCTATACGGCAGCGTGTTCGCGAGCTAACGCAAAACAGTCAGGCAGAATCGCATCAATACCCCCCACTTGGGACAAGATTTTTAACGATTTCGTTGAGATTAACCGCAGTAATTTAATATGCTCAGAGGTAATGTCACCCCCTTGATATTCTACAAGGCCTTGCTCACCCACGTCGTACCGATAATTCACTTCAGCCGATAATTTCTCCCCGTTCACGTCAAGCGCAAGGTTCAGTTCATGCCCAAGAACCGCTGCGTAGTGAATATAAAACCACGCCTGCGTAAGCTGTAGCGACACCGTCTTAGCATCAAGCGCCATAAAGATTTCTGCTAGCATATCAAACCACTCTGGCTCATCAACCGTTTCACTCGCTCGAGCAATTAATTTGATTGCCAAATAGCCAAACTGCAGCCGATCATAATCACCGATAATATGGTTATAAAAATGAACCAATCGTGCCGATGTTAAAACGCCTAATTCGCCTTTTCCTTCGCCAAGTACGACATCAGTAATCGCAAATAGTTCAATACCACCAGCAAGCTTACTTTTTTCACGTCGTACCCCGCGCGCCATCACACTGCGACGACCCTCGGGTGTTAATAGTTGAAGAATACGATCTGCTTCGCCGTAGTTTGTTCGACGCAACACAATCGCTTGTGTTCGATGGGTTTTCATAGCAACACACTCCGAACCGCTGCTACCAAATCATCGGGGTGCATGACCGTTTTGTCGATAATTCTTCGCACGCCATAACTTTCTAATTCTTTTAGCTGCAAACTGTCAGCCATATTTGTACACAACACAATCGGTAAGCTACCCGTATCGTTATATGATTGCAATTCATGTAGCAATGCAAAGGCCGTACTGCCACCCAGCAGCACATCAAGCACAATCACATCAGGATGAACCTCATCAACTGCCACAATCGCCGCAGGCGCGTGTGGTGCATGCACTACTTCATATCCCGCCTGCTTCAGTACTGACGCCTCAACCTCAGCAAGCCAAGCATCATCTTCGATCAGTAGAACGGTTTGCGCGCTCACAATAAACTCAATTGCTGTGAAGCTTGTAACTCAACATAAAAGGTAGCGCCGTCACGATGACGAGTTACCCCAATACGTCCATTCATTACATCGGCAAATTGCCCAGCAATATACAGCCCAAGCCCACTACTTTGTGGTCGAGCATGGATGCTTTGCGGTGCTTTAGCCAGCTTCTTTTGTAGCGTTCGCCACATATCACTTGAAAGTGCCGGGCCGTAATCACGAACACCAACACGAATCATACCGCTGCTTTTCAAAGCCTGAATCTGCAACTCAACCGCTGTTCCCGGTTGGCTGTAATGCAGCGCATTATCACTAAAGTTCATAAGAATGCGTCGCAGCAAATCACGGTTCGCAACCAGCAGTAAGGGATGGGTTCGCTTCGCAGCAGTTAACGTTCGTTCGTGTGCCGTAAACAGCGGCGAAAGCTCGGCCACAATATCGCGACAGATTTGTTCTGGATTGATCGGCTCAACTTCAAACATAGCGTCTTCAAGACGAGCTGATTTTGTTAAATCACCCGTTAAACGAAGTGCTCGCTCGCTTGTTAAGGTCATATGTTCAATAAGCCGACGACGCTCTTGCGGCGTAACTGATTCATCCTCTAGGCGAAGTGCAAGTTGACGAATTAACGCCAAGGGAGATTTCAACTCGTGGGCTGCGGCTGTTAAAGACGGAATACTAAATTCCGACAACCCGTCACCCACTAGTCCCCTTTTCCCGTTCATATACCTAGTGTAGCACCGCGGTTTAGGGTTTTACAAAGATGAGCGTAATGATTATTTGTTGAAAGTGATCGACTTAATAATTGTGTCGAAATCTGCCTTGAATGTGTCAGCATCGGTACGAATTGTGACCGTTTTGTCGCGTATCTTGAAGATTACCGCTGAGCCGCGAATATCCTTAGTGAAACTTCCGTCAAGACGAGTTCCGTTTTGCTCATCAGCCTTTACAGAACTTGATTGCAAGTCACCTTTTCGAACGAGCGATTGGTATCCTGTAATCACTTGGTCGTAATCTTTTGTCTCAATCGTGACGCGAAGTGCAAATTGCTGTGAATTCGAAACCTGTGGCACTGCAACTGGGTTCAAATATGCTTCATAAGTAGAACCTTTAGTGGCATCATTATCAACATACACACTCCAAGTTTTTGGATAGTCAAAAGCAACCCGACCAAAGTCTTCAGGACCTACAAATTGACGGTTTGGCTGCTTGTCTCGTTCAGTAAACTTCTTTTCGTCTTCATCAGCTTGTTCTTTGCGGGCAATAGAAACTGCCTCGGAAACTTTTGTATCAACATTATCTTTTTGATCAAAGTAATTAAGTAGTGCCCAGATCATAACGCCTAACGCCGCAACAGTTAATACGATAAAAGTAATCGCTAAAATTAACCAAGTGTTCGCCGCGCCGGTCTCGTTATGTCGTGTATTCATATGCGTCATTATACTTGTGCTTTTTCAGGGTGTAAAGGGTGGAAGCTGTACAGGCTATATGCCTCAAAGGCCGCATCTGCCTCAATCCCCTTCAAAGGACTGCCGTAAATGAGTAATTTCAACGGTTTCTGTAGACGATCAGCTTCACGCTGCAGCTTTCGTGCTAATCGTTTCACATCACGACTGACCGTAAATGCGTACACGTAGGTTGTGTCGCGCGGCAACTCAACTAACCAAAAGTTAGCCATCAATACTTTTATCTTTTTTTGCCTCAAGGATAATAATCGAGAAATATACACGAGCAATGGATTAATCTCATATCCTACCGCCGACGCGCCATACTCTCTCGCCACGCGCAGCACCACGCCATCGCCACTGCCCACATCAACAATCGTATCGCTTGCATCAATCTTAAAATGATCGAATACGCGACGGATATATTTCTTAGTACTCGGCACATACGGTGCGCCAAAAAATACCACAAACCCAAAAAGAATCACGAGGATTCCTATAATGGTAAAGAAAATCATTAGCCTTCGCTATCGAATTTTTGTTTAAGAACAGTAATATCGTTCTTGAATGATGCAAGATCTTTTTCGATGTCGGTAGCAAGTGCTTCTGCTTTTTTGAATCGATCAATTGCCGATTCCAATGCAAATTCATCACTATTAAACCAAGCGATTAACTCGTTTAGTTCATCCATCTTTTCTTGTAAGTTCTTATTTGTTCCTGACATGTCGTACCTCTGCTTCTAGTATAGCTTGCGTCGTCTCAACCTCAATAGTTTGACCGACTGTTTGTTGTCCTCGGATTAGTGCATACCCACGGGCGAGCACTGTTTCTGGATTCAATTGAATCAGTACCGAACGCTTAGAGTCTAAGGTTTGCGCAATTACCTCTAGTCGTTCTTCAACCACTTCTAATGCGTGCAGTAATTGCATTCGTACTTCATTCGACGCCTGATCAACCGTTCGCATCATCATCGGTAACAATGAAATCGTTTGCGAACGAACTGCACGAATAATATCCTGGCGATCTGGCACTAAAATTTGCGCTGCATTACTTGGCGTCGCCGCCCGTACGTCAGCCACAAGATCGGCCAATGATTCATCCACCTCGTGCCCCACCCCAACTAAAGTCGGCACACGACTGGCAGCGATAGCTCGAACCAATTGCTCATCGTTAAAGGCGGCTAGATCATCGGCACTTCCTCCGCCACGAACGATCACGATCACTTCCGGAAGCACATCGCGCTCGTTGATATATTTTAATGCTCGAATCATTTGATCTGGTGCGCTTTCACCCTGCACCTGCACGTGTGCGACCTCGATTTCAAGCCCACCCCATCGGTCATTCACAATTTTAATAAAGTCAGCGTAGCCAGCTGCTTCAGTACTACTGATAACGGCTACTTTTTTAGGGACACGCGGTAAGGTACGCTTTCGCTCCGGGCTAAACAAGCCTTCGGCGTCTAACTTAGCGCGTAATATCTCAAAGCTCTTCTTAATTGCACCTTCACCACTTGGCTTGATAGCTTTGACCGTTAAGCTAAAACCGCCCCACTTCGTAAGTTTTGGTGAACCTTGAATCACCACTTTCATGCCGTCTTCAATTGGTACGCGAAGTTGCCAAAGCGTCATAAAACAACTGATCACCGATTCGTCGTCTTTTAACTTAAAGTACACCCATTTACCCTGGCTTACCTTGAACTCCGAAACCTCACCCTCAATACCTACATTCGGGTAAGCATATTCGAGTGTTTGGTTCGTCAGAGCAACGAAATCACTGACGCTAAGAAGAACGTTTTCCATATTTCACCACTGTAAATTGATAGAATAAATAGCCAAACAAAATCGTACCAAGAATCAATGTCACACGCGCAATCAGTGTTCCGGCAATCGCCACGTTAGCCGCCACATTACTCGAGGCAAGGAACGCAATCATAATGGTTTCGTACACACCCGCGCCACCAGGAGTAACTGATACCGCACTTGCAATCGATGCTAGTCCAAAGGCGATGAAGAGGATTGCCGGGTTAATCGCAAAACCAAGTGACCAGAAAGCCACCCAAATCAACGCAATGTCAGCCAAGTTCGCCAGTAGCGCCCAAATAAACGGACGAATCAAAATGCGACGGTCACGACGAATGGCCAAGTAGTCATCGTGCAACTCACTAAAGAAGGTTGGGATGGTGTTAGGTTTCACTGCTTGCTTCTTACGGCCACGTGTAAAGAAACGAACCACGGCATTAACACGTCGCGTTAACCATTGAGAAAACGTCTCAAGACGTCGCTTACTTCCAATTACATAAATCGCACCGACCGTTGCGGCTATACACGCAGCAACTAGTCCGCTACACAGCAAAATGATGACGCGATCAATCTTATGATCAATGATAAGTAGCACTACCGCGATAACCATGATGGCAATAAAACTCACAAACGTTAAGGCAAATCGCACAATTTGCGCCATTGTCGAACGAGCCGCGCTCACCCCGTGGTGGTTTAATACCCAGCTTAGGTACGAGAATCCAGCCGCTCCCCCACTCGGCAAAATGTGGTTCACGAAGTTAAGTTCAAGTGCAAGGCGGGTCATGCCAAAATGTGACATATCCTTCAAATTACCCTTTGAACGAAGATACGAAAAGATCATTCCACCAGTCGCATAGTAACTAAATAACTGAATCGGAATAAGCAACGCAAGGATCCATAAATTAATCGATCCAATCAAATTCCAGGCTTTAAGAATCTCTGGCCAGGCAGCAACAACAACCAAAAGTAACAGAACTGTTGTGATTACAGTCAGCCATCCTCTGATCGACATTCGCTTCAGCATACTCATTTCATTATAGCATCAGGTATAATGAAGCTATGTACATTGCAATCCTCGGCCGCCAACCGGCCATTTCTATCGCTGAACTCGAACAAGTCTATAAGGACGTCAGTTGGTTCTCTGACTCTACTGCCCTTATTAACACCGAACGCGGCGTTGACGTGCAGCGTCTTGGTGGCACCCAAAAAGCGGGTCGCGTTATCGCCCAAATTCCTCGTGGCGACTGGATGAAAGCGAGTATGCGGATCGTCCAGCACTATTCAAAAGCATGGTCAGGCTATGAAGGCAAAATCACTCTTGGTATCAGCGCCTACGGATTTGACGTCTCAACCCGTGATATCCAAAAGACCGGCCTTATTTTAAAAGGTAAACTAAAAAACACCACTGCGAGTCTTCGTCTTGTTCCGAACCAAGAAACCGCTCTTAGTAGCGCCACTTCTCACCACAACAAACTTGGCCTATCGGATAACAAAGTAGAACTTATCGTTGTACGTGGTCAAAGCGGCATCGTTATCGCCGAAAGCACAGGTGCTCAGAATATCACTGCCCTCGCCGCCCGTGACCAGGGCCGCCCAAAGCGTGATGCCTTTGTTGGTATGTTACCGCCAAAACTCGCACAGATCCTTGTAAACCTTTCAGGGCTCGAAAAAGGTCGTATCCTTGACCCATTCTGTGGAACTGGGGTTATCTTGCAAGAAGCCGGCCTTCTTGGCTATAGCGTATACGGGACCGATCTTGCCGAGAAAATGGTTCACTTTACCCGCGACAACCTTAATTGGCTTATCGATACACAAAATCTTAACCTTGATTGGTATCTTCACCCAGGAGACGCAATCGACACTAAGTGGCAATCGCCTGTTGATGGCGTCGTCGCTGAAAGTTACCTCGGACAACCATTCAGCGCCCCGCCCTCGAGCTCTAAACTTATTGAAGTCCGAGGTAACTGTAATCATATTATCAGTCAATTCTTAAAGAATTTAGGCACTCAAATCAAGTCAGGTACCCCCGTTGTCTTAGCAGTTCCAGCTTGGAAAGACACTGCCGGTAACTTTACCCACCTCCCACTCATCAGCAAGCTCGACGAACTCGGTTACGAAACCGTTGAATTCCGCAATGTTCGCCCAGAACAGCTCCTCTATTTCCGTCCCGACCAAGTGGTCGCCCGTGAAATTCTCGTTCTTAAAAAGAAATAATAAAATAACCCGCCATTTTTCAGGCGGGTTTATTATTAGCGTACTATCGATCGCAGCGCATCGGCATCAATAGCCACATACGCTTGGACGACAACGACAAGAAGCAGTACAACCACCCCTATTATCTTTGCGATATTGAGTAGTCGCATACTTTTATACGAATAGTGCTTCATTACAACCTTCCTTTCCGTTTACTTCCGTACGAAAGAGGCCCTCGAGACACACAAAACCCGCCGCTAGGCGGACCGTATGACGGGCCCCATGAAAGTTTCCAAACATGACGCGTAAACGAACCTGAACGACGGGATCAGTATTGTTTACGCGAATTTTCAACCATATCTTCCAAATAATGTAAGGGTTAGGTTGTGTGCCAAATTGTAATGCGCACCCTTCTTCGGGTACTCAATAAATTGTAGCATATCGATCATTAACTTCTTATGAAGTTATCTCGTCTCGCTTGAAGTGTATTTCAACCCCTCTCACCTCTTGACTCTTAACTCTGTATTATGTATAATCAAACAGATTGATTTTATAAGTTTTAAGGATTAAGTATGTCACACGTCAAAGCAGGTGGTTCAAGTAAAAATATCCACAATAATGCCGGTCGCCGACTTGGCGTTAAGCGTTATGGTGGTCAAGTAGTTAATACTGGCGAAGTTCTCGTCCGTCAAACTGGTAGCACTAAAGTTGCTGGCCCTGGTACATTTATCAGCCGTAACTTTACTATTCATGCTGCTATCGACGGCGTTGTTACTTTTTCAAAAGTAAAAAAGACTCGTTTCACTGGAAAAACTGCACCTCGTACACAAGTAAGTGTCGTTGCAGCCCAATAATTAAACTTCTTAGTTTAAATAAATAACCTCCCTTTCACGGGAGGTTATTTTTATTAGCTACGCCCACCAAGCGGCTCAAAGGCTTCGGTGTATTTTCTTTGCAGCGTACGGTCTTGAGATAATTCACTCAATTCAGATGAAAGTCGGCGCAGCTCAGCAGGATCCATTTCACCGTATTGTGAATTACCGATTATACTGTCAATTTGTCGAATATGTCCTGATACACGGTTCGCAAAGTCACCCGTTCCTAGCTTAATTCTACTGATAGCAGCCACTAAATCGCCCTGTGATGCCGTAAGGTCATTTAATTGCTTAATGGCATCAGTAGTATCTTTATCGGGCATAGACACGCCTTCACGGTCATTGCTTTGCGCTGCTGTTTCTTCAACAAAGGCACCAAATTGGCCTTCTTTTGTGTGAATTGTCTCAACTGTATCCTGGATAGATGTATCCATACGAACAAGGCGCTGTTGGCCAACCTCAAGTGATTCACTTGCTTGATCAAACTGTCGTTTAGACCTGTGTAACTGACTCACTACTTCATCAAGTGCTAATCGCGCTTGACGTGCATCAATCATGCCGCCATCAAGACGACCAGCGATCATAGTAAGTTCATTTGTTTGTTCACCAATATTCATCATGGCCGAACCGACAGTCCGCTCTGATTCATCAAGTGCGCTTCCGACCATCCGTTCCCCACGGCGAAAATCAGATTCAGTAGTATCAATCTCACTGGCAACCTGACGATCAAATTCATCCTTAGCCATCTTAAGTCGATCGTTCAGTGAATCTGTTTCATTAAATAATTCGTTAACTTCTTCTTTTTCGGCGGCTTCAACCGCTGGCTCAGCTTCAACAGGAACTTCTTCATTTGTCGGCTCTGTCTCTGTTTCATCGATCTCTTCTGTAGCTTCTTCAGGCATAGGTGTTTCGTCGATCGTTTTTTCGCTTTCAACAATTTGAGCAATCTCTAGCGCAGTATCAGGGTCGGCATTTTCTACCATAACCGTTCCTTCTTCATCGAGGGCAACCGAAAAACTTGCTTCTTGACCAAAGCGAGCGGTAAGCTTGCCTGTATCTACAACCTCGCCTTTTCGCAAACCTTTAAAGCCGGTACCATTTGCATAATCAGGTGCTACACCACCATGTCGGATCATTGCATCAAGTTTTGACGAAAGCTTTTGGCCTTCATACTCGATGTTACCGTCTTTATCTCGTGGGAAGCCTGCAAGTGAAACAACTTCAAAACCAAGCGGTTTTTCTTCATTGGTTTCAACACCTTCACTCTGCTGTTCAGCCTTGTTAATAGTGAGGCGCCACTGCGGATTTTCAGGAGCCTTAAAGAGTTGCGGGATAGTGTCTTTAGAGATAACCCTTTCAAGAACTTTTTCCTGCAAAAGCGCTTCGGACTTGCCGACAAGAGAGTTGTTTATTGATTCGCCAGGAGCACTAAGTTGTGTCATTTTTTTTACTTTTTTGTGTTTAATAGCTTTTCATATACATTAGCATAAACTTTATAAAAAAGCAACCCTATTACATGGTTGCTTAAACTGTAGCGGCCCCAATGCCTATGCCGCAGCTAGTACATTTCGTAATGGTGTAACGGTCTCAGCAACTTGACCAGATACACGAATAGCTTCCACATTACCAGATACTGCTTTTATTTGCTGTGCAAGTGCGCGTAACTCACCCGCGTCCAGCCCTTCGGCGTATGAGTTTTGAATAATCATATCTAACATCGTAATTGCAGAGCGTAATGTAATCGATTCATTTTGCAGATTTGATTCTTTCATACGACAGTCATCGCTGAAGCCATCAAGCACCACACCTGCAGATAAAAGCTTTTCTTGTAGCTCACTTGTGTCAGCCTCGTCTTCTGGCGTTACCTTGAGCTCTGGGTCACGTGAGGCTAAAGCGCCGACATGCTCGTTAAAGTTTCTGTCGTCCATAGCTAGTTGTTCGCCTGTCTCAGCTATAACATTCTTAGCATGGCTCGACTTCGTAATAATTTCTGACATAAGCTCAGATGCCACACCATGAAGACGAGCATAAGCATTCCGCGTTTCATCAAGGCTTTGAATGAGTACTTTTCGTGCACCATCAGGGGTATGTTCTGATACTTCTAATGCATTTGCAACTTTTTGAATACTAGCGGCAGCGCCCTGTTCATCACCCAATATAGAAAGGTACCGTAACGACCCATCAATATCATCAGCCGATTGTTCGATAGAGTTTATCTTGGGCAGCAACGTATCCTGCGCCCCTTCAAGTGTTTCGCTCATTCTTTGGCGATAATAGTGTCGTGCTTGCTCTAGTTCTGGTTGCTGCGTTGATTCGGGATGAGTTGCTACTACCTCTGCCTCCGGTTCAACACCAAGAATACGCTGTGCTGATACTGCTTCGTCAGAAAATTCATTACTCATAGATTCAGATGGATCAACTGGTCCGCCGATTGACTCAAAGGCCTCCTCGGCTAAGTCTTCAGACGCTTCTTCAACGAGCGCTTCATGGTGGCGTTGTACTTCCACTCCCGCAAGCGCGGCAGTTTCTTTAGTGATTCCCGTAAAAAAGTCTTCTTTATCAGTCGTTAACGCTACTACGTTTTCTTTACCGGCCACATGCGCATGGATTGTATCGCCAAATGTTAAGCCATGTGATTCAAGAAAACTTGCTACCTCTTCACTATCAGGATTTGCCGTGCTTAAAAAAGAATACTGTTCATCAGAAAGAATGATATCTTTTGGTTGAGGCACTTCCGATGGCACAGGCTGTTCCAACGACATGCTTTTATCCTACTTGAGTTGGAGTTTCATACCCAGGCGCCTTCTCAGGGTTTGGTGGCATCTCAGTTTTTTCGGTACCAAGACCGAACTTTCCTGCACCAGGAGCGATCGGGCTTACTTCTCCAGCGCGAAGGACCGGTTCAGTAACGACTGGCGCTTCATATCCTGGAGGAAGTGTATCGATGACTCGCTGAGCTGCTTCAGCGGCATTGATTGGCTCGACAACAGGTTGTTCAAGATCAACACCAGGAATAGTTGTAATAAGTTCAGGAACTTCAATAGGATCGGTTGATACCGTTTCTATAAGCGTATTTTTTGGAAATTCAGGATTCATGGTATGCCCCTTTTTTATTCTGTCGGTTTTGTTTCAAGTAGCCCTAAATGAAATTTAACGCGTTCAACGACATCGCCAATAACCACTTGTGATTTTACAAGATAATCGTTCACGCCAAGTGATTCAGCCCGCTCTTTATCTTTAGGTTGGCTCAAAGCAGTCAACATAATCACGCGAATGTCTGATGTTTCAGGGGTGTTACGTAGGATATCAAGCACATCAAACCCACTAATCTTCGGCATCATTGCATCCAATAAGATAAGGTCTGGTTTAAATTCCATAGCAGCAGTAAGCGCTAACTCACCATTATTCACTTCTTTTGTTTCAAACCCCTCAATATCAAGACGAGATTTGTAGACGGCTGCCAACGCTTCGTCGTCTTCTACAAGGAGGATCTTCTTTTTAGTATCCATATGGCATTCATTGTACTACAGTAAATCGTAAAAGCACAAGCGGCTTCCCAGATTGCCCTAGTTCAATAACCCCTTTGCTGCATCAAGTTGCGGATCACGCTGCGCACTAATATCTTCAGGAGTAATTCCTACTTCAGTATCGGGACTAATACCTTGCTTAGAAATATTCACGCCATTTGGTGTATACCAACGCGCAACCGTTACTTTTAGTTCAGCGCCGCCAGGGAGCTCAATCAGCTTCTGGACGCTTCCCTTGCCGAATGAAGTTGTTCCGACGATCTTAGCCGCTTTGTAGTCTTGCAAGGCTCCTGCGACGATCTCACTAGCGCTGGCGCTACTTGCATTCACTAGTACGACAGTTGGAATCCCACCCAAGATTGGATTTCGAGTTGTGCGAAGTTCATCAACTACTTTTCCGTTGGTTCGCTCACTGACTACAATCTTGTCATCAAGCCACAAACTTGCCACTTCTTGCGCGGCTGTAACATATCCGCCACCATTACCGCGAAGATCAAGTACGACCCCTTTTACATCCTGGTTCTTAAATTCTTGCGCAGCCGAACGTGCTAACGATCCTGTTTGATCATCGAAGCGAGTAATCGTAATCACTCCAACTCCGTCAACAACGTTACTGTATACACTTGGGTTATTCACTTCCGCACGAGTTACAGTAAACTCTTTCACCGCGCCGTCACGAGCAACGCTCAACTTTACGGTCGTCCCTGCATCGCCACGAATCTTTGTCACCGCTTCATCTACTGTTAACGTATCGACTACTTCATCATTGACTGAAAGAATCACATCGCCCGTTACAATACCGGCTTTTTCAGCTGGGTTGTCTTTTAGAATACGCAGTACGGTTAATAGGTCGTTGCGCTTGCCCATTTCAATACCAATACCACCACCGATTGTTCCAGTGAGGCTATCGTCAAACGCTTGGGTCTCTTCTTGGTTCATATAAACGCTATAGTCGTCGCCAAGGGCTTCAACAAGGCCTTTATTTGCCCCTTCGATCAATTTAGCGTCATCGATATCACCATCGTAGTTCGCTTTAACCGCTTGATAGGTTGACTGCAAACTTGAAAAATCAAGTGTGCCACCATAAGCAGTCTTACCGAAAATTGGCGCGATCGTAGCTACGATTTGGTTGTTGAACGTACCGGCAATGTACCCTAAGCCGGCAATAAATATAATTGCAATAACAAGCACGCTCGTAGGAACACGGCGGCCATTTTCTTCTCTAACGCGACGTCGACTGAACATGAGACTCCCCTATTTTTTTAGACATGAAACTTATTACTATTATACCGCACCCCTAGATGGAGTGCGGCAACGAGTTTATGTTTTTTTCACTACTACTTTAGAAGTAGATGTAATAGTCGTATGCACCCGGTGAAACGTTATACATTTCACTGTAGTGACCCCAGCCAGATCCACCTGCATTGTAGTAGTTATATTGGCTGACGTTGATAGTTCCGTTGCTGTTTACGCCTTCTACCCAGACAACGTGTCCGTAAGCACCGGCCATAATAACACCGACTGAGCCAGCACGTGGCTGAGAACTAACGGTCATACCAGCAGCACGAGCATTACCAGGCCATTGGTTTGCGTTTCCACGACCACCCCAGTATGGCATGTAGCCATTCTTTTGATAGACTTTCCAAGCGGTATAACTGACACATTGACGAGAGTACATACCCCATGGGTCAACGACTGGGTTATTGTAGTCAGAGTTTGCAAGATTTGATGGGTACCCACCCTTGTTTGGGTCACCAGCAACTGCACCGCCACCGCCACCAGCAGCACGAATGGCAGCTTCGATCGCCATTTGTTGTTCACGTTGCAATTGTTGCTTCTTAGTAGATGATTCACTTGAAAGTTGACGGTAGGCCGCTTCATCACCTTGTGTCTTGGCAAGCAAGTTTTGTTGCTCTGCTTCTTTTGCAGCCAAAGCATCTTTTTGAGCAGTTTGGTCTTTTAGGACTTTCTCAACATCGTTCTTTTGTTGATCAAGCTTTGTCTTTAGTTCTTTGACTTTCTTAATAGTACTACTAAGCTGGTCACGTACTGAATTTCGGTATTCCTGTTTGTTTAAGAAGTCGGTAATGTTTTCGCTACTCGCGATTAACTCAATTGGCGTAACGGTGTCGTCAACGTATAAGTCAGCGATTGTGGTACCAAGACCATCTTGGCTGTCCTTGATTTGTTTTTCAGTATCAGCAATTTCAACCGTTAACTTGTTGAATTTTTCTTGGCTAATATCAACTTGTGCTTGAATAGTCGCCTTTTCTCCTGAAAGCCGTGATACTTCACGTTGGTAGGTATCAGCTTGTTGAGCTAATTCCCCTGCTTGTGATTCATAGATCGCAATATCGCGCTCTAAAGCACGGATTCGTTCGTCGTATTGATCAGCTGAAGCGTATTGTGAAAAGATAACGCCGCCGATTGAAAAAGAGATAAGTACAGCGAAGGCGACGACCCATAATGATAGCGTCTTTAGCGAGAGTGAGACTGGTGTGGTGGTTCGCAGTTTCATAGCTGTTCCAATGTTAGCATAAGCACCATACTTGGTCAAGCTAGAGCTTGAGGTAGCGGCGTGTTGCCATTAGTGATGAGATGATACCAATGAAGGCACCGATAATGATCATTCCCAGAAGGATAAAGCCGGCATAATACAGTGATGCATTGAGGGTTGGTTGGATGTTTACATAGTTAGAAAGTGAAGGCGCTGCGCCGAAGAGCAATCCATAGCCAAGTGCGCTGGCGATAATTGCCGCAAAGAAACCATACACAATCGCCTCAACTACGAATGGACCACGAATAAATGACCGCTCTGCCCCAATCAGTTTCATCATTTGAATCTCTTCACGACGGTTGAAGATTGCCATACGAATGGTGTTAAAGATGATCAGCATCGAAATAACAACGAAGACAAGACTGACGATCACACCGATTTTTTGGGCGAAGTCGATAGCGCCAGCAATTGTTTCAATGGTTGCACGCTTTGTCCCGGCGAATGACGGCGGTCGATTACCATCAAGGTTTGCTTTGGCGTTTTCATTATTCACAATAAAGTTAGACAGCTCGGTCGTGTTATTAATGTCTTTCACTTTGATGTTTACCGTCCAAGGGAACTTATTGGTCGCCTCTTTAATAGCTTCCAGTGAATCACGGTCTTCTTTATTCTGTTCGATAAAGTTCTTACGTGAATCATCAGGAGAAATAAGATCAACACTAATTACCGATGGAAGTTTTTCAAGGTCAGACGCAACCGCCTGGACCGCTCCTTCAGTAGTGTCGTTTTCAAGATAAATTGACATACTCACCTTGTCACGTACGTCAGTGAGTGTGTCGATAAGAATATTACGCGCAGCCACACTCGTAAAAATCACAAATAATGTAATGGTCATGATAGCAGTAGCAGCAATCGTGAGCCAGGCGTTACGAGTAAAGTTATTTACTCCGTATCGACACATACGCATAAACGTCACCCACTGTCGTCGGTGGCGCTTTTGTTGCGCAAAGCTTTTTGAATCGAGTTTTTTCTTACTTTTTGCCATTATTGTCGGTAGCTTCCTTCAGCTTGGTCACTGGTGATTTTTCCGCCTTCGATTGTAATCACCCGCCGCTTCAATTTGTTAACAATTTCAGCATTGTGTGTCGTAAGAAGTACAGTTGTTCCATATTTGTTAATCTTTTCAAGCAATCGAACGATGTCCCAGCTGTGCTTAGGGTCAAGGTTTCCGGTTGGCTCGTCAGCAATAAGAATCTTAGGCTGACGCACAACCGCACGAGCAATCGCTACGCGTTGACGTTCACCACCCGAAAGTTGATGCGGGAAGTTTTTTTCTTTTCCCGTAAGACCTACAAGGTCAATCACCTTTGGTACGGTGTTCTTAATTTCTTTGCCAGTCATCCCGGCAATCTCTAATGCAAAAGCAATGTTTTCAAACACAGTTCGCTGTGGCAAAAGCTTGAAGTCTTGAAAGACGACACCGATTTTTCGACGAAGCATCGGGATCTGAGAATCCTTTAAGGTATCGTAATCGATACCACCAACTACGATCTTACCGCTGGTTGGCTTTTCTTCGCGAGTTAAAAGTTTCAGAAGGGTTGATTTACCGGCCCCTGAAGATCCTACGATAATAACGAATTCGTGCGGTTCGATAAATACACTCAGCCGACTAACGGCCGGCGTAGTATCTTTGCCGTACGATTTGGTTACCCTATCTAATAGAATCATTACTAGATGTATTATAGCATAAACACTACCCCGTCATAGGGTTATATCGATAGATACGAAGCACTTTTTAGTGGAAGAAATCCGAAGGGGCGCCCGGGAAGGAACACGCCCCTTCGGAAAATCTCAGCTAACACTTCGATTGAAGCGTATATCCGTCAGCAGCAATTCTACGTGGAGCCCGAAAGCATCCAGAATTACCGCTACACCCGCATCAGCTTGCTGCAAAACTGCCTCAAGAAGATGCTCGGTTTGCGCCTTAAGGAAGCCGTTGACTCGTGCGATTTCAATCGCCTGATTCACCGCTTGCTTGGCGTTTTCCGTGAAGACATACACGGTGTTGGTTGGATATTCGGTTGGATATGCCGCCTTCACCGCTTCGCGAGCCTCGACACTGTTCACGCCGAAGCTGTGAACAATACGTGAGGCTGGATTCTGCACCCGAACGATGATCGCAAGCAGCAGGTGCATGCAATCGATCTCTTTGTGCTTCAAAAGCGCCGTCTCAAACTGAGCCATGCTCAGCAGATCTTGCGTCTGTTCTGTCAGTTGCTCGTACTTCATGTAAACCCCTAAGATGGAATGGATAAAAACTGAGATTCGAAGCCCGTAAGGACCTCGTATCTATAGATATTTGGTTGTTAACAACACTTCTCTGGCCAAATAACCAGTGATAAACATATTATACCATACTTACGTAAATTATTCAATATTTCAAGAGGTACGGGAGTGCGTTGTGTTTCAGGTGGGGCGCGTAGTATCGCAACCCCACCTGTAAGGCAACACGGTTCAACGTATCAGCAATCGATCAAGCCGGTGATGGCCCAATCTTTATCGTTTTGCGGCATCGCGCTCAACAATCTCGATTACCTTGTCGATATCGACGCCAAGCTTCGTCAGAAGCTCGCGGGCCGCACTCCCCTCCTGCTTTAGAAGGGCGAGCGCGACGTGTTCAATCTCTATGTACGACTTGCCGTACCGAGCAGCCTCGCGTGCAGCGATTTTGATCACCTCGTGTGCTCGTGGTGTCTGCGGACGTTCGGCGTGGCCTTGAACTTTGCCACGTGCGAGCGTCTGATCAGCCTGTCGCGCAAGCTGATCAAACGATGCGCCGTTTTCTGTCAGCGCTTTCGCGGCCACACTGTCGTTATCGACTGCAATTGCCAGCAGCAAATGCTCCGTTCCTATGTGGTCGTGCCACATCCGAAACGATTCATTTTTTGCAGTGTCGATAATTCGACGAACTTGCTCATTCATCCTTGCGAACATAAAGCCTCCCGGCGGTCGTATTGCGGTACTGAGGATAAGGAACCGTGTAGTTCCATATAGGGTACGTAACCCCGTATCTATTGAAATATAAAAGAACGACCCACCACTATTCTAGAAGGGTTATTTTACACTAAAAGGCTTGATTAATCAACCGTGGGTGCTTCGAGGAAAGCATCCATGAATGGTGTAAGGTCGCCGTCCAATACCCCTTGGGCGTTGTTGGTCTCATGTTTGGTGCGGGTATCTTTTACAAGTGTGTATGGGTGAAGAACATAATTTCGAATCTGGCTGCCCCAGTTAGCTGATTCCCCTGCTTGCAGCTCCGTAATCGACGCAACATGTTGCTCTAATTGCATCTGTGCTAATTTCGAACGAAGGATCTTCATAGCCGTTTCTTTATTCTGAAGCTGTGAGCGTTCATTTTGAATTGCGACTACTATGCCAGTTGGAATATGTGTAATACGAACGGCACTGTCGGTCGTATTGACTGACTGCCCGCCGTGTCCGCCGGCTCGATAGACATCAATCTTCAGTTCTTTATCGTCAATTGCCACTTCATCAGGGCGATCAATTTGCGGCAAGACTTCGACAAGCGCAAAACTTGTTTGGCGTAAATTATCACTGTTAAAGGGGCTCAGACGCACCAAGCGGTGGACGCCGTTTTCACTCCGAAGCTTGCCATAAGCAAACGGCCCTGTAACTTCGATAACTGCCGATTTAAGCCCTGCTTCTTCACCCTGTGATCGTTCGATTAAGGTTGCCGACATGCCAGCTCGCTCAGCCCATCGCAGGTACATTCGCTCAATCATCTCAGTCCAGTCTTGCGCGTCAGTGCCACCAACACCAGCACTTAATCGTAAGATTGCGTTGTGATCATCAAACTCACCATCAAACAGAAGGTCTTTACGTAAGCGTTGAAATTCTTCTTCAAAGGCAATAATTTGACCTTCAAACTCGCCAAGCAATTCATCATCGCCAAGATCCATCAATTCCAGCATGTCACTCGCCTGAGCTTGCAATGTCATCCATGGTTCAACCAATGAACGCATTGCCGCCACTTGTTTGCTTTTCGCCTGCGCATCAGTTGGGTTATTCCAAATTTCAGGTGTTGAGAGCTGCGCGTCCAAAGCGTCAATCTCTAATTGCCGAGCTGGAATATCAAGTCGAGTCACGGCCGCATCAATTTGTGGTCGCAGGTCATTCAGTCGCTTAATCAGGGGTTGCATATCTACTTATTGTAACAGGCTAAAGGGCTCGCTGCGCCCATTCCTGAGCTGGATATTCTGCTTTGTAATCAAAAGTTGAAGCTGGTACGTCGAACGAGACCTGACCATAACCCCCTTTTTGTTGTGCCCATGTATACGCAAATCGTAATTCATCTATCTCACCGACACACTCAAACGGTTTCATTACCCCATCAACACCAAGTAGGCCCTTGAACGTTTCTTGAAGCATATCTTTTTCAAATAAGTCTTGGCCACCAAATAACGATTTCAATACGTCAGCTTCAAGGAATGGTGCAAATAACAGATATGAATTTGCACATTTTGGACACTCGCCACACCAATGAAGCTCAGTATTATCGGCGCCCTGTGTGTAATTTGCCCGGTTGCAAGAACTAAATCGATAGCCATAAGATTCCCAAGCATACTGGATAAATAGCTCGGCTACACGCAGTTCACTGAAGCGTCGTAACGGCGATCCAATCGCAAGATCAGCCGAAATATAGCCATGCACATACGAAGCAAATAATTCTTCAGCGTGCCATGTCTTTGACCATTGGTGAGTAACCGAAAGGTCACCGATCGTCGCATGCGGTTCTTCCCCTTCATGTGCGATTGATACCAAGACTTGGTTTTTTCCTAATAACACCGCTTGAATCAGCGCTAGACTTTGCACGATATAGGTAACCGGCACGTGACCGTTTTTGCCGCCATCGGCCAAGGCATTTTTTAGTGCTACAACATCCAATGTTCGGCGCGTAATAACTGGCGCATCACTGCCAAGATCATTTAATACCGCCGGGTAATGGTCGGAACTTGAAACGTACCACGGTGTGAATACAGTACCCTTTGCCCTTAGCATTGCCGCAACTAATAATGAATCCTTGCCGCCACTTTGTAGCGCCAATACACCCTTGCCTTCGTAAGCACTCGCTTTAGCCGCCATGTCACTGGTCGCTTTAAACCACGCTAAGTCCTGGCGCGTCAGGTTATTTTCAAATGCAAACTGACTTAAGCCCTCTTGATAGACGTGATTAAGAAAATCTGCCTGCTGAGCGTCGATCAAGCCTGATTCGACTACCACTTCAGGTGTCGGGAACGTTTTAAAGTATGAAGTACCTACGACAAGATGCGCTAAAAATAACGCTTTATCCAAGACCACTTGATCGTAGTTTTCACCGACGCTAAACGTGACGGTTTCAACAAAGCTTCGTCCATCATTAAATCGATAACGGAAACTCGCTTCACCTGTATCTGAACGAAAGTCGTAACCTTCTAAAATGAACTGGCTCATAGTGATTGCACGTACTCTCTAAATTGGGTTCCACGATCGTAGAAATCTTTAAACATGTCAAAGCTTGCGCAAGCTGGACTCAACAGCACTACATCACCAGTCACAGCAACACTTCGAGCGTAATCAACAATCTCTGGCATTGTCCGGCCATCAAAAATAGTTACTTTCGCACTTACCCCTGCATCGTGTAAGCCTTTATGTACTTTATGGCGAATTTCACCGATTAAAATCAATTCTTTAATGTTTGGCTTTGCATTGATCGCGCTGTATAGCTCCGAGAAATCACCTCCCTTATCAATACCCCCTATTACAACGATCTCGGGTTGTTCAAATGAACGAATTGCCGCTACCGTCGCAGATGGAGCTGATGAAAAGCTGTCGTTGTAATAATCAACACCGTCTAGATTGCGCACAAATTCAGTTCGATGAGGGAGTCCCTGAAAGGTCTGTAGCCCTGTTGTGATTGCTTCAATCGTCACGCCGTGAGCCAACGCTACAGTAATCGCTGCGCAAGCATTTTCTTGGTTGTGAACGCCAATTAATTGCAGTGCTTCAACTGAACAAATAATTTGTTCGTTCTGATAAAATGATCCGTTGGCGACGTACACTCCCCCGTCATCTTTAATGCCATAACGAATGATCCTACCCTTGTCATTGTTGTGTGCAATACTACTCGAATAGTCGTTTCGAGGGTGATACACGCATAAATCACCGTCTTGCTGGAACTCACGAATAGCGCCTTTAGCGTGGACGTAATCTTCCATATTGTCGTGAATATTTAAGTGATCGGCTTCGATCAATAGCACCACGGCAGTCTGCGGAGAGCGTTTCAAATCCCATAGTTGGAAGCTTGAAAGTTCATACACGACAACGTCATCGGGCTGGATCTGAGACATAACATCAATCGAAGAAATCCCGATGTTTCCGACAAGCCATACTTTCTTACCGGCTGCTTCAAATATGGCTGCAATCAAACTAGCAGTCGTACCCTTTCCCTTCGTACCGGTTACGCCAATAATCTGCGCCGGGCACTGTTCGAAGAATTCATTAGTTGCTGACCAAATTTTACCATTCGTCTTAAGAAGCGACGGATGGATTGGTGGTGATCGAAGTACAAGATCATAGTCAGCGAGCTTTTCAAAAGCATCGCTTCCCAACACCGTCTCTACGCCTTCAGGCACTTCAAGGTTAGGGTTTTGATCAAAGACGGTAATAGCATTAGTCGGATCCTGACTATAGTACCGGTAACTCGCCTGCCCTTCGACTCCGTATCCAGCAATTGCTATCTTCATGAACTTATTTTACCTCGGATTCAAACAATCCTGCTACTTTATCGTTCAATTCAACAAGTTCGTGCTTTTCACCACTACTGACTGCAGCAAGCACCCAGGTATTTGCATCAATAAAGCTTTGCGCGGTTGCCATAATCTTCTCGCGGGTCACGCGACGGATCATATCAGGTACCTTGGCATAATCTTTAATAAAGTCATCCGCAAAGTAACGGTTTGTATAGAAGCCACTAATCTGAGAAACGGTTTGCGCTCCCATTTGGTATCGTCCGAGGCCAAATGATTTAGCTGCATCGATTTCTTTATCGGTTAACTTGCCATCAAGCACTGCTTTAATTTCTTTAGAAATAATATCGAAGAGTTCAGGTGCAGTGTCATGATTTACCTGTCCCGAGATATCCCAGGCGCTATCATAGAAGCCAGCCCCAGTATACGAGCCAACGCTATAAGCGAGCCCCTTAGAGCGCGCTTGACCAAAGATACGAGAATTAGTCGTGCCTGTAAGGATGTGGTTCAAGTTATGCATCGCATCAAGCTCATCATCACTTAGTTCACGCGGTAGTGAAAGTGTCCAACCAAAGGTAATGTTTGAAGCATCTTTGCGACGAATAATCGTTGGATTGCCACTGCTAAGTTCGTCTCGAGGAACCACGAAGCGCTCACCTTCTGGAAGTTGAAAGTCTTCAAGTTGACGAATAATTTCACTCTTACGACCCCGAAGTTTTCCTGCAATCACAAAACGCATATTGCGTGTTGTGTGCGTACGACGGTGATGTTCGCGAATATCAGCCAATGACACGTTAGAGATAGTTGCAAGAGCCTGACGATACGTCAGAACGTCCTCACCCAATAGTTGTTGCACGCGAGGCCACAAAATACGGTGATGATCGTTAAGATAGTTTGTTAACTCGCTTCGTACATTCCCCTTCTCGGCATCGAGTTCTTTTTCATTGAAACGAGGCTGACAAATACTTACCTTCTGCAATTCCAAGATACGATCCCATTCAAAGTCGGCACAGTCAGATTCATACACCATCGAAAGGTCGCTGGTATAAGCGTTATGATACGCACCGTTCTTTGTAAACTCAGACTCAAAAGCATGCTCGGACTTGAACTTCGCATTTGCACCAAAAGCAAGGTGCTCCATAATGTGCGCAACTTGTTCGATGTCTTTTGACTTCGCATAGCGGTTCCCAGCGCGGAAGTGAAACTGCATACTCATCACTGTCGCACCCGGTACGTTAATTAGTAGGCCACGGGCGCCATTTTTTAGTTTCACTTCTTCAACGCTATGATTCATGCACGGTCTCTTTCAGTTTTTTGAGGGTTATTGGTTTATTTGCGGCCAGATTTACGGTTTTGGCGTTGGCCTTTTTTCTTCTTGCGCGCTTGGTTCTTTTTAAGATTAGCTTCGGCGTGTGTTGTCGCTTTTTTCACCTTAAAGTCGTCGTCACGGTTTGATTCACCGCTAGTGATTTCGTTAACACCCTTCTCTACTGCTTGTTCAGCAAGTCGAGTAAGTTCAGTGTCGTATTCTTCATCAGCACGAGCAACGGCATCACGAGCAGTTACATGCATCACAGCACGAACAACTTCGTCACGTAGTGTTGCCTGAAGACTGTCGAATAGTTTTTGAGATTCACTACGGTATTCAACCAATGGGTCGCGTTGCCCAACGCTTCGCCAGTGAATACCCTCGCGTAAGTGCTGCATGTTTTCAAGGTGTTGCATCCACAATGTATCAAGAACTTGTAGGTATACTTCACGTTCAACTTTACGAAGCACTTCTGTTTCAAGTTCAGCTTCTTTAGTCGCGTATAGTTTTGCAACTTCCTTCTTCGCAAGTTCAAATCGCGCCTTATCGTTCTTTTCAGCACCGATAGCCTTGATCTTCTTTTCACTTAATGGGAACACAACTTCAAATTCTTGATCGAATTGCTTGTTGTTCTTTGCAGGAACAACGGTCAATTCGCGCACTTTACCATCCATAAGACGTTCGATTTCGGTCTTGATCTCAAGTCCTTCCAAAATCTTACGACGAATCGTGTATACCACGCGGCGGTGGCGGTTAATCACGTTGTCGTATTGGACGACGTTCTTACGGTTGTCGAAGTTGTAGCCTTCCACACGCTTTTGCGCCGCTTCCAAAGTCTTACTTACCATACGGTGTTGAATCGGCATTTCATCATCAAGCCCAATACGTTCCATTAATGACGCAATGCGGTCACCTTGGAAAATACGCATAAGGTCGTCTTCTGTTGAAACGTAGAATTGTGTCACACCAGGGTCACCCTGACGTCCGCCACGTCCACGAAGCTGGTTGTCGATGCGACGAGATTCGTGTCGTTCTGAACCGATCACTACAAGACCACCAAGTTCAACAACTCCTTCACCAAGCTTAATGTCGGTACCACGACCAGCAATGTTAGTTGCCAGTGTAATCGCACCCTTTTCACCGGCTTTTTCGATAATGGCCGCTTCGCGTTCGTTATTTTTCGCGTTCAAGATTTCGTAAGGAACTTTTTCCTTCTCAAGCCATTCGGCAATCATCTCATTTTTCGCAATAGAAGCAGAACCAACCAAAACTGGACGTCCTTGTTCGTGATATTCCTTAATTGCATCAGCAATCGCCTTAATTTTTCCCTTTTCAGAACGGAAAATGAGGTCTTGAAGGTCTTCACGCGCAACCGGACGGTTTGAGGGGACCTGCACGACATCAAGTTTGTAAATCTGTTGGAATTCTTCAGCTTCAGTAAAGGCTGTACCGGTCATACCAGAAAGCTTTTTATACAAACGGAAGTAGTTTTGGAATGAAACGGTCGCAAGCGTCATGCTCTCTTGAAGTACAGGAACGTTTTCTTTCGCTTCAATCGCTTGGTGCAGTCCTTCGTTATAACGACGACCTTGCATCAAACGACCGGTAAATTCGTCGACAATAATTACTTCGCCGTCTTTAGATACAACGTAGTCTTTATCACGGCGGAACAATGTCTGCGCACGAAGCGCTTGGTCAAGGTGGTACACAGATCGAACATATTCAGGGCTGTAGATGTTTTTCACACCAAGAAGGCGTTGTACTTTCTCGACACCCTCATCGGTCAAAGCGACCATCTTACGCTTCTCGTCGAGTACGTAATCAGCGGCAACAAGCTTTGCGGCAATCTTAGAGAACTGTAGGTAGCTTTCAGGGTTTTCAGCGGCAGGCGCACTAATAATAAGCGGAGTACGGGCTTCGTCAACCAGAATCGAGTCAACCTCGTCGACGATCGCATAGTGAAGATCACGTTGACGAAGAAGGTCTACTTCGTTCACCATGTTGTCCCGAAGATAGTCGAAACCAAATTCATTGTTTGTTCCGTAGGTAATGTCAGCGGCGTACGCTTCTTTACGAGTCGCTGGACGAAGTCGTTTCATGCGAGGATCGGTGTGGTTTTCGTTGTCGTACTTTGCATCCCAAATGTACGATGCATCGTTGATGATAATACCAGTCGTAAGACCAAGGAAGTCATACAACTCACCCATCCAGCCGGCGTCACGCTGTGCAAGGTAGTCGTTAACGGTGACGACGTGAACACCCTTTTCGTCCAAGGCATTCAAATAGACCGGTAAGGTTGCAACTAATGTCTTACCTTCACCAGTTTTCATTTCAGCGATGTCGCCTTCGTGCAACACCATACCACCGATAAGCTGCACATCGAAGTGACGCATGCCAAGCACACGATCACTTGCTTCACGCACAAGCGCGAAAGCATCAGGCAAAATAGTATCAAGTGTTTCGCTCTTCTTTTGAAGGCGTTTTTTCAGTAATTCAGTTTGCTTCTTAAGTTCAGGTTTCGAAAGCTTTTTGTACTTATCTTCAAGTGCATTAACGGCCTCGACCTTTTTTTCAAGTCGCTTAATAATCTTCTTTTGCGGGTCACCAAAAACTTTAGTGAGCGCGCCTTGCCTGCTTATCATATAAACCCCTCATTTCGGAAAGTATCAGTATTTGCTCTATTACACTATATTATACGGTTTAAAGGGGTTTGAAACAAGCTATTTACGGCGCGAGAATAGACGACGATGTCCAACGTGCGCCATTGTTGCCTGTTTGTATTTTCGCACTTGTGCCAAAAGCTTCGCTTCGACAATATCAACTGCTGCCAACATGTTCACCGTCGAGTCTTTCGCGGTTAATGTTTTATCAGGAATATTTAAAATAACTTCTGCTTCGTACTTGTTGCCGTGATCTCGATTAACGAGTTTCAGCTTCACATCTGCAGTCGCGCTTTTGCGCGCGTGGGCCGGTAGATAGCGATCTAACCTTCCAATTTTACGTAATACGTACTTCATAGTCGTATCGTCTACGTTATATTTTACCCCTGCGATATCAATTGATGCGATCATAGAACCTCCGATGCTTATGCGTTGGTTTGTCTTTCTATTATAGCACCGATTGGCCGCCCAAGTACGGACGAAGGACTTCAGGGATGGTAATCTTACCATCAGATTGTTGACCATTTTCGATAATAGCAATCATGATACGACCAAGTGCAAAAGCAGTTGCATCGTTTGTATGAACAAGCTCTAGTTCACCGCTCTCGCGTCGTACACGAGTCTTTAGCCGACGAGATTGATAATCAGTCATATAGTCAGCGGTGTGCGTCTCACGGTACTGATTTTGGCCTGGCAGCCATGTTTCCATGTCGATGCCGCGCGCATTAGGCTTCCCAATATCAGCTGTACATTTTTGAATGACCTGGTATGGAAGACCAAATGAATTCAATAAGTATTCTTGAATCGCAACAAACAAGAAATGCTCTTTCAAGCCATCATCACCAGTTGTGAAACTTTCAATTTCAAGCTTATCGAATTGGTGCATACGAAGAATACCTTCCATGTCTTTGCCGTATGTCCCCGCTTCACGTCGGAAGCTAGTAGCATAGCCCACATAGCGGATCGGAAGATCACTCTCTTCAAAAATTTCATCAGCATGCATGCTTCCAAGTACGTGCTCGGCACTTCCCTGCAACCAAAGGTCATCATCTTCTAGTTTGTAACGATCGTCACGCGGTTCAAGTCGATCCATCGCATCGTACATATCAGTACGGATCATTAATGGCGGCAAAATAGGTGTGAATGGCCGATCAGACACTTCAAGTCCAGCCGCACCAGCGATTTCAGCAATCTTTGCGCTATCGTTCAAAGTGTTGATTGTGTATTGGACAATAGCAAACTGCAATTTCACAAGGTCACCCTTTAAGTAAGCGAAGCGACTGCCAGTTACTTTGGCAGCACGTTCTTTATCAAGCCAACCGCGTTCATTAGCGATATCAGCGTGGTTGCGCACTTCAAAATCAAAAGCAGGAACTTCACCAATCGTTTTAGCGATAACATTCTCGTCTTCACTCGCACCATACGGCACATCAGCTGCGGCCATGTTTGGCACTTTTTTCAGTAACGCAGTAAACGCGTCGTCGGCTTCTTTCAAAGCAGCTTCAACTCCGACCAACTTCTCTTTGACCGCTTTTCCTTCAGCGATCGATTCTTCGCTCGGGCGTCCGCCTTTTTGGCTTGTCGCAATTCGGTTTCGTTCAGTCCGCAACACGTCTGCTTCGCTTAACAGTTCAGCGCGGCTTTTATCAAGGTTCAAAAGATTAGCAATCGAAACGTCGTAACCCTTATCTTGGGCGTTTTTTTGTACGAGCTCCGCGTTGTCACGAATAAATTTGATATCTAACATAGCTTTAATTGTACCAAACTTCTGTTATTCCGTTCGAAGCGCTTCAATAGGATCAAGTTTTGAGGCTTTTCGGGCTGGGAGAATTCCCGCACCAACCGATACCAAGATCAATCCAACGATCACGATAATAATCTGAGCCGGCTGGAAGATAAGCAATGAAATATCTTCTAATCCCAAAGCTTCACTAATGTAAGGGTTGGCAATTGTTCCAGCAAGCAGCGCAAGGCCTGAACCGATCGCACCACCCAAGAATCCAATCCAAGCAGCTTCATATTTGAACAATCGTCCGACGTCGCGACGACTCATTCCAAGTGCCTTCATTAAACCAATCTGTTGAGTTCGCTCCAAGACACTAATGTACTGTGTGTTCACGATACCAAAGATCGATGTCAGCACAGCCAAGGCACCAAACCCAAGCAGTACACCAAGTAATACATTGATAAATGTATTCACGGTTCCCAGAACGTCCGCCGCGGTTTGAGCGTCGTAACCATCTTTGACTAAGATTTCTTTGATAGCCTCGGCATCATTTTGATCAGTGACACGTACCGCAACAAGGAAGAATTTGTTATATACAGGTGTTCCTTCGTTGATATACGTATAAATCTTTTCAGCAGCCGGGTTCGTTACAAGCAGCGAACTTTGTGAACGGAATGCTAAACCAGAGGCACTACTCACACCCTTCACTACAAAGCTAAACTCTTCTTTTACTGGTACGCCATACAAGCTCGATAATTTAGTGGCGCCAATTGTAACAGTCTTACCAATTGCATCCGAGAAGTTCGTAAAGCCAAGCGCTTTTGCATACTCTTCAGTCAAGATAATCTCGTTATCTTTCAAATCACCATCAACCGAACCAGCAGCGTAGGTTAATGTCACACTTGGGGTGAAGGTGCTGACTGTTGCTTGGTACTTCTTTTGCCCTTCAGTTGTGATGTAGTCAATTGCTGGCGCGTAATTCGGCGTGACTCGATCAACTCCATCAATTTTCTCAATCTCTTTAAGATCATCGGCGTTTATATACTCAAGTCCTTGCGCAGCCGCAAATGGCCCCGACGCCTGGCCACTGCCCTCTTCGTTGTATTCAGCAACCGCCGCAGATTCATCAACCTGCTTCGTAACTGTTAATTCACGGACGTCAGTATTCGAATTCACGATCGCATCAGCATACTCGCGTCCACCCTGGCCACCAGCTAGGCTCAACGTAATCGTAAAGGCACCCACACCAATCGCAAGGCTTGTTAATAATGTCCTGGCTTTAGCCTGGCGAAGGCTTCGCCCTGCACGTCGGATCGTATCAGTTATTTTCATTTCTTCGCTCCTGTCTTTAGTCCGCGAATTGCTGCAACCTTACCATCTTTAATTTCAATCTGTGCATCACACTTTTTAGCTAGATCAGGGTCGTGTGTCACAACGATCAGTGTCGCTTTGTTCTTTTTTGAGTAATTGAACAAGAACTCTTCAACGACACCACCTGTCACACTATCAAGGTTTCCGGTTGGCTCATCAGCAAAAAGAATCTTCGGCTGGTTAACAATAGCGCGAGCAATTGCCAAACGTTGTTTCTGACCACCAGATAAGTTCTTCGCTTTCGAACGAATCTTGTCAGATAATTCAACGGCAGCTAAAGCCGCTTCTACCTTTGCGCGTCGTTCGTTCAATGGTACTTCAGCAATTTCGAGTGGCAATGATACGTTGTCATAACACGTTTCATTTGCCTGAATAAAGAAGCTTTGAAAGATGAAGCTCATCTTTGATGCGCGAAAGGCATCAATCTGACGAGGCTTCAAAGTAAGAATATTTTCACCATCAATCACCACTTCACCCTTTTCCGGGCGATCAAGGCCGCTCATCGCGTGCATTAAAGTCGATTTTCCACTTCCTGACTTTCCTAAAATGGCAACTGTCGTACCAGTTGGAATAGAGAACGATACATCATCCAGCGCTAAAAACGCATTTTGTTTCTTACCGTACGTTTTTGTGACGTGTTTTACCTGAATCATTATCCCCCTTGTTTGTACCTAGTATAAAGAAAAACAGATCAACTATTCAAGTTCATCTAAGGTAAACCGACTATTAAATAGTTTTGTGTCCGGTTGATAGTGCTGGCCTTCAGCCAACGTACCCCCGTTAGATGCATCAAACCCAAGGCTTTCGACGTATTCTGTCACTAACTGTTTTGCGGCTTCGTCATCACTTGCCACAAGTACCACACGGCCAGTCCCGGTATGCTCTTCAAGTTCGTTATATGCGATATGATTTAATGATTTCACCACTGTTGCACCGTCAAAATACTGTTGAATATATTCCGAACTACTCAAGCCCGACTCTTCAAATACCGGAATCGTTCCCTCAACCGGTGACCAGTAGTTAGTCGCATCAATAATTGTTTTACCATCAAGAATCGTAGGATGAATTTGAATAGCTTGATGAAATGGCAACGCAAGTATAATCACGTCGTGCTCGGCAATAAGTGCATCAACCGCCAAAGGCCGTGCGCCGGGAATAAGTATTTTACTCGAAAGCTCTAATGTCTCTGGACCGCGCGAATTAGCGATCGCCACCTCGTGCCCATTAGCTAATGATAATCGCGCCAATGACGTACCCAGTCGACCCGCTCCAATAATACCTATTTTCATTTTGCCAATGCCTTTCGAACAAGCGGTGCCACCTCTGTTCCAAGCAACTCAATTGAACGCAAAAATTTATCATGCGGCATCTGCCCTACATCCATTTGGAAGAAGTGACGTGTGTGACCAACTTTTTTATGCAATTCAATAATGCGGTCAGCAATTTCTTGTGGACTTCCGGCAAATAATGCGCCGTCATAATTTGATTCTGCATCATAATGTGCCCGCGTCGGTGCCGCAAAGCCGCGCACTTTACCAAGTGTTGTCATCGTCCAACCCCAAGCTTTCCAGAAGGTATCCTTGGCGTCTTTAGCATCTTCAGCGATAAATCCAGGCGAAGCAATCGAAATTTCCAACTTATCACTGGTTCCATATTGCCGCCCTGCCTCGCGGTACAGCTCCATTAACGGCGCAAAGCGTGACATACGACCACCGATCACTGCATACGCAATAGGAAGCCCTAAACGCGCTGCACGGATAGTCGAATCAGGATTACCACCAGTTGCTAACCAAATCTTTAATGGATCCTCAGACTGCGGCACAATCGGCACATTACTAAGCGGGGCCCTAAATGTCCCCTCCCAAGTAATCGGTTCGTTCTTTTCCAATTCGTTCAATTTTAAGAGTAGGTCAAGTTTCTCACTATATAGTTGGTCGTAGTCTTGCAAGTGATACCCGAATAACGGGAATGATTCAGTCGAAGATCCCCTGCCGGCAATAATTTCTACACGTCCGCCACTAATAATATTGGCTGTCGAGAACTGTTGGAATGTACGTACAGGATCATCAGTACTGAGTACCGTTACCGCACTACCTAGCTTGATGTTTTTCGTTGTGGCCGCAGCTGCAGCCAAGATAGTTGCCGGTGAAGAGGCTGGAAAGTATTCAGTATGGTGTTCACCAACACCGAAGAAATCTAATCCTACCTTGTCGGCAAGTTGAATTGCCTCAAGCATATTAGTTATCGCTTCGCTAGTAGGCCCAAGCTCACCTTTCTTCGTCCGTTGCACATCTCCAAAACTAAATACGCCAAGTTCCATACTGATCCATTCCCCTTTTACATCCATTATACTGTAATGGATAATTACTATATTAAGTATAGCACTAATGCCACCTTAACACCATAGGATCAGGATTATTCTATACCCTGTTATTGACTTTTTATCACGATTATGCTAATATACATACATGAATGAAAAAGCGCCCACCACTGCTTCAGCTCCAGAGAAAACACCTGTTACTCTAGAAACACTTACTGCTGAGAACCTCAGCGACTTCACTCCTTCGAATGCCGAAGAGGAGCAAGCTGCCGAGAACCTCGCAAACAGCTTAAAAATTGTCGACAAACGAAAGTTTGATCGCTCTGAACTTCTTACCCCTGAGGAAACAGAAGAAAGCCCTCTTACTGCTGAATTCACTGATGAACAAGAAGCAATCCTTGCTCGCCTTGATGCAAGCCTTAACGCACCGGTAGTGGCTACTACTGAAACAACTACCCCTTCTGCCGAAGAGCCCGTAAAGGCACTTCCAAAAGCCGCCCTTCCTAGCCCTGCGACAGTCGCGAATGTTATTAACAAGCGTAAAGTCATGGACGAAGATAGCAGTAAGCGAGACGCTTCACTTCAAGAAGCTGCTAAAACACCCGTTAAACCTGCGACCGAACGTGTATCTGCCGCTAAGGCAGCAAGCAACTTCGAAGCCGATTCTCTTCCCCTTGCGCTTGAGCTAAAAGAAACCGAAGTAGAACCTGCTGTTCCCTTCAACGTCCTCTTTAAAAATGCTATCGATCGTGTATCTGCATTTATCGAACGAAGTCGCGAGAAGTATGCCACTTACAAGATGGATCAACTACACGAACAAGCCATCGCCCAAAGTAAAGCTATGGACGAAGAAGCTAAAGACCCTACTCCCGAAAAAAGCGAAGAAGAATTAACCGCTGAACGTGAAGCGCGCCAAGAAGCAGCTCGCGAAAAAGCCCGTGTCTTCCTTAAACGAACTGGTGAAATTGCCGTGAGCGCAGTGAGTGCTGGTATCCTAGGCTATGAAAAAGTCAAAGCCGCACTTTCTCCTGAAGAAAAGGCTAAGATTGAAAAAGAAAGTAAGCTAAGTGCTGCTGCCCTTCGAGTTAAAAAAGCTGGTACAAAAGCACTCAATGTTGCGAACCGTACTATTGCTGCCGGTGCTGCCGCTGGCTACGGTGCCTCGACTGCCGCTAAATCAAGTTGGAATACCCAAAAAGATCTTGATAAGATAGCTGCCTAAGTCGCCTTCCCTATAACATAACCCCTCATTGCGAGGGGTTATGTTTTATTCGAACGTAATGTCTGAGTAAATTGAGCGGGTTGTTTCGTCGTAGTCGTGACGAAGTTGCGGGAATGGAACTCCTTCTCGCGCGGTCACGCCTTCGAAGATCCAAAAGACACGTTCGCTGTAGCCCCAACCACAAGCAGGTGGCATACCGTATTCAAGCATTTCGATGTAATCGATATCAAGCATCATCGCTTCATCGTCACCGTCGTCACGCATTGATTGCTGTTCTTTGAAACGATCAAGTTGATCCAAAGGATCATTCAATTCAGAGAAACCGTTACCTAGCTCGCTCCCTGCAATAACCGGTTGGAAGCGCTGCACTGTTCGTTCATCACCAGGGTTAGTTTTTGCCAAGGGACTAATAAAGGTCGGCGTGTTTACGAGCCAAATAGGACCAGTTACATCTTTACGGATATTCTTCCAAAGCTTGTCGATACCACGAGCGCGGTTTTCGGTCTTCTCTACTTCTAGCTTATTATCGGCCAAAGCCTTCTTCACTTCATCGAGTGTAGAGTCGAATACGTCGATACCGTAGCGTTCTTTGATAACAGTAGCGTAATCCCAGATTTCCCACTCTTTATCCATATCGATTTCAAAACGATCGAGTTTGAATTGCAGTGTACCAAAAGTCTTTTTAAGGACTGTTTTGTACATCTCTTCCATCATCTTGCGGCCATCTTGCCAGTTAGCATATGCCCAGTACCATTCCATGGCGATGTGTTCAGGAAGGTGTTCGTCGCTATAGTTTTCGTTCCTAAAGCGAGGGCCAAGATCGTAGACTTTTTCAAAACCTGCACCAATGAGGCGCTTCAAGGGGAGTTCGTGGCTAATACGAAGGTAGAAATCTTGATCCAGAGCATCCATACGAGTCACAAATGGGTTGGCATCGGCACCACCAGTGGTGTGTTCGAGGACTGGGACGTTTATCTCTGTAAAGCCTTGGTCATTTAAGAAATCACGGGTTGCTTGCCAGAACTTGCTGCGGCGGATAAAACGATCGCGCACGTTTTGGTTTACGTTCATGTCGATGTAACGACGGCGCATACGCTCTTCTTTGTTTGTGAAGCCTTCGGTCGCACTTGGCATCGGACGAAGTGCTTTTGAAAGGAGACGAATTTCTTTTACGAAGATTGAAATCTCACCACTTTTACTTTGTTCGATGACGCCGGTTGCTTCAACGAAGTCACCTGTATCAAGTAACGGTAGATCAGAGATATCAAGACGACCAGTCGCAACGTCGCGCTCGGCAACGTCTGCTTCGTTGAGATAGAATTGAATCTGTCCACTAAAGTCTTTAACAACGATAAAGGCAAGCTTACCGAATTTACGGATAGCGATAATACGGCCAGCCACAGTGGCAGTTTGGCCTTGTAGTTTAGAGAAATCGGCAACAACATCACCCGCGTTATGCGTGCGGTGAGATTCCGCAGGGTACGGATTAAAACCTAATTCTTTTAGGCGATCAAGTTTACGAAGTCGTTCGTCTCGGAAGTCTTTTAATGTTGCCATAACAGATAGTAGTATAGCATATTCACTTCTCGATCAGAGAGGTTGAAATTATTTAATTTCAGCGATTTTGTACGTCACGTCACCTTTTGGTGTCGTAATAGTTGCGCTGTCGCCAACTTTTTTGCCGTACAATGCTTCACCGATTGGTGATTCGTTGCTAATGCGGCCTTCAAGTGGGTCAGCTTCAACCGGACCAACGATAACGTAGCTAAACTTTTTACCGTTTGAAGTAAGTTCAACGCGGCTTCCTAGGTCGATGGTAGATTTTTTACCACCCTTAATGATGTCGGCGTTGTTAATGATTTCTTCGATTTCAGCGATACGAGTTTCAAGTAGACCCTGTTCTTCACGGGCTGCGTCGTATTCAGCGTTTTCACTGAGGTCACCAAAGTCACGTGCGTCAGCAATTTTTTCTGCTACTTCGCCACGACGAGACTTAAGCGCTTCAAGCTCTTTTTCTAGTTCTTTTTTACCTTCGATGGTGATTTGATATTGTTTCTTCATTATTTTTCCTATTAATCTTCAATTTTGAATAAGTTCTCTCTTTAACGACGTCCTACGCTATATATAGCGTAGGACAACCTTCAAACGTCTCTATTTTCAGCCTAGTTTAGCAAGCAGCTGGTCGGGTGTCAATAGATCTGTTTCGCCAGTTTTTCTTGAGGTTAGCTCGTACGCTCCACCATCAAGTAAACGCTCACTTACAGTCACACGGTATGGAATCCCTAGCAGTTCAGCATCAGCAAATTTTGCACCTGGTCGTTCATCGCGGTCATCGTACAGTACTTCGATCCCCGCCTCTGTAAATTGGTCATACAAAGCTTGGGCTTGTTCGGCAACGGCGCCAATACTAACCAGGTAAACCTTGAATGGAGCGACGTTTTCTGGCCACACTAGACCCTTATCATCAGCGAAGTGTTCAGCAATCAATCCCATCAATCGACTTGGACCGATACCGTAGCTTCCCATCAATACTGGCTTTGATTCGCCATTTTCATCTGTAAAAGAAAGATCGAGTGGCTCACTGTACTTAGTGCGAAGTGTGAAGATATTTCCTACTTCGACCGCGGTCACCTCTTCAAGTTCGTCACGGGTGACGTTCAGCATCTCAAGGACTTCGTCGTTGTAGACTTCTTCGTTGATCGCGATGCCGCGTTCTTTGTTAAGGTAAATTTTATCTTCGCCGACAGGGCTGAGTGTTTGGTACTCGTGGCTAAATTTTGCAAAGCTTCCACCGCTGGCAAATGTCTTAAAGGTGATATCACCAAGACCAAGGCGGTCATAGACTCGTGCGTACGCATCGCTAATCTTTTCATAGAAGGCATCGTGCTCTTCTTCGCTTCGGCTGAAGCTGTACATGTCTTTCATCCAGAACTCACGGCCGCGCATAAGTCCACTTTTTGAACGCAGTTCGTTGCGGAACTTGATTTGGAACTGGTACGGATAAATTGGCAGGTCTTTATAGCTTTGAATAAAGTTCTTCATTAGCTTAGTGATCGGTTCTTCGTGCGTTGGTGCCAAGCCTAGCTCAGTTCCGTTGGCAAGTTTGGTTTTAAACCAGACGTCCATCACTTCTTCACTCCAGCGCCCAGAAGCTTTCCAGACATCGCTATTTTGCAGTGCAGTGAGACTGATTTCGTTTCCGCCCACCGCATTCATTTCTTCGCGAATGATTTGGATAATCTTTTCAAGTACCCTCTTACCAAGCGGTAAGTACGCGTATACTCCGGCCATTTCTTTGTAGATGAATCCGGCGCGAATCAAAAGTTGCGCGTTAATCGCGACTTCGTCCGCTGGTGCGTTTTTGCTGGTTTTAGTGAATAAGTGTGATGTTTTCATGATATTTACCCTCCTAGTGTACTGAGAAGTGTCGGATTAATAAAGAGGAGATAGAACGCTAAGCCATTTTTGATCATATGTAAAAGAATCGACGGCCACAGGCTTTTCGAGATAACCCGCAGTAAACACAGCACGATACTTAATGCGAAGACATCGATCCCTACGTTCCATGCCCCATGTGCTAACGCAAATAACACACTGGTAATAAGTATCGCAATTACTAACGGTACATGTTTACGAAGCTTGCCAAACAAGTAACCACGGAACAATACCTCTTCTGCAACAGGGGCGATTACTACTAGCATAAGGAATGCCAAGATGTATTCGTAGCCTTGATTCAGCTGATTGAAACCGGTATCTTGGGCTTGGTCCATATCGATAAATGGCAGGTTTGAGGCTAACGCTACAAAAGTTGCCGAGAGAATTAGGTACACAATAAAGCCGGCTGGCGCTAGCAGCATATCAAGCCAGCTTGCTGATCGGGTTAGTCCAAGGTCTTCTTTTGAAGTCTTATACTTTTTCAGTGCCCATGGCAATCCAATGACCATGGCGATTGTTAATATGTAGACAATACCCCCAAAGACAGTGTTTACGACCGCTTCATTTGCATCCCCAAAAGGAATACCCGCAGCCTGCAGCAGACCGTAGATAAGCCCAACAAGCACTTGCACGAGAATAAAACTTCCCATCACCCATAGCGGTAATGCAAGTGCCATCCAGGCTTGTCGTTCAACGAGTTTATTTAAAAAGTTTTGCCACATCACCGATAGTTACCAAGATCACAAGTCCCATCAAGACCATGAATCCAATACCTTTAATAGTTTCTTCTTTTTCTTTTGTTAAGGGCTTTTTCATCACCTTAAATAGCGCCATCAAGAACCAGCTACCACCATCAAGTGCTGGAATTGGAAGTGTGTTCATCACCGCAAGCGTCAATGAAATGATACCTGCAAGGAATAGAATTGATTCAATACCACCCTGACCAGCCGCCGGGAAGATTGTTCCCAAAATACCAACCGGACCAGCTACGCTGTTGCTTGCTTCTTCTAAGTTCGCACTTCCCTGCTGACGAGAGGCTTCGTTCGGACTAAGTTGTAAGAATAACCCACTAAACAAATCACCAATCAAATGCCCGAGGCCTTCAAAAGTAACCCAGGTAAACTGTGCGGTCGTGACGACACCAACGATTGGTGCTGACCAGGTTGCGCGGATCGATGCCTGTTGTCCAAGGGTTGCACCAAAGACGCCGCTCTCGGTATCACGAAGCGATACAACGGTTGAAGACTCTTTACCTTCACGTTCATAAAGAACGCCAACGGTTTTACCACGGTTCTCTTTTGTAACGGCGATAAGTGTATCGGTTGAATCAATCGCAACACCATTAATGCTGTTAATCTGATCACCAGATTGTAAGCCAGCTTGCGCAGCTGGATAATCAGCTACTACTTGGCCAATCTCGACTGGCTTTGTAATCGTTGTTGTGTCGCTGGCTACTGAGAATTGGTTCGGAATAATCTTCGGAAGCCCTACAAGTGCAAGCCCTGTAAAGATAACGACTGCAACCAACCAGTTAACCACCACGCCGGCAAACATAATCTTTGTTTTTTGCCAGAAGGTAGCCGCACCGTAATCACCTTTTTTCTTAGCGTTGTCGTGTTCACCCTGAAGCTTCACGAATCCACCTAATGGCAACCAGTTAAGACTGAACAAAATACCGTTCTTTAGTTTTTTACCCCACGCACGTGGCGGAAAACCAATACCAAATTCTTCTACAACTACTCCATTACGACGCGCCACAATGGCGTGTCCCAATTCATGCAACACTACTAGTACAACAAGAACAAACAGCCCAAGTATAATTCCGAAAAAAAGATCCATTTACCCTCCAAATCGTCGATGTCGACGCGAATATTCACTAATTATAGCCGTGACGTCATCTTTTGTCATCTCTGGCCAGTGCTTATCTAAAAACATAAATTCACTATACGCAGCCCGCCACAACATAAAGTTACTTAGTCGCTTTTCACCACTTGTTCGGACCAACATGTCAATCGGTGGTACTTCAGGGGCGTAAAGGTTTTCAGCAATAAGTTCTGGCGTAATATCTTCAGCCTTTGTACCGGCTTGAACAATTTTTTTAACCGCATCGGCAATTTCTAATTGCCCGCCGTAGTTAAAACAAACCGCAAACGTTCCGCCGGTGTTACCGGCAGTCTCTTTTTCGGCATGTTCAATTGCTTTTAAGATCTTAGGATCAACGTTATCAGTTGAACCAAGGATTCGAAGCCGCACATTGTGCTTATTAAATTCAGGCAAATCACTTTTTAGAATCTTTAAAGTCAGCGTCATCAAGCGCTTTACTTCATCAGAGCTTCGCTTCCAGTTTTCAGTCGAGAAGACGTAAGCCGACATATACTCAACCCCTGCATCTAAGGTAGCCAGTGCCACTTCTTTCAAAGTGTTATGGCCAGCCAAGTGACCTTCGTAAGTAGGAAGTCCGTGAGATTTTGCCCAACGACGGTTACCGTCAACGATGTAGCCGACGTGTCGTGGGATCGCAGGTACGTCAGCAGTATCAGTCATTAGATCGTTAGGATTTCTTTTTCTTTATCTTTAAAAGTGGCGTCGATTTGCGCGTTGTAACGTGACATCACTTCATCGATTGTCTTTTCAACCCGCTTTACATCGTCTTCAGATAGCTCTTTGCCATCTTTCATACGCTTTGCTTCTTTAAAAGCATCCTGGCGAACGTTTCGAAGCACAATACGAGTATCTTCAACCTTTTCACTGGTTTGCTTCACAAGCTGCTTACGGCGTTCTTCAGTCAGCGCCGGAATTGGCACACGAACAATACGGCCGTCATCACTTGGGTTAAGGCCCAGTGATTGATCAAGACGAATCGCGGCAGCGATTGCTTGAATTGTACTAGGATCAAATGGAGTGACTGTCAAAAGCTGTGCTTCTGGCGCAGTCACGTTCGCTACTTGGTTAAGTGGCATCTTTTGGCCATACGCTTCCACTGAAATGCTATCAAGCATATTCGGGTGTGCACGTCCGGTCCGAACTTTTCTTAGTTCATCTTCAAAGTGCGAAAGCGCAGCGGCAAATTTATCTTCATAAGGTTTTGTATCAAACATGATCTCTCTTTCTGTATCGCATTTAATTATAACAGAAGTTATTCAGCAGATCCTATCGAGGGAGCTATTGATATTTAACACTTAAAATTGTATAATATATAAAACAATGAACACCCCTGTTTCTCATCCAGAATATAGCCGTTTCATGACGGCTCCACAGACTCTTTCTTTGCTTAGTGAAGCAAAAGCCGCACTTCGGCCGTTTAATAATGACTTGGCTTCAGAATCGACTAGTTTTGACGGCACCGTCTACTATGCACTGGATAAAAAACATACCCAATCAGCCAACACTGTACTCTCGCTTGATGCCCCAGCAGTCGCGTCAGAGCGACTTGATTTTCGACACAACACCATCGACAATCACCGTATCGATCTTGGTGCGACGGCTTTAGGTTACTCATTAAACCTGCGCTATCCAGAATTTGTTCAAAGCCGTATGAACCCAACCCGTCACATGACCTGGGCACATCCAACCTTTACTCGTGAAGGGTTGAACGGTGGCATCCAACTCGCCTTCTCTGTAGACAGCGGCGATTTGCCAAGCAACGATGCACTCGATACTATCTGGAAACACCATGCCGACACAATTGATGAAGTGATTAATGACATCGATGCACTTGCTCGTTCTACCGAATCACTTGGAGATTCGCTCGAACTGCTTCCTCCGGCAACCCCTAATGCATATATTGTTCGTTGGGATATTGTTAATTCAACCGAACTAGCCACAACTAAACACTACGGTGCGCTTCGAAGCTACCAAGACACATGGCAAGCAGCCTTACGCCAAGCAACCACACCACTACACAGCACCCTTATTAACGAAGGTGACGGTCAAAACATTGTCATTCCTTTCCCACTTTCGGTTGATCCGGCAGATTTCACCGATATTCGATTATTTGGAACAAAAACTATATCCCCGCTGATTGCGCAGCTCGAACAACAACACGCGCAGATCGCCCGTCTCTACCCAGATTTACATCCACGTATCCGCCTTGCTATCGGACTTGGTCACCTGGAAGCAGATGCACAAGGAAAATTTACAGGACCGGCGATGTGGGAAGTGGGCAGCCTCATGAAACGGTCCGGCGAGACTCCCCTCACGTACACCGATCTTGCAAAACTTGCCTTAGCTTCTAAATAAAAACACCCCATCGATGACGGGGTGTTTTCTATAGCAATATAATTATTGAGTTAGTTGTTTCGCTTGTTCAGTTAACGTAGCAACGTGTTTGGCGTGGTTTTCTTGACTATAGTCAAAAGTTCCACCAGCTTTTCCGGCACGTTCATTAGCGGCTGCCTCGTTTGCTTGAAGAATGCGATCCGCATGCTCTTGATCGGCACGAAGAATATCACCTTGTCGACTTGCGTCGTCAAAATTGAAAGGATCACTCGAGGGTTCAGCTTGTTCGCTGAAGTCGAATACTCCACCAGCTTTACCAGCACGTTCGTTAGCAGCGGCTTCGGTTGCTGCTGCAACTTGCTCTTGCTGGCCTTGATCAGCCATGGCACTTTCTAATCGGTGAGCATCTTCGCTAAAGTCAAATACGTCTTTTGGCTTTTCAGCAGGAGCTGGTGCAGTTGTTGGATATTGTTCCATGATGTTTGTAGTGAACCTTTTTATTTTTGTTGGTGTAACTAGTAATCACTCTACTATAAAATTGCTAAAATGTCAATAGAGTGGCCCTCCCCTCTAGCAAAATAAGCACCCGTACAGATGCTTATTTAAGTGTGATTAGAGTGGATTACTCTATTCGTTTACTCCAAGTTCAATTCGCTTGAATTGGCGGATGATGATGTTTTCACCCATCTTACCGATATTTTCTTTAAGGTAAGTTTCAACAGTCATAGAATCATCCATGATGTAGGCTTGGCTTAAAAGAACTTTTTCAGCAAAGTGTTTTTTCACTTGTCCGTCAACGATCTTGTCAGCGATTTCAGCTGGCTTGCCTTCTGCGACAACACGTTCTTTCGCTTCTGCACGAACTCGTTCTAGTTCTTCAGCTGGAATATCAGCTTCAGAGATGTAGGTTGGGCTCATTGAAGCAATTTGCAATGCAATTGCGTGTGCAAATTCTTTAAAGCCGTCAGTACGAGCAACGAAGTCAGTCTCACAGTTTACTTCTACAAGCACACCGATACGGCCGCCGTGTACGTAGCTGTCGATAATACCTTCACGCGCTTCGCGGTCAGATTTCTTTTCAGCTTTTGTAAGACCCTTTTTGCGCATTGCTTCAAGCGCCTTATCAAAGTCGCCATCTGCTTCAACCAAAGCACCTTTAGCGTCAGTAAGACCAACACCAGTAAGTTCTTTTAGTTTACGAATGTCATCAATTGATACAGCCATTGAATTATTTCTCCCCTGTTTTGTCAGTTTCTGTTGGCTTTGCAGCACCTTGACCTTCAGTGATCGCAGCACCGACGTAGTCAAGAATTAGGTTTACGCCCTTGATAGCGTCGTCGTTACCAGGAATAACGTAGTCAACAAGTGTTGGGTCTGCGTTTGTGTCAACAACGGCAACCACAGGAATACCAAGTGTCTTTGCTTCTTTGATCGCGTTGATGTCACCAATAACGTCGATAACAAATAGTGCACCAGGTTTACCGTTAAGGTTCTTGATACCACTGTATTTAACGTTTAGTTCGTCAATTTCTTCTTGGAAACGTTGTACTTCAAGCTTGTTGTACTTCTTTTCAAGTTCACCAGTTGCCATCTTCTTTTCAAGGTCGATAAGCTTCTTGATTTGTTGTGAAACGGTGTTCACGTTTGTAAGTGTTCCACCCATCCAACGTGCAGTCATGTACGGTTGGTTTAGGTTTTCAGCAGCAGCCTTAACTGCATCTTTTGTTTGCTTTTTAGTCGCAACGAAAAGAACTGATTTACCAGATGCAGCAACTTTAGTTAGGAAAGGCAAAGCCTTTTCTAGTCCTTCAACGGTCTTTGTAAGATCGATGATGTGACTATCTTGTCGCTTGCTGTGAATGTATGGTGCCATTTTAGGGTGCCAACGGCTTGTTTTGTGTCCAAAGTGAACACCGGCTTCAAGCAACGCCTTAATATCGACAGATACTGCCATTGTATTACTCCTTGTTTCCTCACCTACCGCCCTGAAAGCTTCAGGAGTTTTGCGGAAGGTTGTGTCATTAATAAATTGTTACCCGATTATTGTACCACCACAGGGGTAGTTTGTCTATGGGTTTGCCTGTCGAGCTACCTGTACTATGTACAGTTGCAATACATCGGCAATATAGGCGGCCGCCTGCACGCCTTCAAGGGTAGGGCCGACCGCGATTGGTTCGGCGTTTCCATACCCTACCGTCACCTCATCATCTTTAAAACCTGCGCGAATTTTTTCATCATGTTGATCGACACTAATCGAAATGTGGCCAGCGTGGTCCGAAATAATTACTACATCCGCAGCATCAGGTAGTGCGAGCGTGGTACGAAGTTCGATAGGATGCGTTTCGTCACTCACCCCAATTGCCCTTCGAATAAGGTCGATCTGCGAGACAATACGGGTCTTCATATCAACGAAATCTTCAGCGCGATCAACTTCAGTTATCACGACTTGAACTTCTACTTTTCCTGAGGTTTCAAATTCGTTCATTACGCTGCCTTTTTCCCAACTTTTAATTCTTTGATTGAACGTTTACTGACTTTATTCTTCCAGATCTTACTAAGTGACAGTACGGCTAATGAGCTTTTTTGCTTTTCACTGGTTGCATCAATATATTTCAACCCCGACTCCATCGTACCTCTTGTATATGACACTGCATCCGAGGCATACACCATTGTATCGGTGCGATCAGTCTTACGAAGAATCGTTTCAGCAACTGATACGATTTCTTCTTTTTCAACGGCACTACTGCATGAATCGAGAATAATTCTTCGCTTTCCTTCCGCATCCGATCTCATGAATTCGTCACTCATTAATCGGGCAATGTTTGCATCGTTTAGATTAACGCGCTGTTCACCTTCGCTCGTTTCAACTTCTTCGTTTGTGATCAAACTAAACTTCACGCTCCCCTTACCAAAGCCGGTTGATCCGGGTGATCCATGCGCTGCCATAACAAGATTTGTTGGTTTAATACCAAGGTTTTTCAATTGAGCCATGCGACGATATATTTCTTCCGGTGCACTAATTTCAAATAGGATTGTTCGCTTGTCTTGCGTGCCAAATTGGCTTCCCACTGTATCGAACGCACCGTTATAATCACCGAACGCATCGACAAATACGACAGTGACATCGCCTTGTCTCAAGTACTCTTGGCGCGACACAGCTTCGGGGTCGTCGCTCATAATGTCGTAGAGGTTTAAGAGCGTACTTGAATTATACCGATCAAGATTCACTAACCCCATATCGTGCGCGAGTTCGTCGATATGATCTGGATCAAATTCCTTCATCAAGGCTTCGACTCTATACAGTCTTTCCTTAATATATGCTCCATTAAAATTACGCGGCCCCGTCTCGCCTTCGGTAATGGGACGAGAGAATCTTGTAATGGCGGCAAAATAATACCTATCAACAAAGTTTTCAGAAAGACCTAGTTCATCGATCAGCATTCGATCCATTCGTTGATACATCCGCTCATCGTAAGCAGCGAGTTCTGCATCGTTCGCGCCTTTTGGCCGTGTCTCAATTGAAAGGTTTGTCATGCGGGCGTCGCCAAGATTTCGACGCAACCGATCAACTACCGGATCTTGGCCTACTGGAATCGTATCGAGTGGTGTTTCTGTTCCGTAAATCTCAAGCAATAACTTTGCGCGTTCAAGATCATCCAGCTGTCGACTGTCCATCATCATTGTGTACTGCAAATATGATTCAGGCGTTTGCTTGCTTGTTCCTCTGTAGTGGTATTGCTCGGTTAAAACATCAATGGGTATCGATCGTTCAACAAGTAGCTTATCAATCGTTTTAAGATCAAAGCTACCCGGCAGTGATACCATGTTCGCCGCTTCGACTTTTGAAATTTCATGAAAGACTTTATGCACTTCTTCTTTACTGATACTCTTCCAATCAAGAAATGCGAGCGCGCTATCATAGGCAGCTACCAGCTCAAACATATGGCGCCACTGTGGTGTCTCGTGAATATCTTCAGCCGAGCCATGCGCCTCATTTAACGCATCGAATCCTTCGACTAGTGCAGCAGCCGCAGTATGTACTTCTTTTAGCGTTTCGAGTGCTTCGTGTTCGACTTGCGGCGCTTCGATATATTCGAGCGTATCGGTACTATCGGTGATTAAAGGATGGGCACTTAGTTCAGATACGGCGCCTTGAATAGCATCATGGCTGTGATGTGCACTCACCTGCTCTTCGTACCGGCCGTGCAATTCAGTCTCAAGCTGTTTGATTTGAGTGTGATGGTTTGGTTCGTGAAGTGAGATCTGTTCAGCCATTACTGTGTTCCTAGCGTTTGTCCACGCATTAAACGATCATTCTGCGCAACTAAGTAGTTCGCAAGGCCAGGGTCAGAAGCTTCTATTCGTATTAAGTTGCTGAGTAATGTTTGGTTTGCAGGTGAAGTAAATTGTCGAACAGTATCAGGGTGCGCAAGCCCATCTGGCCTGTCGCTAAGTACACCAGAGATGTTCTCAGCATAACTTTCCTCATGATTTGCACGCGAGTATGTACTGATAACTTGAGGAGTACTTAAGATGCCGCCCACAAATGTATCGCGTACTGTATCAAGAGGATTGTTTAAGTTATGTGTGTCAAACTCAACAAATCCTACGTCAGCATCACCTGCATCAAGCGCATGACCAAACTCATGAATAAAGGTTGTTTTTTCATCATATCCGCCACCTTGAGAGCCAGGTATCTTGCTTCCAACGTCTTTGATAATTGCGCTTACTGTATCAACCGACCCCATATGAATTTCCTTTTTGTCAAAACTATAATAGGCAGCCACTCCAGGTTTATCACCAGTACTAGCCATAACTTCTTCGGTTGTTTCAAAATAAATATCAGTCAGAGCAGCTTTTTCAGTAAGCGTTTTCGGCAGCACTACAAGACCTTCGGCGGTAGCGCTCACCGTACGCTTCAATGCTTCAAAGGAAACCGCCTCACTTGCGTGGAAATTGTAGCCATAAAAATCTTCAAGCTTATCGACTGCTGCAAGCACTTCTTCTTTCGTCTCTGCTTGTTCAAGTGCGTCAAAGGTCTCCGCGGTCGTTTCAGAGCTTAGAATACTCTCAGTGTGACTCGCTTGATACTCTAGAGCTTTATCGATGATGGATTGATATTCGTGATTATCAAGATTATCCATCGTACTTTCCACTACTTCGCTGGCAGCAAGTGTCTTTTCCCACGCTGCTTGTTTCTCACCATTAGCCTTAGCGAGCTCTGCTTCGGCATTAGGATATTCACGCAAAGGAATACCATCTCGTTCACTATCAAGTGTCTCGAAATCTGGTTTAAGTGCTTCGGCCGAACTACTTATTGTCTCTTTGCTGGTCGTAAATTGGTCAGCAACACTATCAATCATGCCGCCCGGCATGAGCGTCAAATAAATCGCGCCTGCGCCAATAGCTCGCTTTAACCATTTCGAACGCTTTTCGGCACGTTCTTTTTCTTTGCTTTCTTTCATCACTTCGCTTTTAGCCTGAACAGAAACGGTCTCGGCAACCGAAAGCTGAGCGCCGCGTTCATTTTCACGGTCGGCTCGATATTCGATCGTCCATTTGTCCTCAGCTGTGTCGGTATGCGTAAGATAGACATCTCCAAGCCCTGCACGAACTTTCGTACTATAGCTGTTCACGTTAGCCGAGCGTGTCACCTTACCCTCACCAGAAATAGTTGCGACGCCATTATTCCCATTTTCATCACGAATAACTTCACAACGACCACCTTCATCATCGTAGGCAATACTCGCGACAATATTTCCCTCAAGTTTTCGTCCACCACGCATCATAAGAACGCGGTATCCAAACGGTTCAAGTTCGCCGTGAATCACCTGGGCGCCACGCACCCCAAGCTGCACTTCTTTCGTAGGCACAATTACCTCGCCGGTGTTTTCTATAACTTCACCAATAACATCCGGTTGCATATATTCAATGACGTGAGGTGTCTCAAGCATCGTGGGATGAGCAGCAAGTTTACCTACTTCATCGGCAACAAGTTGCCCTGATTCAAGGTGTGTCGGTTCGGTCTGGTACTGCTGATGAAGCTGCCGGCTAAGATGATTTATTTCGCTGTCATGTTCAGACATAAAGACGATTGAACCTTAAAGGGAGTACCCTTATTTTCACTACTGTAATTTTCTTAAATTATACCATAAGCAAATTAGATCGAGGCGCCTTGAGTGTATTTTTTGTATTCATTACCCGTACCCCCTAGACAAAACGTCTCAAAACAGATACAATAGTCCGGATTATGAAAACAAGTTTGCACCCAACTGACTACCGCCCTGTCGTCTTCGTCGACGAAGTTGCTGGCTTTAGCTTTTTGACTCAGTCAACTGCGCTAACTTCAGAAACTATTAAATGGGAAGATGGTAAAGAGTACCCACTCGTCAAAGTACACATCTCAAGCGCATCTCACCCGTTCTTTACAGGTGAAGAAAAGATCATCGACACCGAGGGACGTGTTGACCGATTTAAGAACCGCGCTGCCGCTGCAGAAACACGCAAGACTGAACTCGCTAACAAAGCGAAAAAAGCTGCTGCTACTAAAGCAAAAAAGACAGCTAGCGAAAACTAGCCGCCTCATACGAAGAGCTTACATTACCTGTAAGCTCTTTTTTGTTACAATAAAAAGAGAGAATATATAGAATATGCCAAAGATTAGCTTAAACATTGATGAACTATCAGCCGAGAAAGCAAAACTCGATGCCTTTTTAGCGCGTCCCGATGCTTACAGCGATCCTTCATTTACCGCGAGCAATAAACGGTTTATTGAACTTGGTACTATTTTAGAGAAAGCAACCCTGCAACACTCACTTGAATCACAGCTTGAAGAAGCCAAGGCTTTGGCTGGCGGCAATGATGAGCTGGCTGAACTTGCAAAAATGGAAGTTGAAGAAACAACTGAAAAACTAGCGAATCTTGAAACTGAGCTTTTCGCGATGTTAGCGCCTAAAGACCCTAACGATGAAAAGAATATTATTATTGAAATTCGTGCCGGTGCCGGTGGTGACGAAGCAAGTCTTTTCGCGGCTGAACTGTACCGTATGTACCTTCGCTACTGCGAAGCGCACAATCTTAAAACTGAACTTATGAGCGAAAACATGAACGATACTGGCGGATACAAAGAAGTTGTTTTCTCTGTCAAAGGCGATTCTCCCTACTCTCAATTGAAATTTGAATCTGGCGTGCACCGTGTGCAGCGTGTTCCTGCCACAGAATCTCAGGGTCGAATTCACACCAGTACTATTACTGTTGCCGTTCTTCCTGAAGCCGAAGAAACCGATATTGAAATTGGTGCTAACGACTTAAAAATCGACGTCTACCGCGCCGGTGGACATGGTGGACAATCGGTCAACACTACCGACAGTGCCGTGCGTATCACTCACCTTCCTTCAGGACTTGTCGTGACAAACCAAGACGAAAAATCTCAAATCAAAAATAAAGAAAAAGCGATGAGCGTGCTTCGTAGCCGTCTTTTACAACAAAAAATCGACGCCGAAAACGCCAAGCTTGCCAGTGAACGACGCAGTCTTATTGGATCAGGTGACCGTTCTGAAAAGATCCGTACCTACAACTTCCCTCAAGACCGTATTACCGACCACCGCATTGGCTACAGTCGAAGTGGTATTCCCGGCGCGTTGAACGGACAAATTGATGATTTAGTGGAGCAACTACAGGCGTATGAACGAGAACTCGCCGCAGCCACTATCCATTAAGTCTTGGCTAGAAGACGCTTCGCGTCAGCTAGTCTCTGCTGGTATTCCCAGCGCTCGTCTCGATGGAGAACTTATCTTAGCGCACACCCTACGGCGAGCTCGAAGTTACTTACACGCCCACGACACCGATCTTATTAGTCCACGCGACGCCGAGATTGCCTCTGCCCGCCTTGCTCTTCGCCTTGACCGGGTACCCGTCGCCTACATCATTGGCCACAAAGAATTTTATGGCCGACGTTTTCGCGTTACGACCGCTACTCTTATTCCTCGACCAGAATCAGAAGTCTTGATCGAATTACTCGACGAAGCGATTCCAAAAAATGTTGCCTTACTCGCCGAAAAACCACTTCGATTAATCGATGTCGGTACTGGCAGCGGCGCTTTGGGTATTACTGCAAAACTTACCTACCCTGAACTCGATGTGACACTTTCAGATATCAGTCGTCACGCGCTAAAAATTGCCGAACAAAACACAAAGCTCCTTGAAGCTGATGTTGAATTGCTTCAAAGTAATTTACTTGCCAGCTATCCATTCGCTGCCGATGTTATTATTGCGAATCTTCCCTACGTCAATGCCGAGTGGGAACGTTCCCCTGAAACCGATCACGAGCCGGCTGGTGCCCTGTTTGCCGCCCAAGAAGGCAAAGCCCTCATTTACGAATTAATCACCCAGACAAAGGATAAGCTGGTCACCAATGGTCACCTTATACTTGAAGCTGATCCTGTACAGCACGCTGATATTATCACGTACGCAAAACCTTACGGTCTTATCTTGAAGCAACAAAAAGACTACGGTCTACTTCTACAAAAACTTACCTAGATTGCGGTGCCGACGCGGTTGAACACAAAGATTAACACTGCGATAACGCTGAGTGTAAATAAGAGCGGAAGAATTATATCGTTCGTACGAATTTTTTGGTGATGATAGAACGAATCGTAGGCTTTAAATCCAACAAAACTTACAAGCAATGAAATAATGGCGACTTGCGGAAGTTGCAAACTGGTAATCAATGGTAACGAATATGCGATTGCCCAGTGATACGCAACCCATCCGATTTCAGCAATTGCGACACCAAAGGCAAGGCTAATAAATAACCCGTGCGTTTCGTCATCATAGGTATTAAGGACGTGCCGTGCGGCAGCAAACCCAATCACCCACATACCGATGACCACTATAGATACCGGCCAGTTATACGAAACAGTAAATAATGCAGCCGTTCCAATAAGTACTGCTACTCCAGCTTGCGCTGCCACGTACGAACGCTTCGAACGAGGCTTTAAGAAGAGCAACCAGCCAATATACAACGCCGTGACGATACCAAGAAGGATTAACTTACGCCCATCATCGATGGCTGCAATGTTAATTGTGTAGAGGTGCAATACAACGCTAATACTAACGATAAAGTCGATCAGGTTAGAGCGAAGGTTAGCGAGCCAGAACCGTGGTCGTACTGCTAATACACGCCATTTACTTACAACAACAAGTGCAATCGCCAGGAAAATAGATTCGGTATAACGAATCGTCAGTAGCAGTGCGATCGCAAGCGCGATATTGAGCACCATGTAGACCGCCTCACTCAAAAAGGAACGGCGTCGGACTAGTTTTAAAAACTCCATAATTGTATATATTATAGCACGCGGCTACTGAGTGGCCGAACCGATAATAATCAAGAAGTCAGTCTCACCTACCACACTTACTGGCGGCGCAGTTGTGAGCGGAGTTACGCCATAGATTTCTTTAAGCTTGGCGGCACTCGCCTTTTTCTCAGGGTTCAATTGATAGATAACAGCCTTGCCGTAGTCACCTTCAGGGGCGTTATCAACAGTGTCTACGATGAATCCCTTCAGTTCTAGCTTGTCAGCTTCAACTTGTGCGACACCCGATGCATCACTGCCGTTCAAGACACTCACGTGTGGCTCTTCTTTAGTCACAGGGTCGCTGGCAACATTCTTAGTGACGTACTTAATGATCTCGCTGTAATCAAGCAAACCAGCAATTGGACGAACGATACTTTGGCCGTTGTAAGGACCAGTCGTTACAAGTGGATCATCTTCATCAACCAGTGTTAACGAAACAATACTTTCAGTTTTCACTTCAGTACCAAGTTGCATCAAGGTTCGGATTTCTTTTGTCTCGATGTTTGTACGAAGGTTGTTTCCAAGCGCGTCGATCAGTCCGGTGACTGCACCTAGATTTGTTAACGTTCCGGCACTCACCGCTTTTTCACGAAGCGCTTTAATAATCTTTTGTTGGTTCTTTTCGCGGTCGAAGTTTCCACCAGGAAGTCCATATCCACCCTGTGCATTACGAGCACGCGCAAGCGCTAATGCATGTTCACCATCAAGGTGTACTTTTTCATTTTGTGCGTAATCAACATAGTGACATTTATAGTTACACTTCCAGTCGAAGTTTGGATCGTAGATACCACGAGAATCTTCAGTCTCAATAGTCACGTCAACACCGCCGATTGCATCGACAGCTTCAACGACAGCAGTAAAGTTCAAGTGTACATAGTACTGAACATCAAGCCCGGTAATCTCGCCTACTTTCGCCTGTAAGGCTGCGGCGCCTGCGGCTTCGTCTTCACCATCATTAGAGGCACAAGTGTAAAGTGCGTTCAATTTACCTTGGTTACCAACCCAACAAGTATCAGGATATTCAACCCATAAGTCACGCGGAAGACTGAGCATATAAGCATCTTTTGTGTCTTGATTGATACTTACCACCATAATTGAGTCAGTAAGATTCGCTCCGCCGTGTTCTCCACCTTCATCATCTTCGGCGGTACCAAAGACTACATAGTTAGTACGGCCGTTTTCATCGGCTTTAAGACGTTGGTTTTGAACAATATCGAGGAAACTTCCTTCGAAGACATTGTTACTCGCAAGAATTGCTTTTAAGGCAACATAGCCACCAATAAGCGCAGCAATGATCAATAGTCCAATAAGTGACCATTTAACAATACGTTTCGCTTTACTCTTTGGACGACCATCTTTTTTACGGTCACGTTTTTTCTCACGACGAGATTTTTTACGCTTTCCGCCACCATTAACTGGATTACCTTTGTTATCGATGACAATTTCATCGATTTCACGCAATGAATCATCGATATCATCACGTCCGATAACTTGATTAGCGCGTGCTACACCAACAGTGTCAGCCTGGGTGTTATCACCGGTGTGAAGTGAACGGTCAATTGGTTTTACGGCCGCGTCAACGTTTTTTAGGGTATGAAAATCACCCAACTGACTACCGGCACGACGTGGGATAAACCCATCTATAGAAGGTCGATTACTTTTCATAAATACTCATACTACTATACCTAATTATGCCAAATTTATGAAGCATAAGAATAACCATTTTCAGGCGACTATTTTTTGCTAATGGAGTATAATAAACCGAAGTAATGGAAGCATCTTATTTCACCCGCCACCCTTTTGTTAAAGACGTACTAGGTATTATTGTCTTTATTATATGTGTGGTTATTGGAACACTTCTGATTAATACATTTGTATTTCGCAGTTACCACGTAGTCGGCCCCAGTATGGAGACTACACTTTATACCGGCGACCGCCTCATCGTTGACCGTCTTGCCGTCACCTGGCAGCAATTATTCAACAAGTCATACCTTCCAGAACGTGGCCAAGTTATCGTCTTTACAAACCCGAACTACAGCGAAGGCGTTCAAGACCGTTACCTTGTAAAACGTGTCATCGGCCTACCTGGTGAACGCGTTGTGCTAAAAGACGGTCAGTTTACGGTCTATAACGACGAGAACCCTAACGGCTTCAACCCAGACGACGACAACAACGGCGAACCTGGTTCACCTACAACCGGTGAAGTTGATACCACTGTTCCCGCTAATGAAATTTTTGTTTCAGGTGACCACCGAACTGGTAGCTTCTCGTTCGATTCACGTAACGGACTCGGCACGGTTCCACTTTACGATGTGATCGGCCCTGCCAGTTTCCGTATCTTCCCTCTCGATAAAATCCGCGTACTGTAGTTAATTGCTAGCAATATAAAACGCACCTCTATGGGTGCGTTATTTTTTGTTCAACTTATTTATTCGCCGAGAAGCTTCTGTAATCGCTCAAGATCTTCTTCGCCCTTGAACTTAATGATAATACGGCCAGCGCCGTGCCCGTTTACACGGATATCAACATCAGTCTTAAGCCGGTCACGAAGTGTAACGATCTTTGCTTCGTGCTGAACTTCAGGGGCGTGCTCGGTTGGCGTAACGCGATTTTGGCGAAGGTTTTTCACGTTCACCATGTACTGTTCAACCTTACGAGAGCTCCATTCTTCCTTGATAATACGCGGCAAGATTTCATTCACAAATGCTTCGTCTTGACCGGCTAGCGGTCGGGCTTGGCCTTCGCTTAAGATCCCTTCAGCAATTGCTTGACGAGCTTCTTTTGGAAGACGCAGTAACCGCATCGTGTTATTCACGGCGCTTGGCGATTTATTCACGCGCTTGGCGATTTCGTCTTGAGAAAGGTTGAACTGATCACGAAGCTTCAAGTATGCCGTCGCGGTTTCGATTGCGTTAAGGTCGCGGCGTTGGATATTTTCAATTAATGACACTTCAAGTTGGTGTTGGTCGCCCATGTCGCGCACTAATGCGGGGATTGTTTTGAGCCCTGCAAGTGTCGCCGCCCTAAAGCGTCGTTCACCGGCAACGATCTGGAATGAACCGCCCGCTGGTGTGACAATAATTGGCTGCAAGACGCCATATTCTTTGACTGAAGCAGCGAGTTCTTCGATAGCCTCTTGGTCAAACGTACGACGCGGTTGATCAGGATTAGCTTGAATCTTATCAATCGAAAGTTCGCGGAGTTCGCTTACCTTTTCGTCTTGTTTTGCGGTTGGATCAAAACTGTCATCTAAAAGATCGACAGGAATTAATGATTCAAACCCTCGTCCTAGTCCTTTTTTTAGTGCGCTCATGCGGTTACTCCTGCTGTTCGATCAATCACTTCTTTTGCTAATGCCTTGTATGCTCGTGAACCTTTAGAGAATTTGTCGTACACACCAATCGGTAGTCCGTGACTTGGCGCTTCGGCCAGACGGATATTGCGAGGAATAGTAATATCAAACACTTTACCCGGGAAGTGTCGCTTAATTTCAGCGTGGACTTGTGTACTCAGGGTTGTACGGCTATCAAGCATGGTTGGCAGCACACCTAATAGTTCAAGCCCTGGGTTCATCCCCTTACGAACAAGTTTCATCGTTTCAAGTAGCTGTCCTAGCCCTTCAAGAGCGTAGAATTCAGCCTGTACTGGAAGGAGCACGTACTTTGCAGCAATTAGCCCATTAACAGTTAAGAGGTTCAAACTTGGTGGACTATCAATCAAAATAAAGTCATAGGTGTCACCACTGGTTTCAATAGCTTGTTTAAGCCGTGAGAAGCGCTTGTCGGCCTGTCCAAGCTCTACTTCGGTATTCGCAAGCACTGAGGTTGTTGGCGCCAACCAGAGGTTCTTGTGGTCTGTTGCCACCACTACGGTCGCAAGTTCGGTTGAACCAAGGATAACATCACTCATAGTGGCAGTAAGGCCGGTCTTATCAACACCAAGACCACTGGTTGCGTTCCCCTGTGGATCAGAAGAACACTCTTGCCTGCTTTAGAGAGGAAATACGCCAAATTAATAGCGGTCGTTGTTTTACCAACGCCACCCTTTTGATTTGTAATAGCAATTACGGTCGGCACGTGTGTATTTCCCTCTACTTCTGTTGTATACATTGTAGCATGAGCGGTGTAAACCTAAATAAAAACCGCCCTTTATGGGCGGAGATTATTACTTGATTGAAGTGATTTCAATCTTTGAGTACTTTTGGCGGTGTCCGTTCAACTTGTGAACTCGCTTCTTCGCCTTGTAGCGGATAACTTGGACTTTGTCACCCTTGACTAGGTCTTCTACAACCTTAGCGGTAACTTTCACATCTTTAACTGTTGGCGCACCGATAGAAACTTTGTCTCCGTCGATAAGCAACAGCGCGTCGAGTGTGAGCTCTTTTGTTCCTTCTTGGAGGAGGTCCACCAAGAGGGTCTCTTTTTCGGCAACAACAAATTGTTTGCCACCGATCTTAACGACTGCTTTTGTCATATGATTCCTTATTAATTATCAATCAGTGTCCTATTTTAACAGAGATGGCCTTATCTGTAAAGTTAGATTTGTCCGCCACCAGTGGCAAGCACCACTAATACGCCCAAACCAATCACACCAATCAGTGTAAATAAGCCGTGATGAAGCTTCCAACTGCGTCGCCAAGCGACCGGAAGTTTATTGCGGTAATGATGCGCTGCAACCGCTACCATGCCGACGACAGTAAGCAGCGCCAAAGCACCCAAGGTCGCAGGACTAAGTGATTGAAGGGCTGTTCCGAAGTAGGTCAATGGATTGCCGGCGCTGTTGTTTACAGGGGCAGCGAAGCTAACCTGTGGACGCGTCTCGCTCCCCTGTACGGCCGCGGAGACCGGTGTTCCATAATAAGCCACCACTAAGGTTGCATCGCGCCCATCAAGCATCCCATCAACAACTGCAAAACCAATGTCTTGATAGCGTCCATCTAGAATATTTGCACGGTGTGATTCAGATGCCATCCAAGCATCAACGGTCGCCCGAGCAGTTGGATAATTTTTCGCTAAATTCTCGCCCGCTACGTCGTAGCTGTAGCCAGTATCCCCTAGCCATTTCCATGGTGTAATGCCATTTGGCGAAGTATGTGCCCAGTAGTTATTTGCGAACATATCTTTCGCTTTCATGAAGGCCGCTTCATTTAACTTATCATTCACTTTTAATTCAGTTAAATTAGCTTCGGTACGGGCTTGGTTCGTATCAGTGAGCAATTCACTCACACTGATATCAGAAACGCGCCCTAACACCTCTAAACGGCCCGAGGAAGCAAATCCATAGACCACCTGCATCAGCAGCGCAATCACTAAAACAGCCGTGATTCCGTGGAGCCGTAACAGATGCGGACGGAAGTGATTCGACTTATGAGGAACAAGCGCCCTTCGTACGTGGTGGCGAATTCCTACAACTGATGTTTTTTTACTTTTTTGTTTTGTTTTCACTTTACGCATAGTATACCACTTTTATAAAAGAAAAGCCCCTTTCGAAAAAGGAGCTTTCTTATAAGATTTGAAGTTATTACGCTTCGGTGTTTCGGCGACGAATCGCACCGATGATCCACCAAGTGATTCCGGCAAGTGCTGCAAGGATAAGAATCCACCAGTACCATGCAAGACCAAAGATAGTTCCATCAGTCGCGTCAGTATCAACTGCCGCAGTCTTGTCGTCAGTTGCGCCCGCCGCAGCTGCGTCGTCAGCAGTATTGTCATCAGTCGCACCTTGAACACCAACGATTGATGCAGGGTTTGTGATGATTGGAGTAACGATTGTAACAACAGGGTTTGTAGCTGGGTTGCCGTCGTTGCTGCTGTCTTCGTCATCACCAGAAGTATTACCTTCACCTTCGCCAGTTCCAGTGTCACCGCCATTATCAATGACTTCTTCTTGAATGATCAAAGTGGCGTTCTCAGTAGTTGAGTTCTTAGCTTTGTCGGTTGCAACAACTGCAATTTGGTAGGTACCAAGTTCAAGTTGAGTCCCTGTAACTGTCCAGTTACCATCTTCGTCTGCTGTTGTAGTGTATGTCTGAGTTGCGATGTCATCACCAGAGATAGTAACTACGATGCTTGAGCCAGCTTCAGCAGTACCAGATACAGTTGGAACATCACCTTCTGTAGTCGTTTCAGAGATATCTAATGCTGGAGCAGTAGTGTCATAAGTAACCTGGAACGGTGCTGAGTAAGCAGAACATTCGTTAATTGCGTTACAAGACCTAAAGGCAAAGTAGTGAGTTCCTTCACCTTGTGTGAACTGGTCGTTGTACACGCCAAGACTTGATGAGTAGTTAGTGATGTCAGAGTTCCATGGAGAAGATTCCTTAAATGGAGATCCTTCGATGTCATTCCAGTAGCTTACTTCGTATCGAGTAGTGTTTGATGCAGATGAAAGGTTGAATGTGAAAGTCTGTTCATTCGTGTAACCTTCACTCGCTACTGCAGTGTTGCTTGGTGTTGCCACGAATGCAGCAGATGGAACAACGACAGGCGCTGCTGGTTCAAAGTCATATACAGTTGTATCGAAGCGAACGTTATCAACAAGTACGCGCCATGATGTGTTGTAGTTTCCAAGACCAACGCTGATTTTACGGATAGTAGTGTTCGGGTTAGTACCAGGAATATTGTTGATAGTTACGTTAGAATCGTATCCACCGCCACCGTTCCAACTACCCCAGAATTTACCTTCTTTTACGTTCCATGTTTGCCATACGTTTTGGTCAACGTCACCGTTGTAGTAAGGCTCATAGACAACAGTCATATCAACAATTCCGTCACCGTCGTTATCAAGACCGAGTCGGAATGATGCATCTGCATATTCTTCGGCCGCAGAGGTCACCTTCGTGTCGTAGCTAATTGCGTCAACACTCGATAGCTTCACATTCACGTCTTTAGCAACGCGAACACGTGCATCAACTGAGCTGTTTGTTTCAACTTGTAGTGCACCTTCAGAAAGTGGCGCATCCGCACTGGCAACAAAAGCAGCTGAACCACCGCTTGGAGTAGTGTTTGTGTCGCTTAGGCCAGTTGCGATAGTCCATCCTTTCATTGTGTCTGGCGACACAATGACACTATCTACAACCTTTGTAGACCAGATGTTGCTCCATGGGCCAGTAACATCACCCGCTAGTGCACGAACTTGCCAGAAGATAGTACCGTTTGGAAGACCGGCTTGAGTTTGAGAGGTTGAGGTTGTCGCTTCAAGGTTTACGGCGTTGGTATTTAACTCACCGTCAACGTTGTTTGGTGTACGATCAGCATTTGTACTGTAACGAACTTCGTATGCAGTCGCATCTTCAACAGCGTTCCAGCCGAAAGTAACTGATTTATCAGCACTTACGATTGTTCCACCATTTTGAGGAGCTGTTGGCTGAGGGGCGTTATTAACAATCAACTTCGCGTTATCAACTGCGATGTGAAGGAAATCAAATCGTTGAGTTGGGAACCAACCGTAACGATTACCGCCAACTACGTCAGCGATCGTGTCACTTGAATTGCTAAGTGTCCATGTTCCTGCAACAACACCAGTAAGCTTATTTGTAATAGAAAGTGTCACTTCAAGTACACCGTCAACATTTTGGAAATCGTGCTTAATTGTGTACCAACCTGTTTGTTCAAGTGCAATACTACCTGTTCCAAAAGGATTGCCTGGCGCGTTATTGCTTGCGTTCACAAACCATTTTGCGTCAGTTCCGTTTGAACCAAAAGTAAAGATGAAATCACGAAGATGGTTACCATCTTGACGGTTGATTGCTGAAGAGAAATCAAATTGACCAGCGTTGCTCGCTGCCCAAGATGGGTCGAAGTACAAATCAAGCTGTGTAGAATAGCCACCAGCTGGGAATGTGTTTCGATATTGGTTACCCCAACGCGTAAACGCGTTGAAATAAGCTTGGCCATATTTAGAGCCATCGCTTGATGGAATACTGTCGACACCCGAATCTACAATAGTAGTATTGGTCCAGTCGGTCGCTCCATATTCAAAGCCTTCTGAATAAGGCGCAGCTTGTGCGCTAGCATCTTGAGATAAAAGAAACGGCGCAACAGCAGCCGTCAATGTACTCAATACTAGAGCAATAGCAAAAGTGAAGTTAGTTACTCGTTGATATAATTTTGTAGACAAATTTTCCATACACAGCTCCCGTTAACGATCTCCACCGATCGGATAGTTTAAATGCACATACAACTCTCAACTTTTGTATTTTTCTTAACTTTAGCACTATTACCCCGACTTGACAATAGACAAATTTCGTGGAGTGTGTTGTTTTATGAACATTTGCTTAGAATGCTATGAATCCTGATTTACTCGAGGTGAGCCATAGCGGCGCGCCAGCATACTTGCGGCGATCACAGCGGCGATAACCAGTAGCCACCAGTACCATAAAATACCTAAAATACTCCATCCGCTGTTAGTTGGTGTAAGTGCGGCTACTCGAGTTGTCGCAACAGGTTCGTTAGTATTTGAGATAGTTGAACCTAATACTTGATTGGTTGTTTTAGTGTCTTCGCTGGTTTCACTGCGGGCATCTCGCGTTGGGGTCGAAGTTGGCGAAACGGCCGATGGTAATGCAGTCGCTGCAACCTCTAGTGCGCTTGGACCCCCGGTCACTTCAACAAGCGGAGGTAATAACGGCAACTCAGCAACGTAATCGAACCGAAAGACACTAGTCGAGGTATTCCCTAGCCTATCAGTCGTTGTTAGCGTATAGCGATAACTTCCCTCGACTGTTGGCGTGAAGACAGGCTGCTTGTCAGTAGAAACATACGTTAGTATTGCTGGGTTTGCAGTTGAAGCTACCCATGCATAGGTAATGTCGCCATGCGGATCTTCTGCAGATACAATTGGACTAATCGAACCACCCCTAATAATCGTGTCACCACCGGTGACTTTTGTCAGTGGTCCATCGTTATCAACCACCACTCGAGCTTTCGATTCAAATGTTCGATCGGCTGCATCACGCGCCACCAAGCTTACCCAATAATTGCCGCTTAATTGTTTTGGATCAACAGCATTCCACAAGGAATTAACATCAGCATGTTGGCCTTCAGTCGCAACTGTCGATGATTCGATGACCGTATTCGATTCGTCCAAAATAGAAAGCGTGTAGCTTCGTAGATGTTCGTCATCAACTGTTCCGCTAATCGTCACGGCAGGAACATTACCACCGATAAGTTCTGCTGAAACAGTCACCGCAGCGGTTGGATCAGTCGGGTCGATAGTAACCGTGCGAGATTCGCTCCAGTTTTCACTATTCCCTACCCCGTCTTTTGCGATAACACGCCACTGCCAGGTACCGGCCGTGTTTTCAATGAGTTCACTGGCAGGCAATGAGGTTTCGATCGTATCCTTACAAAATGATGATGCGCCAGAAACACAGACTTTATAAGTAATCGGGTTCGATTCGTCATTAACTGCATTCCAGCTAAATAAGAATTCATTATCTTTTACATAGTCGTCCGGACCAGTCAGCGTTGGTGCGACTGGCGCCTCACAGTCTTGATCACCAAGCCCACCAATTGAACAGGTCAGCTCTAAAAAGAAATTCTCGGCCCTGGTGGGTCGAGATAACATCGCAAACATAAAGAAGATCATGGCTGTCGCCCCTAGTAAAAATGCTGTCATTCTTACCCCTCGCAGGATGGGTTGTCGCGTAATAGCGATGATAGTGCTCACTCCCTTCTTTACACTGCTACATATAGCGTAAAGCCCCTTCATTATACCACAAGCGGATTATAAGGCGAAGTCTAGTGGTTCCCTTCAAGCTCATGAATACGATCATGATCAAGCCCATAATAGTGAGCAACTTCGTGCCACAACGTCCGCTTAATTTGTTCATAAAAACTTTGAAAGTCATGCGATACAGCCATAATCGGATGCTTGAACAAGGTGATCTTGTCAGGCAGCACCAAGTTGTAGCCTGCCCCGCGTTGGGTCAAGGGGATTCCTTCATACAATCCAAGCAGTAAATGCCCTTCACGTAATCCCGCTTTCTGCGCTTGATACTGATTAGGCTCATCGTCATATAAAATAGCGACGTTTTGCAAACCTTTAATATACTCTTGTGGCAGCTCGTCCATAGCCGAGCTAATGAGGTCATCGAATTGTTTGTCTGAAATATCCATTACTATACTTAGTATAGCTTATTTATCAAGATCGGCGAAATTAAGTGGTTCTGGATCGTTATGAAGATCATTCACGATCTTATCCCAAGCTGCATCAAGGGTTTGTTCATCAATATCGTCCTGAAGGTCAATCGACTCGTCAGCCTGATATTCATCGAGGTCACTAACCGTCCCATCATCTTGTGGGTCGACTGGTTGAAGTTGGAGGTAGGTGTATATAGACATATGTTTGTGTTATTTTTGTATGTATATATTTAAGCATAAGAGGGATTAAAAGTCAATCCCCTACCTACCCTTGAAAAGCAAATACCCCGCTGATCAAAGACCAGCGGAGCATAAGCTCGGACGCGATCAGTTGATCATGCGGGGATGAGTTCAGGAACTTCTTCCTGCTTGTCTTCCGACGGCAATCCTTCTTCTTTCTTGTCCTTGCGGAACACCATGATGGCGATCGCCACAGCCAAAAGGCCAAGTACGACGATCGTCATGATTCCGAATGGTGTCGACCAATAGGCGGGCGCCGTCAGCGGAACGATCATCATGACCTTACCGAGCACATCAGAGTGCTGCAGCGGAGTCATCAGCGGATCTACCTTTGCGACAGCGTCACCCTTGGTGATCAAACTGCCGTCATCGGCAAACCCAACCAGGGCGTGGGTTGTTGGCATCGCGGCATCTTCCTGCTGGAAGGTAATGATGTCGCCCACACTCAGGTTGTCGGTCTGCTGAATGAACACGGTCGTGCCCACCAACAGTCGAGGCTCCATCGATGCGGTCTCGATCGTCACCGGTGTGAACATCGAGCGGAACGCAAGCGCTCCAACGATGAGCGCGAGGATCGCGAACACGAAAAGCGCATTGCTCAGAAATTTCTTCATTAGGTACTTCCTTCATCTTGCGTCGAGTCGGACTCTTCGTCCACGGATTGTTGAGCATCAGAATCAGGATCCGGTTCATCGGGTTCTGAAACGTTGTCCGGCGCAGAGTCCGGTTGAGGGTCTGGCGTTGGAGCGGTTTCAGGATCCGGGATTGGATCAGGTACTGGTGCTGGGTCTGGCGTTGGATCCGGAGTCGGATCGGTCGGCGGCGTGGGCGGAGTTGGGTCGGAAACGGGCGGTTCGGGATCAGGATCCGGTTCAGGATCGGGGTCAGTTGTCGGTGGCTCGGGATCGGGGTCAGGGTCTGGCTCAGGTTCCGGATCATCGTCCGGCGGTTCAGGCGTGACGTCAGTTACGTCATCGGGCGCCTCTTCTTGGGGAATCTGAATAGTAATGGTTACTCGAGCCTCGGTTGAGGCTGAGAAATGTGCGCCACTTTCGATAGGCGTCAAAATCCAACCGATCACGACGAACAACGCCGCGATCATAATATACTTTATGAATCGTGACATCGTCACCTCCTAATAAGAAAAAGAATGGATTGCTATGGAAACGTACATAAGACTCTGAATGAATTTCGGAATCTTATGTTGATCTCGATATTGAAAGCGCCCCGGGCACTCACCTTCTTTTTATGGAAGGGAGTGCCCAGGGCTAGTTCGGATAGCCCGACGGCTACTTGGTGCTACGGCTGCTGCGTCAGCGTGACGGGGATGTTGCCCCCGAAGGACTGACCCTGCCACTCGTTGCCGGCGCTGCCGCCGAGCTTGACGTCGAAGACGAAGGTCTTCGACTCGCCGGGCTGCAGGACGCCGAGGTCCCAGCTGGCGGGCAGCTGGGTGACCGGCGTCAGCGGCGTCTGACCTGCCACGGTGCCGACGGCGACGCGGAGCTCGTTGTAGTTGAGCGCCGGGTTGGCGGGCGTGGAGTTGCTGAAGTTGCTGCCGATCTTGACGTAACCGGGGATGGTTCCGTCGTTGCGAACGGTGAACGACTGCGAGATCAGCTGCTGCGGTGCGAGGTTGTTGAAGTCGAGATCGATCGTCCCGCTGTTGTCGGCGTCGCTGACGCCAAGCGAAAGCGTGGCGGTGTTGATGTCGACGCGAGCGGTGTCTCCGTCGCTGAAGTAGGAGTTCGAAAGCGTTGCGCCACCGAACACGACGACCGCCGCGGCCACGAGGGCTGCGCCGATGCCGAACTTCTTCGTGCGGGTCATGCTGTTCATGATGTCTCATCTCTGTAGCAGTGAGCTACGTCGGGTATGCGAATGGTTAGGTGCGGTCAAACTCCAGAATGGAGAAAGTCACAGGAGTCATCATACATGCATAAAAGACTTATGTCAACATGTATTTTACTATTTGTAAAATATTTGTCAGAATTATTATTTATTCAGCTTTTGCCAAGGAGATGATAAGCTCACTCCCCTCCACTATCGCAGTCGTCGAATAGTCATACTTTGCTGGCGCGATGGTTGTTGCGAGTGTTTCTTCGGCAATTTCTTGCTTAAAGTATGTGATCGCTGCAACAAGTGTCCCGTCTTCAGCTTCAAGGCTCAGTTCAATACGATCGTCAACATTCAAGCCAGCATCTTTACGTGCAGATTGTACGTGTCGAATTACTTCGCGCATCAGACCTTCTTGGCGAAGTTCTGGGGTGAGTTCAAGATCAAGCGCAAGCTCTTCACCTTTTACGACGGCTTTAATATTAAGCTCTTCTGTTAAGACGTCCTCGAAGTTCACAAACTCACCAAGTGTTGGAACGGTAATTGAAGCGAGTGGCTGGCGAATCTTTACGCCGGCTTTTGCCCGCAGGCTTAAAGCCTGGTTTACGTAGTCGCGAACGGTTTCCATATCTTGAACCACAAGTTCATTAATGTGACCTACCTTAGGCCAATCAGTTAGGTGCACACTCTCTTCACCGGTAAGCTTTTGGAATAGTTCTTCAGCAAGGAATGGAACGAATGGCGCCAAAACTTGAGATAAACGAACCAATACATAATGTAATGTTTCGTAAGCATTCGCCTTGTCGGCATCGTCATCACTTTTCCAAAAACGGCGTCGTGAGCGACGAACAAACCAGTTACTCGCATCGTCAATAAATGGCAGCACCGGTTTCATGGCAGTGGCAATATCATAACCATCCATGTTCGCTTCAACATGTTCAATGAGTTGGTGGATACGACTAACGATCCATTGATCGAGTGGATTTTTTAAGTGGTCTGAAGGATCTTTAGTCTCACCGTTGAATTCCCAGCCATCAACTTCCGCGTAGAGCGTAAAGAAGTCGTACATATTCCAGACCATACTGAGCTTACGCGCAACGTCCCCTACTTCTTTATCTTGCAAAGCAAAGTCTTCACCTGAAAGTAGTGGGCTTGAAAGTAATGTAAAGCGAAGGCTATCAGCGCTAAACTTGTCCATCAATTCATTTGGATCGGTAAAGTTACCGCGGCTTTTACTCATCTTCAATCCGTCGTTACCCGCAACGTTACCAGTTACAATAACGTTTTTAAAAGCATTGTGACCAAATAGCCCAACGTTTACCGCGTGGACATAATAGAACCAAGCACGAACTTGTCCGACATATTCAACAATAAAGTCGCCTGGGAAATTTTGTTCAAATTTCTCAACATTTTCGAACGGATAGTGGAATTGTGCAAAGGGCATCGAGCCAGACTCAAACCAACCATCAAGTACTTTTTCAATCCTTGTGTATGTAACACCGTCGATATCAAAGGTAATGTCATCAACCCATGGGCGGTGATAATCTTCAAGTTCAACACCACTAAGGTCTTTCAGTTCTTGGTAACTACCGATCACCTTAATATGTTCAACGCCCTGCGCGTCAGTTCCCTTCCATACCGGCATAGCAGTTGCCCAGAAACGGTCGCGTGATAAGTTCCAATCTGGTGCTTGTTCCATGGTCTTTTCGAAACGACCATGCTTAATGTGTTCAGGGAACCAATTGATATTAGCCGTATTTTGTTCAAGCATCTCAGTTCGCTGTTCATCAACGTTAAAGAACCAACTTGGGTGCGCGCGGTACATCAAGCGATGACCAGTGCGAGGGTTGTGTGGATATTCGTGACGGATGTAATCAATCTTCCATACGACACCGCGTTCAAGTAATGTCTTCGCAACGGCCTTATTGATTTCCCATACGTCTTCACCAAGCCAATCACCTTCAGTGTAGATACCGTATTCATCAAGCACGTGAACAACTGGGATGCCTTTTTCTTTAGCGAAAATAAAGTCTTCCTCACCATATGCTGGCGCAAGGTGAACAATACCCGTACCCGATTCAGTTGTGACGTAGTCGGCATTCCAGACTTTGTGTGCATTTTCACCACGATCCTCAAACAGTGGTTCGTATGACTTGCCTACTAGTTCTTCACCCTTTAGTGATCGCAAGATTTCAAACTCTAGTACCTGGTGTTTTGCATCGGTAAATACTTTCGCAGCCAGGTCTTTGGCGACGATGAACTTTTCACCATCAAGTAACACTTCGACGTATTCGACTTCTCCATTCACAGCGAGTGCGGTATTTGCCGGTAGCGTCCAAGGAGTAGTTGTCCAAGCAAGTAATGAATAGTCTTCATCAACAATTTTAAATTTTGTGTACACGCTTGGGTCAGTCACATCGACGTAAGCACCAGCATCCATCGTCACTTCTGCTTTAGAGAGTGGCGTTGCCCACTTGGTGTCATACATAAGAACGCGTTCGCCTTCGTAGATTTTGCCCTTTTCGTACAATTCTTTAAATGCCCACCAGACAGATTCCATGTAGTCTTTGTCCATAGTTTTGTAAGCACCCTTGAATTCAACCCAGCGACCAATACGATCAATAGTGTCTTCCCAAAGACTACTTGTTTGGACCATGCTTTCACGAGCAGTGGTGATATATTCAGCCAAGCTAATACGAGTACCGATTTCGTGTCGACTGGCGATGTTTAATTTCTTTTCAATGAAGTTTTCCGCTGGAAGACCGTGACAGTCCCAACCCCAAACACGCTCAACGCGCTTGCCTTTCATTGTTTGATAGCGAGGAATTGCATCTTTAACGACACTTGAAAGCAATGTTCCATGGTGAGGAACACCGGTAATGAACGGAGGGCCATCGTAAAAGACGTACGAATTTTCTTTTGGACGAAGTTCAATCGATTTCTCGAATGTCTTATTCGTCTTCCATTGCTGGACCAAATCTTTTTCGTATTCTAATGCGCGTCGTCGTGTATTTGCCTTAAATTTCATATCAATTCCTCTTAAAAATAATAAAAAGCCCTTCGTCCATCGGAACCCCATATAGGGGTGGTACCATCCGATTTCTGAAAGACTTAGTCTTCAGCGCTTAGTTGATCGCTTTATCGTAGCGTGCACGTTCGGTTCTAATTTCTTATACAAGATTTCTTCCGAAAGACTTACGGGTGATAGCCGCTCAAATGCCTCTACCCCTATTTTACCCTAGAAATTGCCTTTTATGCAAACAGTGCTTCGCCGAACTTTACAAAGACAAGCACAACCATCAGTGCAATCCAGCTCAACACGATCATCGTGTGGTAGCCACCAGCTAAGAATCGTTGAATACGATCATTGATCTGTTTCTTGAATCCGAAGACATTGTGGCGCAAGTTATTGTGCAGCAAAGCCGAAAAAATAACGGTTGTTGAAGTGGTCACCACTAAGCACCATGGACACAATACTTGAATTGCATAGATACTTTGGAAGAAGAGCCAGTACGAGAATAGTAGGCCAAGGAACACCCCGACATTAGCGAGGATCATCCACCAGCGTGGAAACTTCACCCCTACTAGACCGGCAAGCGCGAATGTCACCAGGACTGCATAGGCCATAAGCCCAATCACCATATTCGGGAAGCCAAAGACATGTGATTGCCAGGTCTGCATAACGGTTGAACAGTTAAGAACAACATTAATACTACATGATAGTACTGCGTTAGGGTCTTCATACAGATGGAACTTTTCGATCGTAAGAATAAAGGCCGCACCGAGCGCTGCAAGTGCCCCTGAAAGCATCAACCCAAATGTCCAGTGACGAAGTGTGTCTTCCGACTTATCGGTTCTTTTTGTAAAGAAATTAATTATTTTATCGAACATAGTAACTTACCTCACTTATAGTTGGGAGCGGCAATCCTACCCACATGTTCTGCATTAATCCCTCATCTGATAATGCGATCAAAGTAGGAAACTGCATCATGTCGTAGGTTCGACAGAAGTCGACACCTTGTGGGCTTTCAGGATCAAGTGTTTCAAGGTCGTGGCCAGTCTGAATTTTGAAATCACGCAGGTAATCAATCACCTGCCGAGCGTAATCAGTCTGTTCTTTATAAATCACCACCACCTTCACAATTACACGCTCGCTTCGTCAGGATTCTTGTGTCGTTGTTCAAGGATTTTTACAAAATCTTGAAGGGTTTTGAACTCGTGGTACACGCTCGCAAAACGAACGTAGGCAACTTCGTTTCGTCCAGCAAGTTCATCAAGTACTTGATCGCCAATTTGGCGTGAAGTAATTTCATTATCACCAAGACCATACAACTTATCTTCGATCTCGTCGATCATTTCTTCTACTTCAACTTCTGAACTAAAGAATTTTCCAACAGAACGCTTAATAGCGGTCGAAAGCTTGTCGCGGTCGAAAAGTTCACGAACGCCGTCTTTTTTAATAACTGCAAGGTTTGGTTTTTCAATACGTTCGTACGTAGTGAATCGTTTACCATCTGGTGATTCACGGCGGCGGCGAATTGTAACGCCGTCCCCTACTTCACGAGATTCAACAACGCGACTATCTCCGATTTTGTGTTGCGCCATGTACTACTCCTCGTCAGTTTTGTTTTTCTTGTTCTTCTTTCGACGACGCAAGAAGGCTGGTGTATCAGACTCGTCTTCTTGTTCAGAGTTGTGGTTTGCCCACATGTTTTCTTGTGGTTCTTCTGCAAAGATAGCTGCAGATTCGCTTTGATCAAGACTAAGATCAACAGCATTCACGGCTTCATTTACTTCTTGTTCAGTTTCTTCACTTACTTCTTCATCTTGATCTTCAGTTTCCTGGAAGTATGCAGAGTCAAAGCCAGTTGCAATCACAGTAATAACAAGTTCGTCTTCGATTTCAGGCTTCAAAGTCGCACCGAAGATAATGTTTGCATCAGGTGATACAGCACTGGTGATGATTTCAGCCGCTTCTTGAATTTCGCTCATGCTCATATCGTACCCACCGGTAACATTGAAGAGTACACCCTTCGCACCGTCGATAGATACTTCGATAAGTGGTGATTCAATCGCTTGTTGCGCAGCTTGTGCGGCACGGTTATCGCCACTTGCACGACCAATACCCATAAGGGCCGAACCAGCGTTACTCATAATTGCCTTTACGTCGGCAAAGTCGAGGTTAATCAGACCGTGTTCAGTAATAAGCTCTGAAATACCCTGGACACCCTGACGAAGCACGTCATCGGCAATTTTAAAGGTTTCAAGCAGTGGTGTTCGACGGTCGATAGTTTGAAGCAATCGGTCGTTAGGGATCGTAATAAGCGTGTCGACGTGACGACGAAGTTGGCTGATTGCCCAGTCGGCGTTTTGACGACGTTTTTCACCTTCAAAGCTGAATGGCTTTGTGGCTACACCAACAACTAAGATACCGAGCTCGCGGGCTACTTCAGCCACAACGTAACCAGCACCAGAGCCAGTACCACCACCAGCACCAATAGTCACGAAGACCATGTCAGCACCGGTAAGGGCATCACGAATTTCATCACGTGATTCAGTGGCAGCTGCTTCACCTACTGTTGGGTTAGCACCAGCACCAAGACCACCTGTTGTCGAGTGACCCAGGTGAATTTTAATATCGGCTTTAGAGTTATGGAGTGCTTGCGCATCAGTGTTCATCGCGATGAACTGAACGCCAGAGAGACCAGCATCTTTCATACGGTTTACGGCTGATCCACCGGCACCACCAACACCCACAACTTTTATACTTGCAAAAGTTTGTATGTCACTTGGCTTTACTTCAGGCATGAGTCTGTATCTCCTAGGTCTACGCTTGTTCTATTCTACTGTCACCAGTATAACACTTTCCCGTCTCAGTAAAATACTAGGCGCGGAATCGAGCAAATAATTTAGTCACAAGGCCGCCAGCGCTTTTCATCGTCGAACCACTTTTCTTGTTCGGACCAGATACGGCAATCCGTTCTGAGTCGATTAACATGAGTCCAATTGCTGTTGCAAATGACGGTTTTTCGATATTGTCAGCGACGCCACCGTACCCAGTTGGCTTGCCCAGTCGAGCAGCAAGGCCTAAGAAATGCTTCGCAAATTCAACAATATTCTTAAGTTCTGCGGTTCCACCAGTTAGCACAACGCCACTTGGAAGTTTACCGGCACGGCCAGCTTTCTTTAATTGAGCTTGAATTGCTTCAAAAATTTCTTCAAGTCGAGCCTCAACGATTTCATCAATATCACTACTACTAAATGTATGCACTTCTCCATCGTGTTTGATACTAATGCCAGTGTGCTCTTTTCGAACAGTCGCAGATGCGTGTTCAAGCTTAATCTTTTCGGCAATTTCAGGATCGGTCTTAAGCCCTATCGCAAGGTCGTTTGTGATGTTAACGCCACCAACCGGAATAACGCCAGTGTATTGTAGATCACCTTCTTCATACACAGCAACACTTGTTGTAGCGCCACCAATATCAATCAATGCGACACCATTTTCAAGCTGTTGTTCGCCCAGAACGGCGCGTGCAGCAGCAATCGAAGAAACCACAACGGTGTGTGGCTCAACTTTAGCGGTTTCAGCTGCTTTTTGGACGTTCACAAGATACGGAGTAAGTCCTGAAATAACATGTGCATCGATTTCAAGCCGTGTTCCGGTCATACCAATCGGGTCTTTGATGTTATCTTGACCATCTAATTTATAAGAGTGAGGAATCACATCAAGGATTTCGCGGTTAGCTGGTACCTTGCCAAGCGTCGCTACTTCTTCGATGCGCGCAAGGTCGTCACGATTAATTTCGTGGTCTTGTGTCCCAACAGCCACCATGCCGTCGGCGTGTGTACTAAGAATATGAGAGCCATTCACGCTAATTGTGGCAGCATCTACCTGGTAGCCACTCATGCGCTCTGCTTCGCCAAGGGCGTCATCGATTGCTTGGGCAGGCCCATTTAAGTTAACGACAACACCTTTGCGCATGCCGCTGTTATTCGCTTTACCGACTCCAACAATAGTTGGAACCCCGGTTGATCCATCAATATGTGCTACTACTGCTCTAACTGTGGTCGTGCCGATGTCGATACCGACGGCGTATTGTGATCCCTCTTGCATGAAGCTTAGTATAGCGCTTACGTCTGTTGTTGCAAAGGTATTTATAGGTTTTACCTCTACGGATAGTTCTTGTGACTACAGCTGGGTAAGAATTTCGGCACCGTCTTCAGTAATAAGAACGGTATGTTCGAAGTGAGCGGCAAGACTTCCGTCTTTAGTAGAGATAGTCCATTCATCCGCGTCGACTTTGATTTTCTCACCACCAAGGGTCGCCATTGGTTCGATCGCAATCGTGTCGCCAACATTCAAGAATGCACCGGTTCCCTTTCGGCCATAATTGGCAACTTCAGGCGGTTCGTGCATTTCGTGACCAATTCCATGTCCTACTAATTCGCGAATAATACCAAGTTTTGCATCAGATAATACTTTTTCAACAGCTGCACTAATATCACCTGTTCGAACCGGACCTTTAATTGCATCGACGCCCGCGTATAGGCTTCGTTCAGTCGCTTTAATAAGGTGTTTTACCACGCCGTTTGGATTGCCGCCAACGACCATCGTAAAGGCGCTGTCGGTCTTCATTTTTTTGTATGTAATAACAAGGTCAAAGCTTACAACATCGCCGTCCTGTAATACGTAGTCAGTTGGAATACTGTGAACGATTTGATCGTTGGTTGAAATACAAATAACTGCCGGGAAGTTTACTTCGTCGGTTTTATAGGTTGAGGTTGCACCGAGTCGGGCAATCTCTTTTTCAGTCCAAGCATCAAGTTCAAGTTCACTGACACCGGCTTTGACTTGCTTCTTAAGCCCATCAAAAATAGTTGCAAGAATCTTGCCACCTTCACGCATTGCTTGAATTTCTGCTACTGTTTTTTCTCGTTGTGACACTATGCTAATTTCCGTCCGGTTAATTCTTGTACGATGCGGTCATGTACCTGACCGACTGTTCCTGTTCCATCGACGTGGACAACAGGGATGTTTTGTTCAGTGAAGAAACTGAGAATTGGATACATTTCTTGGCGGTATAAGTTCAAGCGGTGATCGATGGCTTCAGGCTCATCGTCAACACGGCCACGAAGCGCAAGGCGCGCCAATAACTCTTCTCGTGGAACCTCCAGAACAACCACAAGACCGATCGAACGGCCATGATCTGGTTGGCTCTCAACAAGCCACTTTGCTTGTTCTTGTTGGCGTGGAAAGCCGTCTAAGATTAGCTGATCAATATTGGTTGCGCGCGAAATAGCCTCACCTACAATTTGGGTAATCTTTTCGTGCGGGACCATGTCACCAGCTTGCATTGTTGCAACAAGTTCAGCATCGTGTGTATCACGAAGCAACTGCCCTGCGCTTAACCAACGCCAGCCCATTCGAGCTGCTAAGATTTGTCCTTGGACGCTTTTGCCAGCACCTGCTGGACCGAAAAATACAATCATGTCTCTATGATATACGGGTTATAAGGTTTATGCCAATGCTTCTTTAACAAGACGCGCAATAATTGATCCGTCGGCAGAGTTACCGAGTTTACCTTTTACGGCACCAATTACTTGACCCATTGCAGCAGGACCGCTGACACCAAGTGTTGCGATTGTTTCTTCGACTGCTTTTTGAATCACTTCTTCAGAAAGTTGTTCTGGAAGGTAGGCTTCAATCACCTTTAATTCAGCGCGTTCGTTATCGGCAAGTTCTTTTCGATCGGCTTGATCGTAGAGTGTTGCACTTTCGTTACGCTTTTTTACTTCACGAGCAAACAATTTTTCAATTGTTTCTTCATCAAGACCGGTGTCGCGCTTCCCTTGAGAAACTTCTTCAGATAAGATCACAGCTTTTAGACCGCGAAGAACATCAGTAACAAAACGATCGCCGCCCAAAAGAGCGGCTTTAAGATCGTTATCGATTTGAGCTTTGAGGCTCACGTTTAGCGAAGACCTAGTCGAGCTTTATTAAGCTTTTCAGCCTTACGTTCTTTGCGAATAATCGCTTTCACGCGGCGTTCAGGCTTGCTGATAGGTTTGCTAAATCGCATTGAAGCTTTCGCTTCTGCAAGGATACCGCTTTGCAATACCTTACGGTTGAAACGACGAATGATGTTTTCGTTCGCTTCGCGTTCGTCTTTACGTGTTACTTGTACCATATGAGGGATATTGTAACAGATGTGACCAAGGGTTGCAACCAGTATTTATTTACGAAGACAGTTCGAGGTGCAGCAAATGACCCTCGACAGTACGTCTACCTTGCCATTCATTGATATCAACCGTGTACCAAACGTTCGCTCGCTCACCTGGTTCAACAAAGAAATGAGCCGGTGCGTTAAACGCTAACATTTGCACTTTTTGGCCACTTTCACTTTTGAATGTCAGCTTTACGTGTTGATCATCGGCACCCATCTTACGTTGATCGATCACTAATAGTTCGTCAGATTTTAAGATTGGTTGAGGATTGCCGCTCCCGAATGGCTCGAGTTGCTGCAGTTCATCAACCAGTTGTTCTGTCAATTCTACTACTTCAGCGATTGAATCAGCTTTTGGAAGCAAGAGTGCAAACTGATCTTTCAAAGCTTTGTCTTTATATAGTTGATTTAAACGCTGACGAAAGGCATCGATATTGGCAGTCGGCAATGTCACACCGGCAGCTAGTTTGTGTCCCCCACCTTTAGTGATGATGTCATCAGATGCCCGGATACCCTCGACAGCACTATAATCGCCATAACTTCGTGCCGAACCTTTGGCTTCCTCGCCCATTTCTTCTAGGACAAAGGTTGGCTTTTTGTAGCGTTCAAGCAATTTCGCCGCAACGATACCAACGATACCGTGATTCCAATTTGGCCCACTGACAACAAGAACCGGATCGCTCATGCGTTCTTCCGCTTGAATAATTGCTTCTTTAAAAATCTTATCTTGTTCGGTGCGGCGCGCTTTATTCATCGCATCAAGATGCTGCGCAATGTCTAAGGCTTCCATTGAATCAGTTGCAGTTAGAAGATTAAGTGAGTACTGCGCCGTTTCAAGCCGTCCTGCGGCGTTCATACGCGGACCTAATCCAAATCCCAGACTTCGGGCATTCACCTTGCTAGGCTCGACGTCAGCGACTGCCATAAGCGCTTTTAATCCTGGGCGACGAGTCTGCGCCAATACTTTCAAGCCCCAATAGACATTAGTGCGGTTTTCATCGACCAGTGTCACAACATCACAGACTGTTCCTAGGGCAACAAGATCAAGCAGCCATTTTTCCTGGCCTTTGTCTAATCCATCAAGTTTTGTTTGCAGCGCCTGCACTAACTTAAAAGCAACTCCTACTCCAGCTAAATCAATAAATGGATACGAATGACCAGAGCGCTTTGGATTAACCGTACCAATCGCTGGCGGCATTGTTTCGGCAACATTGTGGTGATCGGTCACAATCACATCGACGCCCAATTCATTGGCGCGAGCAATTTCTTTGTGACTTAAGCTCCCGCAATCAACCGTAACGATTAGCTCAGCGCCGTCCGCCGCAACTCGTTCAACCGCATCGATCGTCAATCCATACCCTTCAACAAAACGGTTTGGAATAAATGATTTCACGTCTTTGAAGCCGAAGCTTGCGAAGGCATCTAGTAGTAATGTTGTCGCTGTTAAACCATCGATATCATAATCACCATAGATAGTGATTTTCTCTTGCTTTTGATGCGCAATAACTAAACGATCCACCACGGCTTCCATATCAGGAAGCAGGAATGGATCGTGCTTTTTATCATAATCGGGTGACAAGAAAAGCGCCCTCGTGTCGGGCGTAATACCTCGAGCAGCTAGTATCTTATCAAGAACGGACATTACGCAATTTCAGAAGAAGAACGTTTCGGCCGAGCAGCATGTTGCTGAGATTTAATGACGATACTTTGCAATTCTTTAAAGATTGGGAATTGCTTGTTTGTAGCGTAGATCTTAGTGTTGCCTTGGCGTTCACTAGTCAGGAAGCCAACCTTTTCGAGACGCTTTAGTTCTCGTTGGATATTTCCTGGATCTTCTTTAATAAGTTTCGCGAGTCCACGCACGTGTGTGCGGAAATCAGGATATTTAGCATAGACTACTACAATCTTGCGTCGCACCCGAGATGTAATAAAAACGTCTAACATAACTCCCCTTGATTTATTCCTCAACAACTCTACTGTTGAGTTTTATTCTACACTTTTTGCCCGTCGACGGTCAACGCCAATTAAGGACTATTTTATTAATTTTCGCTACAGTTTCCTCATGAGACGGGATCGTATTGTTGCTGTAATAGTGATCCGTACCGAGGTAATTGTCTTTCACGTCGAGAATGTGAAGCTCGTCAGCAAGCATGTGCAATTTGTCGACAGCCGGCACCGAAGCAACCGGAGCAACAATTACCAATCGAGCGACTCGAATCGGTTTCAAGAAGTCCACAGCCACATCAATTGAAGCACCGTTATCAAGACCATCCGACACCAAAATGATCGTGTGGTCACGAAGCATGTCGTGATCAATCAATCCACCATCACCAAGGAGGCGATTAATCTTTTGGAAGGCTTCGCGCTTCTGTTCTTCTAGATAGCCGTGAAATTCGCTGACGTATTCTTCAATTTCACCAGCCGAGAACATACCATTGTAGGTAAATCCACCGCTTTCAGACACACCGCCAAAGCTGACACTTTCGCCCGGTACTTGAATATCCTCAACCAACAGCATCGTCAACATACAGTGCAGCACAACTGCAATCTGTTCACCCACCAAAACGGCACCGTCGCTTAAGGCAACGACCGCACAGGTCTCATAACGATACTTTTCTAATAGCTGCCCCGCCAAAATATGGCCGGCCTCACCCCTACTCTCGAAATACATATGCTTATTCTAGCATGTCTGATCAGCCTAAGATTAAGACAAAAGTAATAATCAGCCCGTATAATGATGGTATGTATTACTACGAGGTTGCGCCAACACGGATTATTCGAGCTGGGAGTTCGACTTTTACGTATAGCTCTGACGAGAAATTGGCAGTTGGACAAATCGTAATGATCGAAGTGGGCAAGAAGCAACGTATCGGTTTAGTAATGTCTGAAGGCAAGAAACCAGAATATGCCACAAAGCCAATCTCTTCAGTCCTTGAAGCAACTCCCCTTCCCGGCGCACTGGTTGGGCTTTCCTCTTGGCTTTCTGAGTATTATCGAACCCCATTAGCAACAACCCTACAGACCGTATTGCCCCGTGGCATCGATAAAAAGCGGCGACCTCGCAAAGTTGTCGAGCACTCATCGGTTCGAGAGCGAACACAAATTGTGTTCAACAAAGATCAAGCAAAAGCAATCGAAGATATCAATGCCGCATCTGATGGAACAATCGTTTTACAAGGGGTTACCGGCTCTGGTAAGACCGAGATTTATAAGCAGATTGCCCGTCAAACTATCGCTGCCGGCAAGTCGGTCATTATGCTTGTACCCGAAATTAGCCTGACGAGTCAGCTGATTGGCGAGTTCACCCATGACTTCCCTGACATGATTGTCACCCACTCACATATGACCGAAGCCGAACGCCATCATGCCTGGAAAGAGACGCTTGAATCACCGACACCACGCGTTGTCGTAGGGCCACGCTCTGCCCTTTTTATGCCGCTGGCTTCAGTGGGCGCTATTCTGATCGATGAATCACACGAACCAAGCTACAAACAAGAACAATCACCCCGTTATTCGGCACTTCGCGCGGCAAGCGTATTAGGCAAGCTATCGAAAGCAAAGGTCATTTTAGGAAGCGCAACGCCATCCGTAGCCGATCGCTACTTAGCGGAAGCCACCAATCGCCCCATCATCCGTCTTGATAACTCAGCCCGTTCTGGCGCACAGGCTTCTGAAGTATCACTTGTCGATATGACGAAGCGCGACAACTTCTCTCGCCACCGCTTCATCTCAAATAAACTCATCGAGACGATTGAAAAGAACATCTTCGCCGGCAAACAAACACTCATCTTCCATAATCGACGCGGCAGCGCCAGCACCACCTTGTGTGAACATTGTGGCTGGGCAGCCATGTGCCCAAACTGTTTCGTGCCTCTCGTTCTTCACGCCGATACCTACGATCTTTCGTGTCACATTTGTGGACACAATGAGAAAGTCCCTACCCACTGCCCGGTCTGTTCATCAACCGATATCATCCACAAAGGTGTTGGTACAAAATTAATCGAGTCTGAACTTCGCAAACTTTTCCCGAAGGCTCGTATTGCTCGCTTTGACTCTGATAATAAAACCGACGAAACGGTGAATAGCTTATATGACGATTTATACAAAGGGGTTATCGATATAGCCATCGGCACACAAGTTGTCGCCAAAGGTCTCGACCTGCCGCAACTAAGAAGCGTTGGAGTCATTCAAGCCGATAGCGGACTATCCCTTCCCGACTTCGCCGCAAGCGAACGAACATTCCAATTACTCGCCCAAGTTGTTGGCCGCGTCGGACGAGATGAACACGCAACTGAAGTGATCGTACAGTCGTATCAGCCAACACACCCTGTCATTCAATTCGGACTCAAACAAGACTACGAGGGCTTCTTTAGCTACATTATTAAAGAACGTGAAAAAGCCTATTTCCCACCGTTTACCTACCTTCTCAAACTCACGACCATCTATAAAACAGAGCGTGCCGCAATCAACTCAGCAAAAACGCTCGCAAAAGAGCTGCGCGCCCAACTCCATCCTGATGTTCACCTCCTTGGACCAACACCAGCCTTCTACGAACGTACCCGCGATAGCTACCGCTGGCAACTTGTCTTGAAGAGTCCAAAACGCGAATATTTAACCGCCGCTTTGGCGTATCTTCCGACCACGCATTGGCAAGCCGAGCTCGACCCCTCTAGCCTCTTATAGCCACCCCTGCTATAATGTCGGTAATGACTAAAGACAACATCATCACGTTGCCAAACCCACACCTACGAGTGAAATCAACTCGTGTTCGTGAAATAACCGACGACGTTCAAAAACTTATTGGCGAAATGACCAATGCGGCCCTTGATTGGGAAGCTTCACGGCCACATGAAATTAGCGCCGCTCTTGCTGCGGTTCAGCTTGATATCATGGAAAAGATTGTTATCGTACGAAGCGATTTTGACGACAAAGAAACCCGTGAGTTTACCGCGCTCATCAACCCAGAGATTGTTAAATACGAAGGTCATATCGTTTCAGATTATGAAGGCTGCCTTAGTGTTAAAGATGTATACGGTATGGTTCCTCGCCATAGCAAAATCCGTGTCAAAGCGCTTGATCTTGCTGGCAACGAAGTCCGTTTTAAAGCCGAAGGCTTCTTGGCGCGCGTTATCCAGCACGAAATCGACCACACGAATGGTATCGTTTTTATTGATCACCTGCGGGATTCGCCGGACGCTTTCTATACTCTAGACGAGAAAGGCGAGCTGCAATCGCTCGACTATGACACCCATGTCAAAGACAATTCTATTCTTTGGGACTGATACGTTTAGCGCCGCGGCGCTAACAGCATTGATTAACGCCGATTACACTATCGGTGCAGTTATTACAAAACCCGACAGTAAACAAGGGCGTGGCCAAAAATTGACCGCTCCATTAGTGAAGCAAATCGCTTTGCAACATAACATCCCCGTCTGGCAGCCGAACACATTAGTTGCTATTGCCGATGACATCAAAGCATTGGGCGAAGTAACCGGTGTACTTTCAAGCTACGGAAAAATTATTCCGCAGTCTATTCTTGATCTTTTTACCCCTGGAATTATCAACGTACACCCTTCACTCCTTCCACTCTACCGGGGCCCTTCTCCGATTGAATCAGCGATTGAAAACGGTGACGCTGCAACGGGCGTCTCTATTATGAAACTTGTAGCCGCTATGGATGCTGGACCTGTGTACGCCCAGGCGACACAACTATTAACCGGCACTGAAACACAGGTCGACCTGTATGAGACACTCGCTGAAAAAGGTGGCGAATTACTTATTGCTACCCTCCCCCAAATTATAAGCGGTGAACTAGAACCGATCGAACAAGCTGACGCAGCGACCTATTCTCAGCTCCTAAAAAAAGAAGACGCCTACATAGACGTCTCTTCTGTCAGTGCTAAGCAGGCCGAACAAACTATTCGTGCACACCTTAGTTATCCAAAGACAAAGCTAGTTGTACATGAACAAACAATTATTGTTACACAGGCGCACGTAGGTCCTGAAGCGACCTCATCACTTGATCAACAGTGCCAAGATGGCAACTACTTAATTATCGATCAATTGATTGCCCCGAGTGGCAAACAGATGTCTGCCGAGGCATTCCTTAACGGCTACGCCGCTGGTTGAGCACCGCCGCCAAGAATAGCAGATTTATTCTGAATAATCTCTTGCTTGATTTCATCCAAAGTCTTCGCAACTACGTCTCGGTAGTCAGGACGGTTTACTTCGAGCCATTTCGTAGCAGCAAACTCAGCCTTAAGACCTTCGTCGGTAGCAGCAAGGCCACTTGCCTGTTGTAGCTTCAAGAATACTTCATCCGCCTGGTAGTTAGGTACGTGCGTAGTAAGCCAGTTATTAATAACTTCTGCCTTACGGTCGATGATTGATTCAAACTCTTCGAGTTGTTCGTCGCTCATACCTTCGCTAAGTCGAATACCCACTTGGTATTCAAGACGGTCATAGGTTAATTGTAGAAATGGTTTCTTTTGGTCTTCTGGAAGATCCGCCAGGCCGATATCGGCGAGAAATTGGTCATCAAGTTGAAACATTCGATTTTTCCTTGTTTATACAATTATTGTACCATGCAACAGGGGTTACAGTGTTCGTTGGACAAGTTCGCGAGTGAAGAACTCGAGCGTATCGCCCTCTTCAAGCGCAAGCTTGCGAGTAGTCTTTAGGTTCAATCCACACATGTCACCTTCGAACACTTCTTTGGCAGTTGTCTTCTCGCGTTGTACGCTTTCAACTTCTGCTTCACCGATCACTTCGTCACCACGCTTAGCGCGAACGAGGAGGCCAGCCACAATCTTACCGCGGGTTACTTCACCACCAGCAATTACTTGTTCTTTCAATGTTCGGAAAATACCCTTAATCTTCAAAGCTCCGATTTCAGTTTCAACAACTTCAGGGGCAAGGAGACTTTGCATAGAGCTTTTTGCGTCATCAAGTAGTTCATAGATCACTTTGTACAAACGTACTTCGGCGCGTTCGCGAGTCGCAAGACGCTTTACTGCTGGTGGAAGCTCGACGTTGAATCCGTAGATAACTGTCTTGTCGTCCATTGCAAGACGGATGTCGTTTTCAGTAATGCTACCGACGCCGCTGCTCACAACCCGAAGATTTACAAGGCCGCCAGTTTCAATCAGGCGAAGGCTATCCATAACAGAGGTCAATGACCCTTGTACGTCGGCTTTAACGATAACGTTAAATTCTTGAACCTCATCTTTTTGTGTCATCATCTTAAGAAGATCGGCACTGGTTGTGTTTGAACTTGCGGCGTTACGTTCATGTTCAATACGAGCAGTAACAGTTTTCGCACGAGCAAGCTTTTCAGTTGCAACGAGTTCGAAGCTGTCACCAAATTGAGGCAATTCTTTAAATCCGGTAATTGTCACAGGTGTTGATGGGCCAGCAATTTTCAGTGGCTTGCCCGCGAAATCAAGCAATGTTCGGATCTTACCGTATGAAGTACCAGCAACGAGGAATGAACCAACCTTTAGTGTTCCCTGTTCGATCAAAAGACCAACCACAGGACCACGTCCAGTTTCCATATGCGCTTCAATAACAAGCCCTTCAGCAGGAACGTCTTCGTCTGCTTTCAGTTCTTCAATGTCAGCAACAAGCAGAACCATATCAAGAAGTTTGTCGATGTTTGCACCGGTCTTGGCACTCACTTCAACCATAACAGTGTCACCACCCCATTCTTCTGGGTTCAAATTGTGTTCAGTTGCAAGCTGCGTCTTTACCATTTGTGGGTTAGCTGCTTCTTTGTCCATCTTGTTGATAGCAACAACGATTTTTGCGTTCGCCGAACGAGCAAAGCGGATTGCTTCGATTGTCTGTGGCTTCACACCATCATCTGCTGCAACAACGATAATCACGACGTCAGTCAAAGCCGCGCCGTGTTGACGGAGGGCGGCAAAAGCTTCGTGACCAGGGGTATCAAGCAATGTAATAGATCGATTCTTTCGAATCGTTTGATAAGCGCTAATGTGCTGTGTAATACCACCAGCTTCACCATCAACAACCTTTTGATCAAGGATTGCATCAAGCAAGCTCGTTTTTCCGTGGTCAACGTGACCCATAACAGCAACAATCGGTGGACGATCGACTGCTTTATCGGTTAGTTCGTGAACACGACGGGTTGGACCGTCACCTTCAGTTGATTTCTTTTCGAGTTCAACATCAAGACCTAGTTCTTCAACAATAATCGTCGCTGTTTCAAAATCAATACGTTGATTAATCGTAGCGGCGATACCATTTTTAAATAGCTCACCAACAAGTGTCGTGACAGAGAGATTGAGCGCTTCGGCTAGTTCTCCCACTGTGATTGAATCGGCAATGGTTAAGACTTTTTCAGCCATAGCAGCGCTCTCTCTTTCTGTTACATATAATTAACTATTTTGTTTTTTTAGTTGTTTTGCCTGGAAGACCAAGTGAGATCTTACGGCTGTCTTTTTCAACGTCCAAAACGACAAATTCTTTTCGTTCGTTAAGGGTAAAGACTTTTTCAGGGTCAGCAGTGTCGCCTTCACCTAGTTCACTTACGTGTACAAGGGCTTCAACAGCTGGACTGATTTGTACGAATGCACCAAATGGTGTAATTCGAGTAACGGTACCTTCAACTTTGTCACCAGACTTGAATTGGTCAACTTCACTCATCCAAGGATCAGCAGTAAGTTGTTTCATACTTAGTGAAAGGCGATCTTTGTCGATAGCGATAATCTTCGCTTCGATTGATTGGCCAACCTTTACGTAGTCGTTAGGGTTGTTTACGCGTTCCCAGCTAATTTCTGAGATATGAACAAGACCTTCGATACCTTCGACGTTAACGAATACACCGTAGTCAACAACACCAGTTGCAACACCAGTAACAGTGTCACCGATAGCAAGCTTTTCAAATCGTGCCGCAAGGCCTTCTTTAACTGCTTCTTTTTCAGAGAAGATAAGCTTGTTAGCTTTTCGGTCTGCATCAAGGATACGAACCTTAAGTGTTTGGTTGATCAAAGAGTTAAGACGTTGAAGAATTTCTTCTTTGTCGCTTGAACCAACACGTGGGTAGTGTTCAGCAGATAGCTGAGATACCGGTAGGAATCCACGAACGCCATCGTATTCTACAAGGAGACCACCACGGTTTGCATCGTATGGAGAAACTTCGATAATTTCGCCGCTTTCCATCTTGATTGCAAGCTCGTCCCAGCCCTTGTCTTTCGCTGCTTTACGGAGTGAAAGTAGTACGTAGCCATTGTCTAGTTCTGGATCAACGATACTCGCGCTTACTTCGTCACCGATTGTAAGTGCTCGTGAAGAGAAACCTACTTCACGTCGTGGTACAAGACCGATCCCAAAAGGACCTAGGTCTACGAGAACCTCGTGTTTACGAATTGTTAGGATAGTACCTGTTGCTACTTCTCCTTGAGTGACTTGCTTAAGACCCGCTTCTTCTGAAGCAAGCAGCTCGTCCATAGTTATATTGGCGTTTGCCATAAGTCTTTTCAGACTCCTTCCTTAAATTTATATTTCGGAGGCACACTAAAGTAAGTGAACCTCGTCGATTACTGTCTATTGTACCCCAGTTGATCGGATAAGTCTAGCTCTGTAACAGTGCACGACGTGATGCGACAAAATAGCTGATCGCAAGCGACACAATTGTCACAATAACGAGCGAACTTAGATCGGCTCCTGTTGCAGGAAGTTCGGTTGCATCAGTGCCAGCAACCGCCTGTGTGCCTTCAGTAACAGCAACACCGGTTTCGGTTGTTTCAGTAGTCGATGAAGCCTCTTCGCTTCCTGTTTCAGCCGGAGGAGTTGCCTCTGACTCTGCTTGTAGGTTTTGCTCAGCGATTGCTACCGCTTCTGCCCTACGTGCCTGTTCGCCTCTTTCACGAACTAACCAGATGCCACCAAACACCAAAGCCGCTAAGACAATTATCCCTGCCACGAACACCACACCTGCTCGTGTTATTCGCCATCCATTATATATAGCCATAACACGTTCTCCCTTTATGTAGTTATTGTAACCCTTTAGGCTGAAAGGTGCAAAGATGCATAGTTCAACGACGCGCGTCAGCCAATTCGGCCATTTGTTAATTCGGGCTCTTTTTATGAATTTACAAATGGCCGAATTGGCTGACGCGCAGCAGAACTATGCGTTTTTGCGTCTTGGGGCAAAGAATTCAAGGTTTGCGGGGATGAATTGTTTTGCCATTTCCTCAGACATAAAGAGAGCCCGGGCTGTGGAAATGGCAAAACAATTTATTTCCTCGCAAATCCCCTAAATTCTTTCCCGCCACCATGCTAAACTGAAAGAATGTTAGTAGCAGTGGACACGGGTGGGACTAAAACGCTGATTGCCAGCTTCTTGGAAGACGGCACTATTGGAACACGGATTAAGTTCCCTACCCCTAAAAAACCAGCAGATTATTTTGCACTTTTAACCGACACATTGCAGGCAAACTTTGCTGGACAAAAAGTTGATGCAATCGTTGTCGGACTACCAGGTATCGTAAAGAACGGCGTCGCCATCTGGTGTAACAACCTTGGTTGGAAAAACCTCGACGTTGCCACTGCACTCAAAGGCGTGCTTGGCAAAGCCCCTGTCTTCGTAGAAAACGACGCCAACTTAGCAGGCCTTGCCGAAACACGACAGCTCGCCACTATCCCCGACTTATCGCTATACGTCACTATTAGTACCGGCATCGGAAGCGGCATCATTACTAATGGCATCATTAACCCCGCCCTTCGCAACAGCGAAGTTGGTCGCTCCCTTGTTGAATACGACGGCATGGTGCGCGAATGGGAAAGCTTCGCCTCTGGGCAAGCAATCAAAAAAGCCTACGATAAGTACGCCGCAGATATCACTAGTAAGCGTGCCTGGCACCAGATCGCCCACCGTATTAGTCGCGGTTTCTTGGCACTCATCCCAATGATTCAACCCTCTGTTATTATCATCGGCGGAAGTATTGGTACCTATTACAAACAATACAGTCATGATCTTAACTTGATCTTAAAAGAACACCTTCCCGACCATATTCCCCTCCCTCATATCGTTCAAGCGAAACACCCTGAACTTGCTGTCATTTATGGATGCTACTACTATGCCCTCGATACACTCGCTACTACCTAAACTGAATAAAGATTTTCCTCACATAACGTTTGCGTCGAGCACTACTTTTGCTTGGTCGCCAGATGAGAACACTGTATTTTATAAAGAAGATGAAGATACGTCTGTTGAACTCTTGCTTCATGAACTATCGCATGGACTCCTTGAACATAGCCAGTATCAAAAAGATGTTGAATTAGTCTCAATGGAATCAGCCGCCTGGGACAAGGCAATAGAACTAGGGGCAACCTACGGCATCACGATTAAACGAGATACGGCTGACGATAACCTTGATACCTACCGGGATTGGCTTCACGCCCGCAGCACCTGCAAGCACTGTGAGGCAATTGGCTATCAATCAAGCAAGGACACTTATCAATGCGTCGCCTGTAGCGGATCCTGGCGTGTCAACGAAGCCCGGCTCTGTGCCCTGCGCCGTTATCACGTCACGACATAAAAATAACCCCTCAACAGAAGGGTTATTTTTTTACTACGAAAGAATTATTTTTCTGTAGTAGTTTTTTTAGTGCGTCGAGAGATACGACCACCACGAGCACCTGCAATGCGAGCTAACTCTGGGTTAGCAGCAAAACCGCCTGTGTGACCGTTCTTTCCGCCCTTGCTACCAATCTTCGCGTAGAAGTTTGGGTCGCGTTCTAGGTTCTTGGCTGCAGCTTTTTGACCGCCGGCTTTTGTTCCTGCCATAAACGTTCTCCTCATAATTAAAAAGATTTCCACACCAATTACGGCGCAGAAACCCTCATTTATACCTCACACATGGTATGTGTATGTAATGTATACTACCATAGCTTATGCTTTATGTCAAGTTTTACACAAGCGTTTTTATAGTATATAAATATGTTTGTGTAATTGCACTATTTATGTTCATACTGCTATTGCCTATATTCGTCCTATGCGATATTATTATTTAGCACCTGTTTGAATCCTAAATTAGATTCAATCAAACGACCGTCTCTGCGAGAGCGGTCGTTTTTAATTTGTCTTGTACCCCGTTATGGCCTACACTATAGAGTAGCTATGGGTAGGAAAAAACAATTATTAACAGGGGTGAGCGCTGCAGCGCTCTTTGTTGCGGCTATTATCTCTCCCCTGTCATTACAGGCAAGCGGCGCTGACAATTTCAGCGAAGAACTAAGCGCACAACTATTAGCAGACCAACCTTTCCTTAAGATTACCCCTGATACTCCTGCCGTACCCAAACCAGATTGGTACAATAAAGCGACAATTACCTACACAATCTCAAAGAATGGCCCTGTCGCTGATCTTGCCGAATTCTCAACACTTGCCAATGCTACCCTTAATGATCCTCGTGGTTGGTCACGATTAAACGTCCAATTCAAACAAGTCGCTAGTGGCGGTGATTTCAACCTTATCCTAAGTCAGGCATCGGCGCTTCCTTCGTATTCATCTGGTTGTAGTGTGGACTGGAGCTGTCGAGCCGGTAATAGTGTCGTCATTAATAACGACCGTTGGACCGGGGCCTCAACTGCCTGGAATAGTGGTGGCGGGTCACTTCGTGATTATCGACACATGGTTGTTAACCACGAAGTAGGTCACTGGCTTGGTCATGACCATGCATCGTGTGGTGGCGCTGGGCAATCTGCACCACTCATGCAACAACAATCGATTGATTTGATGGGTTGTACGTTCAACCCATGGCCCCTAAGCGGAGAGTTGTACTCTTCAAGGTTATAACTATGAAATTAAATCAACGTTCACTTTCACGACGTCGCATTCGACACCCAAAACTACTGATAGGCGGTATCGTTCTTGGCGTGTTCTTAGCTGTTTTCGGAACGTATACAATCTTAAGCATCACAAGTTGGCAAGCTATTGAAAAACACTCGTACGAGGCCCCTAATGCCCTTAAAACAGCAATCACTACGGCATTTGCCAAAGATAAAGCAGGCACAAGTTCTGTTGCAGTAAAGCTCGATACAATTAAGGATAATTTCCAGGATGAATACGGCGCTAACCCCTGTTTGATTCACCTTGTATACCGTTGGCAGACTATCTTGCCGAGTGTTAAAAAGATTCAAACCGACTGTAATGAGCGCTTTGAAAGCGCATTAGAAGTAACAGAAGCCATCCCTGCCCTCTCGAGTTATTTAATCGATCAAGCTAAAGCCGCCGAGTTAGTCGCGCAAACTATTGAAACGACAAAAGGCGCTTCAAGCACTGACTTTGGTGCTGCAGCCGGTGCCTGGAAGACATTAGCCGAAACACCTAGTTTCTCAACCTCAGCTGAATTCGCCCCAGTAAAAGCCGTTATCATCGCCAATGCCGAAGCAGTAAGTCGAGCTTTTGAAGCGGTTGCTAATAGTTATAAAGGTGACGATAAAGCCGCCTTCGACACTGCCGTCAACTCTCTTCAGACCGCTTACGCAGGTGTCAGTAGTATCGCTGAAACTTCTCAAGCGCAACAAAAACCTTTGGTTGATGCATTCGTTGCCGCTTACAAAAAGCTATAATCTTACGATCGAGCCATCGCCCATAATGCGCTCTTATTGCGCCCGAACTCAGACGAGCCGGTTGTTGCAAGTTCAATCAAAACGCTTTGGTACCCTAGGCGCTGACACATCCAGTCATCATAAGTTCCGGTAATTTCGTAAGCAAACGCCGATGACACACCAGTCATGTTTCGATACCCTGAAAGCTCAGAGTATTTCGCGGCAAGTGCGGGCGAATTACCACAACTATTAGCAATCACGTAGCCTGCTTGGCTGTGATATGACATCGTAAGATATGGCTGAAGTTCTCGGGTATAGGTAGCCAGCGCAACTGTTTCGGGTTCAGAGTTAGGCGCACTTCCGCCTCCACCAGGATGCGGTTGTTTATATGGTGTTTCAATATCTTGTTTCCAGTCAGTAGTATCGAAGTTTCGGTTTAAGTCGACATTGTTACTGTTATATCGTGATCCTGCAGCCGCCCCATCAGGATTAATCGAAGGAACAACCACGATGCGCACACCAGCCGGAATACTCTGAGCGTTGGCATCAAGCTCATTGATCCAAGCATTCATTAAGGCGCGTGTACCAATCTCATTGCCATGAATCGTACCAGTATAAAGAATCGTTTTACCACCAGAACCAAAGATATAAGCATTCATCGCTCGTCCTTGTTTAGAGGTGCCAAATGTCCGCACGCTATAGCAAGTAAATCGGCCATTAAAGTTCCAGTCTTCTTCTTGAGCTACCTCGGCTTGGCTTTCTAAGCCTTTCTTTACCGATATACTAAAGGTTCCGCAAGCAGGGGCGCTGTTATACGAAACTATAAGATTATTTCCACTTCGAGTAACGCTTGCCGCAACACCCTGAACCACTACTAACGAAGTGATTTTATCAACATTCTTAATTTCTTGATCAAGCGAAATCGTTATCGTTCCACCCCTTGGGACACCGCTCGAGCCAACACTAATACCCGTCACCTTTGGTCCACCCGATACTAAGAAGTTCACCACATGTTCAGCTGGTAAGGCGCTGCCGTCTTTTGCCTCAACCGAGGATAACGTTACTTGATACTGCGCATTACGCTTCAATGGTTCTACTGGAGTAACCAGCGCCTTATTTCCTTCACTACTTGTCGTTACCTTCACCGACTCCGATGCATCACCATTCTTCACTTTTAAGGTAGCGATCACTGTTTCGATAGGTTTATCATATTCGAAACTCAGTGAAGCTGGCTTGTCGTAAATCGTCTGAGCTTCCGATACTGATGCACCCGTTAAAGTAAGAGGAAGGAGCGTCTTAATTTCACCGCTGCCAAGCTTCTCGTATTTATCATCGCCAAAGTAGCGTATTAAGGATGCCTGATACGCCTCACCCTGCTTAAGATAGAGGCGCTCAATATCACATTCGATCGAATCACCCTTTGGTGCGCACTTTGCCTCGCGCTCATTAACAGCTAATTTGTACGAAAACACCGTATCCTTTGATGAGAGCCCTAGAGCCAAAGGTCGCGTCGTTGGTAAAGTCTTACCAATAAAATCATTCGTTTTTACCGTTGGTGCGTCGCTCACGGTAATCAAATAATTACGAGCTAGTACCCACGATCCGTACGGCGAAGTTGCCACCATCGACTCACCTTTTTCAGGAGCTGCAACAGGGGTAAAACATGCTGCCAGTGAAGCAACGGGATGCCCAGCAATCGTCACTGTATCTTTAAAAGCTACTTCATATCCTGATTCGTGGACTTGCTTCATAGTTGAAGGAGCAAACGTTAACTGACGTACGCAAGTTGCCTCACTATATGAAAAAGTCACCGTTTTAGGCAGAGCAAAGACGATGACGTATCCGATAATAATAGCGATGGAACTAAGAATAATTATTCTCGTCCTAAGTGAAAGCCGCGAGATTGGCTTTAAGATTTTTTTTGTTTTTTTTCTTATACCCACTGCTTTCTATTTTACCATGATAGATAAGACCGTGCCGTTTAGGCTTAGTTTACACAAAGAAAAAGACCATCCTATTCGGATGGTCTTTAACAAAGACAAAACCCCTGGTATTACCAGGGGTTATTGTATAATTCGGCACCGTGCTAGTTTCCCACTTGTGGCAGTATAATCGCCGCTGCTGAGCTTGACTTCTGTGTTCGGAATGAGAACAGGTATTTCCTCAGCGCCATGGGCACCGAAGTAAGGTTTTGTACACTTTGCGCTGATATATAGAGATCAGTGGGTCAAAACCTTGCTTCGATACCAATATTACTATGGTACACGGTTAACTTGAATGTAAGCTTAAAATTGTTTACTCAGATTGACATACAATTGGTGATTAACACCAAATACTAGTTAAGTCTACCTCATCACCTCTGTTAAAGACGAATCTTTAACATCAATGACAAGGACATAAAAAGGCAGTGGGACTATTAGTATGCTTTAGCTACACGTATTGCTACGCTTCTACCTTGCACCTATCAAACAGATATTCTTTCTGTGTCCTCATAGGGAAATCTAATCTTGAAGTTAGTTTCGCGCTTAATATGCTTTCAGCGCTTATC